>Ga0164241_10000022_pt1 | contig 432024 bp, 385 predicted proteins | sample OricomyardsoilBY_FD_108780 | JGI IMG/M metagenome (GOLD analysis project Ga0164241, IMG submission 108780) | Backyard soil microbial communities from Emeryville, California, USA - Original compost - Back yard soil (BY) | ecosystem: Environmental > Terrestrial > Soil > Unclassified | place... | reverse complement strand
TCAAGCTGATTCGAGACAACAACATCAATTGCACCATCCATGCGGGTGAGGCTTTCGGACCGGCCTCGATTGCGCAGGCTATTCACGACTGCGGCGCGCACCGGATCGGGCATGGCTGTCGGCTGCGCGAAAATGGCGACCTTTTGCACTACGTCAACGATCACCGCATCGCGCTCGAGTGTTGCCCTTCGAGCAACGTGCAAACGGGAGCCGTGCAGAGCCTCGAGACGCACCCGCTCAAGCTCTATTTCGATTTAGGCCTGCGCGTCACCATCAACACCGATAACCGACTCATCACAAAAACGACCGTCAGCGAAGAGCTGCATCGCGTACACACCGCACTCAAGATACCCTTCGCCGAGCTGAAGTTGATGGTCCTCGCCGGCTTTAAATCAGCGTTTTTGCCCTTTCCTGATAGGCAAGCGGCCATTCGCCGCGCAAGCCTCGAGCTCGCTCAATTCGATGCTCGCGGCAAGCGCGAGAAGAACGAGCCCGAGAGTCCGGCTCGCATTCAGGCTCTGCAGCCCTCGGCCGAGCTCATGTCGAGAGCTGGAGTCGTTTCGTAGCCCCGCGCTCGAACGAACGGCGTGAAAGGTAATGGAGAACCGGGCTTAAAAGCGCAGTTTGGAACGCTGGCTGAGGTCAGTCGCTTGGCCTAGCGCGCGCGCCGCAGCTTCAAGCTCGGGCGTTTTCTCTTTGGGAAGTTGCACCAAAAAGCGCACGAACAAATCGCCGGTTTTTCCGCCGCGCTTGATGCCCTTCTCGCGCAACCTGAGTAGCTGCCCACTCTGAGCCCCTTCGGGGACGCGCAAGGTAACGTTTCCGCTAGGCGTGGGGACTTCGATCTTGCCGCCGAACATCGCCTCTTCGACGCTCAAGGGCACGCTGAGCGTGAGGTCTTGGCCGTCGCGCTCGAAAAACTCATGGGGCCTGACATGCACGTTGAGCATTAGATCGCCCGCTTCGATACCGGGCGCCGTCGGACCTCCGCCCTTTACGCGAACTTTATCGCCATTTTCGGCGCCCTGCGGGATGCGCACCTTCACTAGGCGATCACCCACAGCGAGCTCGATTTCGGTGCCCCGTACGGCCGAAGCAAAATCGATGGTGACGTCACTCTCGACGTCCCGCGCGCGGCGTCGTCTCCCGCGAGCGCCCCCACCGAAGAGATCTCCGAGCATGTCTCCGATTCCGCCCCCCGAGGCCCCGCCAAAAATATCTTGATACGACGCCGAGCCGCGCTGCGCATAGGCGCGCGCCATGTCGGCATTGAACCCTTCGCGCAAGCCTTCCTCGCCGAACTCGTCATAGAGCGCGCGTTTCTTCGAGTCGGTCAGCGCGTGATAGGCGGTGTTGACGCGCTTGAAACGCGCTTCGATGTCTGGCTGGCCTTGGTTTCGATCTGGATGCAGCTCGACGGCGAGTTTGCGGTACGCCTTTCGGATCTCCTCTTCGCTTGCACCGCGCGCGACACCGAGCTCCGAATAGAAATCCACCTGCCGAAGATAATCAGCTCTGGGCGGGTCTCAAGAGCCGAGTCGCGGCCAACGAATCAAATCCAGGCGCGGATCACAAACATGTCCGCGCCGGAGAGCTCGACCGTTTCCTCGTAGTCGCCTCGCACCGAAAACCGCGCGTAGCCCGCCTCGCGCAAGGCGTCCTCGATTTCTCTCGGAAACCACTGGCGAAGCCGCAGAGGAACGCTCCATTCGGCGCCGCTCGCTAGATCTTTGTAGGTGGTGGTGGCGGTGAGGATGCGCGACTCGGGCTCGTAATGGATGCGTTCGCGCGCCTCGAGCTCCGCGCCCGTGTCGGGGTGAAAGAGCGGGTCGAGTTCGAAATCTTGGTCGGGATCGGCAAAGAGCTCCTCTTCATCTGGCGCGAGCGTGTCGAACAAGAGCTGGCCCCCGGGGGCGAGCAGTTGCCGGGCAGCGCTGAGAAACGAGACCAACTCCGGGCTCGTCTCGAGATGCCCGACCACGTTGAACGTAGCCAAGGTGAGCGAAAACCTTTGAGGTAGCGTGAGGTTTTCTGCGCGGGCCTCGAGTAGCGAGACGCGCGCTTGGACCTCGCCCGATTCAGCGCTGAGCTGGGCTCGGAGGCGCGCGAGCATAGCCTCACTTGGGTCAACGGCTACGACCGACTTGCCGCTGCGCGCGAGGGCGAGCGTCACACGGCCAGAGCCTGCACCGAGCTCTAAGACGGGCCCGTTTGACGTAGCCGCCGCCTCTAAATAGAGCGCCAGATCTTCGTCGCGCCCAGCGAAGGCGGCGTCATAGAGGGCCGCCTCGAGGTAGTATTTCGGACTCTCAGCCATGCGCCGCGCCCTGTTCCTCGGCCCGAGTGCCTCAACTCTAGTGCCTCAACCCGCCGCCTAATCGATGAGCTGACCTAATCGATGAGCTGACCTAATCGATGAGCTGACCTAATCGATGAGCTGACCTAATCGATGAGCTGATTAGTAGCGCGCTTCGACTTCTTGGATGTACTCGTTGACAGCCTCTTGCGAAGCGCGGTGCCAGTGCACTTTGCCTGCGGCGATCTCGCGGAGCGCGATCACGGCGGCCTTGTTCTTTGAATTGACGAGCGATGGCTCACCCTTCATGAGTTCGCGGCAACGCTGAGCTGCGAGCACGACCAGGGCAAAACGGTTTTCCTCTTTTTCGAGGCAATCTTCGACGGTTACACGAGCCATGGTAGTCCTTTTCAAGCGTTCCCTCGGGCAGAGCCGAGGCCGCTGGATTCAGCCGAGCCGAATCCCTTTCGGGCGTCGCAAGCTAACGGACGAACTTGCTTTGGGCAAGGAAAAGGGGTGCCGCCTCGGGGAAGGGCCGGGCGGAGCCAACCAGGGGGAATCACCGGGGGCGAAGGGCCCAACCCAACCAAGACGCTGAAATTAATGAAGTTTTGCGGATAGCGTCGCCGCTGCGGCCGAAACAGCTATACTGAATGCCGTGAAAGTCCCGGCGGTTCGCAGTGTGCCCTGGCTCCTTGTGGGAGGTTTCGGGGTGGCTTGTGCACTCGGCCCAGGAATCGACGTGCCGGCCAAGGGTAACGACGGCGGTTTCGAGAGTGATGGCCCCCAACCGTCGGATGATTTTGGCTCGGGCGACGACAGCAATGGCATGCCGAGCGGTGCCGGCGGCACGGCAGCGGGCGGCACGGCAGCGGGTGGGACGGCAGCGGGTGGGATGAGTGCCCTTGGGGGCTCGGAGCCGAGCGGCGGGATGGGCGGCCAGGGTGGGGTCGTCGGCCCGAGTCCTGGTTGAGCTGAGCCAGTTTGAGCTCGGCTAGTGGGTTGCCCAGCGCCAGCGCAGGGCGAACTCGAGCACGTCGCCACTAGCGCGGCCGAGGTTATCTGGGCTCTGAATGACGGGCATGATCGTGGTTCGAACTTCGAACTCATCACAGAGTAGCCAACGCAATTGTATGCCCGCGCGCACAATGGCCTCATCGCGTGCGTCGAGCCAGACTACCTCTGCCGCAGGCATGATGCCAATGTTAGTGCCCGGCCAGAAGAACTCGAGGCCGAGGCGCTCTCTGAAGGTCAATCCTGGGCCGGCCACGAGCCATAGCGTGTCGATATAGAGGTTGTGGTCATCTGGAAGCCCGCCCGCAAAGACGGGGTGAGTAACCGAGCGGAGCCGAATAGGGCCGAGTGGCAAGTAGAGTTCTAGTTCGCTGTCCCAAAGCCAATATTGGGCCCGCGGGCCATCGAGGATGTCGATATCGCGGCGGTCATAATGCTCTTCGGCGGGCAAGTAAGAGCGGTTGAACGAGTACTGGTAGAGCATGCCGGTGCGCACCTCGAAGAAGTCGCTCTCGAAACGCCCACCCATGTATCCACCGGTAGCCGAGGTCGATACGATGGGGGTGATATCGAAACCCACCCAGTTGTAGTGGGGCTTGCCGTAACCCAAAGAAAGACGGGGCCGCAGAAAGAAGAAGCCTGCGTCGACACGCGACGCGAAGAAGAAGCGCTTTCTGCCCTGGCTCCAGCGCGTACCGGGCGGAGAGCCCAGCGGGTTTAGGCCAGGCTGCTCGGGACGGGTGGCATAGCCCTGAGCGTGCGCGGTGCCGCCCAAGAAACTCGCCGCTACCCAAAGCAAGATCAGCCGTGCGCGTAGGATTTGCAGGCATTTTGCGGCGGCTACCATCACCACACTCCAATCACTTGGACGCCACCGAAGCTGGGCAGTACCGAGATTTGGGTTTTGGTCGGCGCAGCCCGGGGCCGAAATCTACCAAAGCCATAATGGAAAGCCGGCACGGCGAAACCGATCAAGGTGCCGACGGCCGCGCCCGTGAGGACGTCAGTCGCGTAGTGCATGTCGGCCGAGATGCGAAAAGCCGCGGTCGTAGCGGCCACCGTGAAGCCGCTCAGGCAAGGGATCCACGACTTTCCGCCGCTCAGTCCGAGTGCGTTGTGATGGGCGCAGGTCACCGCCGCCATGGCGAAGGTCAACGTTGAATGGCCGCTGAAATAGCTCAAATGGCGGTCGTTGGTTTGGCACTGAGAGGAGCGTTCATCGAGTTCATTACCGCAGGTTCGACCGTAGGGCCGCTCGCGACCGACGACGTTGGCCGTGAGCTGAGACGCACCAAAAGCGATCGCGGCCACTTCGGCGTCCATGAGGGCGATTTGCGCGCCCACGTCGGGGCTTCGGCGTAGCCAGGTAGCGTTCACCATGGCGTCCCCGATGAAGGCATAAGCGAGGGAAAAGCCGAGCAAGACGTCGCTCGTATCGCGAAAGGCGAGCTGCGCGTCGAAGTCGCTTGGGCGGAGTGCGTTCCGAACCTCTTCATCGAACCAAATGCCGCCTTGGGGCCCGTTTTTACTGGGTCCGATCAAGGCCGAGGTCAGCGCAGCCACGCCACCAAGACTAGTGAGTACGATGTCGACTGCACCGAAACGGCGGGCCGTGTCCGGATAGACCACGGGAGGGAGCACTCCGGGCCGAAGGCGCAGGGGCGTGGTTGGAACCCAGAGTTCGTGGGCATTGTGGCTCGCGGCCTGACCTGGAGTTGCCGAGGCACCCTTCTGCTCGGCTCCTTGGGCCCAGGTTAGCGTGGGCATCATCAGCGCGAGGGACGCAAACCAGCCAGCGATGGCTCTAGGGAGCGGACGGGTCGTGCGTTTGCGGCGCATGCGGGCAGGACTCTACTCTGGATACTCTCCGAGATTGACTAGAAACAGGGTTAGGCTCTTCTACGCACGTGAAGAGTCGAATCGGAGCGCCCCGCATTGTGGGATACCTCCTCGCGTCCTGCCTGGGGCTATTCGCGACGGGGGTGCAAGCGCAGGTGAAAGAGTCACCGGCCTTGGCTCCTAGCTCCGAGCCTGCAGCGTCGCGCACTGTCGACGCAAGCGAGGCGCCCGCTCGCGAAGGTATCGACCCTGCGGCCAAAGCAGACGAACCTCGCCAGCTTCCTTCCGAGACCCCGCCTGCGCAGTCCGGCGAGACCTCGCCCACGCCGTCTGGCGAGACCTCGCCTGCGAAGTCTGGCGCGGAGCCGGACAGTTCGCAGGCGGCACGGGTCGAGAGCATTCCGCCGCCCAGTCGAGCTCCGGATCTTCCGCCCGCGCAGAACCTGGACGAAGCGCTCCGGAACTTGGACGACAAGGGCAGTCCCGAAAAGCCAACCCGCGACGGCGAAGCTCGGCCCACGGGCGAAGACGAGCCGCTTCCCTCGGGTGAAAAGAGAAAATCTATCGACTACGATGGGCGCCCCGAACCTCAGACCGATGCGGGCGACATCGTGCGCTGGGTGCCGCGCGTCGTGTTCTACCCGCTCTATCTGGTGATGGAGTATGGGCTGCGCATTCCTATCGTGTGGACGACCACGCGCGTTGAAGAAACGCATCTTAGCGACAAGGTCATTGGCGCGTTCCAGTGGGACCAAGGCCAGGCGTATCTCTATCCGGCCGTCACCTTCGATTTGGGAGTTCGAGCCAACGCGGGGCTCATTTTCAAATGGATTGAGGCGTTACCACGACACGATTTTTCGGCGGCCGCCTTTGTTGGCTTCGACGATTTATGGGCCTTCTCGGGCCGCGTCGATCAGAAGTTATTTCGCGACGAAGACGCGCTCATTCGCTGGAGCGGGAGCTACATGCGAAGGCCGGACAACGTATTTTTCGGCATTTCGGACGTGGATGCGCGCTGTAACGGGGAACAACGAGGCTGTCGCTATCGAAATGCCATTGCGGAAGCTTCTCTTGGGCTTGTGGGATGGGAACACAAGCTCAACGAGGTCAGCTTCTTGGCCCACTTCCGTCACGCGCGTTTTGAGAACGAACGTTCGGACGCGCCATCTTTGACAGAAGACGAATCGAACGCATTGCCTGGCTTCACCGAGGGCTACCAAATCTTTGAACCCAAGTTCACCTTTGCCGTCGACAGCCGCGATGAAGATCTCGACTTTCATGCCGGTACGGGCCTCCGCCTCGAAGGGCAAAGCGCTTTCGCGATCGATGTCTCCAATCCGGATAGCCGTTGGTGGAGGGCTGGCGGCGAAGCGGGCGGATTCTATGATCTCGGCTTTGGCCAGGTGATCTCGGCGAGCGTCTACTATGAAGGCTTGTTGAACCTGAGTTGGGCCGATGCGAGCGGAGCGCGTGGGCCCGTACCTTTCTTCGAACTCCCTTTTTTGGGTGGGCCCGACCAGATGAAGGGCTTTTTGAAGCGACGCTTGATTGGGCACAACGCCTTAGTGGCTAACTTTGAATATCGTTACCCCATCACCTGGGCGCTGGACGCGGCCTTCTTCACGAACATAGGTAACACCTTCGAAGACCTCGATAGCTGGGACATCAAAAATAACTACCTCACCTACGGTATCGCGCTCAACCTAATGACGGATCGCAGTTCGTCTTTCGAGGCCTTGCTCGGCTGGGGTTCGAATCGCTTGGATGCGGATTCTTTCGATCCTTTCAACCAATTTCGCGCCACCATCGGCGTCAACAAGGGGTTTTGAGCGATGCTTCGTCGAACTCTATTCACTTGCGTAGCAGTGCTGGGCCTCATCGCTTGCAGCCGTGAAGTGCGACGCTTCCCCCTTAGCGCACCGCTTTGGAGCGATCCGGATCAGCACCCGCTCGAGAAGACGCCGAGTAAGTACTATTCGGGGATCCGAGCTGACGCTATCGACAAGTACGTCTTCTATCCGGCTGCGCATTCACTCACTTTCCCCAAGAAGGGCGAAGCTACCAACGTCAACGCGATCGATGAAGTTCCCAACAGCAGTTGGTTTCAAAATCGCATTGGGCAATTCGAGATGAGCCCCGAGGAGGTGGCGAACGCTGAATGCGGTGATGTGCCGAGTCTGAATCCGGATTTAGGAAACTGGAAGGTTATTGGCGCCAAACCGGACGGAGCCAATCCCGGATTTTTGATCGAAGCTCCCGATGGATTTCGCTACTTGCTCAAATTCGACGGGAAAAACCAGCCACTTCGTGGGACGAGCGCGGACGTAGTCGGTTCGAAGATCTACTGGGCCATTGGCTACCACTCGGTGTGCAACGAGATCGTGCTTTTTCATCCCGAAGTGCTCGAGATCACGGCCGATGCCAAAACGACGACCTCCCTGGGAAAGGAGCGTCCGATGACGAAGGACGATCTCGACCAAGTGCTGTCGATGGCTTACCGCTTGAAAGACCGCCGGCTTCGCGCCTCGGCTAGTCGATTTGTACCGGGCAAGCCGGTGGGTCCCTTCAAGTACGAAGACAAGCGTAAGGACGATCCCAACGACGTCATCGCACACGAAGATCGTCGCGAACTTAGGGCCGGGCATTTGCCCGCAGCTTGGATTAGTCACGTCGACGTGCGGGAACAAAACACCTTCGATGTGGTGATCGATGATGAAGGGAAGCGTTTCATCCGTCACTACAAGATCGATTGGGGCGACGCGCTCGGTATCGGCTTCAGCCCCGATCGACTGGCGCGACGTTTCGGTCATTCGTACCCCATCGATTTCGAGCATATCAGCGAAGACCTCCTGACCTTGGGGCTCATGAAGCGACCGTGGCACGACAGCAAACGAACCAAGGTGCAAATCTTTGGCTACTTTGGCGTGGAAGGGTTCGTGCCGTCGAAGTGGCGGGGTGTCTATCCGATCCCCGCCTTCCAGCGGCGTACTCCGGCCGATATCTTATGGATGACGCGCATTTTCTCGCGCATCACCGACGCACATGTTCGAGCCATCGTCGCTCGCGCGAAGCTGCCCGACGAGCGCCAAGCTCGGTACCTCGAAGAAACCCTGATTGGTCGACGCGATCGGTTCTTCCAAGAGTACCTTAGTGAGTACGTACCCCTGGCGGGCTTTCGGATGGCGCGGCGCACACCAGGCAAAGGCGATCAGTCGCTTTGCTTCGAAGATCTGGGCATTCGTCACGGGGTCGCGCAACCCTACGAGACTTACTACCAGTTTCGCTTCCATGGTGGGCTTACCCTCGAAAAAGAGCTGGGCTGGGTGCAGTTCATGCCGGATGAACAACACCCGAGTTGGTCGTGCGTGCTCTTGCCTCTCGGTCGCACGCGGCCTGCGGACTTGGCTGGTCCTCAAGCGGCCGACGACGATCCATTGCGCTATGGGGTGCTCGACTTGTGGGTTCACCAAAAGCCCACTGTCCTACCGATGGGGCAGGTCCGGGTGCACTTTTATGATCTCGGCCCCGAGCGCGGCTACCGACTCGTCGGCATAGAGAGGCCGAGCGAAGTTCACGTCCCGGACGACTATTGAGCCGTTCGGCTTATCCTGCTTGGGGCTCGGCAGGCCCGGGACTGTGCTTGTCGTAAGCGCGCCCGAGCCGGAACGCCACTACGAGCCACAGGCCAACCAAGACAACGTTGACACAAGCGAACGTCCACAGCGGTAGCTCGAAGAGCTGACGGCAAAAGAATACGAGCGCTGCGCTCATAACGTCTCCGGCGCGAACGAAGACGGTGTCGACAACCTGTTTGCCCTTGTACTTTTCTTCGGCGGTGAGCGGCAAAAAGAGCGTGTTGCGTACGGTATTATTGAGGGAATAGTCGAGCGCATTGAACGCAGTTTTGGTCCAACGCACCACGAACAGCACCGGTAAAAACACGATCGCGAGGTTGCTCAGCAGGGCTACGGCGGGCAGCACTAAGAGCGCGGAGCGCACCCCGAAGCGCGCGACAAAACGAGAGGTGAAGAGCAGCTGGACGACCAGGCCGGCGGAGTTCACCCAAAAGTAGAAATCAGAATAGAACTGACTGATGAAGGTGGGGATGTCATTCGGCGCAACTTTCAGCGCCTGCTCTTTTACCAAACTGCCCAAGAGGAACTCTCCCGTCGTGCTGACGACGTTCAAGAGCAGCATGAGCAAGCCCAGCAAGAGTAAGTAACGATTGGCCCAAACCAGCCGAAATCCCCCCGGCCCAGGCTTACCTTCTCTTTTTTCGGGTGCAGGTGATGCCTGCTGGACCGTCGGCTCGACGCGTGAAGCTTGCAGCGTGCTCTCCTCCGCGCGCCGTCCGAGAAAGAGCGCGATCAACAGCAGAGCGGCGCTGACGAGCATCATCTGCGGCACGCCGAGCGGTCCGACCAAAGCGCTCGTCAACTGGCTGCCTGCGACCGCGCCCAGGGAGGCACCGAAAGCCACGACGGGAAACAGCCGCTCTCCCTGTTCGCGCGTGAAGAGGTCGCTGGCGAAAGCCCAGAACTGAGCGACCAGCATCAGGTTGAAGATCCCGACCCATAAGAAGAACGCGAGCCCAAGGCCCGGCACCTGGAGGCGAGCGATGACATAAAAGCCCAACAAACACGCGACGAAGATCCACGTCACGTAGCGAATGAGTCGACTTCGCTCAAAGCGCGCGACGAGAGCCGAATAGCCCGGCACGATCAGCGCTAAGAGCGCGATCTGGCCGACCGCCGCGTAGCTCTTGAGCTCGGCTCCGCCCGGATTTGCCAAGATCAGCGCTTCGCGGACCGGCTTCAGAACGTAGTAAGCGCAGAGCAGCACGCAGACTTCGACGAGAAGTAGGAGTGCCGGCACGCCTTCGCCCGGCTGGACCTTGGTGAAAAGGCTCAGCGCACGGTCAATGCGACCGAGGGCTCGGGTGGGCGCAGGTGAATCAACCGGCGCGGGAGGGGCGGGCGTCATGCCTCAAATGAACAGGAACGTAGCGGTTAGCATGGCGGCCACGACGAAGGAGAGCAGGATCTGCTTTACGCCGCGGGCGCGCACCATGCGCAAGTCGCCTCTGCTGGCGATGCGTTCCTGACCATGGGCCGTATGCCTCATGCCAGCAAGGGCCGAGTAGCCACAGGTCATGAAGATCGCCTGAAAGAAGACGTTGGCCGAAATGAAGAAGGGGATGAAGACAAGAAGGCGGACGCCCGGGCTCGCCTCAGACAACTTCAACGTGATGGCACAGCCCAACCCCAGCGCGAGCGTCATGATGCCAACCCGAAGGCGGCGGGCGACGTTGGCGTCTGTCAGGTTGGTGGTGCAATCGAGCCCCATGCTCCTAGTATAGCGACTGCCCCGGGGTGCCGCATCCCCAGAGCCCCCCGATGCCGTCCATTTCTCCGCCGGATTCTTTAGGTGCTTCGTCGGGTCTGCGGCGCTTTTGGGCTCGTTTCGTCGACGTGCACCCCGGTGAAGGGCGCACTGTAGGCGGCGCCTGTTTCATCTTGATGGGTATTGTAGCAGCTCACGTGCTGCTCGAGACGGCGCGGGACGCTTTGTTTCTAACAGAGCTCGACGCTGGCGCGCTGCCCTTCGTCTACTTGGCGATGGCCGCAATCAGCCTGCTGACGGCCGGTGTAGATCGGCTAATTAGCCGCGCATTCGGCCGCAAGAACGCGCTTGTGCTTGGCCTAATGGTGGGCGCGACGGGTACGATATTCTTCTATTCGGAAGGGATGGGGCAGGCGCGTGCGTTCGCACTCTACCTGTGGGCGGGGGTAATCACGACGCTCCTAACGGTGCAGTTTTGGCTAGCCGTGGCGCAAAGGTTCACTCCAGCGCAAGGCAGGCGCCTGTTCGGGTTGCTCGCCGCGGGCGGTGTGCTCGGAGGTGTGCTCGGTTCACTCGGCGGAGCGCTGCTGGTGGAGCGCTTTCCTATTCAGAGTTTGCTCATAGCGTCGGCCACGCTTCATCTCTGCACCGCGTGGGCGGTTACGGCTGCACCTCCCGCAACCGAAGTCGCCTCGCCTGAGCGGCGGGTCGCGATGAGAGAGGGCCTCGGCGCCATCCGCCAGAACACCTATTTGGTGCGGGTAGGCCTCTTATTGCAGGTGTCGGTCGCGACGCTCTTGCTTGTTGATTATGTGTTTAAGACAGAGATGGCGACGCGCCTGCCGCCTGCGCAGTTAGGGGTTTCGCTCGCGCGCTTCTATGCGGTGATGAATGGCGTTGCGCTGGTCGTTCAGGTCTTCGTCACCATGCATATCTTGCAGCGCATGGGCACCATCTTGGCCCTGACCATCTTGCCGCTCGCCCTCTTGGCCTCAGGAGGGGTTGGTCTCGTCTTGAGCGCGCCGCTCTTGTTCGTGCTTTTGGCCAAGGGTACGGATGGCGCGCTTCGGTTCTCGCTGCACCGGGTTTCGAGTGAGCTTCTGTTTTTGCCGCTCACCCCAGAGCAACGCGCCCGTTCGAAGCCGCTGCTGGATTCGGTTCTCTCCCGCGCGACGCAAGCGCTCGTGGCGCTCCTCATTTTGCTGCTGACGCGTTTTTTCGGCGCGACGGCCATTACCTTCGCCTTCATCATGGCGGGCCTTTCGCTCGTCTGGATCGCGCTCGCCATTTCGCTTCGAAAGCCATATCTGGAGCGCTTCCGAGGGGCTTTAGGGGGTTCGGAGCGTCGGCCCGGTTACACCCTCTTCCAACTCGATCTGAACAGCGTCGCGATCCTGGTTGAGGCCCTGTCGAGCCCCGACGAGAACCGAGTCTTGACCGCGATGAGCCTGTTCGCGGAGGAGCGTCGTTCGAACCTAGTGCCTGCGCTTGTTTTGTATCATCCGAGCCCTCGCGTCCTGGCGCGCGCGCTCGAAATCCTGCCCGCTCCAAGACGAAGTGATTGGATCCCACTCGCGGAGAGGTTGTTAGACCACGAAGACGGTCAAGTTCGGCTCGCTGCTGTTCGTGCGCTCGGCATGAGCGGGCATCTCGCTAAGGTAGATCCTGCGAGCTTTGGCGATCAGCCCGGACTCGCCGCTTTGGCTGCGTTCTTCCTAGCTGAAGCGGGGCCCGCGCCATCTGAGCATCCTGCGCTTCAGAAAATTCTCTCAGCCGAGGGCGACGTTCACGGCCAAATTGTGCTGCTCGAGGCCATTATGCGCTCTAAGTCGGCGGGCTGGGCGGAGGCTGTGCTCGCCCTCGACGCGCTCGGTCGCGCAGAACTCGATCGGACGCTTCCCGCGGCCATGGCGCGGACAAAAGACCCGCGCTTCGTGCCGCTCTTGGTGGCTCGACTCAGTCATCGCGACGGGCGCACCGAGGCCCGCGACGCGCTCGTTGGCTTTGGGAAGGTTGGCCTAGATGCGCTCGAAGCGGCCCTCTACGATCGCCAAACGCCGCCCGCGTTGCGCCTCCACATTCCGCGAGCCATCTCGCGTTTCTCCAATGAGCAAGCTGGGGAAATTCTGGTCGACGCTATGGCGCGCGATCTGCCAGGGGCCATCCGTTACAAAGCTCTGCGAGGCCTCGGGCGTTTGGTTTCCCATGGGGAGTACGCTCCTTCCGAATCGCGCATCCTGCCTCTGGTCGAGCTCAATTTGGGCGAATATGTGCGCCTCTCGACGGAGCTTAGGCAGCTCCGTGCGCGTCCGGGTCCACGCCCGCTCAGCGGACTCCTGTTCTTTGGCCTCTTGGAAGACAAAGCGCGCCAGGCCCTAGAGCGCGCGTTACGACTCTTTCAAACGCTGCACCCTCGAGAGGACTTCCGCCGCGTATTTTACGGTCTCGTCTCGGGTGACGCCCAGAGCCGCATCGCCGCTACAGAGATTCTAGAGGTAACGAGTTTGGGCTACAGCGAGAGTCTTCGTGTTCTGCTGAGGACCATCGCAGACAACATTCCAGGAACGAGCGCGGCACCCGAAGAGCTCATCTTCGGTGAGTCCGAGGAACTCAGCGCCTTAAGCGACCTGCTGCTCGACGCTGACCCACTTGTCGCTGCTCTCTCGGCGGCTTACGCGAAAGAGGTCGATCGCTTCGAACTCGAGCCAGCCATCGAAAAAGCTACGCGCAACAACGCTTGGCTGCTTGAAAGCCAGGAGGATGGAGCAAGGTGAGCGCTTTTGAAGGCTTCCCTGGCGAAACGCGCGAGGATGATTCGTCGGATCTCGAGCGCGCGCTATGGGTTCGAACGTTGCTCGGAGAAGGGGAAGAGCTCTCGGAGAGCACCGCCCTGGCGCGTCGCATGCGCAAGAGCCTTTTGGAGCGAGGGCGATACCTGTATCGGCAAGGCAGCTCCTCGGACACTGTTTACTTCATAGTCAGCGGCAGCGTTGCGCTCGTTCATGATGGCGTCAAAACCAGAGAGTTTGGTGAGCGGAGTGTGCTCGGACTCATTGATTCGTCGCTCAACCGCCTGCATGCCTTCGATGCTCTCGCGCACGAAGATAGCGTGGTGCTGGAGCTTGATATCGAAGATTGGTTCGAGTTCCTCGAAGATAACTTCGAGCTGACCTGTCGCATCCTCTTGCGGCTGGCTAATGCCCTCCCGCCCACCTCGCCACCCAAACCGGACTTGAGTCGCCCCACAGCCTTTCTACGGAAGCGCCGCTCTCGGACCGGAGAACAAGTCGAAGACCACAGGGCCTCGCTGGGGCCCACCTTGGGTCTCTCTTTCGTGGAGCGACTCGCGGTGCTTCGCGCCTGCCCACCGCTTGCTCAGGCGCGCATTCAAGCTCTGGCGCGACTCGCTCATTTTGCAGAGATGGTCTCCCTGGGCCAAGGTGAAGCCAGAACGCTGGAGCCGGGGGCGCTCTATTTAGTAGAGACGGGTCGGGTTCTCTCCACAACGCGCGAGTCCGAGGGCAACGTCTGGCACGACGAAACGCGCCCCGGGGGGGCCATCGCCGGCGTCGGCCTCCTTCAAGCTGGACGCTTCGAAACGGAGGTCAGCGCACTCGAACCGAGTACGCTCTTTCGAATTTCCAGGGAGCGACTCTTTGACGTGATGGAGGATCACTTCTCGGTCGCGACCTCGCTGTTCGCTTACACCGCGGCTGAACTAGAGGCAGTTGCACTCCAGGGCAGCCTGGCGTCGGCACCGAGTCAGGCTGGGTTCGTCGATCCCTTCGAAGCCGCAGCAGCGGGTTAGCCGGAGGTGCCCCACGTCCTCGTCGAGGAGGGGCACCCGCTCGGCCTCGAAGCAAGCGGCGCGCTGAGTCCCAGCAGTGACAGGGAGGATCAAGCGGGCCGAGCGCTGGGCACGCAGACGGGGACCGGAAATCACAAGCTGAAGTGAACACACTTCCTGGTCTGACCTCGAATTCCGCTCGGAACGGATGTTCGGTTCACCAAATCGAGCCTAGACTGGCTCTTTTGTGGACAGCAGTTGACACCGCCGGTTTCGCTAGGAAGCTCCCCGGCCCGTGTCCAAGTCGCTCGTGATCGTAGAGTCCCCGGCCAAGGCGCGTACCATTTCCGGATTTTTAGGGAAAAAGTACGTCGTCGAATCGTCGATTGGCCACATTCGCGACTTGCCTCGCTCAGCGGCTGACATCCCGCCCAAGTATAAAAAGGAAGCGTGGGCCCGGCTCGGGGTAGACGTCGAGAACGGCTTCAAGCCGCTCTACATCGTCGACTCCGAAAAGAAGGAGCACATCAAGAAGCTCCAGTCTTTGGCCGACGAGGCCGACGAAATCTTACTCGCAACCGACGAGGATCGCGAAGGCGAGAGCATTGCCTGGCATTTGCTCGAGGTGCTGAAGCCCCGCGTCCCCGTCAAGCGCATGGTCTTTCACGAGATCACCGAGAAGGCGATTCAGGCGGCCATCGCGAGCCCGCGTGAACTCGACCGCCGCCTGGTCGACGCCCAAGAGGCGCGCCGCATTTTAGACAGGCTTTACGGCTACGAAGTCTCGCCGGTACTTTGGAAAAAGGTCATGCCGAAGCTCTCGGCGGGCCGTGTGCAATCGGTTGCGACGCGCATCGTCGTGGAGCGCGAGCGGGAGCGCATCGCGTTCGGCTCGGCCACCTATTGGGATATCGAAGGCGAGTTCGAAGCACCTTCCGGCACACCGAAGCACTTCCCAGCGACCCTCGTTACGGTAGACGGCGCGAGGCTCGCCACGGGCAAAGATTTCGACGACTCCGGCAAGCTGAAGAAAGACGTGCGCTTGCTGTCGGAGGCCGAGGCCAACGAGCTCTCGAAGCTCCTAGAAGGAGTGCCCGCCAAGGTTACCTCCGTCGAGCGGAAGCCGAATCGACGCAGCCCTGCGGCGCCCTTCATGACCTCCACGTTGCAGCAGGAGGCGGGTCGGAAGCTCCGCTATTCGTCTTCGCGCACGATGCGGGCCGCGCAGCGTCTCTACGAAAACGGCTTTATTACCTATATGCGTACCGACAGCACGACGCTGTCGGACACGGCGCTCAACGCTTCACGCTCGCTCATCGCCAAACTTTACGGCGATGAATATCTGCCCAAGGCCCCGCGCGTTTACAAGAACAAGGTCAAGAACGCGCAAGAGGCGCACGAAGCCATTCGCCCCGCGGGTGACAGCTTCCAGCATCCAGACGACGTCACCAAGGCCGTGGGTCCCGATGAAGGCAAACTCTACGAGTTGATTTGGAAGCGCACCGTGGCTTCGCAGATGGAAGACGCGCGCGGCGAGAGCGTGTCCGTCATGCTCGAAATGAAGGCCAGCGGGCGTACGGCCGAGTTCGCTGTGCGCGGCAACACCATCACCTTCCCCGGCTTCTTGCGCGCTTACGTCGAGGGTAGCGATGACCCGAGCGCAGAGCTCGAAAACCGCGAAAATCCCCTACCTCCGCTCGCGGAAGGCGTGAGCGTGAAGCCGATCAAGCTCGCGCCGACGGGCCACGAGACGCAACCACCGGCTCGCTTTACCGAAGCTTCGCTGGTGCGCCGATTAGAGGAGCTGGGCGTAGGTCGCCCCTCAACTTACGCCTCGATTATCGGTACGATTTTAGATCGCGGCTACGTCTGGAAGCGCGGCACGGCGCTCGTGCCGACCTTCCGCGCCTTTGCGGTCATCAGTCTGCTCGAGAAGCATTTCGGCGAGCTCGTCGATTTTGCGTTCACAGCGCGCATGGAAGACGAACTCGACGCCATTGCTGGCGGCAGTGCTGAGTCGGTTCCGTGGCTCAAAAATTTCTACTTTGGGCAAGAGGGCAAAGTAGGTTCAAAGCGCCCGCTCGACATGGGCCTCAAGGCGCTCGTGGCCAATAATTTGGGCGAAATTGACGCCCGAGCTATCAATTCGCTCCCTATTGCGCTCGACGACGCGGGCGTGCCCATCGTGGCTCGCGTGGGGCGCTTTGGCGCTTATCTCCAGCGCGGTGAAGACAACGCCAACATCCCCGAAGATTTAGCGCCCGACGAGCTCACCCGCGAAAAGGCGCTCGAGCTTTTGAACGCACCAAGTGGTGAGCGGCTGATTGGCACGCACCCTGAATCGGGCCTGAACGTTTACGCCAAGGCGGGGCGCTTCGGCGCTTACATTCAAGTCGGTGAGCTCGACAAAGACAGCGACGAGAAGCCGCAGACGGCTTCGCTCCTCAAAAGTCAGAGCCCAGCCACCATCACCCTCGACGAGGCGCTTCAGCTCCTGTCGTTGCCGCGCAAGGTCGGCATCGATCCGGCTGACGGCGCTGAAATTACGGCCCAACTCGGCCGCTACGGGCCTTACGTCTCGAAAGAGAAAGATAGCCGCAGCCTTGAGCATGAAGAGCAGGTGTTCTCGGTTACGCTCGAAGACGCACTCAAGCTTTTCGCTGAACCCCGTCGTCGCGGCGCGCGCAAAGTGGTGCCCCCGCTGCGGGAGCTCGGTAACGATCCCGTCTCGGGTGGACCCATCGTGATGCGCGAGGGTCGCTTTGGCGTCTATGTGACCGATGGCGAAACTAATGCTTCGCTCCGCCGCGAAGACGACCCAAAGACCATGGCGCCAGAGCGCGCTCATGAACTCCTTCAGCTTCGTCGCGAAGCGGGGCCCTCGGCTAAGAAGTCGAAGAAGAAAGCCTCGAAGAAGGCGGCCAAGAAGACCGCCAGTGGCGACGGCGAAGCCAGCCCCAAGAAGGCCGGCGCCAAAAAGGCGAGCGCGAAGAAAGCCACCGCTAAAAAGGCCAGCAAGAAGGCGCCCTCGAAGGCTAGCTCCAAGAGCTCGGAGCCGCCCTCATCGGGCGCTCCCTCTACGCCCAAGGCTCCCATTCAGCCGGCTCGCCGCGCTCCGAAGATGGGCAAGGGCGACCCGAGCGCGACCTCCGACGCAGAGTAAGCGCTTCTTCCGGCGCCGCTATTCTGTAGCGCGAAGCCGGGCGACATCCGCCAGGTCTTCGGGTCGGGCGACAGCCTCATGAGTGGCGAGTAATCGTAAGAACTCGCGGAAGTCGTCGGGGAGCGTCATCGCTCGAATAGTAGCGACGCTGGAGCGCAACTGTCAGCGCCACGCGCTCATCTGGGCTCATTTTTGCGTACTCTTTTCGCGTTTGTCGCTCGGCTTCTTCGGGCGAACGAAAGATACGGACGATGCGCTCCATGGGTTCGCACAACGATACCACCTTTTAGGGAACCCGCGATTGTCCGACGTCGCGGGCTAAAGCGAGCGGGTTCGAGAAACGCAGGCTCAAGCGAACGGCTACTTCTTGCCGTATTTTGCCACGAGCGCCTTACACACCGGCTCGGGCGCGTAGCGACTCACGTCGCCACCGTGGCTCGAGATTTCGCGTACGAGCGAGGCCGAAATGAAGCCGAAGCGGGTGCGAGTGGGCAAGAACACGGTTTCGAGTTCGCTCGCCAAGTCGGCGTTGGCGTGAGCGATTTGGAGTTCGTACTCGAAATCGGATCCAACACGGAGGCCTCTCACAATCACCTGAGCCCCTACTTCGCGCGCGTAGTCCACGAGCAAGCCGCCGAACGAGGCCACCTTGACGGTAGGAAATTCGCGGCACACCTCCGACACCAGCTCGAGACGTTGCTCGACGCTGAAGAGCGCGTTGCGTGTAGGGTGCACGCCAACGGCCACGATCAGTCGGGGAAAGATCGAGGCCGCACGCTGCACGACGTCGACGTGGCCGAGCGTGATGGGGTCAAAACTTCCGGCGTAGAGGGCGAGTTCCACGATGAGCTAAGGATAAGCGGGTCGAGCGAAAAAACGAGCGAATCGTGCTGCGATTTAGGGGAGAGGCGGCGGCAAGGGAGCGAACTCGGAGGTCCCGGAATTGGCGGGCGGCAAAAGCGGCGTGCCTTTCGGAATGGGCTTCTGCATAGCGAGCACCTCAGCGGGCAAGTCTTCTATCCAGAGCGTGCGCCCCGAATCCGTCAGCGTGAGCCTGAAGGTGGCGAAGAGGCCCGAACCGGCGAAGCCATCGAGATCGGCCTGTGCGGCCTTCTCGACCTCGGATACGGGCGCGCCGAGCACCCCCGGGACGCCATTGATATCGAACGTGCCGAGGCGCAAGAACGGTAGGCGGCCTTCCTTGAGGCCCGTGCGACCCGGAATGGGCGCAAACTCTTCGGGGTCTTCGCCGACCTTCTTCCAAGCGGCTTCATCGAGCGCTACGGGAAAGTTCATCGAGGTATGCATGAGGAGCGTACCGAGGGGTGCAGCTTCGTCTGTGCCGTAGGCGACAGGCAAAACGATCGCACCGCCGCGGTAATACACGGGGTGCAGTGTGGTGGCGTCGGGAGGGGCGGGCGGGTCAAAGCTACGCACCACGAACTGCCGCCCCGAAAAATCGATGGTGGGCCGCAGGTGACGGAGCAAGTTCACGCCAATGAGCAGCTTGATAGGGGCGTTCAGTTCGCGCTTGAGGCCCGAGAGGTCGCGTCCTAGTGCGGGCACGTCATTGACCTCTACGCGCCCGCCGAACCGCAAAGAGAGCCAAGCGCCGCGCTTATCGCTCGAATCGATGATGGTCTCCGAGGAGTCGGTTGCCACCAGCGCCAAGCTGGGTTCGCCGTTCACTTCGAGCGGCACGATCATGGCTGAGCTCCCCGCGCGCGGCATCTCGACCGCGGCCAAGAGTCCACCGCTCATCTCGAAGGGTTTACGGCCGCTGCCTGAGCGCGCTAGTTCGGCCACTTCGACGGCCCAGGGATCGCGCACCTCGGGATCAGCCGCGAGGCTCCCGAGCTCTTTGGCCGCGAGCTCGAGCTCGCCTTTATACCAATGAGCGCGGCCGCGAAGCGCGCGCGCTTCGCTACTTGTTAGGCCTTCGCTCGCTTCGAGCGCTTTGTCGAAATCGAGGCGAGCTAGCGCGATTTTTGCTGCGAGGATGCGCACCTTGGCTTCGCCCGGCAAACTCCGTAGGGCCTCAGCCGTGGCGTGCTCGGCGTCATCGAGGTCGCCGCTGCGATAGCTGAGCTCACCGCGATCGTACCACTTCTGCACTTGTTGCGGCCATTTGGCTTCGCCGCTTGCTCCACCACAAGCGCCGAGGGCGAGGGCTAGCGCGAGCGACGCTCCCAGTCGTTCCAGCGCGCGACGATGGCGCGAGAGCCCCCGACGGAAGGAATTTTTTTTGGAGCGGAGAAGAGAGAAGGGGGCCATCGGTAGTGGAGTCGAGCGAGGAAATCCTCAGCGAAAAAACGAAGCCGGGCCAGAAAGGCCCGGGCTCAGATAACCGAGGCCCCACCAAAATGCACCACCTCGTGCGATGGTTTCCCGAGTTTCGTGCGATAGGTGAGGGCGCTGGGTCAAGCAGCGGGCGTTGAAGGCTCGGTCGGGCCCGAGCGGGTGTACTCGTGCCGGGGCCCCCACCAAAAGCCGGCAACCGAATCTCGTGGGGCCAGGCCGAGAAAAATTAGGCCCCAAATGCACCTAGGGCGCCACCGAGGAATCCCCGGAGCGCCCCAGACTGCCCAAAAACTCCCTGAAAACAGAGAGCTGAATTGGGCGACTGCGTTATGCAGTCTTCTTGGCAGCCTTCTTGGCAGCCTTCTTGGTGGCCTTCTTCTTGGCCTTCTTGGCCTTCTTTGCAGGCGCGGGAGCTGCGTCAGCCATAGCAGGAGCCTTCTTGGCAGCCTTCTTAGCCTTCTTCTTGCCAGCTTTCTTTACGGTCTTCTTAACGGCCTTTTTGGTGGCCTTTTTTGCGGGTGCCTTTTTAGCAGCCTTCTTCGTCTTCTTTGCAGCCATGTTCATTCCTCCCTGTTGGGTTTGAGGGGGGATGTCCGTTGTTCCGTCCATCCCGAGGGTATGTTGCAAGACATATATTGCCACCTATCGCGACCTGTCAACGAAAAAAGTGCAGTGACGATTTCGGAACGGCCCGTTTAGAGGGTGTTCTCGCTCTGCAAAAATTGCATACGGAGCAGGCACTCAGGGTACATGCGTGAGCCACTGTGCAGGATCAGTGCAGCGGCTGAAAGTGCGATCAACCTTGAATATTTTATTGATTTCAGGTACTTGACGTGCTTTCCGCCAGCACGGTAGCAGGCCTCTGTCCGGCTTCGTACCGCGACGGTGCGGAGTTCAAAAGATGCGAGGAGAGCCAGCGCAGGTCGCCTTAGGGGCCATCCTATCGACCTTGATTTTTTTTGGTTGTGGTTACTCACAAGAGGAACTCGATCAACACATTCGCACTGCCGACGCGTTACGTTCGGACCTTCGCGAAGAGCAGAAGGCGCGTCTCAAAGCGGAAGCCGACTACGCCGACGCACTCGAAGAACTTGAAGGCGTGCGCGCAGAACTCGACGCGAGGGGCGAGCGACTCTCGAGCGCCAATGCAGATCTGCAGATGCAGGCTCAGGCTCTCGAGGAGTACCGAGAGCGTCTCAGTGAACTCGAGAAGGTGCGCGTTCGGGTTGAAGTCGTTCGTCAGAAGTTACTCGAGCTTCAGAAGCTCGGGCTCTCGGTGAAGGTTCGCGACAACCACATGGTGATTCTCTTGCCCGGCGACGTGCTGTTCGATTCAGGCAAAGATGCCCTAAAATCCGGGGGAATTAGCGTAATTTTGTCGGTCGGCTCGGTCATCCGTAATGACTCCGAGCTGGCCGCACGCGAGTTCCAAGTGACCGGACACACCGACGATCGATCCTTCCAAGGCGGAGCGTTCCAAGACAACTGGGGGCTGTCCGCCATGCGCGCCCGCTCGGTAGTCGAGCTCTTGGTGCGACCGATTGACGAGGGCGGCGCTGGTCTCAGCCCAACCCACTTCAGCGCGGCGGGCTATGCCTCGAGCGATCCAGTGAGCAGCAACGAGACCGAAACTGGACGCGCGCTCAATCGTCGCGTCGAGCTCGTGCTCGTGCCCGACTTGAAAGAAATGCTCGACCTCACTTCGCTCGGTGACGGCGCGTGACTCGCATCGCGTGCATCGATATCGGCACCAACACGGTGCTGCTGACGGTCGCGCAACTGGAAGAAAATGGGCAGTTTAAGCCTATTTTTGAGCAATCTCGGCTGTGTCGTCTCGGCGAGGGCGTAGATCGGGCTCGCGCCCTTTCACCCGCCGCCATGGAACGCACGCTCGCGACGCTGTCCGAATATCGCACTCTCGCCGACGACGCGGGCGTGGTTCGACTCGGGGTTACAGGCACCAGCGCGCTCCGGGATGCGCGGGGCGCAGAAGACTTTCTCCGCGCTGCGCGAAGTGTACTCCGCACCGAGGTCGAGGTGGTGAGCGGCCTGCGTGAAGCCGAACTCACCTATCGAGGTGCGGGAGTAGGGCTCGCTGCGTCGCCGCATGAAGTACGCTTCGTTTTCGATGTGGGCGGCGGTTCAACTGAGCTCGTGCTCGGCCTTGGGGAACGCGATGTCACGACGGCAGTGAGTCTCGACCTGGGCAGCGTGCGCTGCTTTGAGCGTCACGGACGAGCCATTTTGAGCTCTGATGAGGAGCTCGAGGCGCTCGACGTAGAGCTCAGCCGCGAACTAGAGCAGGCCTCACTCGCGGAGGAATTTTGGAAAGAGGCTCGCGTCGTCGGAGTAGCGGGTACGGTCGCGAGCCTCTTCTCTATCTGTAAGCGAGAGGGCTCCGCCGAGCCGGGTGTCGCCCAAGGTGGTCAGCTTACGCTCTCCGAGGTGCGCGAAGTACGACGTCGCCTCACCGGGATGTCGCTCGAAGAACGAACGCGCATCCCCTGTCTTGGAGTCGGTCGCGCCGACGTCATCGTCTATGGCGCGAGCATCGTCGTGAACATCTTGGAACGTCGTGCGCTCTGCTCCCTCGATCCAGATCCGATTCTAACTGTCTCGGAGCGAGGTGTTCGCTTTGGGCGCTTGCTCGAGTTGGCGCGCGGATGAACGCGCGGGTTGAACGCGAGTTGAAGAAGCTGCTGCTCAGGGTCCCGCTCAGGTGCCGCCCGGCGGGGCCGAGGCGCGTCCGAGTCGCGCGGTGCGGTGGTTCCCGTGGCGGCGAGATTCATTCGGAGCGTATTTCAGCCTAGCTAGAGCTCGCCAGGGTGGCCCCTAGACAAGCTTGCGAGGGGCCCGGCCGAGTTCGATACGCGTTGACATCTGCCCGACGTGCGACTAGAGTTGCGCTTCTGGCGAGGTCTAAATCTCGCAGCGTACCAGGGCTACCTGGAGGTCGGCTAAGTAGACGGCGATCTTTCGGTGAGGGGTTTGCTCCATTCGGGTTTTCGAATTGAGTGCCCAATCGGCCTAGCCGAAACCTGGTCTAGAAAGAAAGTTCCTTGTTGTCGATAGCCGTTTTGCTTTCGCTGCGGACCAAGGGGGTATCCCCCAAAGGAGACCGCCCGACTCAGTCGGAGAGCGTTCGACGCCACACGACGAAATTCGGTGGGACGGTCGTCGCGGACCAGCGGAAATTGAAGCAAGGCTGCTTTGATGGGCAAATTCAGGTCACCGAAGGCTGGTCGGGCGGCCGGACGATTTCGTCATCCTACGGAATGAATGGCGCCTCACCGGGGTTCTTGAAGACGCGCCAGCGCGTCCAGGGCTCCGCGTTTTTCGAATCGGCGGAGTTGTTCCAATCGGTGGAGTTGGCTTCGACCGAATTAGCTTTGGCCGGATTCTCGTTTCGGGATTCGGCTTCAGTGTGTGATTTCAGGTTCGCGAGCGGCCGGGCGAAGGCGCGGCGAGCGGTCCCGAGATTCAAGCAGAGATAGAGAGTTAGCGCTTTTGTAGCGCTCGAGAAGTTCGTTGTGGGGTCTTTTAAGGACGACCACAAAAGGAGAGAACATGCAGGCAATCCAGGAAAATGAGTTCAAAGTCGGTGACAAGGCTGTTTATCCCGCGCAGGGAGTGGCCGAGGTCGTGAGCATTGACGAGCGAGACATCGCTGGGAATCCCCAGAAGTTCTACGTGCTCCGCATCCTCGACACCGATCGAAAGATCATGGTGCCTGTGTCCAATGCGGACGCTGTAGGGCTGAGGCAGGTCATCAACGAGCAAGAGATCCGTGAGATCTTTGATATTCTGCAGGAGCGCACCATCGGCTTCGACACGCAGACCTGGAATCGCCGCTATCGCGGCTTCATGGACAAGATCAAGACGGGCTCCATCTACGATGTGGCTGAGGTGCTGCGAGATCTCTATCGGCTCAAGGCCAATAAGCAGCTCTCGTTTGGCGAGCGTCGTATGCTCGATACGGCTCGCACGTTGATCGTGAAAGAAATCGCGATTGCTCGTGAGCAGACCGAAGAGCAGGTCAAAGACGAGATCGAAGCCATCTTCTTCACCAACTGAGTTGGTGGGGGCAGCTAGCTCGTCCGAGGACGGGTTAGTCCAAGCCTAGAAGAAGAAAATGAATCGGGCGGCCGCGAGGTCGCCCGATTTCATTTGGGGGTAGGCGAGCCCCAGGCGAGAGGCGGCGGGCGCTCAGAGCAAAGGGCGCCGGACTCTCACGGATCTTCGTCGAGTTCGAGCTCAGGTGAGCGCTGACGAATGGGGGCCAGCGCCGGTAAGTCGAGGGCGAGCTTCCAGTGCTCGTGTTCAAGGAACAACCGAGCCCGCGCGATGCCACCTTCGGGTTTGGGAAAGAAGACCTCGGCCCATGGGGGTTCGAGGCGTTCGCTTTCGGGTTCAGTCGCAGCGAGGAAGGTGAACCACGACGGGACTAACATCTCGCCTGGGGCGACGGTGCGCCCCGAGAGAGCGCTGGCGCGGCGGGCCCGCTCATCGAGGTTGTCGCGCGCCGGTTCCCACAAGAGCGAATAGAGTTTGGCGGCCACGTCCGGGTTGCCATGCGCTTTCTGCATCGTCTCAACGAAGGCGCGGGCCACGTCTAGCGGACGTTCCGGGGCAGGCTTTCGAGCGCAACTAACGAGGGCCAGCGCTGCGAAACCACAGAAGGCTCGTAAGAGCCTGGACGAGGATCGGCTGACAACCACGCCGCGAATATATTCGCTTCGAGCCGGGGCCGCAGAACGGAGTGGCTCGTCGGGTCTTTTTTCGCGGGTTTCGCCGGCGGGTCTGCCCTTCGTGGGTCGCCCTCCGCGAGCCGATAGCGCCCGTAGTTGCTTATTCGATCGGAGAGGGCCAGGGCGGCACAGCAAACCGGAAAGCGAGATTCTGAAATAGTGTCGAGAAGTTGACCACAATATCCTACATAGGAGACCCTGAAGGCCGTATGGAACCGCGCCTCATTTGGGAAACGGCAAGCAAGGTCGCCTCTCGCCCGGTGGGTCGATTGTTCCCCGCGCGGAAGACGGACGCTGCCTTGCGGGCTCTGTTTGGCGACAATCGCGACGTCCTCACCTGTCTCGCCGACGAACCGAGCACGCGCGGGCAGGTCATGCTGGCCTACCTCGATCCTCCGTTTTGGACGGGTCGCGAGCATCGCGTACTTGAACGCGGTCAAACCGAAGGTGAGGTCGCCTTTGATGACCGCTGGGAGAACCTCTCGGAATACCTCGAACACCTCGCCGAGCGAGCGCGATTGGTGCGAGAGCTGTTGCACCCGGCGGGCTCGCTGGTGCTCCACGTCGATCCCAAGACTAGTCATTACGTGAAGCTGGTGCTCGATCAGATTTTCGGTCGTGAGGCCTTCGCCAGCGAAGTGATCTGGCGTTATCGGCGCTGGCCTTCCAAGACCAAGAACTTTCAACGCGTCCACGATGTGATGCTGCGCTACGTGAAAGATCCGAGCGTAGAACCGCGATTTCAGCAACTTTACGAGCCACTTGCGCCTTCGACCCAAAAAACTTGGGGCGATCGCAAGCAACGCGCCGTGGTGGGCGAGGAAGGGCGGCGGCTTCGTTCGAGCAAGAGCGAGATCGAGAGCCCCGGCACCCCGCTGGGAGATGTTTGGGAGATCGGCATCATCGCGCCCGTCGCGCGCGAGCGTACCGGCTACCCAACGCAAAAGCCGCTCGCACTTTTGCGGCGCTGGATCGAGGCCTGCACCTTTGCTGGCGACCTCGTGCTCGATCCTTATGCGGGCAGTGGCACCACCTTGGTCGCCGCGGCTGAGCTCGGGCGGCGCGCGATTGGCATCGATCAGGGAGCGGCCTCCCGTGAAATTCTTCGCCAAAGGCTCAAAGCGGCCGAGCTCGAGTGCTTGGAGCAGGAGTTCGGTCCGCGCCTGCGTTCGGCGGGGCGAGGCGAAGCAGCGCAGCGTCGCGCAGGTTAAGCTGGCCGATTTGCCCGCTCCGTAGAAATCGGCCAAGGTCGCCGACGCGCATGCGGCGATTTTCCCTAGGGCTTTTCGGTTCATTTTCGCTGGGGGCTGCGTTGCTCTTGGGGATGGGCAGCTCGAGGGCCGAACCGAACGCGAAGGCGGATGTGCCGAGCGGGGCTCCGCTCTTGCTGGGCGGGCAGGCCGTGCCTGTACGCGCGCTGCAAATAGCCCTGGAGAGCTGTGAACTGCTCGCCGAAGCCCGGGACGAATGCGTGCGCGTGCGCTGGTTTCCGGCCTTTCGCTATGCCCTGAACGCCAGCGCAGAGCGGCTCGACCAGGGCCCGGGATTTGCCCGAAGGCGCGCAGATCTCTTGCTGCAAGAGGTGTTCGAGGCCGTGGCCCAGGAGGCGCCCCTCGTTTCAACCGAAGAGGTGCGCGCCTACTATGAAGCTCACCGCCATGAGTTCGTGAAGCCCGAGCGTATTCGCATCTTTCGCATTCTGCTGGCCAGCGAGAAGGACGCGACAGATTTGATTGCGGCTCTACCCGCGGTCGTCTCGCTTGAGGCTTGGCGCGCGCTGTCACGAACTCGGTCGCTCGACCAGGCAACTCATGAACGCGGTGGAGATCTGGGATTCGTCGCGCCCGACGGCAACACCGACGTCCCTGAGGTGCGGGTTGATGCGGGGCTCTATCAAGCGGTTCTTTCGCTGAAAGAAGGCGAAATTCTGCGCAAACCGGTCCCAGAGGGCGAGCGTTTTGCTGTGGTCTGGCGGCGCGGCTCGCTCGCACCGAGCGAGCAAACCCTCGAGCAAGTGTCCCCTTCACTGAGCGCCCGCCTGCGTCACGCTCATGGTGAAGAACGCGTCGCGGAGTTGATCGGGCGGCTCCGCTCGACCGAGCTCCACGACTACGCGCCTCTAAAAATAGCGCTCTACGAGGAAGCTCAAAAGTCGAAGCTGAGCTCCGCGAGCGCATCTCCATAGAGCGCCGGATTACTTCAAATCGGGGAGTTCCCAGCCATCTTCGCGCAAGAGGGCGCGCAGCGTGCTGAGCTCGGCGCGGGCGCGGGATTCAGAGATAACGAAGCTCTGCGGATCGCCGCGTTGGGCCGCATCCATGGCCCTTTCGAAGGCCTCGAGTACGAGCAAACAATGGGGATGGACCTTGGCGACTTCTGCCGGGACGGGCATCTCGCGCGCGGCGGCCACGCGCTCCAGGGCCACGCGATGCAGCACCTTGGCTAGGTCTTTGTCGAACAGACGTCGCCGCATCAGCGAACATTCGCGATCGGCTGCGCTCAAGAGCACGGCGGCCCGAAAGAGGTAGCTGCCCGAAAACGCCCGCGGCGCCAGGAGCCCGAGGTTCGCGGCCACCAAAAAGGAGAGCGCGACGCGGCGAGAGATCATGTGCAACTCTCGTCGGTCGGAGTGGCTTCGGCCTGCTTTTCGCGGTCGAGCGCGGCGAGAGCGGCGCTCCGTTCGGCGGCCTTCTTGGAGCGCCCCGTGCCGCGGCCAATCTCTTGCCCAGAGACCCGCACGACAACCTCAAACAGCGTCTCGTGGGCGGGCCCTTCTTGACCCAGCACCTCATACGTTGGCGCGCGTGCACCTCGGGCTTGCACGCTATTTTGGAGCTCGCTCTTCGGATCGAGTGCGGCCCCGGGGCGCGCTTGAGAAAGAGCGTGCAAGACGATGCGGGCTCCGACGCGCTCGGCCGCTTCGAGCCCGGCGTCGAGATAGGCAGCCGCTAGGAGCGCTTCGACCGCGTCAGCGAGTACATTGTCCGAATCGCCGAGGCTCCCGCGGAGCCCCCCTTTGCCGAAGCGGAGGAGTTCACCCAAGTTGTGAAAACGGGCAAAATCGGCCAGCGCTTCGGTCGAAACGATTTGTGCGCGACGCCGCGTCAGCTCACCTTCATCGGCGTCCGGAAAGCGGTCGTACAGCGCGCGACTGGTGACGAAACTCAAGATGGCGTCGCCCAAGAACTCCAGGCGCTGATTGTCGAGCACACCCGGACTTTCATGAGCAAAGCTCGGATGCGTCAGGGCCTGCTCGAGGTGAGGCGAGTCGGGGCCCAATTCAAAGATGCTCGAGAGCGGCACGGGTCGAAGCAAAGCTCAGACAGCGGCCCCTGACAATCGTCGTCTAGCTGATTCCTGCCTGCCCATTCGTTTGGATCGCAGCGAATAGGGCGCGAAATTCGAGCCAATTCGAGAGCGATCGGGCCAAGCGGGCCATTCAGTCGGGGTGCGTCTGGGCTATACTGATGGTGTGACGCTGCTCGCCTGCCCGTTCTGTCGCGAGCTCTATTCGCGAGACGAAGCGCCGGTTTGTCCGCATTGTGAGCTGGGGGTCGTTCCGCTCGATACGCTGGGACCCTCGGCTGAGGCGCTCGCGGAAATGCCCGAGGTTGAACCCGGAGATGAGCCGTTGCCCTGGTTTTCGCCGCGGGCCTGGCGTGGCCCCACGCTAGGGTTTGCGCTCTTAGGGCTCGTTGCATTTCGAGCGCCGTGGTTCGAGCTTTCGCATCCCGAGGCGATTCAGCTCTCTGGGTTCGACTTGGCGCGTGGCAACGCACCGTGGCTGTGGGGAGGCGCGATCGGATTCTTCTTGCTGGTGCCGCTCTTGCTCTCGAGGCGCACTCCTTACGACCTTTCGCGCATTCGCGTCATTGCCACGACCTTCGCGCTAATGACGGCCTGTGAGGTGCTCGTGCTCGCGCTCAAACCGCCGCTCGAGGCGAGCTACTTTCAGTCAGAGCTCCGATATTTGCCCGGTTTTTACGGTAGTGGCGGGCTCAGTCTGCTCGCGGCTTTGGGCTGCCTATTCCTCGGCCGCATCGGGCTCCAGCGCCGTCCGTCGGAGCCCTATAGCGGGTCGGCCGGTGGGGCCGTGAAGGCAAGGCCGCGCGCGCCGAGCGGCGACACGCTTCACTGATTCAGTCGGGCTCGCCGAGCTTCTTCGACCAAGCCGTGGCGCTATAGTGTTGGCCATTCTCGAGCAAGTGTTCGCGTAGTTCGCCAGTGGGACGAAACCCCGCTGCTAGCATCGAAGCACTCAACTCAACCAGGTGCGTTGGAGTGAGCGCGAAGGCCGAGACGAGGCCATCTTTGCGGAGTTCGCTACAAATCTGCTCGAGTGCCGAAGCGATCATGAAGATCTCTTTTTCACCGCGAGGCGGCACGAGCGGTTCTAGGAACACGCTGCCAAAACAACGCTGGACCTCGACCCCCACCAAAACACTGAACCCTCCGCGAGCGGTGCAGAGGCGCGCGCCGCGTTCCACGTCGCGACTGAACGGCGCCAGGTGGGTCACCGCGCGACCCGTGCCGCGAGCTACCGTGAGCGCCCGTTCGATGTCTTTGTCGCGGGCCACGGCCACCTTGACCGGTGTGCCGCCCTCAAGCTTTTTGCCGCGCACTAGGCGTCTCGCCGCCTCGAGCGGGCTCACGGGCTCAGCTCCGACACGACGGATCCTAATGCGAGTGCTCGACTCTTGGGGGCCGCCTGACGAAAGCACTAGACCCAAGACGTGGCCGTCGCTGCGCTTGTAGAAGGCGGGCAAGACGGCTTCTTTCTCGAAGCCTAGCTTGAGCCAGGTCGCGGCTTCTTCGCGCTCTACGACCACGAACACGCGGGCGATGCCCTGCATCTCGGCGAAACGTTGAACAGCCTCGAGCTTGCCGGGTTGGGGCCCAGCACGAAAATCGATCACCCGCATCGAGCTGCCCTCGTCATCCACAAGAAAGCAGAGGGCGAGCTCACCTTCTTGCAGATGAACCTCCGTGCCTTCGCGGCTCGGCCCCGGAGCTTCGAACTCGTCTTCGTTTCGAAACTTTCTGTGAAAAAGTGATGCTTCCATGAACTTCCCCTCTCTGTGCATCGACGGAGCTCGTATCGTCCCCGTTGGCGTTGGCTGAGCCCCTTTTTGAGGGCGTGCCCCCGCCGCTGACTTGGCCATGTCTGGCCGACTTGAGCTTGCGCCCCCTGGCTTTGCGCCCCCTTTCTGGGGCGAGTGAACCCCAGCTCCTACCTTGGGGGGTCACTCACACAGGCTCTCGGTGAATCAGATCTGAAAGATAAACCGTAACCCATCGCGTAGCACAGCTTCAAGCTTTTATGAAAGTTCGATCCGACGCTGTGAGCTCCGATTCGTACTGCTTTTGGCGGTCTTTCCCGGCAACGTAGGCAGGTTCCGCCCCGGACCTTACATCGCCGCCAGCTTATATCGCCGCCAGCTTATATCGCCGCTCCTGGACACCTCACGGATCGCAGTGCTGATGGGCTAGCTCATCGGGCTAGCTCATCGGGCTAGCCCAGAGGGGGGTTGGCATTTTTATGATGCCGCGAGGTTTGAAATACCTCACACGAAGTCAACGGCGAGCCGGGAAAGGATGTCGTCGAGCTCGGAGCGCGGCAAAGAGACGCGAGTGGGCATGCCGCCACTGAGCCCAAAAAGCTCGAGAAAATTGAGGCCACTGTCGAACGCTGCGGCGACCGAGATGTTTTGTTCGTCGACCACTACGGAGACGCGGGCGAGTTTCTGGCCGCGAAGGAGGAGATCTGTCTTGTCGAGGCGAGCGTAGCCCCGCGAAACATCAAGATAGGCTACGTCGCGTGTGACGCGGCTCGGGTAGACGCGGTAGCTGCGCGCGGCGCGTTCGGTTTCGAGTTCGACGGGCCGAAGCTCGGCCTCCGCTTCGCGCAGAGTGGCCTCCGCCGCTTTGTCTTCGAGGCGACTCACGAAAAAATCGATGACGCGCCTTTGCAGCATCTCGCTCGTGGGTCGTGCGCGGAGGGCCCGATCGATAAGTTGGGCGATCGGTGAAGGCGTGCCCATTCGGGTATCGATGGCGCGCGCGTCGGCGTCCGCATCGGGATACGGTTCAACGCCGCCGAGGAGCCATTTGGCGGCGCACATCAGCCCGTCAAAATCGTTGTGGCAAACGATGCAGTCGACTGGGCCCGTGCGGCGCACGAGCTCAGCATCGATCATCTCAGGGCAGGCGCCATGCTCGGCTTTGGTTGCCAGCACGAAGCGGGGATCGCTCGCGAATTCGCGGTGGCGCTCGTGGTCATGATGATCCACCCACAGCGCAAGTCGCGAGCCGAGGCCTTGCAAGAATTTCTCGGTGATCTTCTCGAAGCCGTGGCCGGTCACTCCCGCAAATGCCACGTCGAGCACGACCACGCGGCCCGGTAGCCGCGTCGGGTTGGGTAATTTTCGGGGGGTTCCAAAGGCAATCTCCATCCCAACCATGCCCGAAATGGCATAGCAGCCCGCCCGCCCTCGGTGTAGGGTCCGCGCGCGTGGATCGAGAACTGTTGCTGAAAGCGCTTGAGAATCCCCTGCTGGAAACGAATTTCGCAGGCCTAGGCTCAAAATATAAGGGCAAGGTGCGCGACTGTTACATCGCGCCCGAAGAGCGCGTCATCGTCGTGACCGATCGCATCAGCGCCTTCGATCGCTCTCTTGGCGTGCTGCCTCTCAAGGGCCAAATCTTGAATCGAGTGGCAGCATTTTGGTTCGAGAAAACGAAACACCTCGTACCGAACCACGTCCTTCGCGTGCCCGACCCCAACGTGATGGTGGTCGAAGATTGCACACTCTTGCCGGTCGAAATGGTGCTGCGCAGCTACCTCACCGGCACGACGTCGACGAGCATCTGGGTCCATTATGAGCGCGGCGTGCGTGAGTTTTGCGGCCACAAGCTGCCCGATGGCCTCAAAAAGCACCAAATTTTGCCCGAATTGCTGGTGACCCCGAGCACGAAGGCGGCCCAGGGCGACCACGACGTATCCGCCTCCCGCGCTGAGATCTTGAAGCTGACGGGCATGCCCGCCGCTGATTTTGACGAAGCCGAGCGCCTGGCGCGCATTCTGTTTGCTGAGGGCCAGCGCATTTGCCAAGAGCGCGGCCTGATCTTGGTGGACACCAAGTACGAGTTCGGCAAAACCAAAGACGGACGCATCATCGTCGTCGACGAAATCCACACGCCCGATTCTTCGCGCTTTTGGATCGCCGATACCTACGAGCAGCGTTTCGCCTCCAGCCAAGATCCTGAGAGCTTCGATAAAGAGTACTTGCGTCGCTACTTGGCCGGGCTCGGCTTTCAAGGCGATGGTCCCGTGCCGCCCATTCCGGCTGAAGTGCGCGTCGAGTCGAGCCTGCGTTACATCGCGGCCATCGAGAAGATCATGGGGGAGCCCTTCGTCCCCGACCTTGAGCCACCCCTAGAGCGTATCGCAAAAAACCTTGGAATTTCCCCGGGTTAATCGGCAATTTTCTTGCCGGGGGCGGGGCGAAAGTTGGAGCGTGGCTTAGCCTATTGCGTCTCGAGCGAGCGTGAGGGCGGCTTCCAAAGGAACCGAGCTATGACCGAATCTAGTGTGTACATTGTGAGTGCCCGCCGCACGCCGATTGGCTCTTTTCAGGGGGCGCTCTCGTCACTCACGGCGCCTCAGCTTGGCGCTGTGGCCATTCGGGCCGCGCTCGAGAGCGCGAGGCTCGAACCGAGTGCGATCGACGCGATTTATCTCGGCAATGTGCTCTCGGCGGGGATTGGCCAAGCTCCGGCGCGTCAGGCCTCGCTGGCTGCGGGTCTGCCCGCGAGCGTCCCCACCGTCACGGTCAATAAAGTGTGCGGCTCCGGCCTCGAGGCGCTGATTCAGGGTGCGCGCGCCATTTCCTGCGGAGACGCTGAGCTCGTGATGACCGGCGGCATGGAATCGATGTCTGGGGCGCCCTACTACGCGCCCGGAGCTCGTACGGGCCTCCGCATGGGCAACGCCACACTGATTGACGGCATGCTCTTCGACGGCTTGTGGGACCCCTACAAGAGCCAGCCCATGGGAGCGCTCGGCGAACTCTGCGCCAAGAAGTACGACCTCTCGCGGCAGGCTCAAGACGACTTCGCCAAGCAGAGCTATTTGCGCGCGCTGAGCTCGACCGAAAGAGGGCTCTTCCAAGCCGAGATCGCGCCGGTTGAGATCGCGGAGAAGAAGGGCGCCGTGACGAAGGTGCTTGTCGATGAAGAGCCGGGCCGCGGCAAGCTCGAAAAATTCGCCGAACTGCGGCCCGCTTTCGACAAAGAGGGCACGATTACGGCTGCGAACGCTTCGTCCATCAATGATGGCGCGGCGGCGCTCGTGCTCGCCAGCGCCGAGAAGGTGAAGGAGCTCGGTCTATCGCCTTTGGCTCGTATCGTCGGTTATGCGGCGTTTTCGGGTGCGCCCGAGTGGTTCACCACGGCTCCAGCCGGGGCCATGGATCGCCTCTTCGCCAAGACCGGGCGGACCCCCCAAGATATCGATCTGTACGAGATCAATGAAGCCTTCAGTTGCGTGCCTCTAGCCTGCGCTCGGCTCTCGAACTTGCCTGAGGATCGAATCAACCTGCGAGGCGGCGCGGTCGCGCTCGGCCATCCGATAGGTGCTTCGGGCGCGCGCATCGTGACGACGCTGGCCCACGCTCTGCATCAGGAAAAAAAGCGCCTGGGTGTGGCGGGCATTTGCATCGGCGGCGGCGAAGCGCTCGCGCTGATGATTGAAAACGTCGCGAGCTAACTTTAGCGCTCTTCGCGCCAGCGCGTCACGCGTCTGGGCCAGGGGGGCGCGCTTCGGCCTAGGGTTCGCAGCAAAGTCGTGGTGAAGGTCTTGAGCCAATCGGGCAGCTCGACCTCGCTCACAATGCGCACATCTCGTGGATTTTCCTTGGGTACGATGACGCGACCCACCACGGCTGAATCATCGCCGACGAAAAAACGCGCTTCGTACTCGACGTCAACGCTCGATGGGGGCGTATCGAGCCGCAAATCGACCCGACCCCCCGCGGAGATTGGCGCGGTATCCGGGGCGCGTTTCGTCACGCGATGAGCAGGTCCTCGAGCGAAATACCCGCGTTTCGGAGGGCTTGCTTCTGTTTTTCAATGAGCCCCTCAATGCCCAATAGACCCAGGTCGACCATTTGATCGATGTCGGTGCGCGGTACGGCGCGACCCTCGGCGGTGCCTTGCACCTCGATGATTTCCTTTTGCGCCGTGGCGACCAAGTTGAGATCGACACGCGCCTTAGAATCTTCAGCGTAACAGAGGTCGAGGCAGTACTCTCCGTCGACGTGGCCCACGCTCACGGCTGCGACCTGAGCCACCAGGAAGCGCTCTTTGAGCACGCCCTTTTGGAGCAAGCTGTTGGCGGCCAGAGCGAGCGCTACGAAACCGCCCGTGACCGACGCGGTGCGCGTGCCGCCGTCGGCTTCGAGTACGTCGCAGTCGATGGCGATCGACTTTTCGCCGAGCTTTTCGAGGTCGACCGCGGCGCGCAAGCTGCGTCCGACCAGACGCTCGATTTCGCGAGTGCGGCCATTGACCGAGCCCTTGCGTCCATCCCTTTTCTCGCGGCGCACCGGGTTGGAGCGCGGATGCATTTGGTATTCGGCTGTGATCCAGCCGCGACCTTTGCCGCGGAGCCAATCGGGGACGCTATCGTCGATCGAGGCCGTGCAGAGCACTACGGTTTTGCCCGAGCGATACAGCACCGAGCCCTCGGCCATGGTGTGAAATCCGAGATCCATGCGGACCTCACGAAGGGCTCGACGATCGCGGCCGCCGGATGGGATCGAAGTCATGTGGCTCGGCATGTAGTGGAACCTCCGAAAAAGAGCCACCTTTCGGTGCGAATTCCACCCTTACGGCAAGAAGCCACGTTCCGTTCGGGCAAAGCTCTTCGAGCCGTGCCAAACTAGAAATTCTATGTCCGGCGTCTTTCGCGCGCCGCGACTATCCCAAAGCCAGTGACACTCGTCCTCAACGAAACCCTCGACGGAAAATATCGGATCATCCGGCTGCTCGGCGAGGGCGGCATGGGAGCCGTTTATGAGGGCGAGAACGTTCGCATCCATCGCAAAGTGGCGATCAAGGTCTTGCATGCCGGCGTCGCGTCCTCCAAAGAGGCCGTCGAGCGTTTCGAACGCGAGGCGCAGGCCGCGGGTCGAATTGGCTCAGATCACATCGTAGAGGTGCTCGACCTTGGGCATCTACCGAGCGGCGATCGCTACATGGTGATGGAGTTTTTAGAGGGCGAGTCCCTCGCTCAGAGGCTCGAAGCGGTGGGACGACTCGAGCCTCCCCATGCGGCCGACGTGTTGCTCGAGCTTTTGGAGGGGCTCGGCGCTGCCCACGAGGCGGGCATCATTCATCGCGATCTCAAGCCCGATAACGTCTTCCTCTTGAAGTCGCGCCGCGGGCGCAAGGATTTCGTCAAGCTGGTCGACTTTGGCATTTCCAAATTTTCTCCGGGTAATGGCGGTGATTTCTCGATGACGCGCACCGGTACGGTGATGGGAACGCCTTATTATATGGCGCCGGAGCAGGCCAAGGGAGACCGCGCTACCGATCACCGGGCTGACCTCTACGCGGCTGGGGTCATCCTGTACGAGGCACTCTCAGGGTCGGTCCCATTTGATGCAGAAACGTACAATGAGCTCTTGTTCAAGATCTTGCTCGAGACTCCGCCGCCGCTCGGCGAGCGGAGCCCGGGTCTCGATTTGCGACTCGAGGCAATTGTAACCAAGGCCATGGCTCGCCAGCCCGAGGAGCGCTTCCAAAGCGCGGGCGAGTTCGCACAAGCTCTCACCGATTACTTACAAACTGTTCCCGCCGAATCGCGCCGCTCGGCCGCGCTCGGCGTCACAATGGCCGTGCCCACAGCGCGAGAGCCGCGGCGAGACGGCAATACTCACGGCGCCTGGGCGAACACCAACACGGCGAACCCAAGCGCTGCGAACCCAAGCGCCGCGGCGCCTCGAGCGTTTTCGCCGTGGCTATGGGGAGCGCTAGGAGGGCTCGGCTTGGCCGCGGGGCTCGGCTTCGTCTTGCGGAGCGGCGTAGTCGGTGGAAACGACGCTCGGGCAACCGGGCCCGAGGAAGGTTCAGCAGCGCCCGCGCCCGCAGCAGCGCCCGCGCCCTCCCCCGCTCAAGCCCCGCCTCCTCAAGCCCCGCCAGCTTCCGAGTCGGCACAGCCTGGGCTTCCGTCACCCCCAAGTGTTGGTTCAAACGATTCGCCCGCGCCGGCGGCTCGGCCACGACCGAGTGCGGCTAAGCGAGCCCCTCGCGCCCCGAGTGTCGCGAGTTCTCCGAGTGGAGCGACGAAGGGTGCTCCGGCTAGTCCCAAGTCGACCACGAGTGGCGGTCGAGTGATTCGCACCACGCTTTGATATTGGCAAAGAGCGGCGAGTTCTCGAGCCTTGGCGAGCAGGGTGGCACTCGCTGGACGAGATGGCCCTCGAGATGGCAGGAAAGGACCAGAGATGGATCCAAATGGGCCACCTGAAGTCGAAGAGACTCTAGCCTACGCCGTTTCCGCGCGTGGCCTGCTCGTGAGCGAGACCTTCGTCTCGATTCAAGGCGAAGGCGCGAGCCTGGGCGCGCCGGCCGCTTTTTTGCGTCTGGGCCGCTGCAACTTGAAGTGCTCTTTCTGCGATACGCCCTATTCGTGGGACGAATCACGCTTCGATTTGAGTGAGGAACTCACGGAACGAAGCTTAGAGAGCCTAGTGGATTGGGTACTCGAGGCTTCGCCGGGGCGCCTGATCGTCACGGGTGGGGAGCCTCTCATTCAGCATCGCCCCCTCGCCTTGTTTTTGAGCGCGCTCGATGAGAGGCGCGCTGAGCGCGGAGAAGCGCGCGAGATCGTCGAGGTTGAGACCAATGGCACGATTGAGCCCTCGGCTGAGCTAGAGGCGCGTATCGATCAGTTCAATGTCAGCCCCAAGTTAGCTAACTCAGGTGAACCGAGGGCGCGCGCGCTGCGCGCGCGCGCCCTGCAGAGCTTTGCTCGTTTATCCCAGAGTTTTTTCAAATTCGTCATCGCTTCGGCCGAGGACGCAGAAGAGGCGATGGAACTCGTGCAAAGGCTGGGTGTGCCTCTGGGGCGGGTGCTGTTCATGCCGCTCGCTGGCAGTGTGATAGAATTAAGAGAGCGGCAAGCGCTGGTATCGGAGATGGCTCTCTCGAAGCGGGTGCGCTATAGCTCGCGGCTCCATCTCGAGCTCTACGGCGGCGGGCGCGGTGTTTAGACGCGGGCGCGCAGACTCAACACAGACTCAGCGCACGCTGCCCCAGACGATCAGCGCGTTTTTGACGAAATCGGGCAAGGGAGCCTTGGGGCCTTGGGTTGGGGCGACGTCGAACAGCGGCCGCATTTCAGCTTGCACTCGGTTCCACAAGAGAGAGGCCGCAAGCGGATCTTGGGCAGCGCGATCTTGTGCGCAGCCTGGGTCCCAACTCACTTGGCAGAGGGCGGGTACGTTGCCGTCTTTGCCGTGGAGTACATAGGGGCCCAGCCTTGCCAGAAAAGCACCCTCGAAATAGGCAACACTGGCGCGGCGCTCGGCTTGTTCGCGCGGGAAAGTCCCAGGAAAAAGAGAGAAAGCGCCGGGTGCGCGAGCGCGCTCGGGTAACGCCAAGGCGCGGGCGAGCGTCTCGTAAACGTCGACAGGCAAGAAGTTTCCTTTGACTTCGGTGCCGCGTCCCGCGCTCTTCGGGAACTTGATGAAGAGCGGCACGCCCAGCGTCGCATCACCGATGCGGGCCCGCTCATCAAAGGGCACGGTGGGGCGACTCGCCGAACCGACGTCACCCATGACGATGACGAGGCTGTCTTCCCACGCGCCCATACGCCGCAATTCGCCGAATGTTTGGCGGAGTGCGAGGTTCTGCTCTTCCAACGCGGCGCGACGCATGGCCTCGAAGCGCGTCCAATCCTCCTCGGGCAAGATGCGATCGCCGAGCCTCGTTCGAGCTCGAACTTGCGCGAGCTGAATCGCCGCCCGACGCGGCTCGAGATCTCCGCCGTACTCTGCGGGCGGCAGCAATTGGGCTTGTTCTTGTGAAAGATCGAACGGCGGGTGACCCCCGCGTAAATGAATGAAGGCGAGGCCCCGAGGAAGATTTGTGACGCGCTCATTCATCCACTCTCGAAACTGCGTGAGCGGCGCAATCGCTGGGCGATCTTCGACGGGCGAGACCTCGTCGACTCGCTCGAAACCGCGGCCAAATCCGAGCGCCGCGAAAGAGTGGGGTACACCCGTGAAGAGCCCAGCGCGCGCTCCTTCCGCTTCGAACCACGTCGCGAGCGTTGGCAAGCTCGGATCGAGCGGAGTGGCTCCATCGAGCGCGGCATGACGCCACGGGGGTAGACCGGTGAGCAGGCTGCCGATGGCGGCTCCCGGGTTCGGACTTTGGGCGCGATAGTCGGGATAGCCGACGGCCTCTTCGGCGAACTCTTGGAGCACGGAGAGACCGAGCGCGGCCGAGCCTGGTGGCGAATAGGCAGTCGAGAGCCCGGACAGCACGAAGACGAAGGCTCGCTCGGCGTGAGTTTCGGTGGGAGTTTGCGGCAGCCACTCGAGTTCGGGTTTCGACAGCGCGAAGCGCGAACCGGCGCGAACTTTTCGGGCCCGAAATACGATTTCGACGAACTCGCGCTCCACCCCGAGCGGGCCCGTATCGAGCTTGGCGGTTCGGTCTTCGGGGCCCTTCTCGAAGCTCGCTTCAGCCAAAAGCCGCTCTTGGCCATCGCGAGTCACGAGGCGCACATCAAAGTTGGCTTCGCCTTCGCCCCACACACCGAGCTTCGCCACGACACGGAGACTGGGCTGATCGACCCACACGGGGCAGCGGATCTGCATGCGATCACGGAACACCCAGCCGTGTTCGGGTACGCCGCCAATTGGGACGTCTTGTTCGATTTGCGCGACCCCAAGTGGCTCGGTCAGAGGGCGCGTGTCGACCTCTTCGCCGATACGAAGCCAGCTCATTTCAAGCCCATCGGGGCTGCCGCGTCCGCCCCGCGTGAGCCGCAAAGTATGCCGGCCCCGCTCGAGCGCTGAGGGGCGAGGCCCGAGCGAGACGACTTTCTCTTCAGCTTTGGTGAAGTTTGAGGTGCCGAGGCGAATGCCATCGATCGCTACCGCGATTCGCTCGGGCCCCTGGGTGCGAACGCTGAACGTAACGGCCGTCTTGGTGAGCGATTCGGGTAACCAAAATTCGAGCTCGTGCGAGCGTGCCTTGAGTTGAACGAAATTGCGCCCACCGCGGCTAACGATCGGGGACGCTTGGTGGGGGGCGAGCCGAAACGCGCCGAGCTCGAAGGCGTGGGGCGCTGCCAAATCCAAAACGAGACCTTTGAGCCAAATCGCGCAATCGGTGACTCGGCTTGCGAGCGGCCGCCGCCGGGGTGCGCTCGCGGGGACGATTGGATGGGTGGGAGACGCGGACTTAGCGTCCACTTGGGTGGGGCCCGGGCCGGCGGGCTGGGTCGCGCCCGAAGTCGTTTCTTCCGGGGCGCGGCTACAACCGAGGAGCACGAACAGACCGGCGCTCAGGATAACTAGCCGCGCTGGGTTGAGGCGCGCTGGGTTGAACCGAGCGTTGAGCCGAGCGGCGTTCGCGTCACTCCGGCTCTTCGGCGCCGGCTTCGAGCTGGGGGAGCTGACCCACTTCAAAATGGACCTGCGTGGAGGCTCCGACTCGGAGTTCGGCCTCAGCGACGCGCTCCTTGCCTCCATTGCGGATGAGAATTGCATGTGGACCGGGAAGGAGCGGGATGCGCCGGAGCGGGCCGCGTCCAATGAAGATGCCGTCCACATAGACCAGTTCACGCTCGCTGGTCACTACTTCGAGCAGGCCGCGCCCAGGGAAGGCGGCTCCGCTCGGTAGCGGGGCAATTTCGATAACAGGTTCGAGCGACGCGGGCTTCGTCGTCGCGGGCCTGCTGGCATCGGAGCCCGGAGAGCCGGAGCCGACGGAACTTGCGCCCGTAGGGCTTCGCTTCGATAGCGAAGGAGGCGCGAGGCTGCCCAAATGGGGAACGCGGGGCGCGCTGCGACTCAAGCTGGGTGCGAGCAGCGCGAGCGACGAGCTGGAGAACGTATAGGCGCCGAGCGCCACGCCGATCATGACCGCTGGGCCCAGCCAAGGGCGCTTTCGAGAGGGCGACTTCGGCGACGAGCGCGGAAGCGCTTCCGCATTGAGAATTCTGGGATGCGAACCAGAGTCCCGCCTGGGGGTGGGCGAGCTTTCGCGCGACTTTTTGGGGGAAGGGGTGCTGGGTGCGGGTGACGTTGGCTGAGCTGCGCCAGGAGCGGGCGCCCGGGACGAGGCGCTGAGGGCGTCTTCGCGCGCGCTCTGGAATTGGGCTCGCACGGTATGAAAAAAAGAAGACCGAACGGGACCCGCGGGGCGCGCGATTTGCGGCGACGCTAGAGTTTCGGGCGCTAGGGTTTCCGGCGACGCCAGGGTTTCCGGCGACGCCAGGGTTCCGTGGGGGCTCCCCGCCTCGCGCGCGGCGCTGAGTGAAGGAAAGTCGAGAGGCGGTGCGTCGTCCTCGTCCGCGTCGACCTCTGAGGGGGGGGCTGAGTCGCGGTCGGGTTCCGAATCGAGTTCGGGGCGCTCTTGGCGAATGGAGCTCGAAAAGTGCGTCGCGAGCGACTTCGAACTGACGCGGGGTGCGCCCGCTGGCTCTTCGTCGAAGTCGAGCACGAAGCGCGCCTTCCCCGACGAAGCGTTCGCGGGGGGGTTAGCGGGAATGGGGCTCTTTCTGCCCGCCTTGCTGGGTGAGTTCAAGGTCTCTTGGGGGCTATCACGCGCGCGGCGCGCGGGGCGAGTTTTTGGCGAGGGGCGCGCGCTGGCGCGCGCTGGTGGCGCGCAGAGCTACGACGACAATTCGGCGAGGGCGGTTTGGCCTTCGAAGACGAACTCCGCTGGACCTTCGAAGAAAGTCGCGAGATCCGAGCACACCGTCACCAGCACGCTGCCGCCCGGTAGACGCACTGTGATGGCTTCATCGAACGGGACTTTCCCGAGTTTGGCCGCGACCACCGTTGCGCCCACCGCTCCCGTGCCACAAGCCAAAGTGCGACCGACGCCGCGCTCCCAAACCGCCACTTCGAGCTCGCGTGGGCCGCGTTGGGTGACGATCTCGACGTTGGTACCACCGGGCTCGGCCGCGCTAATCGTCGACCCGATCTCATCGAGCTGGGCGCTAGAGATAGGTTCGCGGAAGCACACCGCGTGCGGATTGCCCATCGAGACGCGCTGAAACGAAAAGGGCGCGTCTTCTGGCGAAGCGGCGCCGCCCGCCGAAGACCCGTGCGAGTGCGGCGCTTCGTACACGAAGGATTGGCCCAGCACGCCGCGACCCATGCTGGTGCGGACCTGGCCGAGCTTGCCGTTTTCGCTGAGTTCGACGTGGCAGAGGCGCGGCCCCGCGTCCGTCAAAACGGTGAATTCGGCGCGCTTTTGGCCGGCCTTGCGCGCCAGGTAGAGCGCCACGCAACGGAGGCCGTTGCCGCACATTTCGGGGCGCGAACCGTCTGCGTTCAGCACCGTCATTTGTGCGCGGGCGCGCTCGCCGGGACTCACGACCAGCACACCATCGCCGCCGATGCCGAAATGTCGATCGCAGAGACGAACTGCATCTTCAGGGCTGAGCGCCTCGGGCGACGGCGCGGCGACGACCAAGAAGTCGTTGCCGATGCCGTGATATTTTTCGAAGCGAAGAGCCATGAGCCGCTCACACTTAGCATTTCTTCGGTCGATTTGCCCCTCACAGCCCGCGCGCTGCTTCCTTTTCGGGGCTGGCAGAGATTGACGTGGGCGGGCCGTGCGATAGAGGAGCCGGGGTCCATGTCGAACGCCGCTCGCTTTCCGCTCCTCCTGAATGGCTTCATGGGCACCGGCAAGAGCACGGTGCTTCGGCTTTGCGCGGAACGACTCGGCGCCGAGGCGATCGCCATCGATCTGGATCGCCGCATCGAAGAGCGGGCTCAGAAGAAGGTCTCTGAAATTTTCTCGGAGCTGGGTGAGGCGGGTTTTCGGGCTCTCGAACAGGCCGAACTCCGCGAGCTTCGCGTGGAATACGCAGGGAAAAAGTGGGTGGTGGCTTTGGGGGGGGGCGCACTCCTCGATCGCTCGGCGCGCCTCGACTGGCTCTATGGCTCGACCCTAGTGACCTTGCAGGCCCCGGCGCGCGAAATCTTGGCGCGGGTGAGCGCCCAAGATGGAACCAGCGGCGCGCGGCCGTTGCTCGCTGGGGGCGACCCGTTGGCGCGCATCGAACAACTGCTCAGCGAACGGGCCGCGGCCTACGCAGAGTGTCACGGCGTGGTTCACACGGCTGGCAAATCTCCCGCACAAGTTGCGGACGAAGTGCTGAGTATCTTGTATCGCGCACCTGTGCCGGTCGCGTCGGGGCTCGAATCGTACACGGTCGAAATCGGCTCGGGGAATCTCGAAGCGTGCCTCGAACCGTGGCTCGGGGGAGCGTCCGGCGCGCTCCTCGTCAGCGACGAGACGGTCTTCCCGCTGTACGGCCCGCGCGCCGAAGGCCCGCTCGCGCGGGCCATTTCGGGCGCTCGTGGGCGCGTGCTCCTCCAATCGGGGGAAGAGTTCAAAAACCTCGCGGGCCTCGAGCGCATCTACGCGGGCGCTTACGAGCACAGCCTCGATCGCAAGGCGGTGCTGGTGGGGCTCGGCGGCGGCGTGGTCACCGACATGACCGGTTTCGCAGCCGCCACTTGGGTGCGCGGGGTGACCTGGTTCGGCGCGCCGACCACGCTCTTGTCGATGGTGGACGCGTCGGTGGGCGGAAAAACGGCGGTAGATTATCAATTCGCCAAAAATTCGATTGGGGCTTTCTGGCAGCCGAGTGGAGTGGTTTGTGATGTGTCCACCCTGCAAACGGAGACCGAACGAGCTTATCTGGGTGCGCTCTCGGAGGTGATCAAGACGGCTCTGATCGGCGACCTCGAGCTCTTTGAGCTACTCGAAAAGCGCGCCCCTGAAGTTCGGGCTCGGAGTCCTGAGCTGCTCGAGCAAATGGTGCGCAGGTGTGTGGCCGTCAAAGCGCGCGTGGTGGCGCTCGACCCGCGCGAGAGCGGAATTCGAGCTCACTTGAACCTCGGGCACACCATCGGCCACGCGCTTGAATCGGCGGGGGGCTACTCGAAGCTGACCCACGGTGAGGCGGTGAGTCTCGGTCTGGTGGCCGCGCTGCGTCTCGGAGAACGTCTCGGGCACACTTCGGCGGAGTTGACGGCTCGCGTGCTCGCTCTTTTGGATCGCCTCGGTTTGCCCAAAAGTCTCGGACGGGCCGAGCTTATTGAAGCGACGGGTCTCATCGGTCGCGATAAAAAGCGCTCGGGCGACAACATGACTTTTGTATTTGCCCGCGCCGTCGGCGACGTTTTTCGTGAAAGCGTGCCCTTGAAGGAATTGGAGCGCTACGCGCCTGAACTTGCTGATTCATGACGGCCCCGCTCGACCCGCTGCTCGGGTCAGCCCCTCGCTGGGGCGTTATTCGGTCGCCTGTTTGAGGAAAGTTGGTCCTTTGGAGAGGCACCGGCTAGAATCCTGTACACTATGGGTGGTTCGAAGTTCCTGCCAAAGGTCGCGCTAGCTCTCCTCACCCTGGGGGGAACGAGCTTAGCCGGGGGCTGTGCGGAGAATCGCTCGAGCTTCTTCATCGAATATGCCCTGGCGCTCGATGCGACTTCGACCGAGTGCACGATTGAACTAGAGGACACGTTCACGGCCTTTTCGGCGGGCACGCTGGATCTCGAGTTGACGGACACTTACGCGCCCATCCTCGTTTTCGGTAATCAGCTCGTGCCTCGTGCCAGCCCGACCCTCTTGCGCAACGAGACGAGCCGCATCCAAGTCGAAGGCGCGGAGATCAACATCAGGTCGACTGGCGGAGAAGCCGTCGAGAACGGCTCTTTCACCATCCCGATGGCCACGATTGTTCATCCCGACACGGACGGTTTGGGCGAAACGGCGGCCACGGTTCAAATCATTCCTCCGGGCGTGATCAGCGAACCGGGTGACTACTTGGTAGAGATTCGCGCCTTTGGGCGCACTTTGGGCGGCACCGAAATTGAAGCTGGCTTGTGGACTTATCCTGTTCACGCCTGTGAAGGCTGCCTCGCTGCTTGTCCGCCGCCCGATGAGGCAGCCGACACTTTCATCCTCCCGCCCTGCGATAAATTCGGCAACGACTACCCAGTGGATTGCAGCTTTTATTCGGACGTGTGTGAGTGCGCCGGCCGCTGAGGCGCGACCTCAGAACAGGGCTTTAATTGGCGCGACGAGCCACATGCCGTCGAAGCGCAAGGTGAGGTAGAGCGTTGTGCGCGCCCGATCGTCGGCCTCGTTCATGGCGAAGCTGAAATCGGAGCCGAACGTGAGCAGGTGCGCGTGCCCATAGTGGCCTGATAAATTCAAGCTGCGGAAGCCGACGCGCAGTTCGGGGCTCACACCCGGCGAGGCTCCGCTGCCATTGGCGATGAGTAACCCTCGAAACCCGAGCTCGATCACGACTGGATCGAAGACGGCCAGCAATAGATGAGGACCGAGGCCCAGGCGCGTGTCCTGAAAGTGAACGGTACCAAAACGAAGGCCGAAGCCGAGCCCCGCGTCTTGGTCTCGACGGCGTAAAAGCAGCGTATCGGCTTCGAGTCCCAGCAAGAAAGCGCCGTGATCGAGCGAACCTTGCGACTCGTAGAGCCCGCCGCCGAGCGTCACCCCCACATCCCACTGCGGCTCGGGAGCGCGAATTTCAAAGGCCCGCCGAGCTTTCTCGTCGAGCGGCGCTAAGGGCGTTTCTTTCGTCGAGTCTTCCGCCGCGTGGGCCTCGACGCTCGCGAGAATGAGAGCTGCGGCCCCAGCGAGGCCGACTCCAAGGGCCCAACAGAAGCCCGGGCGGATGATGAGCGAGTCGTGCGAGAAGCGCGAGCGCTCGGGCGTCATCCTTGCGAGCCTACCGCACCTCGTTCGCGGAGTCGCCGAGATGCGTAAACCTCTTGCAAAGTGGTCGTCGTAGGGAGCTCTTCTGCTGGAAATTCCTGCGTAGGAAATTCCTGCGTAGGAAAATCCTGCGTCGCGGCGACGTCGCTCCGAGGCTCCACGCCGAGCGCGGCTTCAACTTGCAGCAAAAGTTCGCGAAGCTTGCTTTCGTAGCGCGCCTCCAGGGCTAGCCGAGCGCTGCGCTCTTCTTCGAGCTCGTTGGCGAGCGTAATCGCAGCCAACACGAGCGCCTGCTCCCCGGCAGGCTGGCGACCCTGGGGCGTGACTGCTCGCAACGCATCATCGACACGCTCGGCCAAACGGCCGAGGTCCTCCGAGGAAGCGCTCGTAACGACCCGATAGGTCTGACCTGCAATTTTGAGCTGCACAACGGCTTCGCCCATAGAACCAACGTATCACTCGCACCGATCCATGGAAATGCGCAAGAATCCGAAAACGAACTCACCTCCACGCTTTTTTCTGAGCTCGATCCCCTCGGCCCGAGCTTGTCAACTTTTAGGGTGCCCGCGGGCAGGCCCGAGGCAGTGATCTGGAGCTGCCGGCGAAATGACTACGCTTGGGGTTCGCTTCCGCCTTGTTTTGTCGAAGAACGATGCGATGCGCGCCGGAGCGCAGTGCGAGCGCAAAAGAAGCGCGCCTGGCCCCAGCGTGGACCATGACGGTAGGGCCAAAATTGGCTAAGGTGACGGCGTTGTCTGAAGCGCAAGTTCCACTCGCCCGGGGGGTCCTAGAGTCCACCCCGCTGCCCGAGTTCCTCATTCATGCGTTCGATCGCCAGTATGAAGGAACTTTGGTGCTGCAAGGGGACGCGGGCGAGAAGAACGCCGTTCTGTTTGTGCGGGGTTCGCCGGCCAAGGCGCGCTTGACGGAGAGCAGCCCATTTCTGAGTGAAGTGTTGGTCGATTTGGGGCTGGTGCGCCGAGAGGTTGCGGAGGCCACACGAACGGAGGCCCAAGCGTTGAAGGTCAGCCATGGGCAGTTGCTCAAGCAACGGGGCCAGCTCGATGACGCTGGACTCTATGTGGCGCTCCGCGAGCAGCTCCATCGGCAGGTCTTGAATTTGTGCGCCCTGCCTGGCTCCACCCAGTTTGGCTTTTTTGAAGCCAATTTTCTGGCCGATTGGGGAGGAGAGGGCCAGTGGCGGGTCAAGCCGCTGCCCGTGCTGTGGCGGGCGCTCGTGAGCTACTTGCCCAAGGCGCGCGTGCAGCAGATCGCGGCCAAGATTCAAACCTTGCCGCTCAAGCTTCGCATCGAGGCGCCTGTGATGCGCTATCGCATGGCTCCGGCCGAGCTCAACATCGTGAATCTGTTGCGGGCCAAGTCGCAGCCGCTCGAGGTCCTGAGCCAGTCAGGCGTCGGGACGGCCGACTTGGTGGAGCGCGTGGGAGTGGCTCTGCTCCTGACGCGCCAACTGCAGGGCCTCAATGATTCCCGCGAGCCGGTCGGGCTCAGAGAGCCCCCGGAGTCGCCGGCGAGTCTGCCTCCCCCTACGGCCGAAGCCATTCAGCGCAGCTCGATGAGTCCCACTTCGCGCATCACCAGCTTGCCCAACTCTTGGCCCAGCTTAGGGCCGGCGAGCCGAACCCTTCGGGGCAACATCGAACCAAGCGCCGAGACACCAGCGAACGCGCCCGGCGCTGCAAGCGCCCAACAAAAGGCTCTACTCGAAGAGTTTCGCCGCGAAATTCAGCAGGCCACGGAGGTACCAGCGGCTACCTATTATGCGGCGCTCCATGTGCCGCCGGATGCGGACGCTGCCGTGATTCGAGCCGAGTTTTTCCGCCTGGCCAAGCGTTGGCATCCCGACCGCCTACCCGAGGAGCTCGCCGATTTACGCTCGCAGGTCACGCAGATCTTCGGTCGCATGAGCGAAGCTAATCAAATACTAACTGATGCGGCGCGGCGTGCCGACTATGATGAGAAGCTTCACAGCGCCCCGGATTCGGATCAGCGCCAGGTGACGCAGATCCTCGAGGCCGTGTCGGCTTATCAACGCGCCGAGGTTCACTTGAAGCGCAAGGATACGGCGCGCGCGCTCGAGGAAGCCAAAAAGGCCTACGAAGGAGATTCGAGCCAGGCGGACCATGTCGCCCTTTATGGCCATATCCTGAGCCTCGAAGGGGGCGATGGCGCCGAGGCCCTGGCCCTTTTGGACCGAGCCATCCGGCTTGACGAAAATAACGTGCGGGCCTTGTGGTATCGCGGCAGCTTGCACAAGAAGGCGGGTCGTCAGAACCAAGCGCTGCGCGACTTTCGCTCGGTAGTGGAGCTCAAACCGCAGCACTTCGAAGCGAAGCGGGAACTTCGGCTCCATGACATGCGCCGGCGCACCGGGCCTTCGACTTCGGTCGTCCCCGACAGCGCTCGCCACTCGCAGACGGAAGGGCCTAGCTCGAAGCGGGGCCAAGAAACGCCCAAGCCAGGCTTCCTGGGGCGATTTCTCAAAAAATGAACTCGGTCTAGGCTCTAGCCCGCATGCGTATCCTTTCGGGCGTCCAGTCTTCCGGCCAGCTCCATCTCGGCAACTATTTTGGTGCCATTCGTCAGTTCGTGGAGATGCAGAACGAGGGCGAAGCCTTCTACTTCATTGCCAATCTGCACTCACTCACGAGCGTGGTTGATCCGGAGAAGCTGCGCACCTTCACCCTCGATGCGGCGCTCGCTTATTTGGCCTTCGGCCTCGACCCAGAGCGCGCCACGCTCTTCCGCCAATCGGACGTCCTCGAGCATTGTGAGCTATTTTGGATCCTGGGCAGTCAGGTCCCGATCAGTCATCTGGAGCGCGCCCACTCGTTCAAAGACAAAACTCAAAAGGGCATCAAGCCGAATTTTGGGCTTTTCGCCTATCCGGTGCTGATGGCGGCCGACATTTTGCTCTATTCGGCGGACGTGGTGCCGGTGGGTAAAGATCAAAGGCAGCACGTGGAGTTCGCGCGGGATTGGGCCATCGGTTTTAACCAAACCTACGTCGCAAAGTACGACCCCGCTGATCCGAATGGCGTAAAGAACGGCAGGCCCGGAGTGTTTCATGTTCCCGAGGCGCGCATCGAAGCCGAGACGGCGGCAATCCTCGGCACGGATGGGCAAAAGATGAGCAAGAGCTACGGCAATACCGTAGATCTGTTTGCACCCGACAAGGCCGTGCAAAAGGCCATTATGGGCATCAAGACAGACTCAGCGGGAGTTGTTGAACCGAAGCCAACCGAGGGTAGTGCTCTGTTCAATCTGCTCGGGGTGCTCGCTGCGCCGTCAGAATTCGAGCTGATTCGTCAGAGCTTTGAGAAGGGTGGAGAAGGCTACGGCGTGTACAAGAAACGTTTGCTGGAGCTCTTTCACGCCACCTTCGATGAGGCGCGCAAAAAACGCGAAGAGCTCGCGGGCGATTTGGGCGAAGTCGAGGCCGTCCTCGAGCGGGGTGCGGCTCGCGCGCGCGAGGTGGCGGCGGTTCAGATGGATCGCGTCAAACGCGCGGTGGGACTAAAATAGCTCAACGTCCCCTGAATTTGGCGCCGTAAGAGCGCCGTGCGGGGTGACAATCATGCCGCGGGACCGGGTACGATAACCTCAGTTCCGGGTACCCTAACCATGATGTCTTCGCTTTCCTTCTCCAGCCTGCGCGCGCGCCTCTCTCCGTTGACGCTCGCTCTCGTTGGCCTAGTCGGCCTCGACGGCTGCGGCACGGTCGCTCCTGACGACTCGGGCTCTTGTCCGTCTGGGCAAATGAGCTGCGGTGAGTGCGTCGACGTTTCGACCAGCCTGCTGCACTGCGGGCAATGCTACAACTCGTGCGGCGTGGGTGAGGACTGTCAGAGCGGGGCGTGCACCTGCACGGCCGGGCAAAATCGTTGTGGAGATATTTGCGTTTCCACGAGTTCAGACCCGCTCAACTGCGGGCAATGCGGCAACGTTTGTGGAGCCGAGCTCGTTTGCTCAAGTGGGCAATGCTTGGCGACGTGCGAGTCGCACCTAACGCGTTGTGGTCAAGCTTGTGTCGACGTTGCTGGCGATGCGCGCAATTGCGGCATGTGCGGCTCGAGTTGCGAAGTGGGGCAAGCCTGCAGTCAGGGGCTGTGCTCTTGCAGTTCGGGGCGTCTCAACTGCGGTTCGGGTTGCACCGATGTCTCCTCCGATGCCCTCAACTGTGGGCGCTGCGGGGCAGCCTGCGATGACGGCCTTTCGGCCTGTTTAGATGGGCAATGTCAGCCCTCCGGGTCGGGCAATGGGGGAGGCCCAGCGACGACGGGTGGCGCGTCGAATAGTGGTGGCGAGGGCGCGCTGGGCGGAGGACCTCTCACTCAGACCGGCGGCGCGGCCCCAGTGGGCGGCGGGGCGGCTGAGGTCGGCGGAGCTCCGGGGAGCGGAGCTACTGGAGCCGGAGGCGGAGCGAATCCTGGTTGCGACGGAAAAACGGGCTTCTACGTGAGCGCGGCCAAACTCTATGACAAGAACTGTGAAGAGTTCATCCTGCGCGGCGTCAATTACCCTTACGCTTGGTATTCAACACGTGATCTGAACGCCGATATGGCAGCCATGGCCTCGGTTGGCTCGAATGTGGTGCGAGTGGTTGCCGCCACTGGCGATCGCTGGACGCGCACGACGGGCGCTACGCTCACCACGCTCTTCAACGCGGCCAAGGCGCAAAAAATGGTAGTCGTGATCGAGGTACACGATACGACCGGCTATTCGGAGCAGTCAGGCTCTGTGCCTCTTACGAGCGCGACCGAGTACTGGCTTTCGAGCGACGTGAAAGAGGCGCTCATGGGCCAGGAAGGCTCCGTTATCATCAATATCGGCAACGAAGCTTTTGGCAACGACGATTCGGACCCTGAAAATGCCAAGTGGGTCAGTGCGCACGTTACCGCTGTTCAAGCGCTGCGGAGCGGTGGATATCATCATACGCTCATGGTTGACGCCCCCAACTGGGGCCAAGATTGGCGCGGCACGATGCGCGATGGCGGTGGCGTTCCTATTTGGGACGCCGACACCGAGAAGAACCTCGTTTTCTCCGTGCATATGTATGACGTCTACGGAACAGCCGCGACCGTTACCACCTATTATAATTCGTTCTTGGCTGCTTACGACGCGCCGCTGGTAGTCGGTGAATTCGCGGCAGATCACGGCGCGGGCAAAGACGTCGATGAAGGCACGATCATGATGTTCGCCGAGTCGCTCGGCATCGGCTACATGGGATGGTCGTGGTCGGGCAACGGTGACGGGCTTGACTCACTCGATATCACCACCAACTTCAACGTCGCTCAGCTCTCCACTTGGGGCGATGCCCTCGTGAATGGTACGAACGGGCTCAAGGCTACCTCTGAGCTGTGCAGCGTATTTTGAGCGGTAGCAAGTTTTTCTGGGGCTGGGGCCTGAGGCTGGGGCCTCGGCGGCACCGAGCCGGGCTGAGCCGGGCCCCTTAGGGTAGCTTGGCCTTGACCTCGTCGAACCAGGCTCCGGCGCGAGCGGCGCTCTCGAGGCGAGTCGCGTGATTCGAGTTCGGACCCGCGAGAGTGAGGCTCAAAGGAGGGAGATCTGCCTCCGCTTCAGTCGTCGCGCGATGCGCTAGGTCGCCGATCGCAATCAGCACCGCATCGGCCACCGTGGGTCGCCCCGGGATGTCGAACTTGAGTGAACCAGGCGTCCCGTCCAGCTCGGTGAAGCCGCTTAACTCATAAAGAGTGGGGCTCTCGTCGCGGGCCAGCGGTAACAATTTGCTGATATCTCGGGGAACGCCCGCTTGGCCCAAAGCGACCGCAGCTTGGCCTCGAACGTAGCCATTTTCATCGCTCAACATCGCGGCGGCCCTCGAGGCGAGGGCTGCCGGCTCCAGCAGCGCGGGCACCTCGGTCAAGAGGGCGAGGGCTCGGCCACGCACAGCCGGCACGGCATGGAACGTCAGACCGAGCGCAGCCTCCCGAATAGGAACGTAGGCGTCTGGAGATGCGGGCTTGCTTCGGCGCAGACTCCCGACGAGCCCTAGCAGCGCCGCCGAAATGACCTCGGGTTCTTTCGCTACGAGGGCGCGTTCGAAGGCCTCCGTGACCCCCTGGCTCCTCTGCTCGGCTCTCACCAGGTCGAGTGCAGTCAGGGCCAACCTTCTTCTGGCCGCCGGGCTCTCGGGGCCCGCCAGCCGACTCACACCTAGCAAAAGCTCGGGTCGCGGTGACTCCGTCATGAGGGGGATGCGCGCCGCTTGGAAGGCTCGTTTTGCGACTTCAGGAGATGGCGACTCGAGGTAACGCAAAAGCACGAGCTCGAGATCGGGGTCGGGTGCTTCCTTTTTTGCAGAACGCGACGAATAGGCGCCTTGCATGGCATCGAGCGCGGCCTTGACTACGAGCTCGTTGTCGCTCGTCGCAGCCATGTACGTGAAGAGCTTGGCGTTGCCTTTTTCGTGCACATCGGCGGCACGAAACTCGAGTTGTCCGGGGCGGATCTGCGCGCGCAGCATCTCGACCTTCAGCAGCTGCTCGGCGCTCGGCTCGAAGCTGAGCCCAGAGTTCTTTCGGATCGGCGGTCGAAGGGCGAACCAAATCGAGGTTCCTACGGCCAAAACGCCCAGGGTGATGGCTAGGGCCCAAGGCTTCTTGGGTTGTTCGGCCGGGCCCCCCTCCTCTGACATAGCTTAGGAGCCCTACCCCGCGTTTCTGGCCCTGTCACCGCGGTAGGCGATAGGAGCGGTTTCATAGGGCTTCAGCGGAGCTCAGCTCCGGCCAAGCAGCCCGTCTGACGGAGAGCTTCATAAAGTGCGATCGACACAGCATTTGCCAGATTCAGGCTGCGCACCGCGCCCAAAGTTGGGATGGCCACACACTCGTCCGGAAACTGGTCGGTCAGGCTATCCGGTAATCCCGTGCTCTCGCGCCCAAAAACGAGCGAATCACCCAGCTCGAAACTAACGTCTAAAAAGCTGCGTGTGGCCTTACCTGTAAAGAGATAGCGCCTGCCGAGGCCGAGGCTCGACCTAGACAGCTCGAAGCTCTCTAGGTCTTGGTGCTCCACGAGATCTACCAAATGCCAATAGTCGAGGCCGGCCCGGCGGACGGACTTATCGTCTGTCTTGAAGCCGAGCGGATGAATCAAGTGGAGCCGACAGCCAGTGGCCGCCGCGAGCCGCGCGACGTTGCCCGTGTTCGGCGGGATTTCCGGCTCGTGCAACACGATATGAAAGGGCGTTGCGCGTTCAGGCGCTCGGAGACGAACGCCGCCTTTATCCCACATGCCCGCCGCCCATCACTGTTCGATTCGGTCTCACCCTTTTGAAGTGCATTCGCTGGCCGATCATTGCCTTGAGAACGGGGCCACGTTGCCCGTTTGGGCCGTTCAGGTCGAGCTGCTGCATGGAAGTGCCGCATCGAGGGGCTCGGCCGAGAGCGGATCTAGCGAAAAAAGTCGCAACGTAGTAGAGTTTTTCATAGGTCGTTCATGAGTTTACTCCGCAGCCGCTTGAGGACGGGTCACGGACTTGAGCATTCTCTGAGGCCTAGTCTTGGGCGCGGCCGGCCAGCACCCCATGTTGCTATTACGCGGGGCCTCGCCAGCGCGTTCGTTGCCGCTTCGGTTCTGGTGCCCTGCGCCGTCTCCGCTGCGCCCATGGATTTTGCGCTCGAGCGGCTCGTCACTCCAGAATCGGCGGCGTGTCGTAACGACGATGGCACCTTGGGTACTGGGTTTTGCGATACAGATGACGTCGCGTTCAAGCGACTCATGAACCAATACGGCATGGCCATCGCTCCTGCCGGCGCTTACACCGCAAAGACGACGGGTTACAGCGGCTTCGAGATCTTGGCTCAGATCACCATCACGGGCATGAACTCGAGTTCAGACGCGCTGATTCGGGGCACTCGGGGTTCAGGCAACGCTGACGCGGGCGCCCCTGCGAGCTCGAATGCGTCCCCCGCGAGCGCACTCCCACTCTACAGTCTTCGTTTGCGTAAGGGCTTCGGTTTCGGCGTAGAGGTAGGCACGACCTTCGGTGTGCTGGGCGATACCAGTCTCATCACAGGCGGTGCGGATTTCCGTATTAGCTTGCTCGAGGGGTTTCGTCAGGGAGGCCTCGGCTATGCGCCAGATTTTGCCATCGCCGGCTCGGTGCGCACGACGACCGGGTCCAGTCAGGCTCAGATCACCGTGGCGGGCGCGCAGGGTACGTTCTCGAAGCCGTTCACCATCGGCAAGACGGGCGAAATCACGCCCTGGATCGGCTACCAGTATCTGTGGATCTTCGGTAACTCGAGCACGATCGATCTGACACCCCTCACCGATCCTCAAGACTACTGCGGCTACATCGGCCCGAATATTCCGGGTACGCCTCCGCCCCCCGGCTCAACGGGGCGGGACGGTTCGCCGGTTTGCGTCGGCGGCAGCGCCGACGAGTTCAACAACAACCAGGTCTTCGATTCGGTTGTCATTCAACACCATCGTTTGAACCTCGGCGTGTCCTATCAATACGACATCCTGGTCGTCGGAACTCAGTTCGCTTTTGACCTCGGGAACCCAGATGGCGACCCTGACCTCAAGAACGAGATGAAACCCTGGGCTCTAACGCTTCAGGCTGGCGCGTCGTTCTGAGGAGCGAGCCCCAAACCCCGCGCTACTGCGACGCGACACGAGGATTGAAGCTGGCCGTCGCGAGGGCGTAGTTCCAACACGAATCCGTTACGTTCCAGCCCACGGTGACGTTCGCATTGACGTTCTCCATGACGCCATTGAGACCGCTGAGCTGGTCCGGGGCGTACTGGTCAATCAGCTCCGTGATTCCCCCGAGGGGCGCGCCGGTTACGGCGGCATCGCGCTGCAAATGGAGAGCGGCCACCACCAGGCTCCCTTGCGTCGACACGTCTGTGAGCTGGTTGATGGTGGTGTTGCATCCTGCGCCTGTGCGGAGATTCGTGTCGCGAGCCGCGCCTTGGGCGACGTTATTCAGCTCCAAGACGCTGAGCACCTTGCCGCCCCATGTTGAGCTCATCGTCACCGACTTAGGACCAGCCGCGCCCAGGGCAGCGTCATTGACGAAAGCGATGGAGACGTAACCCGTATGGTTCGGCACTTGCACGGTCGCAATGGGAGTGAGAGTGGTCGTGCCGTAACGGAGGGCTGGGGTGTGGGCGGCCTCGGCCAAGATCACGAGTCCCCGGCTGGGGCCCGAACCAAGGTCGAAATTCACGACTAAGTCCGGCGCGCTCACGCCTGCCGAGATGAAGCCCGATACCTTTTGCACCACTTCAACGGGATAGATCACCAGGCAGCCGTTGGTTGTGCTGCAGGTCGCGAACGTGTCAGCGTTGGGCGCGGAGCAGACATTGCCGCAAGACAAGCAACTGTCGACGCTGCCCAGAGGGACATCGCAGACGCCTGTTGCGTCGGGGCAGAGATTCGAAGCGCAGGCGACTTCGCATTCACCCTCGCTATTGCAGCTCAAGTCGACGGCATCGGGATAAATCTGAGCGCAGTCCTTACCGTTTCCAGGCGCAACGTCGGTCGGCAAGCAGCCACCGCAGCGATTCAGTGAGGTTCCACTGGCCTCGCAGCCGTTGGCCGGGTCGCCGTCGCACTCCGCGTATCCAGGCTCGCAGGTGGCCACGACGCAAACCTTGTTCCGACACGTTACGTCGAGAGCATGGTTGTCGCCCGACGCTTCAATCGCCGTGCAATCCGTGCCGTCGTCGTCTGCGCAGCCACCGCAGTTGGCGGCGTCTGAGCGGATATCGACCTCACAATCTACAGCTACGTCATCGCAATTGGCGTAGTTCGTGTCGCAACTACTCACGTCGCATTGGTACGTTGCCCCGGCCTGCTCGCAGCCGGGCGTGCCGTTTTCTACCAAGCACGTCAGCCCGCAACCGCCGCAATTTTGGGGGCTTGCCAGAGCGTCGTCGCATTTGCCGTCGCCGTCGCAGGCCGCAACGCCGCTGTACGAGCTGCAGTCTACTTGGTCGCAGGCGCCGTCGTCGCAGAGCGGGAAGATGCCGTTTTCAGGATCGCCTTCGCACTTTTCGCCATCGGCCTCGGCGCAGCCGCCGCAGTTATTGACGTTGGTGCGAGTATTGATCTCGCAGCCATTTTTGCCGGGATTGGTGGCAGCGTCGCAATCGGCGTAACCGTCGTCGCATTCAATGCCGCACACGCCTGCTGAGCAGGTGTCTTTCCCGTTTTTGTCGGAGCAATCGATGTCACAGCTTCCGCAGTGATCCGGATCGGTAGAGAGCTCCGTCTCGCAGCCGGGTACTTCGGCGTCGCAATCGTCGAAGCCAGACTGACACTCGTCGATCTGGCAGGTTCCAAATTCACAATGAGCCATCCTCGCGTTAGCCGGGTCGCAGGCCGAGTCGCAGACCCCACAGTGGCTTTGGCTCGTGTCTGTGTTCGTCTCGCAGCCGTTACTCGCGAGGCCATCGCAGTCGCCACGGCGTACGGGACAAGCGAGCTCACAGCGCATCTCACCTTCCACGTTGGTCGCCACGCATTGGGCCATGCCCATGTCAGCGCCTTCCGTCGCGGTCGGCTGGAGGCAGTCGGCGTTGGTTTTACAAAGCTGACCGACTTCACAAGTGCCTTTGCACAGGCTTCCGCCGCAATCGGTATCCGTCTCGGCGTTGTTCAAGGCCCCGTCGCTGCAGCTGGCCTCGACGCAGCGGTTGGCTCGGCATGAAGCGCTCACGCAATCGGCGTCGCCGCCGCAGCGTTGGTCGACCTGGCAGTTCGAGCCGCACACACCGCCGCAATCGGCGTCGGTCTCGTTTTGATTGATCTCGTCGTCTGAACAGTTGGGCTCCGCGCATTTGTGCTGCACGCAACTCTCGTTCTTGCAGTCGAGGTCAGCACTACACTTCTTGCCGAGCTCGCATTTCGAACAACTCTCACCGCCGCAATCGGTGTCGGTTTCAGCGCCGTCGATGACGTGATTTTTGCAGAGCTCTTTCGGCGAGACGAGCTGAAAAGAGGGTGTCAGGCAGCCATTTACGAAGCCGCCCGCGGTTGCAGCGAGTCCCAGCGCCCAAAGCCATGCGGGGACACGGCGTCTTATCGAAGTCGTCGCCGCAGAACCTTCATTCATTGAATCGAAATTAGCATAGCACAGACTCAGCGGATTGGCGGAAGGAGCTCCATACGGGTTGGTCCTTTGCTGTGTGTGGTTAGATGGCCGGGCTCTACATCGTCGACGTCTCGGGCGAGACCCTTGCGCGCATCCTCCTCCAACAGGGCCGATGTGGGTTAAGCCCCGATTCTGGGAAGCGCTGGGTACAAGCTCGGATTCTCGGACGGCTAGGGTCAAGGATTCTGTTTGGGATGCACGCCCGGGGGGACTCTGGGGTGGGCTGCTAGGAAGCCTTCGGGACGATGGGATACGTGCGACCCGTAGCGAGCCGAGGCCCGCCGTAGTAGACGCGGGGCCGAAGCCCCGGCCTCGACGAGTACGATATGAGCGATCGAATTTCGGTAATGCGACCGCGGGCGGCGGCTTGGGCGAAGGCTTGTTCGAAAGGTAGTGCGTGCGTCGCGCTTGCTTTAGGGCCCCTCGTCGCTCCTCTAGTCGCGGAAGCCGCGCCGGTTTCAAGATCGGTGACGCGGGGTCCGCTAGCGCGAGTTCCGTTAGACGTCTCGTCGAGCGAGGTCAGCTTGGCATTGCGGGGCCGGCTCGTTGATCAGAGGCTCGTGTTCTGGTCGTGTGCGTCAGGTGCGTCGCTCCAAGAATGCGCCGCTCGGCCTCCCGAAGAGCCAGCTCGCCGCTTGGAGATTGAGCTGCCTAGCTCTGCGTCGCCGCAAAAGGCCAAGGTCGAGATACTCAAGGCGGGCCTCGGTCAGGCGCTGCACATTGTGCTCGAAGGCCCTGAAAAACCCTATCATTGGCTGATTGCTCCGACGCCGCTTGCGGGCGGAAGCGCGGCTTTGGCGCCGCGCCTCGCTCTTCGGGGTAGCTTGAGCGAGCAGCACGAGCTCAGCGAGCTGCCGAATGGCGAACTCGGTTTGCTGACTCGGCGACGAGCCTGCGGGCGTGCTCAAGATCCACTCGTTGTAACCCAAATCCAAGAGCTCGATTTCGCGCGGGGCGAATTTGTTTCGAGCCTGGCGAGTCTGCCGTTCGCGCAGCCGAAATCATCTGAGCCCTGGCCGACTGAGCGCGAAGCGGCAGAGACGAAAGTGTTAGGGCTTGCCCTCGAACCGAGCCTTGGCAGCACGGAGCTCGCCCGTGAGAGTTTCGGCTATGGGCTTGGAGCAGAGACGCCATCGCGCCAAGTCTTCTCTTTCCTCACGCCGCGCTCCGAGGGCACATTGAGGCTCGAACTCGGCTCGGCCTCGGGTGCGCTCTTTCTTGGCGTCGAGGGAATTTTGCGGCCGCTTGCGCCCGAGGTTGTGTCGGCTGAAGAGGGTCTGGCCTCGTTCCGGGTCGAGCTTGCCGAGAGCACGCTGGGTCAATGTGTGACGCTCTACGCCGAGCCGAAGGTGACGATCCGAGGTTTGAGTTGGACGGTACCGGGCCGGCCAGCGCTGTCTGCGTCTAAGCTGGTGGAGGGCCTGGGGAGCCAAGACAGCGCTAACTATGAGCTCAGCTTGCTCGCTGACGCCCAGGCGGCGAGCCGCGCGCTCGCCGAGGGCTACTCGAGGCTCACGCCACGCGCCAAGGAGCGTGCTTTCCGTGTGATTGTGAATCTACCGGGTACGCTTGAACTCGCGCCACTTTTGGTCGTCCGAGCTAGTGAGGATGAGCTAACCGGGCAGGCCAAGAGTCGCTTGCACGAGCTCGAGCCCAGCTCGGTGCGCTCGTCGTTCACCAAGGCCTTGCGCGAGAGCTCGGTTGGCGATGAGGCCCGCTTGGCGCGAGCTTTTTTGGATTACGACGCGCGCGCAGCGCTGCCCGTCGTGCTCAGCAAGATAGATCAAGAGCTCGGGCCAGCGCGAAAGAACGCCCGCGTTCGCCGCATTCGCCGCAGCGCGCTGCGCGTCCTAATGGGCGAGGCCCTGGCCCGAGATGTCGCCCTGAACGCAGCCGATAAGACGAGCGCGTTCATCGGGACGCTGCTCGCTTCCAAAGAGTTCAAGCTCTGGAGCAAGCTCGAGCTCTTGCGCTCGGTGCCTCGCGAGCTGTCGACGCCGCAATTGAATGCTGAATTCGTGCGCTTTCGAGCGCTCGATTTTCGGGGCGCCTATCTGTTGCTCGATCAGCTCCTATCGCGCTTCGATCAGCTCGCAGCAAAGGCGCAAGTCGCGCTCACTGTTTCCCTCCAAGAGGGCCCCCCGGCTGAGCACGCCGAGGCTCAGCGCTCCGGCCCCGAACTCGCCGCCTATCAAACTCACTTGCTGGAGCTCCTGGTCGAGCTGGAGCTCTCTGAGGCCACGCTCCAGCGCTTCTCGCAGGGTGCGCGGGCGCTCGTAGCGTCTCCCGAGCGTCGGGTTCGCGAGCAGGCGATTCGGCTCCTCGGTGCGCGCCGGAGCCTCTACCGCTTGAGTGAACCCGAGCGCGAGCGTCTGTTTGCGATCGTCGATGAAGACGCCTTCCCTGAGGTGCGCTCCCAAGCGGCGCTGACGATTGGCCTCGGGCTACATGACGCGTCAGTGGAGCTCAAAGCCGAAGGTGAAGCTGAGCTCGCCCGACGCATCAAGCGCCAGAAGGAGCTGAAGGTTCAACGCGCGCTGACGAACGCGCTGGGTGCGAGCGGTGGGCCGAAGGCTCGCGAGACCCTGAGCGAGCTCTTATTGAATCGCAAGACCCCCTATGGAGTGCGGGCCGAGGCCGCTAGCGCGCTGGGTCAATTGTGCGAGATGAGCGCTCTGGCCGAGCTCACGCGACTGGCTCTCACGCTTGGCGAACGTCCGACCGATGAAGGCCAGGTCGAGCTGGGGCTGGCGGCGGTGCGATCAGTTTACAGGCTTCAGCCCCAAGACGCCAAATCGCGCCTGGCGCCGCTCGGTGCCCCTTCGGTTCCAGGGCCAATCGCCGGGCAAGTGCAGCTTATCTTAGAGAGTGGCGCGCGAGCCTGCTCGCGCTGAGTGTCGTCTCACCTGGTGATACTGGGGTGATGCGTTCGGTGATCTCGCTCTTCTCGGAGTGAGCTCTTCTCGGAGAGCGAAGGCGTGGTAGGCTAGCCTTGTTGCGCTCAATCTCGGAAGCGCCAAGGAGGACCAACACAGTGCTTGGAAATTCGGAAGGCATGGTGGCGAAAATTGCCGCTATGCAAGATTATGATCGTTACCGCGATTTAGCCTGGGAAGGTTCATTCGAACAATATCTGCACACCGTGCAGACGCGTCCGGAGGTGACCCGCAACTCCTTTCAGCGCATGTACGACATGGTCCTGTCGCATGGCAGCGAGGAGTACGTCGACAACAAGAAGAAGCTCGTTCGTCATGGCTTCTTTAGCGATCCGCTCGGGGGCGGAAAAGACGCCGTGTTCGGCCTCGATATCCCGCTCATGCGTCTCGTTAACGTGCTCAAGGCAGCGGCTAGCGGTTACGGCACTGAGAAGCGCGTCATTCTTTTGCATGGTCCGGTCGGCTCGAGCAAATCGACGATCGCGCGCCTGCTCAAAGCCGGAGTCGAGCGCTACTCGCACATCCAAGAAGGTGCGCTCTATACCTTTCGCTGGACCAACCTGCTGAGCACTGGGCTCGCGGGTAAAGACGTCGATGTGTTCGACTCGCCCATGCACGAGGAGCCATTGCGACTCATTCCGCTCGAATGGCGCGAAAAGGCCATCGACGCCTTGCACCTCTCGAGTAACGGCTTCCGCGTGCGAGTGCCGGGTGAGCTCGATCCCGCTAGCCGCTTCATCTTCAAGGAGCTCTTGGCGAAGTATGAGGGCAACTGGCAGAAGGTGGTCGACAATCACATTCGCGTTAGGCGCCTGCTCTTGAGCGAGAAAGATCGCATCGGCATCGGCACTTTTCAGCCAAAAGACGAAAAGAACCAAGATTCGACAGAGCTCACCGGCGACATCAACTACCGAAAGATCGCCGAGTATGGCTCGGATTCGGATCCGCGCGCCTTCAACTTCGACGGCGAGTTCAATATCGCTAACCGCGGCATGGTCGAGTTCGTCGAAGTACTCAAGCTCGACGTCGCGTTCTTGTACGACTTGCTCGGTGCTTCTCAAGAGCACCGCATCAAGCCCAAGAAGTTCGCGCAGACTGACATCGATGAGGTCATCATCGGGCATACCAACGAGGCCGAGTACAAACGTCTCTTGAACAACGAGTTCATGGAGGCGCTCCGTGACCGCACCATCAAGATCGACGTGCCGTACATCACCAAGCTGAGCGACGAGCAGAAGATCTACGAGAAAGACTTCGACCAGCGCAAGGTGCGGGGCAAGCACGTCGCGCCCCATACGCTCGAGGTAGCCGCGATGTGGGCCGTGCTCACGCGCCTTGAGGAGCCGAAGAAGCACAACCTAGAGTTGATTCAAAAGCTGCGCCTCTACGATGGCCGCGTCTTGCCCGGTTACACTCAAGATACCGTCAAAGAGCTACGCAAAGAGGCCAAGCGCGAAGGTATGGAGGGCATCAGCCCTCGCTACGTGCAAGACAAGATCTCGAACGCGCTCGTACAAGACGAAGGCGAAGGCACCATCAACCCCTTCATGGTCATGAACGAGCTCGAGAAGGGGCTGCGCAATCACTCGCTCATCACCAACGAAGACGATCGCAAGCGCTATCGCGAGATGATTCTGGTCGTGAAGCAAGAGTACGAGCAAATCGTCAAAAACGAGGTGCAAAGGGCGATTAGCGCAGACGAAGACGCCATCGCCAAGGTGGCCGCGAACTACATCGACAACATCAAGGCCTACACGCTTAAAGAGCGCGTAAAAAACAAGTACACCGGCCAGGATGAAGAGCCCGATGAGCGTTTGATGCGTTCGATCGAAGAGAAGATCGAAATTCCCGACAATCGCAAGGACGACTTCCGGCGTGAGATCATGAACTTCATCGGCGCCAAGGCCGTGGAAGGTCAAAAATTCGATTGGCAATCTAACGACCGCCTCAGGCGGGCGCTCGAAATGAAGCTGTTCGAAGATCAGAAAGACAGCATCAAGCTGAAGACGCTGGTCAGCGCGGTGGTCGATCGCGAGACGCAGGAGAAGATCGACATCATCAAGGCCCGGCTTATCAAGTCGTTCGGCTATAACGAGGTCTCAGCGACAGACGTGCTCAACTACGTGGCGAGCATCTATGCGCGCGGTGACTGAGGGCCGAGCTCGAAAGCAGTGCTAAAAATGGCCGCTCGTTCTGCACGGGGCCTTCTGCACGGGGGAGCGGCTTTATTTATGCGGCCGAAGGGCTAAGGCCTTGGGCCGCGCCTTGTCGCCTGAGGGCTTCGAAGCGAAGGGGACTCACGCTTTGGCGCTGAAGGCATTTTCGTATTCGTCCGGGCGGAAGCCGACCAGCACGACGTCCGAGGCGATGAAGAGCGGCCTCTTGATCAGCTTTCCATTCTGGGAGAGCTCAAGCAGGGCGTCGCGTTCACTCATGTCTACCAAACGCTCCTTGTAGTTTCCTTCGCGATACGCTTGGCCCGACGTATTGAAGAGCTTGCCTATCTTACCGTCGACTGCCTCGAGGGCGCGCTTGAGTTCCGCCACCGAAGGCGGCTTGTCGACGATGTTGATCGTGCGCGCTGAGACGCTCCTTTCCATCAACCAGCCTAGGGCGCGTTTGCAGGTCGAACAGTTAGGATAATGATAGATGGTGGGTTCGGGCACAGAAACCTCAGAGAGTAGGGTTGGCCGTTCAGCTTAGGGCCTTTGGTGTAGAGTCCCCCGAGGGCCTTAGGCAGGAGCGCGCGCGCGGGCTCGGGCGTGCATGGTACGATCGGGCAATTCGAGCCAGCCTAACCACAACGCGTGCGGGGTGGCTGCACCTTTCTCTCGTTGGCACACGTTGGCACAGGCCAAGACGCAAATAGCTTGAAATGTGCTGAATTGTGTTCCATCGCCGGAGCGACAGTGGCACACTCGGCTCAGCTATGGCTCATTGGCGCTCTTCCTTCGAGGCTCAACCTCGCCTTTTTATACTTGCACTAATTTTTTCCATTGTAGCGAGCGGGGGTACAGCCGCGGCGGCCCTCGACGACATGGGGGATGACGATGAAGAGTCGGGCGACGCCACGGAAGAGGGCGACGCCGAGGCAACCGAGGGGGAGAGCCCGGACGGCGAGACGCCCGAAGCCGAGGCCCAGCCAGCGGCCGATCCGGGAAAAGGCCTGGGCGAGGCGGCGTGGGATCGTGACGCCTTGCAGTTCGAGGTTGGCGCGCGCGGCCGACTCATGGTGGTGCCAAAATTTTTGATCAACGCCTTCGGCGTGGAGGGCGCGGATACGCTGGTCGTGGGCGGCATCGGCGGTGAGGCCGGCCTCGCGCAAGGGCCGTTCGAAGGTCTCTTGGGGGTTTGGTACGCGGGCTACAACACGGCCCAGATGCCCTTCAAGGGCCCCACGGATCCGCCGGAAGGGTGGGAGATGATCAAGAGCAACTTGGGCATGCTCTACATCACCGCAGATGTAATGTTTCGCGTTAAAATCGCGACCGATTGGCATTTGTACGTGGGTGGCGGGGTCGGGGTCGGCATCGTGACGGGTACGCTGCAGCGCAACGAAACGTATTGGAACGTCGCGCCCGGCACGCCTGGTCCTTATGACCCGTACACCCAGCTCGCGCTTTGCCCCTTGCCTGTGGGTTATGGCACGACGGAATGCCCAGGCCCTGTCAACGGAGATAACCGTTATGACTTAGTGTCTAACCCCCAAACGAGCTCGTCGGTTTGGCCGGTCTATCCCTGGCTCACCTACCAAATGGGCGTTCGCTATCAGCCGGTAAAAAACATCATCGCGCGGCTCGACTTGGGCGCAGGTTCGAGCGGTTTTTGGCTTGGTTTGGCAGTAGATTACGGCATCTAAAACCGCGGGGGGGCCATGAGCGAAGGGTTTGAAGGGGCTTCGGCGTGGCCTGCGCGGTATCGACTCTTGCGTCGGCTGGGGGCGGGCGGTGGTGGGCAAGTTTGGGCCGCGCTCGACCGCGCCACGGGCGTTGAGGTCGCGCTCAAGGGCCTGAACGAAGGTGCGGGGGGCAGCGAAGCAGCGGCGCTCATCCAAGAGGTGACGGCGCTGTCGGGCCTCGAGGGGCTCGGCTTTCCCAAGGTACTCGCGGTAGGGCGAGGCCGTGACGGTCGTCCTTATCTGGTGAGAGAATTGGTAGCAGGGCAGAGCTTCGAGCACTCGCTTGAGGCAGACCCCGAGCGGGCGCTTCGACTCTTACCCGAGGTCGCCGATACTTTGACGATCGTCCATCGCGCTGGGCTTTTGCACGGCGACGTGAAAACGGGCAACGTCATCGTGCGCGAGACGGGTGGCATAGCCCTGGTCGACCTCGGGCTGTCTACGGTGTTTCGTGAGGGCGGCGTATTTGCGCGGGGTCTCACGCCGCGCTTCGCAGCGCCTGAAGTTCGGCGGGGCGAACCGCTCACGGCTCAAGCCGAGGTTTACTCACTGGGGGTGATGCTGGAACTCGTGCTTGAAGCCCTCGGTGAGAGTGGCAGGGCGCTCGAGCCAGGGCTCAAGCGCGTCGTGCAGACGGCGACCACCGACGACGCTGGTCGCCGCTATCCGTCGACGGACGAATTTGCGGTCGCGCTCAGGGGAGCATTAGGACTTCGAGAGAAGTCAGAGCTGGAGGTGGTTCCGTGGCCTGTTTTAGGCATGGACGCGGCCATCGCCAGTCTGCGCCGCGCGCTTTCAATCACTCAGCCTGGGGCTAGCTTGGCTGTGGTGGGGCCTCTCGGCTCGGGCCGCTCCACCTTACTCCGGCGTGTTGGGTGGGAGCTCGCTCTTGAGTCGCCGCGCGCGCTGGTGCTCGAATCGGAGGCGCTCGAACCGGCGCGGCTAGCGGACCGAGAGCAGCTGGTGCTGCTTGAAGAGATGATTGCGCCCGTCTGCTCGGCAGAAGGCGTGCTCTTGATGGATGGTGACTTCCGAGAGCTGGCGTTACTGGAGCCGATTTTAGCGAAGCTCAGGCAGGCCTCGGCGCGGCTCGTCTACGTGGCGAGTCCGAGGAGTCAGCCAGAGCTGCGAGCTGCCGGGGAAATGTTGGTCGAAGTACCCGAGCTCGACGTAGGAACGGTGAGGCGGCTACTGCGTGGTGCGTTGCCCGGCTTACCCGCGGCGCTCGTGACTGACGTTATTGGGCGAGTCTCGGCGCGGCCGCTGGCCCTCAGAACGTTCGCCAGGCTGGCTCGGGGTCGCGTGGTCGCGAGTCCCAGTGATATTGCCGAAATTTGGGCGCAAAGGTTGCCTTCCGTCGCACCGCTTAGGACTGAAGACGCGCCCGCTCTCTCTCCGGAAGAGGCCGAAGGCGAGGTTTTACGAGCGTTGGCTCGGGGTCGCTATGGTGAGGCCGCCAAGTTCCTCGGGCGGCTTGATACGAAAAGAGCGCGCTCGCTTTGGCTCTTGGCGCGCTACCAGAACGTGGCGGGCACGGCCGCAAAAGCCGCTGAGCTTTGCCAGCTTGCACTCGAAACCCCGAATCTACCGTCCGACCTAGCGCTCTTGCTGCGGGTGACTCTGGGGCGCGCTCGGCTCGGACAAAGTCGCTATGCGGAGGCGCTCGAGAATTTGGCGGAGCTCGACGAAGCGCCGCTCGATGTGCGCGCCGAGGCGCTCGCCTATCGCGGCCTCGTGCACAGCTTTTGTGGCGAGCAAGAGCAAGCGCAGAAGACGTTAGCGGAAGCTGAGTTGCTGACGGGCCAGGTGAGTCCACGCATCGCGGCCATCGTTTGGTCGTGTTTTGCGACGGTCGAGTGGCGCGCCGGTCGGGGCGATACCTCAGCGACGGCCTACGCCAAGGCGATTTCAGCCGCGACCGAAGCGGGGGATGCGGGTACGCTCGCTTCCGCGCAGATCAATTTGGCGGGCCTCCGCAAGGTGCAGGGCGATCTGGCCGCCTCGATGGAGCTTCTCGAAGCAGCGACAGAGGCTGCGACTTCGGCTGGGCGCACGGCTTCGGTGCAGCAAGCGCTTTTGAATCTAACCAACCTCGACGTCTACTTGGGGCGGCTCGAGCGCGCGCGCGCCAACCTGGAACGGCTCGAGGACTTGGGGCCGAAGAGCGAACAGCAAGAGGCTCAGATGTTGGGCCTAAGAGCCGATATCGCGTCGCGTCTCGGCGAGGTGGAGCCTGCGCTCCAATTCTATCGAGCGTGTGAGGCGGCCTGGACGGCGCAGAATCGTCCGGCTGAGGCAGCCGAGGCCGTGCTGGAGGGGCTTCTGACCTGGCTCGCGGGTGTAGGTTCGGGCGCTCAGCGCTCCTCTGGCGTTCCGATCGTGGAGAGCGAGGTAAAGAGCGCGCTCGAGAGGGGCCGTTCGCTCTTGGGCGATAAGCCGACGCCGCTCTTGCGGCTCGGCGAGGCTCGCACGCTCGCATTTGAAGGCGAGGGCGAAAAAGCTGAGGCCCGCGCGCATGAGGCCAAAACACTCGCGCTCCAGAGCGGCCAACGCGAGTGGGCCTGGAGGGCGCTCGCGCTCGAGGCCGAGCTGCTCGAACAAGCCGGCCGACACACGAGGGCTCGCCGTGCGCGTCTCGAGGCCACCGAGATCTTGGAAGAGATCGGCGCGCGTCTGCCCGGTGATTTGCGCGAGGTGTATTGGAACGACCCTCGCCGGCGAGCCGTGCGGGAGGAAGTGACCGAGTATAAGTCCTCGCGACATATTTCGAGTCGTGAGCTCGCCTCGTCGAGCCATCTCACGGGCTCAGACGTCATCTCGCGCCTGAGTCAAACGCCGCTCGAGCGACGCTTGGCCAAGATCCTCGCCGTCAATAACGATCTCGCTTCGGAGACGAGCTTCGAGGTCTTAGCCACCAAGATCCTCTTACACGCGACCGAACTCTTGGGCGCCGAGCGCGGCTATCTTCTGCTGGGCAATTCGGCTGATGAATTGACGGTGGTAGCGAGTCGCTCCGCCCAAGGCGTGCCGCATCGCGAGTTTTCACGTTCCATCGCCGCCGAGGTCTTCACTACACGGACAGCCTTCTTCAGCATAGATGCCGGAGCAGACCATCGTTTGGCGCGTTTCGAATCGGTGCATCATGCTTCGCTCACAGCCGTGGCCTGTGTGCCCATTCTTTCGCCGGCTCGGGAACCTATCGGTGCGCTCTATGTCGAGACGCGCGCGCGCGTCGAGCGAAGCTTTTCTGATGAGTTGCCCACGTTGCAAGCCTTTGCCGATCAGGCTGCCATCGCCATGGGTTGGGCGCGCCTGGTTGGCCAGTTGGTCGAGAAGACGAGCGCACTCGAAGAAAAGAACGCTCGGCTCGTGGAGGCCCAGGCTGCACTCAAGGGCATCTTGGCGGAGCGCACGGAGCGCCTGCACGACGCTAAAAAGAAGCTAGAAGATACGCGCGCCGTCCTCGAGCGTAGCGTTGGCTATGGCGGGCTCGTGGGTTCGAGCGACGCGATGAGGCGGCTCTACGCGTTGATCGATCGAGTGCGGGCCACCGACGTGCCCGTGCTCATCACCGGTGAAAGTGGCACGGGCAAAGAGGTGATCGCCCGGGCCATTCACGAGGGGTCACTGCGAAAAAAAGCCAAGATGTTGGCGGTCAACTGCGGGGCCATTCCCGAGAACCTTCTGGAGAGCGAGCTATTTGGTCATGTGCGCGGCGCCTTTACCGGAGCCGATCGCGAGCGGCGCGGACTCTTTCAGGAGGCCCGAGGAGGCACGCTCTTCCTTGATGAAATCGGCGAAACTCCGCTGAAGATGCAAGCTGCGCTGTTGCGGGTCTTGCAAGAGAACAAGGTGCGCCCCGTGGGTGGCTCGGAGGAGGCACCCATCGACGTGAGGGTGCTCTTTGCGACCAACCGAGATCTCGGCCAAGCGGTGAGCGAAGGCAAATTCCGCGAAGATTTGCTGTACCGCATCCAGGTGGTCGAGGTGGCGGTGCCCGCGCTTCGACAGCGACGAGAGGACATTCCGCTACTCATCGATCACTTTCTGGGGCGCCTAGCGGTGCGCTTCGGTGGTGAACGACGCACCATGACGCGCGAGGCGATGCTGGTATTGATGGACTACGACTGGCCCGGGAACGTTCGCCAGCTCGAAAACACTATCACCAACGCCTGCGTGCTCGCCGAGGGGGAGACCATCTCCGCCGCCGATATCAATTTGCCTTCTCGGGGCAGCTCTCCCGCGCTCAGGCCCGTTGCACCGCCTCGCCCCGGCGCGACCGATACGAGCAAGCCGCGACCCAGTAAGAAGGGCACCTTGAGCGAGCACGAGCGCGAAGAGCGCGGGCGCATCGTGGAGGCGCTCGACAAAACCGGCTGGAATCGCGCTCGCGCCGCCGAAGTGCTCGGCATGCCGCGCCGCACGTTTTATCGACGTCTGCGTGAATACGGGCTGCAATGAGAGGGATAAAACCCGACGCGCCCTGAATCGGCGCTTAAGATCGCGTCCAGAACCGAGCCCCACTCATTATTTGCCAATGAGCGGCACCTCGCGCACGGTTTGAAACCAACGCTCGCGGCGCATTTCGTTCCAGGTGTAGAGGGCGACGCGCTCAAGAAGCGTTTCGGCGGAGAGCTCAAGTGAACTCGCCCAGCTCAGTCCGAGTGCTCGCTCTTCGGGCGTCGCACGACGCTTCGGGCGAGCCAGAGTTACATGAGGTTTAGGTGGGCGCCGATCGGGACGCACGCCGGCGGCTTCGGCGATGGCTGCGCGGAACGACCCAAGGATTTCTTCTAGGGTCTCGCGTCCTTGAACGAGCAAGGCGGAGAGCGCGGTGTACTCCGAAGGCCGTCCCATGCCGACCACTTCGCCCAGCGAAATCTGGAGCGGAGCGAAGGGCGTCTGCTGAAACTTTTCCTCGAAAGCCGCGAAGGCTCGTTCGGCTGCGGGGCGCGGCACGGGCCCGAGAAATGTGAGGGTGAGATGCACGTCGTCCCTATGAAAGAGCCGCACCGCGGGCGGTGGACTCGGTAGATCGCCGAGGAACGCGCCGGAAATAGGAAAAGCCAAAAACCAATTGGGTCGCATCAGCGCGTCTCGTCTGCAAGGAGTCCGAGCGCCGCGTCACCTTCGCGATGCTGGGAGGCCATCGCCGCGGCGAACTCATCGAGCGTCCATGGCGAGACGAGCTCGAACGTATCTGACTCGAAGCTCAAGGTTTGAATGCGATCGGTGCGAAAAGAACGGAAATCTTGGCGGAGCTCGCAATAGGCCGCCAAAGTCCAGGTGCGACCCCAAAAAAAGAGGCCAAGAGGCTTCAGGCTGCGCCGCGTCGAAGCGCCACTTTCACTCTGATACTCGATAGTGAGCCGGCGTCGCTCGTTGATGGCGCGCCGGACTTCTCCCAGATTCTCACTAGCTTGCTCTTGCGTCCGAAAGCGCAAACTAAAGAGCGCGGCTTGATGCAGGTGCTCTCGATCCGCCGGCTCTAATACAGCGCTCACTTTCTCTTGAATGGCGCGCGCGGCCTGCCGAAGCGAGGAATCGCCCCAGGCCTCGACCATGCGCACGCCCAGCATCAGCGCTTCGAGTTCGTTGCTGGTGAAAGTGAGCGGCGGCAAGCGATAGCTTGGGCTCAGTTGATAGCCGACCCCCGCCTCGCCCAAGATAGGGACTCCCGAGGCGATCAGATCCAGCACGTCGCGGTAAATGGTGCGCGTAGACACCTCGAGCGTCTCGCCGAGCTGGGCCGCTGTCATAAAGCGGCGACGACCCAGCAAAGCGACGATTTGAAAGAGGCGATCTGCGCGGCGCATGGGGCTGTCTCCAAAGTAGGACTCGACGCCTGGGCGGCCGCCGTCGAGCTTTCACATCGGAGAATACTCTTTGTAGACGTGAAAAAAGTCGAGGATGAGCCCGTTCGGGTCCACCGTGAGGAAGCTGCGCCAGCCCCAGGGCTTATCCTCCACTGCCGTCAGGTGCTCAGCGCCGCGCTTCAGCATGTCTAAAGCCTTCGCGTCGGCGTTGGGCGTGGGAATGCTGACGACCACGCCCTTGCCGTCAAAGGCAGGACGGGGCTTGCCATCGGGGAAGCCGTCGGGGGCCATGAAGCAGAGCTCTGGGCCGTCTTCGCCGCCGTGAGCGAGCTGTAAATAGGCGGCCGACTCGACGACGACCCGAAAGCAGGCCTTTTCTAAGTAGTAACGCTTCGTCTCTTCGAGGCGGCTCGTCAAAAACAGGGGGAAGAGCTTGTTGGGGTTTTGAATGGTCATGATCTCTCTCCTTATCGGGGACGCGGCAAGCGCCCGGAGAGAGACCTACTCCAGGCCTCCTGACAGCGTAGTGGCAGGAGCCTTCGGGAACGGCTTCCAAAAAGGCTAGCATGGCGCTGCCTCACCTGCGGCGCTGCCTCACCTGCGGCGCTGCCTCACCTGCGGCGCTGCCTCACCTGCGGCGAACTAGACCCGCTCCGAATTCGGCGTGCGCAGCAGACCTTCGGAGAGTTGAATCGCGCGCGACTTGCTGATGCCGAGAGCCTCGGCGAGCTCGACCAAGGTCTTCTTCTCCCGTTCACTGACCAGGTGATCGGCGACGAGTAAGGTGGCCGATAAAGTAAACGCTGACTCCGCGGCGACGCGATCCAAACCAAAGCGTGAACTCAAGACCTCGAGGCGGGCCTGACGACCCCAACGCTCAAGGTTGTCTTTGAAGCGGCCAAGGAGCTCGAGAATCTCCCGTTCGTCGAGGGCGTCTGCGCTCAGAGCTCGCACCACACCGCGTAAGGCTAGCTCTTCGTCGGCACCGCCTTCGTCGGCCACCATCACTAAGTACAAAACCTCACACAAGGGGGCGATACGGGAGAGAAGCGGATCTTGCGGAGCGAGCGGGGCGGGCGGGGGCAGTGAACCAAATCGAGGAGCGCTGGGCTCATCGCGCGGCGGAGGCGGGGGCGCGACGGCTTGGTCAACGAGGCTATCGTACAGTTTCGTCAACGGAGAAGAGGGGAGGTCCGAGTCTGAGCCCACGATTTTCGGCAGAGTAGTTTGTGGGCTCGAGCGATGCCAGCAGTTTGATTGGGCCAGCTTGAGGGAACGACACAGACTCGCGTGTCCGCTGGGTCTCTCACATATTTCTAGAGTCGAGCGGAACCCGAGGCTTTACCTCCGCGAGGCTTGGGATGAAGCTCTCTCGCATGTCCGATGTTTCGTCGCCCCTGGTTGAGAGCGCTCTGGCGCAACTTTTTCTGGATGCTCGTACTCTGCGAAAATGGACGCCCCATCGAGTCGCGGAGGCGCAGCTGCGGCGTCTCTATGAGCTCACGGCACTCGGCCCGACGGCCAACAACTCGTGCCCGCTTCGGGTGATGTTCGTGGTGAGCCCAGAGGCCAAGGAGAAGCTCAGGCCGGCTCTGGAGGCGATGAACATCGAAAAGACCCTGTCGGCGCCGGTGACAGCCATTTTGGCCTACGATTCCGAGTGGTGGGAGCAACTCACAAGGCTAGGTGCGACCGACGAGGCGAAGGCCAAGCTGATGGCCAAGAGCCCCGAGGATCGGCTGCTCCATGCGAGGCAAAACGCCTGGCTGGAAACGGGCTATTTCATCCTGGCGGCGCGGTCCTTGGGCCTCGATGCGGGTCCCATGATTGGCTTCGATGCAGCTAAGATCGATGAGACATTTCTGAGCCCAGCGACTTGGCGCTCTATTTTGCTCGTCAATCTCGGTTACGGTGATCGTGCAGGGCTTCGGCCTCGTTCGCCACGGCTCGACTTCGAAAGCGCGGCGAAGGTAGTTTAGGGCTCCGCTCCACCGCTCGCGCGTCTCTCGAGCAGCGCTCGAGATGTTCCTCAAGCGTTGAGCCTTCCGCGCCGGTCAAATGGGGCGATACGCCCCATTCGGGCCCGTCCATGCAGCCGAAGCGCACCGAATCGCCTCGATTCTGCGGCCAAACAGGCGCTGAAACGTCGCAGAAACGTCGCAGAAACGCGGAGCGCGAAGTTGGCATTGGTTCTGCAAAGGTCTCAGCCAATGCCGGCGGTTCGAGGTGTTGTCGCGAAAGCGGGAGCCCCTCGAATCCCCGGCCAAAGAGAGGAACAGAACAATGCACTCGAATAGCCAAACCGAAATCAATCAAAACGATGTCGAACAACTCAATTCGTTTCTTCGCGGCGAACTTGCCGCGGTCGAAACGTATGATCAAGCCATCGGCAAGATCGAAGACAGCCGCGTACAGACGCCCTTGCGCGAGGTGCGCGCATCTCATGATCGTCGCGTAGACCTCTTGCGTCAGCGCATCTTCATGCTCGGTGGCGAACCGGCTGCGAGCTCGGGCATTTGGGGGGGCTTTGCGAAGCTCGTCCAGGGTAGCGCCACGCTACTCGGTGTTTCGCCTGCCGTATCGGCTCTCGAGGAGGGCGAGGACCGTGGCCGCGAGGACTACCGAGCCGATCTCGGTGATTTGTCGCGAGAGACGCAGACCTTCGTCTCGACCACGATTTTGCCGGAGCAACTTCGTACTCACGACGTAGTCAGTGCGCTGAAGCGCAAGCTGAAGGGTCCTTCTGCCAATTGAGTCTCTGGGGGGGCACTCGCTCTCCTTGAGGAAGGCCGAAAAGAAGTCCCGGCGCGCTTAGCGTGTCGGGATTTGCTCTATTTCGCGCCTTGATAGTTAGGTGTGGCAATTCAGCACGATCGGGCGCGCTGCTTTACGTGTTTGGTACTTTGTTCACCCCGGTTGGCGCGTACGGCCTCACGGGATTTTGTGAAAAGCCGCGTAAAGCACGTCAACTGATCCGGCCCACTGACCAGCATTTCTGGCACGAGCGATGCAGAAGGTCTGACGAGCCGCCGAGGATTTGATCCTCATGCAACGCAAGGTGCGGCTCAGAAAGAAGCAAGCAATGACACGAACTCATCAAGGTGGGTTGGGAGATGCGGGTTGGCAACTTGTGACGATGCGGAGCCCCTGTCCGGTGTGCGGCGGTTCCGAGGGCTGCGCAACTCACGAAGAAGACGCATTCGCATCATGCGCGAAGGAACCTTCGGATTGGCCGCTCACAAATGGCGCGTGGTTACATCGCCTCGATGACGAATCCGAGACGCTGGCCGAAGCCGTGTAGCGAATCGTGACTGCGCCACCGACGCCAAGCTCCGTTGGCTGCTTTGCTCGGGGTGCGGGCGTTGACTCAGGTCGAGCGGGAATAACCAAGTGAAGAGCGACAATCCAAAGAACGATACGATGGCCGCTCGCGCGGCCTTTTCTGCCCTCGACGAAGCCGTTGTGTGGGACGATCCGGCCGAGCTGCGCGGCGAGATCTTGACCGAAGCGCAGCTCATCGAGCACGGCAAGAGGCTTGGAGCGCTGCATCGCTCACCGACGACTCAGGGTTCGGCGATGCACCTCAAGTGGCGCTTTCGAGCTACGCGCAAGCAGATTCAGAAAGCGTATGCCACCCTGGCGGAAGGTGTAGAGCAGAAGCGTGACCCTTCGCCTGCAGAGATGTGGCTGCTCGACAACAGCCACGTCGTGGAGGGCCAGCTCCGCGAGATCGACGAAGATCTGCCCCGGGGCTATTTGATCAAGTTGCCGCGTTTGAGCCGCGGGCCCATGCGCGGCTATCCGCTCGTCTATGCGATCTGTTTAGACTACTTACGCCACACCGATTGCCACCTCGACTTTGGATCGCTCTCCCGCTTCGTAGATGCGTACCAAAGTGAGCGAGTTCTCACTATTGGCGAGCTTTGGGCCGTGCCCATCATGTTACGGCTGGGCCTCGTGCTCGCTGTGGGCGCGCTGGCCTCGTCTGAGGCCCACGCCACAGACCGTGATTCCGCCGAAAAATGGGCGCAAAGACTGCTAGGATCATCGGGGCCCGAGTCGCGTGGACGCGAGCTGGATTCGCGCCAAGAGTTTCGCGAGCAGGGGCAACTTGCGTTTGCGGAATTGCAGCGCTGGGGAGCCAATGAGAGGCCGAGTGACGCCTTCTTGGTCACGTTGCTGAAGCGGTTGCGTGAGCGAGAGGACGCACCCAGTGAAGCTCTCGACTGGATCGCGACCCAAACGGCGCGTGTACTGCATACCACGCCAGAGGAACTCGCGCGGCGCTACCATCTGCGCCAGGCCGCAGATCAAGTCTCGGTGGGCAACGCCATCACCAGCATGCGCTCCATCAATAGCCTGGACTGGAGCATCTTCTTTCGTGCCACGAGCCGAGTCGAGGCGGTGCTACAGCGGGACCCAGGCGATGTGTACGCCAGCATGGATGATCCCTCGCGGGATCGCTGCCGGCATGCCGTCGAAAAGCTGGCACGCAGCGCTCGGAAGAACGAGGTTCTTGTAGCGGAGACGGCGCTCGCTTTAGCCGAGGAAAGCGCGGGCCAACCCGAAGATTATCGCGCTCACGTTGGTTACTATTTGCTCGACGACGGTCGGGGTGAGCTCCATCGAGCGCTCCGTTACCGGCCGAGGCTCGACGTTCAAATCCGCGCCTATCTGAACGCGCATCCGGCGCCATTCTATCTGGGCTCGATAGCGCTCATTACGGCGGCGCTCGCGTCTTTGGCCTGGGCTGCCCTGTCGGAGGTGGATTCGCCGCTTTGGGTTCGAGCGCTCGTCTTACCGGCGCTGCTCTTTGCGGCGAGCGAGATCGCAGTCGCGATAGTGAACGCCGCGGTCGTTAGCGTTGTACCGCCGCGCATCTTACCGAAGTTTGAGTTCAAACACGGTATTCCACGTGAGTATCCCACCTTAGTGGTTGTGCCCACCTTGCTCGGCTCAGCGGAGGGTCTGGAGCAGCTTCTCGAAGAACTAGAGGTGCGGAGCTTAGCCAACACCGACGAGAATCTGTACTTCGCGCTTCTCACCGACTTTCCTGATGCGGACGTGGCTGAAAAGCCAGGTGAAGCGGAACTACTGGAACGAGTCCTTACGGGTATGGAGCGTCTCAATGCGGGTCGCGAGGAAGCGCGCTTCTTCCTGTTTCATCGCAACCGCCTCTTCGATCACCACGAGCAGCGCTTCATGGGTTGGGAGCGAAAACGCGGCAAATTGGCCGAGTTCAACCGTGTCCTCCGCGGAGCTCAGGACACCAGCTTTCACATCGTTACGGCCCCGCCGGCCCTGCTGGCCAGGATTCGCTATGTCATAACGCTCGACACAGATACCGAACTGCCGCTCGGTGTGGCGCGCCGCTTGGTCGCGACGCTCGCGCATCCTCTCAATCGCCCCTGGCTCGACCCGAAGACGGGGCGCGTGCAGCGCGGGCATGCCCTCATTCAGCCTCGTGTTGGCACTTCGCCTATGAGCGCACGCCAGTCGATTTTCGCGCGGCTCGCCGCGGGACCGCCGGGCATCGACCCTTACACGACGGCCGTATCAGACGTCTATCAGGACCTCTTCGGCGAAGGTTCGTTCGTCGGCAAAGGTATCTATGACGTAGATGGCTTTGAAGCGGCAATGGCGGGCCGTGTGCCCGACAACCAACTCCTCAGCCATGACCTATTTGAGAGCATTTATGCGCGCGCCGCGCTCGCCTCGGACATCGAAGTTCTAGACGAGCAGCCTGCCGCCTATTCAGTGGCTGCGGGGCGCCAGCACCGTTGGACGCGCGGCGATTGGCAGCTCCTGCCGTGGCTTATGCCGCGGGTGCCTGGAAAGCCCGGAGCGCGTCGGTACGACTTTCGAGCGCTCGACGCTTGGCGTGTGCTCGACAACTTGAGGCGCAGCCTGCTCGCGCCCGCGTTGATCTTGCTCGTGACATGTACCTGGCTCTCGGGCCCGCAGAGTGCGTGGGTCGGCAGTCTCTTGCTGTTGGCTGTGTTCGTGGTGCCCGTTTTTGGGCGCATGGTGTTTGCGTTCGCGCGCTCTGATTCGCAATTGGAGTGGCTCGGTGGGCTCGGAGGAGACCTTAAGAGCAATGCGCAACAGTCCTTTCTTTCGCTCGTATTCTTGCTCGACCAAGCAATTGTTAGCGTCGATGCGGTCTCCAGAGCGCTCTATCGGCAGTTTGTGAGTCGCCGCAGCATGCTCGAATGGACGAGCATGCGGGACGCATCGAACCAAAGTGAGAACAGTGTGCTGCGCGTACCGCGCCTGCTCGCTGCAGCCGGGTTAGCTTTCGTTCTTGGCCTTGGGGTAACGTTCTTGGCCCGCGACGCATTGCCCTTCGCGGCGCCCTTCCTGGTATTGTGGGCCTTTTCCCCGTGGATTGCAGTCGGCGTGAGCCGCGTAGAGCCGTGGGTCGCGGCGGAGCCCTGGGGTCAGACAGAAATCGTCGCTTTCCGGCGTATTTCCCGCAAAACCTGGCGCTTCTTCGAGCGCTTCGTGGGGGACCTCGATCATCACTTACCTCCCGATAACTTCCAAGAGGATCCACGAGGCGTCGTCGCTCATCGTACCTCGCCCACCAACATCGGCCTCTACCTGCTCGCTGTCGGCACCGCTCGCGACCTCGGCTTCATTGGCCTTGAGCAAGCTGTGCGGCGCTGGACACGAACGCTCAGCACCATCGAGCTGCTCGAGAAGCGCGAAGGCCACGTGCTCAATTGGTATGATACCAAAACGCTAACCCCACTTGAGCCGCGCTACGTTTCTACCGTCGACAGCGGAAATCTCGCGGGATACCTGTGGACTCTGGCCGAAACCTGTCGTGAGGCTGAAAGTACTCGTTTCGTCTCCGACTCGGTGCTGCTCGCCGCTATCGATGCAGCTCGGCTAGCCCACGAAGCTGCCGAGTCGACAGAGACGGCAGCGAGCGAAGCTCGACAGCTCGGCGAGCTCACGAGTCTACTTGAGCGCGCCGAAGCCGAGCGCCAAGCCAAACCCGAAGCGGTATTAGCCATCTTGCGGCGCGTCACGGGCGACGTGGAACGTTGGGCCCAAAGTGAGCTCGTGCAGGCCGAGGGGGACATGCTCTATTGGCTGGGAGTCCTTCGCACCACTCTTAGCGACGCTTTGGCTGCGGCGGAGAGACATCTGCCGCACCTGCTGTGGGCCGAAAGGTACAGCGCGAGGCTCAGCCAGGTGCGGGTGCGAAGCGAAGACCAGGCCACCTGGCACGAGCTAGAAGTTCTTCTGTTTGAGACGGCGAGCCCACGCGGCCTTGTTGAACGCGGGAGTGAGGTGCTCGGGCTAGCGCGCAAAGCGGCGGCGAGTGCCCTCGGCGAGGTGGAGCTCGGTGAACTCGAGGCCGCACTCGAGAGCGCTGTTCGCGACGCAGCGGCTGAGGTCGAGCAGCTCCGCTCATTGGCTCTTCGAGCAAGCGAGCTCGTAGACAACATGGATTTTACGTTTCTCTACGACGAGGAGCGTTCGCTGTTCTCAATCGGCTACAACGTCAGCGGGGCGCGGCTCGACAACTCGCACTACGATCTGCTCGCCTCGGAAGCGCGCCTAGCGAGCTTAGTTGCTATCGCCAAGGGCGACGTGCCGGAGAAACACTGGTTTCGCCTGGGCCGCTTGCGCGCCAAGTACGCTTCTGTGCCCGGGCTTCTTTCGTGGAGTGGCTCGGCGTTTGAATATCTCATGCCGCTCCTTGTCACGCGCAGCTATCCAGACACTCTGCTGGACCAAACCTGTCATGCTGTCATCGAGCGCCAAATAGCCTACGCCAAGAGCTTCGGCGTGCCTTGGGGCATTTCGGAGGCTGCCTACAACGTGATGGATTTAGGCATGAACTATCAGTACCGGGCCTTCGGTGTGCCCGGGCTGGGACTCAAGCCGGGGCTCGGTGAAGACCTAGTTGTGGCGCCTTACGCCACTGCGCTGGCTGCGCTCATGCGCGCTTGCGTAGCGGCCAAGAACTTCGAGGCCTTGCGCAGCGCTGGCCTAGAGGGGCCGTACGGTTTCTACGAGTCGGTCGATTACACGCCCTCTCGTCTGCCCCCTGGTCGTGAGAAGGTCGTAGTGAAAGCGTTTATGGCGCATCACCAAGGCATGACGCTTGTCGCGATGGGCAATCTGCTCTCTGACTTCGCCATGCAGCGTCGCTTTCATGCCGACCCGCGAATCAAGGCCTGCGCGCTCCTGCTCGAAGAGCGCATCCCGGCTCGGGCTGGATTGGTTCACCCGGAGACGCCGCGCATGGCTCCGAATTTGGCGGGCGCGCTTGAACAAGAATCAAGTGAACACCTCGATTGGACGGAAGTTCGAGGCGGTGAACCTCGGGGCCACTTGCTCGGTCAAGGCAGCCTCTCCACTTGGATTACGAGTGGTGGGGAAGGCTTCGTTACTTGGCGTGGGCTCGACGTCTCTCGTTTTCGCGAGGAAGCCTCGCTCGCTTGCGGCGGCATCTATCTATATTTTCATAACCTCGACGGCTCACACTATTGGTCGAGTGGATACTTGCCGACCCGAGCCGAACCACGGCACTACGACGTGGTCTTTTCGCTCGACAAGGTGGAGTTGGGCCGCCGGGATGGCGATATCGAGACGCTCACCGAGATCACCGCCTCGCCTGAACATTCCGCCGAAATTCGCCGCGTCACTTTAACGAACCACGCCGCGCGTGCGGTGCGGCTCGACGTGACGAGTTTCACTGAACTATCTCTGACTGCGCGCGTCGCCGACGTGTCTCATCCGGCTTTTCAGAAGCTGTTCATCGAGACTGAGTACCTTCCTGAGCGAGGCGCACTCGTGGCCCATCGGCGCAAGCGCTCGGAACACGATCCAGACATCTGGGTGGCTCAGATGTTCGTTGGATTCGAGGGAGAGGAGGGAACCCGTTATGGCACCTCGCGCGGGGCGTTCTTAGGTCGAGCCGGCAGCATAGAGGCACCCAAGGGACTCACAGACGAAGACGCGTGGACGGGCGATTACAGCCTTTCGATTGCGCTCGATCCCGCGCTGATTCTGCGTCGCGGAATTGAATTACCCGCCGGAGGGCAGGCGCGATTTTCGCTCGTGACGCTGCTAGCTGAGTCGCGCACGGCGCTCATCGAACTGGTCGAACAATTTGCGGCCGTTCATAGCGTACCGCGCGCGTTCGAGCTGGCTTGGGCTGATGCGCGCGTGCACTTGCGTCATCTCGACATTACCTCCTCTAAGGCTCATCGTTATCAGCGACTCCTGTCAGCACTCTTGCTTCCGCAAGCGGTGCTACGCGCCACTACGATTCCGCCCGTCGGCACTCGAGGCCGCGATGCGCTTTGGTCGCAAGGCATCTCGGGAGACCTTCCAATCGTCGTGCTCCGCCTCGACGACACTGAGTTCTCCGAACTGTGTCGTGACCTCCTACTCGCGCATGAGTACTGGCGTCTCAATGGCGTGGAGAGCGACCTCGTCATCTTGAACGAGGAAGCGCCCAGCTATCTGCAGCCGACGCAGGAGGCCGTGCTCAGTCTCATTCGTTCGACGCCCGCTGAAGGCCATGTCGACCAACGAGGTGGCGTGTTTGTGCGAAGAACGGCCCTCATTGCCGAAGAAGACCTGCAGCTACTGGTGAGCGCGGCGCGCGTGGTGCTCAGCGCTTCGCAAGGCTCACTCTCTAAACAACTGCGAGCGCTGGCTCCGCGTGCGGGGCGTAAGAGCGCGCTTGCCTCGCGTCGCGTCGTGGCCAGCGTTCCGAAACGTCCTTCGCTTTTGCCGGTGCCGAACTTGCCGAGTCGCGTTCCGACGCAGCCTGTCATTCACCCCACCGAGAAGCTGCTGTTCGAGAACGGCCTGGGCGGCTTTCAGGCCGACAGTGGCGAGTATGTGATGACGCTGGGGCCAGGCCAAAGGCCACCGCAACCCTGGAGCAACGTGATGGCTGGGCCGCGCTTTGGCGCTCTGGTCACAGAAGCTGGCTCGAGTTTCACCTGGTTCGAAAATAGCCAGAAGCATCGGCTAACGCCGTGGTCTAATGATCCAACGCTTGACCCATCGGGCGAACTCTTCTTCCTGCGCGACCTCGAGGGCGGGGGAAATTGGAGCCTCACGCCCGGTCCAAACGGCGGCGACGCGACCTACGTCGTTCGGCACGGCCAAGGTTACTCGAGCTTCGAGCATACGCGCAGCGCACTTGTGCAAAAACTAACAGTCGCGGTCGATCCGAATGAGCCAGTCAAAGTTTGGCACATCGCGATTCAGAACACGTCTTCGCAAGCTCGTCGTGTGCGGCTCTACGCCTATGCGGAATGGGTGTTGGGCAACCATCGCGAAACGCTACGCACCTCCACCACTACGACCTATCGTGCCGATTTGCGCGCAATCTTAGCCAGAAACCCCTTCTCGCCCTTCCCTAGGTCGTGCGCCTTTCTCGCCTCTACGGCTGAGCTCAGCTCAGTTACAGGCGATCGCGACGACTTCTTTGCCCGCTTCGGCTCACGGGCTCGTCCGGCTGGGCTGGGTCGAGCCGGACTCTCGGGGCGTTTTGGGGCAGGCCTCGATCCGTGTGCGGTACTTGAGGTCGAGCTCAGCCTCGAACCCGGAGCCCAAACTAGCGTGGCCTTCATTTTGGGCGCGAGCGATGACGAACGCGCTGCCGTTAAGTCGATTGCGCGTTTCAACACGCTCGACGAGGCCGAGGGTGTACTCGCGCGCGCCAAAGAACAGTGGAACTCCTGGCTCGGACGCGTGCAGGTCCGGACTCCCGACGCTGCGTTCGATCTCTTAACGAATCGCTGGCTGCCGTACCAAGTGCTGGCTTGCCGCTTTTGGGGGCGCTCCGCGTTCTATCAATCAGGAGGTGCCTACGGCTTTCGCGATCAACTTCAAGATTCTATGGCGCTCTTGCACATGCTGCCTGATCTGACGCGGCAGCATATCTTGCTCTCGGCTTCGAGGCAGTTTGTAGAGGGCGATGTGCAACACTGGTGGCACGCCGATACTGGTGAAGGCGTTCGCACCCACTGCTCCGATGACTTGTTGTGGCTCCCGTGGGCAGCTCTTGAGTACACGAAATCTACGGCTGATCAGGGAATTTGGGACGAAGAGATTGGCTTCTTGCAGGAGCGCTTGCTCGAGCCCGGTCGCGATGACTTGTACAGCGTTCCGCCGGCTGCGGCTGAAACGGCTTCGCTTTATGAGCATTGCGTGAGGGCGCTCGTAGCTGGAGCGACGCGTGGCCCCAATGGACTGCCGCTCATGCGCGCTGGCGACTGGAACGACGGCATGAACCGTATGGGGCAGGCCGGGCAGGGGGAGAGCGTGTGGCTAGCCTGGTTCTTGGCGCACGTACTCGAAACGTTCGCTGAGGTAGCCGAACGCCGTGGCGATGTGGAGCGTGCCAATTGGTGCAGGGGAGAGTTCACGCGCCTCTCGCACGATGTCGACGCAGCGGCGTGGGACGGCGCTTGGTATCGTCGAGGCACGTTCGACGACGGCACCCCGGTCGGGTCCGCCGAGAACGCGGAGTGCCGCATCGACGCTATCGCGCAGTCGTGGGCAGTCATCTCTCGTGCAGGGCGACCCGATCGCGCAGCTCAGGCGCTGGACTCGTCGCTCGAGCATCTGTGGGATCGCGACGAGAAGATGCTCTTGTTGCTTACGCCGCCCTTCTCAGGTCGCGGACCCGATCCAGGTTATATCGCCGCTTACCCGGCGGGCATTCGCGAGAACGGCGGGCAGTATAGCCATGGCGTGCTGTGGACAGCGCTCGCGCTGCTGCTGGAACGCCGAGGGTCAGAGGCGCATGAGTTGCTCGCGGAACTCAATCCCATTGCTCACACAACTGCGCCCGCAGATCTAGCGAAGTATCAGGTCGAGCCTTACGTGATCGCGGCCGACGTCTATTCGGAGGAGCCACACCGGGGCCGTGGCGGCTGGACTTGGTATACCGGCTCCGCTTCGTGGATGTATCGCATCGGGCTAGAGTGGTTACTCGGTATTCAGCGTCGCGGCGACGAGCTCAACATCGATCCGTGTGTTCCAACGACATGGACGCATTTTGAGGTGGACTATCAAACGGAAGCGGGCGGCGAGCTCGCTATTGTCTTCGACAATCCGGAGGGAGTGATGCACGGCGTCGAGGAGCTGTTGCTAGATGGGCGCCCCCTTTCAGGCACTCGGGTGCCCTTACCCCAAGCGGGTGAGAAGCAAACGCTCACGGTTCGTATGAGCGCAAAAGCCAGCGAATCCTCGCGGAACCCCATCGGCCAGAGCAGCAGCCGGGCATCGAGCAGCAGTGTTCCGAATGGCGGAGAGGGAATCTCTGAACGATCTGAACCCAAGAGCGAGCGCTCCAGGCTCTCGGGGCTAGGTCGAAGCTAGCAGCGGGCAGCCGGGGACTCGCCGCTAGGCCGATAACTAAAAGCTAAGCCCCAGCGCGGTTTCGCGCCGGGGCGATGGTGCCCAAAGCCCGTATTGCGCGGCATTTCACACGCCAGCGCCGACAGGCTGAACAAGAACAGGACCTGACTTGAGTGAGGCGCTCGGAAGCTTCTTGAGAGAAGTTCCGAAGTAGTCCTCCCAAGCGTAACCTTTGAAAGCGCAATAAGCCTCGAGCTGCGGTCGGATCAGCTTCATGGCCACAGCGATGACGATCGCGTCGTCGAGGGAGCCGAGACCCAGGAAGGCATCGGGCAAGATGTCGGCCGGGTTGACGGTATAGAGCAGCGCACCCGTCAAGATGGCGAGCGAGCCCCATGGGATCTCTCGGTAGCGTCGCGAACGAAAGTCGTCGATCAACTCGAGGCCGAGCGAGAGCTGGTTCGCCGTGCGGTGAAGTTTCTCGGGCACTCGGTCAAAGCGCGCCCCTAGGCTGCGTCGCGCCATAAAGCGGGCAAGAAACGTTTTACTAAGCCGTTCCTTGAGGGGACGTTTGGCAGGGTGGGTGGTCATAAGCCATTTTGAAGCAAGGCCAGTGCCACGAGGCAGCGCACGGCGAGTGCTATATTTCGCCCTAGTTTCGCGTTCCCAGGAGGCCCGGGAGAGTCGGCGATCTGTGGCGGATCAGCACACCCGTGATCGAATGGCGAGAGCGACGGGCACTGAAGTTCGCTGGCAAGCGGGCCAGCTCGCCAAATCGGAGAGGAATATTCAACAGTACGCCGAGGGAGCCGTGGCCGGGAGTTTGATGTGTTGACTTGGCGTGCATCTTGAAATGCGGGTTACGAACCAAGTTCGAAATTCAAGCTCAAGCGAGGGAGTCACTCATGAACACCGATCGAGTTTTGGCCGATACGCGCGTCGCCATTTTGGCCATGGACGGGTTCGAGCAAAGTGAGCTCGAAGTGCCCCTACGCTACCTGGCGGAATGTGGTGCCGAGGTAGAGGTCGTATCGCTCGAGGCCGGAGAAATCCGCGGCTGGCACGACGGAGAATGGGGACGAAGCGTGCCCGTCGATCGCACTCTCGATTCGGTCGAGCATGACCGCTACGCAGCGCTCGTGATTCCAGGCGGTAGAATGAGCCCCGACTTGTTGCGCGAGAGTAAGGCGGCCGTGGAGTTCGTACGCGACTTTGCCGCGGCGAATAAGCCCGTTGCCGCCATCTGTCATGGTCCGTGGGTTCTGGCTGAGGCCAATTTGCTGCGCGGTCGGGAGGTCACGTCTTACGCCTCAATTCACACCGATCTCGTCAACGCGGGTGGGCGCTGGGTAGACAGAAGTGTAGTTGTAGATGGTGAGATCATTACGAGTCGAAAGCCAGATGACCTCGACCTCTTTTGCGAGGCCATCGTCTCGAAGCTGTCGAGCAAGGTCCGCAGAAGCGTTCGGGCCGCGGAGTAAGGCCGGCAGCGTCCTCGTGGCCCGGGGGCAGCGGCAGCTCATCTGGTGCCCGCGGGGTGGAGCCCCTCACGGCGCGGAAGGCGAGTCGGCGCAACACCGAAAGCCCAGGTGATAGTTTCGGTGACTATTCGGATCGCGGAGCTTGGTCGTGTGCCAATTCTTCGCTCGCCAGCGGCAATCATCGGGGTGGGTCTCTTCTTGGGCGAACAAGAACCAACTGCCCTTCATCTCTGTGTAGCCGCGGCCGCCGAGTTCGTCTGGAAAGAGCGGAAAACTCATGTGTTCGGCCACATTGCCATGTTGGTCGTACACGCCGCTCGGCGTGCGGCATTCGAGGAATGAGCCAGCAGGATAGTCGTTGGTGCCGCAATGTCCGTAGCGGACGTCAGAGCAGTCTTTACTCTTCTTGGAACCGGTCGCGCAGAGGGAGTGGTTTTTGATTGGGCCGTAGGCCCAACTGATTGGGCGTGCGAGATTGTGCCAGCCCTCCATCAAGATGCGCCGCGCGCGTCGATATTCAGCTCCGAGTCCCTTCGGCAAGCGGGCATAAGAATACTCCGCGTCCGGCGATAAGATGGAACCGGCGCAAGCTCCCTCCCACTCGTGAGCGTCACAGAGGCGTTTGCCGAGTGAGTCGCAGATCTCCGCGGCCTCACTCGCTCTCGTCCACACCACGGGATACTCGCAAAGCACATTCGGAAACTCGAACTGGTCGATGCACACCGAACTCGAGGCCCTGATCATATTGCGGCGTGGACAGGATAGATCAGCCGGGCTGGGCCCAACCCCCGCCCAGCGCGTGTGGCACTCCGCTTGAGTGAGCGCCGGCTCAGCGACCTTAGGATTGCCGAAACCGAGCCACTCGGAAGCCTGAATGACGCGCGCGAGTCGTTGAAAGACCTCGGAGCTCGGCTCTTCATAAGCAGCTAACAATTTGAGCAGGTAGTCTTGCTGTTCGGCGACCGGGCGATGACGGAGCTCCGGGTCGAGGGGGCCGAGCGCGTTCGGGCGCGCGAAGTCGGCGATACGGACGGGTTCAGCTCCGACTGCCTTCGCCGAGCCCGAACTGTCGGCGCTGGAGTCAGAGGGAGTCGGGCTGGAGCTGGCGGGACTTGGCCTAGGGACCTCTCGCTGGGCTTCGCATCCCCCGTCGCAGCCCCCGAGAAGCAGTGACAGAGCCCCTAGGAGAACTCTCGCGCGGAGGGGCTGCATCCGGGGAGGACTCTAGCAGACTCACCCTCAGCCTGGCAGAGCGTCGGGCTCTACCGGGCTAGCTTCGGGCGCGCCAACGGGCCACGAAGCGGCTCTTCACGACTTCACCCATGATGCCGAAGTGAGCGCAGTGGTCGAGTTTGCCGGCACCGCTGAAGCCGCGCACGGTAAAATCACCTTGCGAGTAGGAGTTGATCAGTTCAAGCCCGAGCGGGAACTGGCGCGAGGTGCTAGCCGGTTCGGGCTTTCCGCCGAGACGCCAGATGAGATAATTCGAGGTCTCAGTGGTCGACGCATAGCCCGGCGGGACGATCGACGAATGACTAATGTAGAAAACTTTTTCGCCGTGGGCTGCGCGCTGCGCAAAATCGACGACGGGCTCGAGGCGAGCTGTATCGAGATTGCCAGAGGCGTAACTGGTGTGGAGTCCGTCGAAGAGGGCCACGGCGTCGACGCGTCGTTTGCCGAAGTTCGAGCCTAAGATGCGGGTAACAGCGCCATAGCCAGCGCTCCAGGCTGTGAGACCCACGCGCCCAGCGCGCAGCTTGGGGTTGCCAACGTGCTCTTGCACGCCGCGCTCAACGCTCTTCAAGAGGGCTTCGAACACGGCGGGCACAGCGAAGCCCTCCTGGTAGGCACCCGAACCGTTGCCGAGGTCGATCCCAACCAGCACCACGCCATCGACTGAGCGCACCCACTCTTTGCGTGCCGCTTCGTGGCCATGAAAGTGGAACACTACGTCGAACGTCGTCGACGATTTGGTCAGCGAGTTGGGCACGATCATCTGACCCATGGCCGGGGCTCGGCTCCAGGTCGAATAGCTGCCGAAACCCGGGTCTGCCGTCATGCACGGGTTAGTGCCCCGGTCTTGAACCGATTTCTCGACCTGCGTCGCGGCCGCTGGCCGCTTCCTTACCCAGGTGGGCGGAGGAGCCGGCTTCGAATCCGAGAAGGCCGGCACCGTCCAAGCTAGGAGGAGTGCAGCAGAGAGCACGAACGAGAACCATCGCCGGGAGGTCGCGGAACTTCGGGCGCGCAGCACGGAGCCGAGGATGCCAGTGTCTGGGGTGCGCGCAAAGGGGCGATTTTTCGAGCGAGTTCGATGATACTTGATTTGTTCAGGTGTCTTCCCGGTCGTTCCCATGACTCCGATCCTCTATTTCCTCATTTTTGTCGGTCTTGGCGTGGCACCGGGGTTCGTGATCACTTTGTGTGGGCTCTTGATCCATCACGGCATTTGGTCCGTCGAGTGGGCAGTTCCCACATTATTTTTCGGCACGACGCTGAGATACTTTATCTATGAAACGACATGGGGCGGTCGAAAGCGCAGCTTCGTCCGACCCTTCCTCCTGCTTCCCTACACAGTCTTGCTCTTACTGGTGGGTCTCTATGCGACTCACTTCGTGCACGTTGTCCTCTCACCACTCACTCGCCTGAGCTTGGCCGTGCTGGCCATCGCCGTGTCATTTGTGTGGCTAGCTCGACTCGGGCCGCGCCTACCTCCTCAGCTCGCCCGTTTCTTTCGGCGTCTACCCGATCCTGACCGCTTGCCCTCGGGAGCGCGGCGTCTCCTGGCTGCGTTCTTGGTCATTCCGTTCTTGCGTGCCTACCCGGGTGAACTCGAAGCGGCGCTCGGAGAGGCTTGCTCGAAGCGTGGCCTTCAGCCGGAGCTCAGTTCGCTTCAAGTGAGCGGCGAGCGCCCGCGCGGGCTGCGCGCGATTCTGGGTGCACGTCGTGTGCTCTTTCTGGCTCGAAAACCGGGTTCGCCGACCGACGTCTATCTTGCGCGCGTGATGTTCGATCATGAAGGTCGCACCTCCCACGTTACGGGGCTCTTCAATCTTTCGGACACAGCCTCGGTCGACGAAGACGAACTCGAGCTCGATGGACGCTGGGCGGCCTGGAAGATCCGCTCGGGGGGCCGCGCGCGTAGCATCGAGCTCGTTGACCTCGGTGGCGAGAAGGTTCCGAGCGGACCGGGCTGGTCGCTCCTCGGTCGCTTGCAGAGACGCATCACAAACGTCCAACATACGGGCCAGTTCCGTGGCGTCGGCAGGCGCAGCGTGCCCCTGACTGATTCATGGACCAACGTTGCGACCGAGCTTGACCACGGAAATCTAGTGCTCCAGCTTGGATCGGAGCACTTTTTGTGGGAACTCGGGCGTGAGCCGGGTCAGGAGTTTGTCGACGCTGGGCTCAGTGTGCGGGAGCTGCCGCCAGCCAGGCCCGGCAATCTGACGACGTGGGCTGTCGATCGCCTGCGACAGGTGTCGTTCATTGGCTCCGACGGCATGCAGTGGCTGAAGGGGGTAGCCTTCGTGGCCCTAGGCGAGATGGAAGACTTGCACGCGCGAGTGGTCGGCGTGAACGCAGAGGAGACCATCTCGGAGGAGCTGGGTGAAGTCGTGGAGCGCTTACCCATCGCCCGCACCAGCGGCATTCCACACTGGCCGCCGGCGCCACTCAAATCGCAAATTTCTCCCGTCTTACCATCGGAAGGAGAATGGGTGGATCTCGGTCGCGACGTGGTTTCGGGTGGAGACCAGGCTGGCGATGGCGCCATGCTATTTACGTTCATTCGCGTTGATCCGAAGCGAACCTACAATCAGGTCTCGATTACGCTTTGGGATCCACGGCGGGTCGAGCTGCATATCGTGGCCGGCACCGAGGAGCCGCAAAGTACAATCGGGCAACAAGGAACCGGGCTCATTCCACGTTCACCCGAGACGCTTAAGAATTTACTCGGCGCCTTCAATGGCGCGTTTCAGGCGGTGCATGGTGAGTTTGGTATGATGGAGGCCAAGGTCGTTCAGCTTCCACCCAAACCCTTCGCCGCCAGCGTGGCCACGTTCGATGATGGCTCGAGCGGATTTGGGACTTGGCCTGCGGAAGCTATCAAAATCCCCGCTGATATGGTGGGTCTTCGCCAAAACATGACGCCTCTCGTGGCTGAGTCACGTCCGAACCCGTACTCGCGCCATTGGTGGGGCGGGGTGCCAGAGGGCTGGACGCAAGAGGCGCGCACAGTTCGAAGCGGGCTCTGTCTCACAAAAGACAAATATATAGCCTATCTCTATTCTCCCAGCATCGACCCCGATCGGTTGGCCTCGGCCATGCTGCTCGCGTCGTGTACCTACGGCATTCACCTCGACATGAACGCCGGGCACGCTGGTTTCGAGCTGTATCGAGTCGAACCCACCGGCAGCCTACCCAGCCTCGGGCGGGCGCTCGATTCAACTTGGGAAGCCACGGGCAAAGTTCCACACGCCGAGGGCTTCAGCTTTCTGGCGCGGCTGATGGTCAAGAAGATGCCGCTCATGAACTTTCCTCGCTACATCAACGAGACGCCCCGCGACTTCTTCTACTTGACGCGCAGGAGCGTCTTGCCTGGGCCGGCCGTGCCAGCTTCGTCCTTAGCTGGCCTGAAGGGGCAAGAGGTCGAGGCTTTTGCGCCTCTAGCCACGTCGAACAATGAGTTTCCTTACTTCGTGGTGCGAACCACCTTGCCGGTAGGTGTCGTTTCGAACGGCGAGGTCACAGTCGACCGATTGGACCCCAAGGAACTCAGCGTGGAGGGGGCTCCGCAGGATCGGACGTTCAGTTTCGCCTTACCCAAGGCGGCGCCTGATCAGGCGAGTGGGGCGGCCGGTGAAAAACACCGCACGCTGCAGTTTGGGCAAGGAAAGTTTGCGATTCAGAGCGGACTAAAACCCGCGTGGATCGCCCTTGTGGAAGAGAGCTTGATTGCGCGAGGAGCCGATCTCTACTGCATCGATCAAGTGGGCTTCCTCAATATTGTCGAGCTGAGTGGTGAGCCCAACGAGGAGTCGCTGGGGGCCCTCAGCCAGGGGCTCGGCTGCGTCCAATCGATGCTAGCGAGTTCGAAGCAGCGACTGCGGTTCGCTCCCGAAGCCGCCGAAGGACGCGCCTTTGTTTACCGAAGTCGCGTTCCGAAAGTTCGGCAGATTTTCCCCGAGACGCCGCTGGTATCGCCCACAGTGTGGGGCATTCCGCAAGCCAAGCGAGTGAACTACGTGCCTTAGCAACCCTCATCGAAGCTGGCCCACTGCGCGGTTCGCGGAAACGGCTTCCCAAGGCTGAGCTCGCCCTTAGGGCGACTTAGCGGCGACGTCGCTGAAGTCGTTTCGCTTTTGGAAGAGGGCCCTCACGTAGGAACAGTTCGGCACGATGTGCAGCTTTTCGGCGCGGGCAAAGGCAACCAAAGCCAGAACAAGCTGGAGGGCATTTCCTCCGCCGCGAGCCGGGGGATCGACGAAGGTATGATCGGCTAGCAGGAGGGAGCCCTGTCGTCGGTAGGTGAGCTCGCCGTGCTCTTTGCCGCTGAGCCAGAGCGCGAAGCGTCCACCGCTCGGTTCGGCGACATCGTGCGTCACTTGGGCGTCGTTTTCGGTCATTCTTTGGGATTAATCGAAGCTCGGTCTCATCTCAACTGCCGAAGGCGCGGTGTTGTCCGCAAATTGTCCCCAACATTTACCCCTCGCCGACTGCGCTTCCTGGAGCCCGCCATTTCCCCTCCAGGGTCTCGAAGACGGCGCCGAACGAGCAGAGGTTTCGTTCAGCGCCTGCTCTGAAACAAAGCGAGTCCACAGAGCGCCGCTGTCGGTTGAGATCGCACCTAAATGGCTGTGCGCTGCGATTCGGCCAACGAGCCGGAGGAGGAACGTGCGAATCTTCTTACAGACCTCACCAACCTAACATGTCTCCCCTATTCATGACTCAGCCTCACACGTTAGAGCCGAGAGCTTCCGAGGCGTCCGTGAGGCGGCGTGCTCTGAGCATTGTACTCATTGACAGCGGAGTAGTCGTCCGCGCACCCTGGCAGGGATTATGAAAAGGTGTGCATCGTCGTCGGGCTCGAATGGAGCTGCCTCCTTAGAAAGCTCCCAGCTAGCGGTGCTGCGCCCGAGGCTGCTTAGCGTGTTCGGTGCGCGTCTAAATGGCCTTGTGCCGAGCACTTTCTCGCTTGGGCTGACCTTCAGCGCGCTTTTCGCCTGCGAAGTCCAAGCTCCCGGCAAGTCGGTAGAAGATGGTTCGGGGGGGCAGGGGAGTAGCTCGGGCGAGCTGCCTGGGTCGAGTGGCGGCCGGGCTGGTTTGGGCGGCGAGGCCGGCGAGATTCAGCGTCCACTCGCGCCGGGTTGTCCAGCCGGCACGTTTGACGCCGACGGCGAAGCGGGACTGTCGTGTGTGGCGTGGTCGAGTTGTCGGCCCGGCGAGTATGTGGCGGAAGCAGGTTCGGTACTGGAAGATCGAGTTTGCAGGGCTTGCCCACGAAACACCTACAGCGACGTGATGAACGCGGCGGAGTGTGTGGATTTTACGGTCTGCGAACCGGGCCAATATGTGCTCGAGCCCGGCACGAAAAACGAGACCCAAACCTGCGACGCGTGCGCCACAGGGACTTTCAGTGCCTCGGACAATAGCGAGGCGTGCGAGCCGTGCCCCGCGGGTAGCTTCGCGGCGGAGGAAGGCAGTGAGCTATGCGAGGCGTGGCGCCTGTGTGGCTTTAGTGAGGGCGTCGCAACTTGGGGGACGCCCGAGAGCGACGTCGTATGCGAGGTCCAGAGTGGTTCTCGTCAGTTTGGCACGGCTGGAGACGACACGGCCATAGCGGTGGCTCTCGACGCCGCGGGCAATATCTATTTGGCGGGCAATTTGGCCGGTGCGCTCGAGGATTCGAGCTTCGGCAAAGGCGATGCCTTCATCCGCAAGTTCGATGCGGCCGGCCAAATATTGTGGACGCGGCAGTTCGGGAGCGCAGAAGTGGATGTCGTGACGGGGCTTGCGGTCAGCGGCGAAGGTCACGTTTTCGTCGTGGGTGCGACCTTAGGGGCGCTGCCTGGTCAAGATAGCCGAGGCAGCGCAGATGCCTTCTTGGTTCGCTTCGATGGGGATGGAGAAGAAGTGTGGCTGCGCCAGTTTGGAACGGACAAGATTGATTCCGCGCGAGCTATCGCAGTGAGCGCGACGGGTGAAGTATTTGTGGCAGGACAAACCTACGGCGAACTCAACGGTTCAGCCAATGCGGGCAGCGCAGACGCATTTGTCGTCCAATTCAGCGCTGCCGGGGTGCCGGGGTGGACGCATTCGCTCGGGCTCACCCAAGCAGACCAAGCGACGGGGCTGGCCCTAGGAGTAGATAGTGAACTTTATGTGATAGGTACCGTGAACGGACAACTCCCGAACTGCGATGCCTTCGGTGGGGTCGACGTCTTCCTTCGCAAACTTGATCCCGACGGTTACGAAGTGTGGACAGAGCAGTTCGGTTCCGCTGGGGCCGATGAAGCGGCCGCTATCGTGGCCGACGAGAGCGGGAACGCCTTCGTGGTAGGCACCGTTCCGGGCGAGCTTCCGGGGCGCGAAGGCGCTGGTTCGACAGACTTCTTCGCACGAAAGTATCGCGGCGATGGCAGTATTCTGGGGACCGTCCAAGGCGGGAGCCCCGCGGCCGATGGCGCTACTACGGTAGTGCTTGGTCAGCACGGTGAGGTGATCGTGGCGGGGACGACCGCGGGCGCGCTATCGGGTCAGGAAACCTTCGGCAAGACAGATGGATTTGTGAGCGTGTGGTCGGCAGATCTAAAAACTGAGACGTTCGTCAGGCAGTTCGGCAGCGACGCGAACGACACCGTGAGCTCGGTGGCCATGGGCCCGGAGCAGTCGCTATTTGTTGCGGGTTCGACTCAAGGGCAACTCCCTGGGCAGCCGCGAGCGGGTGGCGCAGACATATTTTTGACCCAGCTAACGCTGGGTGAATAACGACCGCCCGGTAGGGCGTCGCAGATAGGGCCCAATTTCCTGGATGGGCGGGCTCCGGCTATGAGGGCCGCATGGCGAAGCCCACCTCCGAGGAAGTTCTGCTGGCCCTTGGCTTGTCGCCTCATCCGGAGGGCGGCTACTTCGTCGAGACGTTTCGGGACGGACAGCCGAGCGAGCGTGGAGCCTCAACGGCGATCTATTTCTTGTTGAAAGCAGGGCAGCGCTCGCATTGGCACAAGGTCGACGCGAGTGAGGTTTTTCATCATTATTTCGGGGCGAGCGTTGCGATTCGCACCTTTCGGCCAGGCCATGCCGTGCTCACACGGAAGTTAGGGCAGGAGCTCCTTCGCGGCGAGCGCCCCCAAGTCGTGATTGAGGCAGGCGTTTGGCAAAGCGCAGATCTCGTTCAAGACGAGGAATTCGACTATGCGCTCATGGGTTGCACGGTCGCGCCGGCCTTCCAGTTTGAGGGTTTTGAGCTTGCGCCGCCTGGCTGGGAGCCGAGTTGAACGTGGAAGTACAGAAAATTGCTGAGAAGCTCACGCCAGGCGAGCGGTCTCTCATTCTCATCGTTGGCGCGGTCCAGTTCGTCAACATCCTCGACTTCATGATGGTCATGCCCCTCGGGCCTGACTTCGCGCGAGCTCTGCACGTACCGACCTCGATGATCGGCGCGGTGGGCGGCGCCTACACGGCAGCAGCGGCGGTTGCGGGCCTGGTCTGTTCGCTATTCCTTGATCGCTTCGAGCGGCGCCGGACGCTCACCGTCTTGATGCTGGGCCTCGCCGTGGCCACCGTGCTGGGCGGGTTCACTTGGGACCTGCCCTCATTGCTCGCTTCACGCGTCTTGGCGGGTGTCTTTGGCGGGCCCGCTACCTCGGTCTCTCTCGCGATCGTTACCGACGCGGTACCGCCGAGTCGGCGAGGTAAGGCGATGGGACAGGTCATGGCCGCGTTTTCGGTTGCCTCGATCATCGGCGTGCCGACGGGCCTTGAGTTGGCACGTCACTTCGGCTTTCGCGTCCCGTTCTTCGCCGTGGGCGCGCTGAGCCTGGTGGTCACGTTGTTCGCTACGCGCCTCTTGCCTGAAATGCGGGACCACCTTCGCACGGGTCCACGCCAAGGAGGCCCCTTCCTAAGCTCGATCGCCTGGGTGTCTCTCACCAACACCGCCGTCACCATGCTCGGTGTGTTCTCAATCGTGCCGAACATCGCGGCCTTTTTGCAGTTCAATCTGGGCTATCCGCGCGAAGCTCTGAGTACCTTCTACTTGGTGGGTGGGATCGCCAGCTTCTTCGCCATGCGGCTAGTGGGCTCGTGGGTCGATCGGGTCGGAGCGATTCCACTCATCTTGCTCGGTACGGCCTTCCATGTGTTCGCGCTCTTGACCGGCTTCATCCATCCCACGAAGAGCCTACCGGTCTTGTTTGTTTTCACGATTTACATGCTCTCAGGCAGCGTGCGGATGGTGCCCATTCAAACATTAGCGAGTCGCATTCCGGAGCCCAACGCACGGGCGCGCTTCATGTCGGCTCAATCCTCGGTGCAACACCTGGCCTCAGCCACGGGCGCCTTCATGAGCTCAGCGTTTCTCCGTGCCGAACCCAGCGGCCGCTTGATCGGGCTCGATCGTATAGCTCAACTATCACTGGGCTTGGCGTTGCTCGGCCCTATTCTCGCTAGCATCGTCAACGGGGCTCTTAGGCGTCGAGACGCGAGCGCGGTGGCTGAAGCCGCGTGACGCCCAGCGGGAACTCGAACGAATCAGGCTGACCAGGCGCGGCGCTTGATAAAGCCCACGCTTCCACGACGCTCTCGGGGTGGGCATCGAAATCGAGCGCAAGTTTTTAGTGACTCGGGAAGGATTTGGCCAAATTCTACCCACCCATCATGTGGGGCTGCGCCAAGGCTATCTCTCGACTGAAACTGGTCGCACCGTGCGTGTTCGGCTGCAAAATGAGCAGGGCTACCTCACGATCAAGGGCAAGGCGAGCGGCCTAGCACGACCCGAATTCGAGTATCCAATCCCTCTCGCCGACGCCGAGAGCTTGCTCGAGATGTGCCCGCGGCCCCTGATCGAGAAGTGGCGTCACTACGTCGAGTACGCTGGTAAAATCTGGGAGGTCGACGAATTCTTCGGCGATAACGAAGGCCTCATCGTCGCCGAACTCGAGCTCGAGAGCGAAAACGAATCCTTCGAACCGCCACCTTGGCTGGGTGAAGAGGTAACCTTCGACGCGCGCTATCATAATTCTCGGCTAGCTGAGCGCCCCTATGGCTCTTGGAAACAGGAGTTGAGCCGAGCCAGCCCGAACGAAACCCCGAACCAAGGCGCTTCGCCAAGCAACTTGTCCGGGCCCAGTGAGCCCTTCCTGCTCGTGGTCGAGCTCTACGTGCGTCCTTCGGAAGAGGCTCGCTTTCTCGCCTACGAAGCGCGCGTCCTGCCGCTTTTGGAGCGCCATGGCATCGAGCTGGTTCTCCGGGTTTCTCACGGGACCGAAGCTCAAGGGGAGGGGGCGCCGTTCGAGACGCACACGCTGCGTGTGCCGAGTCAGGAGGCCCTCTTGGCTTTCGAAACGGACCCAACTCGGCTCGAACTGGAAACCGAGCGAGCGCGGGTTCTTGTGAGCGTGAAGTCGCGACGCGGCCACGCTTTCGCTTAGGCCTCACAGGGTTCGAAGCTGGCTCGGCTCGAAGCTGACGCGGCTTGAAGCTGGCTCGGCTTGAAGCTGGCTCGGCCTACTCGGGCTTGGCTTCGCCCGGTTCGGTCCGTGGCGGAGCGGACTCGGGAGCGTCTGGCGCGAGTTCGGGCGGCACGATAGGGGAGGGCTCGGCTTCGGCCGTTGTTGGCGAGGGCTCGACGGCGCTCTTGGGCTCCTCAGCAGGCGGAGGAGCCTGCGAAGTTACGCCGGGCGCGGGCGCGTCTTGGCCCGCTTGAGTCGCGCGTTGAATGCGGGGGTTCAAGGTGGGCAGGGCGCTCGAGGGAGCCTTGTTCGCTGCCAAAGACTTCTTCGTCGCTTCAGAAGGCTTGCTGGTCTCGGGAGTGGTTTTCGCCGCAGGTGAGCTCTTGGCTGAGAGCGACTTGCTCGTCGTCTTCTTTCGAGCCGTGGGGTGCGGCGTTTCAAACCAAGCGCTCACATCCGGCAGGAAGCCCATTTGTCGCATGCCGACGATGACCAAGCCTCCGAGCAGCATAGAAGCCAGGCCCAAAACCCATACGCTTCGCGCCAGCGGCGCGGGCGCGGGGATGGTATCGGCGACTGCGTGTCGCGGCATCAAGGGGCCGGTACGCCATTCGCTCTGGCGAGAGCGAACCGAGGCCGGGCCCAGATCGGTGGCGCCTTCGGCCCAGGCGGGTGTTCGTTCGTGAAAGGGCCGCGAAGGTTCTGGGTCGGGCGTTTCAGTCGGGATCGGGGCGGGCACGGGCTTCTTCACCGCGCGCCGGACCGACTCGATGGGCTCCACCGCCATGGCATCGGGTGCACTCGGTACCATTTCTCTCACGATGCCTAAGGCATCGGAGAGCGCCTCAATCAGCAAGCGAGCGGACTGAAATCGGGCGTCCGGTTCCCGCGCCACGGCGCGCAAAAACCATTCATCAAATAGCGGAGGCACGGGCGCTAGCGAGCTGGGAAGTGGGATATCGCGGATGCAGATCTGAATCACCAGATCACCCAGGCCGTCGCTAGAAAAGGGGCGTTTGCCCGTGAGGCACTCGAAAGCGATCACGCCGAGCGCCCATAGGTCGGAGCGGTAGTCGACCTCTTTATTGCCCTGCGCCTGCTCGGGGCTCATGTAATACGGTGTGCCGAGCAGCGAGCCTGTGCGAGTTTGGGCGCTCGAGACGCCTTGATCGTCGACCTTGGCTACACCGAAATCGAGCACTTTGGCGATGAAATCTCCCTCGTTGTGAATGAGGAAAACGTTATCGGGCTTGAGGTCGCGGTGGATGATGTTCGCCTCGTGCGCTTTGCCAATGGCGCGCGCGATGTGACTCAAGATCTTGAAGGCTTCGGCGGGGCCGAGGCGACCCGCGGTCGAGAGCCTATCGGCCAAGGTTTCCCCCTCAAGCAGCTCCATCACAATGAAGGGAATCGGGCCTTCGGTGCCGTAGTCTAGAATTTGGACGACGTGCGGGCTGCGGAGTGAGGCTGCGGCTTGAGCCTCTCTCATGAAACGCGCCACGGCTACGTCGCCCTCGGGTGCGTCTCGATCCACGACCTTGACCGCTACCGGAGCTTTGAGCATCAAGTGCTCAGCGCGATAGACCGTCCCCATGCCGCCTTCGCCGAGCGGCTCTTCGAGCCGGTACTTTCCGGCTAAGACGGTGCCGGGCTCAAGACGAGGGGCATTCATTTGCGATCGAAGAGGGACGATAGCGCCAGCCGCCTCTGAAGCCACGCCCCGAAACGCTAAAGTTTACAGGCTCGCCAAAATGATTCATGAAAACTCGAGGTCGAGGCAGCGCGACACTCCGGCTAATTGTTCGAGTTCGGTAAGGCCCTGAGGCGGAGGCGTTGTGAAGGGGAGCTCGGCGGAGGCGAGCGGCAGGAGATCGAGCAATTTTTGGGCGTCGATTTGGCTTTGCTCGAGGGCCGCGCGTTCCCGAAGGAAAGCCGCCTGGCCGGAGGCAGGAGGGTTCAATAAGAGCAGCTCCCGTTCGCGAGGCTCGAGATGCAGAGTGCGGATTTGATTTCGAATGCAGGGGCCGAGCGGGTAGCGCAAATTGTTGCGAATTTCGCTGACCAGTTCGGTCGTCTCGGTGGCAGGCAAGAGCTGGGGCAGCGTGACGGGCAGAACGCGACTCCGACTCGGGTCGTTCAGTAATTCATAACAAAGTTCGGCGTCGCGACGCAGGCGACCGACCGGGGCGATTTTGAACAGAGTCTCGGGTAAGCGTAGAAGCTCCGTGCCGTCGCCCGTGGAAAATCCGTCGAAAACAACGGTATCAAAGGGAGCTTCGGGCAGCGGCGGCCCGCTCTTGGCGTCGGTCGTGGCGTACCAGGCTTTGCCGAGCAAGGCCCAGCCGAGTAGGCCGGGGATACCCTCAAGAAACCCTTGCGCCACTCGTTGGCTGAAAATGGCGTTCGAAAGGAGACGACTGCCGATGGCATCTGTCGCGTACTCCCGCATCGAGGCCCGCGGTTCGATGCGAACGGCGTAGAGGTTGGGCGCTATCAGCGTGGGTGCTGGTCCCACCGGGCGCCCGAACAAATAGCTCAGCGCATTGCTTCCTGCGTCTGCGGCGACCAACACTTTGCGGCCGCGCGTGGCCAGCCCAGCGCCTACAATGGCGCTGACCGTGCTCTTGCCGACCCCGCCCTTGCCGGTCACAAAAATGAACTTGAGAGCGCTGAGAGTGCTCATGACAGCGAGATGCGGGAAAGGTATCTCAAGAACCCCTGGGGCTCCACCAGCCATGCTTTCCTGGAACGGAGAGGCCCACTATGAAGCCGGAAGCCATGTCGAAAGTCGTAGTATGGACGTTGCTCGGCAGCCTAGCCCTCATCGGTTGCTCAAAGCGCCGTGAGGAGCCTCCGGTTGCAAGCCAAATCAAAGCCAAGGCACAGGCCGAAAACGCCCCCCCGGCCACAGCGGATGGGCACAAGGCTGTTCCGAAGCGAACCGCTGGGCGGCCCCCAACGGGGCCCGATTTGATTGTCTATCCAGGCAAGGGTGTCGGTCCGCTCCGATTTGGAGCCTACCCCGAGACGATTGAGCGCTTGCTCGGTGCACCGTGCGACTATCAAACAGCTACGCGCTGCGTGCACTTCGATCGAGCGCTCGATCTCACGCTTGAGGACGGGGTCTTGGCGAAGATCCGTGTAGAGCGTCCAGACCACACAGCCGTAGGGCTTGGTCCGGCCGAACTCGGCAAGGACGCGGGCCGCACTTACGGCACATTTCGCGGGTTAATTGAGCCTAAGATCGTGTTCGGCTTGCACAAACACATCGTCGAAGAAGAGTACGGCAAGCCGAAATCTGAGGAGAATTTCGAACCGGAAGGTGGCGAGGGGCGCGTCGCGCGCGCGCACTACGACTATATGGTGCTCGAGTACGATCGCATCGAAAATGGCAATACGATCTTGAGCGCAATTGAACTCGTGCCGAACGCGCGCTCGTTAGAAATCATGGCCAAGGCTCGAACCGACAAAGCTGCCAAGAGCGGCGATGCGGTAAAGGCCCCGTAGCGCTAGGAATTCGTGACACCCCAGCGCCGAGAGGGCTCGGCTTCGCTCAAGCTGGTCATGCGCCGCGCGGCCGTAGCGCTCTCGATCAGCGTCCAACTACGGAGCGGACCCCGTTCTCGCGCCGCGGTAAAGAGCTGCATAGCCACATCAGCCGAGAGGATCTCGTGGGCTCTTCCCGGCAGCTCTATCGTAGCCCGGGCCGTTTTGAGCTCCTCGGCCGCTTCCAGCATCCGCTCCATGACCCGCTCCGCAATGGCTGCATGAAATTCTGCCACATGCCCGGCGCCCACGATCACGACGCGCTCAAAATTAAGCCCAGGTCGACCCGGCAGCGCATAGGCGGCGCCCAATTCGGCGCTGATGCGGCCGTCGCTGATCAGGCTCGAGATCTTGCCGGCCATGCGATAGTCGACCAGACCCAGGGCTCCCTGAGGCGGCCGGTCTTCTATGAACAAGGGCAGGAGGAGTAGCTCTTGCGATAGGAGTTCGAGGTAACGAATCTCGGGAGGTACGAAGCGGATGTCCAAAACGGTTCGCTCCGTTCAGCGATCGGTGTCTACCCGTCCAAGCTCATTGGCAACGCGCGAGAGCACGCCGTTCACGAACTTGCCGCTCTCGTCGCTGCCATACTTTTTGGCCAGATTGATGGCCTCATCGAGCGCCACCGAACGAGGCACGTCGCTCTGCCGGAGCAGCTCATAGGTGGCGATGCGCAGCACGTTGCGGTCGACCCGAGCCATACGTTCGATGCGCCAGTTGTCGCTCGCGCGGGTGATCCATTCGTCCAGCGTTTCGAGCTCGGCGAGCACGCCACGCACGATTTCGTCGCCGTAGGCGCGCCCTTCAGCGTCGGCTGGGGTCTCTCGCCAAAAGCCGACGATGACCTCGGGCGTGGTGTTGCCGGACGCTTCCTTGGCGTAGAGCATCTGAAGTGCCGCTTCCCGTCCGAGGGTCCGGGCGCCGGCCCGATCGCTATCAGAGGCCATGACTTTGGAGCTTCCGTCCAAGGCTTACCATTTCGAGAGCGGTCACGGCGGCCTCATAGCCCTTGTTACCGGCCTTGCTCCCGGCTCGTTCGAAGGCTTGATCGAGCGTGTCCGTGGTGAGGACGCCGAAAATCACGGGTAAGCCGCTGGCCGCGCCCGCCGCAGCCACGCCGCGAGCAGCCTCGCCAGCCACGAAATCGAAATGACTCGTTGCCCCGCGGATCACAGCTCCGAGTGCGACGATGGCGTCAAAGCGACCGCTCTTGCTGAGGCGCAAACAAACGGGCGAGAGCTCAAATGCACCCGGCACGCGCACGTGAACGACGCTCGACTTGTCGATGCCGTGACGCTCGAACGCACCGAGGGCGCCATCGACGAGACGGTCGACGACCAGCTCATTGAATCGCGAGGAAACGATAGCAAATCGACTCCCCTCCAGGCCGGTTAGGTGTCCTTCGATAAGCGCGGGCAACGAATCGCTCATAGTTCCTTCACTTTTGCATGCCTCGGGCGAGGTCGGTAGCCATTCCATGGCCGAGCGGCACACTTTCAACGCTCAGTCCGTAGCCGGCGATACCGGCGATCTTTCGTGGATTGTTGGTGAGCAGGCGCACTTCATGAAGGCCCAGCTCGCGTAGGACCTGCGCGCCAAGCCCGTATTCGCGTAGCGTTCCGCCGTGGGGGCGAGTCGCTTCTTGAGCTGCCTTGAGTTCCGCTTCGCGGCCGAGTTTGCCGAGTTCGAGGGGCGCGTCGGGGCGCGGCGGCAAATACACGATCACCCCGCGACCAGCGTCTTCGATGGCGCGCACCGATTCCATGAGTGCTTCACGCCCTTCACCGACCGCAGACGAGAATACGTCGCCCAAGATCGAGCCGCGATGCATGCGAGCCAGCACCGGGCCCTCCGTCGTTACGTCGCCCTTAACGAACGCCAAAATCATACGATTTTCGAGCGTGGCCTCGTAGACGACGAGCTGCCAAGGACTTTGCGTTTCGTCGAGTACGACCTCCGCTCGATCCGTTTCGACGATGAGGCGCTCGGTTTGTAAGCGATAGCTGATGAGGTCTGCGATCGTGAGTAGGCGCAGATTGTGCTTGGTCGCGAACTCCTCGAGGTCGGGCATGCGAGCCATGGTGCCGTCATCGCGCACGATCTCGCAGATGACCCCGGCTGGGTTGAGTCCGGCAAGACGCGCTAGATCGACTGAGCCTTCTGTTTGCCCCGCCCGCACTAAGACGCCGCCGCGTTTAGCCTTGAGTGGAAAAACATGGCCCGGAACCACCAAATCGGCCGGAATGGCCTCGGGATGGGCGGCGACACGAATGGTGTGGGCCCGATCTTTGGCGCTAATGCCTGTGGTTACCCCACGGCGCGCTTCAATACTGACGGTAAAGGCGGTCCCCAGGGGAGGGCCGCCTCGGCCCGGGGCGGCCATGAGCGGCAATTCGAGCTGTTCAATTTGCCGTTCGGTGAGGGTCAAACAGATGAGACCGCGCCCGTGGAGCGCCATGAAATTGATGGCCTCGGGTGTGACCCGATCTGCAGCCAAGCAGAGATCGCCTTCATTTTCGCGATCTTCATCATCCACCAAGATCACCATTTTTCCGGCTCGAATGTCATCCAGAGCCGCCTGCACGTTCTTCAGGTGCTCAGGGGTGATGTCGAGACGGGTGGGCTCATCGTCCGTTTTGGTCATGGCCGGCCGCGGTCCATGGCCTGGACGGTGCCTCCTGGCAAGGAATTCGCTTGACCTCGGCGGCTATCGTCTCAAAAAGGCCCGTCCCATGTCAGACAGCCGTCCGGTTTCAGAGAGTGCGCGCCGTTCTCCCCGCAAGCTGCGGCGGTCTCCATACCCGGGGGCGCTCGGAGCGGCGTTTTGGGTGGCGGCGCAGGCCCGCATGCGAAGTTGGGACAATGCGCTCAAAGATCTGGAGGCGACTCAGCTCGAAATGATGCGGCTCGTGTGCGCCGCCAACGGACCGAGTGAGTACGGGCGTAAGCATGGGCTCGATCGAACTTTCTCGTATGCGCAATGGAAGCGGAACGTCCCGCTCGCCGACTACGATTCGTACTTTCCGTACATTGAACGCATGATGCTCGGTGAGCATGACGTTTTGGTGCGCGGCATGGTCAAATATTTCGGCAACAGCTCGGGTAGCTCGAGCGGGGGGCGCTCGAAATTCTTGCCCATCACCGCGCAGCAGATTGGGCTCACCAGCAAGGCCGCCGCCGACGCAGCATTTCGTTTGGTCATAGCTACGGGCGATCTCAAGCTCCCGACCGGCTATCAAATCGCTATCTTGCCGCCCCCCATTTTCAAGTACCAAGGGCCGGTCATCGTCAGCAATAATCCCGCCATTATGAGCGTGCACATGCCGCGCGTGGCGAGGCCGGTTCATCTGCCGCAGGGCGACATCAAGCTCGAGCCCAACATCGAGAAGAAACTCGAACGCATCGCGGCCGAGTATTTCGACTACGATGTGGCGGGCGTGTCTGGCACCACCTGCTGGTTTTCGCTCTTGTTCGATAAGGTCTTGGCCGAGGCCAAGCGTCGCGGCTTGCCCGGACACACCGTGAAGGAAGTTTGGCCCAATTTGCGCGCCGGCTTTGGCGGTGGCGTCGCGGCTGGGCCCTATCTCAAGGTGATCGCCGAGCGCGTGGGCAACCCCGATTTCCGCCTCGTCGATACCTACAACGCGACGGAGGGGGGGCTCTACGCCGTCACCGATCACTCGGGTGAGCCCGGCATGCTCGTCATCCCCGATCGCGGTGTGTTCTTCGAGTTCGTCCGCCTCGACCAATATGGCAGCGAAACAGCAACCCGAGTGCCGCTGTGGGAGGTCGAGAAGGATACGAACTACGTGCTCTATGTGTCGACCGTGAGCGGACTTTCTGCGTATCGCCTGGGCGACATCGTGCGCTTTCCAAGCCTTTCGCCGTTGCGCATGGAGTATGCGGGGCGCCTCTCGGGGTGCCTCTCAACTACCCAAGAGCTCACGACGCACGTCGAGATTCAAGAAGCGTTTAGCTACGCGCAGAGCCAGGTGCCGCGACTCGCCCGCGAGTATGGCTGCGGCGCAGATGTGGGCGTGGGTGGCACGGCCAAGAGCCAATACGACTTGTTCGTAGAGTTTGAAGAAGACGCGCCCGGGTTTTCAGCCGAGCGTTTTGCTCGGGCCTTTGACGAAGGGCTCTGCAAGGCCAACCGCATTTACCGCGAGCATCGCTCGGGAGACGCGGCCATTCTACCGGCCCGGCTCACGATTCTGCCTCGGGGCACCGTGCAGCGTTTCATGGGCGAGGGCGCGCTCAATAACGTGCAAGCTAAGTTTCCTCGCATCGTGAGCGACGCGCAACGAGATCGCTTGCGCCAGCTCGCTTCTTCTTGAGGCTGGGTGCGCGCTCGCCAGAGCGGGGCGGCGCCTCCGATAAATCGTACGCTTAGCGTGTTTGCTCGAGGCGCTCCATGTAGCGCGCCAAGAGGTCGACCTCGATAGCAGCTTGGCTGCCAGGGACGAGCTCGCCCAGGGTTGTGTGCGATTTAGTATGAGGGATGACTACGAAACGAAACTCCGTTTCCTCCGCCGAATCACTAACCTCGTTCACCGTCAAGGATACGCCCGCCACGGTGATTGAGCCTTTCTTCGCGATATAGCGCCCGAGCTCACGCGGTACAGATAGTGCGAACTCGGTCATATCGGAGCCGAGCTCCTTCCGTTCGTTGACGCGCGCGATGCCATCGATGTGGCCCGTCACGAAATGTCCGCCGAGCCGCTCGTGCGAAAGAAGGGCGCGCTCTAGGTTCACCTTCGCGCCCAGAGGCAATTCGCCGAGCCCCGTGAGGCGAAGCGTCTCCTCGGACAGCTCAACCGAGAACAGCCGCTCACCCTGGGCGCGCTCCGTGTCCGCGATGATGGTTAGACAAGTGCCCGAGACGGCCACGGATTCACCGAGCTCGAGCGCAGCGTAGGGGTGCAAGAAGGCCAGCTTTTGACCGCTCGGCAGGACTTCGCGAGTTTCGAGATGGCCGATGGCCGTGACGAGTCCGGTAAACACGAGGGGGCTCTATCACGACTTCGGGTCATTTTCGTTTTTCGGGTACGGCGTGTAGCGTTCAAGCGCGCGCTGTCATGGTCGAACCCCCTCCCGAACTGCCCCGAGTTTTCCGACCCGAGCGGGCCCTGCCGACGGACGTAGTGCGACCGACGAGGGCGATCGTGGATCTCGACCACTTGCGCCACAACCTCCATATCTTGAGGCTGCTCGAGCCGAAGCTGCCCCTCTGGGCGGTGCTCAAGGCCGACGCGTATGGCCATGGCTCCAAGGCCGTGGCGCGGACTCTGGAGCGGGCCGGTATCGACGGCATCTGCGTCGCGCTCGTTGAAGAAGGGGTAGAGCTCAGGGAAGCGGGGATTAAGACGCCCATTTTGGTGATGGGCGGCTACTACGGCGATGCCTACGGCGAGCTCGCTCACCATGAACTCACAGTTGTGCTTCAAGACCCTGGGCAACTCGAGGCCTTAGCTCTCGCGGTGCGGCGCCACGGCCACAGCCCCTTTGCTGCTCACCTCAAGGTCGATACGGGCATGGCCCGCCTTGGAGCGCGGCCGCACGATTGGCCCGCGTTTGTTGCGGCTCTCGTGCGCAATCCAGAGGTCCGCTTTCAGGGCCTCATGAGCCATCTGGCCCGGGCCGACGACGAGGACGAAGCTGCACTGGCTGCGCCACTTTTGGCCTTTGAACGAGCCACGGCGCTGTTCGCCGCCGCCGGCCAAAGGCCCGCGGTTCGGCATATAGAAAATAGCGCCGCTTTCCTGCGTGGCGCGCATTTCGACCTGGCCAGGCCGGGCATCGCCCTATTCGGGATTAGCCCCTTCGGCGGAAATTTGCCCAAAACGTTGAGCCAAGAGGCGAGAGGAACGCTCTCCCGGCTTCGGCCCGTCATGAGCGTCGTCAGCCGCATTGTGGCCCTGCGCGACCTCGAGCCGGGCGACCCCGTTGGCTACGGCGAGACCTTCCGCGCCCAGAGGCCGACCCGAGTCGCGACTGTGCCTATGGGTTACGCGGATGGACTCTCGCGGGCCTTGTCGAATCGAGGCGAGATGTTAGTGCGCGGCAAACGTGTGCCCATCGTGGGCACCGTGAGCATGGATATGACGACTCTCGATGTAACAGACCTGCCACAGGCCACTCTGAACGACGACGTCGTTTTGATGGGTGGGAGCGAGGGGCCCGGCAAAGAACAGGCGCCGACCGCCCAGGAGCTGAGTCAGCACGCGCGCACCATCCCGTGGGAAATTCTCACTAATATATCACGACGCGTGCCGCGCTTCTATCGCGGCTCCTGACCGAGAGGCCCGGGGGCAAGCTCAGCTCAGCTCGGGTGCTTCGTCTGCCTCGGGCGGGCTCGAAACGACAAGCTTTTCCCCTAAAAGAAGCCGCTCCTCGTTCCAGGCTTCGGCCACGGGCCTCACACGTTCGTCTTTTTGCGCCAGCTCGAGCAGGCCCCGCATCGCCTCGAGGTAACGCGCTCGGTCGAGTTCTCCACGCAAGAACTCGACGCGCAAGAAAACACCCGCGGTTTGTACCACGTCGCACAAACAGTAATTCCGCACTTCCTCGAGCCGCCCGGCGTGCACGAGCGGCCCCACGTCTTTCCCGTCAACGCCGACTTTACCCGGCATGCCCGAAAGCTTCGCTACTACGTCGAGCCGCGCTTGCTTGCTCGCGCCATAGTCGGAGAGATAGTCCATAACGTCGAAGTGACCCGCCTCGCTGAAACGATAGCGCATGTCGCGACCACGGTAGTACGCAGCAAAGGGCACGCCGTGACGCAAACAGCGCATGGCAATAACGGGCAAATCAAAACCTCGGCCGTTATAGCTAATGAGCGTGGGCTGATGCTTCTCAACCAGCTCGGCGAACTCACGCACGATGGTGGCTTCATCGGTCGCGTCGCGACCCACTAGGCCGAGGCGGCGCGGAGCGTAGTCAGCTCCGAGCAAGAGCGCTCCGATTGTTACTATTTTGTGATGAGGGGCGGCGGGCAACTTGCCGGCGTCACCCGGGTCCACGATGGGGAGCTCTGGGTCGACGATGGTCTCGATGTCGAAGATCAAAAAAGGCTGCTGAGCCACGCAGCGCGAGGCTGAGCCTTTTTGCCCTAGTTGTAAAACTACTTGTAAAACTAGTTTGACAATCTTGCCCCGTTATGTTCGCCTGCGGCATCAGTGTTCTCGTGCGCGCCGTGCCCATTGGGGCGGCCCGTCGGGGGCTCTGAGGCTCGGCCCGGGCACCCTGGGCCGCCCCCTCACTGGGCCCCCTTTTTGGGCTGCTCCCGTGAGTGGGACGCCTCGGTGGCGCACCTGGGCCCTGATAAAACCAAGGTTTTTTCATGCTCGCCGAGCATTTGCTTCGTTCTCCCGCTTCCAGATCCCAAGTCTTTGGGACTTCTGCGGCCGTCCCTCTTGCGGGTCGGTATCACCTCGGGGCTCGTTCGAGCTTCGAGGGCGGCTCTAGTTTTCTATCGGGTTTAGATGAAGGTTCTTCCCATGGTCGGTTTCCTCGACACCGGCACGGGAAGAAAGTGCAACATTTCGGCGGGCTGAGTCCCCGGTTTTGTACCGGGTCGACGAAAGGTCCCACTCTATGTCCATCAATACTCTCGTTATCAACTGCGATCTTCGAGAGACCCGCGTGGCCCTCATTGAGGGCGGAATCATCGCGGAGCTCCAGATCGAACGCGCCGCTCATCGCGGCACCGTAGGCAATATCGTACTTGGCAAGGTATCTCGGGTGTTGCCCGGGATGCAGGCGGCGTTCATCGACGTTGGCATGGAGCGCGCTGCGTTTCTGCACGTCGAAGATCTGATTCGCCCAGACGACTTCGAAGCTTACCTCTCCGGCGACTACGAGGAGATGGGTAAGACGGAGAGCGGCAAGGATGTTGGCCGTAAGGAGAGCGATAGTAGCGATCCAGTAGCCAGCGACGACGACGATTCTAGCCGGCGGGAAGGCGCGCTGGTGCGTGCATCGCGCGCGGCCCCGGCGCTAGCGCTCGATGACGACGAGGATTCTGGGCCCGGAGGCGAAGACGCCGACGCAGACCTCGACGACGACGATGTCGAGGAAGCCGAAGGCGACCTCGATGACGACGAGGACGAGGATGACGACGAGGAAGATTCGGAAGACGACGATGAGTCGGACGACGAGGACGACGAGTCGGAGGACGACGACGACGACGATGAGTCGGAGGACGACGACGAGGACGACGAGTCAGAGGACGAAGACGACGACGAGTCAGAGGACGACGAAGAGCCCGACGAGGAAGAAGAGGAAGAAGAGGAGCGCGGAGCGCGACGTAAGCGTCGGCGGCGTCGGAGCGGGAGTGGCAATGGGACCGCCAGCGCTAGCGGTGGCAATAGCGGCGGCAATGGCGGCGGCGGCAATAGCGGCGGCGGCAATAGCGGCGGCGGCGAGAAGCAGACCCGTAGTAAAGGCTCGACGCGCCGGCGTGAGACGCAGCGCGGTTCTGATCGGGGCACGAGCGCACGAAGTGCCGCTAGCCCCCGCAGTCGCGAAGACTCCCGCAAAGGGGCTCGTAACGCTCGCAACGTACCCATTACTGACGTCGTGAAAGAGGGCGACGCCGTTATCGTTCAAATTTCGAAGGAGCCCATCGGCACCAAGGGTGCGCGTGTCACGAGCCACATCTCGTTGCCCGGGCGTTACTGCGTCTATCTGCCGACGGTCGATCACATCGGCATTTCCAAGCGCATCGGCTCGTCTTCCGAGCGGGCTCGGCTGCGCGAAGTCATCCTAGCCATGAAGCCCAAGTCGGGCGGTGTGATTGTGCGCACTGTGGCCCAAGGCTTGACGAAGAAGTCACTGAAAGCCGACCTCGGTTACCTGATTCGCTTGTGGACGGACGTCAGCAAGAAGGTCGAGTCTGCCAAGGCACCTTGCATGCTCTATTCGGAGCTCGATCTGGTGCTGAAGACGGCGCGCGACCTCTTCACCGACGATATCGCTAAGATCGTCATCGACGATCGCGAACAGTACGCACGGCTGGTTCGCTTCGTGGAGATGTTCTTGCCGGAGCGGGTCAAGGATATCGAGCTCTACCAGGGCGAAGAACCCGTGTTCGACGCCTACGGCATCGAAGACGAAATCGCTCGCGCGCTCAGTCGCAAGGTGCCGCTCAAGAGTGGCGGCTATCTCATTATCGATCAAGCTGAGGCCTTGACGGCTATCGATGTGAACACGGGCCGTTTCGTCGGCAAAGGTGCGAGCAACCTCGAAGAGACGGCGCTCATGACCAACCTGGAGGCGGTCGATGAAATTGCCTACCAGCTTCGCTTCCGCAATGTGGGTGGGCTCGTCGTGCTCGATTTAATCGACATGGAGAACCGGCAAAATCGCGAGAAGGTGTACCGGGCTCTCGATAACGCGCTCCGCAAAGACAAAGCCAAAACGACTATCAATCGTATCAGCGACCTGGGCCTGATCGAGATGACGCGCAAGCGGACGCGCGAGAGCTTGAGCCGCACCATGCACGAGCCGTGCTTCTATTGCGACGGCACCGGGCACATCCAGTCGCGAACGACCATTGCCTACGAGATCTTGCGCCAAGTGCGGCGAGAGCGGGGCTCATTGCCCGGTTACACCATCGCAGTGAACGCGCATCCGGCGGTCATCGATACCTTGCAAGGCGAAGAGCGAGCAGCCGTGAAAGACGCGGAGGCGCGTTACATGCGTCGCATCAAGCTGGTGCCGCGCAAAGAGTATCATATCGAGCAGTACGATTTACGGGGCGAATAGCGGCCAGTTCGACGAACCCTGGAGGCCGCACCCTCAGAGCATCTAGTCGAGGACGATCGTGAATTCGTCTGCGACTACCCCGTCGACGTCTTTGAAGTAGGCCTCCGCCTTCTTGGGATCGGCGTCGACGTTGAAGCGGATAAAGAGCGCACCATAGGTGGCGACGCCATCTTGGTCATCGCCGTTCATCATCCAGGCGTCGATCGCGTAGTACGAAGCCCACCAGCTATCGTCGTCGTGATTCGTACCCGAATAGTCGCGCACCTCCTGGCCGCCGAGCCCCGATACGATAGCCGCAGTCTTACCGGGGCCGAGCTCGATTCGCTCGAACACGCTCAAGGGACCATGCCCAATGCTGGTATTGCCCACAGCCGTCAGAGTGCGCGTTCGTGAGTAGGAGTGTTCGTGTCCAGTGGTGATGAGCGAGCCATGAGTTTGGCAAACTTGGTAAGCTTTCCAACCAACTTCGTCGGCTTTTCGGCCAACTTGCATGTCGGACTGATTCTTGTGCCAGGCGCAGATCGACCATAAATGCTGATCGTTTGTCAGCGATTGTTCGAGAAAATCGAGCTGCTCAGGTGCATCTTTGCCACAGCTCGCGCGTAGTTCATTCGTGCCCACGCAAGACTGAACCAAGTGGAGTCCGCGAAAGGTGCAGTTGGCCATCACACCGAGCTCACCCGTGCACTCAATCTCTGGGACTCGCTCCATTCGGGCACGAACGTACGAGTTATAGCCGGCCACTCCAGGCCAGGCTCTCGCATCGTGATTTCCGACGACGGAGAAGTAAGGAAAATTCTCGCCCAGCGCGCCGCTAATCTGCGCGTCCCAGGCCGCAGGATCGTCGGTGTAATCGAAGTCACCGTTGTGCACGACTGCATCGGCACCCTCTCTCTCGATGAGCGCGAGCACGTCCTTGGCATCCGCGTTGACACCCTGATCGCCAATGAACGCGACCAAGAGCCCTTCAGCGGTCGGTAGCTGAGTTTCGCCTGATCCACCGCTACTTGGGCCTCCGCCGCTCGCGCCGAGTTCGCCGCCCGTTGAGTGACCTCCTGTCGCGCTACCCCCGGAATCACCCCCGCTCGCGGCTCGCCCCCCAGCATTCGACTGACCGCCGAGAGACCCCGGCAGGCCGCCTGAGTTGAGCGAGCCCCCCTGCGAGCCGGAACCGCCAGCTCGAGAAGTAGACCCGCTGGCTGATGAATCCCCTCCGCTCTCGGTTTCACCGCCCTCGCTGCCCCGTTCGCCCCCGCTCGCTGTAGCGCCTCCGCTCGCCGTAGCGCCTCCGCTTTCGAGTGTTGAATCCTCTGCGTATTCTGGCGAATCACAATCGGTTAACGAAATCATTGAAAGCAAAGCAACGGTCGTGATGAGCCGCAGCGGAGCGGATGGCTTACTGTGTTCGAGGACGTGACGGCGCATCGGTCGTCCCTTAACGTGAAAGCCGGGCTCTCGCCTAGAACGAAGTTGGGGTGACGACGCTCGCGCCCCGAGTGGTGCGCGCTCTCGGGAAGGGATACAGGCTCCGTATGAGCGCGTGTCGGGGCTCGACTTCTTCTTCATTCATCCAGCGAAAAGGCACAAAAACGCCGAGAAAGGCGCGGCTATTGGGTTCGGAAACGTTGTCGCTACATGAGCCCAACTCGCACCCGAGTTTTGTGTCAGGCCGAGTGAGGGTCGGGCTGGTCATGCTGGCGAAGACAACCGATGCGAGCGTCAACCGTGACTAGCACGCACGACACTCGTGACGGCGCAGCATCCCAAAGGGATTCGGGGCGAAGGTCAAAAGTTGAACCAGAATTCTGACTCGATATTCCTCGAGAAATGAGCTCATTGTTTGCTCTCACGCACTCGTAGTGCGTGCGGCGACGACGGGAGTGTCGCGAGGCGTGCTCAGAGTTGCCGCCTAGGATTTCGAAAAGACTTCGGGTAGGAGCGAAGGTGGCGCTGTAACCGAATAGCCGCCGGGATACGTTCAGTGAAGTCTGGCGATCAAGTCACCACAAGTATTCGCCTGCTCCGGCCTCTTGGTCAGGGGGGGATGGGCAGCGTTTGGCTAGCCAACCATGACGGCCTCAAATGTGAGGTAGTCGTGAAGTTCATTCTCGACGAGGTCAAAGCTCGGGAAGACATTCGGGCCCGTTTTGAGCGAGAAGCGTCGCTTTTGGCCATGGCTAAGTCCCCGCACGTCGTCCAGGTCTACGACCACGGTACTTCTGTCGCAGGTTTGCCCTACATCGCCATGGAGCACCTGGTCGGTGAGGATCTAGAGACGCGCCTTCGTCGGGAGGGGCGCGTTGAGCCGCGACTATTGGGTGAATGGTTTAGGCAAGCCTGTGTGGGACTCGGCCGCGCTCACTCACGTGGCATCGTGCATCGAGACTTGAAGCCCGCCAACTTGTTCTTGGCGCACGAAGAAGAAGGTGTCGTGGTTAAGATCCTCGACTTCGGCATCGCCAAGGGCTCCGCTCGGGAAGAGCTGTTTGCTACTACTGCAGGCGCGCTGCTCGGAACGGCGTACTATATGAGTCCCGAGCAGGCGCAGGGGCGGCGAGACATCGATCTGCGCAGCGACTTATGGTCGATGGGTGTGGTCGCCTATCACTCGCTCACGGGAAACTTGCCCTTCGCTGGCGAGAGCGTCGCGAGCCTGGCAGTGGCCATTGTTCAAGAAGAGTTTCGCCGCCCGAGCGAACTCTTGCCTGGTTTACCTAAGGCGGTCGACGCTTGGATGGAACGGGCGTTGGCCAAGAGTCCAGACCATCGTTATGGGAGCGCCCGGGCTCTCTCGGAGGCCCTCAGCTTGGCCTTAGGAGACATTCAATCTGCTCCGGGGCTCGCTTTTGGAGGCGAGCGGGCGGGCGTCGAACGGGCTTCCTATCCAGTCCAAGGCAGTCAGGGTCCCCGTGGACAGACGACGCTCTCACCGGCGATCACGGGCTCGCAGCGGCCCTCGTCGATGGAGTTTTGGGGAACTCGTAGCTTGCCCCAGCGAACCGCGTTTGGAGCGGCGGCAGTGGTGGCGCTCATCCTGGCTATCGTCGGCGCTACAAGTCTACTCACGAAAGTAGACGCTCTCGCAGATCTCGCGGGGCGCCCAGTCGAGACACCCAAGGCCAGCCCCGACGATAAGAGTTCGGTCGCCAATCACAAGGAACCGGAGCTACCCGAGCGAGGCTCATCGCTCCAAGGCGAGCCTACTGACGCCGCTTCTACGGAGCCGATCGCTCCAGAGAAGCCGCCGAAATCAGCGAAGCTGAGCGGTCGTGCGGGGGCGCATCCGGAGGTAGCGCGTCGTCCGAACGAGCCCAAGAGAGGCACAATTGCGCTTCCCGCTAACCCAGGAGCCGAGGATGACCTCCTAGCATCACCCGAGTCGCAGAAGGCTCGTTCCAAGGGCGAGCGCACGCTCGAGATGCCCTTGCATTGAATATTGTTAGTCGCCGCCCCCGCCTCAGTTTCGTACGTGCTTCAGATCGCCATATGTCTATTTTAGGACGCTTGAGTTTTTTTTGGACGGCCGTTTTCTCGTTGGCCTTGTGGGCAGCGACTACGGGCCATGCGCTCGCGGCGGCCAAAGGTTTGGTCGATAGCTTAGAAGGGCCAGCCAAATCGTCGTACGATTCCGCGAAGCTCCTCTACTCGGATCACGACTACGAGGGCGCAAGCGCCAAGTTCCACCATAGTTACGAACTCTCTCACGATGCCCGGCTGCTTTGGAACATGGCGGCCTGTGAGAAAGCGCTCCGCCACTATGCTCGAGCTACAGCGCTCGTCGAACGCTATTTGCAAGAAGGGGATCGGCTACTCAGCGCCGACGACCGCTCACGGGCTCAAGGCTTGCTCGAGTCGATGTCTGAGTTCTCGAGTCGAGTGCGCTTGAAAGATGCACCTGCCAAGGCTCGGGTTCTAGTGGACGGAGTCGAGGTGGGCCGAGTCCCTATCGAACGGCTCGTACTTGATGTGGGTTCGCGCAAGTTGCGAGTCGAAGCGGTAGGCTTTTTGCCTTTCGAGACGACGCTGGACGTTCCCGGAGCCACCGAACTCACCGTCGTTGTGCAGTTGAAGCCCGAGGCCGCGCCGGCGGGGCAGGCAGGGTTGAGCGTGCTCTCGCATGGCTCCCAGGACACTATCTATGTTGACGGTCGTGTGGTGGGCGAGGGTTCGGTAGAGGTGACGCTCCCGCCTGGAACGCACAAGGTTCGGGTGGCGGCCTCAGGCAAGAAGGCCTTTGAGCAAGAGCTCGAACTGAAGCCCGGCGAACATCGTCGGCTGCAGGTCACGTTGAAGAGTAGCGGCTCCGGCAGGGCCTGGCCGTGGGTCATTGGCGGCGCCGCTGTGATCGCTGGCGGGGTAGTCGGTGGAGTGCTCTTAGCTTCCCCTCAAGAGGGAACGTTTCCGGCCGGGAGCCTCGGTCCGGCTATGCCGCTCCCGTCAAACCCCTGATTCGCTCCGTGAGCAATATGGCTACTTCGCAAATGGATCGCTTTCTGGTTCGCGCGTTCGTCGTGTCAGCATTCCTCGGTCTTCTGGGAACCGCAGCTTGCGGTTCGAAGACCGCGGGTGGTCTTCAATTGATGATTCATCAGGACGGCAGTTTGCCGGGGCTCGACGAGATACGCATCTTAGTACAAGAAGTAACAGTTAGTGAAAATGGAGTGGTAGGCGACGGGCAGGGGAGCGTCGTTGACCAAACCTTTTCCGGCCTTGAGGCCCAAGATTTTCCGGCAACTTTGGGCTTTCAAACGCGGAGCTCGGGCAGAGCGTATCGCGTGCAAGTCGCGGGGCTCGACGGGGGTGTCACGGTAGACGTTCGCGCCATCGACCTCTTGCAGGTGCCGGTGGATAGCGTGAAGGCCGTGACGATTGTGTTGAGTGCGGCTTGTACGCACCTTGTCGCTAGCCCGCTCGCCACGACTTGCGTCCTCGGAAGCACGTGCCAACCCAAGAGCGGCACTTGCGCGTCAAGCACTGTAAATGCCGGCAGTTTACCGGATTATGCGCAGGATTTGGAGGACAAGATCGATACGACTCCAGGAGTCGGCACGGGGGGGGCACCTAACCAAGAATGCGATGCAGTCCTCGATAAGCCAAAGTGTACTGGCTTAAACGCGGCGGCTCGGCTCGAGTGTAACTCGGGCAAGTGGGTGGAGGCGACGGCCTGTGGGGAGGGTCAAAACTGCAACTCGTTAAGCGGCGAGTGTGCTGATGTCGCCTCCGCTTGCGTGGAGCGCGCGCCGCTCGAGCGGCTGTGCGAAGGTAGTGAGCTAAGAGAATGCGGGGCGGACCGTATCGATACGACTCTTGTCAGCTCGTGCACGGAGTGCATCGTTCGGGATGGCGTGGCGGGATGCAAAGATCCTTGCGAGGGCGAAAATGGGGGCTGTGATTCGGCAGTTACGTGCGACGCGTCGACGGGCTCTGTCGCATGTGGGGCGTGTCCGTCCGAGGGCTACGTAACGTTGGCAGGCGAAGGCGGAGCCGAGGCGCGGTGTTCGCCGCGCTTGATTGAGCTCGAAGTCGGCTCCCAAGTTGGCGGGCTCTTGCCCGTGTCTCTAAGCGCCGACACATTGACGTATTCAGCCGAGCTGCCTCTCGGTTCGACCGAAGTTAGAATCCGGCCGGTTGTGAGCGAGGGGGTCGAGGTCGAGCTTGTGGGCGGAGTGATGGAAGAAGACGGTACCTATGTTGCCGAAGTGCCCTTCGACCAAGGAGCTATTTCGCTCCAGCTATCTCGGCCTGCAAGCGACGAGATCATTACGTACCAATTCACGTTGTCGCGCACCTTGCGGGAGAGCTACCTCAAGTCATCGCACATTCACGTGAGCAACATAAACTTCTCTGACTTCTTCGGCTTCTCGATCGCCCTCTCGGGGGACGGTTCGACGCTCGCTGTGGGCAGCCTGTACGACGATGATACGAATGTCATGCTCGATCCGAGCGATACGAGTACCAACGATGAGCAAGGCGAAGGTGGGGTCTATGTTTTCCGTTTCAGCAACGGGACTTGGGTCCCCGAAGCTCGAGTTCGCGCTTCAGACGCCTACCCCGACGATCGCTTCGGGGTCGCGGTCAGCCTTTCCTATGACGGGAACACGCTGGCGGTGGGAGCCGAATCGGAGGATGCCGCTTCAGACACGGAGCCTCTCGCAGCACTGGGCTCAGGAGTCGCTTACGTCTTCACGCGCAGCGGCTCGAGCTGGACGGAGCAGGCCCGGCTCAAGGCCTCGAACCCAGCGCTCGAGCGTATTTATTTCGGATCTGCGGTAGCGCTCTCAGGTGATGGAAATACCCTTGGTGTTGGCGCCTACCGAGAGCGGGTCGACAACGTCAACGAGGCTGGCGCGGTGCACTTCTTTCGCCGTAGCGAGGCCACCTGGACGCAAGACCCAAACCCCCTTCGTGCGCCCATCCTCGCGAGTCAGGCCCGTTTTGGCAGCACGTTGGCATTCAGTGACGACGGCTCGCGCGTGGTTGTGGGCTCGTGTGGAGCTAGCACTGAAGGTGCCGATGTATTCGCCTGGGATGGCGTCGGCTGGGTCGCCGATAGTGGTAACTTCTCCTTCGGCTGCGCCGTCTCGATGGCGCCGGATGCTTCGGTTCTGGCCATCGGGTCATTTCGGGCCAATAGCGGGCGCGGTTCGGTCATGACCTCGACGCGTGCAGACAAGAGCTGGAGCAATCCGCTCGTTCTTAGCCCAGGGCCTGAAGATGCCAATGGCTTCGGGAGTGCCGTATCCATTTCGGGCAACGGCAGACGGCTTGCAGTTTCCGCCTGCGACGCCGAACTCGATACAGGACGTGCCTTGCACTCGCCCTGTAGTGGCTCAGTCGGGATTTTCCACTTCGACGGTCAGGCCTGGCAGAGTGAAGCCCATGCGCAGCCCGCAGTCGCGGATGGAGGAGACGGTTTCGGTTTTGGCGCGGCGCTCTCGCGCGATGGTGCCACCTTGGCAGTTTCGGCGCCGTTTGAAGACAGCGACGGCTCAGGAGTCGCCAACAACCTCGCTGCCGACGCGGGCGCTTGCTACGTGTTCTACTAACCTTCGCCTTGCCGCGTAAAAATCGGCCTATTCATCGCCGGCCGGTTCATCGCGGGTCCGTTCGTCGCCCAACCAGCTTCGCTGCCGGAACGAACAATGGTGCATCTAGTAATCGTAGACGTGCTCTAGCTTGTGACCCTGCTTCGTCGCTTCGCGTAAGAATGTCGAGAGATTCGACACCGGTACCCACCATACGGAACGCCGTTGGCTCGAGTTCGACAGCACCCGCGAGTTGGCTAGTTTGTGGGCGCTAGCGACAGCAAAAGGCTTCGTCCCGCCTTCGCGTACAGAGACGACGATGTTGTCGTTGCCCGCTATGTTGATGAACTCGTAGCCGCTCGCGCTGAGCAGGGGCACAATCTCTGAGAACTCGCGCCAACGTGGTAGCTCGAGGACGCTTTCGCCGCTTGGCAGGCGGTAGAGCTCGCGGGCTCGCGCTGGAAGCGGAGCAGAAGGCGGCGCATCAGAAGTGAGCGGCCTATGAACGACAAGCTGAACCCGTTCTTCGCCGGGCCCATAGGCCGTTTCCGCCGCCCAGCCGAGCAGGCTTGCGTAGAGCGCTTTGAGCAAAAACTCGGTACTAAAGAAGAGTTTTCGCTCGGTACGGCGCAGAAAGTTCGAGCCCAAGAAGGGCTCTTGCCAGACCTTTTTGACGTGAGGCAAAAACTGAAACGCGTACCAGGGCTCATCGTAGATGAACGTCGAGTAGGCGCGGTGTGCGGCCCCAATGGTCCGATCTTCGGGGCTCGCTGTACCGCTGCCGAGATTGCGAAAGAGGCGACCCAGGCTGTTTTCGTAAGCTGCCTTCAGCAGGTACTCGACGCTGGTGCTAACCCCGATCACGCGCAAAGTGGTCATGTACTCACCATCTTCGGGGTACACGCCGTCGTGAGCAGAGCGCATTTTCTTATATAGACTCCAGTACTCGCGCACGCTTTCAGCGAAAGGAAACGCGTCTGGCGGGCGACCACTTTCTAGGTGTTCGACGTACTCACCCGGGTTCCACACCAAGTACCATTCAGGGACGGTCAGGAGTGTGCGACCCTCGGGTTTCTCACGATAATCGTGCTTAGCGAGCGCGGCTTCCCGCACGGCGCGGGGGCTTGGAGCATAGCGGGAAAGGAGTGAGTTTTGGAATCGAAGCTCAGGGTCTAGGCGGCGCTTTAAATCAAAGAATTCATTGGCGCGCGGATAAGCCCGAAGAAATTGCTCTCGAGTGGGATGATTTTGATAGGGGAGATAGTAGGTGCCGCCGACCTCGAGCACCGCGTCCACCAGCGCGCGCGACCATTCCCCCACTTGCGCGATAGCTTGAGCGTCGGTGCCTTGCTCGTAGTAGACGACGAAGGCGAAGGTTTCCCCTCGAGCCCAAGCGAGCAGCGTGCCCGGATCGGCCGTAGCGTAGCGCACCGAGACGTTGACGATCTTGGGCTCATAATGCTCAAATATCGCGCGCATCTTGGGCAAGAACTCGCGATAACGTGAGGTGGGTACGAAATATTCGCGCAAGACGAAGGTGCTCTCGAGGCGGCTCTTGGGCTCAAGCTCGTGGACATCGTAACTGGCCTCGTGGTTCCTCGTCGTGACTAGGTCCTGGGCGTAGAAGATGGGCTCTAGGATGTGGCGGCGGAGCGCAAAGCCGAACGGGAAATTCACCGTGTCGTTGATCAGGCGTGACGTGAGAGGGTAGGACTGTCCGCGGGCGATGAGCCGCTCCTGATTCGTTAATGGAGCTTGGGTCTTACGCCAGGAGATAGATCGCGCGCTCAAGAAGTCAGGCGGGTGCAGGTCAGCGTTTTGGAAGATGACTGAACTGTCGTTACGGATGTTTTTCGCGAAGTATTCGCCGTAGTCTTCAGCCGGAAGTACGGTGGTGGTACGCGCAACGTGGGAATTTTCGACGACATCGAGCGTGACCTCACCGATGACTCCGAGCCCGCCGTAGCCACCGATGACGCCGAAGAAGAGCTCTGAATTTTCGGTACGAGAGACCTCTTTCAGCTCGCCGCTAGCCGTAATGAGCTGAAAATGTTCGACCGAGCCGACCACGGGGCCTGCGCCCATATAGCGGCCATGCGCGTTGACGCTCATTGAGCCACCCACCGTGAAGTTCGAGTAGGTTTGCATGATCTTCACGGAGAGTTCGTGAGGATCGAGCGCATCTTGAAGGTCCCGCCAGGTGGCACCCGACTGAACTGTGATTCGTTTATGCTCAGGATCGACGTGAACGATGCGGTTATAGCCGCGCATGTCGAGGTGGAGACTATCGCGCTCGGCGATCTGTCCACCCATGCTGGCGCGAGAACCTCCGATCGATACCGGGCCTCTGTGAGCTTTTAGTAATTGAACGATGTCTTCGGTTGAACGAGGCCGCCGAACTTCGCGTACTTGAGTGCGTGAAAGCTGAGTAATATCGGTTACGAGCAGGCTTTGGGGTGCAAAGAGTAGCTCGCCGTCTGCTTTGACGTAGACCGCGACGCTGGCCACGGTCAGCAAGATGGCGGCGAAGATCACGACCTTGCCGATACGACCAAGAAGGGGGCGCTTCGCGCCAGACTTTCCGGACTTTGCCATCAGGTGCGAGCCCAAAACACGAAGTGGAACTCACAGGCAGCGGAAGCTAGACTTTGCGGAAACATAGCAAGGTATTTCGTGTTGGATCACCGTCTTGCAGGAGTCGCTCGCTGCCAGGCACGAAGCCTTGGGAAGCGAAGAGGTCGATCATGACTTGCAGGGGATAGAAGTTCCTTCTCTCGCGCTCGTTGGTGGCCCAGCTCTCGCCGGTTCCCGCATTGAAGACGTCGTGAGCGAGGCTCACGATAGAGAAGAGCTCGGGAGAGGTAACGTCGTGGTCTCGCAAGATGAGGCGTCCGCCGGGGCGGAGCAATTGGTGGAGATAGCGGATATAGGGCGCGCGTTGCTCCAATTTGGCGTGGTGGAGACCAATATAGACTGTGATGAGATCGAGAGACGCAAACGGCGCCTGCTCTGCCCCTAGCGGGACGTAGTCCGTCCACGGTAGGGCCGTGCCAACGCGGCTGATTTGCCCGCGATCAACTACGTCTGTAACAGAGTGGGTTGGAGCGCGGGGAGCGCTTGTAAAGAGCGGGCCTTCGAAAGCAAACTGACCTTGGAGTGCGTCGAAATAGCGACCCTGCGAACCGAGCTCCAAGTATCCGTTGACCTTGCGAGTAGGTCCGAGCAAGAGCGCTGTCTGTTCGGCCATGACGCGCTTCTGGTGGATGAGCGCCGGCAGCGCGTAACGGGGCCCGGCGAGGAAAGGCTCGACCTCGGGCATACGAGCGAGCAACTTCTGATAGACGATCGGATCTCGAGGGTCATCGGCTACGAGTTCGCTGATGAGTGCCGTAAGCCCGGGCTCCGGGACGAGATGAAAGACGTTCTCGAGGAAGGGGCGAAAGCGCTCTCGAAGGGCGCTATCTGTGAAGACGCGCGAGAAGTCGCCGAGATCGCGACCCACTGCGCTCACGGGTTCGGATTTCGTCGCCGGCCGCGCGCGGCTTTTGACGAAACCGCCCAGGGCAGTCGCTGAAAAGGCTGCTGCGAGCAGAAAGAGCTGGCGGCGACGGGGTGAAAGAGGGGACGTCGCGCCGCGCATGGACGTAGTCTAGCTGATCTGACGGGAGGCCGGCTCAGCTTTTACGTTCCGCCGCCGGAAGTAGCTCAGGAATGACCTGCGCAATGGTACGAGCCGATACCATCTCGGCGTTGGCCAGTGACATGCTGCGGCGTGAGTTGCGTGGGAAGTTCTGCGTCCACCAATCGTCGACTCGGATTTTCCAAGATGGACCGAGCGTCACTGCGATTTCCTCGAGTGAGTGTTTTAGTTCGCGCGCGGTTTGAGGACGCTCGCCGGGAGCCTTAGCGAGACAAGAATCCACCAGCTGCACCAGCTTTTCAGGCAAAGGGGTACCGCATACCGCGTCGAGCTTGGGCGGGGCCTCGGCGACGTGGGCTGCGATCTGGCCGACCACGGAACGGCTGGGAAAGACGGTTTCTCCGGTCAAGAGCCAAAAGGCGACGCAGCCGAGAGCATAGATGTCGGCGCGGGCGTCGACGCCCGAACCGAGGGCTTGTTCGGGGGCCATGAACTCGGGTGTACCCATGATGTGATCGGCGCGAGTCAGGCGTGGTCCGCTTGAGCCTGGTCCTTCATCAAGAGCGTTGGCCGAAGGCTTGAGGCTAGTTGCGGCCATGGTCGGCGCGGCTCCAAAGGCCGAACGCGTGACAGGTTCACCGTCGGGTCCGTCAGCAAGGGTTCGCACCAAGCCGAAATCGAGCACCTTCACGATGTCGAGCTCGTCAGCAACGCGGCAAACGAAAATGTTTGCTGGTTTGATGTCGCGGTGAACCAAACCCGCCTCGTGGGCTTCGGCCAAAGAACTGCAGACCTGAATCAAGATGTGCAGCGCTCGAGCAGGAGATTGGGGGCCGTCCTTGTGGATCAAGGTGTCCAGGTCGAACCCGTCGAGCAGCTCCATCACATAAAAAAAGGTGCCGTCGTCGGTTACGCCGTAGTCGTAGATTTCGATGGTGTTGCGCGAGCGGAGTGCTGCGAGCGATTGCGCTTCGCGTTGGAAGCGTTTCTTGGCTTCGTCGCCCACTTCGTCGGCGCCCTCATTCTTGATCAACTTGATGGCTGCTTCTCGTGCCAAGAGGCGATGCTCGGCTAACCAAACTTCGCCCATTCCGCCCTCGCCGAGCCGTTCAACCAAGCGGTAACTACCCATTTCACGCGCTTCTTTTCGCGCCCGGCTCGCGGCCTCACGCGCCTCAGCGGCTTCTTTGCGCACTCGCACGATGAGCTGGGCAAAAGCCGCCGAGAGGGCCGTTACCAGCACCAATGCAAGGCCGGCCGAGATGTAGCTGCGGCGCTTGTGAGCTTCGAGACTCGCGAAGAAGCTCGACTCAGGTGCGAGGAATGCAACGACCCAGTCGGGGCGTCCTTCGCCGGCAAGGCGGGCGGTTGAGGCTAGGTAAGGCCCCTCGGTTGTGGGAAAACTTAGAAAGCTCTCCGAACGCTCCCGAGCGAAGAAGGCGTTCAGGATCGGGTCATTCAGGGAGCGGTAGTTGAGGAGCTCGAAGGCCGCGCCCTGGGCTTTCGGCGGAAGCTGGACCTGCGGATCGGCCAGGATTGTGCCTTGGCGATCAAACAGGAGGGGACGTTCGGCGTGGGCCTCTTTGCGTAACAAGAGCGGCGAGAGGCGCCGAACATCGAAGTCAAAAGTAAGAACGGACTTGAGGATGGGGCCCGAGCGGACAGCAAGAGCGCGAGTGATGCCCGTATCGCCGGTCCCAGCAAACGGATAGGGCTCGGTCCATATCGCTCCTCGACTCTCGGCGGCGAGATTATAGAAAGGGCGCGTACGTGGGTCATACTGGCTCTTTCGTACGGTCCTCAGCACGATCGTTTCACCTGCGACGTAGTCGTAAATGCGCTCTTCGGTGAAGCCATCCTGGAGCCGGCTCGTTTGGAAACGAATGGCCCCGTCTTGGTCCACAAAGGCGCCCTCGAAGGTTCCGTCCGGGAAGCTGATGCTCACATAGCTGGAACCGGGCCGGCCATAGATCAAGCGCCGCAGCGGCGGAGCGATGACCTCTGGAGCCGTCTCGGGGCTGATCGTCTGCGAGAAGGATTGAAGGTTCTCTAGCAACAAGTCAGCTTGGCCAAGCGCCGAGCCCAGATGTTCGGCAACGAGCAGCGCTTCGTCCTTCATGCGTGACTCTGCCAACTCCAGGTTGCTTTGCTTGAGCGCGTCTTGGGCCAGCCACGTTAGGTAGGCCCCGAGACAAAGCACTAACGCGGGAAAGATAACGAGCACGCCAGCGCGGGAGGTCAAAGCCTTGGCTAGCGACCCGCTTTGGGTTTGCCGCGCGGATCGGTGAGAGGTACCTGAACTAGTTCCTTCGAGGACTTGGTTGCTCAGTTGTTTTTTGATGCGTTCCACGCGCGTTGCCCCCGTAAGACGACTTCGATTTTGAACACGACCGGGCTAAAAGAAGCCTTGCAAGGTGAAGTTCAGGCTTCGATCATAGGCGGATCGCCCCTCGGGCGCGATACGGTCCCAAAAGGCATATTCGATGAAGATCGTAGCGTGAGGGTGAACGTTGAGGCTGACTCCTGGCAAGTGCAGAATTTCGCGGACCCCGACGTCTGAGTAGTTAGCGATGCTCAAGTTGTATCGGGGCACGATAGGTCCGAACGCGAATTCAGTCCCCACTAGCAGGTAGGTACGTCGTTCCGAGGCGAGGTCTTCGCCGGTTCCGTCACTTGTAATTGGGAAACCTGTCACGTTCGCACCCCATTGCTCTAAGACCTCGCCCCACAGGGCAAACTTGTGCACGGTCAACGTGACGTCGAGCGCTAGACGAGTGACGGTGTTCGAAGTGGTCGGAAGGTCAGCGGTAAAAGTCTCGCCGGACAGGCCGAACTCGAGGCGATCCATCTTGCTGAGCTGGAAGAACGGCTCGATACGTCCCGCAAAGGTATTGCGCTTGCGCGCGCCCGGAATGGATACGGTGTCGCGGTAGGCGAGGGATGCGTTTAGGTGCCCATCGATATAGAAATATTGGGCGGAATAAGCGACGCCCACATTTTCGCCGAACTTGCCTTCGAGGGATAGGCCGAGGTTGGGATCGAACTTCAGACCCTCATAGACCTGGATGTTGCCGTAGAAGCTGCGGTCCCAAGCTATGCCGACGCGTTTATAGACCTTGCCAACTTTGAGCGTGGTTCCCAGCGCATTGAAGTGCAGGTAAGCCTGCTGAATCCAGGCTAGACTGTCGTAATAGGCTCGCATCTTCTCGCTGGAGAGCCGCGGTTCGAAATAGATGCCAAACCAATCCCAGCTCGCGTCGATCTTGAGGCTCGAATAGACAAAGGCCTGCCCGTCCCAACCGTTGGTGGGTTGATAGAGGTAGAGAGAGACTCCGCCATGGAGCTCGAGCTTGGGCGCCAAGCTGTCCTCTGGAGGAGTGATCACGATCCCCGCGGTCTTTCGCGGAGGCGCGAGCCCAGCGCCTCCCGGAGCCGCGGCGACGGGTGGTGCGAGCAAGCAAACCAATGCCAGGCAACGGACCAAACATCTGCGGCCGCCGTAGTTCAATTCACCTCCTCGCCGTCAGGTTAGAGGATTAGTTGCAGCGAGGCCATGACCTTCTTGTAGGCCAACCCCGCCTCGGAACGGCTTCGGTGCCGTGTCACTTCTTGGTCGCGAAAGCTAAATAAGCGGTGCTCGGCAGGCGCAGCGGCCCCTGAAATTGGCCTCGCAAGAACTTGTGGGCCAGCTCCGTTTGGCGCGCAAAGTCCGCCTCGCCGACTCTTTTACGGAGCAGCACGAGTGGGACGGAGCCTCGCACCATGGCATCCCAGAAGGCCTCGGGCGATTCGGCCTCGATCACTTCTTCTACGGCTTCGACCGACACGGAGTCGAACCCCGAGTCTGCCAGTTCACGCTGCAACACCGCGGGATTCTCGAGGCTCGAGATATCTGTTTCGGGCGCTGTGCGCGTCGGGTCGATCGCGGCTAGTGCACCGAACATTGCCTTCATGGCTGGCGAGACGGACACCGGCGCCCAGCTCGAGATCAGGGCCTTGCCTCCCGATTTCAGCACGCGATGAAGCTCGCGCATGCCTCGCTTTCGATCGGGGAAAAACATGAGCCCAAACATGGACACAGCCCGGTCGTAGCTTGAATCGGCGAAGGGTAAGTGCTGCCCGTCTCCCTGATGCAGGGCTATGTTACCCTGGCCAAGGGCAAGCACGTTCTTCCTGGCAATCGCTAACATTTCTGATGAAAAGTCGAGCGCGTCGATAGAATGCACGAGCGGAGCGGCCAAGAGACTGGTCGTTCCGGGCCCCGTGGCTACATCGAGCAGGCGTTGATCCGGCTTGAGATCGAGCCGGTCGAGCCCGTACTTCGAGTACTTGCCCAAGAACGCTCGCGTGACTTCCTCGTAGCCCTCGGCCACTAAGTCCCACGGACCGGGTTCGGCGAGGGGATTCTTTGGCTTCGCAGTTTCGCTCGACATTTGAACAGCTTCTCGAAAGTGGTCAGTCAAAACAAGGGGCCTGGCTCGGGCCCGGGCCCCGTGGCGTGGTCGCTCCGCCAGAGCTAGATCCCCGAGCGTTGGCTAGAGTGGCAAAGAAGGCGGAGCGGTAGAAGATGTCGCATGTGATTCTAGCGCTCACGGGCGGGGCGTTGATCGGCCTATCGGCGACGCTACTTCTGCTCCTGCATGGAAGGATAGCTGGGATTAGTGGAATATTAGGCCAAGCCATCTCTCGCACTACCCCTAGGGCACAGCGAAATTTATGGCTGTTCTTCGTGCTCGGCCTGATGCTGGTGGGGGGAATATCTGCATTCATTTGGCCCGAGCGGTTCCAAACTGTGCCGGGGACCCCACCGCTTCAGCTCAGCCTGGCGGGGCTCTTGGTCGGTTTTGGCACACGTCTCGGCTCGGGTTGCACTTCGGGCCATGGGGTGTGCGGCATAGGCCGCCTCTCTTCGCGATCGATTGTGGCCACCATCGTCTTCGTTGCCGTCGCTGCGCTCACCGTATTCGTGAGCAAGGGCTTCGGAGGCCAAGGGTGAAGGCGCTTTCCTATGCTGGGCTCGGCGCCTTGTTTGCGCTCGGGCTTGTGCTCTCAGGCATGACCAACCCAGCCAAGATACTAGCGTTCCTCGACTTTGGCGGAGCATTCGACCCAAGTCTGCTTGGGGTCATGGCCAGCGCGGTCGCGGTTTATGGGCTGAGTTATAGAACAATCACGCGCCGTCCTTCGCCGCTTTTCGGGGGTGCGTTCGAGATTCCGCGTCGAACCGAGATCGACGCTCGGCTCGTGCTGGGGGCATCGCTCTTCGGCGTGGGCTGGGGCCTTTCGGGGTATTGCCCAGGGCCAGCCATCGTCAGCCTTTTGGCTCTGAATTCGGCTACGTGGACCTTCGCCTTGAGTATGCTTTTCGGCAGGGTGATTTTTGCGTGGTGGGACCGAACTCGCGAGCCGAGGCGACTCGCGGCCGCTTAGCTCGACCCGGTTGCTCAAAGCCGAACCGCGCACGCTCAGGCTGAACAGGGAACGACGGCGTCGATGGCTAGGAGCACCAGATTTGCGCCCTCTTGCCCGAAGAGAAATCCAACATGATTCGCTAAGTCGTACACCGCAAAGCGCGCGTTCTGCTCGGCATTTTCAACCGAGCCGCGGAGGTCTTCTATTTCGAGTGGAGAAGCTAGCTCGTAGCGAGCGAGCGCTTGCCAGCGCTCCTTCACACGAAGCCGAGCCGGCGACGCACGGTATGTACCCTGGCCCTTGGCGTCTGAGGTGCAATCGCTCTCGGGTGCCTCTCCTGCGTGCAGCTCGGATTCGAGCCGAACGGACTTGAGCCGCGCTCTATCGAAGTGACCCTCGAGTGCGCTGATTTCGGCTGGGCCAACCGTACGGCTCAGCCTGACGAATGCACCCGGATTGTCGAGCAAGACTAGGCCATGCCTCGAACGAAAGTCATTGAGCAGGGCGGCGTCATGGTCGTTCCACGCCTTCACAAAAAGTGCCCAAGTCAGTTCGGGTTTGACTTCGGTCAGCGCTGAACCCGAAGCGGGAGCGTCATCTGAGTTAGAGTGCGCGGGAAGATTCAGTGCCTCATCGAGCACAGACTCGCTCGGCCCTCCAGAACTCGAGATCGTTGGCGCTGGGCTGGACGGTTGGGAGGGCGGAGTGGGCCGCGCGCAACTCAGGCAGAAGGTGAACGCTACCCAAGGCAAGCCACGGAGCATGGGAGTGCGCTCAAAGTTAACCAACATCTTGGCGCCGAGCATACCGCGAAGGGACGGCCGGGCCAGCTAAAGCCTCTCGACAAGAGCTGCTCTAGAGTCTGCCTCCGACCATGAATGCGAAGTAGGAGATCTCGGGGTTTCCGCCCGATTCGAAGGCGTAATGATACTTGACCGTCAGCGCAAAGCTACCGCGACCCGCTGGAACCAGGACCCCAAGTTCAGGAGAAAAGCCGAAGTGAACGGTGACAGATGAAAGAGACAAGAGACCGATGTCCGCGCGCCACTCGCTTGGATAAATGCCCGTGCCAGCGCCGATGAATGGCTTCATCCCATAGCCCTGTCCTCTCGGGTAGAATCGACCCGTCAGGAGCAAGGGAAAGGTATTGAGGTGCCTGACCTGAACGCCAGAGATAGTGATGTCATCGATAACGGAGAGCTTATCGCTTTTGCCGTAAAGGACCTGCCAACCTAAGCTCGTTCCTAGTGCAAATCGCCGCCGAAGTGGCAACTGCAAATCGAGATTGATCCCGACCAAGCTGAAGTCAGAAATAAACTCGTGCGTGGCCCCGGTGGCGATAGCCGTCGAGTAGCTGAGGGTGGCCGAGCGATCCTCGGGGACCCACGGCTTCTCGCCTGCGTTCTCGTTCACGGGCGGGGCATCCGCATCGGGGAGGGGCTCGGGCCAGGACGGGGCTGCGGGAGGGGCTTGCCCGGGGCGATCTCCGAAGGCTGGCTCGGCAGGTGCGGGTTCGCTTGGACTCGATGCGGTTGGCGCCGGCTCGGCCGATGCGGGCTGTGCGTCACCTGAAGCGGACTCGGTTGCGGCGGGTGTGGGTGCCGCCTGGGAGACCGTCTGCGGAGGGGTTGCTGGGGCTTGAGTCCCCGGCTGCGGGCCCGCGGACGGTGGACTCCCTGGAGGAACGGGAGCCACGCGGGGCGCGGGCTGGGCCAGGGCACTTGTGGGCTTCAGGATGAGCAACCCTGAACTCGCAAACGCGAACATCGCGAGCGCGAACGAATGCCAGCTTGCCCCTTTGGCTACGAACCTCATGGCTTCTCCAAGTTCAGATAGGGCGACTGCGCAAACGCCTGGTCGATGCTGGCTTTGACCCGCGCTTGTTGATTCAAGGCGTTCGTTGTGAGGGAACCGAGGCCGTGCGCGGCGGCGACCCACGCCGACGGGACGCGCTGGTTTTCGGAATCGGCTTCCTTTGTGACTAACATATCGAGCACAACCGTTCCGGTCGGATATTCGACGGCTGTCGTCCAAGGATAATAGCTCGACCACCCGTAAAAGCCGCCCCAATAGCCACCCCAGTAGCCACCCCAGTAGCCACCGTAGTACCCCCACCAGGGGTAGCCTTGGGCAACGAGCCACGTTGTAGACGCGACGATGCCCACGACGACTACAACATCGGGGCTTTCACCCTCAGTTACGCGCGCGCGCTTGTAGCCGAACGCTTGCATGTTTTCGTGGATGGCATCGAGGATCACATCGTCGAACTTGTGTTCCGCTTCGTGACAGCCGCTTATGCCGATACCACCGCCCATTCCAGCTCCGCCCATTCCAGCTCCGCCCATTCCAGCTCCGCCAAGCGAAGGCAGGTTGTCGCCGTCAACTTCGCACAAATCGATAACTTGATCGGGAACGTCGTAGGTTCGAAGCTTGGTGTAGTCGCGCCCCTTGTCTTGCCAGGTGAGCACGGTATCGAGCTCGCTGACGGAGTCGAAACCCTGCGGATAGCAACTCCCGAGGAGAAGGGCCGCACCTACGCCGAATAGGCTCTGGCCGCCTCGCTGTGCGCTACTCGCTTGGGCACTCATAGTGGACTCGTACTTCCCGGATCTCGGCAAGTAAAGTCGACGATCTCCGCGCTCCGCGACGGAAACGCGGCCGCCGAGACCAGAGGCACTGTTCAGCCTGTGGGCAACCCGAGCGAGTCGGGGCCGGGTGCGGCTTGAGGCGCGAGTGGTCTGAGCAGCCTGGGAGCGCTAGACTCAAGTGGTGACTCGCAGCAGGTGGGTTGGATGAAACGACGTTCCCTTCTCCAAGCGCTGATGGTGGGCACCACAGGTCTTGCCTGTTCGCGTCGGGAACACGACCTGGTTGAAGCCAAGGAGAGCGCGCAGAAAGACGCAGCCCACAAGGCGAAGACCGCTCCTATCAATGAGGCGAGAGTGGCGACCTCCTTCGAACTTCCACGAGGGACGCCCTGGCCAACGCGAGATCCCTTTCTTTTTTGCGTTCACCACCTCGACAATTTCCCTCGAGGAAACACGCATTTGGGGCCGCTCGGATCGCTCACAGGCCGTGAGCTAGGCCAAGACTTCTCGGGTCGAGATGGGTTCAGCATGTACCACGGCCGGCAGGTGCCGGGTTTTCCTCGACACCCGCATCGGGGTTTTGAAACGGTAACGGTCGTGCGCCAAGGGCGGCTGGACCACTCAGATTCCTTGGGTGCGGTCGCGCGGTATGGCGATGGCGATGTACAATGGCTCACAGCCGGTGCAGGCATTCAGCATGCCGAGATGTTCCCCCTCTTGAATTCGGCTGCACCCAATCCGCTCGACCTCTTTCAGATTTGGCTCAACTTGCCAGCGAAGCGAAAGCTGGTGAGTCCCTATTTTAGCATGCTGTGGGCTGCTCAGATCCCGGAGCATGAGTTTCAAGACAGCGAAGGGCACACGGTGAAGGTGTCGGTTCGCGCCGGCCGCTTGGGCGAGCTCAGCGCCCCCCCGCCTCCCCCCGATTCGTGGGCGGCGAGCCCTGACAATGATGTGGCGATCATAACGGTGGCTCTCGGTCCTTACGCTCGCTTTCAATTGCCGGCAGCGCTACCTCGCGTATCGCGCTCGCTCTATTGCTCCGCGGGTACTCGAGTCGAGCTCGGTGGCGCCGTGCTTCACGCCGGAAGGGGCGTCCATCTCGATTCTCACTTAGCGCTCAGCATCGAGAATGGACGCGAGCCGAGCGAGCTACTCTTGCTCCAAGGTCGACCGATAGGCGAACCAGTCGCGCGGCGTGGTCCCTTCGTGATGAATACGGACGCCGAGCTGAGGCAAGCATTCAGCGACTACGAGCGCACGGAGTTTGGAGGCTGGCCCTGGCCGGCCACGGGGCCAGTGCATGGGCCGAATCCGGCTCGCTTCGCTCGCCGGGGCGACGGCAAGCTAGAACAGCCAACCTAGCGCAAGTGGCCAGGTATTGTTTCGAACAAGTCGTGAATTTCCGTGGCACGCTTTGTTTCCTGCGTGGCGCGTAGCTAACTATTCATTCATGCTTCAGGGGAGCGAAATTCCTCGACAACGGAAGAGGAGTCTAGGATCCTGAGGTGCGTCATGACGAGGCAGTGGGCAATCAGGGGTGCGATTCTTGGGGCGATAGCGGGGGTAGGGGCCCTGGTCGCCGTGGGTTGGTTTGCGCGAGCTCAAGATGACGCTGCCGCGCAAGATTCAGCGGGCCTTGCGACCGCTTCGGGCGAGCAACTCGAGGCCGATAGCCCGGACGGTCGCCTGACGTTGGCGATTCGAGCGCGACTCTCCGATCCGGAAGCAGTGCTGAGTCTGGTGGCCGAGGCCGAATCGGAGTTTCCTGAGAGCTGGCACGCGGCTGAGTGGAGCAAACACAAGGTCGACGCGTTCTTGGCCACAGGCGACTCTCGCTCCGCCCGAATTGAGGTCGAGCGACTGATGCATACCCAAAACGGTAGTCCTTGGGCGCTCGAAGCGGATCGAGCGCTAAGGGCCGAGCCCCGTCAGGCGAGTCGCTAGATCGGCAACGGTGTAGGAGCCGCTAGCCCTTCAAGAATCACGTTCGAGCGACGCACGCAGGGCCGCTTCTAGGTCGAGTGGGGCGGCCTCGGTCTCTTCCAAGACCCGCGCACCCTGGTACTTGGGCTCGAGGACGCGGTTGATGAATCCACCCTTGTTGGGGACTCGCAGCAACCACTCATAAACGGAGGATGGAACCTTCTCGTAGCGATAGACGTTGCCGTTTTGAAACTCGACCTCTAGGCATTGTGTCTCCGTATCGTAGCCGACGCTGACGACAGCTTTCGATTCAACAGAGATCCGCTCCACCTCCCGGATATAACCTCAGCCTTCGGTCGCGCAAGGCCAGCGCTCGCTCGCCGTCACGTCAACCAAGGCGAACAGCGATGGCGTGAGACGATACAGGTGTAGGCCTCGGTCCCATCGGGATCGGGGCAGTCTGCCATTTCGTCGCAAGTGCAAGCCGTGATTGGCACGCAGGTGCCGTAGCAAGCCTCGACGACGCTGTAGACCATCCCAGCCTCGCAGGGCTCCACAGGCACGAGGGTCGCGCATTGGATCTTTCGGGCATCGCAGTCAAAGAGCTCGCCCTGGCCCTCGTTGCCCCCACTCCCGTCGTCTGGATGCCCGCCGTCGCCCTGGGTCGCGCCGCCGCTAGCTTCGCTGCTGCCCCCGGCGCTGCTGCCCCCAGCACTCGAGCCCCCAGCACTCGAGGCCAGACCGCCGCTCGAGTCGGGGGCCGCGCTCGAGCCGCCGCACGATGAACTGGCGAGGCCCATAGCGATGCCGAGCGTTAGCATCCAGATAACGGAACCCGAGGGCAGTGAAGGGCTAGGCACGACTCGAAAGAGTAGCATGGCGCGAGCGGCCGAGCTTGCCCTGGCGACGCGCCGGCCGGCCCGGCTAGGCTAGGTGGATTTGGGGGTCAGCTCCTTTGTAGGGGCATAGCGTCGCCGTCGATTTTTTTCTTGAACAAGAGGGAACCGCGCGGGGCTGGGTGTTGTCGTATTCGGAGTAGGGCGAATCGGCCGTTCGAGGCGACGCAATTCTCCCTTTCACGACTTTGGCCCGAGCGCATAGGGCGCTGGGGCCCGCTAGGGCTAACGAAGCGAAAGCCTCGACGGGTGAGCTTTGCGGTCTGCAATCGATGCATGTTCGGTCGGGCCGGGCAGTCCATTCTTTTCGGCGGTGAAAGTGTTGAAGCTATGAGTCTATCTCCATTTTTTGAGTCGATTGAGGCGCGCGCGAGCGCCGCGCCGCCTGCGTTTGAAGAAGCTGAATTCAGCTACGAGCTCTTGAGATCAGGCCCAGCCGTTTCGGCCCATGAGCTCGAAAGTTCTTCCGAGCAAGAGCTCGAGGTCATCATCCATTGGCAAGGCAACGTGCTGCACGTCGCGCACCTTTCGTCTCGACGAGGCTTCTCGCTGGGTGAGCCCGAACCTCACCTCAAGACGACCGTCGACTTCGTCTTACCTGCGGAGTTGCTCGGTATGCCGCACTTCGAACTCGTGAGTTGGGCCCAAGGGCAAGCCTTCTTGAATCTGCCCTCCCAAGCGAGTGGCTGTGTCGACTCGAGCGAGCAGGGTCGAACTAGCTTAGATGACATCGAAAGGTTCGGCGGAGTTCGCGCGACCGCGTCGCAACCGGGCTCGTTGCCTCTCGCAGCCGGGCTCAGGGCAAGGCTCTGGTTAGGCCGTTTCGAGATCGAAGCGGCGCTCGTTCCTTCGGGCCGCAAATTAAAGCGGTTGCTCTTCGAGTCCGACTCACTGGCTTTGGCCCAGGCAACGGCCCTGACGGCGCTTACCTTCGGTTCGCTGCTGGGAGCGCTCGCCTTCTTTGTGCCTCCGCTCGGTGTTAACGACGAAGAAGCGCTCCAGAAGAAACGGCTGGTGATGGTTCAGCAATATTTGGCCGCTTTGGCCGAAAGGGAGCCAGAGCGCACTCCCAATGTGGGTGAGCCGAATACTGCGCCAAGTGGCGGAACCGGAGAGCGTCATCAAGGAGAGTCGGGTGCTTTGGGCCAGAGCCAAAGCCAGGCCAAGAACAAGCGCTATCAAGTGCAGGCCCCGGCCGAAACTCCTGAGCCACACTTAGCGCGTCAAAGCGTTCGCGAGCTCGTAGCGAACTTCGGCCTGGTAGGTATGCTCAATGCATCGAGTGCCTCATTGAGTCCTAACTCACCCTTCGGACGCGACGCAGCACTCGGCGCGGACCCCATGAACGCCATGGGCAATATGTGGGGCGCTGAACCCGGGGAAGCGTTCGGCATCGGAGGGCTCGACGTGAGCGGCACGGGTGATGGCGGAGGCGGACCGGGCAAGGGCATCGGCATGGGCCCTCTCGGCTCACTCGGCTCTGGGAGCGGCCTCGGCGATGGCGACGACTTCGGCAACGGCAAGTTCGCTCGGAGTCGCGGCTTACCAGGACTCGAGGGGCACCCTCCCCGAACGCCGCGAGTTCGCGTGGGTCCAACCTCGGTCTCGGGGCGGCTCCCGGCCGAAGTCATTCAGCGCATCGTGCGCCAAAATTTCGGTCGTTTTCGCCTGTGTTACGAGGACGGCCTACGCCGAAATCCGAACCTCGAGGGTCGAGTCAGCGTGCGCTTCGCTATTGGGCGTGACGGCAATGTGCTCAGCTCTGGCCTCGGCGGTTCGGACCTCCCCGATAGCCAGGTAGCGAGTTGTGTGGTCGCCGCCTTCTATGGGCTCGGTTTTCCGAAGCCTGAAGGCGGCATCGTCTCTGTAGCCTACCCCATCATGTTTGCCGCCGAGTAGGGACTGTTCAAACGAGGCTTCTGCGTCGGTGCCTCGTTCGCGGCGAAGGCCGGGTGGCGCCGGGGCAGGAGCAAAGAAGTTGGGCTGCTTTAGAAGTAGACCTGAGCCTGAAGTCGCCCCTGGTTCAGGCCTTGGCTCAGGTCGGCTTGGTGCGAGATGTAAAAGTAATCGGCTTGAAGTTTGAGGTTATGCCCGAGGAAGTAATACGACATACCGCCGCCAATCTCGTGGACGAGCGGGGTCGCGCTCGCTGTGCCCAGGGGCTCGATGTAACCGTAGCGCGCGCTCAGCTCGAGATGACGTGTCAACATTTGCCCGAGTTGGCCGAATGCACCCCAACCCTTACGAGCGACATAAGTGAAGGGATCGTCGTTTGCATCCACGCCGAGTTGCTCTTCGGTGTTTGAATCGCGGAGCATCCACTCGCCCATGGCGAAGAAACCACGCCATTTGAACATGACGTCGGCACCGAGATGCGCATAGTCGAAGTGAACGTTCGGATCCGCATAGGGCAAGCCCGTGGTGCTGTGCGGTCGATTGGTGGCTTGGTTGTAGCCACCGCCGAAACCAATCGCCAAGCGTGGCTTGGGGTCAAAGTCGAGAGAGGCCTCGACGTTGTCCTCGAAAGGACCGAGCGGCGTGAGGTTGATACGAGCGACGTAGAGGAGACCTGCATTTTCGGCGAGCCGATTTCGGCCATCTCCACCAAACACGCCGATTGAGTAGCCGAGCCTGCCGCCGAGGCCGAGCAGGTCTTTCGAGAAAGCATAAATGCCAACGTCGCGGTCGAGGGTGAACTCGGTAATAACGAGCGAACGATCCACCATACCGAGCGCCGAAGACGACGTTACGCGCTGTCGGCCGTACGGGACCTTCCCCTGGCCGAAGCGCAAGCTCAAGTCGCGGAAAGGTGAGTACGTAATATACGCATCACGAAGCGGCATACGCAAATCGGGCTCTTGATCGCGGTTCGAGAAGCCAAGCTGAAAGTAGTATTGGAGCTTTTCGCCCAAGAGATTGCCTTGGAACAAAAGACGCATGCGCCGCGCCTGAAACTGAGTGACCTCGCCACCGTCGCCGGGTTCGTCTGCAAAGAGGGCCTGCACTTGCAAGCGGCCCCGAATATTGAGCGTGAACTTCTCGTCGGCCGTACCTATGAGGAAGCCCTTGCCAAACTGAGCCTTGAGCACCCTGGGGCCTGCGCTCGAATCTTCGCTAGCCGTCGAGGCGGGAGCGAGCGTGGGCTCTGCGTGAGGCACCAGTCCGGGCTCAGATTGAGGCTGGGGAGAGAACTCAGTCGTGGCTTCAGCCGAGGGTTCAGGGCTCGGAGCGGCTATGGCCTCGCCTTGCGACGCCGCGTCAGATGGAGCGGGAGGCTCTGCTGAGGGCACACGGTTTGGCGTGACGGTCTCTGCGTTTGGAGCTGAAGGCTCTGCGCCGGCACTCTCGTGGACCGTGGGCGAGACGGGCTGGGCCTCGGCGTGGCCCGCGAAGGCCAAGACAAGGGCCAAGGTGGAGGGAAACCATGGGGAACGAAGCAAGCTGCGGTAAAGAGGAAGCGAAAGAGTCATGAGTTCGTCTCAGAATCGGCGAAGAGTCCATCCAATTGTCATGTGACGAGGAGGTGACAGCGTGGTGACGCTGTGGAAAGACCTATTCTTTGGGGGCCGGGGACAGGCGCCCCACCTTAGAGTTGTGCAGGTGGCTGAGCGCTCGAACAGCGGTCGCGATGGGGCATCTAGACACGGTCCAGCGCAGCCTTGGCCTCGAAGAGCTGCACCAGCGCTTCGGCGACAATGAGGCTGAGCGAGGCATCATTGGTCACGAGCTGCTCTTCGGCCAAAGGACCGTCGATCCAGAGCGTACTCGCGCCGTGTACCGCTGACCAAGCGAGGAGGATCCAAACCTTGGGATCGCCAGGAGGTACTGAGCCTTCATTCTGGCCGCGCACGATGGCTTCACCGAGCGTTTCGAACGTCTCATGCACGAGCACCCGCTGATCTTCCGTCAGGTGCTCTTTGAGTTCTGGTCGGAACATGATGCGAAAATGCCCGGTATGTTTCAGGGCAAACCGCACGTATCCCACGCCGAGTTGGCGCAAGTAGTCGCGAGCCGTCGGCGCGCCGCAGGCCGCGACGTGGGTATCGACAGCCTCGAGCAGCGAGCTCTTCAAGAGCTCATAACCTTCCGAGGCAATGGCGGCGAGTAGCTGCTCGCGGCTCTCGAAATGGTGATAGGGCGCCCCGGAAGAAACACCCGCCTTGCGCGCGAGTGCGTGCAGACTGAGCGAGCTCACGCCTTCTTTGTCGACGACACGAATGGCCGCGTCGAGCAACACGCGCCTTAGGTCGCCGTGGTGATAAGTGCCCGATTTCTTAGCTATGCGCGGCATCGATTCAGAGCCTAGCGCGGGGTTTCCGCGCCCGAAAGAACATCTTGACAGTTCTTAGATTATATCTAATATGTTCTTAGTTAGGCCGTCCGCCCGGCTCGATTCGAGCCCACAACACTCAATCTAAAGGGAGATTGCTATGAAACCGCAAGAATCAGTCGCACTCGTCACAGGAGCTAGCTCGGGTATCGGTCGCGAAATGGCCCGCATGCTCGCGGCTCAAAAACATCCACTGGTCTTGGTCGCGCGAGGCGAGGCCAAGCTCAACGAGCTCGCTGCCGCCCTACGAAAGGAGCACGACGTACCGGTTTGGACGTTCCCCCTTGATCTTGGAACATCGAGTGCGGCGGGCGCTCTGTATGAGTTCACAAAGCAGAACAACATCGAAGTCGAGCTCCTGATCAACAACGCAGGAGTAGGGCTCTACGGAGAGCACACCACGCTGAGCGCGCTACAGCTCGGGCAGATGCTTCAACTCAACGTCACGACTCTCGCCGAACTGTGTGTTCTTTATGGCGCCGACATGAAAAGTCGCAGCTCGGGGCGAATCTTGAACATCGCGTCGACCGCGGCCTATCAACCAACGCCATTTTTTGCCGCCTACGGTGCATCCAAAGCGTTCGTTTTGAACTTCTCGGAGGCCCTTGCCGAAGAGTTGCGGGATCACAACGTGACGGTGAGTTGTCTTTCCCCCGGACCGACGGATACAGGTTTTTTTGGAGACATAGACCAGCGGGGCCTCCAGATAGCCCACTTTTCTAAAAGTGGGCGACAAGACGCTCGTGCTGTGGCGGAGTTAGGCCTCAACACGATGCGCAAGGGCGAACTTTCACGGGTTGTGGGCTTCTTCAACTGGGTTCAGGCAGCGAGCGCTCGCTTCGCGCCTCGTTGGGTCGTAGCCAAGTTCGCGAAAGCTCTGCTGCGACCGGCTACGCAAGGTGTATGAGCCAATGCTGAGAGAGCACCAGCCTGAGTGAAGCCGGTGCGAGGAGCGAACAGAGAAAGCACGACAAGCCTGCCTCCCTTGTGCCAGACTGTGCCAGCCACCCAAGGGCGTGGATCAGCCAGGATGGGGGCCAAACTCCGTATGAGGCGGGGGTGGGCGTTCCCTCACGAGTCGGCACATGTCTTGCTTCAAAGGGGGGGCCATGATCCGCATAGAGTGGGGAGGGCGCCTCGTGCGCCAGGGTTGGTTGACGCTTCACGCAACGTGCCTTTGCGCCGTAGGGCTCATTTTCCCATCCGGCTGCGCCGAACCCGTACGCGTGAATAATGGCAGCGAATGCCCTATCGAGGATGAAGAGCAACCCGGCGAGGACGACTGCAATAGCTGTTCGTGCCAAGGGGGCCATTGGTTGTGCACCCAGAAGGATTGCGCCGATTCGTGTGAAGAAGGGGAGATGAAGCAGGAGGACTGCAACACTTGCGCCTGCCAAGAGGGCGAGTGGCTCTGCACGCGAAAGGCTTGCTTGCCCGAGACGTGTGAGGACGGCGAAACGAAGCCGTCGGATGATAGCTGCAATACCTGTACTTGTTTTGAGGGCGGATGGGCTTGCACCGAGAAGGCCTGCGGCGATGTGTGCGTCGAAGGTGAGACCCGTGCTGAGGATTGCAACGTCTGCCTCTGTAGCGACGGACAATGGGCTTGTACCGCGAAAGGCTGCCCAGACCTTTGCCACGACGGCGACGCCAAGCTGGCAGAGGACGGTTGCAACACCTGCACATGTTCGGCCGGCGTATGGGGATGCACCGAGCGAGCTTGCGAGCCTATCTGCAAGGATGGCGAGATATCTGGGGGATGCGGCGAATGCACTTGCATGGGCGGACAGTGGGCATGCACCGACGTCGCGTGTCCGATGCCGCCTGATTGCGAAGCCGGCGACACCAAGGACGACGGTTGCAACACCTGCTCCTGTGATGCAAATGGCCGATGGCTATGCACACTCATCGAGTGCGAAGTATCGTGCGGCGGTCTCGGTGGCGTCGCTGATTGCGGAGACGACCAATACTGTGCGTATGAAGCTGCTCAGGGGGGCTGCGGTATTCTCGATGCGTCCAGCGTTTGCAAGCCGCGTCCCGAAGAGTGCGCGGCGGTTGATGAACCCGTGTGCGGCTGCAATGGCATGACGTATTCGAGTTCGTGCGAAGCAGCCCGAGATGGCTGGGGCGTAATGAGTTCGGGAGAGTGCGGGCCTCTCCCGTAAAGATCTCGCGCCCTTGAGGCCGCTCGCTCGCAATTGGGGCAGAGCGGCGCGGTTGTCTTAGACCCCGAGCGAGAATCGCTCAGGCTTGCCAATTTTGAGATCGTCTCCAGGGGTCGTGCGTAATCTCGAGCATGGCTGACGATGGTTCGAAACAAGCTCTCCTGCGCTTTGCTTGCCCGGAAGATACGCGGCGTATGCCCGCTCGAGCCGAGGGCAATTATTGCTCGACCTGCCGCAAGGTCGTCCGCAATCTCAGTGAACTCGAGCCTAGCGCGGCGGCTGAGGTAGTTCGCGCCGGACGGCCCGAAACGTGCATCAGCTATTCGGTTTTGGAAGACGGGCGGGTCGCGTTCCGTAGGCAAGGTGGGCGGGTGGCTCTTTCGCTCGTCACCTTCCTCGCGGCCTGCGCAGGCCCGGCCCCCGAGAACCTTGAGGCTCCGGCCGTTTCACCACCCCCCATCGTCGAGGTAGAGTCCATGTCCGAGACAAATTCTGAAGCCCCGGCCTTTCACGCAGTCGAGCCGACAGTAAGCCTCAAGGCGCCTGCGTCGCGCCCGCCACGAGATCAGTGGCCGAGTGCCGGCGAGTCGACTCCGCCGTCGGTGCGACGCCCCCTCGCTGGCAAACCCGCTCCGCGCCCACCTCGTCCGGAACCTCAAAGGGGCGAGATGCGGGCGCCTATTCGAGCGCCCGAGCCGAGTCCGCCACTGCCGCATCCCATGGCGGGCGGGATGCGCGTCCCAAATCAGGACTGAAGCTGGCCTGCGTAAGGCTCAGCGTTGATTGCAGCCCTGTTTCGAAGCGACCAGCCTGACGGCTTTTGGAGCGACAAATATAGCGAAGGCGAAATGGACGCCCTTTAAGAAAAGATTACGAAATAAATGGCCCGATAGTTTCTATCGCAGTCACGTTGGCGGGTGAAAACGAAATGAAATGAAAGTACTTCGACGCACCGGAGAAACATGTGGCGTTCAAAGTCGGGATCATGAATGACCGTGCGACGTCCCCTTCCTCCGGCGCAGCCCGAGTTCTCGGCGTTTCCACCACAGCTTTTACGCTCCTTTTCGCCGTATGGCTGATGCTAGGCGTTCTCGCTGTCCCCATTCAGAAGGAACTCGAGCTAAGTAAGGTCCAGTTTACCTGGCTCACGGCCATCGCGGTTTTGAGCGGATCCTTGTTCCGTTCCGTCTTCGGCGTGCTCACCGACATGTTTGGTGGGCGCAAGGTGATGATTGCGATGCTCCTTTGGACGGCGCTGCCCTGCTACGCGCTGAGTCGCGTTCATACCTTCGAAGGGGCCTTAATAGCTGCCCTGCTCTTTGGCATTGCAGGCAACGCCTTTTCGGTTGGTATCGCGTGGAACGCCGCGTGGTTTCCGCGCGAGACGCAAGGGACCGCCCTCGGAACTTTTGGCGCGGGCAACGTCGGTGCGTCGCTCACCAAGCTCATCGGGCCGCAGCTCATGGCTTTGGTCCCCCTCGGCGGCGCGCTGGGTGGCTTCTTACCCGGTGGATGGCGGGCTATTCCCGTGATCTACGCCGCACTTCTGCTCGTGATGGCTTTGGGAGTCTACGCTTACGCTCCGGCTCAAGATCGGATCCCTGGGCGTGGCCGTTCGCTTTCGGACTTGGCTGTGCCGCTCCAAGACGCGCGGGTTTGGCGCTTCGGTCTCTACTATGTGGTCGTCTTCGGCGCGTACGTGGCGCTCAGCATGTGGCTGCCCGCGTATTACACTCGCGTTTATGACGTGTCCCTGGCGGAGGCAGCGCTCATGACGGCGTTTTTCATCTTCCCTGCCAGCCTGCTCAGGCCACTCGGTGGATATTTGTCTGATAAGTGGGGCGGCCGCGCCGTAACTTACGCCGTGTTCGTAGGGATGGCCGCGACGAGCGTCGTGCTCTGCCTGCCACCTGCGATCCTCGGGCTCAAGCCTTTCTTCATCGCGACGCTGGTGCTCGGCGTCGGCATGGGGATCGGCAAGGCCTCCGTCTACAAGTACGTTCCTGAATACTATCCTCAGGATGTGGGGCTCGTAGGCGGCCTGGTGGGGACTCTGGGCGCGCTCGGTGGATTCTTTCTTCCCTTGAGCTTTGGCTACAGCGAGGCCGCTTCGGGGCGCCCCGAGATATGCTTCTATCTGCTGACGCTAGTGACCATGGTGAGCCTCGCTTGGCTGCACGTCACCGTGCGTCGGCTGATGAAGCAAGAGCGCACTGCGCTCGGAGCACTCGTTCAAGCCGCCGAGTAACGAAGTCACATTCTGACAGCTCGCAGCGCGAAGCGGCCAGAATCCGAAGCGCGGCGACACGAGCCCGCGAGCGGGGGTCACAGAGCGGGGGTCGTATCGCCCGGCTGGTCGCCTTCGTCGATGTAACCCTGATAGTAGTGACGCTCGCTCACAAGTAGCTCATCTTCCCACACTTGCACTGCGACCTCCTCCAGGCGATGCACATCGCCACCCACAGGCTCGACGCGAATGAGCCATTCGATGAAGGCCGTTCCAGCGCTCTCGTCGACCGCGTAGCGCAGCGCCTTCATCACGGGTGCGCCGGTGAGGCGAGCCAGAGCCTCGCGTTCGAGTTCGAGACATTGCTCTCGCCCAGCGCGCGAAAGCTCTCGATTTTCGAACATCACTACGTCGGGCGCGCAGAAGCGCGTTAACGCTTCGAGCCCTCGGCCAGCCTCGAACAGGCGGATGAACTCTTGGACTTTTTGCTCCAGCGACATCTCTGAAAAGGCCCCGTCAAGCGCGGGCAGGGATCTTGAGTCCTCGCTTCACCGCGTCGCGCGCAAGGAAGGTATCGAGCACTCGCGTCACTTCGTGGAGCTCAGCAAATCCCAAAATCTCTCCGGCTTTGTAGAACTCGATCAGGCCGCGCACCCAAGGAAAGATAGCGATATCTACGAGTGAGTACTTCTCGCCGAGCATCCAAGCTTTGCCCCGCAAATGCTCGTTGAGCACTCCCAAGAGGCGCTTCGATTCAGAGGCATAACGTTCGAGTGGACGCTTGTCTTCGATATCCTTGCCGGCGAAGTGATAGAAGAAGCCGAACTGTCCGAACATGGGCCCTATGCCGCCCATCTGAAACATCAACCAACTGAGCGCTTCCAAGCGCTGGTCGGCGGGCAAAAGCTGCCCCGTCTTCTCCGCGAGGTAGAGCAGGATGGCGCCCGACTCGAAGAGGGCGATGGGAGCGCCACCGGGCCCGTTTGGGTCTAAAATAGCGGGAATTTTGCCATTCGGATTCACCGACAAGAACTCAGGACTCTTCTGTTCGTTCTTGCCGAAGTCGACGCGATGCGCCTCGTAAGGCAGGCCGGTCTCTTCAAGAAAGATCGAAACCTTCACTCCGTTCGGCGTGGCCTCCGAGTAGAGCTGAAGCAGCTCCGGGTTTTGGGCCGGCCATTTTGTAGTGATGAGGAATTTTGAGAGATCAGCCATATTCGGGTCCCAAACCGGGGTCGTTGCGCGCAGCGACTCAATCCGGACAGAGCTTACGACAACCTGAGCCCTTCCTCAAAGGCTGAGCGGGCTCGACTCACAAGCTCAAGACCGAGTCTTGCTCTAGGGTGGGCTGGCGCGACTTCACTCGAGTATGAACGCTGGATAGAATTCCTTGTCAGGACTCGTCATCTCAAAAGCGGTGAGGAGTTGGACTCGTCCCTGCGGGGTCTCAACCGACTCGGAGTGACTTGAAATCACATGGAGTCTCGAGCCAACGGGGAGCTGGCCGAGTGCATCGGCCGGAATCAGGCCTTGGCCGGACGTCCCCTCGAAGACGCAACTAAAACGGAGTTCTCTCTCCGGCGACTTAATGAGTAAAACGTGGAGGCGCTCTGCGGTGTCTCGCAGGTCGAGGCGCAGCTCAAGGTCTTCGGTTCGTGAAATCGGAATGTCGACCTCTCGGCTCGAGCTGCTTGTGGTCACGGTATGCGAGAGCAAAAGAGGAGCGAAGGGGAGTTGAGTGATGGCGTCAATCGCGCTCACCGAGCCGCCCTTGGCGCTGATGGATAGGAGTTCGCCGCCGCTCAACGGGCCTGAATACTGACCAGTGTAGGCGCCTGTTTCGCTATCTGGGGTCAGCGTGCCAAGGAAAGCGTCCTCTCCGGGCTCATTGTCTGCAATGGTGATGACTCCGGCCTCCAAGAACAACCTGGGCGGCATTTCGGTAACGGTGGGGCACAAAGAAAGGACGCATTCTCCGTAGGTCGTGCTCGTGCAATCCGCGTCGCCACCACTCGAAGGCTCTCGTTGATCGAAGTTCGCGGAGATAGTCGTAGTCGACGCTGACGCAAGTCGGCGAAGCACCTGTATCGTGCCAATTTGAGCTTCATCGCTTCCGCCTGAGCCCCCTCCGGGTGAACTTCCGCCCGTCCCGGTTTCGCTGGCCCCAGTTGATCCACCGAGCGCGTCATTCCCTCCAGTGGATTGACCGCCGCTCGCTGCGCCCGGTTCGGGGCTACCTCCGCCTCCCGTGGGGGCCCCGCCAACCGACGTGTTTGGAACCCCGCCCGTGTCGGCGTCGGAAGAACCAGGCTCTTTCGAACCACATCCCGATTGAGACAGAAAGGTCGCTCCAGCTAACAAGCAGGCGATACATCGGAGGTCGAAAACGCGAAGCATAGTTAAGCTGGTATTGTAGGTGAAAGTTAGGACCAGGAGAAGCGCGAGGGTTTTCTTCGCACGACTCTGCCCGCGACACTGCGCGCGACCCGTAGACCCTTCAAGGAACTCAGCGTTGGGCCCGTGGGCCGAAGGTGAGCTCGCGGAGACGCCGTATCAGAGCCCGACCGAGCGCTTTGAAAGCAGCGCATCCTCGCTCCGAGCGCCCGAAGGCGAGCCCGGCGAGTCCGAGCGTGGCGACTCCCAAGTAAGGGAGCATTCCATTCCACACCTTGGCCTCGGCGATGAGCTCGTGGCGGCCGGCGGGCATTCGAATCGACGGGAAGCCAGGAGCGACTACGCGGATGGGTTGCACGACGCCGTCCAGCCGGAGGACGAAGCTCGGAAAATAGGCCGCCCGCACGACGACGTCGACCGGGTTCGCGCTCGTTACTTCGGCGCGGAAGCGGCCCGGGGCCTCGCTGAACTCGTGAACACTCACCGTCGCGATGGAGCAACCCTCGCGAGGAACCTCCGCCTCGCGGACTTCACCCTCGCTCCACTCGAGCTGCACGAGCTTTTTAGGGTCGAGAATGCGGTCGGTGGAGGTGGTGTCGCGGAGGTCAGCGAAGAGGCGTCGGGCGAGATTTGCATTCGACCCCGAGTACCGGCTGGAGATGCAGCCGGCACCGATGAGGTCGATAGGGGGATTCTGTTCTACGAGCTGCATCGACCCGGAACGCGCCACCGAAATCCATCCCGCAGGCACGCGAGCCTCCGCGAGGAGGGCTGTTCGGACCCCCAGCGCTTCAGCGCGACGAGCTGAGCCCTCTCGAAAGGGTTCGAGCCTTGGATAGGCCTCGAGGAGAACTCCGACGTGTCCGCCGACGGCGAGAGTGCTGGCGATGGGGTGCCGCGTTCGGAGCGAAAGTGCGTCGTACGAGAATACTCGCATCATCACCTTGCTCTCTACGTCGTACCAAATTCGCCCGCGGCCCGGCTGAGCGAGCCACTGACTCACCTGCGCGAGCTCGTAGCCATCCGGCCTTTCGAGTTTCGCCAGGAGGTGTGGCCATTTTTGGACGAACTCGAGGCGATTGGGCAGTGCAGCTAAGAGGAGCCCGCTTAGCGCAGCGACCATTCCCCTTCGGATCCAAATCATCCACTTCTCCCGCGCTCGGCCGCGAGCTACCCGAATGAGATCCTGGCTAAGCTGGTCCAACACCACCGTCACCAGGAGCGCAGCCGCTGGCGGTAGGAGCGCAACGAAGCGGAGCGGCTGAATGAACTTGAGGAGAAAAGCTCCGAGGGGTCCGAGAGCGGGTAACAGTGGCCCACTAACTGAGAGCATCAGACCGAGTACGAAAGTTAGGCTCGCCACTCGAACCAAAGGCCGATGGAGTCGCGGCAGGGAGAGCAAGGCCGAGACGATCGTTAGCTGCGTCAGTACTCCGCTTGCCTCTTGGTCAAACAGGTCGCCGTCTACCAGCCACCACTCGAGTCGGCTCGCGGAAAAGCCGACTTGACGCCAAGCAAAGCTCTCAGGCCATCCGAACGGCACCCGGAGCTGAGCGGCCCCTTGCCCGTAGATTGCAACTGCGAATAGCCCAAGGGCCGCCGATCCCCAGACATAGGTCTTGAGTCTTCGGCGTTGTCCGAGCGCAACTAGAGCTAGCCCCAGAAAAAGAACGCCGGCGATGCTGAGCTGTGGATGAGTCGCCATCGCGAGGGCGGACCACAAAAAAATCAGACTGGTCCGCTCGGCTCGCACCACAGACCGCACCCACAAGAGGACGAAAGGCAGACCCATCGTCTGCGAAATGAGTCCCGATCTGTAGAAGACCTCGTAGCCGCCGAAGAACTCGTTGTAAGGCGCGATCCAGGAGAAAAATACCGCACCGAGCGCCGCGAAGCTCACGGAGACTCGTGGGAGCTCTGTGAGGCAGATGTAAACTATGAGTGGAGTGACAACTAGGAACGACCAGCCGAGCCATTGAATGGCGCGCTCGGGCGATAGACCAAGCGAGATTTCAAGCGCTAGAGTCAGCCAGGGCAGGGGCGGGTAGTGTTGAGCGAAAGGGAATCCGGCTAAGAGACCATCGAGCCAGCCTTGCTGAAGTCCATGGAGTACGATGTCGCGTGCAACTCGGGCGTGCGTTTCTGCGTCACCCCAGAGCTTCGCGGGCAGCGCCCCAGGAGATAGAAATAGGAGTGGAAACTGCGCGAACAGAACACCAAGGCCTGCGATGGCGCGCGCGCTTCGGTTCGTAGCAAAGGGCGTTGCTTCGAGAGTGGGTTTCGTCTTCCGGAGTCGCCACACCAGAAGCCCGTCTAGGAGCATCAAGAGCGGACACACGACACCTAGGAACACTGGCCCGTTACGTTAGCAAACTGTGCCCAGTTTCGATATTCGACTTTGAGAAGTCCCGCGGAGCTATCGATTTTCCCGATCGCCAAGGCGAGGAGCTGTTGCCAGTCCTCCCGATGGCGGCGAGCCTCAGCCCGGCCACGGCTGGTCGGGCAGAAGACAATCTGATCTGGCTATCTTCGTTCCCCGTGGTGGTGACCGGGACGCTGCCGACACTCAACTTCCGGGAGCTACCGGCCTACTTCGAGTGGGTGAACGATGCCGAAGGGGAGTACTATTTTGCTTATGTTTTTCTCACGGATGGGGCGGGAAACTTGGCCTTTAGCAGCGCGGTGCGCATCATCCCCACTGAGGTCTGCTACTACTGACTAGGGATTAACGACGAGGGATGTTCCGCGGGCAACGGGATGAACTCGACGTCATCCCCGGGCACAGTCGGAAACTCGCGGTTCCGCCAGCGCTCCTTGGCTGCCGCGATAGCCGTTTTTGAACTCGACACGAAATTCCATTCGATGAACCGCCGCGTCTCGAGCGCTTGTCCGCCTAGAAATGCAGCCCGAGTGGGCGTGACTGCGGTGAGCGATCCCTTCGAGCCCGGCTTCAGCACGGCCAAGTGCCCCGGGTGAACGATGTGGCCGCCCACATCGAGCGAGCCTTCAACCACATAAAGCGCACGTTCCTCCGTTTCCGGTAAAGAAACGCTCGCCCCTGCCGGCAAGTCGAGGTCAAGATATGTGGCGCCGAGCGGCGCCTGCACGGGCGAACGAAAGCCTTGATATTCGCCTAGTACGACACGCAATTGGCCGCCGAGCACGTTGAGACTCGGCGTTTCGTCGCTTGTGAAATGCTCGAAACGCGGTTCACAACCCTCTTGGCCGAGCGGCAGAGCCAGCCACATTTGCAAACCGTGAAGAGGCCCGGCCGGAGAGTCAGGATGGGAGCGTTCGGAATGGACGATGCCGCGTCCGGAGACCATGAAGTTGACCTCGCCCGGAACAATTTCTTGGACGCTCCCTAAACTATCACGGTGGAGCACTCTACCGCTGAAGAGATAAGTCAGCGTGGCGAGCCCTATGTGGGGATGAGGACGTACGTTGATGCCTTGACCCGCCTCGAAATATGTTATCCCCATATGATCCAGGAACACGAAGGGCCCGACGTTGCGTTGGCTAACGTTCGGCAAGACACGGCGCACAGTGAGCTCGTCGAGCTGACGTAAGCCCGCGACAACTTCGTTTTCGACGACGAGCGCGCTCGGCACGTAGTTCGATTCCGTCCGCATGTCTGGGGGCTGCATGCCTCGGAGCGTGCTTGGCTTGGGCCGGCAGGGGAAGGCAAAAAATTCCATTGTCGCCCAGCAACGCAATGTTGGCGTTTGAGCAAGAAAGAAGGGCATGGACTTGCCGCTCCCGTAGGTTCGCGGGAGAGTGAAGAGGTGACCGCAAAAAAGGCAGCTCAGCCGGATACGGCCACTTTGAGCCAGCTCCTATCGAGTCGACGCCTTCGCATTACGGGGCACCGGCTGGCGGTGCTTCGGGAGCTGTCGTTGCTGAGGAGTCCGGTCAGCCATCCGGAGCTCACCGAGCGCCTCTTGCCGCTGGGCCTCGACAGGGCAACGGTTTACAGAAACCTGCTTTCGCTAACGGACGCGGGACTCATCATCAAGACCCAACTCGGCGACAACGTGTGGCGTTTCGAGGTGCCGCGGGGCCAACCCCGCGAGCACGGAAGCCACCCTCATTTTGTGTGCACCGATTGCGGGGACATAGCGTGCCTTCCCGCCGGTTCGGTGACGCTCAACGCTAAGGGCGTTCGAGAGCGGGTGGCTGAGGTACAGCTCCGCGGTCAATGTCAAAGCTGCGCCCGGAACTAGGCTCCGGCCCAGCATCTCTGCGCTCGCGAGAGCTGAGCGACAGTCTCGCTTCCTTGGCTTCCGGTTCGATTCCATCGAAATGAGCAGATCGATTCGGGGAGTCTCTGCGTAGAGGATTCGTAGGGTTCGAGCGTCACCCGGTTGTACTGAAAGCCCCCCATGAGCCGAGAGCCTTCTTATTTTCTATCTTCGTTCGAACCGCGAGGTTCATTGCATGTAGGCCCGACGAAGCGCGGCGCGCCCTTGGCGTCTGAGGGCAAGTCGCTCTACGCTCGCGGCTTGTCTATGAACAGCGCCACAGGAGCCATCGCAGAGAGCAGCATCGGGGGGAGCGTATCGGCTCCTGAGAGGCTCACGACCCGGTCCCTAAAAAGGGGGGCCTGGGCGTTAGCCACAATGACCTGCCTGCTGGGTTGCGGCTCAAAAACGGCGGAGCCCCAAGCGCCCGCGGGGCCAGTGACGGCGCGAGCTTCCGACGCGAGCCACCGCGAAAGCGTGGCCATCACCATCTACAATTCTAATTTTGGCTTGGTACGCGAAGCACGTCGGGTACGCCTCGATCAGGGGCTGGTCGAGCTCGCCTTCGCAGACGTAGCGGCCTTCATTCAGCCAGAGACGGTCTATATCAAGAGCCTCGACGATCCGAAGGCGCTCACGGTCCTCGAGCAGAACTACCGTTACGACCTCTTGACCCCTGCTAAGTTGCTCGAAAAGAACGTGGGTCAAAAAATCCGCATCGCCCGTTATAACGAGAAGCGAGGCGAAGAGGAGGTCAAAGAGGCCGAAGTGGTGGCCGTCGAGGGCGGAGTCGTATTGCGTATCGACGGTGAGCTCGTCACGGGCGCGGAAGGTCGGCTCATCTTTCCTCGTGTGCCCGAGAATCTCGTCTCGAAACCAAGCTTAGTTTGGCTGCTCGCCAGCCAAAAGCCTGAGCAAAGGGTGGAGGTTTCGTATCTCACGTCCGAAATGAAGTGGCAGTCTGACTACGTGCTCGTGCTCAACACAGACGACACGAGAGCCGATTTGAGCGGCTGGGTTACGCTCGATAACCGCTCGGGTACCAGCTTTAAGAACGCAGAGCTCAAGCTGGTGGCGGGAGATGTGCAGCGCGTTGTGCCACCGCCTGCACCTGCGCCGATGGAGGAAAGTTACGGCTATACATTCGGGGAGAGCGACGCAGCGAAGCCGGCGTTCCGCGAAGAGGGGCTGTTCGAGTATCACCTTTACACGCTGGAGCGACCCACGGATCTGCTCAATAATGAACAGAAACAGGTCAGCCTGCTTGAAGCGCATGACGTGCCCGTCAAGAAGCGCCTCGTCGTTGTCGGACAAGAACATTGGTACGGCGCGCGCTACGGCGAAGTACTGAGGAACCAGAAAGTTTCAGCTTTCGTTGAGTTCGAGAACAGCGAGAAGAGTCAGCTCGGTATGCCCTTACCTAAGGGTACGTTGCGCGTTTACAAGGCGAGCAAAACGGGCGCTCTCGAGTTCGTCGGTGAAGACACGATCGACCACACGCCGCGGGACGAGAAGGTTGAGGTGCACCTCGGAGAATCCTTCGACGTAGTTGTCGATCAGAAACAGATGGAGTACCGCCGGCTTTCGAACTGCAGCGACGAAAGCGCGTGGGAGGTCTCCCTACGCAATCACAAGGATGTGCTCGAGCTGGTCGACGTCGAAGAGCCCGTGAGCGGCGACTACTCGATTGAGAGTTCGACTCACCCGGCCGTCAAGAAAGACGCTAAGCGCTTCGTTTTCAGCATCTCCGTTCCGGCGCGGGGTGAGGTCAAGCTGAGCTACCGCGTCCGTGTCACACACTGCTAACAAAAAATCGTCGTCCTATTTTGGCCCATGTGGGCCCGCGTGCTCCCAGGAAAAATGCCATGAAGCTCAGCCCGACTATCCCTAGTGTTACCCCCACGCGACTACGTTTGACTCGCCTTTTGACGAGCCTCGGCTTGCTCTTTGTGGCGGGGCTGGCCTCGGCGCAAACTGCCAAGCCTGCTACATCGGCCAAGCCGGCCGCTACGGCTAAGGTTTCTTCTGAGAGCGATCGCAAAGAGGTGAGCCTCACTGTTTACAACTCGAACTTCGCCTTGGTGCGCGAAGTGCGCGAGCTTTCAAACCTCGGTACAGGCAACGTCAACCTCGAGTTTCGAGACGTAGCGGCCACGATTCAACCTGAGACGGTTGCTATCAAACCACTACAAAAGGGCGCCTTGCGCGTCCTCGAGCAAAACTACCGCTTCGATCTGTTGACGCCCGAGACGTTGCTCGAAAAGTACGTAGGCCGAAACGTGTTTGCCTATCGTTACCACGAGGCCACGGGCAAAGAAGAGAAGGTCGAAGCCAAGCTCCTCAGCATGGCGGGTGGGCCCGTTCTGCAAATGGGCAACGAAATTACCTTCGGCTATCCGGCGCGTTTCGCCTTCCCCGAACTGCCGCCGAACTTAATCGCCAAGCCGACGCTGATGTGGCTGGTCGATAGTTCGCAGGCCAAGCAGTCGCTGGAAGTATCTTACTTGGCGCAAGGGCTGTCGTGGAATGCTGATTACGTCTTGGTGGTCAACGAAAACGACACTGTCGGCGATTTGATAGGTTGGGTGACGCTCGTCAATAATTCAGGTTCAAGCTATCGCGCAGCGGAGCTCAAGCTCGTCGCGGGGGACGTGAATCGAGTGCATAATCAGGCTGCACCCATGGCGCCGACGGCCAAGCGCATGGCCATGGCCTCCGACGGGGGCTTTCACGAAGAGGGCCTGCTCGAGTACCACCTCTACACTCTCGGTCGCCCGGCAGACGTGCTCGATCGCGAGCAAAAGCAGGTGACGTTGCTCGAAGCTGCGAGCCTCGGCATTCAGAAGAAGCTCGTATTTTCTGGCGAGCAATATTACTTCCAAGGCCAATACGGCGAGCTCTCCAAGAATCAGAAAGTCTCCGTTTTTCTCGATTTCGAGAACTCTGAGAAGAACCATATGGGCATGCCGCTGCCCAAAGGCACAGTGCGCGTCTACAAGGCTGACAAGGCGGGTAAGAAGCAGTTCGTGGGCGAAGATGCCATCGATCACACGACGCGCGACGAGAAGATTCACATCAAGATGGGCGAAGCCTTCGATGTGGTCGCTGACCGCAAGCAGATTCAATGGAAGACGCTCGGCAATTGCAGCTCGGAGTCGAGCTGGGAGATTGAACTGCGTAACCACAAGGACGAAAATGTGACCGTTGAGGTGCGCGAACCGGCAGGCGGGGATTGGGAAGTCGTGCAGTCGAGTCTACCTGCCAAGCGAGAAGACGCGTCGATGTTCACGTTTGACGTGAACGTGCCCAAACGAGGTAAGACCAAGGTCACCTACAAAGTTCGTGTTCGCTGGTGCTGAAACGGGAGACCCAAGTCGCGCCTACCAGGCGCGCAGTTTCGCTAGCGGCATATGCAATCAAGTAGCATCTATCCAGCGGAGGCCCCCGCTAACGAGGGCGATGGAAGGCGGTAACCTGATAGGTCCGAAAAACGAGCCTATTTTAGCCAGATTTTCCGAGGGACAGCTTCGGTAAGTTTCGGCACCGGGGCCCTTGCATGTGCAACCGAATTGCAATAGAAGCCTCGGCGTAGCGTTCGCCGTGAGCGTTCGCGAGGGCCCAGCATGAATTTCTTCCCCGTTCCCCCTGGTTCAGGTCCCGGCTCGCTCAGTGCGGTCCGGGCCGTTGATAAGTTGAGTGCATTCACTCCGGCGTCTCGAGCTCAGCGCTTCAACCTGGCCGCGCCTCCAAGGTGGGCCCCTCGTCCGCTCCTACTGACGGTGAGCTCGCTTTCGTTGCTCGCCATGAGTTGCGGCGGTTCGGACACGGGTGATCTCGCCGTGCGTATGAATGCGGAAAGCACGATTGCAGACGGCCTCAAGGCCGGGGAGGGCCTCGAAGACGTTCGCGACGGCTGGAACGTCGACTTCGAGAAGTACATCGCGGTCGTAGGTCCGGTGAAGCTCAGCTACGCCACCAACCCAGACGAGCTGGCGATTTTAGCACCGGCGTTCGCCGTCGACCTTACGCAGGTTCCGCAGAACGGCCTGGGGCTCTGGGAATCCGAAGGACTTCGCGCCGGAAGGTGGGACTTTGGGTTTGATCTCTCAGGCGGGGCGCACGAGGCAGAACGGCACAAGTCGGTCAATCAGCAAGACTTCGAAGCGATAGTTGATGAAGATCTAACTTATTGGATCGTCGGCGTTCTTTCGAATGAGGAGGGACGCTCCTGCCCTCCTCCGGACTTAGCTGAGCCAGGCGACCGGCCTGCCGTGGGCGAGGGTTACGCGGGCGAACCTTGCTACGAGGCGCCGAGCATCCAATTCGAGTTTCGTGTCACGGCCGAAACGGCTTACTCAAAGTGCCAGATCGACGGCGTGCCCGGCGTGGCCGTCAGCGCGAATGGTATGAACACCGCGGCCTTGACCCTCCATGGCGACCACATCTTCTTTGGGGGGTTCCCCCAGGGCAACGAGGGGTCCATCACTCGTCGCGCACAGTGGCTAGCCGACTGCGATCTCGACCTGGACGGCGAAGTGACTCAAGACGAACTGGCCCAAACGCCGTGGACCGCGCTGAGTGAAACGAGCCCGGAGCGGTATCCGCTGAGCGGTTCGCCCATCGCCATTGAAACGGCGCTCGATTTCGCGATTGCCGAGCTGAAGACGCAGGGGCACTACGAGGGCGAAGGGGAGTGCAACCTCGACGGCGAAGCTCACGAAGACCACGAGCACTAAGGCGGCGATTTCACGCAACGGCGCCTGCGTAGGGCCGACAAGAGTCCGTCCAATCCTGGACAGGAGACTCTTTCATGCACTCCCTACTTGAACGAACGAAGCCGCTTTTTGCTCAAGCTTTCCAGCTCTATCAGACCCATTGGCAGGCACTTTCGCTCACCGCCCTAGTGCCGATGGCCCCGGTGGCGGTCTTTGGCATCGTAATCGACTACTTCATCACACCGCTGTTTCTGCCTGGCGCGCTCTTAGGAGCGCTTCTGACGCTCCTCTTCCTCCTCCCAGCGTCAATCATGGCTGGCGTGCTGGCCCAAGGATTGCTGCTCGTTCAGTACGAAGCCCTAACTCAGACTTCGACGCCGCTAGGAATCGGCGAAGCCTTTCGTCGCCTGAGCGGGCGAGCGGTGCCGCTTTTGTTTACCGCCTTCGTTTCGTCCTTTCTGATTCTGGCTGGGCTCGTGCTCTTCATCTTGCCAGGGGCCTTCTTTGCTTATCGCCTCTGCGCTGTAGCCCCCGCCGTGGTCTTAGAGAAGAAGTGGGGCATGAGCGCTATGCTGCGTAGTTCTGAGATCGTGCGCGAAGCCAAGACCGAGTTTTGGGTTCTTTTTCTGGCGCTCAGCTTGTTGTCGAGCGTCCTCTCACACGTCGTGGAGGCCTTTCTGCCTTCTTCGATCGACGCTTGTGCCAGCGCTCTCGCTACGGCAATCAGCTTGCCGGTTTGGACGCTCGGCCTTGCGTTTCTATATCGCGACGTCATCGAGCGGACCCGCCGCACGAACGCGACGCTCGGTTTCGCTCCCGACTCGACGATCGCTTGACGCGTGAGCTCGAGGATATCCAGACGATGGCCTCGCGCAGCTCAGGGCGAGCGATGACTCAAGCTAGAATAGCCTGAGCCTAACGTCGGGGTTCGTTCGCGCGAGGGTGCTCGGCCTCGGCGAACTGGGCGACGAAAGGTGACCCGGGCGCTTCGCAGAGCTCACTCCACGTGCCTTCTTGAACGATGCGTCCGGCCTCGAGTACGGCCACACGAGCGGAAAAATAGGCTAAATCTCGGGGGTCGTGGGTGATGAGCAGCGTCGGAATAGTGAGTGTTTGAAGATAGCTGGCTAAAAATGCGCTGACCTCGCGGCGATGAATGGCATCTAGTGCCGCGAGGGGCTCGTCGAGTAAGAGCGCGCTCGGTTGGGCTACGAGCGCGCGGGCCAAGGCTAGCCGCTGCCGCTCCCCACCCGAGAGCTCTTGGGGGAGGCGGCCCCGTAAAGACGCTAGTTGAAGACTCTCGAGCATAGTTTGAATCTGGTGAGTTTGCGCTGGCGGCGACGGGCGGCTTCGCCGAGGAAGGGAGGTGAGGGCGAACTCGAGGTGACGCTCGACGCTGAGGTGAGGGAAGAGGCCGTAGTCTTGCGGAACGTAGCCGAGCCGTCGCTCTTCGATGGGCAGCGCGATGCGCTTGTCGGTGTCGGCCAGAATGCGACCAGAAACGATCAGATGACCCTGAGTTAACGGAAGAGCGCCGAGCAAGAGCTTGAGCAGGCTGGTTTTGCCTGAGCCGTTAGGCCCAATCAAAACCAAGGTTTCAGCGCCGACTTCCAGCGAAACATCGAGCTTGAACGCGCCAAGCTGAGCGCTGAATCGAGCGGAGAGGCCTGGGAGTCTCCGGGGTTCAGGCAAGGTCATACCTTTCGGCCTCTCGAGAGGCGCTGGCCCCTCCGGTTTGAGGCATGGCGGCCTGGCCAGGCCAAAAAGTGGCTGACGAGCAGAACGCCTATCGCGATCCCGAGTAGCAACACACCCAACGCGACGGCTGTATGCACATCCACCTCGAGAGCCGAGTAGATAGCCAGCGGCACAGTTTGGGTCCGGCCGGCCATGTTGCCGGCGAACATGAGCGTCGCGCCAAATTCACCGAGCGCTCGCGCCCAGCTTGTAGCGGCGGCCGCAAGTAGAGAAGGGCCGGCGATGGGCACCGCGATGCGAATCAGGTTGCGAAACGGTCCTGCGCCAACGCTACGTGCGGCGAGCAGGATGCCTTCATCGATGCTGCGGAAGGCAGCAATCGCGCCCTGAAGATAGAAGGGCGCCGCTACGAAGACCTCCGCCATCACTACAGCAACAGAGGTGAAGGCGAGCCCCGAATCCAATCGGAGCAGGCGTGAAACGTAGCCCTGGCGTCCGAAGGCCAAGAGCAGTGCCACGCCGGCTACAGCCGGCGGGACGACGATAGGAAGCTTCAGAACCGCTTCGATCCAACGTGCCGGCGCTCGTTCCGACGCTGCCACCACCCAGGCCAGGGGTGTCCCTAAGACAACGATTACGACGAGGCTTACCGTCGTGGTGATGGCGCTGAGGCGCAGCGCAGCTTGAACTCGGCTATCGGTGAGGCCTTGCCACAACTCCGCGCCCGTGGCCGAAAATAGCAGAGCTACGAGCGGCAGGAGAAGGAAACCAAAGAGCAGCCCACCGACGGCGCTGAGCAGAAGCCAGGCCCAACGGACCTTCATGGACTCACGCTTCTTGAGGCACCAGCCACGGACGGTGCGGCACCTTCCGAGACCTTCATCGGCGGCCCAAAACCCGCTGAGCTGAGGGCTCGCTCGCCGGTGGGTGAGGAGAGAAGCGCGATGAAAGCCTCGGCCAAACTCTTCGACGAGGAGTGGGTTGTGATAGCGATGGGATAGGAAGCGATCACATTGAACTCGGCGGGGATGGGGACAGCACTCACGCCTGCGCTCGTCGAGCTTACATCACTTTGGTAGACGATGCCTGCGTCGGCTTCGCCTAGTTGCACCTTGGCCAACACCTGTTTGACGTTGAGTTCCCTCGAAATAACGTGCCCAAGAACCCGCTTCGGGAAGTCTTGGCCCAGGCTGAGGGCGGCCTTTTGCAAGGCGATTTCGCTGTAGCGCCCGACGGGAACTTCGGGGGCTCCCAGCACGAGGCGACAGGGCAGAGCTAGGTCACCGAGCGTCTGGATTTTGCCTTTGGCTTGGGGAGCAACCGCGATCACCAACTGGTTCGTGGTGAAGGTAACTGGGCTTTTCACATGGCCACTCTGCACCAGGGCGGTCATGTAGCGCTCGTCTGCCGAAGCCAATACGTCTGCGGGTGCACCTTGTTCGATTTGAGTGCGAAGCTCCTGCGTCCCAGCGAAGTGATAGACGAGGTCGGCGAAGGGGTGCGCGCGTTCGAATTCGGCTTCGAGCGCTTCGAAGGGCCGGGTCAACGAAGAAGCTGCAAACACGACGACTTCGACCGACTTTGACGGCCCCGCTGACTGAGGAGAGCGAGCTGTCGCGCCCGAGCTCACGGTTGCGTTGGGGGCCTCGTGCGGCTTCGGATCGCAGCCGGGTCCGCCCAAGATCGCACCCAGGAGGGTGAGACCTATGTGAAGGAGCGCCCGATGTGCGCCAAATCGCGCGGAATGAGTCATGTAATGTTTACATTGCATGCTGACATGTAGACGTGTCAACGCGGGCTCGAACGCCTCGACTTCATGGGGCCCGGGCGGTAGGGCACGCCCATGAGTGGCGATAGTTCTAAGCGTTTCCCTAAACTGGAGCTGATTTCACGCAAGGTCACTGAAGCAGCGGGTAGCTCGCTCGCTTTCACCATGGCCGTGCTGGTGGTGGTGTTGTGGCTCGTCTTGGGGCCGGTATTTCATTATTCGGACACGTGGCAGCTCGTCATCAATACGGGCACCACCATCATCACCTTCTTGATGGTATTTTTGATCCAACGCTCTCAAAACAAAGATTCTCAAGCCGTTCACCTCAAGCTCAACGAGATAGTCGCGGCTATTTCCGGCGCCAGTAATCGGCTCATAGACGTAGAAGACCTCAGCGAAGCCGAGCTGAAGGTGCTCCACAAGTACTACCAGGAGCTCGCGCTCCTATCGAAGAAGGAAAGGCACATCACGGCGTCGCATTCGATCGACGAAGCGCATGAGCGCTATCGTCGCAAACGCGATGAGCGCATCAAGAACTACTCCAACTGAATCAGGCGCGCCCCGTCCGCGCCGCCTCAGCTTGGTCTGAACGACGCCCGAGCCAGAGCAGCAGGCGGCGATATTTTCGAGGTAGGAAGCGAGCTAGAAAGTCGAGCACTTTCGCGTCGCTTCCAACCAGGAGTCGCGTGTTCTTGCGCTCAATTCCTCGCCAAATTGCACGCGCGCATTCTTCTGGGCTCTGCCGAGCCAAGAGCCGGTCAAAGTCTTCAGCGAGTTGCTCGTGAGTTCGGCTCCCAGGGCCCTGCCCTCGGCTGCGTCCATTCCGCACGATGCCTGTGCGGATGCCGCCAGGATGAACGCAGGTGACCGTTACGGGATGCCCAGCTAAGGCTAGCTCGACTTCGAGTGCCTCCGTGAAACCGCGCACGGCAAACTTCGACGCGACGTACGCGCCCAGGCCGTGAAAGGCCAAAAGCCCAAATACGCTCGATAGATTGACGATATGGCCTCTACCGGAACGAATCAGATGGGGCAAGAAAGCCTGAACCCCGTGAACAACTCCGAAGAAGTTCACGTCCATGAGCCATTTGAGATCATTTGGGTCCATCTCTTCGATGGGCACATGCAAGCTTACGCCCGCGTTGTTGATCAAAATATCGACACCTCCGAAGCGCGTAGCCGTGGCGTCCGCCCAGCTGAACACGGCGCTACGATCGGAGACGTCGAGCATTTCTAGGCTAAAATCGTCTTCACTGAGTCCGAGCCCGCGCAGCTCACTTCGGAGCGTTTCGAAATCCTGATTCTGCCAATCGGCGAGGGCCAGCTTGGCCCCTTGGCTGGCCGCTAGATGCGCTAACGCGCGACCGATGCCACTCGCCGCGCCGGTGATAGCGACGACGCGGCCCTGCAGAAAGGTGAAGGGACCCGAGTTTTGGGAGGCCATCGCGGATTGACGGAAGGGTAACAATTCTGGTCCTCGGGCTACGTTAGAACGCCGCTAGCCCTTCACTTTGATTCGGAGCGCATTTCGAATCGGAGCGCATCCAGGGGAGTTGCGCGCGCGAGCGTACCAAAGCTCTCTGAGCCCAACACGGCAACTACGGGATACCCTCCGGTGATGGGATGATCGGGGCCGAGTATGATCGGTTGACCGCTCTTGGGCACCTGGATGGAACCACGAATCATGGGAATGGGAGCAGCTTCGTCGAACTCAACCCGGTCGAGCGCGGGTCCCTCCAGGCGAACGCCGGTTCGATCTCGCTCTTTTGCGACGCGATACTCTGACCCGAGCAGCGTCTCCAGAGCCCGGGCAGAGAACAAGCCGAGGTGAGGCCCGGGACTAAGCCTGAGCGTTAGCGTACGTGGAGCGTCAGCGATCTCGGGGTCGCAGCTCGTGCGGGTTCGGTAAGCCGGGTGCGCCTCGGCGAATTCGATACTGGATTCATTCAAAGAAGGGCGAGTGAGCGAAGCTGGGGCGGGCGTAAGAATATCGCGCGCGCGTAGCGCGCGCCCCTCGTGTCCGCCAAAGCCGGCCACGAAGTGTGTAGAGCGCGAGCCGAGCACCGCGCTCCCTTCGAACCCACCCTCGATCGAGAGGTAGCGCGGCCTAACCCGAGCATCGATTTCAATAGTTTCGCCTTCCTCCGGACGGAAAGGTCCACTCTCGAGCCCGAGCCAAGGGCGGCCCATCGCGCGAAAACGAAGCACGCCGCCCGCAATCTCGAGCGCCGCCATAGTGATGGAATTGTGAACAGCCCGCGCGCTCTCTTGGAAACTCTCAGGATCGAGCGGCCCCGATTCGGGCAGGCCTTGGCCCAGGCAGTGCGGACGCCCGCAATCTTGCAAAGTCGTGAGCGGTGGCGTCGACTCGATGAGGAGCCAGGGCATCTCGCGTTGGGCAAGAGAAAGCCGGATGTCGAGGACACGTCCTGAAGCCCTGGGCGCGTTGCCCTCCGACACTGGTTCGAACTGAACTCGATCGCCGGGTCGAAACAGGAAGGGCTCCGAGCGGCGAGGGTCGAAGCCGGCTGGTCCGAGTGACCTACCCAGCAGATGCCATCCTCCAGGCGAGCTGAATGGATAGATAGCGGTGTAATGCGCGGCCATGGCTAACGAACCCGCCGGAACGCGCGACCTCGGAGAGACGCGGCGGGGCAAGACGAGCCGGGCCGGCAGTGGGCCTAGATAGGCAAACCCTGGCAGAAACCCGAGCAGCTCCACCTCGTATCGCGCTGCGGCATGGAGAGCGACGAGTTCTTGGGCGTCAAGGCCGAGCGCTTCTGCGCAGGGCAACAGATCGGGGCCGTCGTAAACGATGGGCAGTTTGTGATGCCGCGGAACTTCCGTGTCTTCGAGCAAATGGGCCAAGACGGCCTCGAGCTCCTGGAATTCAAGGTGCTTTGGCAGTGCGAATAGGCAAACCACGCCTACTCCCGAAACGACATCGGCTTCAGGAAAGGCCTGGAGCAGCGTGCGTTGGACTCGCAGCGTGGTTTCGGTGCGGCGCGCCGAAGGAGGCAAGCCGAGATCGATGAAGATCCCAGCGTCGCCGTAGCGGGCGAACTTCAAGTCGAGTTCCGGTTGGGCCGAAGCTAGCCCAGCGGTCGCTCTCGGATCGGATGGACCGTGCTCCTTCACTTTTAGCTCACATCTGCGTCGAGAACGCTGCGCACGGCTTCGGCGATTTGCGCTGCGTTAGGTGTATCGCCGTGGACACAGAGTGTTTGATAGAGGCCAGTTCTGGCTAAATTTTGAGCCTCGAGCGCGCACAGCCTTGGGTCTGAGAGGAGCGCGCCTGGTTGACCTCGAGGTACCAGAGCGCCGCTGGGCTCTTTGCCGCGATCAGCGAAACCCTCGGCTTTGCATGAAAACCCTCGTGCCTCCCCGAGCTTGAGCAAAACAGAGTGAGGCGGACCGACGAGAGTCACCTCCGTTTTCAATAGGCGGGCGATGACGTCGAGGAACAGGTTCGCGAGCCGCGGCTCGCGGGCGATGTCATGATACAGGGCGCCGTGAGCTTTCACGCTCTGCAACGGAGAGGACTCGGCTTGAGCCAGCTCCGCGAGCGTTCTCAGTTGTTGTTCGAGGCTGTGGGCTAGGTCGCTCTCCGCGAGGGGCATCGAGACACGACCAAATTGTGCCTTATCCGGGTACGATGGGTGAGCACCCAGCACGGCCCCCCAGCGCTTGGCCGAACACACCGCCTGGCCCATGGTCTCGCGATTGCCGGCGTGGCCGCCACACGCCACGTGCACGACATGCGCAGAGCGGTAGAGCGCCTCCGGTTCGCCCGCGAGCTCCCCGACGTCGATGTTGAGGGTGACGATAGCCATGGCACTTCAACTCCGGCCTGTCGCGCCGGGGCAGCGCGCAATCTAGCGCAAACCCGAGCTCTTCGTTGAGGGCGCTCGCGGCCCTCGAAAAGGCGCGCTTTGGGCGGCACGGGGCAGCTTGGCCGGCGGCAGCCGGTAAGGTATAGCGCGGGCCCCGTGGCCCGTTTTATCGACGAACTCAAGCGTACACACTCTTGCGGAGCCCTCCGCGCCTCTCATACGGGGAATGAAATCGTCCTCTTCGGTTGGGTGGCCAGTCGACGCGATCACGGCAATTTGATCTTTGTCGATTTGCGCGACCGCGAAGGCGTGACTCAGATTGTGTTCGATCCTGAAGCTTCGGGTGAAGCTCACGCGCTCGCGGAGTCGTTGCGCAGCGAATGGGTAATAGGCATTCGAGGGCGTGTGAAGGACCGCGGCGAGCAGTTCAGCCAAAAAGAAGGCAAGATGGTCAGCGCCAAGAACCCGAACCTCGCTACGGGCGAGATCGAGGTAGAGGTGCTCGAACTCGGCATCTTCAACAAGGCCGAGACTCCCCCCTTCGAGATCAGCGAACGCTGCGACACGGGCGAAGAAGTTCGACTCACCTATCGCTATCTTGATTTGCGTCGCGCGCCTTTGCAGCAGGCGCTCAAGGCCAGGCACACCATCGCGCAAGCCACGCGCAACTTTCTTTCGAACCAAGGTTGTCTTGAGGTCGAGACGCCCTTTTTGGTCAAATATACGCCGGGCGGTGCGCGCAACTTCTTGGTGCCGAGTCGCGTTCATTCCGGCAAATTTTACGCTTTGGCCGAGAGCCCGCAGCTCTTCAAGCAGCTCCTGATGTGTGCGGGCTATGAGCGGTACTTCCAGATCGTGCGTTGCTTTCGCGATGAAGATAGCCGTCTCGATCGTCAGCCTGAGTTCACTCAGATCGACATCGAGATGAGCTTCATCAATCAAGACGATCTGTTCACCATGATCGAAGGTTTGGTGGGCGCAGTGTGGAAAGCGACGCTCGGAATAGACCTAGCCGAACTCTATCCGGGGGGCCCCGAGCACCCGGCGGGTTTCCCGAAGTTCCCGCGTATGCGCTTCGAAGACTCGATGCGCGACTATGGCAACGACAAGCCCGACGTGCGCTTCGACATGAAGCACGTCGACCTCACCGAGCTCATCGTTTCGCACGGCGGAGGTGGCGTGCCGTTCTGGGAGCCCATCGCGCAGAAGTTTCGCGACGGCACTTATCGTAAGGATTTGCCCACCGAGATCGTCAAGCTGCTGGTCATCCCTGCCAGCGCGAATTTGAGCCGAAAAGACGGCGATGAGCTCGAGAAAATGGCTAAGAGCATGGGGGCCTCAGGGCTCGCTCGCGCCAAGCTCGGCCCAGGTGGCGAGTGGACGCAATCGCCGCTCAACAAGATGATGACGCCCGAGCTCCGCGACGCCATCAATCAGGCTTCGGGCGCCCAAGAGGGAGACCTCTTGGTGTTCCAGAGCGGCAAGGCGCAGCTCGTGCACACCGTGATGGCGAACCTGCGCGTCTACCTCGGTAAGCGCCTCGCACTCATTCCAGAGCACGGCCATGGCGGCACCTTTCGCTTCCTGTGGGTCGTTGATCCTCCCCTTTTCGAGTACGACGACGAGACCAAAAGCTGGGCAGCCGCTCATCACGCCTTCACTCGTCCGCACGATGACTGCGTCGCCCTGATCGACACCGATCCCGGCCGTGTTCTTTGCTATCGCTACGACCTCGTGCTCAACGGCTTCGAGATTGGCGGCGGCTCGATTCGTCTCCACGATCCCGCGGTGCAAGCCAAGGTATTCGCCGCTCTTGGCATCGACGGCGACGATGCGCGCCAGAAGTTTGGCTTTTTGCTGGACGCGCTCAAGTTTGGCGCGCCGCCCCACGGTGGCATCGCGCTCGGCATGGACCGTCTGGTGATGCTCTTGACCGGTCGTGAGAGTTTGCGCGATGTGATCGCCTTCCCCAAGACGCAAAAGGCGGTGGACTTGATGAGCGACGCGCCCACAGCGGTCACCAATCAACAGCTCCGCGAACTCCACGTTCGTATCGCAGACGAGAGCTAGAGGTTCCCCTCTTGGGGCTATTCGGGGAGCGAAACGTTGACGAAGGACACAGCTTCGCTCCCCGTGTCGTCGAGCGAGTTCGTTTCGAAACTCCACGTGCTTCCCGCATCGATGTCGATGGTCTCGCTGGCCGTGGCCATTCCTACCGGGCGCCCCTCGTCCGTTAAGGTGAAGACGTTGAGCTTGGGGCTGGTGACCGCCACCTCGAGGTGGTTCTGAACCAGCCCCGAGAAGGCCGTCTTCTCGCCCATTTGGACGAGCTGAAGCGGGCTCACCGTGACATCGTCGCAAAGCACTACGCCCGCCAAGGCGAAAGCGGGCAGGGAGTATTCGACGACCTCGAGCTCAGTCTCGACGATTCCATCTGGAAGCTTCTGAGTGCCTGTCATCGAAACGCCGCCCGGTTCGACGCACTGAATGAACCCGCCGGACCCTTCATCCATGAGGTAGAGCTGGCTCGATAGGGCCTCGCCCCAGAAAGCGAGAACCTGTTCCGCGCCGTCCAGGAAGTTGACGGTGATACCGCCGTAACAAATAGGCTCGTCCGATTGGTTCTCGATCACCGCGTAGAACTCGAACCCGTCGTCCGTGGGTTGGAAGGTAAGAGCGGTCAGGGTCAGCCCGCCTTCACTTCTGCCGAGTTCGCGCAAAGTCACCCCCTCGGGGAGGACGAATAGGTCCGAGTTGAGCTCTCCGGCTTGCCCACCCAGGGCGCCGCCTGCTCCACCGCTGCTGGGTGCTCCACCTGCGGCCGGATTGCCCCCCGCGGCTTGCCCTCCGCTCGCGACGCCACCTCCTGCCGCAGCGCCACCTCCTGCCGCAGCGCCTCCAGAACTTCCACCGCTCGGGTTCGGCGAGGTTCCTCCCGTGCTCCCTCCACTGCTTGAGTCGTCGTCAGGGCTACTACCGTTCGAGCAGCCGAACGCGAGAGAGGCAACCACCAAGCTGAGGGCGACGGATAGAAGTTTGAACGGCATGGCTAGAACCGAGAGAGACCCTGGGTGGAGGTTAGCTTCGCTCGGAACCGCGCGCGAGCCCCGCTATGAGTGCTTGGTGAGGGGCGCCGAGGGTCGCGGCGAACGGCACCCTACTTCCTCTGGGCTGGCCAACGAACTTCGAGCGCGGCGACCGATCACGTCCCACAGTCGAGGCGAAATGTCGCACTCGATAAATATTCTTTCTCTACGAGTAATTTATCTCGTGAATAGAAAGAGGGTTGTCTGTGCTCACGCGAGGGTGCATTGCCGCCCCAACGCAGAAACCTGCGCCTCTGCGTCCCGCTGCGGTCGAAATTCCTACATCGACTAGCGGGGTACCTAAGCCCTTACTTTCTATGACAATGCGCTCTCATTGACCCTATCCAATCTGAGTGTGTCCAAAAGGCGAATCTTTCCGTTTGATGTCATTTTGGATGACCTCATGTTTTGCGAGGGCGCTCTGCTCGGTATGCGAACCCTGCGGAACCTGTCGCACCTAGGTGCGGCGTCTCTCTCATTGATAGGATTCATCGTCGGATGCGGGCCCGCAACGACAGTGGACGATTCCAGTATGGGCACTGGCGCTTCAGTGGGCGATACCGGTGGCTCTGGACCCAATGGCACTGGCGGGAATGGACTCCCGGGCGGCGGCGGTAGCGGCGTAGGCGGCGGCGGAATCATTCCTGGCGGCGGCGGTACGGGCGGCTCTGCTCTTCCTCCTGCTGGTGAATGTGTCGTCGGTATTCCGGCAACCTCGCAGATCCCCCGCTTGCGGAATCGCGAGTACGATGGGGCCATCAAAGAGTTGCTTGGGCTGACCACCCTGTCGAATGGCTCGCTGCCGTCGGCTGCGCTCAACGCCGACTACGACGGCAGTCTCAACAACAACTCCTGGGGTGCCTACCAAGACGCGGCCGGCAAGATCTCGGTCGAGGTTATGGCCAACCCCACGGCCAAGGCCATGTTCATCTCGTGTGACGGGGCCGACGCCGCCTGTCTCGAAGGAACGATTCGGGACTTTGGTCGGAAGGCTTTCCGTCGTCCCGTGACCGATGCTGAGGTGACGAGCCTCATGCGGCTGAACAGCCTCACGCCTGCGCCCTCCAGTCCAGACGAGGTTGTCGAGGCTATCCTTTACGCATTCCTCGTGTCGCCGTCCTTCATCATGTTGCCCGAGCTCGCGCAGGATGCTGAAGGTTCGGCCTTCAAGCTCAACAACCACGAGGTAGCGACTCGCCTCGCCATCTTGCTCTGGGGTTCGATTCCCGACGAGATTCTCCGCCAAGCTGCGGATGACGGCCTACTCTCGACCAAAGAGCAGATCCTCGAACAAGCCAAGCGCATGGTGGGTGAGCGCGACCTCGCTGCCCCTCTAGTTAAGGCGTTCCACCGCACCTACCTAGATATGGATGGCCCACGTTGGGGCAAGGCCGGTCACGACGAGGCCAAGTATCCTATGTGGTCGCAAGCCGTGGTGGCCCCGATGCTCGCCGAAGTTGAAGCTTTCGTCGAAGACGTAGCCTTTAACAACGGCAAGTTTAGCGACCTCCTCCTCAGCCCGGCGGCCTTCGTCAACAAAGACACCGCGCCTATCTATGGGCTCGAGGCAAGCGCCTACGGCGCTGAGCTAACCAAGGTTAGCTTGACCCCTCCCGAGCAGAGGCCCGGTATCCTAACCCGCGTCGGCTTCCTGAGTTCGTACTCGAAGTACGACACTTCCAGCATCATCTTGCGCGGCGCGTTCATCATCGGTCACATTCAGGGCATCGACCCTGGCACCCCTTCTGAGGGCGCGACCGAGACGGAGATCCCCGAGGGCGATTACAAGACCTATCGTGAGTCGATTGAGGCTCTAATCGCGACGGGTGCCCCCTGCACCGAGTGTCACTCTACCTTTGTCAATCCGTCTGGTTATGTCATGGAGAAGTACGACTCTATCGGCAAGTGGCAGACGGTGGATCAGCTCGGGGGCGACATCGACGGAACCGGCAATGTCATGCTGAAGAAGGCTTCGAAGGATGGCAGTGTACCTGCGGTTGTGAAGCTGATCAGTTCACCCCAAGAGCTCATGACGGAGATCGCAAACGGCCCCACGGCGAAGCACCAGTACGCAGAGAAGTGGGTGTCCTTCGTAACCGGCCGCATTCCGAACGGAAACGACGCTTGCACAGTTGATGTCCTCAACACCAACCTGCAAGGCGACAGTTACACCGTGCTCAACCTAATGACCGACCTCACGCAAGCAGATTCCTTCCGTCTGCGAACTGTTGGAAACTGAGAGGGAACGCGAACATGACTATGAATCTGAATCGAAGAATCTTTCTCCGTGGGTTAGGTGGAGCTGTTGTTGCGGCTCCGTTCCTCAGCTCGGTTGCCGAACAAAATGCCAAGGCGCAGGGCGCGCCAGCCGGCGATCCGCGTCGGCTAATCGCTATGTTTACGCACTACGGTGCGTTTACGCAGAAGTGGTTTCCAGACAAGGCTCATGGTGCGCTCCAGGCGTCAGACTTGGAGGGCAAGTCCATCAAGAGTCTCGTCCCGCATATTCCGAAGCTGCTCATTCCGCGCGGTCTCCGCTCGATGAATGAATGGAGCTTCAGCGGTGAGCTTGGGCAAACCACTGACCCACATACGCAGACGGTTGGGTCGTTCTTTACCTGTCAACCGGTTACCCCGGATGACGGTAAGTTCACGGCGACGCCGCTCGGTCCATCGCTCGATCACGTTTGCGCGCAGCAGCTACAAGCAGACGGAGCGCCTCTCTTCATGCGCGTTGGCAACGGAAATGACAGCCCGCAGTCGGCCATCTCCTACTCGGCGGCTGGCACAGCCTTTGCCGGCATTGGTACGCCTTCGCAGGTCTTTACCCAGCTCACCAAGCTCTACGGCCAAGGACCCGTCAACGAGGACACCTATAAGGTGGCCCGCGGCAAGAGCGTTCTCGATATCGTTCGAGCTGACCTCGAGTCGCTCGCGCTGGTCAACATGAGTGGTTCGGACAAGCAGAAGATCTCCGATTGGAAGGACCTTCTCACCGATGTCACCCAGACGGTTCGGGCGGAATGCAGCGAGGAGAGTGCAACCAAGCTCGACCTCAACAGCCAGACCATCGGGGCTCCGCTCACCGATATTACGGCGGGCGTCTCTTCGGTCATGAACAGTCTCGCAGTTTTGGCAGCGGTCTGCGACGCGAACCGAGTGATCTTCCTCAAGTATCCAGGTGCGTACTTCTTCCGCAGTCTCGGTATCCAGAACGATGCACACGGCCTGTCGCATCGTCAGGGCGATGCCTTCATGGGCGGTCGCGCCTGCGTGGCTGGTGTGAACGACCTGATCGTGAAGGTCGACACTTGGTATGCAGAGCAGTTCGCGGACTTGGTTCAGAAGCTAGACAGCTTCAACGAAGGTAGCGGGACCGTTCTCGACAACTCGGCTGCCGTACACTTCCAAGAGATGTCGGATGGCAACAGCCACAACCAGAACAACCTGCCCATTCTCCACGCTGGCAGTTGCGGCGGTTACTTTAAGGTTGGGCAAGCCGTCAACGTCGAGAACGGCGAGGCAACTATGTCGTCCGGCAATAGCGATGGTGCATGCGCAGACGGTGGAACAAGCAACGTACCCGATCCTAACCAGGGAGCGGGCGACACGGGAACTCCGAAGACCATCGCTAACGTTCCACTCAACAAGTACTTCTGCAACCTCATGAACGCGATCGGCGTGAAGGGCGACGCGGATGGCTTCCCTGCAAAGGGTGGCAGCGAGCCAGTCAGGAAGTTCGGCAAGTACGACGACACCAAGCTGTTCAAGGGAGGGGGGCCGTCGGCCTCGACCTTTACCAACCCGGGCGAACTCGAGGCGCTTCGAGGAAACGGGTAAAACACCGAACGAGCGCGAAAAGCGTTCGAGTTGGTCCAGCAAAAGCGGCTCTCCGAAAGGGGGGCCGTTCTTGCTTTGTCGGCCCTGCCCAAGCTCCCGTTTGCGGTGGCTGCCTGCCCCAGTCACGAAGCTTGCGGCGATGAAGTTCGAGCGCCGGCCGCCCCGTAGCTAGGTGCCCGGAGAGCTAGATGCCCGGAAGCTTGATTCGGCGCGTAGTCTCAGCGAAGCCCGAGGGGAGCGCTGCGCCACGCCTAAGCGAATTTGGCCCGAGAATGGGCCAAACGACGAGCGGGCGTAAATACGACGCGCGCCCGTGCGAAAAGGCGGGGCGCGCTCAGTTCGAACGCGCTCAGTTCGAACGCGCTCAGTTCGAACGCGCTCAGTGAGTGGCGCCGTTCTGAATCCACTCTTCAATCGCTGCAATCACGTTTGGTGCCAAGCAATTGCCGTAGAGGGGATCAGGGTCGCACCCGAAGGGCATTCGACTCGACATGCCTTGCTCCATCGGCTCGCACTCGCCCTTGATGATCTTCAAAAGGGCGCTGCTTTCGGGCTGGCCCGGCGTAATGAGCGGAATTCCGCCACATAGCGAAGAAGTGGCGGTGGTGAGGGTGGCGTAGAGGGGCTCGTCATCGGCTGGACTCATCCAGCTCATGTGGGGCTCCGTCTCGCCGTTGTGGCAGGAGGCGCTGCCGCAAGGTTCATTGATGATAGTCGTCACCGTTGAGTAAGCTGCTGCGATGCTGCCGCCCGCCGCCGGGCCGCCACCCACGGTACTGCCGCCCGTATTGGAGCCGCCACTAGGAGCTCCGCCAGCAGGCGAGCCACCGATTGCATTGCCGCCAACACCAGCGCCGCCGACGCCAGCGCCGCCAACACCAGCTCCGCCGACCGTAGAAACTGCACCACCGGTAGGGCCTGTGCCGCCGGTGAGCGCGCCACCCGCTGGTCCGCCACCGGTCCCAGAGTCTGAGATGTTAGCGGTGCAGGCGTTCAACGTCGCCACGGAGGCGACCAGAGTGAGCGAACTTGTGATGAAGGATGAGATTTTCATGATCTTGGACGGAGTAAGCAAAGGTAAACAGCTACTGCAAATATAGGCCAAATTAGGCCAAAATCAAAAACGAATTGGTGAAACTTCTTCGCTCCAACTGCACTCGCTGCGGGAGTCGGAGTCACTTCCACAGTTTGGTGCTCGCCGACCGACGCGCAAGGGAAAGAGCTGATGTGAGCCGACCTGACATGAGCCGAGCCCTCTTAACTAGACGGCCACAGCCGTCGACAAAAAAAGAGATGCTCAAGACCTCTTCACGGGTCCCGTGAGCGTTGATGGCTTCGCCATCATAGAGCCCAGCTTCGAGCTCGGTCGTTAGCTTCGTCGGACCAGCTTGCGGCGCGTCCAGACCCATAACAAATAACAAACTATACGCCGCTAGGGAGGCGGAAGGGCGACGAGCAACCCTAATTTCTGAACGGGCCTCGCCGCGGCCCTTGTCGTGCGCCCGCTTCCCCTAGACTGCCAGCAGCGCCGCCTTCGCCAGAGCTGCCGCCGAACGGTTCGCCCCCGAAGCCACCGCTCGCTCCGCCATCTCCACCACTCGGGCCTTGGCCGCCACTTGCCCCGCCACTATTTCGGCCTCCCGCGCCGCTCCCGCCCATAGTGCTGCCGCCGCCAGCAGGGGCGCCGCCTGAACTTCGTCCCCCCGCACCTGTCGTCGCTCCCGTGGTCGCGCTTCCGCCGAGCTGGGCTAGTCCGCCGCTACCACCGGCATGGGCGGGGCTTTGATCGTCGATACCAAAGTAACCACAACCGGGCGTTAGCGCGAACCCAAGAGCTAGCGTCAGCCGGAGCCTAACTCGTCGATATTTTCGGGCGGGACTTGGGGTTCTTGGCTGAGGCACGGCGAGCCTTGGAAGTTCGAACTGTAGCAGCTCTCAAGAGGCGAGTGGAGGCGCCACCTGACGTGCGAAGCCGCTTACCCGCCGCGTGAGGGCAGGCTTATGCTGTCGCGCCGGGGCAGCCGTTCCCCTCGGCGAAGCGCACATTCGCGGCGAACGTCGAGCTCTCGTATACTCGCCGCTATCCTTGACAAGGGACTTAGAAAACGAGCTTGGGTGTCCCAGTCCGGGGGGAGCCACCACCTTTCGATCGCGCCCTAGAGGGCGTCGATTGCAAAGCGTCGTGCGCCTCCTTGCGGGCGTTTTGGCGTGGACTTTGGCAATCCAGCTAGGCCCAGTTGAAGCGCGAGCCGAGGCCACGCGTGACGTGCCAAAACTCGGTCTGCGCGCCATGCCTGAGTTGTTTCAATTGGCCACGCCAGACAGCGCTCAGGGTTATTCGATGGCAGCGAGCCTGGGCCTGGGGCACATCGATGCGGTGGGCCGCGTCCCCGGTGCGGAGCGCATCGGAAGTAGTGTCGCGGCGGCTTACGCGGTGCTTCCGAATCTTAGTCTGGGGCTCGATTTTCGAGGCCACCTCGATCTATTTCCGGGTGCCAACGAGGGCGCCAATGGCGTGGGCGAGCCTCGCTTGAGCGCTCAAGGTGTGGTGTTTCGAGCCCAGGAGTTCGCGTTGGGCTGGGCGGTGTTTCTGAGGCTTCCCGGGGCCAGTGCGCCTTCGATTGCGTGGGACGCGGCGACGCCTTCGATGCGAGCGCTTGGAAGTTACCAGCTCAATTCGACGCTGCGGCTTGTGCTCAACTTAGGGCTCGAGCTTGATCAATCTTATAAGTCAGTTCAGGACTATTCGCTCTTGAGTGACGCTGACCGCATCACGCTTGGTTTGGGTAAGGGGCCCACATTGCCCGTCGGTTTGGGCCTTAGTGCGCGCTTCGAAGCTTTTCCGCACGAGGCTTTGGTTGAGATATTCGGGCGACCTCAAGTGGGTGACAACGCTGCCGACTTTGGTGAGTGTCCGTGGGCACTCAAACTCGGTGTGCGCCCACATTTGAGTCGAACAATCAGTGGAATGTTAGGAGTTGAAGTCGGGCTGTCGGCGCGGAGCTGGAACCAACTGGAGAGCAGCGTGGTCCCCATCGAACCTCGAGTAGGTTTGATGCTCGGCGTGATGTATGCTCCCGAGCCCGGCTACGCGAGATCCGAGCCCGAGAGGCCGCCGCCACCCGAGCCGCCACCTGCGCCGCGGCCACCGTCGAGCGTCGCTGTCGATGTTGAACTCGGAGGTCGCGTCGTGAGTGAATCAGGAGAAGCGCTCGTAGACGCCACTGTGCGCGTTATGGAGCAAGGTCAAGAAGTAGCCCGCGCTACTGTTGACGCTGAAGGTCGATTCGAGCTGGAGGACCTGCCCAATCGCCCGAGTTTCGAGGTCGCGGTAGAAGCCCTGGACTACGAGACGAAAACGCTCACCGTCGAGGCTGGGGCTCAGGCGGAAGTGATCCTCTACCCGGCTTTGCCTGCGGGTGTCGTAGAAGGTCGCATCTCAGACTACAAAGACCAGCCTTTGTCGGCCAAAGTTCGTGTTCTGCCGTTGGGAGTCGAGGTTCTGGCGGCCGAAGACGGCCGTTTTCATCTGGAGCTGCCGCCCGGCAAATACTCACTTACGGTCGAGGCGGTCGGGTTTCGCTCAGAGACGCGGGTGGTTCAGGTCGAAAATCGAGGCGTTTTCATCCTCAACTTAGCCATGTCGCGCTAGGCTCCAAAGTCCATGCGCAGTTCCGGGGAGCGGTCGGTCAAGTCTCCGGAAGGAAAGGCTCGAAAACCCGGAGCAGCATTAGCCCGAACCGAACTGGCCGCGCGAATCATGGGGCAGAAGAGTCTTTGGCTTGAGCTCATGCTCGTGCTGGTCGGCCTCCTAGCTGGGTATGCCGGCTTTGTTTGGTGGAGTCAGGACCCCCTGGCAACGCTGAGCGAACTATCGGGGCAGCCTGAGCGAGACACGTCTACGAGCGTTGGCACGTTCACGCTCGCTGCGCTCGGCGATCCATTCGAAGAGGGCGATGGAGCCAGAACGGACGCTCGCTCCGAGGCTTTTTTCTCGCTGTCGGGCGGGGCGCGTCTCACCTTGCGCCCGAGCTCGCAGGTGCGCTTTCAGAGGCGGGCGGGTAAAAAGGGCACGCTAGGCCTGTCGGTGGAGCTGGGTCAGGTAGAGGTGAAGGTCGATGCTGAGCCCCTCAGTTTAAGCTCAGTGTTTGGTGAGTTCTCGCTCGCTCCGAAGACGACCCTAGGGCTGAGCCGCAGGGGAAAAAGACTCAGCGTGAGCGTCAACTTCGGGCGCGTCGAGGTGGGTCGAGCCGGAAACCTGGTTCAGCTCGAGGCGGGTCAGACGCTCGAGCTGGAGATCGGCGGCGTAGTGATCGAGCCGGACAAGACCGTTCCCGAGCAGGTGAAAGCTCCCGCTCAGGCGCCCCCGCCTATCCAGGAAGTTGCCTTTGATTTGCTCGTACCCGTGGGCGAGTCGTTTACGGTGCACGATCCAAGTCCGCCGACACGCGTCGCGTTTCGCGCGGACTGCCCGGGTTCATTCCGGCTCGAGGTGGGGCCGGAGTCAGTGACAGGTGAGGGACCGCTCACAGTTCACGCTAGCGAAGGCCCCCACTCCTATCTCGCTACCTGTCTTGTGGATCAGCGCCGCGCGACGGGGAAGTTCAGTGTAGTCCGCGAGATTGCAGCCAAGACCCTGCCTCATTTTGCGCCTCGAGCCGATGTGAAGACCGACGGCAGAAAATACACGGTGCTCTACCAGGCCAAGCTTCCCCATGTGAGTGTGAGCTGGCCCAACCCACCTCTTGCGCCGCGCTACTCGTTTGAGCTCGATGGCCAGGTGCTTCCGGCCCAGGGGCCTAGCTATGCGCTTCGCGCTCCCTTGCTCAGGCCGGGGGTTCATCGTTTGGCCTTCATCGCTCATTCGGTGCCCGAAAGGCGTTCCCGTGCCACAACTCTAACGATTCAGGCGGATGGCTCCGAGCTGGCCGGCTACGTCGGAGAACCCGCGGGCGAATTTGCGGCCGCGACCCGGGTGCCGATTTCGGGACAGGCTCTGCCCGGCTGGACTGTATCGCTCGATGGCAGGAAGATTGAACTGGATGCCGCTCGCCGCTTTTCACTCGAGACCGAACCTCAAGGAACCTTGGCGGTCATGTTCTCGCATCCGGACCGAGGCACCCACTACTATTTGCGGCGGCCGCGCGCTGCTCTGTGACGGTGGGCAGGCCTGTGGGGCTGCTCTGTCCATGAAGGCGGGCTCGGTTTGAGCAGCGAACGTCCAGTGTCGATGCCGTCTCTGGTGCTGGGGCGTTATCGAGTCCTTCACCATCTGGCGAGCGGTGGCATGGGTCAGGTCCTTTTGGCGCGCATGGACGGGGAAGCTGGCTTCTCACGCCCGGTGGTGCTGAAGGTCATGCGACCCGAGATGGCAACGAGCGAGGAAGGCAGCCGCCTGTTCCAGCGTGAAGCGCAGATCCTTTCTCGGCTACAGCACCCGGCCATTCCGAATATTTTAGATTTCGGCAGCGAAAACGGCGCGCACATCATGGTGCTCGAGTACGTGCATGGCTATTCGATGGCGAGCTGGCTCAACTATCGATTCGCCACTCGCAAGCTGATTTCGGTCGATGTTTGTTTGGCTATTATGAGACGAGTGTTAGATGCGCTGGCCTACGCGCATCACCTCGAGATGACGGACGCCATCGAGACCGAGGTTGTTCATCGCGACGTCTCGCCCGATAATATCCTGCTCGACCGCAGCGGCCACGCTTACCTCGTTGATTTTGGCATCGCGAGCGTCAATGGCCACAACCGCGCGCGTTCCACCGTTTCAGGCGCTTTTCGAGGAAAGCTTGGCTACGCCGCCCCCGAACTCTTGCGCGGCGAGCCTGCGCTAGCCGCCTGCGACCAATATTCCGCCGCAGTTACCCTGCTCGAGATGTTGTCACTGGAGCTCCCCTTCCACGCGCCTTCCCCTGCCGAAACTTTGCGCCGCATGGCGAGCGAGATGCCGCCACCGCCGTCTAGGTTTCGCAATGACATACCCGCAGGCTTAGATGAGGTGATGATGAAGGCGCTCGCCAAGTATCCGAGTGAGCGCTTCGAGTCTGTTCACGATTTCGCCCGGGCCTTGGCGCGTTTTCAGCGCGCCCATGATGAAGAAATCTGGCACGAACTACGCGGCACGGTGGAGCGCGACTTCGAAGAGATGCCGGCGGTGCTCAGCATTGAGCCGCTCGGAGCGCGGGAAGCGGCGTTAGAGCGAGGCCCGGGCACAACCTTAACCACGCACCCGACAGTCGCGCCCCAACGGAAGCCCAAGAAAGTGGCTCGAGGTTGGCTCATGGCAGCAGGAATCGGCTTGGTTTTGCTAGGCGCCCTCCTCTACTCGACGCTCTCGCGCCGACCCTCGCAGGTGGTGGTGGTGGGCGGCACTCAGCGGGGAGCCTCGGCGCCGCTCGTGGCGACCGAGCTGCCGCTAGCCGAACCCCCCAAGCTCGAGGCCACCTTGGGAGACGTCCTGGCGAGAGACGGCAAACAGTTCGAGAACTGTTTTGCGCGTCATGTAGACCAAGCGGAGAAGATGCCGGAAGCGATCTTGCGTTTCAGCGTCCGGCCGAACTCACCTCATGCCCAGGTTTCGATTCAACCCGAAGTGCTCTCCAAATCTGCCTTGGGCACTTGCTTGCGTTCCGCGGCCGAGGCGATCTCGTTGCCCTTACAAGATAAGTCCCTCTCTTTTCGTGTGCCTGTTCGCGCCAAGTTCGACGCAGTTCCGTGACCGATTGGGCGCGCCCGCGGCGCCAGTGTTGCCTCGAGAGAGCTTGTCGCTTGTGCCGAGCCTGCCCGTAGTATGTGAGCTGTATGGGAGGAGCGCTATCGCTGCTGGCCGAGCCATGCACGCCCGTTGCGGGAGAGATCGGCAAGGTGTTGAGACGACTTGGCTCGGCCGCGCGGCCACTTTCTGTCTGACTAACTAGCGGGAATGAAAATAATCTACTCCTGATTCAAATTGCGACCCCGATTGCGAAGCGGCGTGTTGAGCCGCTCCAAGGCTGGAGCAAAGTACCTACAACTCTTTGTCGGAGTTGGCGTTTGTGGATTCTGCGCTGCCAGGGCCTGGGTTAGATTCACGGCGGGCATGGCTGAAGTAGAGAAACCGTCTCGGGGCCGTGGTCCCAAACATTCGCAGCTCGATAACTCCGAGGCAGTTAGCCCGGACGAAGCGGAGGCGTCGTACCCTGAAAGCAAACTTTCGCCTCTCAAAGAGCCCATAGCTCGGGCCCCGAGCGAACGTCCGCCGCGGCACGCCAAGTCGAGTCCGCCGCCTCAGGTGGGCCTTTTGACGCCGACGCCTCGCTCCTCTTCGGCTCCGCCTCCTGCTCCCGACGAAGAAGTGACTCACGTTATGAACGGCGTGCCGGTCGCGTTGCCCGAGCAAGATCAAGCGTCGCGCGATGACTCGTCCGAGCGTGCTCAGGAGGCCAACTCGTCGGTCGTCGGTCGTCGGTCGAGCCGTCCGCCCGCTCCTGCCCGTGGGGGCTCGAAAATAGCCGTTCCTCCACCGGTTCCTTCGCGCGGCCCCATGAATTTGACGCCGCCACCCCCCCCTTCCAGGAACTCGGCGCGCTCCCAGCGTGGGGTTTCGCTCGACGGAGCTATCGCTCTGCCGCCGCCTCCACTCTTGCCGAATATTGGCGCAGAGGTCAGGACCGACCGGTCGCGGGCTCCTTTGCCCCCAGCGCCCGAACTCTTGCGCTCGCGAGAGAGGAACTCTGAACGTCCTCTTCCGCCCCCTCTCCGCCGTGGGGCTTCCGAGCCCGCGCCGCCGCTGGCTGCGCCGCCGCTGGCTGCGCCGCCGCTGGCTGTACCGCTCGCGCACGAGCCTTTCGCAACTGCGCCAAGCGCCCCGCCTCCCCGGGAGCAGCCTCGGACCGTCGCGGAGCTGGGGGCCGCGAGTGAGCTCATTCAGTGGCTCGAGCTTCAAGCCAAATCAGAGTCGAATTTGCCGCGGCTTGGCAGGCTCCACTTCGAATGGGCTCAGCTTCTCGAGTTCCCCGCGCGGGACTTTGCGGCGGCTCGGTTTCATTATCAAAAAGCTCATGAACTGATCCCGACGCACGAAGGAGTCATCGCCGGGCTGGTGCGCGTCGCGCTCATCTTAGAAGATTACTCGACTGCGTTTCGCTTCATGGACGCTCAGGTCAAGCAGACGCGCGCGCCCGGCGAAAAGGCGCAACGGCTGCTTTCGCTCGGGCTCTTGCTCGAAGACCACCTCAACCGCCCCGCGGATGCTCGGCGTGCTTACGAACAGGCGCAGGAGCTTTCGCCGCTCGATCCAGCGGTGCTCCGCGCTCTTTCGCATCGGTTGCGGGCGGACCGCGACTTTGACGCACTTGACGCGACCTTGGCGCGTCAGGCTGAACTAGCGGCGAGCGATCCATTTTTGCGGGCGGCCCGCGTGGCCCGGCGCGCGCGCTTGGTCGAGATTCAGAAAAAGGACCCAGAACTCGCCACGGAACTCTTTGAGCTCTCGTTCCAAGCTGCGCCAGATGCTTCGGCGGCGTTGTTCCATCTGGAGCGCCTACATGGCCAACGCGGGCAACATGTGGGTCTGGTCCAGACCCTCACGCGCAAGACCACGCTTCTCTCCGATCCGGAGGTGCGGGCAACGGGTCTCGAACGAAGGGCTCAGCTTGAGCTCGACAAGCTCGGTCAAGTTGACGCGGGCCTAGTCAGTCTCGAGCAAGCGGCAGAGAACGCTCCCGCGGACCGAGAGCTTTTGAGGCGGCTAGCCGAGCAATACGCGCGTTCGGGTCACCCGGAGCGCGCCCTCGCGACGCTGGAGCGACTCGATCAACTAGTGACCGACGCACGAGAGCAATCCTCGGTGCGGGTGCGCACGGCGCGCATCTGCGAATACGAGTTGAAAGACATGCCCCGTGCCATCTTTTGGTACGAGCGAGCGCGCCAGGCGCAGCCGGGTAGCCCGGCGGCCGTTTTGCCGCTGGTGCGCGTATATCGTCAGGTGGGCGCGTTTGCCGAGCTAGTGCAGGTACTTTTGGGCGAAGAGCGCGTCACGCTCGACCTCGAGCGGCGCGCAGCTCTGTTGGCCGAAGTGGCCGAGATTTACGAGACTCGGCTCGGCTCCGCCCAAGAGGCCCGCGCCTATCACACCCAAGCGCTTGGCGTCGTTCCAGGTCACGGGCCGAGTGAACGGGCCTTGTTCCGCCTCTATTCCGACGCGCGCATGACGCCGGAGCTGATTGAATTATTAGAGCGGGCCGCCGAAAATGCAGTCAGCGCTGAGGTGCGCGAGCGCCATCTGCTCAAGATCGCGACCCTGTATGAAGATTGGCTTGGCGAACACGAGAAAGCTCTGCAGACCTATCGCCGCATCTTGAGCCGCAACCCAGCCCACGGCGGCGCGCTTCTCGGCGCGCAAACTGCGGCCGAAAGAGCCAAAAATGCGCTGGCTCTGGTGGAGCTGCTGGAAGCGGAAGCCGAGCTCAGCCAAGACCTGGCGCGTAAGACGGCCCTCTTGGTGCGTGCCGCAGATACGGTTCGCGATCGACTTGGCGATCCGGGCCGAGCCGAGAGTTTGTACGGCCAAGTGCTCGGGCTCGACGCGCGTTCGAAGACGGCTCTAGCCGGCCTGGTGCGCCTCTTAGAGCTTTCGGGTCGGTTCGAGGATTTGGTCGAAGTACGGCGCAAGGAAGTGGAACTGGCCAGCGACAGCACAGGTCGCGCCCAGATTCTTTATGAGATCGCCGATGTATTAGAGAATCAATTGGGTGCGCCCGAACGGGCCGTGGCCTATTTGAAGCGCGCCGTAGGAGCCGATCCGAATCACCACGCGGCCAAGGATCGCCTCGAGACCTTACTCGCGCACACGCTCCAGTTCGAGGAGCTCTTGAAGCAACTGGCTGAGGATTGCCAGCGCACGGAAGACACTGAAGCGCGAGCTCTGCTTTGGCTGCGTCAGGGGCGCCTACTCGAAAATGGACTCGAGCGTCCCGAGCAGGCCTTGGCTGCGTATAGTGAGGCCGCTCGCGCTAATCCGAAGCTTCGCTCGGCTGAGGAAGGGCGCCTCCGTCTTCTAGCTGCTAGCGGCGACAGGCGTGCGTTCGCTGCCGAACTGGAAAGTGACTCGAAGCGCGCTACCGAGCCGCGCCTCGCGCTCTGGGAAGGGCTGGCTGCGTGCGAGGTCGTGTTGGATGAGCTCGGTCACGGGCACGATTCGGCGCGCAAACTAGAGGATTTTCTGCAGAGGTTTCCGAGCCACCCCCTCGCCCTCCTTTTGCTCGAAGAGGCCTATTCGGGCATCTCAGAGCGGGAAGGTCTTGTGAAGGTGCTCGAAGAGCAGTTCGCGCATTTCGCGGGTGCTGAGCAACTCGGAGCGCTCCACGAACTCTTGCGCTACGGCCCGAGCGAGCGAGCTCTCGGTTATGTCTCAGCGCTGCTTCAACGCCAGCCGGGGCACACGCTCGGGCTCGAGATCAAAGAGCGTTTGGCTCTCGTGCGGGGCGACTTCACCGCGCTCGCCGAGGCCGAGGCCGCGCTTTCGAGCGGCAATTCGGCTCAAGGTGTCCAGAGCCAACATTGGCTGTGGCTCGGGACGCTGCAGGAGACGCACGATCTCGCCCTTTCGTTGAAGTCCTATCGCACAGCGCTCGAACTCGATCCCGAGAGCATCGCGGCCGCTCGTGGGCTCGGACGAATCGCGGTGGCTTTGGCAGATCCGCAGCTACTCGTAGAAGCCGCTCAAGTCGAAACTCGCGTCACTCGCGACGGCGCGCGCGCCTCGGGCTTGATGGTTCAGGCTGCCCGGGTCTTGGATCAAAGAGGCCGCACGCCCGAAGCCGTGTCGCTGCTCGAGCGAGCGCTAGAGATGGATCCCAACGATCGGATCTCTGGCGAAGCGGTCGCTTACTTACTAGGCCGAGCTGGAGACCCAGCGCGGCTCGCCACGATTCTCTCTGCGGCTGCCCAGGCGGCGACCGATCCGTTGAGCGTCTCGCAACATTGGATGACGGTCGCTCGAGTTTACGAGGACGAGCTCAAAAATCGGGGAGCAGCGCTCGCTGCGCTCGGTCGCATCGAGAAGTTAGTTCCGAACGACCTCACGGCCATCCGGGCTCTCGGCGAACTCTACTTTCGGGATCGTCAGTTTGCTCAAGGTGCGGAACGATTGGAGCGCGTACGGAGCGGGCTGCCCGATGGAGAAGAGCGCACCTTGGTAGAGCTCGCGCTCGCCGATGTCTACATCGAGCACCTGAGTCGTCAGGGCGAAGCCGAGCGCATTTTGAATGATATTTTGGCTCGGAGCGCTGACGATCGTCGCGCGCTGCGGCTGCAGTTTCGGCTGCTATCGGAGCGTCGCGATCCCAAGGCCGAACAACTCGCGGCGCGCTGGGCCGACGCATCAACCGGCCTCGAGCGGACAGAGGCCTTCACTGCGCTTGGGCGTCTGCTCCGCGATCGAGGCAGCCTCGGAGAATCCAAGAATGCGTTCCTGCGCGCGCTACCGGTCGCTGGAGCGGGCTCGAGTGGCCCCTTCACCGATCTCTTGGCGCTCCTCTCCAATAAAGACGAAGCCGATCTGGCGAAGGTCGTGGAGGGCCTCGAGGCGCATGCTCGTTCAGAGGCGTTCTTTCCCGCCGAACGTGGCGAGAGCGCGTTCCAGGCCGGTCGCATTCTACTCGAGCGTCTCGGACAACTCGGGCGCGCCAAGAGCTGCCTCGAGCTAGCTCTCGAACTCGATGCGAGTCATGTGGCGGCTCGCTCGCACCTCGTGACTTGTCTCGAACGGGCCGGTGAGCTGACGCTCGCGCTCACGCACGCGCAGGTTTTGGTCGAAATCGACGCACTTCGCGCCGAACACTGGCAGAAGTTGCGCCGCGTGCTCGACCTGGCAGGCAGGCCCTCCGAGGCCGAACTCACCCTCGGCCCTTTGACGCTGCTCGGCGCAGCCAGCGACATGGAGCAGGCCAGTTACCGCGCTCGAACGCCGAGGGCTGGCTTGGTCGTCCCTGGCTCGGCGCGCGAGGGGCTCACCGCACTCCTCGATCCTATCGTGGAGCAAGGTGGCGAGACCTTGTGGCTTTTGAACGAACTTTCGAGCCTGGGTTCGAAGGTTTTTGCGAATGGCCTCGAACCTCTCGGCTTGACCCAGAAAGACCGCCTTACCGCCCGGGTGCAGCATCCGGTCAAGGCGATCGTCGAGCGCGTGCAGCGCGCTTTTGGTGTTCCAGAGCTCGATCTCTTCCCGATTAGCGGTCAGCTCGTCGCGCCTCGCTTAGTTCTAGGTGAGAACCTGGGTTTGGTTGTGCCGGAGAGCTTCCTCATGCTCCGCGAGTCGGACCAAGTGTACCTGCTCGCGGGCCTCATGGCGGGTGTCTCGTTGGGCGTGCCGCTGCTGTTTATCCTCAACGAAGAAGACTTGATTCAGACCATTGTGGCCGCTGGCCGCGGTATCGAACCGTCCTTCCGCTTGCCCGGGATGAACGTTACCCCCGAGCTAGATGAGCTCGCACGACGGATCAGCAAGGCGCCTTCCTGGCTCGGGAAAGGCAAGTTTAGTGATCGGGTGCGCCGCTATTTGAGTCAGCCGGGTCCCGACGCCCGGCAGCTGATTCGTTCCGTGCAAAAGAGCGCACGCGCTATCGCGCTCGTGCTGGCGGATGACCTTTCCCCCGTAGGGCTCCTTCACGATAGCCCAGCCGTCCTCGATCCAGTTTTCTCCGCCGACGTCGCGACTGTTGAGAGGGAGCTGCTCGCGAGCTGGATGAGCCTCCGGGCGACGCGCGCCCGGGCCCAGATGGGTTTCTAACGAGCGACGTCTATTCGTCCACGCCAGCGGGCGTCTCGATGCTGGCATGGGGGCCATTGGCGTCGACGCTCGCTTTCACGGTGAAGAAACGTTTGACTGGCAAACGATCTTTTTCGTTGGTGCCGAGACCCCATAGGCCGAAACGAAGCTCGGCTTCCTGGCCACGCGCGAGCGGTTTTTCGGGATAGGCGGGGAAAGTCCGTTCAAAGCTGGGATGCTCACCTTGGACGAGCGCAATCACCTTCGAATCACCGCGTTCATCGTGAATGAACTGCTCGGCTGGTCGAAGCACCCGCGCGGATAGCGCTAGGGGCCCAGCTTTGCCGGCCAAGAGCTCGATGGTCTTCCCAGGTTCGACCTCAACAGCCACCACAAACACGTAACCTCCTTGCACGCGTTTGCTTTTGACGCTGGGCCGAAACTCGCTTTCAAGCGCGAGCACCAACATGCCCTCGGGGCTCACGCGGTACACGAGCTGATGGCCCACTTTCTCGGGTGGCTCGCTCGAGCTCGAACCGCCCGCAGCAGGAGCGGCTGTGTCTTTCGATCCAGCGGGCGCGGCCACCACGGCACTCCCTGAATCCGGTCTCTCCGCCGTGTTCGTTTCACCGGGGGGGGCTTCGCCGGCTGCGACGCTCGGGCTCGGGGTTGGCTCAGGGGTCTTCGCCGTTGGCGGAGCGGCACACGAGGCCAGGGCGAGTAGGGTGAGCGCGGAGGCCCCGAGGGAACCCGGGCTCCGCCCGCGTCGAGGAGAGAACGAGACGAACGCTGCCATGGCTTGAGCGTACGGCAGTTTGCAGGGCTGAGCGAGAGGGGCCCGAGTTCGTTCGGAGGAGCGCGCCCGAGTCGACTTTTGGCGTCGATACGAGCTAGCCTGCGCCAGATTTACATGGGTGCCCGCATCTTGGTCGTCGACGACAGCCCTACGATTCGCCGCGTCGTCGGCCGAATCCTAGAGCGCCATGGCTACGCGCCAAGCTACGCCGAAGATGGTCAGGCGGCGCTGGAGCGGTTGCGAGACGAGGGCGCGGATCTGGTGCTCGTCGATTTCGTTATGCCGCGCATGAACGGCTATCAATTTTGCATGTCGCTGCGGCGCGAGGAGGGGTTGCGCGAAACTCCCATTGTGCTCATGAGCGCCAAAGGCGATAGAATTCGCGGCAAATTCGTGCAGCAAACGGGCGCGGTAGATGCCATTACCAAGCCCTTCGACGCGCGCAGCCTGGTGGCTGTGGTTCAGAGTGCGCTCGAGAAGAAAGACAAGCGCGACCCGGGCGAGGCTCGCCTCGAGCCTGAAGACGAGCTCAACTCGTCGCCATCCCAGGCGGACCCGAGCCAAGAGCGAGCTCAATCGGCGGCGACGCGCGTCTCGGAGCACCTCGGCAAGCTCTTCTTTGGCGAGCTGCGCCGCTCAGGAGTGGAGGTCGATTCGGCCACCCTGACTTCGGTGTTTTCGAAGGCGCTATCCAAAGACGCTGGCGCTGAGCTGCTGACGCTTCTGCTCGATTCGGAGTTTGCCCGTTCCGAGAGAGAGGTGCTCTCGGGCGACTTGGCCGCAGTGTCGATCGCAGAGATCTTGCAGTTGCTCGATTTGCAGCGAAAAACGGGCTCTCTCACGGTGTCCCACAAGCGCGCCCGCGTTACGTTTTTCTTGCGCGGCGGAGCGCTCGATTTCGCGACTTACGCTGGGTTACCGGAAGAATTTTTGCTGGGGCGCTATCTGGTCCAGGCCGGGGCCTTGTCCCGAGCCGATCTCGAGTATGGCCTCGTCGAGAGTCAACGTGCGGGGGAGATTTTGGGCGAGCACTTGGTGCGAACGGAGGCTTTGCGGGAAGACCAACTGCGCCCGGCGCTCGCCGGTCAAACCTCAGAGCTCGTCTACGAGGTGGTGCGTTGGCGTACGGGGCGTTTTCGCTTCACGGCTGACGCCGAGGGAGAACTAGCCAAGAAGGCGCGCCTCGGGCTCCCCACAGCCGGCCTCGTCATGGAGGGCTTTCGTCGAGTCGATGAGTGGCGCTTAATCGAGGGCACCTTCGAGTTTTCAGATGTGTTGGTCAGAGATGATATAGCGCTCGGTAAGCTGGGTCCGAGCGACCTGACGCAAAGAGAGCGGCGCGTGCTGCAAGAGATCGACGATGAACGCAGCATCGCGCAGCTCATCGACGACATGGAGTACGGATCGTTTGAGACCTGCAAACTCCTGTATCGCCTCGTTAACGCCCGCCTCGTTCAAAGACGATGACTCATCCTGCAGATGGCCGCCTAGCGCCCGGTGTGGCTCCCCTCGGCGCCCTTGAGGTGCGGCGAGCAGAACCTCGTGATGCGATTTGGCTCGAGGCTTTGGCTGCTGGAGCTGGGCTCGAGCTCCAGGTTCGGGCCGTACTCGAGCTGCCTCAGGCGCGCCTGTATGTGATTGACCCCGAGCGAGGATTCTTAAACGTTTGGATCGTGCAAGACGAAATGCAGATCCAAGATCTGGCCGTCGCTTCGAGCTCTCGTAGGCAGGGCCTTGGGCGAGCTCTGCTTGAGGCAACCATGAAAGAAGCGCGCGAGCAGGGCGTAAGTTCGGCGTCGCTTGAGGTTCGAGAATCAAACCGCGTGGGGCGAGAGTTTTATCGTGCCCTCGGCTTTGGCGAGGTGGGGCGCCGGCCTCGCTACTACTCGGACGGCGAGGCCGCCTTACTCCTGTCTCGAGCTTTCGAAGGGAGGCCCTAGTGGGGCGAGCCTGGGCAAGCCGGCTCAGAAATTCGGCTACTATCGGCATAGCTGCCCTCGCTTGGGCGTGTACAGAACCCAAACGAGACAATGCACTCGAGACGGTTCCCGTTTCGGAGCCCAGCCCGAACGCGAGTCTCTTGCCGGACCCTCTTCCCACAGCCGATTCACTCAAGGCCGAGGCAGAGGGTGACAAGCCGAGTCAAGCTCCCGCCCCCGTCCCGTTCCCGCTCGAAGGCGAGGTGCCTCGAGACGAGCTCGCCGTGTTGTTAGGTGAAGAAGAGTCGTCGCTCGACTTCACGGTACGAATTCTAGGGCGCAAGGTGCCCAAGTTGGGCTCGAAATCTGGGTCCGAGGCTTCGCTCGATCTCGTCCTTGGTGGGGAACTCTATCTCGGCTCGGGACGAAAGTCGGACCGCCTGCGTCTCACTCTACTCGAGGGCCCGTGGCTCATGCCGAAGGGCACCGAGATCTGGGGTCGCGCTGATCGGTTAGGGCATCTTCTGGTTTGGCCCGACCGACGCAGCTATCGCACGGTGCCGGTCGGCAGCCTCCTGAACTTACTCGGAGAGCGTCGAGCGGACGTGATGCCTCGCTTCTCCCCTGTCTTCGAGGGGCTGCGCTCGCAGGATGGCGCCTGGACCAGCTCGAGGGTCACGCTGAAGACGCCGATGGGGCAGCTTCGGCTTGAGACGCGCCCGCAGCCCGCCTCGGGCGAAATTCCCGGGGAGCTCTTATGCCGCGCCTTGCTCGAGTTCATTCGAGCTCGTGGGGCTGAGGCCTGCGTGGGCGCCGGCTTCGTTAAAGAAGCGGAGCTTGTTTTTGAGGGCGGCCCGCCCGTTCGCTTCCTTGTTAGCGTGCCTACGAAGAGGGTCGACACTGGAGCGAAACGTTTTCCGAGCCTGTTCGTTACGCCGAGCTTGCGGGCGGGCGAGTACCCGGAAGCCGTTTCAGGACTACTCAGTCGCGACGAAGAGAGAGAAACCTTGAACGAGTTAGGCCTCGAAGGGCCAGCCGCGAACGACGAGGCTAATATTGTAATAACCAATGGCCTCGGTTTGCCAGTCTTGCTCTCGCTCTTCGACAGACCGCTCCGCTACTTAGCTCCGCAAGAGACGCTACGCCTCAAGAGCCCGCGATCCGTCAGCTATCAAGTGGAGAGTTTGCTCGGCATGATCCGCGGGAGTCAGGGGCGAATCGAGCCGGGTCAAGAGCTGTTGCTCGGCGGTAGTCCAGAGCTGCAGGCGCTCGGGAAGCCGCGCGTCGAAGAGTGAGCCGGGCCGCGTTAGGCCCGAGGTAGGGGAAAAATCACGGAATGCGCGTAATCCTCGGCGCTGTAGAGCATTTCGGTGTAACCGCGCGCGTCGGCCTGAGCTCGAACACATTCGGTTATGAGCTCGAGCGCCTCAAAGCGGATGGCCAGCGTGTAGTAGTCGTCCTCTCGCTCGGGGGGTAACGCTGCGAGCCTCGCGACTACGAGCTCGGCGTCATCTTTGCCCACCTTGATTTGCGCCGACGGACCTTCGTAATCCGAGCGCCCAAGTACCATCTCGTAACCCACGCCGATCGGGTTGAAGGCGACGAAGGCCACCTGGCCGAGCAGCGCCCAGTCGTTGAAGTTGGGTGAAGGCATATGCCAAAGACCCGTCATGCTGCGCCGCACCACCTCACCAAAGTAGGCCCCCACGGCTTGGCTCGTCAGGTCGATGAGCTGGGGCCGTGTTTTGATTTGCTCACGGCTGCTGCGCACATAATGATCAACGATGGGTAGGGTGAGCGGCGAGTAGTCGAGCCGAAAGCCGGTGGCCTGCCCGACGAAATCGGTCAGGGCGCGACACAGCTCGGCGATCGACTCGGGGATGTCTCGGAGGGAATCAGCGGCTTCGGTCACGGGGGGCTTATACCTGAGCGCTCCGAGCGTGTGTCAGAATGAGACGCCTCCCTCGGCCGCGAGCTGTTTAGCCTCCAAAATTGCCCACTCGCGCCCGCGCTTGCGTGATTATCGAGCTCGGACCACTGTGGAGGGTCCTTTTTAGCCCCCTGCTCGGCCATCCGTTGGCGAGCCCTCGGTTCCATGCGCATTGCCGTTCTGAGCGATATTCACGCCAACTATGAAGCGTTGAGCGCTGTCCTCCATGTCCTCGATGGTGAAGCCATCGATCGCTTCTATTGTTTAGGCGACACAGTCGGTTACGGCGGGTCACCCAACGAGTGCTGTGATTTGATCCGCGGGTTGGTCAAAAACACCATCTTGGGCAACCACGACGCGGCCGTCGCCGGGCGCATGGACTATTCGTATTATTACGAAGCGGCACGCCATGCCCTCGATACCCACGCTCAGATGATCTCCAAGGAGAACATGGAGTGGCTGAAGAACCTTCCTTACAAGGTTGCCTTGGATGACCTCGGCGTGCACCTCTGCCACGGCAGTCCGGTTCGACTCGAAGAGTTCGAATACATCTTTGCACCCGAGCAGGCTCGCGAGTGCCTCTCGATCTTTCCGGAGCTCGGCCATTTGACGCTCATCGGCCACTCCCATCTGTGCAAGGTTTTCGCGCTGACCGAGGATTCGGTCGAAGAGTTGGCTCCGGTCGATCTGACCCTAGCCAAGGATCGCAAGTACATCATTAGCGTGGGGTCGGTGGGCCAACCCCGCGACTACGATAACCGCGCAAGTTTTGTGATTTTCGACACCGACGCCAAGCGCTTTGAGTTTCGACGTGTGGAGTACGATATCGAGACGGCCGCCGACAAAGTGCTTCGGATTCGCCTCGAGCGGAACTTTGCACACCGACTGTTCATCGGCGTCTGAGTCCTCCGAATCCTAACCGTCGGCCCCGCGCCAGCTTGGGTGCTGGTTGTGGGGGCGCAGGCGAGAAGTAGGAGCGTTGCCGCACGAAAAAGCGACAGAGCACCTCGATAGGTCACAAACAGATTGAAGGCCGCCGCCGGGGGTCCACAATTAATTTGTATATCGGCGCAAGTTCGGTTGACGCTTGATGTCAGGTTCGAGGGTGTGATGGCGTGGCATGCTCAAGTCTCGCAGTCTGGCCGTCGTGTGCGGTTGGGGAGCGCTTTAGTAGCGCTCTCGCTTCTCGCTTGCGGCACGGACGATTCGAACGACTTGGCGGCTGCCTTTCGCCATGCAGAGTCAAACCTCTGTGCTCAGGCGGGTTCGCTCGTGCTCACGAAAACAGGTGACCCAGCGCTCGCCTTCTATTTCGGAGCCTATTGTTGGCCCGAGGACACGCCTTGGTCGGAGTGCATCCCTTTTAAGAAGGGCTTCACTTGGGGTCCCCCGCCCGAGAATTGCTTCGCCGAAGTCGCTCCGCACTTGGCCTGCCTCAGCGCTCTAGGGAGCGAAGCGAGTTGTAGCGGTCAACACCCGGTGAGTTTCGAGTGCAGCCCGCTCATTGGGGAGAAGCCGCTCGGAGCGCCGCAAGATTGCACCTGCAAGTCCCCGACCTTTTACGCCGACTATCAGGGGACTTCCTCGGCGCAGGAGTTTCGGGAGCGCCAAAGCGGGTGCGGCGCAGAGAACCTGAGCTTCGAGCTTCGTTGCGCGATTCTCGATGAAGCGTGTGGCACGAGCTGCGGGTGTTATCGGGAAGGCGCCTTCGAGAAAGACGTTTACGTACCCTCCGTGCACGATATGTCGTTTCGGGGGGACGCCTGGCTCGCCTGCGGTTTCCCGGTTGAAAGGTGCCACTGAGTCCTCGAAAGGCGGCTTTTGCGCCTCGCTCGTTTGGTCGGTCAAGCGAGGGATAGGGCGGTCGACTCAGGGCTGGACCGCGAAGAGTGGCGCTGCCTCGAGCCCCGGTCCGTCTGGGCAATAGGAGACGCCCTTGCCCAAGACCAAAAGCTTGAACGCCGTGTTGCCGGCGATGCGAGCGAAGGTTCTTTCGGACGACTTGTCGAGCACGTCGCCAAGTTCTGCTCCGCACAAGGTGCGCTCCGGGCCATAGTAGGCGACGGAAAGCCCGGCGCTGAGTCCAGCCAGCGCGAGGTCGGTGAAGTTGACGTCCGAGGTGAGGTCTTGCCCCGCTGGGCGTGTGTAGGGATCGTTAGGACGAACTTGATACGGCCCCTCATCGCAAAAGCAGCGAAATAGGAACTTACCTTTGCGCGCGTCGGCGAAGAGGCCAAGCGTGGTGTCTCCATAGTCGATGGTGAGAATTTGGCCCAGCGAAAGGACGCTCGCTAGCTGGCGAATGTAGCCGTCTGCATGGAGGTTGACGTATTGCACCACACCTGACGCTTCAGCGCGGAGGGCATGGGCGTACTCCGTGGCTCCAGCACCGAAAGCTCTGAGTAGGTCGGCACAATAACTAGGGCGAACGAGGACCTCTTCGAAGCTGAGAGCATCGACGATAGCGAGCGACTCCTTTTCCTTCTGCGCGTACGCATAACTTAGAACTTGGCCGAGCAGATCGCGGTCGAGCAGGAGTTCACCTGGGCGCGGCTCCCAGGAGAATTGAGCCCCAAGCGTCGCGTCCGTGGCACGACAAGCTTGAGCCAAGGCGTCGGGCAGCTTCTTCAGCAGTTTGACTTCGAGCCGGGGCACCACAAGGACGGCCTCAGCGTTGCCGTTCCCGGACAAGAGAACTTTATGAACCCCAAAGGCATCCGGGAGTTCGTTGCTGACGATCAACCCGCGAACACCCTCTGGAAAATCGTGACGGAGCGCCGCCGCCGGGTTCCGCGCGTCTCCCTCGAGTACGGTCACGTCGGCGCCCAGCAATGCGCGCTGCTTCTTTCTGAGAGATTCGGAGATCTCATAGATACGGTAGTCGAGGATCGCGGTGAACTTTTCCCATCGCTCGTCTGTGGCTTGGAGGGCCCGCGCTTGGTCAAGCACGTCGCGCGCCAAACGACCATTGCCCGCTCCGAACTCGATCAGCGAAAAGCGCTCTCCTGCTTCGAGCTCCCCACTCGCTACGAGGCTCGACCAAACTTCAAAGGCCCATTTAGCGATCCAACGCCCGTAATGAGGCGAGAGGAGCTCTGGATGAGTGTTGAAATGTCCCTCTGTGCCTATGACGACGCGCCGCGCGTAGTAACCAAAGCGCGGGTCATGGAGCATGTCGTCGACGTAATCTTGGAAGCTCGGAAACGCGCGGACGGCAAGCTCGGAGAGAGTCTCAGGGACGCGCAGAGTGCCGAAGATTTCAGGGTTTGCGAGCACACGGTTCGGGCGCGCCGGGGGCAAAGAATCGAACTCGGAGAGCGCGCTGTCGCTCTCGGCCTCGCTTTGATGAAAGAGCAGCTCGGGACGGTGCCGATTCAAAGCTTGGCTCAAGCCGGGCACGCGATGAGCTAGGTCGGCTTCGCTCTGGAAGGGCCAGGCCATAAACCAATTCGCGGCGAGCTCGGGCCAAGTCGTTTCGGGTAGCTCGAGTCGTTTCAATAGTTGATTCAACTCGCCCCGATCGAGGTCATTGGCTTCGAGCAAGGCGTCGGGTGATGCCTTGGGCCCGACGCACATCGCTTGGCTGAGTCGCGACACGAGCTCTGAGAAGGCGGCCGTCGCCTCGGGACCTTTCTTGAGGCGTTCGACTTCGGCGCGGGCCTCGAAGCCGAGCAAGTTGGACCAGGGTTTTCGCGGATCTTCAGGGCTCCGATAGTTGAGCGTCCCCGCCAAGAAGCTCGCAATCCAGGGGCGGTATGCGCGGCCTTCGCGAGTGCGCCCGAAGTCGGCGATCCAACTGCGCGCGACGTTCTGTCCTTCGGCCTCGGAGCGCCCGAGGTCGAGGTAGCGGAGCTCTAGCCCGCGCGATAGTCCGGCAAAAGCGAGAGCGGGGCCCGAGATAGGTGCGGCGAGCCCCGCGATGTTCTCGGTTGTGGGCCAGTCTTCGAAGGCGAGAAGCTGGATGAGGTAGAGCAAAAATCGATGGCGATCTACGCCCGTCTCGAGGCGTCGCGCGAGCGCGAGGTGAACCGCGAATCCGCCCGCCTCGTTGCGACTCACTAAGAAGTCACCTTCGTTGATCAGCACGTCAGCCACGGTCGTTCCACCGTTTTGAGTGCCGTCGTAGTGGTACGCGAGCGCTGCGATGAGTTCGACGGTGAGCTCGGATGTGGCCTGGGGGCCGAGGCGAGTCACGGTCGCGTTCCCCTCGCGTAAGACGTCGAGCCGGGCCGAGCCGAGGCGAAAGGTGACCGGGTATGCGGCGGGAGGCAGCGAGAACGTTGCGCCGTGTACGTGGTCGGCGAATCGGAGCAGACCCCCTCTTGGCAAGAGATAACGGGTCAGCCCCCGCTCCTGGAAATGAAGCGCATTCTTGAAGGCTCGTTCAGGCACCTCGACTCGCGTGAGGCCGGACGGAGGGGGCCTATCGAGTGCGACCGGCAGCACGAGCATGAACTCGCCTTTGCGGCCGCGACAACGAATGTTCCAGGTGAGTACGCCGAGGCTACCGCTCACGACCTCGAAGGGTTCAGCCCCTTGGCTGATGGCGCTCAGCAGCTCTTGGAGCAGCGGAACGGTGATCTGATGAACAATGGCCCCGTTATAGCGATGCACGGGATCGGGCGTGACGAGGTTGTCCTCCGTCCAGCGGGTCGAAAGAAGCGACGACGCAGCGAGGAGGGGCAGTTGTTCGGCGCAAACGGGCACGCTCACGAACTAGTATACATCTCGATTCTTCGCGAGCCGGAGCGGCTAGGGGTGCCTTCGCCTCGGAGAGGGTCCGAAAAGTGACGCTACTTCCAGAACGGGCGCTGCTTGTCTTCTCGCCAGAAGACCGGGCGACCTAGGGCAGTTTGCGTCTGGACGCGGGCCCGCTCGAACGCATCCTCTCGGGCAAAGAGGCGAACCGTGAGCAACCCCACGAGGAACCCACCGAGGTGGGCCGCAAAGGCTATCCCGGCATTTTCAGCGCTGGCTCCTGCGAGCCCGGCCAAGTTGACGATGAACCATTCGCCAACCACCAGCCATGCCGGAAGCGACAGGAAAGGTGCGAAGAACCACATGAGGGGTATGGGATTGAGCACCGTTACGGGTGCGCGAGGATGGAGTACCAAGTAGCCGCCGAGTACGCCGCCGATGGCGCCCGAAGCGCCGACCATGGGCACTTGGCTGGTCGGGTTCATGAGGTACTGACCGAGCCCGGCCCCGAGGCCCGCGAGGAGATAAAACCCGAGGAAGCGTTCGCTCCCCAGCTTGTCTTCCACGTTGTCGCCGAAGATATGCAGAAAGAGCATGTTCCAGCCCAGGTGGGCGAGACCACCATGGATGAACATGCTCGACAGTACGGTGAACCACTCACCGAGCGGGTCCACGGTGAGCCGGATAGGGACCAGCCCGTAGCCAGGGGCCAGAGAGTGCATCCCTCGCGCTTCGAGCAACCAGGTCGCGACAAAAACGGCGACGTTGGCGAGGATCAGGGCGCGCGTCACCCGCGGGCGATTTCGGGCCGGGTTCACATCGTAGAGCGGGATCACGGGAGGCTCGGGCGGAGGGGAGGTTCGAAGGCTTGGGTATTCATGAACCCGCTTGGGCGAGCCATTGTTCCCGGGTAGGAGGCTGCCACGGCTTCGGGCATCCAACCAAATCGTTCCGCCCTTGGCTGAGATTCCTAAGAGATTGTGGGGCTCGCGTAGTCGCGGCGTAACGGCTAACGTCCCAGACGTGAGTTGGGCTTGGTCAGCCTGGGGCGGCGTGGTCTTGGGTTTGTTGTTGTTGGGTGCGCCACTCGGCTGTGGGGGGAGCTCCCATTTCGATGGCGTCGAATATCGAGATGATCGCGTGGCCTTCCGGCTGGGGCCGGTTCCGCACGGCAGTCGTCAAATTCATGCAACGGATGCGCTCGTGGCGTTCGAGAACGATCATGCGGGAGCGACGATCGCAGTTTCGGCGCGTTGTTCTCTCGGGCGGGACGACATTCCTCTCCGAGCTTTGGTTTCGCACCTTTTCTTGCAGTTAACTGATCGGAAAGTCATCGCCGAGCGCGAGTTTCAGTTGGACGGTCGCGGCGCGCTCGAGGTCGAACAAAACGCCAGCCTCGATGGTGTCTCGCGACATTTCATTGTGGTCGTGGTGAAGAAAGACGGCTGCGTCTACGACCTATGGCATATTGATCGCGGTGGTGACTCGCCGGAGCTCGCTGCTGCACGCGAGCAATTTCGCGCCATGGTGGCCGGTTTTCGCACGTTGTCGTCGAGTTAGGTCATGCCCAGTCCGAGTGTACCTCCTCGTCCGAACAACCCGAGTCAACCGCCGGGACGTGTCTCGCTCGTGGATGGCCAGCTCGTGCGCGAACGCGGACCCACGGCGTGGAAGACCATGGCCGTTCGTTCGCTCGGCCTATTCGCGCATCTGGGGCAAATTAGCCGAATGTTCGTGGGCGCGCTGCGAGCCGGATTTCGGCGTCCTTTCGAGACGCGCGCCATTATGGAGCAAATCGAAGCCGTAGGCGTGACGTCGCTCGGCATCGTGGCGGTGTCGAGCGTCTTCATCGGTATGGTCATGGCTGTGCAGTTTGCGTACGGCCTCCAGAAATTTGGCGGCATGGAATACACGCCCCGCGTTATTGCGCTCAGCTTTGCGCGCGAGCTCGCACCTACGCTCACGTCGATTATCGTGGGTGGTCGCATCGGGGCGGGCATGGCGGCCGAGGTGGGGAGCATGAACGTCACCGAACAGATTGACGCAGTGCGCGCGCTTGGAGCGGATCCGCTGAAGAAGTTGGTCTGGCCTCGTTTGCTTGCGTCCACGTTAGTGATGCCCCTGCTGTGCGGGGTCGCGCTTGCGTTGGGTGTGGGCGGTGCCATGTTCATTACTGCCACCCAGTTCGATATTGGCCTCTCATTCTTTTTGCAGAGCGCGCTCGGCTCGATGCGCATGAGTGATTTCCTGAGCGGTCTGGTTAAGACGCCGTTCTTTGGCTGCCTGATTGCGCTGATTGGTTGTCACCTGGGTATGCAGACTCGGGGCGGAACGGCAGGAGTTGGCGCAAGCACGACGCGCGCCGTGGTCGCCATTTCCATCACCATCTTCATCGCCGACTTTGTCCTGACCAAGGTTGCCATCATCTTATGGCCGGCGGTGTAAAGAGGGCCCGCGCGCTCGACCGCACCCGGGCCGAGAACGGCGTGCGCGAATTCTTGGCTGGCCTCGGCTTCGAGCTCGAGGACGGTGAGCTCTCTGGCACGCCTGCGCGCGTGGTCGAGGCCTACTCCACGGAGTTGCTCGGCGGTTACGACCTCTCGCTTGAACAAATCATCCGCGAGGGGTCGGAGCCTTGCTCAGACGGGCTCGACCCCGTGCTCATCACCGACATTCTGTTGGCCACCGTTTGCCCTCACCATCTGCTCATTGCGGAGGGCCGCGCCACTCTTGCCTACGAACCGGGCGAGCGTTTGCTGGGTCTCGGGGCATTGGTACGCATGGTCGAGGCGGTGAGCCGGCGGCTCACATTTCAGGAAGAGATCGCGGGGGTCGTGGTGCGCGCTTTGATGGACGAGGCTGGCGCGAAGGGCGCCTATTGTAAGGTCGAACTCGAGCACGCTTGCCTGCGCGACCGTGGGGCGCGCGAGCGCTCGGCGAAGACGGTGAGCGCCCAAGCGGCGGGTACACTTAGCGAACCGGGCCGTCTCCAGTGGCTTTCGGCGAGCTTGGGGAGCGCACCCTAGATGCACGCGCTCGTGAGCGGCGCGAGTCGCGGCATCGGGCGGGCCACGGCGCTTGAGCTGGCCGAACGTGGGGCTCGGTTGACGTTGGTGGGGCGCCGTTCCCCCGCTCTACTCGGGGTCCTAGGCGAGCTCGGGGGGCGCGGCGCGCAATACTCGTTCGTTGAGGCCGACCTCGCTGACCGAGAGGCGGTGGCTCGAGTGGGCAGTGAGCTCGCCCAGCAGGAGTCGTTCGATGCCATCGTACACGCCGCAGGCATCATCGAACGCGCTCCGCTTGTAGCGATGGACCCGGACCAGTTGCGTCGTCAGTTCGAGGTCAACCTGTTTGCGCCTCTCGCCCTAACTAGAGCGCTTCTGCCCGGCATGCTCGCTCAGAAAAAGGGGCGCATTCTGTTCGTTTCCAGCATCTCGGCCCATCTGCCTACGGCCACACAAATCGCTTACAATAGCGCCAAGGCTGGGCTCACCATGGCCATGCGTTGCCTCGCGCTTGAGCTTACCGATAGCGGACTGATGACGGCCGCTGTGTTGCCAGGCGCTGTCGACACCGACATGCTTCGGGGGAGTCCGTTCCCGCCCCGCATGACCCCCGAAGAAGTGGCCAAAACACTTTCCTTTTTGGTCTTCGACGCGAGCCTGGCCCATAACGGGGCGGCGCTCGAAATGTTCGGGACCTAGCGACTGCGCTCGGCCATTTGAGGTCCTGGGGCGGCGCCGTCAGAAGCAGCCCGGACGCGTTGGGCCTACCGCAACGTCGTCGTACCAGGTGGAGCGCTCCGTGCCGTGAAGAGCGTTGTAGCCAAACTTGAAGCGTTGGAACGCCTTAGCTGCGGCAGGGTAATCGGTAGCGTTGATCTTCTCTTCGCCGCCAATATAGAGCTTTTGCACGCGTTCCGTGCCGTCGAACTCGAGCTCGACGCAGTGCCAGGTGTCCTTTTCGAGAGTGTAAGGCATCACGCCGCCACCACTGGGGCGGCCGTACCCATCGGGCCAACGCACGCTATCTTGCGAGTTGAAGGCGATGCCAACATCTTCAGCGAACTCAACCGAGGCACCATCATTCGGATCATCGCTGCCGGAGGCCTGACCGAAGACGTTATGGTCTTCTTTCCCGAGTTCTTGGTCGCTCCGCAGATAGAAGCGGACCCAAAAATGCGCGCCGCCGCTGGGAACGGCGAGCATTTTGTACGCGCCGCTCGCTTCGCTCAGCGCCTTGACGCGCAAGGATGACGCGCCAGTGTTTTTCACAGTCGTGTCGACTTCGAAGTAAGCCGTCCACGGCGTTGCTGGGTCTCCATTCAGTTTGAAGACCGCGCCCTCAGGTAGCGCAGCGTCGTCAAATCCGGAGCAGAAGGTCGCGTCCGTTGGGCACGAAAGAACCGTTCCGCCGCCGCCGCTCGCCCCGCCACCCACACCACTTCCGCCCGCGTTATCGGGGCCGCCGCCGCTCGGCGAGCCTCCCGCAGAAGGGTCAGAACCTCCCGCACTCGGCGAGCCTCCGAGGCCAGCACCGCCGCCCCCCGCGGGAGCGCCGCCGCTCGAGGAGCCTCCTATTTGCGCACCACCCGAAGCAGCACTTCCCGACCCCGACGTTCCCCCGCCGCTCGAGGAGCCTCCGCCGTTCGAAGCGCTTCCTGAACCCGGACTACCACCGGCTCCGGGGGCAAAATCCACCTGGGAGGAGCAGCCGACCAAACCAGAGAGAGTCAAGAGACAAGTTAGCGAAGCGAGGGATAAGCAGGATCTCACGGTCGAGCAGTTTATCATGGGTGATGGGGTGCCGCCGTTCGGTCGGGTCTGCTTTCGTGATCCACTAGAATGCGCTCACGGAGGTCCAGCGGAAAAATACTTTCGGCTCCGAAATCCGGGGAGTTCCGCTCGACCTACCTCAGGGGTCGGGTATCATCGAATCCCCATGCCTGATGCTCCCGGTGTTCGCCTTACCCCTTGGGGTCACCTGGTCTGCGTGGGTCTGCTTTCGCTTGGTTGCGACTCCAATAAGGGGACTCCGAAAGAGGTCGCTCCCGGAACGGCAGCGGTGGTGAGCCCCGGGGCAGACAAAGAATGCTGCATGGGCAAGAACGAGTGTAAAGGGAAGGGCGGCTGCGCCGTACCGGAGTCGCACGGTTGCGCCGGAAAAAACGAATGCCGCGCTCAAGGCGGCTGCAACATGCATTGTCCGAAAAAATAGTCATGCACCGAACGTTTATCGTCGCACTGGCGAGTCTTGTGGCCTGCGTCTTCACGGCGTTCTCATCGCCTGCCGGAGCAGAACCTGTGCGTCGACGGACGCCTCTTTCGGTGAAAGGCGAAGAGGTGGGCTCGCTCGTTTTTGCCCAGCTTGTCTTCAAGATCCAGGAGTCGGGGGATATCGCTGGCCTCAAAGACGAGTACGTACAGCTCTTCAACCAGGCTCTGCGCAACGCGGGATATTCAGTTCCGCCGACTGAGAAGAGCGTGTTCAAGGGCAACGAATTGCCCGACACAGATTTTGTGCTGGCCGGCGCGATTGTGGCCTTCGACTGCACGAACCTTGAGCACACGACGTGCGGTCTGGCCGTCGAGTGGGAGCTCTTGAATCGTCAAAGCGAAGAGGTGGCCTATCGCTTCACCGCGCGCTCCGAAGAGAAAAACCTGAGACACAATAACTCCTCGGAAGGCGCCAAGGCGCTCTTACTCGGCACGTTGAACTCCCTCTTGGCGCGACCCGCTTTTGTAGAGGCACTCAAAGGCGACGTCAGCCGGCCACCCGCCGTTCAGTATGAAACGGCCACCTTGAAAGCCTGTCAGGACCCAGCACCCAAGATGCCGGAAGAGACGGAGAAGGCGCTCAACGCGACCGTGGTGGTCAAGACGAAGCAAGGCATCGGCAGCGGAGCGTTCATCACTCCCGACGGCTATTTCTTGACGGCGGCTCACGTCGCGACGGAAGACAAGGTGGAGGTCACTTTGCGCAACGGCGCCACACTTCCCGCCGAGGTGGTTCGCCTCGACGCGCGGAGCGACGTGGCTCTGCTTCGCCTTCAAGATCGTTCTAAGACGACCGCTTGCTTGAATCTCAGCGAATCGACGCCTCCGACCGGGCAAGACATCTACGTGCTCGGCGCGCCTGCTGGAGAAGAGCTTTCGTTCTCCGTGAGTCGTGGGATCGTGAGTGGTATGCGCACTATCGAAGGTGGCAGTTATCTGCAGACCGACGCGGCCATCAATCCCGGCAATAGCGGCGGGCCCTTGCTCAGCAAGGATGGGCTGGTGCACGCCATTGCCAGCTTTAAGGTCGCGGGAACGGCTATGGAAGGGCTTGGCTTTGGTGTTCCGAGCGCGGCCGCTATTGCGGCTCTGGCACTCAAATTCGGCGACAGCTCGAGTCCGCTCACCCCAGAGGTGCATCGCAAGTCGACTTCCGGCGTAGCGGCGGTAACGGACACGCCGGAAGCTCCTTGGTTCTACGTGGGCGCTGGCGCGGCAGGTCGGCCTCCAGGTTGGGTTCGACCGGTACGCAGTTGGGGGACAGTGTTGGCCGTAACCGGGGCGACCATGATCGTGATTACGCAGCTCTTCTACGATGGTACTCAGAAATCTTGGGATGACACCGTCGGCTGGAATACCGCAGGCTGGGCCATGGCCGGCGTGGGCGTGGGTATGTTTGTGAGTAGTTTCATCTTTAAGCCCAAGCGAGTTCCTCCGCCTGAGGCGGGGCTAATGTTGCCGCCGAAGCCCGAGGTGCGAGGCGGGATTGGGCTTGGTTCAGTTCACTTGGAGGTAAAGTTTTAATGGAAACCAGGCCCTTAGCGCGTTCGCGCGTTGGCGGTTTCATTCGCCCCGCGCGCGTCTTAACCGTTCTTTTGGCGCTCGGTTCGACGAGCTGCCTCTTGCTGGCTGGGCGGCCCGTTAGCTACTTTGGCGAGCTATGCGCTTCGAGCGGCGACTGCCCTTCGTTTGGGTTTTGCGCGAGCACAACGTCAGGAGATGTTTGCTTGCCAAACAGCGCGGAGTGCACAACCGAGAACGACCCGATCTGCAGCGGCTATGCTTGCGAGCTCTCGTTTGGGACTTCTAACGCCTATTGTGAGCGATATTGTCGGTCGTTTTCGGATTGCGCGACCGGATATAGCTGCGACTACGCGGATGGCTCTGAAGGTAGCTGCAAACCTTCCCCGTGAAGCGGTCCGACCCGTGAGCGGCTGAGGAGCTCACCAGCGCTAGGGCTCGGCCGGTAGCGAAGCTAAACTAGCCGCATGGATCCCCTGTTTGAGCTATTCGACGAGCTGGCCCCGCGGCTCTTTCGGCGAGCCGAGCTTCACGTCGTTCATGGTCCAGTCGGACGCTTCCCCAGTTGGATGCGCGCGGGTGTTCTAACCAACATCGGGCAACTCTGTAGGCAATATCAGGGCCCGCTCGAGGTGGCTCGTGGTCCTTCCAGTCTTTCCCCGGCAGGGCTCGACTTCATCGGCAGCGGCGGACAAGTGCGCGTTAGCGGGACTCGACCCGAGGCGCTGTTAGCGCTCGGGCTGACGCTCTATTTCTCTGAGCTGGGAGCTGTCGCGCCTGCCACGATTGAGTTCGGGCGGGCACTGGAGCGAGTGCTCGGTGTGCCACGTGGCTCGGCCGCGCTTGGTCTGTTCGTGAATGCTCCGGGTTCGGGCTTGCCCATGCATCACGACAGCCACGATCAGCTCTTCTTTCAGCTAAGCGGAAACAAGAAGTTCACTTATGTGCCAGGTCGCGCGAGCGAGCATCCGGCCATCCCCTTCTCCAACGACAGCATCGCTCACACGCATTTCGGAAGCGTTTACGAAGAGGGCTTTCCCGAGCCTCACGCGCTCGAGGTTAACGCACAGACACTCGAACTTGCGCCAGGCTCGTGCTTCTTCATGCCCGCGGGGACGCTCCACCGTACGCTGGAGCAGACTGAGCTGTGCGTGTCGCTCACGGTCGCGGTGCGGCCTCCCGCAAAGGTCGACTTGCTTCTCGGCGCTCTAGAAATGACGCTGCTTCGAGACAGTCGCTTTCGCGCGCCTAGTTACGGATATTTTGCCGAAAGCACGGCGACGGACGGTGACCAAGCCGAGGAGCAAGAGCGAGCGAGGCGTCAACACGACGAACTCGATGAGCTGCGCAGAGATATGGCGCAAGCGCTCGATGGCCTCGACCCAGCAGCGCTCACGAGCGCGTGGCGTGCGCGTCAACATCGCGAGGGTGTGCTGTCGAAGCACGAGGGGCGGCCCTTCGTTCGCTACTTGCGTGTTCCGAGCACGCGGGTACGCGTTCTGGAAGAGGGCCGAGAGACGGTTCGGTATGCAGTGAGGCCCGCTAACTCACCCGAGGAGCTCGGCTTCGAGCTGGCCAAGGAGGCGGCCGAAGTTGTCGAGCATGTGCTCGGGACGCATCGCGCCATCACTGTGATAGGAATGTGTGAAGCGTTCGAGCAGTTTGAAGAAGAAGACATAGCTGAGCTCCTCGATCAGCTCTGTCGTGTCGGGTTGCTGCGTCCGTTACCCCATCGCTGAACCAGCGCAGCGTGAGCTCTCCCCGAAGCCATTAGCCGCGTCAGCCTTTGTGCCAGAGTGTGCCGAGTTGCGCCGAAGTAGCCTCGTGGGCGTCGCCATTCGCGCCGTGCGGGGTCACTAGGTGAGCGCCAAAGTCTTCGAGTACTATCGCCAAAGGGCTCCTCAGAGGCTCCGGCTTGCCGTGTTAATGAAAGTTTACTGCTCAGTCATAGTTTTGGGCAGGTTGGCAGCGTTCTTGCTTCCAAGGTCTCATCGTTCGCTGGAGAAACGTCTGTCGCCCTCCAGAGCGAGCTGAAATCGGCTAAGAATGGAGCCTGCTTATGTCTCAAAAGAAATCGAAGCTCAAAATCGGGTGTGTCCTCATCTCTGTGAGCGCTGTGTTAGGTGGTTGCGGTGAAGCCATCGACGACGACAAGAACGAGGGCGGGACGGGCGGAGCGTCTGAAGTGGGTGGTAGCTTCCTGGGAACCGGTGGTTTCGTAGGAACCATGCCGACTGGCGGAAATGGCAGCGGTGGATACACAGGTACGGGCGGGTCTGGTGGAGTCGTTTCGGGCGGCAGTACGGGCACGGGCGGCAGTACGGGCACGGGCGGCAGTACGGGCACGGGCTGGGGCGGCGGATTCTTTCCCGGCGTACCCCCGATCGAAGAAGGGGGCCAAGGGCCTGATCTCGGCGGGGCGTCAGACACTTAGGGTTGGCTCACTCGCCGCGCGCTAACCCAGAACTTGGCCCCGGCGTCTGCCGACGCACCGCAAGAGTGGGTGAGCTAGGAACGACTGAGCTACGAACGAGCGCCTAGCAATACGTGCCTAGCAATACGTGCCTAGCAACGAGAAGGGCCCCCACACCCGCTTTCTTTTACCGTTGCTACCTTCCGGTCCTGGCGGGGTTCGAAGTGCGCTGTTGGGGGCCCACAAGGGACTCGCGTCTGACCGAGGTAAAGCAGACGGCGGGAGGCTTGGCAAGTCGCGGCGTCCGAAGCGATAGCCCGGGAGCAAGGCTCGAATTCTTCGATGCGGCTTTAGCTCGGTGGAGTCGACCAGCCCTTTCCGGCTCGGGGCGCGCGGGTCGGTGACGTGGCGTGATAGCTTGGCCTGCGAACATGGTTGCTTCGAGCCCACTTTCACCCGCCTTTTTTACGCGCCCGGCGTTTTGGATTTTGCTCTCGAGCGCGCTTGGAGCCGCTTGCGGCTCGGGAGCGGATACCGATTCATCGGCAACGGGCGGAGGAACCGGGAGCGGTGGCTCCGTGTCGGTCGGAGGCGAGCCTAGCGGCAATTCTGGGGGCGCCGGTGCAAAGAGCGGGGGAAGCAGCAACGGACTCGGTGGTGGGAGTGGCGGGTCGACGAGCGGCGGAGCTTCGAGCGGCGGGCGAACCGGAGGCGGAGCCGAGAGCGGCGGCCAGACGACCGGGCCGAGCGGAGGAATGAGCTCCGCGGGCGGAACGGAAGCGAGTGGCGGCGCGCCGCAAGTGAACTCGAGCGGCCCGCAAATCAACGGCATTCAATGGGCAGATACTAGCGGCAAACTGATCCAGGCGCACGGCGGGGGCATGCTCAAGGTAGGAGAGGATTATTATTGGTTCGGAGAGAATAGAAATCCGGACGGTACCTTTCTGGCTGTCTCGGCTTATCGCTCGCGGGACCTCAAGAATTTCGAGTTTGTGCACGACGTGCTCAAAATGACGAGTGATCCGGGCCTCAGTCCGGCCAACGTGGAGCGGCCCAAGGTCGTCTACAATGCATCGACGAAGAAGTTCGTGATGTGGATGCACTGGGAAAATGGTCGTGATTACGGCGAGGCGCGTGCAGCCGTGGCGACCTCAGATACGGTCGATGGCGACTACACCTATCAGGGTAGCTTTCGCCCCTTGGCTAGTTCGGGCGTGATGGACCACGGCAAACCCGGCTACATGTCGCGCGACTGCACGCTGTACGTTGACGACGATGGCAAGGGCTACTTCTTGAGCGCTGCGGACGAGAACTACGATCTGAACCTCTATTTGCTCACGCCCGACTATCTCGGCGTCGCCGAGCTTTCGGCCACGCTCTTTCCCCAAGGGCATCGCGAAGCGCCCGCGCTCTTCAAGCGCGAAGGTACCTACTTTCTTGTGACCTCGGGGGCGACCGGTTGGGACCCAAATCAGGCTCAGTTCGCGACCAGTAGCTCGCTCGCGAGCGGCTGGTCTAGCTTGCAAAACGTGGGCGACGGCACGACCTTCTCCTCTCAATCCACTTATGTTCTGCCGGTGACCGGCAGCTCAGGCACAGAGTACCTCTATCTCGGCGATCGCTGGGCGGGCGCTTATGACGGTCGCGTCAATGACTCGCAGTACGTCTGGCTGCCCATCACCTTCTCAGCAGCCAATAAGATGAGCCTGAGCTACGCGAGCGCCCTCGATATCGACACGGGGCGCGGTGAGGTACGCGGCAATAGTCGACCGTTTCGCTTCAAGAATAAGCTGAGTGGTTTGTTTCTCGATACCGATAATGGCTCAGGCGATAAGAGCGCCAAAGTCGTGCAGTCGGAAGAGAGCTCCACTCGCGCTCAGGCTTGGTCGCTTGACTATAACGGCTCGGGGCATTTCGAGATCAAAAACGACAAGAGCAGCCAGGTGATCGATGTGCCCAACGAATCGACCGAGAGCGGCATCGAGCTCACGCTTTGGGACAGCGTAGGAGGCGCCCATCAAGGTTACCGCGTGGTGGATCTAGGAGGAGGGAGCTACCAGATCCGAAACCAGAAGAGCGGTCACTTGCTGAGCGTGGCGATGGCTTCGGAGGCCCCCGGGGCGGCCATCGAGCAGGCGACAGCCGGCGGTGGGGATGAGCAGATCTGGGAGATCTCCTACGCGGATTGAGAGGGCTGGCATTGCCGCCCGCCCTGCTCGCATCCGAGTTCGGCTGGGCGCCCTTCCCGTGGGGAGGTGCGATTGCGAAACCCGCGCCAAAACAGGAGTAACGCTTGGGCTCAGAAACGATCTCGATGCCGTTTCGCCCGGTTTGGGTGTAAAATAACGCCCATGGGGCAGCCTCGTGACGTTCCGGAGCTCGATCTTGCGATCGATCACGTTGAGGAACGCTCGGCCGAGCGAACCCCTATCGACTCCAATGTCGCTTCTATCGCGCCTATCTCTGGCGACACCGAGGAGCTGGAGTTCGATCTCTTGGGCGCGACTTCTCTGCGGCACCCCGATCCGCGGCGAGGCGAAACGGTCTCGCTCGGAATGGCGCCGCTCGGGCAGTCGCCCGCCAAGGCCACGCTAGAGTTTCCGCCGGGATCGATTCGTGAGCCTTATGTGAAGGCGATCCTTCCGCCCGACGGAGGAGTCGAGGCGGGCGAAGATGAGTTTCATCCACCCAGCTTGCGCGTACCGGAACGCTGGGACGCTGTTCGAGGTCCGGAGTTCGCTCCCACTCCGGCGTTTGCTCAAGTAGCAACGCCGCTCCGAGCCGAGCCGGGCCGCGGTTCGCTGCCGCCGTCCATGTCGGTGCCCGATCTCGCTGTTCCGCAGCGGGCTTCGAAGGCGCAGGCGCGGCCGAGCCCGGCGCAATCTCAGCGGTCAGGGGTCTCGGGCGGGGTTCCTTCGCTCGCTTCGCCGAGGCCCGCTTCGCCGAGGCCCGGTTCTCCTAGCGCAGTGGGTCCAAGCCTAGCTCCTAGTGCGGGCTCGAACGACGCCGGCTTGAATGCTTCCCTGAGCTATTTGGGGGGGAATATGCTGGGTGAATTCGATTTTGATGACGGGTTTGATGCGCCGTCTGCCCCACTCGGACTCGGGGGCCCCAAGGTCGAAATCGCGGACGATGGGCCGTACCCGACCGGCGCAACGCCGGAGGCCGAAGCGCTGAACATCGCGCGCGAGAAGGTAGAGGCGCTCTCGGGCTTTCCGGTTCCGCCGGGCTCGCTCTGGCTCGAAGCTCTCTATTTCATCACAATCGTGTCCGCGAAAAAAGGGTTGGTTCCGCGGCGAGCGCTGGCACGAGAGAGGTTGGAGCGGGCCGAAGCGGCGCGAGACGAGAAGCTGGGGGAGCTCGCCGAGAGCTTTCGTGTTCGACTGCAGAAGGAAGAACGCTTTGCGTCCCTCTATGGAGAGCTATCGAACGCAGAACGAGGCGTCGCTTCGGAGCGAGGGCATCTGCTCGCGGCTGACCACAAGTTAGCTGAACGCCTCGAAGGGCTCGACCACCGCCTCGGCGAGGCTCGGGAAAGGCTGGCGGCCCAAGCTCAAGTTTTCGCGCAGGCTTCCCGCGGCGCGGAGGCTCAAGATCGCAATGCGTCCCGCACCAAGGCCCACTTGAATCGCCTTCAGATCGAGATGCGTAACGTGGCTCGGCTTTCTGCGGAACGCGCCCCGGGCGAGTCGCATATGCCCGCTGAATTTGCGGCACGCTACACCGAACTCGAGAACGAGAGCGCGCGGGTCTCTACGGGTCTCACCGGTCTCGATCGGGACGCCAAGACGGCGCGGGCGGCGGAGGCCTCAGCACGCGACGCCCAACGTCGCCTCGAAGGCGATGTAGGACGCCTGCTAGCCGAACGACAGAACGCGATGGCCGCGTACGAAGGCGGCAACGCTGAGCTATTCGAGACCTTGCGCGAGGCGGAGCAGCTCGAGTTGACCCAAAGAGCCGAGACGGGTCGCGCCTTATTGCGGCTTCGCTCCGAGGTCCCGCTCGACAAGACCACGCGAATCCAGTTGATGTCGTTCGACGAAGCGGTGAAGAACGCGCTCGTCGAGGCCGAGGCGCTTCGCCGCGCGGAGCAGGCCTACGATGAGGAGGCGTTTCGGCGCGGCCGGAAGCAGCTCCTCGCGCTGATCGCAGTCGTATTTGTGGCGCTGCTCTGGCTGATCGTTCGCTAGATTGCGTATTCCATGACCCGAGTGCGTGGGGGCGGACTCACGAGCAGGTTCTGGAAGGCCAAGGCTAGGGGCGAAAGCTGTCGTTCGCGGAGTTGAATCTTGTGCAGGGCGCGCTTCAGTGAAAAATCCTGCAGGTCGATGCGCAGGAGGCGTCCGGCATGCAATTCAAGTTCGACCGCGAGACTCGAGACGAATCCCACGCCGAGCCGCAAGGCCACAGCCTTCTTGACTGCCTCTGTGCTGCCGAGTTCGAGCGCAGGACGAACCTCGAGCTTGCGCAGGCGGAGCTCGCGCTCGAGTACGTCGCGGGTTCCTGAACCGGGTTCACGCCCGATCCAAGGGCGGGCCAAAAACTCAGAAAGCGTAGGCGAGCTTCGCTCGAAAGGGTCTCCGGGTGCAGCAATGGCGATCAGTTCGTCTTCGCCAAAATCACTGCTTTCGAGGTCACTCTCCTCACTCAAGCCCTCGGTGAGTCCGAGGTCCACCTGATCTTTTCGTACGAGTTCGAAGATGTGAGCGGTATTGCCGATCTCGAGGCTGAGCTCCACATTCGGCGAGGTGCGCTTCAGCGCGCCGAAGAGTTCGGGCACGAGATAGCTGCCGATGGTCGTGCTCGCTCCCACGCGTAGACGGCTCGAGAGCCCAGCGCGCAGCGTGGTGAGCAACTCTTCCGTCGAGCGCTCAAGCAGAAAAAGTCTCTCGGCATACTCGGTGAGACTTTGGCCCGCGGGAGTCAATCGCACGCCACGCGGCAGCCTATCCACGAGCACTAGGCCACAGGTCTCTTCGAACTCGGCGAGCTGTTTCGAGACCGCAGGTTGACTTACGCGGAGCTGTTCGGCGGCGCGCGTGATGCTGCCAGCCTTGGCCACGGCATGGAACACTCGCAATTGGTTCAGATTCATAGCCTCTCCTAGGTTCAAGCATAACCCAGAGGAATGAATCGGCTAGTCAATCGTGGATGACATCGCGCTCGATTGGCCGTCCGCCAACGAGAGTGAGTTACGATGATTGAGGGTGCGTCTCGCTGTAGTGGCGGAGGGCGATGCGAAGCAGACCGGGCAAGACGACCACAGACAGCAGCGTCCCGAAGAGCATGCCCACCACCACAGCGGTCGCGAGGGGCCGCTGAACCTCGGCACCCGCTCCGGTGGCCATGGCCATGGGCAAGAAGCCAAGGGCGGCCACGGCCGCGGTTGTCAGCACCGCGCGCAGGGAGTGCGTCGCGCCATGCGTCACGGCGTCGTTGAGGGATTCGCCGCTATCGAGGCGGCCTAAGATCTCGCTCGCGACGACGACGCCGTTCAAGACGCCGATGCCGCCGAGCGCGATGAAGCCTACTGCGGCGGGCAGGCTGAAAGAGAGACCCCGTAGCAACAGGCCGAGCATGCCGCCGGTGAGCGCGAGCGGAACGAGCGCAAACACGGCTACGGCGAGGCGCGCGTTGCCGAACATCCACAGCAACATGAAGAAAATCACGCCCAACGCAACGGGCACGACGATGGCGAGGCGAGCTTGGGCGCGCTCGAAGTTTTCGAACTGGCCACCCCACTTCAGCTCGTAGGCGGAGGGCAACTTGATAGCCTCGCTGACTTTGGCTCGAGCTTCCGAGACCCAACTGACTAGATCGCGACCCCGCAAGTTGACGTCGACGCGCACGGCTCGGCGGCGCCCTTCGCGACGAATGGCCGTAGGACCTTCACCTTCGGACAACGTAACGATTTCACGAAGCGGAATGGAGATGCCCGATGAGGTCTCAATGAAGAGCTCGCCCAGAGCTTCGGCGGTGGGCCTTTCGGGTGGTTCGAGCACCATGATGTCGAACTTGCGTTCTTGCTCGTAGAGATCGCCCACTTTGATGCCGCCGCGTGCGGCTTCGATGACGCGGAAAGCATCTTCGAGCTGCACACCATAGCGCGCCATGCGGGGTCGATCAGCGAGAGCGTTGATCATGGACGCGCCTAAAATGCGCTCCACGCGCACGTCGCCGGTTCCGGGCACGCCGCGCACGACATGGCCGATATCCCCGGCAACTTTGGTGAGGTGGTCGAGATCCGGACCAAAGAGCTGAATCTGAACGTCAGCGCGCGAGCCGCTGATCATCTCGTTGGTACGGTCTTCAATGGGCTGCGAAACGGAGACGAAGGTTCCGGGGACTTCGTTCTCGATGGCCGTCTTGAAGGCCACAGAGAGATCGTCGAAATCGTGGGCGGTGGTCCAAGTAGGTAGCGGCGTCAGCTTCACCATGAGATCGGTGTTATCGTTGCCGACGGGATCGGTCGCGACTTCGGCACGACCCGTTTGCGCGAGGGTGCGCTTGACCTCTGGAAAGCGCGCCAAGACTTGGCCGGTCCTTTCGTCGAGGCGCCGCGCTTCTTCGAGCGAAATGCTGGGCGCCCGCCGGATGGTGACGACCGCGTCGCCCTCAAAGATGCGGGGGACGAACTCAGCGCCGCCTTGAGCAAAGAGATAACCCATGGCGATGAGCAGGCCACCCGAGGCCGCCAGCAGCGGCCAGCGGAAACGCACGAAGCTGGGTACAAGATCGCCGTAGCGTGCATTCAGCCATTCGATGAAGCGGGGACCGTGGCCGGTAGCCGGGGGCACCAGCGTGACGAGCACGGCGGGGAAGAAGAGGATGGCGTAAGTGAGTGCGCCAAAAAGAGCACAGGCCATGGTGATGGCCATGGGCCGAAACATTTTGCCCTCTACGCCTTCGAGCGCCAAAAGTGGCACGTAGACGAGCATGATGATGGCAACGGCGAAGGCGACGGGCCTGGCGACGGTGCTCGCCACTCTCCCGTACTCCTCGCTACGAGCCAGCCCTAGCAACTTTTTGCCAGCGGTCTTGGCCATGACGGCCTCAACGATGACGATCGGACCGTCCACGAGGAAGCCGAAGTCGATCGCGCCGAGGGACATGAGGTCCCCCGTGACACCGAAGAGATGCATGCCGAAGAGCGCGATCGCCATCGAAGCAGGCACCCCAATTACGACGGCGAGCGCGGCCTTGAGGCTGCCGAGGAACAGCGTGAGCACGAGGGCGACGACCAAGACGCCTTCGATCAGGTTCTTCATTACCGTCGACAGCGTGCGACCTACGAAGTCGGAGCGGTCATAGATGGGGTCAATCTTCACGCCCGCCGGCAATTCGCCTTGGATCTGATCAACTCGTTTGACGACGGCTTCGGTGACGTCCTTGCTGTTCGCGCCGAGGATCATCATCACGATGCCGGTCACGGCCTCGCCTTTGCCGTCGAGTGTGATGGCGCCATAGCGAAGCGCTGCCCCCACGGTGACGTGGGCCACGTGCTTGACGAGCACGGGCGTGCCCTGATTCGAGAGCAGCACGACCTCGCCAATTTCAGCGACGTTCTCGAGCAAACCCTGACCGCGCACAGTAAAGGACTCTTTGGAGCGCTCTACGTAGCCGCCGCCCACATTGAGGTTTGCGCCTTCGAGCGCACGAGTGACGTCAAGAAGATTGAGGCCCGTGGCCTTGAGGCGCGACGGATCGACTACCACCTGGAACTGCTTGAGCTCGCCGCCCATGGTGTTCACTTCGACCACGCCGGGCACGTTGCGCAGCTTGGGCACGATTTCCCAGTCGAGCAGGGTGCGGAGCTGCATGGCGCTATGGTGATCGGAGCGCACCACGAACTGATAGATTTCACCGAGGCCGGTGCTCACGGGCGCAAGCTCTGGTTCGGTGGCTGTCTTTGGTAACGACACGCCTCGCAGTCGTTCGAGCACGAGTTGCCGCGCGAACCAGACGTCCATGTTGTCTTTGAACACGACCGTTACGACGCTGAGGCCCGCGCGCGAAACGCTGCGCAGCTCCACGCCTGAGGGGATGCCGTTCAGGGCGTTCTCGATGGGCGTTGTTACCGTCCGTTCCATCTCGAGCGGCGTCAGGCCCGCGGAGGTGGTCAAAACCGAGACCTGGATGGTCGACACATCGGGTAGAGCATCGATCGGCAGCTTTTTCGCCGCCACGAAGCCCGCGATGAGCAAGAGGACCAAGGCACTCAGAGTGAGACGACGATGAGAAATGGAGGCTAAGACAAGGGAGCCGAGCACTGACCTATCTACTTTCTAAAGGGGAAGAGTTAGCTGCAAAAAACATCGAGTGTTGCAACGAACCGTGGGTCTGCTTTCAAAGAAAAGACGCCGCTCTCGGAAGAGCAGCACCTCGGCGGAACGAAAAGTTTGGGCTGGCGAGCCCAGCCGGGAGCCCAGCCGGGATTAACGGAAAAGCTCGCTTTTGAGCTCGAAGACCCCGCGCGTAACGACCTTATCGCCCGCCTTGAGCCCCTCTGTTACCTGCTTCATTTCGCCGTTGGAGTCGCCCAGAACGATCTTTTGGGGTCGCACCGTCAGGTCATCTTCCATGGCAAAGACGGTCGGCTCGCCATCGATGAAGCTGATAGCGCTGACCGGAACGAGCAGCGTATCCGCAGTTGCTTGGTGGGAGGCCATGATCTTGGCCGATACGGCTTGCCCAGGGCGAAGATGGCCGCTCTCATTGTCGACCTCGATACGCACGGTACCGCTGCGCGTGGCTGAATCGATGGTGGCGCTCACCTGCGCGACTCTGCCCTTGAGGTCAGCTCCGCCACCCGAAAGGGTTCGAAGCAAGACTGCATCGCCCACACGAACCGACGGCAGTGCGCGCTCGAAGACATCGAGTTCGACCCAAAGATGATCGAGGTCGGCGACAAGAAACGCCACATGATTGCCTTCGACGAGCTCACCCTGGGTTACATGGCGCTCGACGATGGTGCCCTCGAGGGGGGCTTTCAAAGTGTGCACGCCGAGCGCCCGAGGCGCTCCGCCCCCAGCCAAGGCAGAGACCTTCTGCTGCGCCGCGTGGAGCATCGACTCGTAGCTCTTCTCTTGAGCCGTGGCTTCATCGAGTTCGCGCACCGTGCTGAGGCTCTGCTCGGCCAAGCGCCGCTCGCGCTCCGCGTCGCGCCGCGCGGCCGATGTTTGCGCGTTCAGCATCGTAACTTGGGCCTGCGCCTCTCCGAGCTCTGGGCTGTCGAGCTCCGCCAAGACGGTGCCTTGCTTCACGTTTTCACCTTCGAAATGATAAACTTCGCTGATGAGCCCCCGCAAACGCGTCCCCACGCGCGCTACGTAGCGTGGATCGAAGGTGACCATGCCGACCGCGGAAACGACTGGCGTGAGCGGAGCCGCCTGGACCGTCGCCGTCTCGAGTCCGATGCGCTCTGCAAAGCCTTTCGAGAAGGTGATCTTACCGTCGATCACCCGGGGTACATCGGCGGTGGGGCTAGCGGTCACGGGCTTCTCCGAACCCAAAAGTAGACCCACGACCAAAAGCGCCACAGAAGTACCGCCGAGCGCACCAATTAACTTCAATTTACGGCTCATAGGTGCCTTCTTTGCGGGTTCCTCAACGGGTGCCGAACTCAAGCTGGGCTCAATAATTTGACTCATGGCTGTACTCCTTTCCAGCGGACGATGCGCGCTAGTGCGCCCCACGAACGTCCGAGGATATCGAGGCGCCGCAACCTGAGGGCCGCGTAGTCTCGTCGACTAATCAGCACGGGTAAGAGATCGCTCTTGCCGGCGCGTTGAATCTCTTCTGAGGCACTAACTGCAGCCGCAGCCGCGGGTAGTGCGATCTGATCTAAGATTTCGATGGCTTTCTCGAGTTGCTCGAGCTCGGCCCGAGTTCCCTCGAGCAAGGCGACGAGCGCCTCACGATTGGCTTCGGCGACGATTTGAGCTTGCTCCATGCTGGCCCTGGCTTTGGCAACCTCACCCTGATTCTTCTGAAAAACCGGGATACCAAAGGCGAAGCCGCCACCGACGCGACCTTCGCCCGAATCGCCGTAAGCGCCGCGCACGATCACGCTAAAGGGCATCTTTGCCTCTTGCTTCGAACGCGCCATGGCTCGTTCGTGATACTCAGATTCTCGCACGGCTTCGACGACGGAAGGCAGATTCTCGGCCTCCGTGGCGCTCCGCGCGAGCGCCCAGGGGGGGCCTTGGGTAGCGCCTTCGGGTGCCGAATAACGTTGCCGAGTGAGCCTCTGCAGGGTGCTGAGATTGAGGTGCAGATCAGCCTGCGACTCCGACATGAGCACCTGATTTCGGGCTAATTCGAGCTCGGCGACTCGAGCGTCGCGTTCGGTTGCGTCGCCGAGGGCGGTTCGAGCTCGGTAGAGGGAGGCCTCTGAAGAAGCGATAGCAATCGTCTCTTTCAGCACTTTGCTGCGCTCGTGAGCGAGCAGCACGAGTGCGTAGCTCTCTAGAGCTGAGGCGAGGGCGTTGGCCCGCGCGACTTCCAGTGAGGCACTGGAGTACGCGCTCAGCGCTTTGGACTCAGCTATGCGGCGTTTGCGTTGAGACCAAAGCTCGACGGGCAAGTCGAGCTGGGACTCCATATAGATGGGGTTCGTAACGTTGTGCCCATATTCCATGAACGAGGTCACCACGGGATTGGCGAGAGGGGGTCGCCGCGCCCCTGTCATCGTTGCATCACTGGTGCGGACCGTCGCGACGGCTATGCGTACTTCGGGTGCCTCGACGCGCACTTTCTCGAGCACGTCGCTCAGCGGCGGCAAAGGCAATCGTCCCGGCTGCGCGACGCGCACTGCCTCGACCCGCGCAGGCTCTGCGCGAGGCCCAGACAGGGCCTCCTCGGCCCAACCCAGACCGGGCCAAAGGGCAAACGAAGCTACAATTGAACTCTGCAAGGCGCTGAGCGGCCTTCGATGGGGGTTTCTGAGGCGAAAAGCTTGAACCCGCCTTGAAACGTGAGGGCGCGTTGGACTCTGGTGTTCCGACATTGTCATTGCTCGCGAAAAGTTGCCGACACGTGAGTGTCTCGGCTGTCGTCGGCGGTGTTTCAGCGCCCACAGTGTTCGGCGACTAGCGAACTAGCGGATTGCCTCAATATTTCTGCTTAGAAATATTCGTCAACCGGCCGACGTTGTCCGAGTGTGACCTACCTCGGCATCTAAGGCCAGAGTCAAATGCTTCTTATTGCGAAACATTGGAAACATAACTTAAAGTTCATTTTATCATGAAATTTTAATCCTTGGATTATGCGGGAGGTGGTTCCAGACTGAGCGCCGCAAAAATGGCCAAGTCGGAAGTGCGTTGGATAGTCACGGCTAATTTCACAGCCGACGGGGCGGTGGCTTATCGCCGCCCGGATGGGAGTTGGTCGCGGGCGCTTGGGGACGCTGAAATGCTAGCCGCAGAAGCGGAGGCGGCTCCTCTGGCAAGTCAGGCGGCCAAGCTGGAGCAGCGCGAGGTCTCCGATCCCTATGCGATCGATATGGCCCTAGGCCCCGACGGTCTTTCCCCCCTTACGGCGCGTGAGCGCATTCGTGCTTTCGGGCCCACAGTTCCGATTCGTCGCGCCGATGGCGGACGGCCGAGCCCAGACAAGTTAGCTCGCTAAAGGTTCAGTCATGTATCAATACGACGAGTACGATACCCGCATCATCACGGCCCGAGCCCAGCAGTTTCGGGGCCAGGTCGAGCGCCGTCTCAGTGGAGAGATCACAGAGGACGAGTTCAAGCCGCTGCGTCTGCAGAACGGACTCTACATGCAGCTCCATGCGTACATTCTGCGCATCGCCGTCCCCTACGGACTGCTTTCGTCGAAACAGATCCGCATGGTGGCGCACATCGCGCGGACGTACGACAGGGGCTACGCGCACCTCACGACGCGCCAGAACTTTCAATATAACTGGCCTAAACTAGAGGATGTTCCGAAAATTCTCGATTGTTTAGCCTCGGTCGAGATGCACGCCGTGCAGACGAGCGGTAACTGTGTGCGCAATGTGACGGCCGATCATTTCGCCGGCATCGCGCGCGACGAGCTCGAAGATCCGAGGCCGTGGGCCGAGATTATTCGTCAGTGGTCGACCTTTCATCCGGAGTTCGCGGCCTTGCCGCGCAAGTTCAAGATCGCCATCACAGGTTCGGTCCAAAATGATCGGGCGGCTGTGCGCTTCCACGACATCGGCGTGCGCCTCGTTCAAAACGAGGAAGGCGAGGTCGGGTTCGAGGTGCTCGCGGGCGGAGGTCTCGGTCGTACGCCGCTCATTGCCGAGGTTGTTCGGAGCTTTTTGCCCAAGGCCGAGCTGCTCGGTTATCTCGAGGCGATCATGCGCGTCTACAACCTGTTTGGACGTCGCGACAACAAATACAAAGCGCGCATCAAGATCTTGGTCAGCGCAGTCGGCATCGAAGAATTCCGGCGCCTAGTCGAGGAAGAATACAAAGCCTCGATGACGCCCGAGCTGCTCTTGCCAGAGGAAGAGATTGAGCGTGTCAGGCGATATTTTGCGCCTAAGAGCTACCGAACGTTCGGCGATGGCGGCGAAGCCGCGCACAAGCAGGCCGACGAAAAGTGGCTCAGCTTTCAGCTCTCTACCGAGCGCGGTTTTGGCAATTGGGTCAAGAACAACACGGTTCAGCATCGTGTCCCCGGCTACGTGGCGGCGGTGATCAGCGTCAAAGTACCGCACGTTCCGCCCGGCGATCTCACCGATGTGCAGCTCGATAGCGTCGCCGAGCTGGCCGATCGCTTTAGCTTTGGCGAAGCGGTGGTGACGCACACGCAGAACTTGATCTTGCCCGACGTCGAGGTGGCCGCGCTACCTGAGCTCTATCAAGAGCTGGTCCGGCTCGATTTGGCTCCTGCCAATTACGGTAAGCTGACGGACGTCATCGCTTGCCCCGGCCTCGACTATTGCGCCCTCGCCAATGCTCGCAGCATTCCCATCGCACTCGAAATCGTGGAGCGCTTCGAGCAGGTCGACTACCTGAACGATCTCGGCGACGTCAGCATCAAGATCAGCGGTTGTATCAACGCTTGCGGGCATCATCACGTTGGCAACATCGGCATCCTCGGGATCGACAAAAAGGGCGTCGAATTCTATCAGCTTCAGCTAGGCGGGAGCCCCGGCAACGACGCGAGTGTGGGCAAAATCTTGGGCCCGGCGCTGCCTCAAGACGAAATCGTCTCGGCGGTCGCCAAGGTGCTAGACAAATACCTAGGCTTGCGTGAGAGCGCGGAAGAGACGTTTTTGGAAGCTGTGCGCCGCGTAGGACTCGACCCCTTCAAAGAGGCCGTTTATGGCGGCGAGAAGGCAGCGGAATAGCTCGAGGAAGTCATGGCCAAAGAAATCATTTTGAATCGCGCCATCGTCTCCGACGACTACCAAGAGCTCACAGACGATGAGTCCGCGCCGAGCTCGGGTAAGGTGATCGTTAGCTTTGCGCGCTTCGTGAAGGAGGGCGCCGAGCTGCTAGCGACCGCGAGCGCGGTCGGGATTCGTTTACCGAGCGACAAGCTGCCGAGTGACGTACCCTTGCTCGAACGTCTGTCGCTGATTGCTATCGAGTTTCCCCGCTTTTCCGATGGTCGCGGCTACAGCATCGCTAAGCTATTGCGCGAACGATTCAAGTTCAAAGGGCAGCTACGCGCCGTGGGCTGGGTGTTACGGGACAACTTGCTCTACATGGAGCGGGTGGGTTTCGATGCTTTTGAGCTTGCCGCCGGCAAGCCGCTCGAGAGCGGGCTCCAGGCCTTCGCGGAGCTGCCGATTGCCTATCAGGCCACGGCCGTCGATCGTCGGCCGCTCTATCGCCGTCGCCTTTGAGGCGCGCCCTTGACTCACGCCCCACCGCGGCTGGAGAAAGCACCTTCGTCGTCCTAGGTGCTTGAATGGAAATTCTCAGTTTTCCGCGGCTCGTAATCGAGCAAGTGAGTCCTGCCGTAGACGGCGGTGACTATCCCCTGAAGCGTTTGGTTCTGGATCGGCTCCAGGTCGATTGCGCGATCTTCAAAGACGGTCACGATCTGATCTCAGCGCGGGTCGGCTACGCCTACGGCGACGACCCGGTGAGCTACGTGCCACTTCGCTACGAGTTCAACCCGGATCGTTGGTACGGGCAGTTCGTCTTGCCTGAGGTAGGTAACCTCGACATGTGGATCGAGGCTTGGCCCGATCCTTTCGCGACCTGGCGCAGAGACCTCGAGAAGCGCATCGAGGCCGGGCAAGACGTACGAGCTGAGTTCGTGGAGGGTGCCCATTGGGTTCGGCGGCGCGCCATTCTGGCCTCCGTCGAGCAACTGGAGCCTCTGCAGAACGCCGCCCGCGTCCTCGAAGACCAAAGCGTTGGTGTAGATACGCGCGCTCGGGTGGCCTTTTCACAAACTCTCAAAGAACTCATGTATGGCCCCGTCGACGACGCCGACGTGTCGCGTACGAGGCGCTACCCAGTTCGCGTCGATCGCCGCGCGGCGGGTTTTTCGGCCTGGTACGAGCTTTTTCCGCGCTCCGAATCGAGAGAGCCGGGTGTGCACGGAACCTTCGCCGATACCGAGCGCCGTTTACCCGAACTGGCCGCGATGGGCTTTGACGTCCTCTACCTTCCGCCCATTCATCCTATCGGCGTGAGTCATCGCAAAGGCCGCAATAACGCGGTGAGCGCTGAGCCCGGTGACGTGGGCAGCCCTTGGGCCATTGGAGGAGCTGAAGGTGGCCATACCGCCGTCCACCCCGAGCTCGGAACGCTGGCTGATTTCCGCCATCTGGTGCATGCCGCGGCAGACTTCGGCATGGAGATCGCGCTCGATTTTGCGCTGCAATGTTCACCCGATCACCCGTGGGTGACGAAGCATCCCGAGTGGTTCTTCGTGCGGCAAGACGGCAGCATTCGCTACGCAGAGAACCCGCCTAAGAAATACGAAGACATCTATCCCCTCAATTTTTGGGCAGACCCCGAAGGGGGTCTGTGGGAGGCGGCTCGGGACGCGCTCCTGTTCTGGGCTGAGCAAGGCGTCAAGATCTTTCGCGTTGACAATCCGCACACGAAACCGTTTGCGTTTTGGCAGTGGTGTATCGCCGAGGTGCAAGCTGTCTTCCCGGAAGTGCTGTTCTTGTCCGAGTCGTTCACACGGCCGAACCGCATGAGTAGCCTGGCCAAGATAGGCTTCTCACAAAGTTATACGTACTTTACCTGGAAAAACACCAAATCCGAGCTCGAAGCTTACATGCGCGAGTTATCGCGTCCTCCCGTGAGCGACTACTATCGGCCGAATTTCTTCGCCAACACGCCCGACATCCTGCATGAGTATTTGCAACATGGGGGCCGCCCGGCCTTCCGCATTCGGCTCTTGCTCGCAGCGACGTTGTCGCCCGTTTACGGCATCTATTCTGGCTTCGAGCTGTGTGAAAATAGCGCCGTGAAACCGGGCAGCGAAGAGTACCTAGACTCCGAAAAATATGAGCTCAAGTTTCGGGACTATTCAGCCGAGGGAAACATCAAGCGCGATGTGGCGCGCCTCAATAGCTTGCGTCAGGCCCAGCCGGCGCTCCAGGTCTTGACCAATATCGCTTTCGTGCCGACCACCAGCGACGAGGTCATCGCTTACGTCAAATATGCGCCACGAGAGGGTGCAGCCCATCTCCTGGTCGTGGTCAACGTCAATCCTAACGAGGCGCGCGAAGCGCTGATCGATGTGCCCATTGCTCACTTTGGCATAACACCAGACGCACCCTACTTGGTCAGAGACCTCCTCACGCACGCTGAATACGAGTGGCGAGGCGCGCGCAACTACATCAAGCTGACGCCAGCCGACAAGGTCGGTCATCTTTTCGAGATTGTACCCGGGTCGTGACGAGAGTGCGTCCGGTCCGGGCCGTTCGCTATAAGCGCCGAACCTAGGTTGAGCCTAGATCGAACCTATATCGGGCTGGGCTCGGCCAAGAGCGCGCCGAGCTCGTAGGATCGTAACTTCCGGTAGCTTCGCAGCGCTGTGGACTTCTGCCTACCGCTCGGGTCTGGTATGCCCCTTGGGGTGTGCGGTAGCTGTTGCCGTGCTTGCGACAGAGGAAGACCATGAGGATCTGGCCTGGTACAGCGAACCGCTTGGGCGCCATTTGGGACGGCGAAGGCGTAAATTTCGCGCTCTTTTCGCAACATGCGACCAAAGTTGAACTTTGTTTCTACGACTCCGCCGACCCCACGAAGGAGACGCAGCGCATTGTGGTGCCCGAGCGCACCAATGGCATTTGGCATTGTTATTCACCCGACGTCCGGCCGGGCCAGCTCTACGCGTACCGCGTCCATGGCCGCTACGCGCCGGAGCGAGGTTTGCGCTTCAATCATAATAAAGTACTAATAGATCCGTACGCACGGGCCATTGCCGGAGACATCGAGTGGCACGACGCCCTCTTCGGTTACGAGGTCAATAGCCCCCATGCCGACCTGAGCTTCGATTCGCGCGACAGTGCGCCCTACATTCCTAAATCGGTGGTGGTCGATGAAGCCTTTACCTGGGCAGGAGACCATCATCCGCGCACGCCTTGGAGTGAGACGCTCATCTACGAGGCGCACGTCAAGGGCATGACCATGCTCCATCCCGACGTTCCGGCGGCGCTGCGGGGCACGTATCTCGGTCTCGCTTCGGACGCTATTTTAGACCACTTGAAGAGCCTGGGCGTGACGGCCATCGAGCTCTTGCCGGTGCACCATTTCGCGGTGGATCGGCGCCTGGTCGATCTGGGGCTAACGAACTACTGGGGCTACCAGTCGCTTGGTTTTTTTGCTCCCGATCCTCGTTACGCGACCGGAAACCGTGGCGAGCAGGTCGACGAATTCAAGACCATGGTCAAGGCCTTCCACCGCGAAGGCATCGAGGTCATTCTCGATGTTGTCTACAATCATACCGGCGAGGGCAATCAGCTAGGCCCCTCGATTTCCTTCAAGGGCATCGACAACGCTGCCTACTATCGGCTCGTCCCGGGTAACGAGCGCTACTATCAAGATTTCACCGGCTGCGGAAATAGCTGGAATGTGCTGCATCCGCGCGCGCTGCAGCTTGTGCTCGATAGCCTGCGTCACTGGGTGGTCGACATGCACGTCGATGGGTTTCGCTTCGATTTGGCGCCGACTTTGGCGCGCGATCCGTTTGAATTCGACGCATTTGCGCGCTTCTTCGCCATGGTCGCCCAAGACCCGGTCTTGTCTCAGGCCAAGCTCATCGCCGAGCCATGGGACATCGGACCGAACGGCTATCGCTTGGGCGGGTTTCCGCCTGGCTGGGCAGAGTGGAACGGCCGCTATCGCGACTCGCTGCGCTGCTTCTGGCGCGGCGACGAAGGCCAGGTGCCGGAGCTAGCGTCGCGTCTCAGCGGCTCGAGTGACATCTTTCATTCGAGTGATCGCGGCCCGTACTCCAGCGTCAACTTTATCGCCTGTCACGACGGTTACACCCTCAAAGACCTAGTGAGTTACGAGAGTAAGCACAACCTCGCCAACGGCGAGGATAACCGCGATGGTCATAACGATAATCACAGTCGAAATTGGGGCCACGAAGGCGAAACGCGCGCAGCTTGGGTCAATCGCATGCGTGAGCGCATGCTCAGAAATTTCCTGGCGACGCTCGCTTTTAGCCAAGGCGTACCGATGATCGGCTACGGCGATGAGCTCGGTCGCACGCAGAACGGCAACAACAATGCGTATTGCCAGGATGGTGAGCTGACCTGGATCAATTGGGACCTCACGCCTGAACAAGAAGACCTGCTCGAGTTCGCGCGCAAGGTCTTCGCCATCTCGCGCGACAATCCGGTATTTCGGCGGCGAAAGTTCTTCGCCGATGATCCGCTGGCAGACCGAGGCGCGCGCGACGTAATTTGGATCAGCGCTGATGGCAAAGAGATGACCATCGACGATTGGCGTGACCCCAAGAATCACGCCCTGGGTATGTTGATCTATGGCACCGCGTCCGATGAGCAAGACGCCCGTGGTCGGCACGTGGTGGGCAAGACCCTACTTCTGGTGGTGAACGCGTCCGGCCGGGCACGGCCAACCCAACTGCCAGGACTGAAGGAACGTGGGTACTGGCACGAGATTGTGAACACGGCCCAGTCAACACAGCGCATCCCGAAGGGGTCCACGCTCAATGTTGCTCCGCACTCCCTCGTGCTCCTATCCTACGAAGGAACTGAATGACATCTGACTTTCGCGACTTGACCTCAGTTTGGAGCGGAGACCTCGGTCGACTACTAGCAGGCACCCATCACGACCCGCATTCGATCTTGGGGCGTCACGCGCGCCCCAATGGTCGCACCGTGATTCGGTCGTTTCATCCTGACGCGATAGCTTGTGAAGTTTTGGGCGATGGCGGGCTGCGCCGTCCCATGATCGCGCTCGACGGAGGTCTCTTCGAGATCGAGCTCGATCTCGCGCCCGCGGACTATCACTTTCGTTTCCACTTCTCGACCGGCATGAGCTGGGAGCGCGGCGATCCCTATCGATTCTGGCCGTCGCTTGGCGATTTCGATTTGTATTTGTTGGGAGAGGGAACTCACCGCAAGCTGTGGCAGGCGATGGGCGCGCGGCCGCTCGTTATCGACGGCGTAGCCGGGGTGTCATTTTCAGTGTGGGCGCCGAACGCTGCGCGCGTCAGCGTCATCGGCGAGTTCTGCACTTGGGACGGTCGCCTCTACCCCATGCGCAGCTTGGGCGCCTCGGGCGTGTGGGAGCTGTTTGTGCCCGGTATCGGGCCGGGGACTCTCTACAAGTTCGAGATCCGCACGGCGAGCGGTGAGCTTCGCATTAAAGCCGATCCTTTTGCTCGGCAAGCCGAAGAGCCACCGCGTACCGCTTCAGTCGTAGCGAGCTCCAGCTTTCAATGGACGGACGGCGACTACCAGCACAAAAAGCGCAACCGGGACGTCACTCGCGAACCGATGCACATCTACGAGGTGCACTTGGGCTCCTTCGCCAGGGTCATAGAGGACGGCAATCGTTCGCTCAGCTATCGCGAAATCGCACCAAGGCTCACGGAGCATGTGAAGCGTCTTGGCTTTACGCATGTCGAGTTCATGCCGCTCGCGGAGCACCCCTATTATCCGTCGTGGGGTTACCAGGTGACGGGCTACTACGCGCCTACCGCGCGTTACGGTTCGCCCGACGACCTCAAGTACCTGGTCAACTACCTTCACACCGAGGGCATCGGCGTCATCATGGACTGGGTGCCGGCGCATTTCCCGAAGGACGACTTCGCCCTGCGCCGCTTTGATGGCAGCGCTCTTTACGAACACGAAGACGCCCGTCGCGGCGAGCACCCCGATTGGGGAACACTCATATTCAACTATGATCGCAGCGAAATTCGGGCCTTCTTGGTATCGAATGCCGTGTATTGGCTCGAGGAGTTCCACATCGATGGGCTGCGAGTCGACGCCGTGGCCTCGATGCTTTATCTCGACTACAGCCGAAACGAAAATGAGTGGGTGCCCAACGAGTACGGCGGGCGCGAAAATATCGGTGCGATCCAATTCCTGAGGCAGCTCAATATGGCTGTGCGCGAGGAGTGTCCCGGCTGCTTCACGGTGGCCGAAGAGTCCACCTCCTGGGGCGGAGTGACGGCGTTGCCGTCAGAGGGTGGCCTCGGGTTCCATTTGAAATGGAACATGGGTTGGATGCACGACACGCTAGAGTACTTCAAAAGAGAGCCGATTCATCGCGGATACCATCAAGACCAACTCACGTTTGCCATGCTCTACGAGCACACTGAGCGGTTTGTGAATGCCATCAGCCACGATGAGGTGGTGCACGGCAAGGGCGCTCTGATCGAGAAGATGCCGGGTGACATCTGGCAAAAACTCGCGAACCTCCGCTGCCTTTACGCGTATCAGGTGGCGCGCCCGGGCAAGCAGCTCATTTTCATGGGCAACGAGTTTGGGCAGCACACGGAGTGGAATGTGCATGCCTCCATCGACTGGCACCTGTCCGAATTCCCGGATCGTCAAAAGTTACTGCACTTCCTGGCCGAGCTAGGCCGCATTTATCGCGAATTGCCCGAACTCTGGCGCTCCGATCCCGATGGGGACGGCTTCGCTTGGATCGACTGCTCCGACCGCGACAACTCGGTGCTCGTCTTCCGTCGGCAACTTTCGGGGCAGTCCGACCACACGATTGTCGTGCTCAACTTCACGCCCGTACCCCGGGACAACTATCGCGTGGGCGTGCCCGAGTGGGGCGCGTACTCGGTGCTGCTCAACACAGACGACGAGGCTTTTGGTGGGAGCGGTTATCTGCAAACTCGCGACCTTCCCACCTCTGGCGTTGGCATGCATGGCTTTGATCAATCGATCGAAATGTCTTTGCCACCACTGGCCGTGCTCCTGCTCAAGCCTCGACAATGACTGATGCGGTGAAGTTTCGCGCTCCTGGCAGTTTGGTTTACGTGCCGAGCGCGATGCCCGCCCTTTTGGCTTTGAATGAAACCACTCACCTTGGCATCGGAGCTCACCCAGACGACCTAGAAATCTTCGGATTTCACGGCATCTTGGCGGGGCGTATGCCGGGGCAAGCGTTCACCGGCGTCACACTTGGCGACGGCGCAGGAGGGCCCCGCGCTGAACATCTGCTCGAGCTCAGTGACGCAGAAATCGCGAGCGTGCGCCGCGAAGAGCAGATGGCTGCGGCAGATCTCGGAGCTTACAGCGCGCAGGTCTTCTTGAACTATCCGAGCTCAATTGTGCGCGACTTGCGCGAGCCCGGGCCGTCGTTGGATCTCGAGCAAGTCCTCAGCCTCACTCAACCGGACGTCGTCTACACCCATGCGCTCAGTGATAGGCACGCCACGCACGTCGCTGTGACGGAGCGGGTAGTCGAGTCCATCTTGCGGCTCGAACCGAACGCGCGCCCTCAAAAGCTGCTCGGCTGCGAGGTATGGGGAGACCTAGATTGGCTCCCGGCAGCGTATCGCGTCGAGCTCGACGTTTCGGCCGAACCTGCGTTAGCCCAAACCCTGATCGAGGCCTTTCACTCTCAGCTTTCGGCCAACAAACGTTATGGTTTGGCAAGCCTTGGCCGCCGGGCCGCTCATGCCACGTTTGGGCGCAGCGATGCGGCTGACGCTGCGCTCGGCGTGACGCTCGCGATGGACCTCACCCCGCTCATTCAGCCGGGAGGACCGAAGCCGGAAGTATTGCTCGATGAGATGCTCGAAGCCTTTCGCGCCGAGACGCTCGCCCGGCGGAGCGCCCTCGTTCTTTCGCGCAAGACGGCTACCTTGAGCGAGAAGTGATGCTTTCTGAACGTCCGCGGGGACAGATCGCGGGTTTCTGATGGTGAGGTCTTGGACCGCTGCCAGGGCTTGTGATAGGCCGACGCTGGCTTAGTTATGCGCGTCTCGCCTTCTTGCGTTCAAGTTTTAGCTGGTATTTCTATGTTGAGCGCGGTCGCGTGCGGCGGCTCGGTGAGTTCGAGCGCCCTGCCTGGGAACGGGCACGCCATCCGCTGCGAGAAGGGGCTCGACGATTGCGTTCGACGAGCCCAGTCGATTTGCAAAGACATGGGCTTCACCGTGGTCGGCGGTCGCGAGACGAACAAGCTTCTAGGTGGATCCTCGAGCTCTTACCGCAAACTCTCGACGCAAGGTGAGCTCCAAGTGTACTGCGGGGACTACGCTCCGCCCACCTGTCAGCCGAGCGAGCAAGATGCTGAAGCCGTCTATCAGCTAAGCCAAACGGAGCCGAGCCCTGCTCCCGAACCGGCTCCTGCCGCAGTGGCGCCCGTCCCGGCCGCGCCGGTGCCCCACCACCTTTGCATGCCCGGCGCAACGCAACAGTGCGTGGGTCCGGGGGCCTGTGGAGGTGGCCAAATTTGCAACGCAGACGGTATGAGTTTCGGTAGCTGCGACTGTGGCCCAAGCGCCGCGGTTCCGCTCGCGACTCCGGCCACTCCGGCCGCTAGCAAGCCGTAAACTACGGGCCTGCTATGGGCCCCAGGCGCTAGGGTTCCCGCGCGTTTCGGTCTGGCTCGCCTATTTCGACAAGACCTAAAAATGGGGGAAGTATTCGCACCATCCGTCTTTGCATTTCGCGTAGCGCCGGGCGTTCCTCAAGAGCGCGTACCGATGGACTAGAGGGAAACCAGCGTATGAGCTCGCGCCGTGCGCTTGCGCCAAAGAGGCTCGTCTCTGCGAGATCAGCTAGAGCGATTCCGGTGCTATGGCGAGATGAAGAGCTGACCTTGAACCTGGTATTTTTCATGGTGCGGCCTGAAAGAAAAACGAAGTGTTTCTCGCACTTCGGGCTCCCTTTCTCACTTGTTCCTCCCTGGTTAATCATGGTCAAGAGTAAGTGAGTGCGATGGTGCAGCACGGGGGCACGGACGAGTGCTGCGCCGGTCGTCTTGTCGTGACGCGGGCGTGTTGCGGGGCGAGCTCGACGCGCCAACCGCAAGGCTAGTCGCGCATAGGCGACTTGGTTCGTCCCAGCGAGACCAAGGCGGCCTGGGTCCGGCTTGTTTTGGTCCGAACTTCACTGCGACAGAGTCCCGAACCTCGCACGAGGGAGCGACACACATCAGGACGGTCCTCGTAAACACTGCAAACGAAGCGACCGCTCGGATGAATTTGGAGAGCAATGCAGTGCCCTTCGCTCAGTCGCATATAGGACCGATCTTCGATGCTGTGAGTTAGCTCGGCGGCGCGTTCACCGAGCCTCTCATTATCTACACCGAGTACGCGTAAGTAGTCGGGCTCCTCGAAGAAACAACAAGCGCCACAAGACGTGCAGCCAGGGAGGTCCTCGGCAAAGATGGCCATAGCCCTCAGAGCTCGCTTGGCGTTGAGCCCGCAAGCTGGGCGTGATCTGACCAGGGATCGGTCAGTTGTTCGTCGTTCCCGTTCGGTACGGGCAATGCGAAGGCCGGGAAATGGCCTGCTAAGCTCGGGGTGAGCCCGTGCGCGAGGCAAAAGCGTTCGTAAGTTGTGGGATCGGGCGCCAAGCGTAGCGTTCGAAACGCGTGCCGACGTTCGGAGAAGCCAGCCTTGAACTCGAAGAGCGAATCGGCACGAGCGCCCACTCCGCCGCCCAGGTGGAGCGTTGAAAAGCCGCGCTCATGACCCCAAATCCGCACCTCATCGAACAACAGCTTGATCGGTGAATCAGCGAGGAAAGCGTCGCGAGTCCCACCCAGGTGATATTGGACGAGGCCGTCTGTTTCGGTGAAGAGACCGCCGCAAGCCACTTGGCCCTCCTTGAGCAAAGAGAAAAGGTGCAGCCTATCGCCTAGGGCGCGCCGTAGCGCGGCGACGTACTCGAGATCAAAGTCGTATTGGCCTCCAGCGCCGACCCGTCGCATCGTTTCGGTATAAGCGGATTGATAGCTAGCTAAGTGCTCCCAAGAGTCACTCGTTTGGTAGCCCTGGCGTCGTGCGCGCATGATATGGCGACGGTGGGTTTCGCGGATTTGGCTCCAACTGAGCTCGAGAGGTGCGGCCAGATCGAGCGACACCGTTTCGCCGTGGGTGACGAGGGCCCCGAGTGTGTCGAGCTCTGCAAGCGGGAAAGGTAAGAGCGGATGGAGGCGCGAAAAGAAGGTCATCACGCGTCGCTCGTGCAACTCGCTCGTCATGTGACCCAGCGCCTTTCGGAGTCGGGCCCCGCTGACGCCTCGGGAGAGCGCAGGACCCGGATAGCCGTAAGGGCTTTGAGCGTGAAAATAGCCTTCAAGACCCAGGGAATCGAGAGCTATGAGGCTCATTGGCACGAGCATCGCAAACTCCGCATCGAACTCGACGTAGGCCCGAGCGACGCCGTGGTCCCGCTTCGCGCATAGCCTCGTGTAGTCGGGTAGATGATAAAAATCGTGCGTGGTACGGGCCAGAGCCGTCTGCCACTCAAGACTCTCTGCTTCGACGAGGCCGGCGAACGCGGCTTGGCCAGCTCGGATCAACATGACTCAAGAGGCTTCTGGATAGTCATCAAGAAGCGGTTCGGCTGGACCTCCGTCCCTTCGCCCTTGGCTCCGAGCGGAGCCATTCGGGGCGGCCCGCTTGCCCGTACGTACGGGAAGAGTGATTGATTCTCTGCGAACCATAGCCCTTGCAGCAGCCACTCACAGTTCGATGATAGTTCGCTAGCGCTCCGACGCAGCTCCTCGGCGCTTGGGGGCATGTAGTGCCCTTCGAAGCGAGCGATGGCGCGTTCTACGATGGGGCAAGCTCGGTTCGGCACGACGACAACCAACCTCCCTCCGGGATTGAGAAGGGCCCAAGCTGCCTCGAGCGCTGCGTCGAGCGGCATGTATTGGAGGACTTCGATCAGTGTGACACGGTCGAAACTACCGAGTTCGCCGCGGAGGGTCGCGTCCATGAGCGAGCCCCGTCGAAAGTCTAGGCCCGGATGGCTCGCCCGAAGTTTTGAAATGAGTTCTTCCGAAAGGTCGATACCCACCAGAGTGGATGCACCCATCGCCGCGTAGGTGCGCGCCATTTGGCCAACGCCGCAGCCCACGTCGAGGCAGGCTCGAGCGCTGAGCGGCCCGAGGGCCTCAAGAACTAGGCCGAAAGTCTGGGCTTGGACGCGCTCATTCGAATAGTCGAGCCAGGGTTCGCCCTTCTGCGCTACGCCTTCATAGTATTCGGCCCAGAACGATTCGTGGTCCATGCGTGCTTTCCGTTCGGTCTCCCCAAGCGGACTAACCAGCGAGGAGGCTACTCCCGAAAGGTGAGCCGCGCGATGCGAGAAGAACCCTAGAATGCGTCGGGCAGCGGCTCGTTTTCGTCAACCGGAAAGGCTCGTGGCCCTTCGAGGGGAGGACCCGCTGTGCCCCAAAATTCGTCGAGCTCGGCTCCGGCACCGCTCAAAACCGATTTGCGACGGAGGACGATGGCCACCGTTTTGAGCAAGATGAGAAGATCGAGCGGCAAGCTTCGGTTGTCGACGTACCAAACGTCGAGCTCGAGCTTCGACTCCCAGTCGAGGGCATTCCTACCGTTAATCTGCGCCCAGCCGGTAATACCTGGTTGGACTTCGTGTCTCCGTTTTTGGCGCTCCGTGTAGCGATTCAGGTAACGGGTCAAGAGGGGTCTTGGACCCACTATGCTCATATCGCCCGCCAAGACGTTCAGGAGCTGAGGTAGTTCGTCGAGACTCGTCTCACGGAGCCACCGGCCAAGCTTCGTCAGGCGCTCCGCATCGGGCAGTAGCGTCCCGTCGGGGGAGCGCTCGTTCGTCATGGTGCGGAACTTCCACAGCCGAAAGGGGCGACTGTCGTAGCCGAGCCGGGTCTGCCGAAAGAGCATCGGCCGCCCCATGCTCACGCCTATGGCCATCGCCACGGCGAGGCTAGCAGGTAGGCTCAACGCGAGAGCAGTGCCAGCGAGGGCGAGATCGAGGGCTCGCTTTGTAGATCGAGAGCTGGCCAGGGCTCGAGGGTCGCTCGGGTTGCCCTTTTGCGCAATGAGTCTCGAAATGAAGCGAAGCGCCCCGACACGAGGTCGGAGCGCTTCGAATTCTTCCTAGCCCTGCAGTGCAAACCTAGTCGAACCGCTCGAAGCTAGATGGAACGCCGGGCTTCTTATGTAACATCCGGTCCAAGAGCTGGACGCCCAACGCCGCGATAATTGAGACCCACCTCGGACACGGCGGCGGGCACGAGCACGTTGCGGCCATCAAAGATCCACTTCTGCTTCAGCATCCCGGCGAGTCGCTCCAGGTCGGGATTCCGATACTCGCTCCATTCGGTAGCGATCAGCAGAGCGTCGGCCCCTTCGCACGCATCGTAAGGGTTGTTGCAGAGCGTCACGATGTCAGCCGTGTAAGAGGCTTTCATTTTTTCGAGAGCCGTCTCGTGAGCCTGCGGGTCCGTCGCTCGCACCTTGGCTCCGCGCTGTTTGAGCTCGGTGATGATGCGGAGCGCGGGTGCTTCGCGCACGTCGTCCGTCATGGGTTTGAAGGCGAGGCCCCAGATAGCGATCGTCTTTCCGTCGAGGCCGCCCAGATCTTTCTCCATGTGAGTGATCATGGCCTTGGCCGGAATGAGGTTGGCTTGGGTTGCGGCTTCGGCCACACGCATGCTGATGCCGAGTTCGTTGCCGGTATTGACGAGCGCGCGCAAATCCTTGGGAAAACAAGAACCACCGAAGCCGAGCCCAGCGTAGAGGAAGTGCGTTCCGATGCGCTTGTCAGTCCCGATACCGATGCGCACGTCCTCGACGTCAGCATTGGTAGCGTCGCAGATGCGCGCGATCTCGTTCATGAACGAGATCTTGGTGGCGAGCATAGCGTTGGCCGCGTACTTCACAATCTCGGCGCTCTCCGGGCTCATTCGGATCAGCCGATTTTGCTGACGATTGAACGGCGCATAGAGGCGAGCCATGGTCTCGAAGGCACTATCGCTGTCTGTGCCGATGACGACCCGATCGGGCTTGAGGAAGTCATTGATGGCGTCCCCTTCCTTCAAGAACTCAGGGTTCGACACGACGTCGATCTTGAACTTGGTGTGCTTGGCGACCACCTGACGCACGCGGCGATTGGTTCCGACGGGCACGGTGCTCTTGGTGACGAGCACGATGTCGTGCTTGGCCGCCTTGGATACCTGCTCAGCGACCGTCAAAACGTGGCTGAGGTCAGCCGAACCATCTTCCTGAGGAGGAGTGCCAACCGCGATGAACACCACCTTCGCGCCGTCGATAGAGCTCGGCAAATCTGAGCTAAATGTGAGCCGCTCTGGCCAGTTCCTTTTTACGACGTCATTCAGCCGCGGCTCGTAAAAAGGCACATCGCCATTCTCAAGTGCTCTTAGCTTGCGTTCGTCTCTGTCGACGCACACGACAGTGGTCCCTGAGTCGGCAAAACAAGCTCCGGCGACCAAACCCACATAACCTGATCCAATGACTGCAACTTTCACTTGGCCTCTTGATCTCTGTCTTGGGCGAGCTGCCCTAGGATTCGATTCTGCGTGTCTGCATCGAACCCTAAGACGCCCGCAAGCTCATCCAAAAGCTGACTCTCTGAGTCGGCCTCATTGTTGTCGGCCAAGGCTACTGCCGCCGCAAGACTGAATGCGCTCTCCGCTTCGTTTTGATCAGAGCGGAGCGCTCGTCCGAGCTCGAGCAGCCGCGGGCGGGCTCCTTGATTCTGCAGACGCAAAGCGAACGTTTCGACCAGGACGCGGATGGTGCCGTCCGACAATACGTCACCGCTCATACCCCGGATCGCTCCCCGCAGAGCTGACAGTTCCGCTTCGGCTACCATTTCGTCAGCGGCTATCATGAGAAAGAGGACCTCGGCTAAGGGCTCCACCACGAGCAGCGCAGCCTGCTCCGCTTCCGACAGGAGACCGGTGCGAGCCAAGGTCTCGAAAGCCGAACTTTGAACGAGGGGGGCACGGCGACCACTCGCAAGCAAGGCGTCCCGTAGGCGCTCAATGGTTTGGCTACGAATCTTCATCGCACCCAGATTAACAAGGGGCGGCCTCCGGAGCGAGAGTGGGCAATCTAGCGCGATTGTGCGGGGCACTCGTGGCCGACGAGGTAGGGATTTCGGCGACGCCTGGGGAGGGGGAAACCACGTTGGGGGAGCGCCGCTGGGCCGCGGGCCATGATCCGCTCTTAATCCTTGGCGCAGGGCGGGCGTTATAGGAAGGAGTTCATGGATTCCGCGCGAGTTGCCCCAGAGTTTAGCCCTCCGGCTCAGGCGCTCGCTTCCCCGATCCAGGCTACGCGAGTCCTCGTGGTTCAGGCCGAGAGCCCGGAGCGAGAGCGATTGGTCACCTGGCTTAAGGAAGCGCGGAATGAGGTGCAGGTCGCGACCCTGGCCGCGGAAGTCGCTGAATACCAAACTGATATCGCTTACCTCGACGGCGCGTTGGGCCTCGATGTCGGGCAAATCTTGGTCGACTTGCGGCGTTCGAGCGGTGAAATCCCACTGATCGTTCTGACCCCATCGGGAGGGCCCGAGGCCGTACTCGACGCGCTGCGAGCCGGCGCTTTCGACTGCTTGATTAAGCCGCTCGAGAAGGGTCGTGTGCAGGAAGCTCACGCTCGCGCCGAGGAGCGCGTGCAATTCCTTTCGCGTCTGGGTCGGCTCCCTTCGTCCGACTCGGGGCTGTCGGCGGTGTTCGTGGGACAGAGCCGCGGCATGCGCGAACTGGGGACGCACCTACGCCGCGTGGTGGATCGCGACGTTGCAGTATTTTTGCAAGGAGAGGCAGGTAGCGGCATTGACTGGGTCGCGCGCAGTATCCATCAGCGCAGCAGTCGCGCCGGCGGGCCTTTTTTAACATTTGACTGCGCCGCGCTCGAGGCTAGTGGGCACGAAGCAGCTTTGCTCGGCCGCGAACTGTCGCAGGGTCGCTCCTTACGGGGAGCGCTCGAACAGGCGAGCGGTGGGGTGCTTTACATCGACAATATCGGCCAAATGTCGATACCAGCTCAGGTAGCCTTGGCCAGTTACCTAGCCAGACGCGAGTTTCGCCGCCTCGAGGGCGGTTCCCTGATGACCACCAGCTTACGCATCGTGGCCTCGAATGATGGCGACCTGCGCACGCAAGTGGCGCTGGGCACGTTTCGTGAAGACTTATTCTTTCGACTAGTGGTCTATCCGATAGTTGTGCCTTCGTTGCGCGATCGGCTCGAAGACGTTCCTTTGATCGTAGGAAGCTTGCTGCGAGAGCTGGGCGAGCAACTCGGCGGTAAGACTCCTAAAAATATCACATCCGAGGCGCTCGACGTGCTCTGTCGCTACAACTGGCCCGGCAACGTGCGTGAGCTCGAAAACGTTGTGCAGCGTGGCATGCTGAGCTCGAGCGGCGACACCCTTGAGCTCGAAGATCTGCCCCCGGACGTTCGTGTTCGAATCGAATCGAATCGTCCCGCCAATCAGAACGCGAAGGAGGGCCTATTTGCCGAAGAAATCGTGCCGCTGCGCGACATCGAGCGGCGCGCGATTGAGCACGCGCTTCGAGTTACGGAAGGCAATGTCGCCGACGCCGCCAAGAGGCTCGGGATGGGACGCGCCACTCTCTATCGGCGCATCGCCAGCCTTGAGGTCCCCGTTCGGGTGGCTTAGCCCCAAAAACTTCGGCCGCTTGAGCTTTGGCGCGCTGTCGCCTAACCCTAGCCATCCATGACCGAGCCTTCCCACGGAGATGTCGCCCACGGCCCCAGCGACGAGACGACCGGGCCTGCCTTTTTTGTCGCGTGCGTAGGCGTGCTCTTGTTCGGCCTCATCGAGTTGCCGCCTTCAGCCGCACACGAAGCGTCGGCTCACCACGACCATCCGGCGCAAGCTCACGAAGTCGCCGAGCCCTCAGTCGAGACAGCCCCTAAGTCGATCGTTTCGGCGCTCACGCCGAATGAGGTCTCGCCCTCGCCCTCGCCCTCGGCAGAGCCTGCACCAAGTCCGCCGGTCCTCTTGGACATGGGCACCGGGACCCGGCCGGTCGTTTCGACCCCGGCTCAGCCGAAGCCTGTCGTAACCAAGCCGGCCGCTTCGACCCCCGCTGAACCGAAGGCCGCTCCAACGAGCGCGTCGGCTAGCGTTCTCCCCCCGGCAGCCGAGCCGAAGCCCAAGGAGCAGGTCAGCCCCCAGGCGTCCGCGGCGCCGTCAACGACGCCACCTCCGCCGGCTGAGCCGAAAGCGCCCTGACGAAGCCGCTGCAGGGCTCGGCGGGGCTACTATTGCCCCGGGGGCGGCTTCTTTTTGGTTTCTTTCGGTGCGTTCGGTACCGAGTCGAGCGGTCCAGCGTAACGCAGGGTGCCGCTGCGAGGGCGTGACGCCTCGGATTCGAGCGCTTCGAATCGGAACACCGCCTGGCCAATGGCGAGTTCATCGCCATCTTTTAGCAAGGTCTTCGTGACTCGAAGCCCGTTGACGAAACTGCCGTTCATCGAGTTCAGATCCTCGAACACATATCGGTCTTGAGGGTCCCTTTCGATCCTGGCGTGCAAACGGGAGGCCTTCTCGTCTCGAAGAGACAATTCGATATCAAGACTCCGGCCCACGGTGAGCCCACTGCCGATCTCGGTAGTTGCCCCCAGGCCGTCGCCGCGCAAAACCCGCAACACGTAGCGCGCGTTGACGTTGGGCGGTGGGGGCGCATCGAGACGACTCCAAGAGGTGAGCTCTTTATGAGCACGTTCGAAAGCGTGGCCCAGCTCGAGCGCGCTTCCAAACCTCTCGACGATATCCTTCTTCAGACAGCGCCGAACGATATCGAGCACGGCTTCGGGTAAGCCGGGCCGGAAGCTGGATAGGTCGCTCGGCTCGCTGTGCAAAATGCTCTCTAAGACGCCGATCTCCGAATCGGCATCGAAGGGCAAACGGCCGCACAAAAGCTCATAAAAGCTCACACCGAGGGACCAAAGATCCGCCGATACACTGACGGCCGACGAGGCCCTCACCTGTTCGGGCGACATATAAACCAGAGAGCCAAGCAGCTCGTTGGGTCGGGTGAGCGGAGCCGAGTCGGGCTCTTCGGTGGCGACGAAGCGAGACACGCCGAGGTCGGTAATCTTGACCACTCGATCTTTGCTGTCTGTCTCGGCCAAGAACAAATTGGCCGGCTTGATATCGCGGTGTACCGTGCCTTGGCGATGAATAGCGGCCAGGCCTTTACACGCGCCTATCATATAACTCAGAACATCCTCGACCGGCAGTTGCCCTTTGCGGCCGCTCAGGAGGGTATCTAGGTCGACCCCTTTCAGGCACTCCATTACGATGAAGGGAGTGCCCCATTCTGCGCGGTGCCAGCTTCGTCGCTCGGGGCTGAGTCTTAGAAATCCGCTATCAAAGACCGTGATCACATGCGGATCATTGACGCGCCCTGCGGCCCTCGCTTCACGCACTAAGCGCACCGCCAGATTCGGATTGACCTCGGTGCCTTTGACGAATTTGAGGGCCACCTTGCGATCGAGCGAATCTTGTTGCGCCGAGTAAACGAGGCCAACGTTGCCCGTGCCTAGGAGAGACTCGATGCGATATTGGTCGAGCACGAAGTCGCCGGGTTGGGGGACTTCAGCGGTGACATACCGTCCGCGATCCGGGGGCGCTTCGGTCATGGGGACTCCTCCAGCATACGGCTATCGTGTGTATTATGAAATCCCAGTCCGAGGGGATTTGGGGCTAGCTTGAGCTAGGCGTGGCCAGTCGATGGCCCGTCCATGGCCCAGCGAGCGGCCAAAGCGTCTGAAGGAGGCACGGGGCGAAACAAGCCAGCAATCGAGCGTTTGCCCTTGTGCCGCAGCGCATCGGACGCGGCGTTGTCGGAATTGTCATCGGGCTTGGTGTCTGCACAACCGCCGCGCCTCCAATGCATGAGCCCTTAGTTATCGTGAGTTGGCGTGGTGCCACGGTTGGTCAGCTTGGGGAGATCCGGCCAAGAGGGACCCCTTCAATCTAAGAATCGGGCGCGTTGGGCGGGCAAGGGCACCAAGCAGCTTGGCTCGATCACACGATGACGGATTTTTGCGAAGGCGTCGTAGAGAAAATCACGAACGAAAGGTGGCACAACGAGCAACACCTGGAGCCATTTCCAAGCGCCTCGCGCCTCGCCCATCACGCGCAGTACTGCGCTTGAACGCAGGCGCACGCTCACCGTTCCCTCTCGATTTTCAATCCACAGAAGCGAGTCAACATCGGTTGGGACCCGCGCAGCCGCGCGTAGCTTGAGACCCACCGGACTCTCGAGCGCCGCGAAGCGCAAAGTGGAACTTGGACTCTCGTGGGCAAGCACCCATTGGACCGTGGCGTTGCATACACCGCACTCCCCATCGTAGAGCAAGACGGGGCCGTCGTGAGTGAGCTCTTCGGGGGTCTGGACGTCCGTTAGCTGCGACATGAGGGGCCTGGGCTAATCAGCCTAACAGCTACGACTGCCGCTAGGGGTGTGTACTCCAAGTTAGTCTGTTTTTTGGCACCGGGCCACTCACGGATCGTCGAGCACTATCGCGAACTTCCGGCCCCACGCACCTTGTCCGGCAAAAGCGGGGTGGCCGCTCGTTGCCTCAAAATTTGGGGCCGTGTGCGTCTTTCGAGCCCAATTCTCCGGCTCGCCGCCGCACGCTCTTCCGTTCGTCGGCGCTCATCGCCTTCAGGAGCTCTACCGTAGCTTGATTGGCTCGACCAATAGCCTGACCCTCGGCCTTCGCCAGCGCATCGAGAGCGGCTAACATATCGCTCTCTGAAAAGGGCTCGCGCGAGAACTGGTCGCTGGCACTTTTTCGCGCCTCCATGACCTGCCCTCGCACCGCAGGGGCGTCCGCCACGTGCTCGTGGAAGACCTTACGCACTCGAGCGTCGCCGGGCCCTCCCGCGGCGCGCACCGTGGCTCGAAAGAGAGGCAAGCCGCCCATTTGTCCGGCGGCGAAGGGTGGCCTTGGGCCATGATCGGGGTGGACCGGGCCTAGGCGCCGGGCGACGAACATTCCTCCCAAAAAGAGGTTGAGCGCTAGCGATGCACCAAACAGGACGGGGATGAGTTTGGGATTCATGACAAGCTCTTCATTCGGTGCCCGCATCGAAATAGCCTAAATCGAGGGGTTGGTCTTGAGCGTCGAGGTCCATAAAGGCCACGAGCTCCGAGTTCTCGTCACTCTGCGCGAGCGGGAAGGTACCCGCGACAATGCCGAGGCCCAGAGAGGCTGCGAGCCCTAACGCGAAACGGAAGCCAAAGAGGTCGAAGGGAGCGTTCTGCTTCCGGGGATGTTGAAGCGGAATTTGTCGTACCGCTCGCAGAAAGTCGGCTCGGGGTTCGACGGGTTCGAGCGTCTTGAACATCGCATCGAGGTCCGCGAAGTCGGTTGAAGTCGCTATTGGCTTCTCCGTTCGAGTGCCGGAGGTCGCTAGCTTGGGGTCATCGTTCTTCATACGTCCTCCGGTAAGAGTTGCTTGAGGTTCTTGCGGGCGCGTGACAGGAGCGATTCTACGGCGTCCACGCTCAGTTCGAGAACTTCGGCAATTTCTGGGTCTTTCAGGCCTTGTTCGTGGCGCAAGAGAAGAGCCATCCTTTGGCGCTCCGGCAGGGTGCTCAGCGCATCACTCAGCGACGATGCCCGTTGTTTTTGGGCGAGTAGCTCGTAGGGCCTCTCCGAGGGCGGTCCATCTTCTTGTTCGACATCGAGGGCACCTTGCCCCCTCCGCCGACGCAGGCTGTCGATGGCTAGATTGTGGGCCATGCGATGCAACCAAGTGGTGGCGCGAGCTTGACCCGTATAGTCGTTCGCTTTTTGCCACACGCGAAGTAAGACCTCTTGTACGATTTCCTCGGCCTCAGACTGGTTGCCGAGGATGCGCGTCACATAAGTAACGAGGCGTCCGGCGTGAGCGTCCACCAAAGCTCGAAAGGCCTTGGCATCGCCGCTAGCAATTTGCGAGAGCAAGCGGCGATCGTCTTGTTGAACCATGGGCGACTTGTCGCGGGCGAAACAGGCTGGGAAGCAGGCTTGGAACCAGAGAGCTCGGAGATGGGGTCCGAGCTCCCTCTATCGGCGTTACTCATGTTTTAGATGACAATCAATTAGGCCTTGGTCACGCCTCGTGCGTGAGAGCGACCATGCTCACCTCGCTTGCCGTGCTCGCCGTGCTGAGGGCGAGCCGCGGAGAGCTCTTCTTGAGTGATCACGCCGTCGGAGTTGGCGTCGACGCGCTGGAACATCTTTTGTCCGAGAGCAGTAGCCTCGGCTTTGGAGATCTTGCCATCGCCATCGGTGTCGACATGAGCCATGGGGCCGCGATGCTCGCCACCCTTGTCGGAGCCTTTTCCTTCGTGCTTAGCTTCACGGCGAGCCTTCCACGCCTCTTTCATTTCTTCGGCAGTGAGGCCGCCATCGGAGTTAGTGTCGATCTTCTTGAACACCTCGGCAGGCATGCGGGGAACTTCGTCCGCGCTTAGCTTGCCGTCGCTGTTCTTGTCCTTCTTCGCGAACTTCGCCTGAGCGTGAGCTGCTGGGTCACCCTTGTGAGCCTTGAACGAAGCACGAAGCTCGTCTTGGGTCAGAAAGCCGTCGCCGTTTCCGTCCGTTTCCTCGAAGCGGATCTCGCCGGCTGCTTGGGCTTCGGCCAGGGTGATTTTGCCGTCGCTGTTGGCATCGGCTTGTTCGAAGAACTTCGGACCCCTTTGGGCAAAGGCGAAGGCGGTGACGGAGATGGCGACGCTGGCGGTGAGGATTGAAATGGTGCGCTTGTTCATGGGGATTGTTCAGCCCTCAAACTCTTGTGGACTGCCTTTCTGACCTTTCTACGAACTGGCCCCGGAGTTCCGTCGCTCGGTATCGACCTTTTTTTGGCAGGGGGGCCGGCGGCTCCCCGGACGGCGGATATAGAAGGGACGAGCTAGGGTCGGGTTATTGAGGGGTCGGGTATTGCTTGCCCGGGGGACTGGCGCTCGGTTCGGTAGACGATATTTGCGGTGGGAGGGTCTTTTCGGCGAGTGGGTCCATTGACACCTACCCGGAGGTGGATACCTTCCGCGAGCTGGCACTCTCCCCGTGAGAGTGCTAGCCAAAATAAACTAACAATTATAATGATTTAGCTAAAATCGAAGCAAAATCAACTGGTTGTTCAGTTCCCCTATTGGGCCGCCTGGAGCGGTCTTTTCAGTCTCGGGAGAGGGCAAATGGAACCTTCTCTCTTTTATTTCAGTCAAGGAGCAAGAATCGAATGGCAACGAAAATTCGACCCCTGCAGGACCGCGTAATCGTGAAGCGCGTCGCCGAGGAACAGAAGACCAAGGGTGGGATCATCATCCCCGACACCGCCAAAGAGAAGCCCATCGAGGGTGAAGTTATCGCTGTCGGCCCCGGCAAGATCGAAGACGGCAAGCGTCTCGAGCTGTCCGTGAAGTCGGGCGATCGCATCCTGTTCGGCAAGTACGCCGGCACCGAGGTCAAGCTCGACGGCGAAGAGCACCTCATTCTGCGCGAGGATGACATCCTCGGCGTGATCGAGAAGTAACGAGCCGAAGATTCCCCTCTGAAGGAGATACGACAGTGGCAGCAAAAGAAATTGCATTTGATGAGTCAGCGCGCAGCAAGATTTTGAATGGCGTCAACGCCCTTGCTAACGCAGTGAAGGTCACGCTCGGCCCCAAGGGTCGCAACGTTGTGATCGAGAAGAGCTTCGGCTCGCCCACGATTACCAAGGACGGCGTGACCGTCGCTAAGGAAATCGAGCTCGAAGATCGCTTCGAGAACATGGGCGCGCAGATGGTGCGCGAAGTAGCCTCAAAGACGAGCGACGTGGCCGGCGACGGAACCACCACCGCTACCGTTCTTGCTCAAGCTATCTTCCGTGAAGGTTCGAAGCTGGTTAGCGCCGGCCACAACCCCATGGAGATCAAGCGCGGCATCGACAAGGCTGTCGCGGCCCTCGTGGCTCAGATTGCTAAGTTGGCCAAGCCTACGCGCGACCCGAACGAAATTGCCCAGGTGGGCACCGTTTCGGCCAACGGCGACGAGACAGTCGGCAAGCTCCTCTCCGAAGCTATGGAGAAGGTTGGCAAGGAAGGCGTCATCACCGTCGAAGAGGCCAAGAGCGCTGAGACCAGCCTCGACGTCGTCGAAGGTATGCAGTTCGACCGCGGTTACCTGAGCCCCTACTTCGTCACCGACGCAGAGCGCATGGTCGCTTCGCTCGAGGACGCGTACATCCTGCTCAGCGAGAAGAAGATCTCGAACATGAAGGACATGCTCCCCGTGCTCGAGGCGATTGCTCGTCAGCAGAAGCCGCTCCTCATCATCGCCGAAGACATCGAGGGCGAGGCTCTGGCTACGCTCGTCGTGAACCGCCTCCGTGGCACCTTGAACTGCGCTGCAGTCAAGGCTCCCGGCTTCGGTGATCGTCGCAAGGAGATGCTCAAGGACATCGCCGTCCTCACCGGCGGTCAGGTCATCAGCGAAGAGCTCGGTCTCAAGCTCGAGAACGTCACCATCAGTGACCTCGGCCAGGCCAAGCGCGTCAAGATCGACAAGGACACCACCACCATCGTCGACGGCGCTGGCCAGAAGGATAAGATCCAGGGTCGCCAGGCTGAAATCCGCGCTCAGATCGAGAACACCACCAGCGACTACGATCGCGAGAAGCTCCAAGAGCGCCTCGCTAAGCTCGTAGGCGGCGTGGCTGTGATCAAGGTTGGCGCTGCCACCGAGACCGAGATGAAGGAGAAGAAGGCTCGCGTTGAAGATGCTCTGCATGCAACGCGCGCAGCTGTCGAAGAAGGCATTGTGCCTGGCGGCGGCGTAGCTCTGCTCCGCGCTCAAAGTGCACTCGATGGCCTCCAGGTCACCGACGAAGAGGCTGTAGGCGTGCGCATCATCCGTCGTGCGATTGAGGAACCCCTCCGTCAAATCGTCGGCAACGCCGGGCTCGAGGGCTCGATCGTTGTGCAGAAGGTCCGCGATGGCTCTGGCAACTTTGGTTACAACGCTCGCACCGACAAGTACGAAGACCTCGTGGCTGCTGGTGTGATCGATCCCGCCAAGGTAGTGCGCACGGCTCTGCAGAACGCGGCCAGCGTTGCCGGGCTTATGCTCACGACCGAGGCGCTTGTGGCTGAGAAGCCCAAGGACGAAAAAGCAGGCGGCGGGGGCGGTCACGCTCACGGCGGCGGCGACTTCTAAGCCGAAGTGACGCGAACGAGTTTCATCGTTCGCTCACAAGCAAAGGGTCACTCGAAAGAGTGGCCCTTTTGCTTTGTCGTGGCTGCGCCTTGGGCCCAGCTCGAGCCCAGCTCAGCTCGAGCCCAGCTCAGCTCGAGCCCAGCTCAGCTCAGCCGGGGAGCTCACAGGGAGCCAAGCTTCGTTCGGCGTTCGCCCGCGTTCACTGGATGTCGCCCGAGCCGACTTGCGTCTCCAAGTTGGAGTAGCTCATCTCCATGCCATCGGTCATACCGGTGGCGAGCATGGCCTTGAGTGTCTCAGCGGAAGCGACGCTCATGCTCATGGTGAGCAGCGTGCCTGAGCCATCACTTTTGAAAGTGCTTACGACGCGGTTATCAGGCGTCGCCTCGGGTAAGAACATGCGCTCCACGTGAACGATGCGCTCGTTCGGGACAAGCTCGAGATATTCGCCAGTTAAGTAGAAGCCGGCTCCTTCCCCATTCGCCCATTCGTAGCGGATATTGCCGCCGGGGCGCGCTTCGTTGATGCAGACGGGCATCGTCCAGCCGGGTGGCCCGAGGAGCCACTTCTGAATGAGCTTGGGTTCAACGTGGGCGCGAAACACGAGTTCGCGCGGGGCGTTGAACCTGCGTTCGATGATGGCTTCGGTTTCGGACGCGAGGGTGAGTTTGAGAGGCATTAGCTTTATCTCCGGGGGTGTTCGGGGGTGGACTTGTGGCACAAGCTTCAGAAGCGATGGCGGAAGCTTCCGTTGAATTGGTTTCGTCAGAGCCCTGCATCGACTCGAGCAGCTCATCGAGCCGTGAAAAATTGAGTTCGAGTACGCGTCGCAGTTCGCTCAGCCAATCGCCGAGTCCGGCGAGCGTTGCTGGGGACAAACTGCAGAGCCGCTTGGTTCCCTCAGCGCGACGACGAATGAGGCCCGCCTCCTCTAAGACGCGGACGTGGCGCGAGATCGCAGGCTGAGTGAGTGGGAAGCCGCGACAAAGCTCGGTCACCATCGCTTCCCCGTGGGCGAGTCGCTCAACGATGGCGCGACGCGTTGGGTCAGCGAGGGCCGAAAAGAGCGCGTCTTGCATCGCAAATGAACATAACGCATACGTTATATAAAGCAATAGTTATCTTAAAGAGCCAGCGACTCGAGTGGGTCGATGGGGGAGGCCTCGGCGATTGGCTGAACGTCACGCGCGGCCTAGCCTGCCCGCCCCATGGACGAGCCTAGACCCTTGCCCGCTGAGGTGCTGCCGGCTGACGTTCCCTCCGCTGAGGGGCTGCCTGTTGGGGTGCGTCCCCCTTTCGCGCGCGACTGGCCGCGAAACGCCGAGCTGGAGCCGCTCTTGGTGGCGTTCGCGCTCGGCAACTTCGATCGCATTCGGCGGGGAGCGCCGAGACTTGAGGCGCGCGCTCTGGAGCAGAACGATGAGGTCTTGGCAGCCCACGTCCGCGAACTACTTGAGCGAACTCGGCCCGAACCACTGGCGAAATGGCTCTTTCTGCTGGCGCTTGTTTTAGCCTTGGGCCTGACTGTGAGCGCTTACGCGGGGGGCCTGGTACCGTGAGCTATTCGGTACCGCCTAACTCGAGCGAACAGGGTCTAGCTGATCGCGTTTGGGCTTTCGGTTGCCGAAAAGGAGTCGCTTTAGTGCTGGTTGGCGCCTTGGCGAGCTGCGGTCCGAAGGAACGCGCCCCGACCGAGCCCGGGCCGGGCCCTTCGGTAAGCCCAATCTCGAGACTTCTACCCTTCGAAAGTCACACGGTACTTTCCTATCGAACCACTAACGACCTGGGCGAGGAGACGCTCGTGGTCATGGAAATCGAACGACCGCACCCGAACCAAGGCGAAATCTGGATCGCCGGGCATCGTCAGAGTTTCTCGATTCGACAGGACGCCGTGGAGCGCGCGGAAGGGGGATTTTTGTTGCGTGAGCCGCTCGAGATCGGCCGGAGCTTTCAAGGTCCGTTCGGCGTGGTCACGATCGACGGACTTGGCGAGACGGTGAACGTTCCGGCGGGCGAACTCCGCGACTGTTTGCGGACGGTTGAGGAGGGGTCGAATCCACCGCGGACGGTCGAGACCACCTATTGCGCCGAGGTGGGGATCGCGAAAATCGTGATTTCGGGCCACGGCGAGGCTGAGCTGCGCCATGTGGAGTCCGTTTTGACGGCCTATGGGCCACGAATTGACCTGCGACAGGCTCAATGAGCTTGACTGAGCTGGCTGTCGATCCAATGAACTGCCGCCATGTTGAGTCGCACCGATGATGTCCGGATTGACGCGGTTCGCCCGCTCATTTCTCCAGCAATTTTGATGGAAGATATCCCGCCCAGTGAGGCGCAACTCGAGACGACGGCTCGGGCGCGCGAAGCTGCGGCTCGCATCATCGAAGGAGAAGATGATCGTCTGCTGATCGTGGTGGGTCCTTGCTCGGTGCACAGCCCCGAGGCGGCCATCGAGTACGCACGGCGTCTCGTCCCCGTTCGCGATCGCTTGCGCGGTGAGCTGCACATCATCATGCGCACTTACTTCGAGAAGCCGCGCACAACGGTGGGTTGGAAGGGGCTCATCAACGATCCAAATTTGGACGGCAGCTTCGCTATCAACACCGGTCTGCGTGTGGCTCGCACCTTCTTGCGAGACATCGTGAACCTCGGCATGCCGACGGGCACAGAATTTTTGGACCCGATCTCACCGCAGTTTATCGCTGATTTAGTGAGCTGGGGCGCCATCGGTGCGCGCACGACCGAGAGCCAAGTGCACCGCGAGCTCGCCAGCGGCCTGTCCATGCCGGTCGGCTTCAAGAACGGCACCGGCGGTAACGTGCAAATCGCCGTAGATGCAGTGGCCTCGGCCGCGCATCCGCATCACTTCCTCTCGGTGACCAAGCAAGGCCTAGCGGCCATCGTTTCGACGCGCGGCAATCAGCAATGTCATGTGATTTTGCGCGGCGGCGCTGACGGTCCGAACTTCAGCGCGGAGCACGTCAACGCCACCTTGGCCATGCTGAAAAAGGCCGGCGTTTCTCGAGGTGTGATGGTGGATTGCAGTCACGCCAACAGCGAGAAGAATCACAATAACCAGCCCAAGGTCGCTGAAGCGCTCGCGGCCGAACTCGAAACGGGCAACCGCGGACTAATAGGCGTCATGATCGAGAGTTTCATTGAACCGGGTCGTCAAGATGCATCACCGGGCAAGCCGCTCGTGTTTGGGCAAAGCATCACCGACGCCTGCCTCGGATTCTCGGAGACCCTTCCCGTCTTGGAGCGCTTGGCGGAAGCCGTAAAGGTCCGTCGCAAGCGGGGCACCGCCAAGAGCATCGACTAACAAAGAGATCACGGAGCGGCGCGTCTCGCGCATTGTGAGCGGCGGGCGCGCGCGGCGGCCGAGGCCTGAACTCGCGAGAAATTCAGCTAGTGCTGTTCCAAAAATCAGCTAGGTTGGTCTCAATCAAGACTGGCTAGTTTGCGGCTATTCGTGAGCATGAACTTCTCTTCTCGTTCCACCTCGAGTCCACCCGGAATTTTTCGATATACCTTGATGCGATGGGTACTCGGCGGCGTGTTAGGGCTCGCGGGCTTGGTGCCACTCGGCTGCTTTAGCGGGGCCGATTTAGATGATTCATCTCGCTATTTGCCGGTCTCGAGCTCGTACCCGTCCGCGGCATGCGCCGAGGCCATCTTTGCCGGTCCATGTAGCGGGTCGATTTGTCATACGGGTGATGGCACAGAGCCGCCGCCGGGTGGCATCGATCTGACCAGCCCGGGTTATCCGGCGCGCCTTTACAATCAGCCCGCGACATATCCTGGAGTCACGCCGTCTGCGACATGCCCGCCTGCCGTTGCAGAGAAGTTGATTGATCCGGCGGGCGTCGACGCGAGCTTGATTTGGAAGAAGCTCAGCGCAACTCATACCTGTGGCGACGCGATGCCCCCCGTCGGAGACCCGCTCGAACCAGCCGAATCAGAGTGCCTGCGGAGCCTCATTACTGAGATTATCGCGAGCCCACCGGCGCCTTAGTTCACGGGCGCGCTGAGTTCACGGGCGCGCTGAGTTCACGGGCGCGTTGCAGGATGGGCCTGTCGGCTTCAGCCGACACAGCGCTTAACACTGAGGATGGGCGGCCCCGTCCAGGCTTTCTTAAGCCTTTCGTCCTACAATATTGCGCTTCACGCACGAAAGATTTCATTCTTGAAATGACGGTTATGCGCACCCGTCTGGCGCAATTTTTTTATTTGGGCAGAACGAGCCTTCAACTCTGATCGGAAAATGCGGCAAACTTTCTCGGATTGCGAGTTGTTCGCGCTACGCTGCCGGAGCCGTGAAATACATTCTTCGATCGTCGAGTCTTCGCATTTCTTCTGTCGCGTGGGGCGTTCTCGCTTGTTCAATTGCGACTACTTTTCTCGCTTGTTCTCCTGCTCCTGATGACGCAGCCGCAACGGGCGGCGCTGGCGCGGGGACGGGCGGCACAGGCGCAGGCGGCGCTGGCGCTGGTGGAACGCCATCCATTGGTGGGGGCAGTCCCGCAGGTGGTGCGGCCGCCTGCAATATGGAGATGATCCTCAAGGCGAACTGCAGCGCGGCGAGCTGCCACGGTACGGCCACGATGCCGCCGGGCGATACAGGCAGCGGGCTCGACCTCTTTAGCCCAGGTGTTGAGGGGCGCGCCTACAATCAGCCCGCCGACTATAAAAACGTCAAGAACCCTGAGGCTTGCCCGACCACTCCCGAGTTGCTCATCAATCCGGCTGGGCTCGACTCGAGTTTGATGTGGATGAAGATCACGAAGACGCACGCTTGCGGCGACGATATGCCCCAGCTTGTGACCTTCGATGAGACCGAGACGGCCTGCTATAAGGCCTGGCTCGAAAGCATCATCGCGAACCCGCCCACACCGTAAAGTCGAGTTATCGCCGGTTTTGATGGGAGACCGATTCTCCGCGCGGGTCGGTCTTCGAGGAGGGGCTGGGATTGTCTAGGCACAAGGGATCGATCGTTGGGGCTTGCGTTGCGGAGGCGAGCCCCATTGAATGAAACGGCCCGGGCCTGGTAGAAGACCACTCTTCCCTGCCGCAGTTTGCTTTTAGGCTTTTCGTGATTCGTTCGTCTTCCGCATTTCGCCAGCTCTTGTCTTCGCTCTCGACGGTGGGCGTTCTCTCGAGTTCCGTCGCTGTTTGGGCTCAAGACGAGAATGAAGTGAGCGCCGATACTGGCGAAACTTCGGTGGATGAGACGGAAACGTCGAGCGATGAGAGCGATTTTTCGGACGACAGCGCCGAGGGCGATGCGCCGGTCGCGGCTGAACCGATCTTGCTCGAGGCATCAGTCGGGATGCGGATGTACTCGCGTTCTTTCCAACACACCGACACCCTCGCCCAACTCTTTCCGACGAGCGGATTCGACGAGCTTCCGAGCTACTCACTACCGCTCGCGCCAATGGTGTACGTGGATGCCAGCTTCTTTCCGCTCGCCAAGTCGAAGAGCGTCGTCCTCCAGAACATCGGACTCGTCGGCGCCTTTGACCTCGGCTTCGCTACCGACGTCAACTATAGCGGCACGACCCTGAGCCAAACCCATTATCGATTTGATGTGGGCCTCAAGGGGCGCATTCCGATTGGCAAGTTGAGTATCGAGCCCGTTCTGGCCTACGGCGGCCACAATTTTTCGATTGGCTCGCCTGCTGGCCAGCCAGCACCCTTTCCGAGCGTGAACTATTCGCTCATAGAAATGGGCTCGGACATCCTGTGGAGGCTTCACCCGATCACGATTCGAGCCTACGGCCGATTTCTCTTGCCGCTCAGTTTGGGCGATGTGGCCTCGGACGCTTGGTTTCCTTCGGCCAAGGGGCTTGGCTCTCATTTCGGCGGACAGATTGGCTTTGCGCTCAATCCCACGTTTGACCTTCTCGTTAACGTCGACGCGCGCATCTACGGGCTCAACTTCAACCCGGTGCCCGTCATGAATCCTCCCGAGCGGGTCGCGGGCGGCGCGACGGACCAATATCTCTCAGCTTCGCTGGGGCTCGGCTTCCACTTTCCAAAATCTCCGGCTCCCGTCGAAGAATGAGCTCACTGAGGTAGGCTCCTAAGGTGGGCTCACGAAGGTGGGCTCACGAAGGTGGGCTCACGAAGGTGGGCTCACGAAGCTGAGCGCCGACTAGCTTGGCGCTGATTGGCTCGGCGCTGACCAGCCCGGCGCTGACCAGTTCGGTACCGACCCGGTGAGCGCGAAGGGCTTGTCAGTTGAGCTTGGTCGAGTTTGAGAGTGCCTCAAGCCCCGGCAGATAGAGCTCCGACTTGTCGAGCGCTTCGACCTCTTCGTCGTCCCCGGACTCTCTCCGGCGCGTTTTGTCGAGGTAATGGGCCAGATCGAACGGCGATTTTTGCCGAAGGACGGCGCTCCACCAACCGAAGCGCATGGCCATCAGGTGGTCAAGCTCGAGGGTGCTCGGACCGGGCTCGAGGGTCGCGCTAGGCAGGCAATAGGCCGAGATGGGGCTGCCCTCGAGCATATGCAGCACGCCCGTCGAGAAGCCGGCGCCAGCATAGACAAGGAAGGCGGGCACATGCAGAGCGGCGAGATCGTTCAGCGTGTAGGGGATTTTCTCGTCTGCGGTACCGAAGCTGGCCTGGTACTTACACTCGAAGACGACGGCGCGATCCGTTTCACGGTCGACCGCGAGGAGGTCGACTCGGCGATTTTTGCCGATGATGGTCTTGCCGAGCGAGACCTCGCGATAGATGACTAGCCCTCGCGAACCATAGCTGTGTGTTAGATAGGCGGCGATGAAATCGGCGTATTCGTTGCCCGTCACGGAGCTCAGCCTATCACGGCTTGAAATCAGAATGCGAGCAAAACCGGCGGCCCCGATGCCAGCTTCCCCTGTTGCATTCAAGTACTTCGAACGCGCCGTCTTCGAACACAGCGCCTTCGAACGAGCAGGGTTCGAAGCTAGCCCTTCACCCGCTGTCTTTCACACGCCCAAAGCGAGCTGTTCGCCACGAGGCGCCGGGCATTGTTCTTCCGCTTCAACCCGCAAACCACCCGCCGCTACCAGGCGCGCCTCGCTGAGCCGGAGCGCTTCTGAGCTGGAGTCATTTCCCGCGTAATTTCTAGCCACATCGAGCGCAGCGACGCCCGTCGAGGAAGAACCACAGAAGGGATCAATCACCAGATCGCCCGGGTTCGAACTCTGCTCGATCAGCACCCGGGCCACTTCGGGCGGCTTTTCTGTGGGATAGCCACGAAAGACGCGCTGCGCTTCGATCACATCAGCGACTCCCAGGTTGGAGAGGCGCCTTTTCCCTTTCTCGAAGAAGAGCACAAACTCATAACGCGCTCGATAGTGGTAGCCCATGCCGATCGATTGCTTGTCCCAAACCAAGGGTTTCCAGAAACGGAAACCCGCCGCCTCGGCCATAGGCTTGGCGACGAACATCGTCTCTTGGTCGCAGAACAGGTAGAAGTGCGTGTCTTTGCGCAGCACCCGGTAGAGTTCGGTGAAGAGCTCGGGGAAGCGCCGATTGGGGAAGATGTCGAACCACTCGTTGCTCGACCCCTGGCTTTTCGATAGCCGAGTCGTGGTACCGATCGCGCGGTGCTTCTCGAGCGACTCATAGGGAGGATCGGTCACGACCAGGTCGACCGAGTCGCTCGGCAGCGAGCCGAGCCATTCGACCGCGTCCACCTGGGACAGAGAGAAGCGAGGGCTCGAGGGGGTCGTCACGTCCCCATCATGAAGGACTCGAAAGAGCTGCTCAAGCTTTCAGTAGTTGGGCAGGACATTACCTGTCCGCCCCCCCTCAGGCTCCGAGGCTCCGCGGCCGTATAAATAGGGGCGCGTGCCTCCATCCATTGCTCCCATGCCAACCGCGGCCGGTTCGGGTACCGTAGCGAGAAATCCGGCGGTGCCCCGACTCGGAATTGTGAACGAGACTATGCCATCCGAGGCCGCGCTTGAGGACCGGAGAACTGAAGCCGACCCACTCTTGGGCAGGTGCCTTGATGATACCTATCTGATCGAGGGCGTGATCGGCGAGGGGGGAGTCGGCCGGGTGTACCGGGCGCGGCACGCTCGGATCAAGACCAAGCTCTTCGCGCTCAAGGTGCTCCATCCCGAGCATTCGCGCGACCCCGGGCAACTCGCGCGCTTCCAGCAGGAGGCCGAGGCGGCCGCGACGCTCTCGCATCCTCAGGTGGTCGGCGTGTACGATGTGGGGCGCACCGAGGATGGCTACTCGTATTTAGTCTGCGAGCTGCTCGAAGGAGTCGACCTCGACGGTTACCTCGAAAAGTACGGCAAACTCGACCCAGAAAATGCCGTCCTTTTGGGCCTTCAAGTCGCCGCCGCGCTTGAGGTGGCTCATGCCCAAAATATCGCGCACCGCGATCTGAAGCCGCAGAATGTTTTTCTGCTTCATGGTCCGGACGGCACGCTGCCTGAGCATCCTCAGGTCAAGGTGCTCGACTTTGGCTTATCGCGCTTTCTCGACAGCAGCGACACCCAGCTCACCAAGACGGGCTCTTTGGTTGGTACTCCGGCCTTCATGGCGCCTGAGCAAGCCATGGGTACGCGCGGCGATCAGCGCGTCGACGTCTACGGCATCGGGGTCATTCTGTATGCAGCGCTGACGGGTCAGGCCCCGTTCATTGAGGACAATTTGGCTGCGATGTTGGTCGCGGTCATGACGGCCGAACCGGTGCGTCCGCGCAAGTTGCAGCCCGAAATCTCTGAATCCCTCGAGCTGATCGTGCAGCGCGCCATGTCGCGGGAGCCTGGAGATCGTTATCAAAGTGTAAGCGATTTACGTCTCGCACTCGAAGGCGTGCTCGCTGCGACACATGGCCCGAGTGACGTAACAGGCATGCAGTTTCGAGCGCCGATGCCCTCCGCGGTCAATGGCGCGCTCGCCGTAGAAGAGACCTACGAACTCAAGACGAGCCGCATTCGGCTCGTGATTTATGGCGTGTCGATTGTGCTGTTGGGGCTCGCGCTCGTAGCGAGCGCGCTCAGCGGACTCGAGCTCTTCACGGGGCATATCGAGCTGACGCGGGTCGAGGTCGTCTTGGTACTCGCCGGGATATCGGGCACGCTCGCCATGCCCATGATTTTGGCCTTCCGCGAGTTTCGACGCAGCGTGTGGTCGAACAGCGCCAAGGTGGTCGACTTGCTCGCTCGAGTGCGTGGGCCGCTCACGGCCGGACTCTTGACCTACGGTGTGGCGTCGATCGCGATTCGCTTTCTTGATGAGTTTGTGAGTCGACTCGACAAGGGGAGCTTATTCGCAGCCGAACCTGGCATCGCTTGGCCTGGCTTTACGTTGGTGTTGCCTTGCGCGGCGCTTTTGGCTGCGCTCTTTAGCTATTTGAAGCGCCGCACTCTCGAGAGTCCCTACGACGTCAAAAAGAGAACCCTGTGGGGCGCGCCTCTGCATCTAGCGACGCTTTTGTGCGTGGTGGGGCTCATCACCCTGGGTCTTCGCTTTCGAGAGGCCAGCGAGCCCGCAATCAAGGCGACGATTGCCGAGCCTTCGAGTGCTCTACCCTCCACGCTCACGGCAGAGAATCGCGCGGGCGAGCCGCCCCCCTCTCCCCCTCCCTCGGCGCGCGACGCGGACGACGACGACGAGCCCGTCTTACTGGTTGGCGATGAAGAGCTCGCTCGGGCCGTGGCAGAAGGACTCGATGGGCTCCTGCCTCTGTCCGAGAAGTATCCCCGCGACCCGCGTGTACTCGAACCCCTGTTACTCGCGTTCGCCAGCCGGGCCACAGGCCTCGCTGATGCCATGGTCACCGCAGAGCGCCTGTTGTCGGTAGCTCCAGAGAAGAGGGACAGCGATTCGTTAGGCCTGATCGTACAGAGGGCCGCAAAAACCCCGGGCGCAGCGTCTGATCAAGCCTTCGACCTGATGCGGCGCCACCTGGGGCCCTCGGGGGCAGACTTGCTCTATCAACTCGCTAAGGGAAGTTCCAAGGTGAGCGCTCGCGCTTCGGAGTTGCTTGGCACCCAAGAGGTTCAAGCCCAGATGTCGCCCTCGCTCCGTATCTTGTTCGAGCTCGAGAGCGCGGAATCGTGCGAGGCGCGCTTGCCGCTTCTCGATCGGGCTAAGCAGCTCGGCGATGCTCGCGCGGCGAATTATCTGGGCTCTCTGGTGAAGGCGACCAAGACGGGTTGCGGCAAGGGACGCTACAGGCCGTGCCCCGCGCGGTGCGAAGGGCAGACGAAAGCGTTCTGGGACACTGTTGAGGCCATTCAGGCTCGAAGCGGCGGCACGGAGCTCTAAGGCCCAGAGCCGGCCGCACCGCTCCAACCTTGCCAGCGCTCGGGGCCTCGGGCCCCTCGATTAGGGCGACAAAAAAAGTTGACCCGGGTCCGAAGACCCGGGTCAGAAAAAGGCGCCCTACGAACGGGAAGGAGGGGGAAGGGGGATGGGTTCTGCAGGGCGCCGGAAAAAAACAGCGGACTGGGGGAAATTGGGGGGGAGGGAGGTATCCCCCAGTCCGCTGGAAGCGTTCGGCGTGGACCTCGTCCTTACGGTCGAAGCGTCACACCTGTCTCCTTGTTAAGCACGTAGCGTGCCAGCATGATTCCTCACGAAATTGACGACTTAGCCCAGATGGTCATTTCAACATTGAAATGCACTGCGGCACATCGCCCCACTCCAACTGGGGGTCGACGTCGACTGCTCGCCGCAACTGGACGAGGCTAAGCCCGCGAAAGGTTATCCGAGTTGGGGCAAGCGGGGGCTGAGGCGAGGGACCCAATGTAGGTAAGTATAGGGATCTACGGGGTTCGATAACTGTGCGGACAGTTGGGATGAAGGACCCGGACAGGTGTCGCGGTTCGGGCGGACGCACCTGTATTTCAAAATTGAAAGGTTCACCGCAAAGTTGCGGAGCTGCAGCGGGTTCGTCTTGCAGGGTTTCGTGCCCATTCGAACACGAAGTATTCCAGCTCAGACAAGGACGAGCTCAATTGCCCATGGTGCGGCGGAGGAAGCTAAAGCCAGCGCTTGTGTCGGAAGAGAGCGAGCATTGCGATCGGTGTAGCGAAGCACAAGCCGAGTACGCCCCACATGAGAGGGTCTGAGCCGACCCAATCGGGGAAGCCGGGTAGGTCGCGGAAGTTTTGACCAAAGAAGCCGACTACGAACGACAGCGGCAAGAAGATGGCGCTCATGAGCGTCAGGTATTTCATGACCTCGTTCGTTCGATTCGAAACAGCGGACATGTAGGCCTCTTGGGCGTTGGAGAGCAGATCACGATGCACCTCGAGTGCCTCGTGGATGCGCGTGAGGTGATCGTACACATCGCGAAAGTAGAAGGCGGTTGATTCGTCGACGTGACGGTCGATGCGCTTAGAGAGATACGAGAAAACATCCCGTTGCGGAGAGAGCACGCGCCGCATCAAAAGTAGCTGACGTTTCACCGCGAACAGGCGCTCGAGTTCGCGCCGCTGCGGCTCCAGCCATACGGCCTCCTCGATGTCATCGATTTCGTCAGCGATAGTGTCGAGTACGGGGAAGTTGTCATCCACGATTCGGTCCACGATCAAGTAGTAGAGGAACGCAGGACCCCGTTCGCGCAGATTGGGGTCAGCCGAAGCGCGGCGTACTACGGTATCGATGGCGGTCATCGGATCTCGGTGCACGGTTACGAGGTAGCCGTCGCCCAAGAAGGCGTGCAGTTCGTTGAACTTCAGATTCTCGAGTTTGTCTTCCGCGCACACAAAGCCCTGGGTCACAAGGAACAGGCAATCGCGATACGCTTCGAGTTTGGGGCGTTGATCGTGGTGGGCGCAGTCTTCAATGGCGAGAGGATGAAAATCGAAAGCCTGCCGAAGGAGCTCGAGTTGTGCGTCGTCGGGGCCCTCAAGGTCGACCCAGCGCAAATGGCCGGGTGGGGGAGGCCCCACTAGCTCACTTCCCGTGACAGAAGATACGCCGCCATCTGCGTCGAACTGAACTACGCGGAACACCGTTATCGCTTACCGAGGAGCGGGCTTTTGGGCAACTCCAGGGCAACCGGGCTGGCTCTGTGGCGCAGCAACCTGGCTAGGAGAGACGGCCAACGTTCAGGGCGGTGCCAATTCTGCTAGAGAGGGTGAGCGATGACGAGCGACGGTGAAACGGGACACTTTCCGACGGACTATGCCGACAAGGGTTTTACGGCCGCGATGGGTATGTCGTACACGCGCCTGACAGCGACCGAGGTGATCATGGAATGGACCGTGAGTGAGGTTCATTACCAGCCGTTCGGCATCGTTCACGGCGGAGTCTACTGCGGCGCGATTGAGACGGCCTGTTCAATGGGGGCGGCGGCTGCGGCCGGTCCTGGCGTTGAGGTGATGGGCGTCGAGAATCAAACCAGCTTCTTGCGCGCAGTGCGCTCGGGAAAGCTGACCGTGCGCGCCACGCCGGTGCAGGTGGGGCGTCGCCTTCAGTTGTGGGAGGCTCGGGTCACGGATGAACAGGATCGCATCATCGCCTCCGGCAAAGTGCGCATTTTTTGTGAGCGAAAAGGTGCGCCGGCCTGAGGGGCGCGGGCCGATTCGAACGAGCGGGCTAGCGGCGCCCCTTGAAGAAGCCCTTCTTGCGGACGATCTCCGTCACGATGGGTGGCAGCAGGTTTTCGCCGATTTCTGAGAGCGTCCAGGGGATGCGCTCACCCGGGCGGCGCCGAAACATCGTGGTGTGAGCGCTCGATTTGAGTTCGTGCGCGGGCCTACCATTAGAATAATAGTAGAGAGCGATTGATTTGCGCGTTTTGCCGGGGGGGCAGGCCAGGGGCTCCGGGTGGCCGTGATTGGCAAAATCAGTGGTGTTGAACACCACCAAGCGATTGAATAAGGGCAAGATTTTGTGCGCCGCGCGCTGCATATCTTGGTCCCACAGCTCTAGCTGGCCCGCCCACGATTCTTCCCAATCCTTGTTCAAGTAAAGGAGGGCGTTTACCCGGCGATCGAGGCGGGTCAGCGTGTGCTTGTTGAAGTCGACGTGAACCTTGAGCAGGCCGCCCGGTTCGATTTGATGCAAGCCGCCACCCTCGAACCAAGGGTCTGGAATGAGCCCCGTGATGCCCGTGAGTTCTTCGAGGAAGGACAAGAACGCCGAACCATTGAACTCGCGGAGCAAGGTGCGTGTCGAAGGGCCCAGCGAGGCTTCATCGCGGCTCCCCTGCTTCTGTTGCAGTCGGTCGTTGTACTTCTCCCAGACGCCTGACGATACGTTCGGAAATTCTTCAAGCACGCGCTCTAAGACCTGAGGCGGCAAGAAGTTGTCTACGACGATGTGGGGGAACGGGTCAGCATTTCGGTAGCTCTCCGAGAGGCCCTTCGCTTGTTCGCTCAGGCGCTTGCGATCGAAAAACAACGCGGGAACGCTGGCTTCTGCCGCAGAACTAGGGACGGATTCGTGGAGCACGGCCCTACCTACGACCGGCTTGGGGCAGCGTCAACCGAGGGCCCGCTCGAAATCGTTCGAGCACAATTAGGCGGCCCTTCGGTCGAGAACCTTCGCTTCAGAACTGAAAATACACGAAGGGCACGAGCTCGGCGTGAGAGAGTTGTTTCAAGACCACCATAGCCGCAAACAATAGCGCGCCCTGCGCCGGGAACGGCAATGCACAGACGGTGCGTTTGATCCGTTCGAAGGCAGCGCCGGGAATGAAATGGGTAATGAGGGCTACGCCGAGCACGGCGAGCAAGGGCGGCGCTAAGTTCTCGTGATGGATCGTGCCCGAGACGAGGCGCTGAAAGATGAGCCGTGCCGCCTCGAAGCTCGGAGCGCGAAAAAATACCCAGCCGATGAGCACTAGGTTGAACGTGACGAAGGTCGCTATGGCCCGCATGGGCCAGGGGCGGACGCCCTTTCGTCGTTCGGGGCGCAGCTCAGTCGCTAGGCGTTCTAAAGCGAGTAGAGCGCCGTGATAGGCGCCCCAGAGGACGAACGTCCACGCGGCGCCGTGCCAGAGGCCGCCGAGCAGCATCGTCAAAAATAAGTTGCGATAAGTGAGGAGGCGACCTTTTCGACTGCCGCCGAGCGGAATGTAGAGGTAGTCGCGGAGCCACGTAGAGAGCGATATGTGCCAGCGTCGCCAAAACTCGGTGATGCTTTGGGACTGGTAAGGGGAGTCGAAGTTCATCGGAAAGCGAACGCCGAGCAGGAGCGCTGAACCAATCGCGATATCGGTGTAGCCCGAGAAATCGCAATAGATTTGTAGCGCATAGCTGACGACCCCCGCGTAAACCTCGAGCGCTGAGTACTGGAGCGGCGTATCAAATACGCGATCCACCAAATTGAGGGCGAGGTAATCTCCTAGGGCCACCTTCTTCAAGAGCCCGAGCGCGATCCAAAAAATGCCCTCGCTTAGCTCGGCGGTGTTCCAGTTTGGCTTCCGCGCGAGCTGGGGCAGGAGGTCTCGTGGGCGAACGATGGGCCCGGCCACGAGATGCGGGAAGAAGGCTACGAAGGTGAGATATTCGAGGTAGCTCTCGTGGGGTTCAAACTCGCGGCGATAGACGTCGATGACGTAGCTCATCGATTCGAAGGTGAAAAAGCTGACCCCCACCGGTAGCGCGATGTCGAGCACGACCTTGGGCACGTCGAAGCCAAAGGCCTGGGCCAAGCTGGTCGCTTCGCTGACGGCGAAGGAGGCGTATTTGAAGTACGAGAGCAGCCCGAGGTTGAGCAGCACCGTCAGGATGAGCCAACGCTTGCGAGTTTGCTTCGTCTCGGCGCGGTGAATGCGGCGCGCGAGCCAGTAGTCGATGCTCGAGGAGGCAAAGATCAACGGCAGATAGCGGACGTCCCAAGCTGCATAGAAATAGTAGCTGGCGATGAGTAAGAAAACGACGCGTAGCCGGGGCAACTTGGCCAGAGCCCAGCTCGCGAAAAAGACCCCGGCAAAGAACCACGCATAGTCGAGCGTGTTGAAAAGCACGGCTTCGTTTACACCGACCGGCGGCCGCTTCCCAGTTTAGGACTCGAGTTTCGTGCGTGGCCAGGAGGCGACGAAGCGTGCACCTTCGACATAGCTCTCGTCGAGGATCAACCTCCCGCCTGAGGCTTCGACCAAGCCGCGCGTCACCGATAGGCCGAGCCCCGTTCCTTCTCCAACTTCTTTGCTCGAGAAGAAGGGCTCGAAGATGTGGGACCTGAGGTGCACCGGTACGCCCGGGCCCGAGTCCTCCACGCCTAGCGCTATCTCGCCCTCGCTGAGCGCGACTTCGAGCGTGATTTGGCCCTTGTTCTTGCAAGCATCGGCAGCATTCATGAGCAGGTTCAAGAGCACCTGCGTGATCTCCTCGTGAGAGAGCGAGAGGGGCTCGAGCCCCGCTGGAACCCGAGTCGTGAGGGTAATGTCAGAGAACCGCTTCTGCGGACCGAGCAGGGCCAGCACTTCTGCGATGGCAATTGAAAGGTCTCCCTCGACCTTGGGGGCGTCGGCCTTGCGTGAGCGAGCGAACGTCAACAAATCTTTGATGACGCGGTGAATGCGGCCCGTCTCCTTGCGCATGCGCAAGAGAAAATCTTTCTGTTCGGCTGGTTCGAGGCCGTCCCCGATGAGTAGATCTATGATACCCATCAGCGCCGAGATGGGGTTCCCTATTTCGTGCGCTAGGCCGGCCGCGAGTTGTCCTACCGAAGCTAGGCGCTCTGAGCGCACTAGCGAAGCTTGGGCTGTGCGGAGCTCCTCTGATTTTTGCTCGACTTCGGCGACCTTGCGCTCCAACGCCGCCTCCTTGGTGAGGAGGGACTCCGTCATTTGTCCCAAGGTCTGACTCAAAAATACCAACTCGGCTGGGGCCCGTTCGAGGGCTTCGAGATTTCGCCCGCCTTCGCGTATCCTTTCGACGCGTCCAGCCAAGACAATGGTGGGCTCGACGATCCAGCGCGTGAGCGCAACATAAGAGACGAACAACATGATGACGGCGCTCACGCTCATGTAGAGGGCCATGAGTTGGCTGAGAGCGGCGTGTCCCGGCGGATGCCGCGGAACCTGACTGATAGAAACGATGGTTCCGAGTGCACTCGAGCGGCCTACGGCGAGGGTGCGCAGGGTTTCGTTTTGGTCCTTGGCATTCGCTTCTTCTCGGGGGAGTTCGAGCTCGAGCGGCCCGTCGGTACTTCGGGCCAAACGAGCAGGCTCGAAGCCCATCAGGCCGGGTGCCCCAGCGCGTGCCGCGACTTTCAGATCTGGCCCGATGGCGTAAAGGGCGCACACGGCCCCGCCTTGAACCTCCGCGCTGAGCAAGGCCAAGAGTCGAGCCTCATCGAGTTCGGGCCATGACTCGCTGACGTGCGCATTCACTTGCTCGGCGAGGCGTGTGGCCGTCTCAACTTGAGTGCGATGAAGACCGACACGCGTATAGGTGTCGATGGCGAAAAAAAGAGGCACGAAGGCGAGTCCGATCAGACCTCCTAAGAGGAGCAAGAGCTGCATTCGAAGCCCGAGTCGCATTGTTCCAGCAGTCTACAGGAGGACGCCGCTCGGAGTGAAAACTTCACCCAGGCGGTGCGCTGAAAACTGGGCCCGCTGGCTATGCCTCTGGTAAGCCCCAGACTTCGATGGACCCGCTTGTTCAGGTCGCGCTCTCCTCCCAAAGAGTCGCCGAACGTCATGCACAAGCCCTGGTTCTCGCGCTAGTCCTGCTCGCACTAGCCTGCGGGGCGAGGTTTGGCCCAGCAGACACCAGCATCGGCTTCGAGGGGCTGTCTTTCGCGACGCTGACCGTGGCGTCAGCGCTCCTCAGCGCGCTGGAAGTCGGGGTGATCGTTGCCTTCGCGGCGCTCTTGTTTGTGCTGTCAGCGTTCTCTCTGGAGGCGAAGCCAGAGCTGCTCGCGCTCGGCCTTCGGCTCGGGCTGTGTCTGGTCTTTGGTGTGCTCTATCGGGTGCTCTACCAGGGGCGACTCCGAAGCATGAGAGAAGCGCTGCGCGGCGAGCTGAGCGAAGAACGAAAGCGCCTCCAAGAAGCGGCCCGGGCCTATCGCTTGACGGGAAGCGTCGAATCCAAAGAGCGCGGCCTCGAAAGCAGCGCGTTAGAACTGGGGCAGAGCGTCGACTTCGTGCTCGCGCTCCTTGTGCAGAGCCAAGGGCTATCGGGGGCCGCCTACTATTCAGCGGACTCTCGCGGGCGCCTGACACTAAGGGCTGCGTCTGCGCCCGGAGCTTTGAGCCCCAAGCTGGAAGCGGAACAGGGCCCGCTCGCGGTGGCCGCAGCCAGGCGGGAGAACGTGGAGCTCGTGGGCCAGAAGGTGGCCAGTCGCGCTGCGCCTTACGTCGAAAAGCCTGCTATCGGCTCGCTCCTGTGCGTGCCGGCTGGGCGAGGCGCGTCGCTCGAGGGACTCCTCTACGTCGATCGTGTTGCCGAACATCCGTTCGAGGCTGGAGCCAAAGCCGACCTAGAGCGGGCCGCAGAGTTCATTTTGCGTACCGCTGAGAACGAGCGCGCTTTCTCGCGCCTAGAGCGTCAGGCTCGCGAGCAAGCCAAGCTGTATCGGGCAGCGGAAGCCCTTGGCGCCGCGCGCAGTGAGGCGGAGGTGATAGAGCTCGGCGTCGAGAGTGCTCGTGACGTGGCCGCCTTCGACTTCGCCGCGGTTACGCTGTTTCATCGCAAGAATGGTCTCCACGAGATTTGCGCGGTGAGCGGCGCTGGCCTCGAATCGCTGGTGGGCTCTACCTTTCGTCAGAACGCGGGGCTGGTCTCGATGGTGATCGCTAATCAGCATCCCTTGCCTTATCGCGGTGAATACGACTCGGAGCGGCAGCTCGTCTTTTCGCGGGGGCACGAGGTGCGCGGATTACCTTCGCTCCTGGTTTTGCCCCTTCTCCTTCACGAACGGGCGCTTGGAACCCTCGTTTTAGGAAGCGAGCAGAAGGGAGCGTTTTCGGACGAGGTGCGGCCAACCCTCGAGGTTTTGGCGCGTCATATGGCGGTGTCTTTGGCGAACGCCCGCATGGTGAGTCGCCTCGAAGAGCAAGCCACTACAGATGGTCTAACGGGTCTGCTCAACAAGCGAGCCTTGATTCGAGCTGCCGAGAGGCGAATTCGGGCCGCGAGTCGCTTTGGTAAGCCGCTCAGCGTGCTCGTCACGGATATCGATCACTTCAAGAAGGTCAATGACACCTACGGCCATGACGTGGGCGATGTCGTGATCAAGGGACTCGCTGATGTCATACGGCGCGCGCAACGAGACACCGACATCGCGGGGCGCTTTGGGGGTGAGGAGTTTGTCGTGGTGTGCGAGCAAACCGAGGAAGCTGGAGCCATAAGCCTGGCCGAACGTATCCGGCGCGACCTCGAAGCGACGTCCTTTCAAACCGAGCTCGGTCCACTCAAAGTGACGTGTTCGGTCGGCGTGGCGACTTTCCCGGGCAGTGGCCGCGACTGGGAAGCTCTTTTCAAGGCCACAGATGAAGCCCTTTATGCGTCGAAACGCGGAGGGCGCAATCGCGTCACGGTATGGAAGCCGCGCCTCAAGAGCAGCGCCGCACCGGTCGCCGAATCTGGCACTTGAGGTCGCGCGGCTGAAGCCCTGAGGCTAGCTAAACGAGAGGGCCTCGCTCTTACCCAGCGATAGCGCGAGAGCCGGCGAGCAACTCGAGCTCCTGTCGCTCGGCCTCGGCTGCGGCCCGTCGCAAGACTTGGAGCAAAACGGAGGTGCTCTGCGCTCCTGAAAGCAGATAGCGCCCCACCACATAAAACGGCACGCCCGTCACACCTAAGTCGTGAGCGGCAGCTTGATCGTCATGGACGCGATCGGCGTACAGATCGGACGCCAGAACTTGAAGAGCATGTTCTTCGGCGAGACCCACTTCTCGAGCTAAGCGAATCAAAACCTCGGGATCTTCGCAATCGAGCGCCTCTGAGAAATGAGCGCGGAAGATGCGGTCTTGCAACTCATCGCGCAGGCCAAACTCCTGAGCGAAATAGAGGAGCCTATGAGCATTGAACGAAGAGAGCGTTCGGGTTTCGGCTAGGCGAAAGAGTAGCCCTTCACTCGCGCCCGTCGCTTGAACGCGTTGGATTGTCTCGTGAGCACCGCCGCGCCCGCGGCCTAGATTTTTCGCGAGTCGGCTCGTGGCATCGAGATTTCTGTAGCGCTCGTTTTGATGCTTCGGATCGAGCTCAAACGAATGCCAGACGACGTCGACGTCTTGCTCGAACTCGCGCACGGCCTGTTCCAGGCGGGACTTGCCGACGTAGCACCACGGGCACACCACGTCCGTCCAAACTTCGATTACAACCCCCATACTAGAAAGACTGATCCCCGCTTCCGCCAATGTCAACTCACCTTCAGAGTGCATGCGACTGGACTTTCGGCCGGAAGTGGTGAGCGTAGTTTGTCGAGGGCAGCATCGCGCGCTCGAGAAGCGAGAGGCTTCAGCGAATCAAACGAAACTGCATGCCTGCTGCTTCGGCGGCTTTCCCATCTGCGTCGCTGCGATCACCTAGCACCAGGCAATTTTTAGGATCAACACTGAGGGCATGGGCCGCCATCAGATAGCCAGCGGGCGCTGGCTTGAGGCGAGTGAGTCCGCTCTTCTCGCCGTTTGAGATGACTACGTCGAAACTCGAGCGAGCCTCGAGCGCCTTCAGTTTGCGCTCCGCAGGGTAATCGCTGACGAGCGCCGTCTTGCCGCCTCGAGCGTGAAAGGTCGCAATCTCTTCAAGCAAACTATTGTTTTTAGCGAGCCGAATCCACTTCGAGGGGCGTTCGATCATGAAATCACGAACGACTGCCTCGAGCTTAGAAGCCTGGACGCCCAGCCGATCCGCTGCGCGTTGCAATTGGACCGCGAAAGGCGACGGCAAGAACTCGGCGCCCGAGCTCGCTGTCTCGTGCCGCATCAGTTCGTGCTCCTGTCGGAAGGCTTTGAGCCAAGCGATTCGGTGGGCACCGAACACTACAAGTTCGACGGTCATGCCTAGCTTCACGAGGCCCGGGCGATAGAGCGTTCCATCCAGGTCAACCAGGTAAGCCTGAACTTGGGGCGCGGCGAGCATGGCCTCCTTCTGCCAGAGGCCAAAAGGGTCCGGCAAGTGGGGCTGCGGCGCTGCTCGAATAGGCCCGGCTAGCGCGGATTTGCTATGACCCTCGGCATGGCGAGTCAGAGCGAGGTTTTCGAGGTCCTTTCCGAGCTAGCGCCCCTCCACTTGAGTGAAGCTTGGGATAACACGGGTTGGATCCTGGATCTGGGTCCCGGGGCGTCGGTCTCCTCGTTACTCTTGACGATCGATGTGACGCGTTCGGTTGTCGAGGAAGCGAAAGGGCTCGGGGTCGAGCTCATCATCGCCTACCATCCTCCGATCTTCTCGGGTTTGAAGAAGCTGAGGCAAGGCCATCCCGAGGAGTCCTTGATCTTGGCCTTGATCGAAGCCCAGATTTCCGTCTACTCACCCCACACGGCGCTGGACGCGGCGCGAGGCGGGATGACCGATTGGCTCGCTAGCGCTTTGGGTCAAGGTGAAGTGCGCCCTATCGTGAGCTCGCCTTTGGACCCAGCCCTCGGTGCGGGCCGTTTCATTGAGCTAGCTCACGCGGTAAGCCTGGAGGAGGCGACTAGTCGCGTAAAGAAGCAGCTCGGCTTGGGCTCGGTGCGGGTCAGTGAGAGCCCTCACAAAGCCATGATTCGCTCGGCGGCGGTATGCCCTGGTGCAGGTGGAGCTCTCTTCGAGCGCGTCGCGGACGTGGACCTACTGCTCACGGGTGAGATGCGACACCACGACGTGCTTTCGCGCTCGAGGCGGGGTTGTCACGTCATACTAACGGAGCACTCCAACTCAGAGCGCGGCTACTTGCCCGTCTTAGCTGAACGCTTGCGAAAAAATCTGCCTCAGCTCAAGTTTCACGTCAGCGTCGCAGATCGCGATCCTCTCGAAATGCGTTGAGCGTCGCGCTGCCGTGAGCTCACTGTAAATCGAGCTAAAATTCGCTGTCTGGCGCCTGTTCTTCGCGGGCGCGCCCGAAGATCTTCGTGTTCGAGGGTACCGAGCGCACAAGCCAAACGTTGCCGCCGATCACCGAATCTTCGCCGACCACGGTTTCTCCACCCAAGATGGTAGCCCCAGCGTAGATGGTGACGCGATCGCGAATGGTCGGATGCCGTTTGCTCGTTCCACTTTGGGTGGGGTGTGAGCGGTGCCCACTCAAGGCACCCAGCGTCACGCCTTGGTAAATCCTCACATCGTCCCCAATTTCACAGGTCTCGCCGATCACCACGCCTGTGCCGTGATCGATGAAGAAGCGTCGGCCGATTTGAGCACCGGGGTGAATATCTATGCCCGTCTGGCTGTGGGCATACTCGGCGATGATGCGCGGGATCATCGGCACTTGTTGGCGATAAAGAACGTTCGCTACGCGGTGGGCCGTAATGGCTTTGAGCGTCGGATAACTGAACACCACCTCTTCGAGGCTCTTCGCGGCTGGGTCACACTCAAAAGTTGTGACCGCATCTTCGTTCAAGAGCTCTCGAATCGTCGGCAGCGCCTGAAAGAGCGCCATAGCCGCGTCTTCGACGAACTCGCGGGGTTTGGCGTGGCCCGTCTGCCGAGCCTCGTATTGGACCGCTCGCTTGATTTGCTCACAGAGGATGGCGTGCGCCGGGTAGAGGTGCTCGCTCAGGCTCTGGCGTAGGTTGTAAGAGCCTAGCGCGGAAGTCGCATAAAAACCGAGGTAAATGGCGGGCGCCACATGCTCGAAGGCCTCGACTACGGCGCGTCGATTGGGCAGGGCGGCGCTATCGAGATTGTTGATAGCTAACGGTAGCGCGTAGCTCGCGGTGACCTGATCGATGGCGTCGTCGAGTCGTTGGGGTCTATCGCAAGCTGTAGCCATCGCCTGGGATCTAGCCTCTCACTTGCTTCTGGCAAGCTCGTCCTCGTAGCTCTGCAAGAGCAGACGCTTGAGGTCGGGGTGGGTCATGGTGTCTTCGATGGCTTGCTTGGCTTGTTCCCGAGCCATACCGCCCTGTCGTACCAGAAACCGCGTCGCGGTCTGGAGGGACTCGGCATACTCGGCGTTCGTGGCAACGTTCTTGTTGGCCACCAAGAAGTCGTACACCAAAGGGACCTCAGTGGGGCCGCCGAGCACGAGCAAGGCCGAGAGGATAGCCAGGGCCTCTCGGGCGCTGACGTCGGCGGCGGGCAAATGCCGAGCTAGAGGGGCGGCGGCGGCCTTTTCGCCAGCCCGCTCGAGAACCTTGGCCAGTTCGGCCAAGGGTACGGGTCTCATCACATTCGCTGTTTGGGTGGGGTTCGCGCGCTCTTGGGCGGAGGCTTGAACGGCAGCTAAGAGCAGATCGACGCCGACGTCGCGCTTTTCGAGTTCGCTGCGGGTGCTCTTGAGCAAAGGGGCCGGGGTGGCTGGATCGCGCGCGATAGCCAAGAGCGCCCCTGTCGCCTCTCGGGTATGAATCTCGCCGAGATGCTTCAAAAGAAAGTCATGAAAAGCGCCGAGGCTAGGGCCGGTAGCCCGTAGCGCCTCGACGATCTGGGCCTCGAGGGGTGGGCGCGTCTGCGGCGAGGGCCGAAGGTTACCGCTATCTACCGTGCAAGCCTGGAGTCGGCTGCCCAGGCTCGATACGGTTTGTTGGCTGCCGTCATAGGACGAAAACTCGAGCACTCCGTCTTCCAGACAGAACAAGACGCCGTCTGGATTGGTATCGGCGCCGATCACAGTGTGAGATAAATGGTTGACCCAAACCGGCGCGTGCGTTTTCGCCGAAAGGCCGGCCACGAGTTCATAATAAGTGACGACGAGTTGGTCGCCCGCGAAGCGCGTCTCAGCGCCGACGCGCAGAGGTTCGCCGAGCAGAGAGATGGGCGAGCTCTTGGCGATTCGCGGCTTGGAGCCGTCAACCGGCCACTCAGGTTGGCCCGGAAGCTGCTCGCTCGGAAAGGTGACGCCCCGAACGTCGGGATTGTCGGCGAGGGCTAGGTCGAGGCTCACCATGCCGCCACCGCCCGTCAAAAAATAGCCCGTAGGATTGTCGAGGACGCGACTCGGCGCGCTGCGCGCGACGAGTCGCCCCTGATACTTACCCGTGCTGAGTTCAAAGGCGCTTACGTATTGGTTATTCCACGGCACTAGTCCTAGCCCGTTGGTTGCCAGCGGAGCGCCCACGCGCGACACGGTTTGGCTCTCGGCGATGGTCTTGCCCTGTCGATCCAGAATGGCAATGAGATCAGGGCGAGCGTCGTCTTGATCGACGAGCAGAAAAATCCCGTAATTACCGTCGAACGAGTACCCTTCCAGGCGACGGTCGGCGCTCGATTTGCGAAACAGCTCGGTTCCGTCGCTGGCATTCAAGACGACGAGCTCGTTGTCCGTCGTCAACGCCACCGTGCCCCCCGAGATCGACGGCAACACCGTGGGCGCGCTCGGGTAACGCCATAGAGCTCCGTCTGGCAAGGTTCGACCAACGAGCTCCTGCCCACTGATGCCCACAGCCACCCCCGGTCCACTCGGTTTAGGCGCCCCCAGCAGCGCCATCACGGCGCGACCTTCGTGCCCGTCGCGCCGTTGCCATTCCTTTTTGAACCCTTGGTCGAGCTTTGGAGAACCGCCACAGGCTAACAAGGTGCACGAAAGCAGGCCCCACCCAAGCGAGCCGTAGGGGCGAGCGTTATTTTGCGGCCCGAGCTGCCTCGTGCGTGACTGTTCGAACCCGCGCGGCATTTTTTCGGGTGTAGCCATTGTGTCGGGTTTTGTACAACATCGGGCTCATGCCCGACTCCTTCCAGCTCTCGCGTGGAGCGAACCTGCCGCGGCCCAGGCAGATCCAGTTTGAAGTTGAGCGACTCGACAAGGGGCCGGTTGGATTTTTACGACGAGTGAGCCGCACGCTTCGCATCGTGGGCGATGCGCTTCCGCAAGGGGCCAGACGGCCCTTCGAGTACGATGAGGTAGATAGGCGCGGGCTCGACGCAGTGGTGGTGGTACCCCATTTCTTGGCCGTCGATGAGAGCGGTTTGATGCGGCGTTGGGTTGTGCTGCGAAGCGCCGCGCGTCCACCGGTCCTGTTCCGAGATCAAACCCGCTTTCGGGGCCATCTCGGGGGCGCCGAACCCCTTTGGGAGGTGCCGGCAGGATTGGTCGAAGCCGGTGAAGAAAATGATGAGGGGTTAATGAGAGCCGCCGCGCGCGAACTCGAAGAAGAGACGGGATTCGCGTTGCCTCCGTCTGCGCTCGAGTGGCTAGGGCCCAGTGGCTATCCGTGCCCCGGTGTGATCGCTGAGCGCCAATACTTTTTCTCGGCCGATGTGAGCCAGGCTCCGTGCACGCAGCCGAGCCTGGATGGTTCTCCACTTGAATTTGTTGGAGACCTGTTCGCCGTTCCGCTCCACGGCGCTCTGCGCGAGTTGGAGCGTTTCGGAGCTCTCGACCTCAAAACCGAAGTTGCTTTGCGACGCTTGGAGGTAAAATTCGCATGACCCGAAAATCGCTGAGGCCGCGCGTGATCGTGGTCTCGAAGCGCTCCAACCTGTCGCGTTTGCGAGAGGGCCTGCTCGATCAACGTGCCGAGCGGCTCTTCAAATCAGACCACGAGACGGTGCGCAAATGGCAGCCGGCGCACGAGGATCACGAGCGCAGCCTCGATCTGGTGGTCGATAGTCTGGAGAAGCTGGGCGCCTCGGTGTTGCTCCTCAGGGGCGCCAGCGCCGCGTTCGATCCGAAAGGCGCTCAACTCGTAGTCACTGTAGGAGGCGACGGTACGCTCCTAGCCGCGTCGCATTCCGTCGGCGAGACGCCCATCTTGGCCATCAACAGTGCGCCGCGCTTCAGCGTCGGATTTTTTTGTGCCGCTCATCCGGAGAGCGCAGGCCGAATGCTGGCAAGCGCACTCGAAGGCAAGCTCAGCCCCGTGCGTCTCTCGCGCATGAAGGTCACCATCGCTGGTCAGGTACGAGCGCTTCGGGTCTTGAATGAGGCGCTCTACTGCCACCACGAACCCGCAGCGACTTCCAACTACATTCTGCGCGTCGGGCGACAGCGCGAAGAGCAGAAATCGAGCGGAATTTGGGTGGGCCCCGCCGCAGGCTCGACGGCAGCGATTCGTTCAGCGGGCGGCGTTGTCTTGCCGCTGTCCTCTAAAAACCTCCAGCTCATAGTGCGTGAGCCCTACGTTGCGCGGGGTAGTGCCTATCGCCTTACCCACAAGGTGTTCGGGCCTCGGAGCGAGGTGAGCATCGTCAGCAAGATGGACCTGGCCCGCATCTACCTCGATGGCCCTTATCGCGCGCTCGACGTGAGACTCGGCGATGAAGTGCGGTTTTCCGCCAGCGACGAACCGCTCACCGTGCTGGGCCTGAAGAAGCAACGTTCCGGTTCCTAGGTTGGACGGCGTCCCGACTCCGCGTCAAGCTACGAAGCGTCAAACTAGAGCGCTCTCAGGAAACTTTGGAAGCGCCACACGAGCAGAGGGCAGCGACTGAGCAGAGGGCAGCGACTGAGCAGAGCTGGCCACAGGCGCCAGCTGGGCGCTCGAGCCATCCGCTAGTGGTCGCGGCCCTCGCGGTTACGAGATGGGTTCTAACTCGCCGCAGTTCGGCTTTCTCCGGCCTCTATGGATATTGATCTAGATGTTCCTCCCGTCAGCTCTTGCCTCGTTTGCGGCGAGTTTGGCTGTGGTGGCTGCGGAGAGCGTAGCGAGCTCGTCGCAAGTGGGCCGGCCTGCTTGATTCCGTTTGAACAGTCGGAGCTACGCTTCTTGGAAAGGCTCTTTCAAACGGCGCTCAACTCCGCCCAAGATCCGTCGCTCGTTTTCGGTCGAGCACTCCGCTCGGGCAACAAGGCGACGGCGTTCATCTTCGGTTTAGCGGCGGAATCCTTAGCGCTCGGATCGCTATTTTTAGTGGGCGTCGCGCTGTTCACGCTGCTCTTTCCTCAAATCGGAGCTGAGCTCGTGTCGGACTTTCACGCTTGGCTCTGGCTCGGCGCTCTGCACCTTTCATCAGTAGCGTTTCTGCTCTTCGTCCACTGGCTCTGGGGGCTTCTGCTCGATCGGAGTTCGGCCGGGCTCAGGAAAGATCGCACCGAAGGCGCTCGAGGGCGCGAACCGAGTCTGGCCCCCCGCCTAGGTATACGGTTTGGCATGTACTCTTGCGGGTGGGACTTGATTACCTCACCAGCCGGCTTGGTCTTGCTGGCTGTAGGGTTGCCCCGGGGTACGCGCTTGCGAGCCTTGGGTGACGCAATGCGTGTGCCGCGCATCGCCATGCGCATCTACTTTCGTGTTGCGTTGGGCCTCTCGGAGGCTGAGGCCGCGCGGGCCGAACGACGAGTCATGCGCCGCGGCGCCGTTTGGATTCTACTTGGCCTCGCGATGCTCCTGATGGCGGCGATTGCGATCGGCTTTTGGCTCGGGCTCGACGCACTATTGTAGCACCTGGCACTAGCTAGGTGGGTGAGTGAAGTGTGAGCTGACTCACCACGAATATCTCAACCGGTTCAGCGCCCAGGTTCTTGGCTCGATGCACGGCTCCTGGGCCGAGGTGAAGAAACTGCCCCGCCTGAATCACGAGCGTCTCCTCGGCGAGCTCGATGCTCAGCTCCCCCAGCTCGACGTACAAGACGTGAGTGTTCGTGCACCAGTTCGGGTCAGCGAAGCCGGGGTCGAAGCGGAGCCGGGATACCAGAGGCTGCTTCGGATCGACCTGTTTCCATTCGAGGGGGTGCGCGCCCTGGACCCAGGGGCGATCTCGGAGCGAAGCGTGGACGGCGGTCATGGCCCGGATGGTTCCTTTTGGCTCGGGCGAACGCAAGTGCCTTTACCTAAACGAACAATCAGTAGTATACTGAACATATGGCTAGAAAAAGAGCGTCATCACCTGCGATCGGCCAGCTCGAGGGCGATAGCGCCCCCTTGGCGCCTGTGAGCGAAGTCCACCCCCACAGGATTTCGGCTGAACTTCTGTTTGGGACGCCGGCTGAGTTAGCAGCGCCGGCTGAGTCTGCGGGTTCGGCTGAGTCTGCGGCGCCGTTTGAGTTGGCAGCGCCGGCTGAACCGTCGGGAGAGCTTGTGCCACCGGTCGAGTTTACAACGCCGGCCGAGTCTGCGGCTTCGGCTGAGTCTGCGGCGGCCGAGTCTGCGGTTTCGGCTGAGTCTGCGGCACCGGTTGAGCCGTCGGGAGAGCTTATGCCATCGGCTGAGTTTGCAGGGCTGGAGGTGCCAACCGCGCCGGGAGAGCTTGCAGCCGTGGTTGAGCCGTCGGGAGAGCTTGCAGCGCTGGCTGAGTCTGCGGAGCCGGTCGCGAGTGAGGTTCTGGCCCCTCTTGAGGTGAGTGCCGTCGAGGCGGACGAAGAAGAAACGCCGAGCCCGGTGAACTACGATGATGAAGGGCTAACGGAGGTCACGCTCGACGATGCACTTTATCGTTTTGACGCGGGCAAGCAGGGCACTGCCGTATGCTTGTCGATGCGGTCTCCGGGCTCGTGGAAGTGGCGCTATTTGGGTGAGCTCCGCTGGGACGGGCGGACGCTGAGGAGTCGTCAACTCGAGCGCCGCTTGCTCGACCAACTCTCAGGCGCTTTGCGAGAATTTTCGGCGGCTGCGGAGTAAGAAGCTTCGGGGGAAGAGCTTCGGCCGATATCCAACGCATCACGGCGCGCAGCCGAGAGGCTTGAAGATGCGAGCCGCAGAGGGTGGAGACTGGAGCAGCTTCGCACCCGAACGACGGGGTCGAGCCACCAACTCTCCACCACAGTTGGGGCAGAGTTCTTGGAGACGCTCTGTCGCGCAGCGAACACAGAACGTGCATTCAAAGGAACAGATTCTCGCGTCTGTGGATTCGGCGGGAAGGTCGATATCGCAGCACTCACAACTGGGTCGGAGTTCGAGCATGGTTTCGTCCTTCAATCTTCGAAGAAGACGAGCTCTTTGGTGGTTACGTTGCAGCCATTGCTTCGTACCGTCGCCTCCTGCGTTTCTTCGCGATCATCGAGGGTGGCCGTCACTTCATAGGTGCCATCGATCTCGGTTAGACCCACGCAATCGCAGTCTTCGCCGGTGACCTGGCAGTCTAACGTTTCTTTGTAGTCGTGCTCGACCGTTTCGGCGACGACCGTTGCCCGGCATTGGCCTGCGCCGCCCTGCCCACTACCGCCCTGCCCACTACCGCCCTGCCCACTACCGCTCTGTGCAGAGCCCGCCTCACCCGCGTTCTGCGCCGAAGAGCCGGCAGCCCCGCCCTCATTGCCTGGATCGAGCGGTACGGCTCCACCTCGGACGATGGCGCGAACGCCATAAACACGTACGATCGCGCAACTCCCTCGAGAATCGCAGGCCACCGAGCCCCAAACCAAGAGTAAGCCAGTTGCCAGTAACGAGAGCGTTCGAGCCAATCTCTTCATCGGGGTGGCTCTTATCATAACCCCGCGCGGAAGCACTCCAGATCGGGCTGGGCAGCCGTTCCGACCGCTGGGTGTCGTCGACTCTACTGTGTTTTTCCACGCAGCTCGGGTTATGAGAAAGGAGTCAGCGCATGCACATCAATCTGATCGTCCTCAGCGTTTTCGCTCTCGGCATGATCGGCATTGGTTGGCTTTCGAGCCGTCGTGTTCGCAACGCAGAGGATTTTTTCGTCGCAGGTCGGAGCCTCAGCACCCCGCTCGTGGCGTTCTCGTTGTTCGCTACCTGGTTTGGCGCGGAGACGTGTCTCGGTGTGAGCGGAGCCGTGTACTCGGAGGGGCTCAGCGGCGCGCGGGCCGATCCCCTTGGATACAGCCTGTGCCTCGTGCTTTTGGGTCTTGTGCTCGCGCGGCGCCTCGTCGAACGGCGCTTGCTCACCCTGGGAGATCTGTACCGGCAAGCCTACGGCGCTTCCGTCGAGAAGATGCTGGTGCTGGTGCTGGTGCCGTCGGGCCTCTTGTGGGGTGCGGCTCAAATCAAGGCCATGGGCCAGGTGCTCTCGCACCTCGTTGGGCTCGAGCCTGCACCAGCGACAATTGTGGCGGCGAGCGTAACCGTTGGCTACACGCTTTTCGGTGGGCTCTGGGGCGATGTGTTGACCGACTTCGCGCAGGGTTTGCTCTTGATTGTCGGGCTCGTCACCCTCGGCTGCTTCGTGGGTATGAGCGAACCGTTATTAGAAATGTGGAGCCGCGTGCCGGCGGAGCGCTTCGACCCTATCGGACACGAGTCCTGGTTCGAGCAGCTCGATCGATGGACGGTTCCGATCTTGGGTTCGCTCGTCACACAAGAAGCCTTGGCGCGAATCTTAGGAGCGCGCTCGCCTCAGGTAGCTAGGCGCGGCGCATTTTGGGCGGCAGGGCTCTATCTCTGCTTCGGCTCGATCCCAGTGCTGCTTGGGCTCTTCGGACCCGAGCTTAGCCCCGGACTCCAGGATACCGAGCGACTTCTGCCCGAGCTCTCTCGCCACTACTTGCCGCCCGTTCTCTCCGCAGTGTTCAACTCGGCGCTGCTCGCGGCGATGTTGTCTACGGTTGATAGCGTTCTCTTGTCGACCTCAGCCTTGTGTTCGCGAAACCTACTTTCGAGCGTGTTTCCGACTGAGAGCGCGGCGAGGCAACTCTTCGCCGGGCGGATCTTGCTCGTGTTAGCCGGAGGCGTCTGCCTCTATTTCGCCCTTGGGCCGCACAACGTCTACGGTCTCGTTGAAGAGGCCTCCGCGTTTGGCACAGCGGGTGTAGCCGTTACAACTGTTACTGCTTTGTTTCATAAACGGCCGAGTGGCATTGGAGCTGCGGGTGCGTTGGTTGCGGGTGTAGTCGCACCCCCTGCGCTGACGGCTTTCGGCGCCGCAGTCACATTCGTTCCGGCGCTTGTGGCTAGTTTCGCTGTGTACTTCGCAGCCGTCGCGAGTCGTCGTCTTACTGAACGGCCGTCGATGTGAGTCGTCACAAAGCGTCATCCGAGCGATAGGTCCTCACCTGTTCAGGCCCATCGGAATCAAATAGTTGCGCTGGATAAGTTCGGAACGAGTGTGGTAGGGTGGCAAGTGCGAGAGGGGTCGACTATTTGAACGCGCACGCGAATCCGATGATTGAGGCGCCTCAAGCGCTAGCGATCTTCGCGTTGCCGACTGCTGGCGAAATAGCTGGTTCCCGGGTCATCGACTTGTTCGCCTCTGCGGCTAGCGCTCGGTTTACGGGCTCGCTCAGCATCGAGCCCACTCACGGTGCCAAGGTCGTTTTTCGGATCGAGGCGGGCCATGTGACTCGCTGGCAGAGCCTCGACGATCACCAGTTCATCCTCGAGTCGCTCGCGGAGAGCCTCCCCCCCGAACAGCTCGAGTTCGTTCGCCGCCATGCTTACGAGGCGAATCTCGACGAATTCTGCGCAGCGGCCCGGCTGAGTTTGCTCACGGAGCGAGCGCTCGAGTGGATTCATCGCGCAGCCACGTTGCGGCTCTTGCGCGTGCTTTCGGAGCCGCGCTTTCGTCATCGTTACGTGTTCGCCGCTGGGCAAGACTGCTTTCAGGGGCAAGATGGCTACGAGAGTTCGATCTCGCCGCTCTGGCTCATCTCGGAGTGCCTGCTTTCCACCGAGAACTTGAGCTGGTGTCGAGAGCGCTTGCTTGCTCTAGGCGGCACGCCTCTCCGCCTGTCGAAGGCGGACGACGCGGCGCTTAGTTCGCTGGTCGGCAAAGCGCGCCGCGTGATTCAAATCTTGCGCGCACGCCCCGAGAGCTTTGAGACCTTGAGCAAGATCGACGACGTCCCGGAGAGCGTCGCGATAGGGACTCTCTACGCGCTCCTCTGCACGCGCGCGGTCGAGCCGATTCACGAGAGTGTCGCTGTTCCGCGGTCTCGAGAGTCGACGGCTCCTGCGCGGGATGAAGCGCCGATCAGTCAAGGCTACGCTCCGCGCTTTCAGGTGCGTGGAGAAGGCGAGTGGATTCGACCGGTATCCGAGAGTCGGCCGGACTCGCGTCTTGGGTCTCAGTCGCAAGGGCCTCAGTCGCAAGGGCCTCAGTCGCAAGGGCCTCGAGTTCCAGAGTCTCGAGCTGCTGAGTTTCGAATTCCAGAGTCTCGAGGTCCTCGCTCTGGGGGTCCCGTTCAAGAGGTCCTCGCTTGGGATGAAGGTCCTGCGAGCGGCAGTCGAACAGGTTCGTCGCGAGTCCAGACGGAGCCACCTCATTCTACGGACCGGCCAACGCCCGCACCTCGCGCTCGAGCGAATAGCAGCAGGCCAGGCGCTTACTCGAACGTGAAGCCGGCCTCGAACGCGGTGGAGTCCACGCGCCCGTCAGCTCAACCGAGGCAAGCAGCTCCGACCCAGCAAGAGTCACGGGGCGAGAGCGAAATAGCTTCGCGAGATTCGTCCCGTTCACCGCGGCGCTTCGATGAAGGCATCGTCGAACACGCAGCGCTCGAGACTTGGACGCGCGCGCTGGGGGCGGACCGCGAACAGCTCATGCGTTCAGAGGCTCAAGTTGAGCGCATGGCCAACGCCTTCCCCGATAACGCAAATATCCTATTCTATCTGGGTGCGCTCTATCACTTGACGCGCAAAACCTTCGAAGCCGAGACCACCCTGCTGCGTGTTATCGATTTAGACCCAGATAACATCGAAGCCAGAGATGAACTCATGCGAGTGCGTCGAACCATCGAGGGCGACCGGCGCGCAGCTCCGGGTCTCTTTCGCCGCTTAGTCGGCAAGAGCTAGGCTCGTTTTTTCACGACGGATCGAGCAATGCGCGCAAAGTGCGGCGCAGGGACTGCTCGTTGACAGGCTTTTGCAGGAAGGCTCGCGGCAGGCCCGCAAGGGTTTGCGGAGCGACCTGGCGATTGCCGCTCATGAGCAGCAGCGGCAGGTTGGGGTGGCTCAAGCTGAGCTGGATGGCCAAGGTTTCGCCATCCATCTTGGGCATCACGATGTCGCTCACGACGCAAGTGAGGAGTGGGTTGTCACGCACGAGGTGGAGCCCCTCTTCACCATCGCCGGCTACGAGCACGGTAAAGCCTTCGCTCTCGAGCATTCGAGTCATCGCTTTTTGAACTAAGAGGTCATCTTCGACGAGTAGCACCAGGCCACGGTTAGCGGCCTCTGTCCTTCGGGGGGGAGAGTCGGGCGGTCGCCCAGAGAGGCTCGCCGTGTGCGCCAGCGGAAAGTGCAAACGAAAATGGGTCCCCTTTCCGGGAGAAGAGTCGACCTCGATCCGGCCCTTGAAATGGTCGATTAGCTGTTTGACGGTCGCGAGGCCGAGCCCAGTACCGGACGATTTGGTGGTGAAGAAAGGCTCGAAGACACGACTCTTCACTTCGTCGCTCATGCCTTGGCCCGTGTCGCTGACCTCGAGCAAGGCAAACGCGGGTAGCCGGGAGATGCGCAGCGTTAGCTTGCCCCCCGAGGGCATAGCGTCGCGAGCGTTGACGGCTAAGTTCAAGAGGATTTGCTCTACGCCAGTTCGAGACGCAATGATCTGTACGCCTGGCTCAATGTCGAGCGAATAGACGGTGTTGGCCCCGAGCAGTCGCGACAAGAGTTCGCTCAACCGCTCGGCCGTCGTGCTCAAGTCGACGACTTCGGTGTGTTGGGTGGGCGAGCGACCCAAGCTCAAGAGCTGGGTGGTCATCAGCGCAGCGCGCGAGGTGGCGGCCTCGAGCTCCCCGAGCAAGCCCTTTGTCTCTTGGTCGTGTTCTTGAACTTGCGTGCCGAGCGCCGACGATACGCTAGTGATGACCGTCAGCAGGTTGTTCAAGTCGTGGGCCACGCCGCTGGTGAGCGAGCCAACTAACTCCATTTTTTGGCCCAAAATCGAGCGGCGCAGGGCCTCGTCGCGCTCTTGGGCTGAGCGTTGAGCTGCCTCATGCATGCGGCGCATGCGTTGAGTCGAAATTTGAAGCAAAGCTGTGGTGAGGAAAACAGTCACCGTTACGGCCCCGGCAGCGTTCCACGGAGAATAGGCGCCGATTTGCTGAGGCAGGCGATTGTTAGTTTCTAGGTAGGCCACCAGGCCGCACCAAGCGGAACTCAACGCAGCCATGCCTAGCGCATAGCGGAAGCCAATGAGGATGCCGGCGAGCAGCGTGCAGACGGCGAAATTAGAGGCGTTCTGCCCCTGGAGGCCGCCGATGGAAACCACGACGTAAGCGATGAGCAGCCAGTAGCAGCTCACGAGCGTCCAGGTTGCGAAACGCACGTAGCCACGCCGAAGCACGAATGCAATGAACCCGAACCAGGTGATGCATGACGCATAGAAGGTCAACGTGAGCCGAAGGTCGTTCTTGGGTTCGAGCAATGAACCGAAGGCTGCGACAAAGCACAGCGACCCCATGACCAAGATCAATCGATAAACAAGGTTGGCTTGCCGAGTGACCTCGGGATCCTCGAACACTAGGGCTTTGGGCCAACGGAGCATGACAGGGAGCGACGCGAAAGACGGAGTTCACTCCAAGGATACCGTCTAGAGTCGGGAACCCAAACAGCCTCTTTTTCACGCAGCTTAAGTTCGTTTCTTCCTGAACGGCGGGCCGAGATGGGTCTGTAACCCTGCCCGATTGGGACGAAGCGCAGCTTCCGCGGGCTCGGTTCTGGGTGAAGGCCAAGTCGAGTGAGGTGCGCGAAAGATGTGTTGGCAAGCTCGCGCGCGGGCCGCTGCACTCTGGATATGATCATGCTTTATGGCGAAAACAACTTCCCTGATATCGTCGCCGAAGAGGTGACGTGGACCCAGACGATCGAACCTTGCAAGTCGATACCTGCCGTGAAAACGATCAATCTCTACAAGGAAGGAGCCTGGACCGTAACCCTCAAGAACCTACCAGGCTACGAGCCGGAGCCGGTTTCACTTTTCTTGATTGACTCGATTTGACCTCGAAAAGCATCGAGGTTCGGATAGGCGCCATGCTTCGGACAATTTTTGCGGTCGTCCTTACGGCAGGCGTTGCTTTTTCGTGCGGGAAGTCGACCAACAGTGGGCCCGAGCCGGTGCTTGACGAAGGTTCGTATTTTCGGACAGGGACCTCCATTAGCTTCGACGATAATGCCTTCTGGGGACCGTTGTCTTCCTTCAGCGCAACCAACGTCGGCGCGAACGTTGCGACGATCACGCGCAGGGGTGATAGCTACCACTTAGAGCTCTCTGATTGCCCGAATGGTATGGATCTGCGACCCGCGGACAAAGCGGGACGCGTGTGGTTGTCCGATGGCGCGGACTGTGAGCTAGACGACGTCGTCAAGCTACTCGGGTATACAAGCAGGACTTATCGCGCATTGCGTCTAGACCTTGCTAGGCGCGCTGTGTACTACCGCAGGTGCTTCGTCACAACGGACGACAACGGCGGATGTGGTCAATCCACAGACGTTTTTTCGCCAATGGGCGACGACTCCGACGGAGTGGGTGAAGCGGGCGGAAGCGACGGAACGAGCGAGCTCGTCAACTTCGCGGACAGCGTGCGAGCCTGGAAGCTCAACAATGAAGAGGCCGGGAGCTTGGCGTGCGCCGAGCTCGCGCCGTCAGGCTTGGATTGTGTTCAAGGTATTCAAAGCATTCGCTTTAAGGGCCGCCGTGGCACGCTCCACGAAATGAAGGATGGCCGCTTCTATCTCGGCGGCTATGACTGCTATCTGCCTTCTAACACTTACGAAGGAGAGCCTATCAGGTGCGGTGATTCGTTCGAGGGCATGGTCGACGTGGGCATCCCCACGACTTGGATTTACAAGTTCAGCTTCGATGGCAATGCTTTGCACTTTGAAGCTGAAATGCGCGCTCAAGAATCTACCTATTGGTATATTCTCGATGGGCTCGTAGTGCCCATGTGAGAACGCAGGGTAGAAGCGCCTTTGGGGCGCAATGGGCGGAGGGTGAGTGCAGGTGAAGGCTCGGCCGGGCTCATTGGAGGCCGCTCGTGCCGGGGCCAAAGAAAAACCCCGCGCCTTGTGAGGTACGGGGTTTCGCCTTTTGAGCCACGCCTCTCGACGCGCTCGACTCGCCTTGGCTCGCGAGAGACTTACTTGCTGCGGCTCTGGTTGAAGGCCTTGGTGCCGGCGTACACGGCTGCGTCGTCGAGCTCTTCGGCGATGCGGAGCAGTTGGTTGTACTTGGCGATACGATCGGTGCGGCTGAGGCTGCCCGTCTTGATCTGACCGCAGTTGGTGGCAACTGCGAGGTCTGAGATGAAGGTATCGGCCGTCTCACCCGAGCGGTGCGAGCTGATGGCGGTGTAGTTGTTCTTGTGCGCGAGGCGGATGGCGTCGAGCGTCTCGGTGACCGAACCGATTTGGTTGAGCTTGATGAGAATCGAGTTGGCGATGCCCTTGTCGATACCCATTTGCAAACGCTCGATGTTGGTCACGAACAAGTCGTCGCCGACGAGCTGCACCTTGTCGCCGAGCTTTTCGGTGAGGAGCTTCCAACCGTCCCAATCGTTCTCGTCGAGGCCGTCCTCGATGCTGATGATGGGGTACTTCTTGGCCAAATCAACGTACACGTCGACGAGCTCGGCGCTCGAGATCTGCTTGCCGTCGAAGGTGTACTTGCCATCCTTGTGGAACTCGCTGATGGCGCAGTCGAGTGCGAGCGAGATTTGCTTGCCGGGCTCGTAGCCAGCCTTCTCGACAGCGGCCAAGATCTTCTGCAGAGCTTCTTCGTTCTTGGCGAGCTTGGGAGCAAAGCCACCTTCGTCGCCGACGGCCGTGGTGTAGCCATCTTTAGCTAGGATTTTCTTGAGCGTGTGGAAGATCTCCGTGCCGGCGCGGAGCGCTTCGGGGAAGGTCTTGAAGCCGTGGGGCACGAGCATGAACTCTTGGATTTCCATGCCGCTATCAGCGTGCTTGCCGCCGTTGATGACGTTCATGAGCGGCGTGGGCAGAACGCGCGCTTGGATGCCGCCGAGGTAGCGCCAGAGGGGGAGGTCAACGACGTCTGCCGCTGCGCGGGCGACGGCCATCGACACACCGAGGATGGCGTTGGCGCCCATCTTACCTTTGTTCTTGGTACCATCGAGCTCGAGCAAGCGAGCGTCGACGGAAGGTTGATCGAGAGCGGTCATGCCCAAGATGGCTGGGCCGAGCTTCTCGTTCACATTTTCGACGGCCTTGAGGACGCCCTTGCCGAGGTAGCGCTTCTTGTCGTCGTCGCGAAGTTCGACGGCTTCGTGTTCACCGGTGGAAGCGCCGCTCGGCACCGCCGCGCGACCAAAGCCGCTCTCGGTGTGAACTTCGACCTCAACAGTGGGATTCCCGCGGGAATCCAAAATCTCTCGTGCGTGGACGTTGATGATTTCTGACATGGCTGCGCCTCGCTAACATGAAAAAATCGGGCCCGTAAGAGCGCTCTGCGCTCGGCCCCGGCTGGCCCGAATGTTTCCGTGGTCAGCTTTCGCCCTTGTGTCCGCACTTCATTCCAGGATGTTTCGCGAGGGGCCGTACCAAGCAGATTTGGGGGTGGCCCACCCCCGGTCGGGCGCTTCACTGAACATCAGAATCCCCATTTGCCCTCGAAGGGCCCAACGCACCCGGCCGCCCGCCCGCCCCTCCCTGACGTCGTCCTCGGCACGCTGCGGGGCGCTCGAAGTAGGCCCAGCGCGCCCAGTCGCTCATTGACGTATCACAAATGCGTGCCTGCGGGCGCCATGGGAGGGGTCCGAGCTCGCTTGAGCGCAGCGGACCGGCAGGTGGCTCGCCGGCTCGGCTGCAATGTTTAGCTCGTCGAAGCCGCTCGAATGCGGATAGTCAGGGGGAAAGATTCGATCGGCTTTCATTCCGCCCAGACTCGACCTATGGCGCGAGTCCTTATGTCGGAAACGCTTGCCACGGCCGAGACGAGAAAAACCCCGCACCCGCTGTCTTGGGTGCCTTCTCTCTATGTCGCGATGGGGATCCCGTTTTCCCTCGTGATCTGGGTCGCGGGCACGATGTTCAAAGATCTCGGGCATTCTGACACCGAGATCGCCGCGGCAACGGGCAGCGTCGGTATCGCGTGGTCGCTCAAGCCGCTCTGGGCCTCGTTCCTCGACATGTATCGCACCAAGAAGTTTTGGGTGCTGTCGATGGAGTTCGTGCTCGCCATTTTGCTCGGCCTCGTGGCCGCTGCGCTGCCCTTACCGAACTACTTCCAGGTTATCCTCGGTATCCTCTGGGTACTGGCTTTTGCCTCGTCGACGCAGGACATCTGCGCGGATGGCATTTACATCACCTCGCTCGACGAAACTCAGCAAGCCAAGTGGATTGGTTGGCAGGGCGCAGCCTGGAATACTGGGCGCATCTTCGCGACCACACTAGTCGTGTACGTGGCTGGGCACTTGCAAAAGGGCGGGCAAACTCCCAAGAGCGCTTGGGCCACAGCCATTCTTTTTGCCGCCGGCGTCATGGCCGCTTTTGGCATCTACCATCGCTTCCGGCTGCCTACCGGTACCGTCCTTCAGCGTCCTGAAAGCGCCAGCCAGATCATGAAGACCTTCGGCGAGACGGTCGTCGACTTCTTCAAGAAGCCTCAAATCTGGGGCATGTTGATCTTCGTCTTCCTCTATCGCAGCGGCGAAGGTTTCCTCTTGGTCGAGGCGCCCCTCTTCATGCAAGCGCCGCTCGAGAAAGGCGGGCTCGGCCTCTCGCTCTTAGACAAGGCGTTCTTGGATGGCGCCATCAGCACGGGCGTGAGCCTGGTGGCTGGCGTCGCCGGTGGAATGTTCATCGGCCGCTTCGGGCTCAAAAAGTCGCTCCTGTTCATGGCGCTCTGCATGAACATTCCCCACGCGTGCTTTCTGTATTTGAGCCACGCCGTGACCCCCGACCATCCGCTCTCACTCACGACCATCGGCACGCTCGTGACGCTCGAGAAATTTGGTTACAGCTTCGGCTTCACGGCCAACATGCTCTACATGATGCAGCAGATTTCGCCCGGCAAGTATCACATGACGCACTACGCGTTTTGCACGGCGCTCATGAACTTGGTGCTCATCCCCACCCAGAGTGCCAGCGGTCTCATCGCCGATACACTTGGCTACAAGAACTATTTCGTCTTCGTCATGATCGCCAGCATCCCGTCGATCATAGCGGCTTACTTCGCCCCGTTCCCGCATGCCGAACAGGCGGGTGGGCCCAAGTTAGCCCGCGGGCATTAGCGCTCTTCGCACTCAGCCAAGCCAGCCCTGGCTGGCTCTCAGCTCCCAGGGCGGGAGCTACTGCCAACGAAATATCTTGAGCGCGACGAGGAAGGGAAGAACCCCCCATACCCCGAGCACGAGCAGCTCGGGGCCGAGCCCGGTGAAGCCTACCCCTTCGTTGTAGATGGCGCGCAGCGCGTTCGCGAGCGCGGTGAGCGGTAGGGACTCGAGCAGCGGGTGAGTCCAGTCGGGGAAGCGCTCATAAGAGAAGAAGGGACCCGATAAGACCCACATCGGCAGTTGGATGACGTTCATCCAGCCGCTGGCTGTTTCGGTGTTCTCGAGCCGAGCAGCCACTAAAAGTCCTAGCCCCGCGAACGACGCGCCCCCGAGTAGGCTCACGAAGAATAAGGTAATGAGGCTGCCCTGCACGACCGCGTCGAACAAGAAGGCGCCCATAATGACGAGCGCGAAAACCTCGACCCCCAAAAACAAGAGGCGGCTCAGCACGTAAGACAACATGAAGTGACTGCGCTTCATGGGCGTCACCGCGTAGCGCCGCAGCAAGCGCCGCTTTCTCTGGGCTACGATGTTGTAGCCAATGCCCCACAGGCTCGAACCCATGAGATTCATGGCGATCAGGCCCGGGATGAGAAAGTCGATGTAGCGCGTGCCCTTTTCTTCGTCGGTTTTGTCTAGGCTGGGCAGCGGGTCTTTGCGGCCGCGCGCGGTTTGAAGGACGTCGTCGACAGTGAGGCGCGCTAGGGGCGCGTGCTCTTGCATGTTATCAAAATGATATACGACGCGCTCTGCTTCGATCTCCGCGACTAGATCGACTTTGGCGTGGGCCAGCGCCGCCTTGGCGTCACCCTCTTGAGTGAGGCGCGCTCGCAGTTTCGGGCTCTTCACGAGCGCTTCGACTAAGACTTGGCCGGCCGCTCCCGCCCGATTAACGACCGCCACCTCCGGCAATTGGGCAGGCCTCGAGCGAAAGGCGATGCCGAGCCCGAGCGCCATCACTAGCGGGAAGCCGAACACCCAAAAAAGGATGGCGGGTTCGCGCCAGAATTCGCGCAACCGAGCCTGAACCAGCTCCAAGAGCGGATGTTTCACGTCAGATGGCCTATGCGGCGTCAGCTTAAGCACCGTCGAGCTCCTTGCCTGTCAAATGAAGAAAGACATCGTCGAGTGTGGCTTGGTGACTCGAGAGTCCGACCGGGACGACTCCCAGATCGTTCAAGCGGTTGAGGACCATGATGAGCGCGGCCAGATCGCGTTGGAGCGTCAGGCGTACCTTGCCCCGGCGAGTTTCGGCTTTCGAAACGACGGGCAACTCGAGCAACTGGTCGGCCGAAAATGTCTGTTCGGTTCCTCCTACCGCGAATTCAACGAACTGCACGTCGCCTAGCGAGTTCATCAGCTCGCGGGGAGTGCCTTGGGCAATGATATTGCCGAGTTCCATAATAGCGATTTGGTCGCAGAGAGTTGCGGCTTCCTCCATATAGTGAGTCGTGAGCACCACCGTGCCCCCGGAGTCTCGAAAGTCGTCTACGACAGACCAAAGAAGCTGGCGCGCGCGTGGATCGAGGCCCGTGGTGGGCTCATCGAGAAAGAGCAACTCGGGGGCGCCGACGAGCGCGGTTGCCAGAGCGACGCGCTGTTTCTGGCCGCCCGATAGGGTGTGGTAGCGCTGATTTTGCTCGGCCTCGAGTTGCACGGCCTTCAAGAGGTCGGGAATGCTCCGGCCCGCGTCGTAGAACGAACGAAACAGCCGCAGTACCTCGACCACCGTCTGCTTGTCGGCGAGCTGCGTCTCTTGCAGCGCGACTCCGATACGTCGCCGGATCGATTCGTCGTGCCCTGCACGCCACGCCGTACCGAAGATCTCAACTAGGCCGCTCGTGGGTACGCCCAACCCTTCGAGGATCTCGACCGTCGTAGTTTTCCCTGCGCCATTGCGACCCAGCAGGCCAAAACAGATCCCGGCCGGTATCTCGAGATCGATGCCGTTGATGGCGATTTTATCGCCGAATTTCTTGACCAGATTTCGGCAACGAATAGGCGGTGGAGAGGAGGAGTTCATGGGGCTCGAACTGGCCAAAGGGGCCGGAGCCTTGCAGAACTTTCAGGCATTGTCTCGCTCTGCGCCTGCACGAGGCTGCGTCTCTGCGTAGACGCGTGCCGTTACCCGGCCAGCCGCTGAGCTTCGGCTTCGAGACTTTGCACGAGCCAGGTATGGAGGTCGGGCGCGAGCACACCCAACGTGCCATCGAGTGCAGGAGCGGCGAACACGGCGCCCACCTGGCGATTCGGGTGGCCCGCGAGCTCGACGCAGATCATTGTGCCCAAGCCGTCGCTCGCGATCGGTAGCGCGAAGTAACGCTCGGCTGAGGAGCGTAGCAGCGCGCGAAAGGCGCGGAGCGCGCTCTCGAGATCGAGGAGTTCGAAGGGCCGAAATACGCCGGGTCCGTCGCCCGCTTGGCCATCGTGCGTCCGATAGAAGACTTGGAGTTGTTCGGGGAAGACGTGGCCCAAAGTCGACTCGGCCGCAGCTATTTGCGTTTCCCGGGCGGGAGGCAAGAGGTCGTCGAAGCTGCTCGGCCGGTGAACCTCGAGCCAGGATTCGAGGCGACGATAGGCCGCTACGACGGAATCACCTTCAGTACCTGGTCGCGCCTCGAGTTGAGTACCTTGCATTTCACCTAAAGGTAGCAGTCGCGGCTCGGCGGGCGAATTTATGTTGCTATTAACATATTGCAATAACACAGCACTCGTTAGAGTTTCCGGAGCCCGAGGGGAGAAAGCCGGACGGGGAACACCGGGGGCGCGCTATTCGCCGCTTTCAGGCTTTTCTGTGACATCGCCGTAGATGGCGGCCTCGACGAGCGTTTCGGCTTCGTCGCTAGGCGTAATTTCGATGCCCCAACTCACGGGGCGCTTGCCGGGGTCGAGCTCTGCCGGGTTGAGGCCAGCCCCGGGGTTGAGCCCTGCCGGGTCGAGCCCTGCCGGGGGATCGAGCACAGCCGCGGGGTCCAGCCCAGCCGGGCGCTCAGCTTTTCCGGAAGGCTGGGGCCCACCTGCGGGAACCGGGAATCGTCGCTGTTCCTCATCGGCTTCGAAGCGCCCATACGCGAGCACGATGCGTTGCACCAAGGGATGACGAACGACATCGACGTCGCTGAACTCGGTGAAGGCCACTCCCTTCACGCCGCTCAAGATGCGGCGCGCCTGGCCGAGACCGCTCTGCGTGCCGCGCGGCAGATCGGTTTGGGTGACATCGCCGGTCACGACCGCCTTCGATCCGTAGCCGAGGCGCGTCAGGAACATTTTCATCTGCTCCGGGGTGGCGTTCTGCGCTTCGTCGAGAATGACGAAGGCGTCGTTGAGCGTTCGGCCGCGCATGAACGCGAGAGGGGCAACCTCGATCTCACCGCGCGTTTGGAGCTGCTGGACTTTCTCGTGCTCGAGCATGTCGTTCAGCGCGTCATAGAGCGGCCGCAGGTAGGGGTTGATCTTCTCGGCGAGGTCACCCGGGAGAAAGCCGAGTCGTTCGCCGGCCTCGACCGCAGGCCGGGTGAGTACGATGCGCTTGACTCGCTTGGACGCGAGCGCCGCGGCCGCCATGGCCATGGCTAGGTAGGTCTTGCCCGTCCCCGCGGGGCCGATGCCGAAGGTGAGGTCGTGCCCCTTGATCTTGGCGATGTAGTCGCGCTGGCCCGCCGTTTTAGCCAAAATAGGCTTCTTGCGCGGCGTGACCAGGATCACCTGGTCGAGGAGTTCCGTCAGCGAGCGCGCTGGATCTTGGGCCAGAGCGCGAATCGAATGGGCGACGTCGGAGGCTCGCACGTCGTAGCCTTCGTGCAGGAGTTCGCTCGCGCCTTCCAAGAAGCGATAGGCCACATCGGCAGCCTGACGCTCGCCGGAGACAAAGATGGAGTGACCTCGTTGTCCTACATTTGCTCCAGACTGCAGGCTCACCTCGTGAAGCAAGGAGCCGCCGGGACCGGTGAGCCGAAGGAGCAGATCGGGATCCTCGACATCGAGGCGAAGCGTCCTACCGGTGTCTGGATTCATAGCGGGCCCGCGATCTTGAATTTGGGGCATCTTCCTCTCAATATGGTGGCTAGCATTTCTGAAAGGTTTGGCTACGGCGCTGCAGATGTTTATGGAGGGCGATAAACGACCGCGATGGGGCGAAGCTCGGCTAGAAGAAGCCCGCTTTCGTGAGGCTGAGCGCAGAGACATCCCCGCGCTCGTGGCGCTCGAATCGGCAACCTTCGAATTTCATTGCATCGACCGGCGACACTTCCTGCGCCTGCTCGAGAGTCAGAGCGTGTATTGCCTCGTTCTAGAGTCGAACGAAGGCTTGCTTGGTTATGCGTTAGTTTTCTTGCGTCGAGGCAAGAGCCGCGCGCGCCTCTACTCGATTGCTATTGATCCGCGCCTGCGCGGCCAAGGCGCCGGCACGCTCTTACTCCGCAAATTGATGCTCGAACTGGCTCATTTCGGCCAACGTCGCTTGAGCCTCGAGGTGCGCACGGCCGACGAAGCTGCCCGGCGTTTCTATGATCGACTGGGCTTTCGCCCCCTGGACAGCTTGCCGGGTTATTACGACGACGGAGCCGACGCTATGCGTCTAGTCACGGAGCTGCCCGAACGGGTCCGTGCCTCAGAGCAGGCGGTCGCGAGCTGAGCCGGACATCGTTTTCTTGGCCCGAAGGGCTCGGCTCCAGTAGGCATCGGGCACATGAGCCTCTGGCGCTGGATCGGCATCGGGGCGGCTGTAGGCGCGCTCGCGTCCCTGTGGCCGCTCACGCGCTCGGCAGCTCTCCAAAATGTGGAGTGGTCTCCTTTGGCCAAGCTCGCCGGCAAGCGCGCTTCGCCAACGCCTCCGAGCCTCGAGGGACTTGACCTACTGCGGATGGACGTTCGGCCGAGCGAGGTGACCTCACCTTTGCCCGGTGGGCGCACTGCCGTGCTGACTCTCGACCCTGTGGTGCAGCGAGCGGCGCTCCGCACCATGCACAAGTATCGGGTACCCGAGGCGGGGGTGGTCGCGATCGCGGCCAAGACAGGGCGCGTCATCGCCTATGCGAGCCAGGTGCAAGGGGGCGACAAGTTCGACGTGAACGCACGCGCCGAAGCGCCGGCGGCGAGCGTATTCAAAATCGTGACCGGGAGTGCCTTGATCGAAAAGGCCGGCCTCAAACCGAGCACGGAGCAATGCTATCGAGGCGGCCGCAGCCAAATTTCGGCGGACGAACTCAAGGCAGATCCGGCGCGCGACAAGTGGTGTGCCACGCTCGGAACTGCCATGGGTCGCAGCTTGAATGTGGTGTTTGGGCGTCTAGCCCAAAAGCATCTGACCCCTGAGGACCTCACGGAGATGGCGGGGCGCTTTGGCTTTGGTACGGCTGTGCCCTTTGCCGTCAAGAACGAGGCCTCGGCTTTGAAGATCCCAGACGAGCCGGTCGAGTTTGCTCGAACGGCCGCCGGCTTCTGGAACACCTCGCTTTCTCCTCTGGCAGGCGCAGTTTTGGCGCAAACGATAGCCAACGGTGGCGTGGCGCTCGAGCCACACATCGTGAGTGCGGTGCGTGAAGGTCACGAGACGATCTACGAGTTTCCCAGCGATCCGAAGGTGCTGCGGCGCGCGGTGCAGCGAGAGACGGCCGAGGCCGTCACTACTATGATGCTCACAACCGTTGCGGATGGCTCGGCTTATAAGGTCTTTCACGATGAACGAGGTCGTTCGTTCTTGCCCAACATCGAAGTGGCAGGAAAGACGGGCACGCTGACGCGTGAGAAGGAGAACCGCCATTACACATGGCTGGTCGCTTTTGCTCCGGCTCACGATCCCGAGATCGCCGTGGCCGCGGTGATCGTCAACACGCCGGAATGGCAGATCAAGGGGCCGCATTTGGCGCGCGAGGTGCTGAGGGCCTATTTTGCCAACCAAGGGCGAGCCGGGGTCACGGCTCCGTAAAGCCCCTCCGCTTGCCTCGCGCCCGTTCGGCGGCGCCAGCCGCTTTGTGCGCCAGTCCGGTCAGCACCCGTTCGGCCAGCGCTAGTTCCCCGTGAACCGGGCCGAGCAGACGATTGTCCTCCGTAAACTCCAGTGGGTCGTTTCCGACTCCCCGGATGTTCCAGGCGGACCGAGGGACCGAAATAGCGCGGAAATTGCCGTAACTCCGTAAGGCGGCCCCGCTGGGACCCAGCTTTTTGCTTCGATCTCCAGCGGCGGGGCCCTCTCCGCTTCAGGAACAGCTAGGTCGACCGTATTCCTCTTTTGAGCGTTCCTGTGGTGCGTCCGGAGCGGACGAAAGGGCGAAATACGCATTCGTTAAGAGCCCTTGCTGGAATTCCTCGGCATGAGCGGAAATCTTGGAGGTCGAAGTGAAATCAGAAGGCGGCGACGGCGGAGATAAAATGAGTCGAGGGACCCTAAATTCTGAGCGCAAAGGAACCAAGGCTCGGGGGAACGAGGCGAGTGACCGAGTCAACCTTATGGGGTTGGAACTCATGGCTGCGGTTGCTAAAGTAAACCGCGTGCAGGTGATTTTGCGGAAGCTTGGGCGCGGCTCACGCGCCGTCTCGGGGCGCCTTGTTCGCGCGCCGCGAAAGGGCTCCGTGATTGTGATCGAGTTCGCTGACGGCATGCACGAGTACGTGACGACTGCCGTGAAGCGAGTGCTTCGCCTAGCTCATCAAGACGTTTACTACGTCGAGACGGTGAACAGCCGCTACAGGCTTGAGGTCCAAGAGCGCGATCGAGTTCTTGAAGACGCCTCAAGTGGGTGATAAGAGGCCGTCCGCTTCGAGCCTGTCTCAGCTTCTGCTGGGCAACAATTGAAGAGCCGGCCACAAGGCTCGAGCTCTTTAGCTGTCGAAGTAGGACCAACCCGATTTAGGAGCGATTGATTATGGGCAACTTCGACAGCCGCAAGACACTCAAGATGCGTCAGAAAGACGCGCAGCGTAAGAAGAAGGAACGCGAAGCTCGCCAAGCTGAGCAAGTCCGCGCCGAGCGCAAGGGCTAAGGGTCGCTGAGGCATCGCGCTGCTCGGCTAACTCGCAGGGCGCCGGTGCTCGGGGCGCTGGCCACTCGCAGGGCGTTGGCCACTCGCAGGGCGCTGGCCACTCGCAGGGCGCTGGTGGCGCTAGCGAGTGAACTCAAGCCGTGAGCGATGCGGGCGCGAGTTCTCGCAACATCGCGCCTTGAACGTGACCTGCCGGAGTTGCCCGAGTTCGCTCTCGTGAGCAACGCAGTTTCGGGTTAGCGAATGACCTTCGTCGGGAAGTGGGTGTCTTCAGGCTTCTCTTCACGCTTGACCTTATCTCCGAAGAGTCCCTTGTCCCCGGAGACGCGGCGTTCGCTCTCGAGTAGCCAGCGTCCCGTGAGGCCGCCCCACTTTTGGGAAATGCGAGTGATGCGGAGCGTGGGGTCATCCACGAAGTTCCACGATATCTCGACGTCTGCCACTGCCTTGAGCGCGCCCTCCATCTTGAGGTCGAGCAGCTCAGTGTCGACGATGCGCACCTTGTCGTGCCAGGCCGCGTGCCGCTTTGCGAAGCTCTCGGCGCTCTTGTTGCTGGTGCGCCCTTGCGCGACGTCCATGCGGCCCCAACGAGCGGCCATGTTGAGCTCGCGCGCAGCGTCGCTCGCCTTCTCGTAGGGTGAATCGGGCGTGGGGCAGCCAGTGGCTAAGGCCCCGGTGAGAGCGGCCGCCCAGAGCAGTCGAGTGGAAGTCACCCGTGAGAGGCGCCCGAGTTTCATCGCACTTCGATAGCGCGGTCCGCCCTTCCGGGAAAAGTTTGTTTCGCCCGCCGTCACATGTCGTCGTAGAAAATAGGCTCGCGGTTTCTGACGTAGCGGTAAACCAACTGGCGCGCTTCGGGGCTCAGGCGGATGAAGATCGCGCCAAAACCGGGAGGTGCATCGCCTGCGCCCGCTTCTCTGGTCCAGCGGACCGCGGCGGCTGCTTCGAAATCGTAACCACCCGGAAGCGTCACACGAACCCAGAGCGGGGTACCGGGCTTAGGGATGTCATAGGTCGCAACAAAGATTCCGCCGTCATCCACGACGTCGTTGCCGCTCAGGCCTTTAAAGAAATTGGTAGGGCTGTGCGCTCCCAGGTTGGCTTCCACCAAGACGCTTCCCTCAGGACGCCCCTCCGCAGGCGGAGCCGCATGCCTCGAATCTTTGAAATCAGCCGTGGTGGATGGGCCGGCGCCGGAAGGCGTCTGCGCCGCCGCATTGATGGGGCCCGTACCGCGCTCGGTTTCCATTGGGGTCGACGCTACTTGGGCGGTCGCAGCCAGAGCGGCCTTGCGTCGAGCGCGTTCCGCTGCCTTATCCGACTCGGAATAGTCAGGTGCTTCCCGAGACAGGGCGGTTCGATCGAGACCCGCTGCTGCCCGAGTGGACGCGGTGCGCTCAGGTTCGTTCGGTTGGCTCGAGCGGTCTGCCACGGCTGCAGGCGGAGCTTCTTGGACAGGAGCGGGACCCGTTGCTGCGGCAAGTGTGGGAGCCGGCGCAGGTGCAACCTGTGGGACAGGCCCCGTGACGGAGGGACTGCGCGCCATGCCATGCACTAGCCCCAGGGAGGCGGCTACCGCTGCAGTTGCTGCTTCGACGATTTGATTTGAGGTCGGGGCGAGTTGCAGTGCGGCGAGCGCCGCTTGAACGTGATTGAGCGCCTGAGGAATGGCGTCTTTGACGTTTTCACCTTGGCTGCGCTCAACCGAGTGCAGGCTGCCCATGGCCGCAGCTACAGGAGGTGCGACCGAATCGATGAGCTCACCAGCTTCGGGTGTTTGCAGCATGGCCAAAGCTGCCGCCAGCTTTTCCCGCGCCGAGCGGGCGGCCTGAACGATAGGACTCACAGCGTCAGGCCCTCCTGGATCATGACATCAATTAGAGCAGACGAAGGAAGAGCCGGGCAAGCGCTGAATACTTGGTCATTTGCCTCTCTACCTGCTAGCCCGGGGTGGATGCCGAGTGGAATACTCAAGCCTGAGAGTTGGCTGTCCGGACCCGGACAGGGCTCAACCTGGCTCGATCAAGCGGGATCGGGTGGGAGCGCGGCTGGGCAGACGGCGGACATCGGCCGAGGGTTCCAGGCGCCACCGCGGGCTGCCTTTGCTCGGCCCGGGCAAGACGACGACGAAGTGGCGTTCGAGCACACCCCGACCCGACCCTTTCGCCCGGCACTCCGGGGCGAGCAGCGCTTCGATCCGAGCGCGGCCCATCGCAACATCTTGCTATTTGACGACGTCCACAAGGCCTACCGCGCCGATCAGCCGGTGCTCAAAGGGCTGAGCCTCGGTATCTCGCGGGGCGAGTTTGTGTTCATTACGGGTCCTTCGGGAGCCGGCAAGAGCACTCTGCTCCGCTTGATCTATGCCGCGGAGCGGGCCGACCAGGGCCGCATTCTGTTTTTGGGGCGCGACGTCTGCCGACTCGCGCCGGCCTCCGTTCCCTACTTGCGTCGCAACATCGGGGTGGTGTTTCAGGACTTCAAGCTGGTGCCCAACTGGACGGTGTTTCGCAATGTGGCGGTTTCGCTCGAGGTGCTCGGAGTGCCGCCGCGCATCGTGCGACGACGAGTGGGAGATGCCCTGGAACGAGTGGGCCTGAACGGGCGCGGTGAAGACAAAGCTCGGGCGCTCAGCGGCGGCGAGCAACAGCGCGTGGCCGTGGCCCGGGCGATTGTGGCCGAACCCGCGCTTTTGCTGGCGGACGAACCCACGGGCAACCTCGACCCACAGCTCGCCGTCGACGTGCTCGGCCTATTCGAAGACATTCACGAGACCGGCGTGACGGTTCTCTTTGCGACCCACGATCGTTCGCTACTCGACATTCGTCCGCGGCGCGTGGTGGTGCTCGACGAAGGTCGGGCCACAGATGTGCGGAGTGGCCTCAACGATGAAGCGGCGCTGGTTCGGCTTGGCCGCGAACGGGAGCGATAGGGATAGCTATGTTAGAGAGAGCCATTCGCGCTGCGCTAGCCGATCTGCGCTTGAACTTGCTTAGTATATTTAGCGTCGCGGTCGCTTTCGTCTGTTTGTCGGCTACGCTGCTGGTATTCGTCAATGTAGACGCGGTGAAGCAGCGCTACGCAGAGACGGGCCAAGCCTCGGTGTATCTGAAGCCCGGGGTAGACGAAAAGACGATAGGCGAGGTTGAGCGAGCGCTCGTGCAAGCGCCCGGCGTCAAGACGGTGCGTTACGTTTCTTCGGACGCCGCCCGGCGCGAGGTTTTGAACTTGACGAGCGACGACGCTCTGGCTCGCTTACCCGAAGAAGCCTTCCCGGCCTCGCTCGAGGTTACGTTGACGCATTCCGACGCGCGGGGTCGCGCAGGCGAACTCAAGACGCTGCTCGAGCAATTGCCGGCGGTTGAAGGAGTGGAAACCTATCGTTCGTGGACGGAGCGACTCGAACGACTCCTCCAGGGTGGTGTGGTGGCTGCGCTGATTTTGGCTGCCGTCGTGCTGGGCGCGGTGGTCAGCGTGGTGGGCTCGACCATGCGCATGGCGCTCAGCCGAAGGAGCACCGAAGTCGAGGTGTTGAAGATGGTGGGAGCGACTGACGACTACGTGCGAGGGCCGTTCGTCATTGAGGGAGCGCTTCAGGGTGGCATCGGCGCGATGCTCGCCGTGGTGCTTTTGGGCGTGCTGTACCTCCTGACTCATGAGGCGTTCGATAACGCACTCGGCAGCTTGTTCGGAGTGAGCTTGCGCTTTTTGCCTCTGCTGGTGGTGCTTGGCTTGCTCGCGCTCGGGAGCGCGCTCGGCGCTGTCAGTGCGCTGCTCAGCATGAGGCGACTCATCGGAAACTACGTATGATCGAGCCGCGCCCCCTAGGCATTTCCAGCCGCTTTTGGGGGTTGGCCCTTTTGGGTGGGCTGTGCCTCAGCGCGGTGGCGGGGGCTGAGCCACCGTCGAACCGCAAAGCCTCACGAGCGCGCGGAGTCGACTACGAAGAGCTCACTCGCAGGCAGCATTCGATTGAGAAATACCTCGAGAGCTCGAAGGTTGATTGGGAGCGCATGCGGGCCCGCGTACTCTATCGAGGGCGCGCCTATTACAGAATGACACGCGGCATGCCGAACGGCGATTTCTTCGCGCACGCTCAACTCGTCGAACGCCAAAGGATCGCGCTCCTGCGCGACCTCGACCAGCTTGATAAGCTGACCAAGGACCGCAATGGAGCCGAAAAGCGCTTTGCGGAAGCCCGCAACTTGCGACGAGAACTCGAGCAGAGCGCCGAGGCCCAGAGCGCGCTCGTCGCCCAAAAGGAAAGAGATCGAGCTTTTGAGCTCGCATTCTCCTCGAGTCGTGCGGCGGGCTCTCATACTGCCATCTATGGAGCGCTGAGCCCGATCGGCTTCAGCTCAGACTCCTTCGCGTCGTTGAAAGGCGAACTGCCGTTCCCCCTTCCGGGCCGGGCGGAGGTTCGCGTCGTTAAGAAGGCATTCGCTTCGGGACCAGGCCTTGAACTTCGCGCCGGCCCCGGTACCCCAGTGCGTTCGATCTACTCAGGGCGAGTGGCCTTTGCAGATCACTATGCCGACTATGGGAATACTGTGATCATTGATCACGGCGAGAATTACTTCACCGTGACCTCTGGGTTATCGAGTATTGAAGCCAAGGTGGGTCAAGAGCTCGTCTCGGGGACGCGCCTTGGCACGGTGGGCGTCGAGGGTGGTGCAGGACTCATCTACTTCGAGGTGCGACGGGGTCCGGAGACACTCGAGCCTGGCGAGTGGTTTGGTATCTAAGGCTCAGCTCACCTACCGGCTCGGGTTTGTCGCGAGGTCCTGGAGAGGCTAGCTTTGGCGACTGCATGCGCCTGCGAACGTGCCTCCTCGGGATTGGGCTACTCCTTGGCTCCGGATTGATTTCCCCGGCGCGGGCGCAGTCGGCTGCCATTCCCGCACGGCCCCGGGCGACGTCTCCTTCACCCACCAGGCCCGCAACTCCGGTGCCCAAGGTGGTTCGGCCTGCTTCGCCTTCGGGGAGCGCCGCACCGGCCCCCGCTCGAGGTGCAGGCTCGCCCCGAGTTGTGCCGCGCCCCGTCCCGCCCGCGGGACCGGCAGCGCCCGTAGGATTTTATCCGCCGCGCCTTCCGACTTACCGCAACCTTCCGCCACCCCCCGGCTATGTCCTCGAGGTAAAACGGAGCTGGGGCATGATTGTGGGGGGCGGGGCCATCCTGACCGGGGCCTACATTGCTGGCCTGGCGGTCGCGGGTGGGGATCCGTCAGACGCGAGTGGATCTATGGCCATTCCCGTAGTGGGTCCTTGGATTGCGCTCGGTTCGCGCAGCTTTCGCTGTGAACTCGATCTGACTCTCGAATCGGCAGAAAGGTGCCAAGACGAGACCAGTCGGGAAACGACTCTCGTCGCTTCCTATGCGGCCATAGGTGTTGCGCAATTGTTGGGCGCCTCTTTGCTGGTGATCGGCATTCTAGACCGGCACGAGAGCTGGGTTCGGCAAGATCTGAGCCTACGAGTCCCATCGACCCAGGTTTCTGTTGAGCCTGTTTTCGGCCCGACTGGAGGCGGTTTGAGCCTCGGAGTTCGTTTCTGATTCGCCCACCCTGCGCTTTGGGGCTATCCTGGGCTTCATGAAGGAGCGCAACTCATCTGCCGAAGCACTTCGTGTAGGAACAGCCCCCGAGCTGGATGCCTCGGGCGTCGTTACGAGCGGCGCCGGCGAACGAGCGGAACTTCTCGCAGGCCGGATCACCGCTGACGAATTTTTGGGTCGGCAAGTGGATCGAGCTCTTCAGCCACTCATGGGGCAGCTCGCTCCAGAGCGACTTAGCCATATGAGAGAGCTGCTGCTCGTTCAGCTCGCGCACGATCCGGTGCTCGCAACCTTGGCGGCCCGGGCTCAGTCGGCCTGATTCGTCCTCTCCCGTATTGTTAGCGGTAGTGGATGGCGCTCGTGTCATCACAGGGTCTGTGGGTCGGTGTTCGCGGCCTGGGGCTCAAGGACGTCGCGCGAAAGTTTGGCGACGCTACCGCTCAGTTGCTGGCTGACGCTCAAGCGCGTTCGATAGAGACGCCCCTCTTCGCTCTGGATCGCAAGGTCTTTCGGCGCATCGTGAAGGACAGGTTACCGCCTCGTCATGGCGTAATGGACGCGCGCGAGCAGCGGACGCTCGAACGCGGAATCACAGCGGCGCGCGCCTTCGCGCGTCTTGAGGCGGGGTTCGAACCGCGCCTAACGGCGCCGCCCGAACTTGCCCACGGGCGGTGTCTGTTGTGGTCTAGTTGGGCCCTGCGGCCCCGCGAAATCGGCAAGATCGAACTCGAGTTTGTGGTGGTCGAGTTCGAGGAACTCGAGCACGCCATGTGGGCTCTTTGGTCGCGTGTTTATTTGGAGTCGAGGCTATCGCGTATACCCGATCGGGCCACCAAGCTCGACGTGAGCTTGGGTGTGGCGCCGTATGGCGAGCAGCTCGAGGAGTGCCTTCGCCGCTTGTCGGGTCGCTCTTTGGAGGTGCCATTTCAGGTGCCGAGCTTCGCGGTGCAAACAGAGCCACTCTTTTGCTTCGAGCAAGAGCTCTATCAGCGGCTCATCCGAGGCTTCACAACTTCGCTTGGGGCGCTTGAACTTCCTGAGGCCCCTACCGAGTTTGTAGTTTGTGATGCTGGTCGCCTCGGCCTCAGGACGCAGGTGAGCCAAGAAAAAGGGCCGAGGGCGTTCTCGAACAACGCGGCGCTGGGCCTCGTATTTGGCGCGGCCGCCGAGCCCAACCGCAAGCCTCACGGCTTGTTCGAGAAGCTGACGCTAGGCGTCGATCTTCTGCTTTGGGCGCGGCGTACGGCTCAACTCGAACTGGAGACGGAGCGGCTTCGGGTTCGCGTAGAGGTGAGCGAGGCGTGGATGCAGGAGCTCGATTTAGCCGTGCTGCCCGATGATGGCCTGCGGCGTACGCTCGAGGAACTCGCTTCGCTTTGGGACGAGGTGACGCGGCTGGGGGCGCGAGCCGAGCTCGTGGCTGCCATCCACGTCGCAGATTATCAGGCTCTTACCGGCCTACCGCTGTCTGTCATTGACGCAGGTTTGCCCTTGCCGCTTGGCCGTGCCCTCGAAGATTTCGAGGAGGCCATGTCGCGGGTGCGGGGCGACCCCTTGGCTCGTCATGCGCGCTCCGAAACGGGCCATTTTGAACTCGAGCGTTTGGCGGAAGGTCCGGCGCGCCGCGCACTCAGCGCCTTTGCTACCGCACACGGCTGGCTCCTCGGCGAGCGCGGCCTATGGCACCCGGATTTACTGGAGGCCGTAGCGCGCGGCCTAGAAACGGAAGCGTCGGTTCGGGCCCAACTGAGCGACTCGCTAACGCGCGCCGACCGGATGGTGGCCCTCTTTGAACAAAATGTATCGCGGGTTTTGGCCTCGAGCCTCGCGCCTTTCCGCTTGCAAACGCGGGCGGCCGTGTTGTTGCGAGAACGAACGAGAAGTTATGAAATAGTTATCTGCGAGCTCTTTCGGCGAACCTTGATTGACATCGATCGCAGGCTGCCCCGGCTCGAACCTGGGCTCGAACCCGGCTCGGCCTATCATGCCTACTTCGAAGAGTTGGTGCGGATCTTAGACTTGCGCGGTGAGAATCTGGTGCAGCGCGTCCGGTCGCGAAAGCGTGAGGTCGAACTCAGCAAGCTCGACCTCGGAGGGCCGCATTTCACCGGGCTCGCTGAGCGTCGCTCGCTGCCGCTGGCGCTAGCTTTGCCCTATTCCGGCCCCAACTTGGGCTATCGGGGGCGAAGTACTGATTCGCTGCCCACGCTTGCCCGGGCTTTGGGTATCGACCTAGCCTGGGCTTAATGGCTCGCGCACGCTTTACCCTGGTCTTTGGGCTCTTGTGCGCAGCGTGCGTGAGCGCTCCCGATTTGAAACAGGCGCCGCGCATCGAAATGCGCTTCGGCGAGAAGCCAAAGGCGGAGCCCAAGCCTGCAGCGAAGCCGAAGCCGCCCGAACCGGTGCTGGAAGAGGATACGCCAGATCCGCCGGCGAAATCGAGTAACAAGCAGCTCATCTTCCATTTGAAGATGGATCATCAAGTGCTTAGCGTCGAGCGTGTTGAGCGTAGCGAGCTCAAAGAGGAGCGCGTCACGCCGCGCCGATATGGGCGATTTTCACTTGAGGCCTTTCGAGGAGAAGAACTCGTGGAGCGCCTGCGCTTCGATTTTCCTTTGCTCGGAGATACTCGAAGTGCCCTCGATGAAGTGGAGCCGGGGCTCGTCACTAGCGTTCAAGTTGAATTTCCAGAGCTCGAGGACGTGACGCTCCTTAGGGTGGTCGATCGTAAGTCACGAAAGAAAATGGAACTCAGCGTACCCGCGCCCGGAGAGGGAGCAGCGAGCGCGGCAGGTGGTGGAGCATCAGTTGCGACGGGCGGCGCGGCCTCGAGCGTAGCTCAAGGCACTTTGGGTCCAGCGAAACCAGCCGAAAAGGGTACGGCCGCTGGACCTTCGAGTTCGGGGGGTGCGGCGAGCACCCAGAAGGCCGCCAAGTGAGGCCCAAGCATTGCTAGTCGAGTGGCCTCGCGCGAGACTCGCCATAACATGAAGTGTGAGAGCTGCGGGCACGACAACATTGAGGACGCTCGCTTCTGCGCTAGCTGCGGCATCGCGCTGGTGCAAAGTAACGCCAACGAGGGCTGGGTGGGCCGTCTGGTCGGCGGGCGATTTCGCATCACGCGCATCTTGGGCGAGGGCGGTATGGGCGTCGTTTACGCGGGCGAGCAGCAGATGGGTTCGAGCGTGCGCAAGGTGGCGATCAAGACGCTCCACCCGCACCTCTCGCACGATCCCGCTATTTTGGCGCGATTTCACCGCGAGTGCGGCACGGTGGCGGGGCTCGAGCACCCCAACACCATCAAGGTTTACGATTTTGGTTCGACCGACGACGGCACGCTCTACATCGCCATGGAGTTCGTCGAAGGGCGCTCTCTAGACAAGCTCATCGAAGAGGGCCCGCTCGGGCCCGCACGTGTGGTCGCTATTTTGAAACAAGTAGCGGGCGCGCTCGATGAAGCGCACGGGCAAGGCATCGTTCATCGCGATCTAAAGCCAGAGAACGTGGTGCTCGGCGCGCGTCTCGGCAACCCCGATTTCGTCAAGGTGCTCGACTTCGGCATCGCAGCGCGGCGAGAATCTGCCGATCGTCAGAAAGAGCAAAAACTCACGCAGCAAGGCATGGTGCTTGGCACGCCTCCCTATATGAGTCCCGAGCAGTTTACGGGCCAAGAGATTGATCGCCGGAGCGACGTGTATTCGCTCGGTGTCATGACGTACGAGATGCTCACAGGCCGCTTGCCGTTTCGTGCCGACACTGCGTGGCAGTGGGCCACCGAGCACATGACGGCCCAGCCGTATCCCATAGAGCAAACGCCGAACGGAGCTTCGATTCCGCGCGCCATGCGAGATGTGGTTCTTCGTAGCTTGGCCAAGCGACCCGAAGAACGTCCGCAAACGGCGGGTGAGTTCGTGCAGGCGCTAGAGATTGCCTTGCACTCGAGTGACGCGCGGCTCGGCGTAGCGAGCACCGAGCAGATGCAGGTCGTAGGGGCTTCGGCAGTGAGTCCTTTAGGAGTGGGCACAATCCCGAGGGGCCAAGATTCTTTTGCAGGCAAAGGCGCAGCTTCGGGTGATTTCCTGAAGGTCCCCACGGAGGCCGCGCTCTCGGCCACGCAGTCCTTCGAATTGCCCGTAAAAAAGGCCAGTCGCTTGCCACTGGTCGTGGGCGGAGGCGCGGCGTTGGCGCTCGGCGTGGCGGCGTTTTTCACGTTGAACGCGCCGGCCCCTGGTAGCGAGGTCGCGAGCGGTGCGGGCGGCGTTGCCACGAGCGCTGCTACGCCTGTTGGCGTTCCAAATTTACCCGCATCACCGAGCCAGCCAGCGCCGAGTTTACCCACCGAGCCGATTGCGAATGCCACGCCCGCTAGCGGCGGTTCTATCGGCCATACGCCCGCGGCGAGTGGTGGCGCCACCGCTCATTCAGCCACGCCGACCACCCCTCCGCCCACGGCGAGTGGTGGCAAGTCGGGACAAAGCGAGACGAAGCCCACCGCGAAACCCGATCCTGCTCCCAAGGCTCCCGAGTGCAGCGCGTGTTCATCGCTGGCCACGGTCGGTCAATGGTCGCAGGCCGTAGCTGCCTACGGGAGCTGCGATAGCGCTGCGAAGAGTCAGTGCGCGAAACAGGCTAAGAAGGTGGGGCCGGCTCAGGTTGAAAGTGCGGGCGGGAATTGCACCAAGATCCGGGCAGTGGTTCGAGGCCTGGCTGGAATGGGTGAGAAGCTACCAGATCGGCCGGCGTTGAAATCGGCGTTGGCCAAGTGTGACTAAATCTACTCGTCGGCCGGCCTAGTTGGGAATAGGTGGGTAATTTCCCTTCCTCCTCTCCGCGAGTTCCTTGACGAATCTGTGGCAGGGGGTCTAAATGAGCGTGTCTGCCGGCGGTCGGCCCTCCGTCCAAGCCCACCCCGGGCGCGGAACTCGTCCCGCTGACAGCCCTACCGATAGGCGAAAACTCTGGTGTCTCCCTCGCTTTCGTCCCCGCGAGCTTCGTCCGACAGCCCCCTTGAGGGGAAGCGTCGCCGCTCCTGTAAAATTGTGTCAGCTACGGATTCGTCTCGATGAATCAACACATCAGTTGGCAGGAGCTTTGCCGCTCCAGTTTCAAAGGACTCTGGGTCGCGCTCGACAACTGTCGTTACGACTCCCGCACACGCAAACCCGTCGCTGGCACCGTGGTCGATGCAGACCCCGAGCTGACGGAGCTGGCGTCCCGCATTCGCGAAGATGGGCGGTGTTCCTGCACCATTCTCTACTGCGCCGAAGAGCCGGGTAGTTCGCCGCTCCACGCGCGGCCGGCTTGAGCGCCTGACCCATCGGGCCTAGCAGTCAGCCGTTGTAGATGGCGACGAGCGCCTTGGCGCGTCCTTTTTCGAGCACGGGCAGCACCGTCGCGCTGGAGAGGTACTCGAGGCCTTGGGCGGGCGTTTCGCGAAGTTCGTTCGTCACGTTGGGGACGCCCGTGAGTAGGGCCCGTCCGAGCATGCCGTCGTGAATGCTCAGTTTGAGTTCTCTATAGCGATTGGTGAGATCGATGCCGGCTTCGGAGTAACCCGAATCGAAGGTCAAGGTTGTGCCGGTCGGGCCGGGCAACCAGACTTCAAACTGCCTGGCGATGGGTGTAGCTCGCGCGGAGAGAAACGAGAGTACGAAGTCGTGGTTGTCGCCGAGGGTCATGGGGATGGCGAGCCCCGTGGTTAAGCCAGCCTCGGCTGCGCCTTCCGAGCGGATGAAGCGATGCGAGCGTCCCAAATCGGTCTGCATGACGGGTAGCCCAGCTTGCCAGGCTTCGCCCACCAGGCCCGTTCCTTTTCGGAAAGCCGTCACTTTGGATACCAACTCGAAGCGCTTCATTTGGCCAAAATAGCCGTCGACGAGGCGCATGTCGTAGCTCTCATTGCTATCACAATGCCAGATCTCGAGTGCACCCAGGCTCTCTTCGTCTCCACCGCATAAAAATACGGTGACTCCCAACAAATAATCGCCCGCAAAAGTGGGCCAGGCGATGGCCGTGGTGATCCCCGCAGCCTGAGCAGCCTCGCGGCGCTCAAACTCGGGCGAGTTGGTCTTGAGTAGCAGCGGCCGCCGCTTGGCCCAGCACTTTCCGGGCAGACCCCGGTCGTAGGTGAATCGCTTGGACTGACTCACCTCGCTGAAGCGCGTCATGTCTCCATATTGGCCACCTGTGAGCATCAAGGCTCGCGAATCGGGCGTGAGTGACCAGACCTCGGTTCCCCTGACGAGCGGCTTCATGGCTTGAGGCTAACGCTCGAGCCGAGGGCCAACAAGCCAGATCGAGTCGCGGTAAGGCGAAGAATATCCTGAAATATTGCGCGCGAATATTGCTAATATGTTTCTAACGAAGTGACTTCGGCGCCTTCGCCCTTCTAGGGAGGCGAATCGTGGCGCTTCACCCGGGCCAGCGAAGGGCAATGCATCTCGTGTCACAAATCCCGACCGGAAACATGGGACTGCCGCGCCCCAGGGTCGCCCACTTCGGCCCAAGAATTTCGAGAGCAGAGCCCCTCGTTTGACGCCTCGAAATCAAGTTCGTAGGCTCAAATCGGCTACGGAATGAAGGTCACTTTCGCCATGACGTCGATCTCCCGCAACGCGGGCGGTCTTGCTCCGGTGGGGCGACGCCTAGCTCAAGAGCTGATTCGACTCCCCGCTACCGCAGTGAGCGTGGTGGGTCTCCGCGACGAGTATTCGAATGAAGATCTCGCTCTCTGGAGCCCGGTCGGCGTTCGGCTGTGCCAAGGCCACGGTCCGAAGAGGCTCGGTTGGTCCGCAAACTACGCCAGCGCTCTCCGCTCAGAAGCTCCCGATATCGTTCATCAACACGGTATTTGGAGTTTACTCGCGTTGGAGGCGACTCGATTTCGGCGCGAACACGGCAAGCTGGTGATTTCTCTTCACGGCATGATCGAGCCTTGGGCCCTACAAAACGCCAGAGCTAAAAAGCGCCTCGCTTGGCTTGCCTATCAGCGGAGAAACCTCGCTAGCGCCGATTGCTTGATGGTCAGTTCGGAGCCAGAGGTCCGATATGTTCGAGAATTAGGCATCAAAACGCCGATTGCAGTTGTGCCAAATGGAGCAGATGCGTTGCCACTTGGCACGAACTCCAGCGAACTAGGGAGCCTGCCTGACGAGCGGCGCGTCGTCTTGTTTCTAGGCCGACTTCATCCGAAGAAAGGACTCGCTGAGTTGCTCGGTGGTTGGGCTGAGCTCCTCCGGGGTCAACCCGAACTTCGAGCCCAATGGACGCTCATGATCACGGGCTGGGACGATGGGGGTTACGAAGCGACGCTGCGCGGCCTGGCCAAGGAGCTTGGGTTCGGGCCTTCGGAGCTCGTTTTTACGGGGCCGCTTTTTGGGGAGCAGCGCGACGCTGCGTTAGCTCGCGCGAGCGCGTTCATTCTGCCTTCGTTCGGTGAAGGCATGCCGATGGCGGCTCTGGAGGCGCTCGCCTCAGGTGTGCCCGTTCTTTTAACCGAGGCCTGCAATCTGAACGTGGTGTTTGATGCGGGCGCCGGTATCCGCATCGAAGCCACCGAGGCGGGAGTTTGTCGCGGCCTCGCGCAGTTCGTCGCCCTCTCTACCGTTGAGCGGGGCGAGATGGCCGCGCGAGCTCGACGGCTGGCGGCCGAGCGGTTCGCCTGGCCTCAGCTCGCTGCCGAAGTGCGAGCTGTTTATGCTTGGCTGCTCGGCCAAGGCTCGCGTCCGAGCCAGGTATTTTAGCGACTCAGAGAAGCGCCGGGCTGCGAGCATCGCACGCTTCTATCGGAACTTCCCTCTCTCAAAAGAACCGAAGCCACGTGGGCGGAGGAGCGAGGAAAAGCGGAGCCTGGGCTCGACCCCGTTGGGTCACTAGCGGGTCGAATGAAACCGAAAGTCCTCGGAGTGCCGCTAGCGGCCAGCCTTGCCTTGTTCAATGGATGCGGTGGGTCTGGGATGCTGGGGCCAAGCTCGGGGGGTGGACCTACCGGCGGCCAAGCGCTCACAGGGGGGGCGTCGAGTGGCTCCGCTTCGGGGGGCGAAAGCCAGACCGAAGCTGGAGGACAAGCTGCCAGCGGAGGGACGCCTGCCGCGGGCGGGGGCACCGGAAGTGGAGGTGGAGCGATGGGCGGAGCGCCGCTCGGCACGGGAGCGAGCCAAGGCAATGGTGGAGCGCCCGCTTTGCAAACGCTCACTCTATCAAATCTGCAAATCGAGGGCAATCCGAAGATGCCGCTCGGTTGCTTTGTTAGCTGGACGACAGCCGAACCCGCCGATTCTGAGGTGCGGTTCGTTGGGGCGGAGGGCGCTCTCTCTGTACGCGATGAAGCGGAGGTCACCGAGCATAAGGTTTATGTGCTGGGGATGCGCGCAGGTGTGAGTTACGACTTAACGGCTATGTCCTCGAACGCGACTTCGACGGGCAGTGCCGAGGGCGCTTTTACTGCGGGGGCGCTACCCAATTTTGTACCCGAGCACGCGACTCTCGTGACGGCCGCAAGCGATAAAACGCAACCCGGCTTTACGCTGACCAACTTCTGGAATGGTGGAGGCTCGCCCATTACGGCGCTCATCCTCGATGCTGAGGGTTATCCGGTTTGGTACTACGTGAGTGGTACGGCTAACGATCAGTTTGGCGCTACTTCAACCGACTGGACGTTTGACGGTACCGTCTTGCTGGGTAACGCGGGCAACGAACCCGCTCGCGAAGTCGACCTGGAGGGCAATATCATTTGGGAAGGCCCGACGGGCGGAAGCGCGACGCTTTCTCACCATACGAGCAAGCTGAAGTCGGGCAATTACTTCGTGGTGCGGGAGTCGGCCAGCTCTGCTCGCGTCGAAGAGCTAGATGCCCAGAAGCAGGTGGTTTGGAGTTGGGACCTCTACCAAGATGGTAATATTTCAAATGGCGGTGTGAACGACTGGTGCCATTTGAACTCGGTGCGAACCGACAGCACAGAGCAGTTCGTCTACTTCAATTGCCGCTTTCAAGGCCTATTCAAGGTCGACAAGAGCTCCAAGAGCATCGTTTGGCACATGGGCGCGGGCATAGACGACATGGAAACGGGAGACGTCACTTACAAACCCGACAACAGCGCGCGCTTCAACGACGCTCACGATCCCGAGGTTCATGCGGACGGGACCGCGCTCTTTTACGACAACCAAGGCTGGGCGAACCGCACAGTGGGCGACCAGAATGGCAACTTTCACACACGAATCGTCGAATATACGCTCGACGAAGCCGCCCAAGAGGCCACATTGAGTTGGAGCTTTCCGGGGGCGTTCTCAACCGACGCTTGGTACACCGAGTCCTGGTCGACGCCGATTTGGGGCGACGCGAATCGGCTTGAAAACGGCAACGTGCTCGTGACGGCCGGAGTCACGGGCGGGAACAACGGCGGCATGACGCCCGCGGGAACCAAAACGCGGCTCTTCGAGGTGACACGCGAGGGCGAGGTTGTTTGGGCTCTCGAGTGGCCCAGCGAGGTGGGCTCGTACCGCGCCACGCGCGTTGAATTGCCTGTGCATCCGCTAGCCCCATAGAGCGGGGCCGCTCCGACGGATGATGATTGGGCGCCGCCGCGCGGCGGCGCTAGGCTCGGCCGCCTGTGGCAGAGAGCAACGGCAAAGCAGCTCCGTCGAGGTGGAAACCTCATCGCCTGACGGTGGCGCTCATGCTCGCCACGGCGGGGCATGGGCTTTTGCTTTTGGCTCAGCCAGCCTCGAGCGAGCGAACACCGCCCTCGGTTCAAACCCAAGACCTGGAGTTGGAGTTCGACCTCGACGCAATGCCCGCGGAAGCGCCGAGTCCGGTTATCGTGCTCGCGGCGGAGTCTCCAGTCGCGAAAGGGCGCTCTCAGCTAAGGGCAGAAACCGTGGTCAATCCGGCCTCAACCGCGCCCAACGAGGGGCTGCCTGAGGCCTCCTTGGAAAGTGGCGCGTCTCCTGAGCAATCCCCGCCCACGGTTGAGGCTTCTCCTCAGGCCAAGTCTATTCCGGGTCGGAAGGTGCGCCTCTTTCTCGCCCCGAGCGAACTCGCCGAGCTGACGAGGGCCCAAGAGCCTTTACCTGAGGCCAAGCCGCCTTCTCCGGGGCTTCTGGTTGAAGGTCTTCTGGAACAAGACGCTGAGAAGGGTCTCTCGCGATCAAGCCAGGCGGTTTCGGCTTCGCGAAGGGCAGCCGAACTGGGGCCCGAAGAGGGCACGGCGGTTCTTGAGCTCCGAGTGGATGCAGAGGGGCATGTGACTAACGTAACGGTCATTGGTGGGGCGCCCCAGTGGTCGAAAGTTGCCGCCGACGTACTGGCTCGACTCCAGGGCAAAAAGCTAAAAGTCCCAGCCGGATCGAAGGGGATGCTGGCGCGCCTTCGCATCGACCGAGGGTCCCTTGCTGAGGAGCCAGGTTCGAAGGGCCGAGTTGAGCGTGGCGCAGCGCTAGGACAAGAGCATCACGCGCGCGACTATGGCTGGAATGAGTCGACCCAGGCTGGTGGCCATGGGGATCGAATGGCCCCCACCCTCGGCGTCAGCAGCGAGATGCTTCGGCACCGAGTGAAGTCGAGGATCCGTCTCTTGAGCGAACAGGCTCTTTGAGCGACAGGAACGAAGAAGCCCCCGACGCGAACCGTGAAGTCCGCGTGGGGGCTAGTCCTTTTCTCGGCGACAAGCGCCGCGGCCGCGGCTCGCGCAGCTTAGATCACGTCTCGTGATAGACCGTGCTGTCTTTGGTCTCTTTCACGAACAGCATGCCTATCACGAAGGTGGCGAGAGCAATCACCACCGGGTACCAGAGGCCGCTGTAGATATCGCCCCTGGCCGCCACGATAGAGAACGAAATGGCCGGGAGGAAACCACCAAACCAACCATTGCCGATGTGGTACGGCAAACTCATTGACGTATAACGAATGCGCGTCGGAAACATCTCGACCAGCATCGCCGCAATTGGCCCGTAGACCATGGTGACGTAGATCACGAGGATGGTGAGGACGAAAATCAGCCCAAACCACTGACCGGAGAAGGCCTCGATGGGATCGGCTTTAGCGGGATACCCAGCCGCATCGAGCGCGGCCCGCACCTCCTTCTCGAAGCGCGGCTTCTCGGTCTTCGCGTCTGCGCCTGCAGCGTCGTAGCCTTGGATGGCGCTTTGGCCCACCTTCACTACTGCAATGCTGCCTGCGGGGCCCTCTTCCTTCGTGTAGTTCACGCCGGCGTTCGAGAGGAACGTGCGTGAAACGTCACAAGGGGTGGTAAATTTGGCCGTTCCCGTGAGGTTCAATACCAAATTACAGTTGGCAGGGTCTGCCACTACCGTAACAGGAGCGCTCTCGATAGCTGCCTTCAGCTTCGGATTACCGACTGAGGTGAGCAGATTGAAAAGTGGGAAGTAAGTGAGCGCTGCGATCAAGCAGCCTGCCATGATAATTGGCTTCCGTCCGATTCGATCCGAAAGGCTACCGAAGATGATGAAGAAGGGCGTCCCAAGAATGAGCGAGACGGCGATCACCACGTTGGCCGTGGGGGCCGCGACCTTCAAAATCGTCTGCAAGAAGTAGAGGGCATAAAACTGACCCGTATACCAGACGACGGCCTGACCCGCGGTGAGGCCAAACAGAGCCAAAAGGACGATCTTGAGATTCTTCCATTCGCCGAAGGATTCCTTCAGCGGCGCCTTTGAGGTCTTGCCTTCGGCCTTAATCTTAAGGAACGCAGGCGACTCATTGAGCTTGAGCCGAATCCATACCGAGACGCCCAGCAAGAGCCCCGAGAAGGCGAACGGAATACGCCAACCACCCCAGTCGGCCGAGAAGGCCTTCTCACCCTCGGGCGTGAATGCGCCGCCACCGGCGTAGAAACGCGTAGCCAAAATCACCATCAGCGCGAGCATCAGCCCCACAGTGGCCGTCGTCTGGATGAAGGCCGTGTAGAGGCCGCGCCGGCCATTTGGAGCGTGTTCGGCGACGTAGGTTGCGGCTCCGCCGTATTCACCGCCGAGCGCCAAACCTTGCAAGAGCCGTAGCCCGATAAGGCAAATCGGAGCCATCAGGCCCCAAGACTTGTACCCTGGTAAGAAGGCCAGGAAGAATGTGGACGCACCCATGATGAGAATGGTTGCGAGGAAGGTATACTTTCTTCCCACCAGATCGCCGAGTCGTCCGAAGACGATGGCGCCGAAGGGTCGCACCGCGAAACCCGCAGCAAAAGCTAACAGGGTGAAGATATTGCGCGTACTTTCGTCGAGCGGGGCGAAGAACTGAGCACCAATGATCGAGGTCAGCACCCCGAAAAGGTAAAAGTCGTACCACTCAAATATAGTGCCGAGTGAAGACGCAAAAACCACGGTCTTCTCTTCGGCCGTCATCGGACGGATTTGTGTTTCTGTTGCCATTCGTGTCCCCTTGGATCGGATCCCTGAGACTTTCTCCTTCATATGGCCGCTCGGCACAAGGGCATCACCCGAGAACCAGCTCGGGACTTGTTTGTTAGCGAGACGGCGCTTGAAACAATCGACTCAGCAGCGCACCGACTTCAAGCGGAAAGGCAAATAGGTGTGGGAGTGCAAATGGCCATCCTCTCACCCTATTGATAGCGCTAACATCACGACTTTTCACGGTTTATTCGCGAGTTTCCAAAACCGAGGCGGGCGAGTCTCGCCCTTTAAAACTGACCATAGCGACCCGACGCAGCTCGTGCCGTGAGCCATCGAGGAGTCCCAGTCGGCCCGATCGGCGCCATGACGAAACGAATCGGAAGCCCTCGTCGAAGGAGGCTTAATAAGCACAAGCTGAGGACTCAGTTAGTCACATCCTCACGAATGGGTCTTGTGTGAGAGAGCAATTTGGCTGAAATAGGGGGGTGGGAGACGACGGGATGCGTCGCGGTGAGCGCGTGCGCGTTGGGCTCGGAATCAGAAGGGAATTAATTAGTGTCCTCAAGAATCACATTCGGTGCTCGTATTGTTACCGTTAGTTTAACTGCGCTACTGGCTGGCCTCGTGGCCTCGCCGGTTCTCGCGGCGCCTGCCACAGCTTCTGCGGAAGTTGGCGTGGCTGAATCCACTCCCCCCCCGACCGAGCCTGCGACTGCGGAGGCTCCCGTCGCCGAGGAGAAGGCCACGACTGAGGCGCCGGCTCCGATGCTGCTGCCCCCAGCGCCAGTCGACGCTAAACCCGAGCCGCCCAAGCCCCCACTGGTGACCATTTACGGTATCATCAAGCCCGAGGTCATCCTGGCCCAAGGCGCGGAGACCTTCGGCAAGAACATGCTGGTGGCGCCGACTGCAGCAGCTAACCCCATCGCCGTTCCGAACTACGGCGAGACGGCCCTCAGCTTTCAGCTCCAACAGACTCGCTTCGGTTTGAAGATCAACGATGGTGGCCCAATTTCGGGTCGAATCGAGGTCGACTTCATCGACCCGGCCTTCTCTCATTCATCTCCGATTCAGGGGACCGGGCTCCGCCTTCGTCTGGCGTACATCACGTACAAGCCTGCCGAAGGACATACGCTGATGATCGGCCAAAACTGGGACATCTTTTCGCCGCTCAACGCCGTCACCATGAACATGGTGGGCAACTCGTATCAGGCGGGTAACTCGGCCTTTCTTCGGCCGCAGATTGCCTATACGTACGGCAAGGGTCAGGGCATCGAGATCTCGGCCGCGGTTGGTTTGCGCGCCCAAAACACTAACGCCGAAATGAATCTGCTCGAGTACGGGATGATTCCAACCTTCGCCCTTCAGGTCGGCTATCGAATCGGTAAGACCTGGCTCGGAGCTTCCGGCATCATCGGTGCCGAGGAGACGGCGCTCTCACCCCGAACCTATAACGGAGCTTTCGCTGGGAACCTGTTCGCCAATCTGGCGCTATCCGATACCTTTACCCTCGTAATCGACGGCTATATCGGTCGCAGTACGAACGCGCTCGGCCTCTTGACGCTAGGCAGTGGTCAAAACGTGGTTGATGCGGGTGCCTTCGCCTCGATGAACTGGAAGTTCGCCAAGATGCATGCCCTATGGGCCACTGCGGGCGTAGCTGGAGTTCTGAATCCAGACGACCTGGCTGTTGGTTATACGGCGGGCACGCCTGCGGTGCCGCCTGCGGCAGCCGTCCCGGCCGCGCGCGTTGGAATTGGCGGCATCGAGTCGAACGTGAACTTGCGGGCCACCTACGTTTTCTCGCCGCTCGATGGCCTTCAGTTTTATGCTGAGCCGTTCCTGTTCATCACCCGTCACAAGCTGAACGCGGCAGACGATCCGACCGGTTCGCTCGCGTCTCGCGTCGCGCCAGGTCTTCAGGTCGGTACTCGCTACAATTTCTGATGCAGAACAGCGCTTCGGGGCGCGAAATGGCGCGCGTCCCGAGGCTGCTGTCTTTTGATGCACCAGATCAGGTGGGCCCGGAATTTCTCCGAAGGAGCCCACTTGGAGAGCGGGCAAAGACGCGGGAGACGATGCCAAGTAGCATGACTCTCTGTGAAGCTCTCTCTTCGATACCGCTGGAGCGCTATAATTAGCGCTTTGTTTGTATCTCTTTACCTAGCTTACGTCGTTGCGATTACGGTAGCCCTTCGAAAGGGAGCCCTCACCGCGCTCACCCAAGATTCGCCCGACTTTCGCGCTGAAGCGAGCGCTGGCTATAGCTTGTGGCCCGGGCGGTTCGTCCTTCAAAACGCGAAACTGCGCTTTAAGGATTATAATATCGAAGTAGGACTCGACGCCCGCGAGCTCCGTCTTCACGTGGCGCTCTTGCCTCTATTTCGAAAAGAGATTCGAGTGAAGGAAGTGCGAGCCAAGGACGCGAAGTATCAAATGCTGCATCGCGTGCACGACGCCTACAAGAATCGCGAGCGCATCGCAGCCTTCCCTTCGATTGGCTTCAAGCGACCGAAGGTTTACGACTCGCCCCAGCCTGCCTATGGCCCGCCGCCCTTTCGCATCGTGGTCGAGAGCATCGTGGGCAATGCCATTGAAGGTTGGTTCCTCGAGTATCGTGTGCTCGGCAAGTTTGAGGTTTCGGGCGGGTTTGAGCTCGATCGAAATGTTCGCGTCTTGCCTGGACGTGTGACGATTCAAGATGCCAAAATCTTCGTCGGCCCGAGCCAGATCGCGAGTGCCGTCAACTGCAATCTGCAGGCGAGCCTGGGCCCTTTTCCAGGTGATACGGGTGAACTTGCCGCGATTCTTGGCACGACCGATGGCAAAATTCAGTGCACGAGCCGGCTGGATGATCTGAGGGCATTCCGCATCTATTTCCCTGATTCGCCCCTCTTGTTGAAGGGCACGGGCGAGCTTCAGACTGACCTTCGACTCGTGCAAGGCCAACTTCAGAACTCGAACCTGAAGGCCACGCTTGGTATCGAGCAGTTAGGAGTGTCGGACGCCGCCTTGCGGGGTACGGCTCAGCTGACCTCGACTATCGAGGCCAACGGCGTCGCTCAAGTGCAAGCTATTTGGCGAGGCGCGAACCCGGCCGATGCGGGAGTTGCCCTCGAGAAGACCGACCTGGAGCTCGAGATAGCGCAGCCCAAGGTTTGGCAGGCTAGCCTGAGCAAGGCCAAGCTCGAGCTCGAGGGCGGGGCGCTCAGGGACCCAACTGCGCCTCGCCGCTTGACCCTAAAGAGTGACCTCCCGCTCACCAAAGTGGAGGCCAGGACTCTTCAGCTTCAATACACGAGCCCGGAGCCGTCCGGGCAAGGCAGCTTCGAATTCAGCACGGAAGGTGCCGCGGCATTCTTTCCCGAGCGGGACCTCAGCGTCGCCTGCCTTTACGAGGCAAAGGCTCGCTGCACACTCGAGCCGCAAGAGGCGCACTGCTCTGGGGCGGAGCTCCTGTGCGCGCCTGTTACGTTCAACCTGGCTGCCTCCCAGAAGAGCCAAATCGCGGCCTCGATCCGCGCTGAAAAGCTTGAACTCACGGAGGGCGCTCTCGAGAGCGAGTGGTCTTTCTTCTTGGGCAACCCCAAGGGCGTGCTGCGAGCGTTCGTTGCTAATGATGTATGGGCGAGCCTAGGCCTTGCCGTAGCCCCACTCGGCGACGTGGAGGGGCGCGTCCGGGTCAACCGGCGCGAGCAAACCATCGCCGGTACCGTCGAGAACTTTCACTCCGGGCTCTTCAGTGGCAAGGCCGGCTTCGTAATCGCCGATGGAGTGGTTAGTCGTTGGCGCGTAAGTACACCTGTTGGCCGCTTCGGCATCGAGCAAAAAGTTAGCGGCACCAAGGTTACGCCCTTCGTTGGCGATGGCTGGAACGTGCTTGAGTTTGCTTCCGACTAGTTGGTGGGGTCCATTGCCGATAGGCGCGGCAAGCATCCGCCTGACCGTCGGTTCGGTTTTTGCATTCCGGCTTACTTACGAGAGGAATGCGATGATGTTTCTACTTATGATCGGTTTGTTTATGACCGGATTGCTGATGATGGTCATGGTGCATGACTAGCCGCTCGAAGGCGCCGTAGCCTGCGCCCGCCTCGTCTAGCAGGCAGAGAAGCGCCCATTTCTGGCCGCTCGAACCACAAAAAGGGAACGCCCTCATCCGTAGCTCGGATGAGGGCGCTCACTCGCTCAGTCTTCTTTAGGTGCAGCGTGTTCGGTTAGGTCGAGGAAGCTACGACGGCTGCGCACTTGGTGCCGCATTCTACTGTAGCTTCCGTGCATTCTTTGCTGTCGAGACAATCTTCGCAATCACTCGCTTGGTCTGCGAAGTCTTGGTCATCGTCGCCATGGTCTTCGCAGTCATTGACGCAATCCGTCTTGTCGATGCTGTCATCGATACAGTCCGAATATTTGTCGCAGATCTGGGCGCAGTCGAAGATTCGCTCAGCCTCTCCGCAGCCGACGGCCAAGAGCGCGCCAACCAAAATCAGTACAGAGGTCGAGGCCAGAAAGTTACGGTTTTTCATGATGAGATCTCCCGGATTCAAATGGTAAGAAGGCAACTCAGGATGCCCCGTGGTTTGTGGGAGAACTTGCAGGGCGTGTGCCAATCGATGAGAGCCTCGACATTTCCGCGACATTTCATACGCTGCCCCAGGATGGCCGAAAGGTTTCGGGTAGAGTCCCATTCGAACTTGTGGCGCCCTGCCACGTAGCGAGGCGAATAGGCGAACGGGCGCACGGGGGATACGCATCTCCCAGATGCAGTATTGGGCAGCCAACGCACGAAGGCCGAATTCTGGACTCCGAGCCCGACGAGTCGCGCCTTGTGAGCAAGGGGTAGCCGGAGGGGCTTGGGCTTTTGTGAGCGAAAACTCAACGCTTGACCACCCCCGCGACTGGGCATTTAACCCAGGACGGTCGGGTTCTTTTGCCAAACGGTAAACGTCAACGCGGACGCAAAAGCCACCCAGGCGAGGTAGGGGAGTAGGAGCAATGCCGCCCCTCGTCGCACCCTCCAAAAGCTGAGGAAGGTCGCGAGTATCAGTGCCCAGAGCACGAGCACCTCTGCAAAGGCCAATGCCCCCTGGTGAAAGTGGAAGAAGAGCCAACTCCAGAGCGCATTGGCCGCGAGCTGCAAGGTAAAGAGCGGTAATGCGCCAAAGGCGAGTGTCCAGCCGGTGCGCTGCCAAACGAGCCACGCGGCGACGCCCATCATCAAGTATAGGACGGACCACACTGGCCCAAAGATCCATCCGGGCGGCGCCCAGGTCGGTAAGCTGAGCTCGCCGTAGAAGCCGCGCGCGTTTGCCGTCGCGAGGCCACCTATAGCTGCGGCGAAGAGCACGATGGCGAGCCAACCGAAGATGCCGCTCGTGGGATGTGCAGGTTTGGTGAGGTGCTGCGCGCGGGTGTTCATGGCTCGGACCTGTTCACGTTCTCAGCGTGGGGGGAGGCGTTGGCTCGGAACTAAGCACTTTTCGCGCCACTTGTTCGAAGCCCGCGAGTAGGCACTGAGGCTGAGACAAAATGCCCCAAAGTTCGAGGTTTCGCCCCGCGTAGTCGACCTAGCGTGCGACTCGGACGAATCGAGCGACCGAAGTTAGCGCTGGCTAGAGCGGGTCGATGTCAGGATCGCGCGTGCCGCAGCCGATGCCTGTGATTGGATCTGCTTCACACTCGAAGACGCGCACGTAGTCCACTACCATTTCCTGCGGAACGCGGGTGCTTGCGTCAGGAGAGCCAGGCCAACTCCCGCCGATGGCCACATTCAAAATGAGGTGAAACTTCTGATCGAACGGTGCGGGAAAAGGCGCGCCTTCGGCGGTGTTCCACTCATTCTGAAGTGCGTACTGTTCATCGTCGACGAACCAGCGGATTTCACCTTCTTGCCACTCCACCGCATAGAGGTGGAAGTTCTCCCAGGCTTTCGAGGTGGGCACGAAGCTCGCGCCGGTGTGGACGTTGTCCGGCCAGATTCCGCCATAGTGGAGAGTGCCGTAGACGCTCTCTTCTGGGTCGAGGTTGACGGCCTCCAGGATGTCGATTTCGCCGCTGGCTGCCCAGCCACCGTAGATTTCGTCCGTGGGTAGCATCCAAAATGCCGGCCAAAGGCCCTGCGTCGAGGGGAGCTTGAGGCTCGCCTCCATGCGACCGTACTTGAAGTCGGCTTTGCCCTTCGTGCGCAAACGCGCCGAAGAATGGCCTCTCGTCACCACGTTAGCGGGGTTGTCGCTGCCGCCCCCTTCAGGGCCCGAGGGGGAGTCGCCGAGCACCCGAACGTGAAGCTGACCCGCTTCGACAAAAGCGTTCTTGCTCTCATTCACATAACACTGGTCTTCGTTATTGCCCCCGCCCCAGCAGTTGACCTCGTGTTCCCATTTAGCTTTGTCGATCTCGGTGCCATCGAACTCATCCCTCCAGACGAGCGCCCAGCCATTTTTCCCTGATGCGCCGCCACTGGCGTCGATGGTGCCGCCGACGCCGGTGCCCCCAACTCCCGTGCCTCCAACGCCTGGAGCGCCGCCGCTTACTCGTCCGCCGCTGGACGCACTTCCACCCGACGCGCCGTTACCCTGAGAGCCGCCAGTTGCTGCTCCTCCAGCCGCGTTTCCCGACCCTCCCGTGGTGGCGCTAGTGCCTCCCAGGCCCACTCCTGAATCGCCGGTGGGAGTTCCGCTCTCACAAGCCATAGCCAGAGAGAGGGCCAAACAGGGCAACGCGAAGATGAGACGGGTGGGGGCCATGCGCTGTACTCCGAACTATGGCCTCAATCGGAGCCTCAAAGAAGATGCTTGAGCGCTAGCCTTGAGGAACCAGGTGCGCCACTGAAGTTACACGCGAACCATCTCCGTATGCGCGAAAGGCAGCGGCATTTCACTGGCGTTCCGGAAGCCGAGGTTCTCATAGAACGTCATAGCATCGCGTGTTCCAAGCCGTAGGCGATGGACACTCCGGACCTTGGGGTGGTCGAGCAGGAGCTTCATGAGGGCGCGCCCGAGTCCGCGTCCCCTCGCCTCCGACCGAACTACCACATCACAGATTTGCCCTGCCCAGATGCCGTCGGACACGGCACGCCCGGCGGCGATGAGCTCTTCGTTATTATCGACCAGACCGACCCAAGCGGCCGAGCCCAGTGCGGCCTGAGCCATCTCGTCGCGTGTCGAGCCCGTTCGCCAGTATTCGGGCGCGAGCAGCTCGGCGTGAGCCAAGGCGAGTTCTCGCGTCGGATGGACGACGAAGCGCGTTTCGGCCTCGGCGCCTTGGATTTGGCTTGAGTCAGCCGGCCCACGCAAGAAGTCGGGTCGAGCCTGTGGACTCGACCCAAGGATGCGCTCGATGGCAGGTAAATCATGAGGCGCGCCGCGTTTCCACAGACCCCGAATTACCTTTTCGACACGCTCCTTGGGTCGGTCTTGGCCGAGGCTCATTTTTCCGAGTAGCGAAGTCATGCGAAAGCCAAAAACGCGGGTCGCGAGCACCTGCTTCTTGTAGAGCGCGGTGCTCGAATCGATAGCGTTATAGCCACCTTCCGGCTGAAATTTCCGCATCAAGGCCATCAGCATCGCATCTTTGAGCCCCGCGTCGTGGATGACCTCGAGCTGTCCTCGAGCTTCGCCTGACTCATAGTAAGTCGTGGCTGGGCAAGCGAGCTCCGCATCGATGAAGTAGCTCGGGATATCGGCGACTACGCGGTGGGCCGAAACGATAGCTTCGCCTACGAGCTCGGTCTTTTCGCCCGCGTGTGAGCCATGAAAGAGCAGCCAATCTCCTTCGAGCACGGGGTTCAGAGCTCGCTGCACGAGCACCCCCTCGCTCGTATGAGCGGAAAGGTAGGCCACGTCCGCTTCGGCGAGGACCTCGCGTGCCAGCTCGGAAGGAGCCATTCGATCTTTGCGCCTCAGGGGCCTAACCATGAGGGCAGTATGGCAAGCGCTGGTCTAATAAAAAGTTCCAGTTCATGGAAACAGAGTAGACCAGTTGCTAGATTGTCGCCCATGAAGACGCGATTGCGCTTAGATCCGTCGCTCAAGCGAGCGGGCTCGCCTTTGGCGAAACAGATCGCAGCTAGTGTCATAAGTGAGATCCAGCGAGGCCGTTTGGCCCCTGGCGTGCTCGTGCCGTCCTCGCGAGCCTTGGCGGAAGACCTCGGAGTGCACCGCAATACAGTGCTCGCCGCCTATGAGGATCTCGTGAGTCAGGGTTACCTGCAAACGGAGAAGGCGCGGGGGACGTTCGTTAGCCCCGAGGTCAAAAAGCAATCACTCGAACTGGGCCCGCGAACCCGGCGCACCGTGCCTCTCGACTTGCCCGCGTCAAACAGTCGAGCTGTCACGGTCGTAAAGCGCGGTGAGTTGCCGCTCCTCGGAGGGCTTCCGGACTTGCGCGAGCTACCGGTCGAGGCCCTCTATCGCGCCTATCGTGCCAACCTCCGCCGCGACCCAACGTTGCTCGACTATGGCGAGGCAGAGGGGCATCCGCGCCTGCTTGCGGCCACTATTAGCTATTTGAGGTCTCAGCGAGGCGTGGTCACGACTGAGGAGCGCATTCTTCTGACGCGAGGCAGCCAACAAGCGTTATTTTTAGCCGCAAAGGCTCTGCTCGGCACAAAAAGAACGATCGCGGTCGAGGCTGCGGGCTATCCACCTGCTTGGGATGCCTTTCGACTCGCAGGAGCCGAGCTGGCTCCCGTTGCTATCGACGAAGATGGCATCGTCGTTTCTGCGCTGGAAGCCTTGGTTCGCCGGCAGCCCATCGCGGCTGTGTATGTGACGCCCCATCATCAATACCCCACGACCGTCTCACTCAGTGGGCCGCGTCGTCTTGAGCTCCTGCGTCTGGCCGAACGCGAGCGATTTGTGATCATCGAGGACGACTACGATCACGAGTTCCATTTTGAAGGGCGGCCCATCTTCCCCTTGGCGCGGGAAGACGACGCCGAGATCGTGCTGCATGTCGGGACCTTCTCGAAGATTTTCGCTCCCGGACTCCGCATTGGCTATGCCGTCGGCAGAAGTGAGCTCATCGAGCGCATGACGCGGGCGCGTCTTGCCATCGACAGGCAAGGGGATAGGGCGCTCGAGTTCACTTTGGCTTGTTTGATGGAAGAGGGCGAGTTCGAGGCCCACGTGCGGCGCATGTTTCGCCTCTGCGAAGCCCGACGCAGCGTTTTTTACGAGACGATGGAGCGCGAACTCGGAGCCGTCCTCTCCTTCGAAAAGGCGCGCGGCGGCCTCGCCGTTTGGGCTCGCGTGCGCCCCGATATTTGCGTCGAAGATTGGGTGAAACGGGCAAAAGCCGAGCGCGTGCTCGTTCAGCCGGGCTCGTGGTTCTGGTTCGACTCTTCCCATAGCTCCGCTCCTCAAGCCGATGTGCCCTTCATGCGTCTCGGCTTCTCACGCCTCAACGAAGCCGAAATCGTCGAGGCGATTCGTAGACTTAAGCGGGCGCTACCGTCGCGTGGAAAGTCGCGTCGAGCGTAGCGCTGGCCTCGAGTCCTCTCGCCTCCGGATTCTGATCTCCGCGAAACGGGAATGCTCTCCTTTTCTTAGCCGAATCGGCACCATTCGCCCCTTGCGCCACGTTTGGTATAGGAGTGGCTCAGGTAAGGCACACTATGGCTCGAACTTCACGCACCTATCGCGCACCCATCGTCGTCACCTTGGCAGCAGCCCTGATCCCAGCCTGCGGTTCGGTGAGCTCCGAGGACGGTTCAGGGGGCGCCGGCGGAACAGAGACAGGCGGCTCCAGCTCTACCGGCGGCAAGCTCGGCACGGGCGGTAAGGGCTCGGGAGGCGGTACGAGCACAGGTGGCGTGAACACGGGCGGCCAACCGACCGGCGGCTTGGGCGGGCAGGCGACAGGAGGCTCGGTCGAGCCGCCACTTCCCGCCTGTCCGAACGACTACTTCTTTCCTCAGATCACCTGCGTTCCCGAAGCACGCTGCGAGATGCCCGCCGACTGTACTTCGGGCGAGCAGCGTTCCTTCCATTTCAAGTGCAGCGGGACGGGGATGACCTGGGCCTTCGAGGGAGGCGATTGTGAGAATCCCTACGAGTACTGCGAGGCGACCGGAAATACGCTGTGCGTCGATGACAACTGGCTTTACCAGGGTCAAGGCGGCAATCCTCCTGGGCCCTGTCCCGAGGAGCTTCCCGCTGAAGGTTCTAGCTGCAGCGCCGGGGAGGGATTCGGGGCTGATCGAGGTAATTGCGGGTATCCCTGTGGTGACGCCTGGACTGTGATCGGTTGCGTCGCGAGCGGCGACGAGCAGGTATCCGGACCGGGTTCCTGGGAGAGCGATGGCGCCTGCTCCGGCGGAGGAGCTGACGGCAGTTGAACACGGCGGCCGAGATCGTTCCGCCAACGGATAGGGTGCAACGCGAGTGGACGCGGAGGATTGAGGCTGAATACCGATCGAGCGCTCAGACGCAGCATCTCACGCTTTGGTTGATCCAACTCGGCGCTCCTCGAGAGCTCATCGATGATGGCCTGCGCATCGTCCAAGATGAGCTCGACCATGCCGAGTTGAGCGCAGCCGTCGCCCGCGAAGCGGGCTCACAAGCCGCACCCGCTCTCGTCCAAGATGAGCTCCTCTTACGAGTTCCGCCGGGGACGCTGGCTGAGCGCGCTCTTTTCGCGACCCTCGAGGTATTCTGTCTCGGCGAAACGGTGGCGGTTCCTTTGTTCACCGAACTCAGACGAGCCTGCACCGTTCCGGTGGCGCGTCGGGCCCTTGACCGCATCCTGAAAGACGAGGTTCGCCATCGCCAGTTCGGCTGGGATCTGCTCGATTACCTCTGCAATTGGGACCCGCACCTGGTCGCAGTAGGCCGCGGCTTTCTGGCTCCTGCGCTTGCCCGTCTCAGCCATCGCTACGGCGCTGGAACGAGCAGCGAAGTGAGCCTCGAGGAGCGCGCCTGGGGTCTGATGGCGCCGCTCTCCTATAGCGAGATCCTCGAAGCAACACTGCGCAAAGAGTATGAGCCTCGCTTCAAAGAACGGGGTCTCTTGTAGCCCTAGCGGGCACATCGTCTCCGGACCCACGTTACAACTCCAATCAGGGCCAATCGTGATCGCTGAGCTGCCCCCGCCCAGCCGGGACCGGGCCCTGCCTGCCTGCCAACCGAGACATAGATTGGCCGAGTGGGCGGTGTTAGACTCAATCCGTGGCGGCATTTGATCTCGGAAAATCCGAAGCACGTGCCCAGAAGCGCTTCGAGGGGGCTCGCAGGGGTCCCCCTCGCGTGACCGTCCCTGGCTATCGTGTGAAAGATCTGCCCAATGAGGTGCGCGAAGCTCTCTACAATCTCGAAGTGGAAGCGAACCTGCGACTCAAAGTTCCTGGTGATCAGCTCGCCTTCTATTGCTTCAACTATGGTCGCCCGCGAGCGATCAGCTTCGCTGCGGGCCTCCCGAAACTGTGCCTTGAGCGAGCCGCCGCGCGCCCAGGATGGCGCCCCCGGAGCCGTGCGCTGATCGTGGCTGTCATGAAGTACCGGGAAAGCAAGTGACCCGTTCGCCGCTCGATATCATCCCCAAAACCGTTGCCGAAGCGGTCAAGACAGAAAACTATTGGTTCGTGATTGGGGGCCAGGCGGTTCGCTGCTTCGCGCCGTACCGGCCGAGCCATGATGTTGACTTCGGCGTCACGAAGGCTGCACAAATCAAACGCCTCCTCGGACAGTTCGAGCGCTCGGGGAAGATCGAAATAATCGAACGAAGCGCAGACACCGTACACTTGAACTTCAAGGGCGTGGACATCTCTATCTTCCTTCTTCCGAAGTTGGGCGCCCATGTAGAGGGACAGAGGCTGACACTGACGGGGCTCCTCGCAACCAAGGCGCACGCGATTTTGGACAGAGGAACAAGGCGCGACTTCTTCGACGTCTACGTGCTCTTGCAGTTGCATCAGCTAGGCCTCAGCGATGTGCTTCAGGCGCTGGCCGAAGTGTATCAAGAGCCCATCAATCAGGGACTCTTGCTCCGAGCATTCGGCTACTTTGAAGATGCTGAGGCAGAAGCTCCTTTACCTGGAGAGGGACCGAGGGACTTCGCCGCCGTGACGCAGTTCTTTTCCCAAGCTGTCGGTGCGCTCGTGGTTCCCCCCGAGGGGAGCTTGAAGATTCAAGCGAAACACGTGGGCGCCACCCCTCAGCCAAGGATCAACAAGAAGACACCTCTCCAATCAGCCAAGAAGAGCGGCCGAAAGTGAATCGTCCTACTCGGAGCGCCCCTCTCGGTTGCGGTAGTTAGAGACAAATTTCGCGCGTCATGTCAGGCTCTCGAGTGTGCTGATTGAGGGGCCGGGATTCGAACTAGCGGGAGCGAGCATCCCGCCGCACCTCGCGCGGTTCATCGATTCTTGGATTGGGTATCGAGAAGTGAGCGCGGTCCCTCTCGAGCGCATCGAACACCCGAGCGGACGCGCGGTCTTGATCTTTGAGTTTGGTGTCCCGATTGAAGTCGGCTCGTTCAATGACTCCAGAACTCGCTTTCGGACTGGCTTTTTCGCGGGCATAGACGAAAAACCGACGCCCACGCGTTTCGTCGGAGAACAAGCGGGCATTGAAGTGAACCTGAGCCCGGAGGGCGCTTTCGCTCTTTCCGGAGGCGCGATTGCTGAGCTCCATGGCCAAGTCGTCGAGACGGCTGAGCTCGGCATGGCGTCGAATCTCGGTGCGCGACTCGCCGCAGCGCGCAGTTGGGACGAACGCTTTCGCCTGGTCGCTGAAGAGCTCTGGGGGCGAATGGGAGGAGCCCGATTGCTCTCTCCGCTCGTGCGACACGCGATGGCGCTCATCGATGCGGAGTATGGTGCATTGCGCATCGATCAATTGAGCCAGACGCTCGGCGTCAGTCGAAAATACGTTCATGAGCGCTTCCGAGCCGAGTCCGGGTTCGCGCCGAAGCGCTATGCCGCGCTTCGGCGTTTTGCTCGCGTCAAAGAACTGTTGTCTTTGGGTGAGTACGCATCGCTCGCGAGCGTCGCGAATGTCGCCGGCTACGCCGATCAGGCGCACCTGAATCGCGATGTGCGACAGTTCGCTGGCATGACTCCGAGCACGCTAGCGCTCGAAGTGCAAAAGCCGATCGCCTTCGAGGTTCAACAAATCAAGAACGAGCGCGATGTTTCGTTCCCGGTCCCGGTGTGACGAAGAGGGCGAGGAACGGCTCGATCACGTTCGCGGTGTGCCAAACACCAGGCGGATTGATGATGGCTGCACCCGGCCCGAGGATGACGCGTCGCTCCTCGCCATCGACCTCCTGAATGAACTCGCCCTTCCCGCGCACGACCACGACGAGCTCATCGCCGGCCGGATGCGCCTCCCAACTCTCCCAATCGCTCTTCGTCTCATAAAGACATACAAGTCGGCCCGGATCTGCATCGGAACAAAAGTCGCCCAGATATTTGACGTAGTCATGGCCAAAGTCGAAAACGGGGAGCGCCTTCGACTGCGCGCTGAGATGGACTGCATCTTTGAGTAGATCGAGTGTCCTCATGCGCCAAGAGTAGCCGTGCGAGCAGGGCCCGGCTTGAACAAATGTCGGGTCTTTATCGTCCCACGCGCAGCGAGGCCGGCTCGCTCCTCCAGCGAGTGCACGCTGCGGGGGCGCCCCGGGGCCCTGGTGGGCCGCCCGGGGGGAGTACGCCGGCACTCGAGGCCCCTCCCTCGGGTGAAGGAGCGAAGCGGTAGGCGCCGGGCTCAGGAGAAGGCTCGGTTGCGTTCATTTGGGCTTGATGGACCGGGGCCCCCGCAGGCCGGCGACCGTCATTGCGTGGCGCTTGCTCACGGAGCGAGAGGCCTGGCCCGTCGTCCGACGAGCTCCTCCCAGCCACGCCGAAACTCCGGGGCGGTGCGAACGGATAAACGAGAGAAGGTTGCTTACTGTTGAAGGGCGCGGGTGGACACATCCATGATTAGAACCATCGCGCGCGATGAGCTGCGGTCGCCGACGGAAAAAGGAACACGAGTTGCTAGGGAGTTTCAAGCCCACGAGCGCCAGGTCGAAGCGCGACGGGGCTAACAAAAGCCACGAGCGCCTCGCGCGTGCTCTCGAGCTCCTCCGAGAGCTAGCGCCGGCCGGGCTGACTAGCCTGGGCGTCTTTCTATTGGTCGGCTGGTTCAACGGCAGGAGGATGATCTTCAATGCCGACCGCGACGAAGGTTATGCGTTGATTCAGGCGTTGCTCGTTCGACGAGGCCACCCGCTCTACACGGAGACGTGGAGCGATCAACCGCCCGGCTACACTTGGATGCTGGCTGCGTGGACCCGTCTGTTTGGGGAATCGCCGGAGCTGGCTCGCCTCACAACGGCGCTCTTCCTCGCTGCCTTCGCCTTCATGTGTTTTGAGTTGAGCCGGCGGGCCTTCAAAGGAGTGGCTGGTTTTGTTGGCGGCGCGGCCTGCGTGGCGGCGCTCCTGCTTCAGAACGAGATGTTCTACTTCGGCGCTGCGGCCATGGTGAGTTTGCCGGCTCTCTTGTGCATGGGGCTGAGTTGGGCTGTGAGCGCTAGGTGTTCTTCACGGTTCACAGGCAGCGTGGCAGGTGTTGTCATGGGGTTTGCCTTGGCGATCAAACCGCTAGGCGCCCCGGCTGTGCCCGGGATTTTGGCCGGCTTGTGTATCTGGACCTTCCTCAGAACTCGCAGTGCGAGGCAGTCATTCGAAGCGCTGGCTGTGATGATGGCTGCGGCCCTGCTCACCGCGGCCCTCTTCGGCTGGCCCGTGTTTCTGCGAGACGGCGGTTACACTGTCTATCAAACCCATCATGTTAGAGCCGGCGGCTGGCCGGGTTTGGATGCCTTGGAGGGCTTCTATAGGGCCGATCGGTGGCTCTTTGGCGCGGCAGCGATCGGCTGGGGCGTCCTTGTCGCGCGTCGCCGCGTCGAGGCTGTGCCGCTCGGACTCTGGATTGTGCTGGGCGGCGTAGCGCTCGCTCGTTACGAGCCGATCTGGAATCATCATCGCTACCTTCTTTTGATTCCTGCGGCTGCGCTCGGGGGATTAGGGCTCGGGGCTGCACTCGAGTTGGCGCTGCAGAAGAAATCGTGGCTTCGATACACTGGGGCAGTTTGCGTGTTAGCGATTTGCGTCTTGGTGGTGGTGGCCTTTCCCACCAGTCGCTTCAAGCAAGTCAAACAAGCCTTCAATACCAAGGCGAGCCCAGAGCACGTAGTCGTCCAGCGGGTTCGGCAAAGCGTCCCGGACGCGCGTCGAATGGTCACTTCGCGTCAAATGTATGCCTATCGTCTAGAACTGGACGTGCCACCCTCGCAGGCTGTTACGTCACGAAAACGATTTCAGCGTTGGAAGCTTTCGTCCCAAGAGCTGGCCGCTACGTCTCTTCAGTTTGACCCGGACGTCGTCGCGCTCGATGACAGATGGCCCGCAAGCGCCGTGCGAAAAATTCGTCACGCGCTGCGCGAGAGCCACGTGGTGCTCCACCAGAAGGGACGAGAAATAGTGCTCGCTCGAAAGACCATGGTGAGTCCCGGCTCGCAGAGAGAACGCGGAGTGGCGAGCTCTCAAAAGTGGTGAGCGAGATGCGCTTCCTTGTCGGTCGGTGATTTGGACCTCGGTGGCTTTCGACCGTCAGCGGCTTCACAACCACCCGTAGGTACAGTTGGAACAGCAATTTTTCTTGAAGGAAGAAGTTAGGCAGTGGCGCGTTGCGGAAATCACGCATCCAGGCCCCGAGCGATCAGTTTTTCGGTCTCGGATGGCTTTTAGCCGAGCCGAAAATCCACCGTCGGACACTGCTGTTTGGAACTCCCATGAAACGCCTTACTTCTAACGCTGCAATTTTCTCTTCGGCTTTGACGGGCCTCCTGTTTTCCATCGCGGGCTGCTCCGATCCGGGCACGCCTGTGAACACTGGGGGCGCTCCGGCCGCCGGTGGTGCAGCTTCAGGGGGTGCGGCTAGCGGCGGCGCAGCTTCGGGTGGCGCAACCAGCGGAGGGGCAGCGAGTGGCGGTGCGGCCTCGGGTGGCGCAGCTAGCGGCGGCGCGACAAGTGGTGGCGCGCCCTCTGGCGGCGCCGCGACGGGTGGCGCTGAAGCAACGGGTGGGGCGACAGGCGGCGGCGAAGCAACCGGCGGCGGAGCGACGGGCGGCGGCAGCTCGGGCGGCGAGTTTACGTTGACGAGTACAGATTGGGCCGTCGACGGAGCGCCAATCGACCCGAAGTTCACGTGCGATGCCCCGGGTGCTTCACCCGCACCCCCGAACTGGGGCGACTCTCCGCAGGTCACTTGGGAGAATCCCCCTTCCGGCACGATGAGTTATGCGTTCTTTACGATCGACTGGACGCTCACGATGGGCGCGAGCGAAGACGTCAACGGCTACCACTCGGCCGCTTGGAATATTCCGACGAGCATTACGAGCCTCGATAGTGGCTGGGGCGGAGCCGATTTACCGGGCGCTACCATCATCAATGATGCCTACCTCGGACCGTGCCCGCCCGCTGGCCCTGACACTTACCACGTCATCGTTATGGCTTTACCCATGGCGAGCTATACGATCAGTGCCAGCGGAACGATGGGAGTTAAGACAGCGTACAATATGCTGAAGGACGTGGCTCTAGCGAGTGCCGAGATTACGGGCACTTACATCAGGCCTTAATCCGCGAGTTTTCACCCTCGACCACTCCCTATTTGTGAGGGGTACGCCGCGCGCGCTCTGCTGGACCCCCGAGTGCGCGGGGTTCGGGGGCCCCCCTCAACCACCTTGTCCGTGGGCGCCGACGGGTGCGCTTTCGGGCCACGGTTCGATTCCAGGGTTCGGTTCCAGGCGCCGCCAGCGCGAAAATACCCCGTATTTACCCTCCGCACGTTCAGTGATCTTCGCACAAGGCTATTTTTTCTCCATTCCGGGCTTTGCAGATCTGTTGCACCGAGGAAATCACTCTGCTAGGTAGCGCGTCCCTTCGCGGGGCCCGGCTTTCTATTGCAGAACCGGCCGCCTCTCGAAGCTCAGAGTTTCCTCGATACCCCGCCAGGCGGTCGCTGCTTCAAGCGACTCGAACCAGCGGTCTCAGGCCGAGGAAACACCGAAAACACCGAGTCCTCTGGGCAGGCCCAGAAGATTCTCGTCGGCTCCATACCTTTTAGGGAAACGAACCTCATGATCAGCACTGCCAAAGGCAACTTCCAGCGCATCAGCCCCCGCAAGGCGCGCATGGTCGTGGACATGATTCGCGGTCGCGACGCGACCGAAGCGCTTCAACTCCTCGAGTTCACGCCTAAGGCCGGTGCGCCTTTCGTGAAGAAGGTGCTCGAGAGTGCGGTCGCCAATGCCAAGACCAAGGGCGCGACCGATCCGGACGCCCTCTTTGTTTCCCGCGCCACCGTCGACAAGGGCCCGAACGGGCACCTTCGCCGTTGGCGCCCCCGCGCCATGGGGCGCGCCACGCCCGTCGTCAAAGGCGTGAGTCACATCATCATCGAATTGGATCAGCGCTGAGAAGCGACAACTGGTCACGCGAGAACTGAGCACGAAGAGGGCAGAATGGGTCAAAAAACACATCCCTATGGCTTTAGGTTGGGCGTCATCCGTACCTGGACCAGCAAATGGTACGAGGATCGCGGTTACACCAAGTGGCTTCACGAAGACGTGCGCATCAAGCGCGCCGTGAAGACCTACCTCGCTAGCGCTAGCGTTGCCGGCGTCGAGGTTGAGCGCGCCGCTAACAAGTCCAAGGTCATCGTCTACACCGCGCGTCCCGGCATGGTCATCGGTAAAGGTGGCAAGGGCATCGAGACGCTCAAGATCGGCAACGTGAAGACGGCTGCCAAAGGCGAGACCAAGTTCCCCGGCGTTCAGTCGTTCACCGACAACGAGGTCTTCATCGACGTTCAAGAGGTGCGCAAGGCAGAGACCAACGCGCAGCTCATCGCCGAGAACATCGCGACCCAGCTCGAGCGCCGCATCGCGTTCCGTCGCGCCATGAAGAAGAGCCTCAGCATGGCCATGAAGTTTGGTGCCAAGGGCGTGCGCATTCGTTGCGCAGGTCGCCTCGGTGGCGCCGAAATGGGCCGCGTCGAGACGTATCGAGAGGGGCGCGTTCCGCTCCACACCCTCCGCGCAGACGTGGAGTATGGGTTTGCCGAAGCTCGCACTACCTACGGTGTGATCGGCATCAAGGTTTGGGTTTTCAAGGGCGAAGTCTTGCAGCGCAAGACTCGTCGCGTCGGAGAGTAAGCCATGCTGCAACCGAAGCGCACCAAGTACCGTAAGGTCCAAAAGGGCAAGAACCGCGGCACCGCTTGGACAGGTTCCGACGTCTCCTTCGGAGATTTCGGCCTCCAAGCTACCGATCGCACGTACATCACGGCTCGTCAGATCGAAGCCTGCCGTATGGCGATTCAGCGTCACGTCAAACGCCAGGGCAAGCTCTGGATTCGTGTTTTCCCCGACAAGCCCCTCACCAAGAAGCCGCTCGAAGTTCGAATGGGTTCCGGTAAGGGCTCGGTCGAACTGTGGGTCGCCGTGGTCAAGCCCGGCAAGGTCCTGTTCGAGATGGCGGGTGTTCCCGAAGAACTCGCGCGTGGCGCGTTCGAGGTTGCAGCTACCAAGCTGCCCGTTGCTTGCCGCTTTTTGGCGCGAGGAGTCCTCTAATGAAATTCTCTGAACTGAACGAACGGAAGAGCCAAGATCTCGAAGAGCTCAAGGTTTCGCTCACCAAAGAGCAGTTTAAGGGCCGCATGAAGAACGCGGTTGGCCAGCTCGACGACACGAGCTCGCTCAAGAAGGCGCGTAAGGACATCGCGCGCATCGAGACGATTTTGAAAGCGCGCGCCCAGGGCGGCGAGGCTTAAGGAGACGAAACGTGAGCACTGGCACTGAAGAACTGGGTCGCAAAGCCCGCATCCGCAAGCTCATCGGCCGCATCAAGAGCGACAAGATGAACAAGACCGTCGTCGTCGAGGTGATGCGGTACAAGATGGACCCCGTCTACAAGAAGTACGTCAAGGAGCGGAAACGCTACAAGGCGCACGACGAAGCTAACGAGTTCAAGACAGGCGACCGCGTGGAAATCGTGGAGCATCGCCCCCTCTCCAGCGAAAAGCGTTGGAAGGTCTCCCGTTTGATCGATCGCCCGGATTTGGCCGGCTAAGCCTCTCGAGGACAGAGAAATGATCCAGGTAGAATCCGTACTCAACGTGGCCGACAACTCCGGCGCCAAGGTCGTCAAGTGCATCAAGGTGCTTGGCGGTTCGCGTCGCCGCTACGCTAGCCTCGGCGACGTCATCGTCGTTTCGATTAGCGAGGCGATGCCCAACAGCAAGGTGAAGAAGGGCTCGATCGCTAAGGCGGTCGTGGTGCGCACCGCGAAAGAGAATCGTCGCTCCGATGGCAGCTACATTCGCTTCGACGAGAACAGCGCCGTCATCATCAATGCTCAGCGTGAGCCCGTCGGCACGCGTATCTTTGGACCGGTGGCTCGCGAGCTCCGCGGTCGCAAGTTTATGAAGATCATCTCGCTCGCTCCGGAGGTCTTGTAATGAATCGTTTGCGTGTAGGTGACCAAGTTCAGGTGGTCGCCGGAAACCACAAGGGTGAGAAGGGTCGTTTGGCCCGCATCGATTCCGAGCGCGGTCGCGTCGTCGTCGAGGGGGTTAACCTCGTCAAGCGCCACGTTAAAGCCACGAACGAACAAGCCGGCGGCATTCAGCAGCGCCCGGCAGCCATCGCCATCTCGAACGTGATGCCGGTTGACCCGACGACGGGCAAGCCCACGCGCGTCAAGATCGAGGTTAAAGATGGGGCGAAGGTCCGCGTAGCCAAGAGCGGCGCCGTCCTCGCTTCTAACTCTGGATCGGAAGGTTGAGAGAGATCATGACCGAAGAAGCTCAGAAGACAGCTCCGCGCCTCAAGGGCATTTACGACACCACGATTCGTCCGCGTCTCATGAAGGATCACGGATACAAGAACGTGATGCAGGCGCCGCGCGTTGAAAAGGTTGTGGTCAACGTCGGTCTCGGCGAGGCCACCTCGAACCCCAAGGCTGTTGATGCCGCTGTCCGCGACATCACCGCTATCACTGGTCAAAAGCCAGTCGTGACCCGCTCCAAGAAGTCGATCGCCAGCTTCAAGCTCCGTGAAAATCAGCCGATTGGCGTGATGGTCACGCTGCGTAGCGAGCGCATGTGGGAGTTCTTGGATCGCCTGATCACCTTCAGCTTGCCGCGCGTTCGCGACTTCCGCGGCGTTAGCCCGCGCGCGTTCGACGGCGCCGGCAACTACACCCTCGGTCTCAAAGAACAAATCGTGTTCCCCGAGGTCGACTTCGACAAGGTCGACAAGATCCGCGGCATGAACATTACCGTGGTCACCACGGCCAAGACCAACGCCGAAGCCAAGGATCTCCTGGCTCAGCTCGGGATGCCCTTTAGGAACTAAGCGGGAGACAACAAAGTTATGGCACGTGCATCTCAGTGGGCGAAACTGAATCAGCCCCCCAAGTTCTCTACTCGCGTCGTGCGCCGCTGCTTCGTCTGCGGCCGCTCGAAGGCAGTTTATCGCGATTTCAAACTTTGCCGAATTTGCCTGCGCAACATGGCGCTCAAGGGCGAACTCCCCGGTGTAACTAAGGCTAGCTGGTGAGGTGATATTATGATGACCGATCCGATTGCCGATATGATTGCTCGCATCAAGAACGCGGCCCTCGCGCGTCACGACATCGCGCGTATGCCCGCGAGTCGAATGAAGAAGAGCATCGCCGAACTCTTGCAACGTGAAGGCTACATCTCTTCGGTCAGCGAAGACGAAGTAGGTCCCGAAAAGCGCAAGACCATCACGCTAACTCTGAAGTACGCAGGGGATCGCTCCTGCGCTTTCGTTGGCATTCGCCGTGTTTCGAAGCCTGGTCGCCGCGTTTACGTGGGCCATGGTCACATCCCGCGCGTTCTCAACGGGCTCGGTGTCTCGATTTTGAGCACCTCGCAAGGCCTGATGACTGACAAAGAAGCCCGTCAGAAGAAGGTGGGCGGCGAACTTCTGTGTGAGGTTTGGTAATGACTGCTGAAGCTACTGACATTCGCCTTTCGCGCGTGGGCAAGCGCCCCGTGCCGCTCCCCAAGGGCGTCACCGTGAACCTCAAGGGCGAGACCGTTGATGTTCAAGGCCCCAAGGGCAAGTTGAGCCGTGTTGTTCCCGCGGGCGTTAAGTTCGCGAAGGACGGCGAGGCTATCAACGTTTCGGCCGATGCTGTTGGCGCCGACTACGCGCGCCTCCAGGGTCTGGGTCGCGCTCTCTTGGCCTCATGGGTCAAGGGCGCCGCCGAGGGCTACGAACGCATCCTCGAGCTCCACGGCACCGGTTATCGCTGTGAGCTCAAGGGCCGCACCATTCACTTCAACTTGGGCCTTTCCCACCCGGCTACGTTCGAGCTTCCGACCACCATCGAGGCGGAAATTCCGAAGGACTCCAAGGGTACAGTGCTCATCCTGCGTTCGGCCGACAAAGAAACCATCGGTCAGGCCTGCGCAACCATTCGCCGCCTTCGTCCCCCAGAGCCTTACGGCGGCAAGGGCATCCGTAATCGCGGTGAGCAGATTCGTCGCAAGGCCGGCAAGACCGGTAAAGGCAAGAAGTAAGGGCCTAGGGTTAAAGACATGGCAAAGAAGCTTACAGGGCGCGAGCGACGCAAGTTCCGCATTCGCCACAAGATCTCAGGTTCTCCAGAGCGGCCTCGTCTTACGGTTTTCCGTAGCGCTAGCCACATCTATGCCCAGGTCGTCGACGACGCTTCGGGAACGACCTTGGCTGCGGCCTCGACCCTCTCGCCGGACCTCAAGAGTGCGGTGTCAGAGTCGGACAAGACCGATCAAGCCAAGAAGGTGGGCGCGCTCATCGCTAAGATTTGCGCAGAGCGCAACATCGGGCAGGTCGTGTTTGACCGCAACGGTTACCTCTATCACGGTCGCATCAAGGCTTTGGCCGATGCGGCCCGTGAGGCCGGGCTGAACTTCTAAGCGCGCGAGAGAGAAAAGCACATGGCATTCGAGAATTTCGACGAAGACAAGCTCAAAGAGCGCGTGATTCATATCAACCGCGTGGCCAAGGTGGTCAAGGGCGGTCGTCGCTTCAGCTTTTCCGCGCTGGTCGTGGTGGGAGACGAAGAAGGGCACGTGGGCATCGGTTTTGGCAAGGCCAACGAAGTGCCTGAGGCTATTCGCAAGGGCAACGAGCGGGCTCGCAAGAACCTGTTTCGCGTCCCCATGATTGGTCGCACCATCCCTCACGATATCGTGGGAAATGATGGCGCGGGTCAGGTGTTGCTTCGTCCGGCAGCCCCCGGTACCGGCGTAATCGCCGGTGGTGCGGTGCGTGCCGTGCTCGAATCAGCTGGCATTCACGATGTTCTCTCGAAGTGCATTGGCACCACCAACAAGCACAACGTCGTTCACGCGACCGTTGCCGCGCTGCGTGGCCTCCGCACTCCCGAGCGCGTTGCTCGGGCTCGCGAGAAGCGCGTTGAAGATATCGCAACCGATTACCCAGTGGCCGCAACGGCTGTTATGGCCAAGGGTGGTCAATCGATCATCGTGGGCGCTCACACGCACGATGCTCCCCCGGCTGATGGAGGTGCTGCATGAAACTTGAAGTCAAACAAAAGCGCGGCATCGCCGGCAAGCCTGAAGCTCAGCTCAGGATCCTGCGGGGTCTCGGTCTGCGCGGAGTGGGTTCTGAGGTTGTTGTCGACAACACGCCGTCGTTCCGCGGCATGATTCGCAAGGTGCTTCACCTCGTGGACGTTAAGGAGATCTCAGCATGAGCACCGCACTTTCAAAGCTCAGTCCCCCCGATGGCGCGCGCCATAAAGAACGTCGCGTCGGTCGTGGCACTGGCTGCAACATGGGCAAGACCTGTGGTCGCGGTCAGAAGGGCCAGAAGGCTCGTTCCGGTGGCGACATCGGCAAGCTCCATTTCGAAGGTGGCCAGACGCCTATGCAACGGCGTTTGCCGAAGCGCGGTTTCCGCACGCCTTTTCCCGTCCATGTCGTCTCGATCAACGTGGGTGACCTCGATCATTTCGTAGACGGCAGCATCGTGGACGAAGCCGCACTCCGTGCAGCTCGCCTCGTGCAGGGTCGCGGCGGGCAGATCAAGATTTTGGGCGACGGTGACCTCACCAAGAAGCTCACGATCTCGGCTCACAAGTTCAGCGAGAGCGCCAAAGCAGCCATCGAGAAGGCGGGCGGCAAAGCCGTCGTGCTCGGCGGCAAAGAGTCCTAACGCGTCTCACTGAACCCGTTCACCCCAGGCATTTCAGACCCAAGGCCGCTCCGCATGTCCATGTTTCAAGGATTCGGAAATATCGGAAAGATTCCGGAGCTGCGGAAGCGCATCGTCTTTTCGTTGGCGGTGGTCGGGCTGTATCGCCTGGGCGTGTTCATCACCACTCCCGGCGTCGATCGCTCCGTAATGCGGAGCTTGATCGAAAAGCAGGGCGGGCTCTTGGGCATGCTCAACATGTTCTCGGGCGGCGCGCTCGAGAATCTTTCCATCTTCGCTCTCGGCATCATGCCGTACGTCTCGGCGAGCATCATCATGCAGGTGATGGGCCTGGTCGTGAAATCGATCGAGGAGATGCGTAAAGAGGGTGAGTCCGGGCGCAGGAAGCTCGACCAATATACTCGTTACGGCACGATCGCGCTCAGCATGGCGCAGTCGTATCTGCTCGCGAATCAGCTCGAAGGGCAGAATATCGCTGGCCAGGGCGACTTGGTCGCGAGTCCCGGTTGGGGCTTCCGCCTCATGACCATGCTGACGCTCACGACGGGCACCGCGCTCATCATGTGGCTCGGTGAACAGGTAACGGAACGAGGCGTCGGTAACGGCACGTCGCTCATCATTTTTGCCTCGATCGTCAGCGGCATTCCGACGGCGGTCTCGCAGTACTGGGCTAGCAACGCTGGCGAGATCGAACCGCTCACGGTGTTGATGTTGGGTGGCCTGCTACTCATCTCGATCGCTGTTGTGGTGTTCTTCGAGAAGGCTCAGCGTCGTATTCCGATTCAATATGCGCGGCGCCAAGGCGCGCGCCGAATCTACGGCGGAGAAACGGCCCATTTGCCCCTCAAGGTGAATATGGCCAGCATGATCCCGCCCATCTTCGCCTCCTCGCTGCTCGTGCTCCCCGCGACGCTCGCCGGCATGAACATTCCGGGCATGCAGATGTTTAGTGGCATGCTGAACCGCGGTGATTGGATGTTCCACACGCTGTTCGCGGCCTTCGTGATCTTCTTTGCCTTCTTCTATACGCAAGTCACTTTCCAGCCGGTGGATGTGGCCGAGAATCTGAAGAAGCAGCAGGCGAACATTCCGGGCATTCGTCCCGGGCGGCAGACGGCGGAGTACCTCGAGGGCATCGTCAATCGGCTCACGGTGGGCGGCGCGCTCTATATCGCGGCCATCTGTGTCATCCCCGCACTCATTTTGCAATCGCTCCGCGTGCCGTTTCAGTTCGGTGGCACCAGCTTGATGATTATCGTCGGTGTAGCGCTGGAGACGGTTAACCAGATCGAAGCTCACCTCATCACGCAAAGCTACGAAGGCCTCACTGGCCCCAAGGTCTCCAACTTGAGCGGGAGGCGTCCGGCTTAAGCCGGGCGACGATTGATGCGACTCGTTTTGGTTGGTCCCCCCGCTAGCGGCAAAGGCACTCAGGGCGCGATCCTGACGGCGAAGCTCGGCGTGCCCAAGATTTCGACGGGCGACATGTTGCGTGCAGCCCGTGAAGCCGGCACCGAGCTGGGCAAGAAGGCCGAGGCCTTCATGAACGCTGGTCAGCTCGTTCCTGATGAGGTCGTCATCGGTCTCGTGGCGGAGCGGCTCGAGCAGCCCGATGCCAAAAAAGGTTTCATTCTAGATGGATTTCCGCGGACCGTGCCCCAGGCGGACGCGCTCGGCGCAGTTCTAGCTGTGCAGGAAACCCCTCTGGATGCAGTGATTCAGATGGATGTGCCCCGCGAAATGCTGGTTGAGCGCGCCACACAGCGCCGAACCGACAAACGAACTGGACACATCTATCATTTGAAATACAATCCGCCTCCCCCTGACGCCGAGCTCGAGCACCGAGCCGACGACAAGGAGGAAACGGTCCATGCGCGGCTCGACCAGTACGACGCCATGACCCGAGCGCTCTTACCCTACTACCAGGAAAAGGGCCTCCTAGCGCGGATCGATGGAACAGGCGATCCGCGCGATGTTACCGAACGATTATTTCAAGCGCTCGGTATGAGCGTTTAGTTAGAAGAGTTGAACGAGGAGATATCGAAAACGACGAGAACGATAGAAAATTAGTCCGAGGGACGGTGATAGAGATTCGCCCCAAGCTTCTCTACCGCATCCGCCTCACATCCGGCGAAGTCGTCTTAGCCGGACAGAGCAGCACCCTTCGGCACTTCGTTTCCCGGCTCGTGGTCGGCGACGAAGTTCTCGTCCAGATTTCTTCTAAAGACCCGCATCGCGGGCAAGTGGTAAAAAAAGCACCCTAGTTTCCCCGATGCGCCTGTCTCAGGCCATCCGGGCCAAAAGCCCGAACAAGCCCCGAGTTTCACAAGGATAGACCAATGAAGGTTCGACCCAGCGTTAAGAAGATTTGCGACAAGTGCAAGGTGATCCGCCGCGCAGGCGTCGTGCGGATTATTTGTGACAACCCTCGGCACAAGCAGCGTCAGGGATAAGGAAGAAGTATGGCACGCATTTCAGGTATCGATCTCCCCAGGCGCAAGGCTATCGCGTACGCGCTTCCGTATATCTACGGCATTGGCAAGAAGACGGCCCAGGACATCTGCGCGAAGGCAGGTATTCCGGAGGACAAGAAGGTCGATGACCTGAGCGACGCCGAGGTCAAGCAGCTTCGCGACACCATCGAAGCTGGCTACAAGGTTGAAGGCGACGCTCGCCGCGATGTGCAGCAGAGCATCAAGCGCCTGATGGACCTCGGTTGCTACCGCGGCCTCCGTCACAGGAAGGGCCTCCCCGCTCGCGGACAACGCACTCACACCAACGCGCGCACGCGCAAAGGGCCGCGTCGCGGCGCTCCGCGCAAGTAATTGGCCGCAGGGTATCGGTAAAAGGATTAAACGAGCATGGCAGCCACGAAGAAGCGCGTTCAACGCAAAGCGGTCAAGAAGAACGTCCCCAGCGGGATTTGTCACATTCAGTCGACCTTCAACAACACCATTGTCACCATCACAGACATCACCGGCAACGCGGTGTCGTGGTCGAGCTCCGGCTCGCGTGGTTTCAAGGGCTCACGCAAGAGCACGCCCTTCGCGGCTCAGCTTGCAGCCGAAGAAGCAGGCCGCAAGGCTATGGACCACGGCATGCGCCAGGTGGCCGTATTCGTGAACGGCCCTGGGTCCGGCCGCGAGAGCGCTCTTCGCGCACTGCAGCAGGTGGGCTTTCGGGTCACGTTGATCCGCGACGTTACCCCCATCCCTCACAACGGTTGTCGGGCGCCCAAGCGTCGCCGCGTGTGATGCCCAGCACGGGAATCTGAAGGAATTAGAGAGTTATGGCACGTTATCTGGGTCCCGTTTGCAAGCTCTGCCGTCGTGAAGGTGGCAAGCTCTACCTCAAGGGCGATCGTTGCTTCACTGAGAAGTGCGCGATCTCGCGTCGTCCGTATCCGCCCGGCCAGCATGGCCAGGGTCGGCAAAAACTGTCGGAGTACGGTCTCCGTCTCCGCGAGAAGCAAAAGATGCGTCGCATCTACGGCCTGCTCGAGAAGCAGTTCTCGGCCTACTACGCTGACGCTTCGGCTCTACGCGGTCCTACCGGCGAAGAGATGATTGGTTTGATCGAGCGTCGTCTCGACAACGTTGTTTACCGTCTCGGTTTCGCATCGAGCCGTCGCCAAGCGCGTCAGCTCGTTCGTCACGGTCACCTCTTGATCAACGGTAAGCGCGTGGACATTCCGAGCTTCTCGGTTACCCCTGGCGACAAGATCGAGGTCGAGTCGGCTAGCCAAAAGATCGCTTACGTGAGCGCAGCGCTCGCGTCGGCAGCGGGTCGCCCCACGCCGGGTTGGCTTGAGGTTGATCGCGACAAGTTCATCGGCTCGATCAAGTCGATGCCGATCCGCGACGAGCTCAATGAGCCTACGATCAGAGAGCAGTACGTGGTTGAGTATTACTCCCGCTAGTTGAAGCCTCCTCGAGCTTGTCTCGAGGAATGTTCTTCAGCACGGTGAGGAAGGTTCGAAACTCGAAACTCAACTTGGGTTTCGGGTTCGACTTTCAAAGCAGATAGAAAGATTGAGAAGCGGGCAGGCCACGAGAGCACTTTGGGGAGCGGGTTCCCTGGGTGAACTGAGATGGCCGCGCTAGGTGAGCGAAACCTCGCACGAGGTGGAGCCAAAGAAGGCCGGAATCGGCTGAGAAAGGAACGAACAAATGGGTGCACAAATGATGAGCCGTAACTGGCGTGACCTAATTCGCCCGAAGGCGATCCAACTCGATCCCGAGAGCTCAACCGAATTCTACGGCCGCTTCGTGTGCGAACCGCTCGAGCGCGGTTTCGGCACCACCATCGGCAATAGCTTGCGTCGAGTCCTTTTGGCCTCGCTGCAGGGTGCAGCCATCACCGCTGTTCGTATCGACGGTGCGCTTCACGAGTTCACGACCATCCCCGACGTAGTCGAGGACGTGACCGACATCATCTTGAACCTCAAAGAGGTCGTTTTCCGCGCTGAATCTCCCCGCACCTATACCGTGCGTCTCGAGAAAGAAGGCCCGGGACTCGTCACGGCTGGCGACATCAAGCTGGTTGATGGCCTCACGGTTTTGAACAAAGACCACGTCGTCGCGAGCCTCGATAAGAAGGGCCCGCTCTCGATGGAGCTCACTGTGGGGGTGGGTCGCGGCTACGTCACGGCTGAGCGCAACAAGACGCCCACCATGCCCATCGGCAGCGTCCCCATCGACTCTCTGTTCTCGCCCATCCGCAAGGTGAACTACACCGTGCAGAACGCGCGCGTTGGTCAACAGACGGACTACGACAAGCTGATCCTCGAGGTCTTCACCAACGGCGCTGTGAAGCCCGCTGATGCAGTGGCTTTTGCCGCTAAGATCCTCAAAGAGCAGCTCTCGATCTGGATCAACTTCGAAGAGACCGAAGACACCGCGTACGCTGCTGGCGGTGGTGATGACGCTCCCATGAACGAGAACTTGTTCCGTTCGGTGGATGAGCTCGAGCTCTCGGTTCGCTCGGCGAACTGCCTGCAGAATGCTAATATTCAGCTCATTGGCGAGCTCGTGCAGCGCACCGAGCAAGACATGCTGAAGACCAAGAACTTCGGCCGCAAGTCGCTCAAGGAGATCAAAGAGATCCTGGGGACCATGGGCCTCTCTCTCGGTATGAAACTCGAGAACTGGCCGGGCATGCTTGAGCGCTGGAAGCAGAGCCAAGGCGCCTAACCTGACCTTTCACTTAGGACAATAGAACGATGCGACACGGGAATTCGGGCCGTCAATTTGGCCGTAACACCAGTCACCGCCGAGCCATGTTGCGCTCGCTGACGGCAAACTTGATCGCGCACGAGCGAATCGAGACCACCGACGCCAAGGCTAAGGAGCTGCGCCGGGTTGCGGAGCGCGTCATCACCAAGGCTCGTCGCCTAGGTGAGGTTGCGTACACACCGCAAGACAAGTTGAGCCTCGCTGATCGCGCTCGCCGTCAAGCAGCGCAACAGCAGGTTGCTCAATTTCTACAGCGCTTTGCTACCATCACCACCAGCAAGACCGACGTGAAGAAGGTCGATCTGATTGAGAAGGTCTTCCTCGATCTGGCCAAGCGCTATGCGGGTCGACCCGGTGGATACACGCGTATCATCAAGGTTGGCAATCGTCGCGGCGACAACGCTCCCATCTCGATCATCGAACTGGTGGGCCGAGACGAAGCCGAGAAGAAGTAAGCTCGTTTACGAGTTGACGGCTTAGAGGAGCTCAACTTCCGCAAGGGGTTGGGCTCTTGGCTTTTTGTCGACGGCTGAGTGCGAGGAGCTCAACTTCCGCAAGGGGTTGGGCTCTTGGCTTTTTGTCGACGGCCGAGTGCGCCGATAGTGCGCCTATTTCTGCGGCGATTTAGCGCTAGGCGTTTCGTCGCCGAGTTCTTCGTCGCTGAGCTCTTGGTCACCGAGCTCTTGGTCGCCGAGCTCTTGGTCGCCGAGCTCTTGGTCGCCGAGCTCTTGGTCGCCGAGCTCTTGGTCGCTGAGCTCCTCGTCGTTAGCTTCTTCTGGGCTAGGCGCGTCGTGAGCGTCGTTGCTGAGCGTTTCCTCATCGTTTGGAGCGGTAGGAGGCCCAGCTTCGTCCGCCTGCTCGTCGTCCGCTTGCTCGTCGTCCGGGTGTTTGTCACGGACGGGATGTGGCACGCCAAACGCGAGCTTCTTCGAGCCAGAATCGCTGGCTTCGACAAGGCGATCCTTGCGACGTTTCAGACGAAGCGTGAAACCGAGGCTTCGGGCCACCCCAAACAGACTGATCGCCAGCACGAGGGCCGCTAGCCCGTAGCGCGCGAAGCTGGGCCACCCCGCTTTCGGTGCCCGCTTCTGGAGCAAGCTGTTGGCGCGGTCATTTTTGGGGTCGAGCGCGACAGCTTCGTTCAAGAGTCCGAGATCGTAGATCCCGCGCATGGCCAAATCTTCGGCTTCGAGCGCGTAGCGAAGACTCCGGGCTTGCTCTCGCTCTTCGCGGTTGCCGAGGCGTTCAACGCGGCGTAGCGCAAGGAGGCTCTCCGCTCGCGCCGAATCGACGTTCGCGCGTGCATAGGCGAGATAACCCTGGGTCATCTTGTCGCGAGACTCGAACAGCGGATTGTGCAGCAGCACTTCGTCGAAGTGCGTCTTCATGGCTGCCAAATCACCGCGCCCTTGGGCGGCTAGCCCTGCCTCGAACGCCTCTTGGACGGCTGCCTGGCGCAGGCGATCGAACTCGGTGAAGAGTTCTCGCGCGGTGCGTTTCCACGTCCACTCGCGGGGCGTGCGCCGGCCAGTGGTGTCGAGGTACGCGTCGCGGAGTTGCCAGGCCGCGGCTTCTCCCAAGAGGGCGATACCCTGCCTAGCAGCAAGCCGGAGCTGAGCGCGCTCGGTGGCAGCGTAGCTGATCAAGATGGGCCCGGCGTCGCTCTCGCCGACGCGGCCCAAGGCCACCAAAATGGCGGCGAGCGAGTTCGGATCTTCGGTGCGCACCAGCTCGTGCACGATGGACTTGCCGCGAATATCGAGCTGTCTTGTGGCCCAACGTGCGACGTTTTCGGCCGGATGTTTGCGTGCCTCAATCAGAGCGCTCAGCGACTTATCACCGAGGTCATCGAGATGGCGCTGCACCGTGGCCCGCATAAAATCGCCGAAGCGAACGTAAATGCGGATTAGCTCGCGCGCGGCGGGCTCGGTGCCGATGGCTCGCAGCATGCGAGCTACGGCCAAGAGTTCGGCAAGATTCGCGGTCGCTTGAGAAGGATTCTTGAGGTGGAGTACCCGTTCGAGCACGGTGTCTTCGGCTTCGCCGTCTGGGCCCTCGCCGCCGTCTCGAGCGCCACCCTTGCTCTTTCGAACTTCACCGAGACGCCTCGCCATCTCGGGTCGCCCGCCTTGTTCGGCCAGGCGATCGAGCTCGGCCGAGAGCGGTGGCACCCAGTCGACCTTGGCCTCGAGTAGCTGCTTTACGGCTGATTCTTGGAGGTTTGGATCTTTCGAGGCGAGCTCCGTTAAGAGGCGCCGAATGGCAGCGACGGCCTCGGGTCGTGACTTTCCGAGCTCGAGCGAGGGCGGCTCAGGTAGAGGAGAGAGCGGCATGTGAGCCGGGCGAACGGGCGCTTCTGCGCTCACCTCCTTGTCGTCGTCTGCGACTTCGGCGAAGGCAGCTCGGCTGAGCGCGAGACAGCACAGCACTGCAGGAAGCGAGCGGAGAGGGCTCGGGGGTGCCCAACGAGCGCTGCTAGTCAACGATGCGAAAGTCCGCAAATTCCCCCGTGTAGCCGCGCCAACGCGTCTCCACTCGATCGACGCGCGCAGCGGTTGGTCCTTTTTGAGCCCAACCGTAGAGCTCGCGAATGCTCAATTCTTCACCTTCAGCCACAATCTCGACCGACCCATCGGTACGATTCTTTACCCAACCGGAGAGCCCGAGCCGGCGCGCTTCGCGCTGCGCCGAGGCCCGAAAGAAGACTCCCTGAACCCGCCCCCGGATGTGGAGCTGGAGCTGTTTCAGTGCCATGGGTCCCTAGTTACACCGCTTCCGGCCTGTGGTCGAATGAGGGGAGTGGCGGCGAAGAAACAAAGGGCGACCCAGGCGGCCTCCGTGCCAGCTTCCCACACGCAGCGGGAGGTCCTGGTGGCGCGGGCGCTCAAGGAGGTCGCCGGGGCGCTCGGTGCCTCCCTTGAACTCGATGAGCTGCTCGAGCTCGTGCTGCAACGCACGCGTGAACTTGCTGTCGGTGATCGTGCTGCGCTCTTCCTCTTGGATGAACGTCGACAGGAGCTGGTGAGTCGAGTTGAAGGCGCCCCAGGTGGGCGCGTTGTGATTGGGCTCTCGGACGGCCCGCTCGGACAAGTAGCGCGCACGGGTCGCTCACTGCGCCTCGAGGGCAGAGAAGCCTCTGCGGAAAACGAATGGGACGCGGTGCTCGGTGGGTCAACCGAGCAGGCTTTGCTGTTGCCGCTCAAGAACAACCTGAGTCGTACTATCGGCGTGTTTTTGCTGACGCGACTGAAAAAGACGCGGGGCGCGGCGGCGCCCTTTAGCGAAGACGAAGAGGAGATCGTCGATGTTTTTGCGCGTCAGGCCGCGGTGGCGATCGATAATTCTCGCCTCCTGGTGACGCTGATCCGAAAAAACCAGCAGCTCCAACAGGCTCAAGAACAGCTCACGCGCCGGGTGCGCGATCTGGAGCTGTTGTTTGAGCTCGAACGAGGCACCGCCCACGCCCACTCGCACGATGAACTGGCGCGCGTCGTACTCGAGCGGCTCGCGCGCGCCTGTGGTGCGGAGCGCTCTGTGCTCGCGCTCACGCTGCCGGAGAGCTCGCAGGTCACTGAGTTTGTCTTGAAACGCACCCTGCATCGGCGGTCGGGGCGTAGCGAAGAGCAGCTCGAATTTTCGACTGCACTTGTGGTACGCGACGCGAGCTCGCTCGCGCAGGTGCTCCGCACCGGTAGTCCGGTTCAGCTCGATCTCAACCCAAGCAAGACGCCGAGTAATGGGCTCACGCGTCTGGGCGGAGCGCTTGTGCCCGAGGCTTCGATGTTACGGTCGCTCATTGCTGAGCCGCTCGAAGGCGAGCCTGAGCTGCTCGGGGCACTCGGCGTCATCGACAAGCAACAGGGCCCTTTTACAGCCGAAGACCTCGGCCTTTTGCGCTTGGTCGCCGCCAACGTGGGTACTGCCGTGCGCCTCTTCGACGTGAGTCGGGCGCGCGAGCGTCAGGAGCGGCTGAGTGCCATCGGCGGGCTTCTTTCGCAAGTGATTCACGATCTGAAGAGCCCCCTCACCGTCATTAGCGGTAGCGTACAGCTCATGGTGGACGCGAAGACGCGTGCGGAGCGCGAGCGCTATGCCCAAGAGGTGCTCAAACAGTTCGAGGCGCTCGGCGCCATGCAGCGCGAGATCTTGGCCTTTGCGCGAGGCGAGACGCGAGTCTTCGTGCGCAAAGTCTTGCTCGATCAGTTCTTCGCTAGTCTCACGCCGATTCTAGAGCGGGAGCTCGCCAGCAAGAAGGTCGCGCTCCAAGTGGTGTGCGAGCGAAAGTTGGTGGCTCATTTCGACTCGGAGCAAATCACGCGCGTGCTGCAAAACTTGGTGAGAAACGCGGCGGAGGCCCTGATCGGTCGTACCGGCGGTAAGGTCACCATTGTAGCCTCTCGGCGCGATACAGACCTCTTGCTGCGTGTTTCGGACAACGGTCCCGGCGTCGCTCCAGAAATTGCGGCGCGGCTCTTTCAGTCGTTTGTGACTCGAGGCAAACCCGATGGAACCGGCCTCGGCCTCGCCATTGTGCGCCGCATCGTGGAAGAGCACGGCGGCACCATTCAGCTCATCGACTCGGATGTGGGAGCTTGTTTTAGCATTGTCTTGCCCGACTCCTGCAAGGGGCGGGAGGCCGTGAGCGCTTCGTGACTGAGCCGCGCCGTCGTCCACGCTCTCTGGCGCGCCGTATTTTTGTGGCGTTTCTGGTGGTGCTGAGCGCCTTCGCCCTTGTTTCAGGTTTTGCAGTTTGGTCCTTAGGCCGCGCCGCCACTGAAGCTGAGCTCTTGAGGCAAGCTTATTTGCCGTTGTCGCTGGCGGTGCGCAACTTGGTCTTGACTCAAGACACCTGGAACTCGCAGCTCAATCACGTAACGACCACAGAGAACCCAGCCGACAAGCAAGCCTGGTTTGACGCAACTCTTCGCTACGGGCGGCCTCGGGTTTGGCGAGAGGTGGAAGTGGCGCTCGAGCGGGCCTTGGGGAAACGCTCAGAGCAAGATCGCGCGGCGGGCGGCGCGCTCTTCACGGAGCTGCGCCTTTCCCGGGAGCTCATGGCGCCCGACGCGGCGCTGCTCGGGCGCTTGTTCGAAGCGCTCGATCGGGGGGATGCGCCGATGGCCGAGCCGGTGCGCAATGAGCTCGTGGTGCGCGGGCTCCGAGTGCAAAGAGCGCTCACCGGTCTAGAAAAGAAGATCTGGAATCGCGTGGACCAGTTGGTCGAAGAGGCGCGCTCTCGCCAAAAGATCGCGCTCATGCTGCTCGTGGTTTTCGCCTCCCTTTCGCTCAGCGTGGGGCTTGTGATGGCCTTCTATGCGAGACGTGCGCTTGGGCCGGTGCTCGAGATGACGCGCCGCGCCGAGGCTGTGGCCGAGGGCGACCTCTCGCAGCGCCCCCTCATCGCTAGCAACGACGAGGTCGGGCGCCTATCGGAGACCTTCGAGGCGATGGTGCGAGCTATCTCTGAAGGTCGGGAGCGGCTCGTGGCAGCCGAACGCCTGGCGGCGATTGGAAAACTCGCGGCCCACGTTACGCACGAGGTGCGTAATCCGCTCTCGTCCATAGGCCTGAACCTCGATCTGCTCGAAGACGAACTCGAACCAGGCGATAGCGAGGGGCGCGCCCTTTTGGCGGCCATCCGCCGCGAAGTGGCACGGCTCGTTGCGCTCTCCGATCAATATTTGTCTATGGCGCGTCAAACGGCGCCCGAACTCGCGGAGACAGACCTCTCGGAGTTAGTTCGCGCTGCGGTCAGCTTCGTTCGCCCCGAGGTTGAGCGACACGGCGTACGCTTGACGCTCGACGAAGGTAGTCGAGTTCCCTGGGCGTTCGCCGATGCGGGTCAGGTGAGGCAGGTGCTCTACAACTTGATTCAGAATGCCCGCGAAGCGCTTGTCGATCATGGGCAGATCCAAGTTCTGGTTCGTCAAACCGAAGAGGGAGCCCTGGTGAGCGTCGACGACGATGGGCCGGGCGTCTCGGAGGCGGTACTCGGGCGACTCTTCGATCCTTTCTTCACCACCAAAAAACACGGGACGGGCTTGGGTTTGGCGGTAACGCGGCAGATCGTCGAGGCCCACGGTGGGGAGCTGCGCTACGCACCGCGCGCAAGCGGTGGTTCGAGCTTTTCGTTTACGCTGAGGAGCCGCGGTCCGGCCGCCTTGAGTAGTCCTCGGAGCGATGACTTATGAAAGTAGTACTTGCCACAACCAACCGAGGGAAAGTTCGGGAACTCGCGCAGATGCTCGGTAACGAGGTAGAATTGCTCTCGCTCGAAGACGTCATCTCTGGCCCTTACGAGGTCGAAGAGACGGGCCAGACCTTCGAGGAGAATGCGCAGATCAAAGCCATGGCCGCGGTCATGGCGACAGGGCTCCCCGCTTTGGCTGAAGACAGCGGGCTCGTCGTAGATGCGCTCGCAGGGGCGCCGGGCGTGTACTCAGCGCGCTTTGCCGGCCCCGGCGCGAGCGATGACGACAATAATCAACTGCTCATGGAACGTCTGGCGACATTGGCAGATTCCGAACGAAGCGCGCGCTTCGTGTCCGTGTTGTGCTTGGCCGAGCCGACCTCTCTCGTACCGCTCGGCGAAGCGGGCGCTAAGCTACTTGGCTTTGGCCGCGGCGAGGTAGAGGGGCGCATTGTGCAGAAGCCGCGGGGCTCGCTTGGTTTTGGCTACGATCCGCTGTTCGAACCACTGACGACTCCAGGCCGAACCACGGGCGAGATGGGCCTTGAGGAGAAGAACGAGCTCAGTCATCGCGGTCGAGCGGTCACCGCGCTCCGTCCCACCCTGCTCGCATGGCTCAAGGCTGTCTCGCCTTGATGGTCGGTCGAGTCCGCTCGCTTTCAAGCCGCCGGGCCTTCGGCTAGGGTGGGCGGGGAGATGCGTGCGACCGCCTAGAAAAGGGTCCTTTTTGCCTTTGACCACGGCTCGTTAGCCGTGCTAATCCTCGCCCGCCAGTTCAAAACCGTGCAGCAGCACTGGAAATCAGCAGGGTCGTATTCAACCCTTGGCCTCGAGGTCGGCCTTAGCGTGGTTTTTGGCTTGTTTTTGGGTCGTTGGCTCGATGGCAAGTTCGGAACTGGAAACGTCCTCACGATCGTCTGGTTTTTGTTTGGGGTTGCAGCGGCGGCCCGCGCTATCTACCGCGCGCTCCAACGCGCTAACGAAGCAGCCAGGCGAGCCGAAGCCGAAGCCGAGAGTCAGCGAAAATCTTACCTGCATGGAACCGATCGAAAGTCGTGACCCGTCGTTGCGACGCGCCTTTTGGTGCGTCCTCGCGATGGGTTTGGCTGGTGGCACTTTCGGCTTCTTCTCCGTTCGGCCCAACTTCGGCTACGGGGTCTGGGCGGGTTCTGCGATCGTACTGGTAAACCTCGCCATCCTGGCTCGCTCCGTGCAGAAACTGCTCACGGGCGGCGGGGGTCGTTGGGGGGTCGTTGTCGTCCTGAAGTTCGTTGGACTCATTGCCGTCACCTATTTCCTCCTAGGCCTTGTCGCGGTGGATCCCCTCGGTCTCGCGTTAGGTTTTGCCACCTTACCTCTCGGCATCGTCCTCGGTAGCGCCTTCGGCTCTTCCAGAGCGGGCAAAACCAAGGCAAACAGCGCGCCTGCGGTCGACTCGGCCCACGATTCTTCGATGAGCTCTAGTGCCACGGGTTCCTCGTCTGCTTCTCACCCCTCTAGCTAAACCATGCCCGAACATTCCACTTGGCTAAGCCTTCTCCTCGGTATGTTCCAGAAGAACCTGGAGCATAACGCGAACCTCCTCGGACGCTCTTTCGTCGGAGGCGTTGAGCCCAATTGGCAATCGTGGGAGCCCATCGTCGCATCGCTATTTGTGATGCTGATCATCGTGCTCGTTTCGCTCTACGTGCGCGGACAGGTCAGCCACAAGGGCTCGATTTTGCCGGAGTCGAAGCTGACTCTGCGCACCTTTCTCGAGATTTTCCTCGAGTACTTTTACGAAATGGCGCGCAGCGTCATGGATGCCGACCGCGCCAAAAAGTACTTTCCGCTCATCGGGGGCGCGGCCACCTTCATCTTCTTTTCAAACTTACTCGCGCTCGTACCGGGCATGCCCGTGCCGACCAGCAACCTCAACATCACGCTCGGCTGTGCGCTGGTCGTGTTTTTGATGTTCAACCTGTACGGCATCAAAGAGCAGGGCTTCGGCTACTTGAAGCATCTGGCCGGCCCTGTCTGGTACATGGCGCCGCTCATCTTCCCGATTGAGCTGATTTCCATTGTCGTCCGCCCCATCACTCTCGCCGTTCGCTTGATGCTGAATATGGCGGTGGACCACCTCATCCTGTCTATCTTCGTGGGCATGGTGGCGCTCCTCGTTCCTCTGCCTGTGATGTTGCTCGGCGTGCTCGTGCTCATGGTGCAGACCCTGGTCTTCACCCTTCTGACTTGCATCTATATTGGACTCGCGACTGAGCACGAGGCCCACTAATCGAAGCGTTTAGAACTTCCCAAACTGTCCCCCCAAACCATTGATCGAGGCTTTAGAACGGGCTAACGATTGGCCCCCCAAGAAAGACCTCGCCCCCCAGTCCCATCCAGGAGAATCGAGCCAACATGTTCAAGAAGACCCAGGCACTTGCCACCATCGCCCTCACCACTCTGATGACCGAAAGCGCGTTCGCCGCTGAGGACGTTGTCGGGTCGAATGACTTCGACATGAAGGCCATGGCCGCAGTCAGCGCGGGCATCGCCATCGGTCTCGCCGTTTTGGGTGGCGCTACGGGTCAGGGCAAGGCTGCTGCCGCTGCTCTCGAAGGTATCAGCCGCAATCCCGGCGCTGCAGACCGCATTCAGACCCCGATGATCTTGGGCCTCGCCCTGATCGAGTCGCTCGTTCTGTTCGCATTCGTGATCGCGTTCTTGCTCCAGGGCAAGATCTGAGTTCTCACTGTTCTCTACTATCTGTTCGTGCGGGCTTGCCCTGCGCGAACAGGGCGTTCAGTCTTTCGCTCTTGGGCCCGGGCCGTCGGCGTTAGCCTCGAAGCGCTCCTGGGTTCGCTGAGCCGGTGCTCGTTTTTGAGCTGGTGCTCAGTCGAGCCTGAGGCGAATCCAGTGCGACGTAGGCCCAGAAACCCAAGGCGCAGCGCCGTCTCCTTGGGAACGGCAGCGCGCCTTAGGACGAAGCTCGTGATTACTCGCTGGGAAGGCGGGGCGGCGCACCGGGCGAGAGCAACAGGCTGACTTGACCGGCTTGATCTGAAGCTGCAACGGCCGCGCGAACCTGAGCTGAGGGCACCTTACAGGCGCTCACAATGAGGTCAGCTAGGGCGCCAGCCTGCTCGCCGGCCGTGGCATAAGCGTCTTTGTCCTCCGAGCTGGGAGTGACTTGCAGGGTGACGCTCGACGAACTCTTGCCGCTTACGGCGCTAGCTCCACCGCACACGAACTGTTTTGCAAAGGGCAGGACGGTCGCCGACTTCGGTCTGAAGATCAGCGTCCCTTTGGCGCTGAAGCGCGCCTCCGAAGAATCCGAACTCGCGCTAACGTGCTTGGCCGTGATGAGTTTATCGAGGCTCTTTTTACCCTGGGCCGCGAGCGCCGCGACGTCGCTTGAATACGAGGACTCAGCCGCCTTGGCCTCGTCGAGCGTCTTTTGCATCGTCGAAATTTGGGAGGACGACGACTTCAGGTTGGCGCCGCTCGTCTTGAGCGCTTGATCCAGTTCTTGGGTCTTGGAAGCAAGTTCTTCATGTTTGGTCATGAGCAGCGCGTGCGCCTGATTGAGGGGCAGATAGAACGCCGCCACAAATCCTGCGCCCAGGATCGTGACGAGTCCGGCCACGACCCAGCCCGCCCGACTTGGCTTTTTTGCTGGAAGACCCTCATTGAAATCGAATTTCGCCATATCGGTTCCTCTTATCTGCGGGCGCGTCGCCACCCAGTGAAGGTGGACTTGCCCTGGGCAGTACCGCCGGGGGCTATCCTTTCCTAATTTCGGGCCCGTTGGAATCGTCAGCGCGCACATTTGAGAGAGAGCCGGCACTTCATGAACCCAATCGCCTGTCCCAGCCTGAGAAATCGAACCGACCGCTTACGACAGCAGCGATCCATTATTGTGTTAGCAGAAAGTTGTCGCACTTGAGCCGCAGGCGCGCCAAGATCTGCTTGCCGGAACGGGCCACTCAGGGAAACCTGGTCAAGCTATGAGCCAGTTCGAAGTCGATCCCGACCAAGAGTTTCATGTGCTTCTAAACGGCCAGACGGTGGCCCTATCCCTCGATGCGTTGGCGGAGGCCTACGAGGGGGACGTCATCACCGAGTCTACGCTGATCTTCCAGCCGCAATTTCCGCAGTGGCTTCCACTCGCGAGCGTGCTTGCAGAACTGGATTCGCCTGGGACTGCAGCTTCCATGGCTCCTCTCATGCCCGATACCTTTCAGGTTTTGATCGAGGGGCAAGAGTCGAAGCAGATGAACTATCACAGCCTGCGCGACGCGGTGCGTCTCGGCGTCATTCCGCTGAGTGCTCGCGTTTGGCGCCCCGGCTTCCCCGCTTGGGCTGAGGCGGCTCAAATTCTTGGAGCCGATGCCGTGGCTCCGCAAGCGGTCGAGGCTCCCGCGCCAGTAGGGTATGGCACGTCTCGTCCGCCGGCTCGCACGGGTGGTCCTTCAGTGGCTCCCAGCGCCGCGTCGAACTCAGGTCGTCCCGCACCTCGGTCGGATGGTCCTACCGGTTCGTTAGCAGCACCGGCCCCTCCTTCAGGTCGTCCCGCGCCTCGGGTGGATGGTCCTTCACGGGCTCCTACCATGCCTGGTCCTTTCACGGCCCCGCCGTCGATGGCCCCGTCTTCAATGGCTCCGCAGCAGGATTACGCTGCTGCAGCCGCTTATTCGAACGCGCCCGTTTCGGGTCGCCCTGCTCCTCGCACAGATGGTCCCTCGCGTGCGCCAGAGGCTGCTCCTTTCTCGTCGCGCGCGCCTGCTGGGTTCGAAGCACCTATTCCTTCGGGATATGCGTCGGCGCCCCAGGCGAGCTTGGCTCCCGTCGCGCTCGGCTCTTTGTCCGCTTCCCAGGACGACGAGATGTTCAAGCCGGCGAAGCGCAATCCCTGGCCCGTTCGCGGTCTGGGCTTACTCGCGGCAGCCGTCGCGATCTTTGCTCTCTATCGCAATGGTATCGGGAGTGAAGCTCTCGGTTCGAGCGCGGCAGCTCAAGCCAGTGGAGACGTGACGACCCCGCAGGGCATGAACTCGTGGCTCAATAGCGTCGACAGCAAGCACGGCCTAACCAGCAGCACTTCGCCCGCCCAGGTGAAGGGTTCACCCGCGCTAGCCGCGCCGGCTTCAGAATCGACCAGTTCAGGGAAGCTGAAGCTGGCAGAACTGCCGAAAGAAGACGCATCGAGCGCAGCTCCTAAACCTTCCACCGCTTTTGGCGATCTCTTGAACAAGAAAGAGAGCAAGGCGGCTCCTGCGCCTAAGGCCAAGGCTGGAAAAGCCGTGAGCAGCGCGCCGCGTCCGGCCAAGAAGGCCGCCAAGGCCGGCGGTCATGCCAGCGACGCTTACGATCCGATGAACGGCACGCTCTAAAACGAGCTAGTGTCAGAGGATTGTGAGGTCCTCAATGAACGAACGCGCGGCCCGAGGCCGCGCGTTTCGTCGTTTTATGCAGCAAGAAAACTCGTGGGGCTCGGCCTTCAGTCGAGCTCTTTGAGGGCAGCCTTATCTTTGCCGGCCTTCTTGAGCTTCGAGAGCGCCTCGTCGATGTGACTTCGCGTCTCTTGAATGGTCTTTTCACTCGTTTCGAGGCGTTGGGTCGCGGCCGTATGCGGGCCCTCGAGCTTCGAGCCGGCCTCTTCAATGAGTTTCTTTTCGTCAGCGTAAGACTTCTTGGCGTCAGCGCTCGCCTTTTCAGGAAGGGGCTCTTGGTCGAGCTCTTTCTTGCGCCTCTTGAGGGTCCTCTCCACCTTGCCGCGTTCGGCTTCGAGCTCGGCTAGGCGCGCGTGGCGTTCGGGTAGCGAGGTTCTCACCAAGTAGACGGCTACTGCGATCTCGGCGGCCTGCTTCTTGAGAGTCTCTTGGTCGGCCTTGGAGAGCTCAGAGCCTTTCTGCGTGATGAGACGCTGGGCGCTCGAGGCTCCTTCGAGGCGCTCCTCGGCATGCGTCTCACGGCCCTTGTCGAGCCCGCGACTCACGGCTCCATAATATTCGCCTTCGCACTTGTTCTTCTTGGTCTCATAATCAACCGCGCCTCCGGCGCGCTTGACGAGCTCGGGCTTCACGTCGTCAAAGTAGCTGTCGCCCTGGCTCTCTTCTCGCAAAAAATCGGCATAATAGCCGCTTTCTCCGTCTTCTTCGGCGGCCTCGTACACCTCTAAAAGGAAGGGCCAGGCTGGCTCTTTGTAGGCCTTGGGGTAGTCGGGGAAGCCCGTCGCGAGGGCCTCTGCGCGCGCTATGGTCTTGGCGTAGTCGTCGAGGGCCGTCTGCAGTTGCTCGGGATACTCCTCGGCGAAAGCAGGGTGCTCCCCTGCCGGCGATTGGATCGGAGTCGGGCCTTCTTTGGTGGCGCATCCGCTCAAAACCAGAGCGATTATGCTGACATTAAATAGGTTCCGCATTTGGGGTTCGTTCTGGCAAGGCCTCGCTCCCGAGACAAGCAAAACCGAACTAACTCGAATCGTGCACGGCGAGTTGTGGGTCGAGCGGAAACTCGATGCTGCCGCTTTGCACGCGCACGAGCGTCTCCGAGCCGAGCGGCTTCACGAGCAGGGCCCCATCGGGAGCGATTCCAGCGCCGTGGGCTATGCCGCCGCCGGTTCGCAGCAATGCGCCGTGCAAGAGGTCGTGTTTCAAGAGGTCGGGCAAGCAGCGTTCGAAACCGCCCTGCACGAGCGCTCGCGTTCGATTTTCGAGAGCTTGTAGCGTGTCGACGAGGAGGGCTTCTTTTCTGAGGTCAACTTCATCCGGCACGGTAGCCTCGTGTGCTTTCGCTTCAGGCCGCGTCGATGCAGGTCCAGGTGACGCAGGGCCGGTTGAAGCAGGTTCAGGTGACGCCGGTCCAGCCGATTCACGTATAGCCAAGCGTAGCGAGGTGCGGCGCTGGCTCTCTGGACCAAAATCGAGCGTGTTGACGTTCAAGCCTATGCCAATCGCGAGCGGAAATTCACCCGCTTTTGGCCTGCCTTCTACCAAGATACCAGCCAGTTTCTTGCCGTTCACATAGATATCATTGGGCCATTTGATGCCCCAAGAAAGAGTGGCAGGCAGTCTAGTTTCAAGCGCATCGGCTAGCGCGAGCCCGACGATCAGCGTGTAGCTCGGGAGCGCCCATTGGGCCGCGGGCAGACGCAAGACGACGCTGAAGGTGAGATTCTCGCCGGGTTCAGATTGCCACGCCGCGCCCTGTCGCCCTCGCCCCTGAGTTTGTTCGCGGGCCACGAACACTCCGCCCGTCTTCATGCCTTCGGCCAGCGCTTCGAGAGCGCGGTCGTTCGTCGAAGAGGTGCTCTCGAACAGACGCAACGGGCGGCCCCAAGTCACGCCGCGCTCCGCGCGAAGTTGGTCAAAGAGAACCCGATCCAAGCACTCAGTCACGAACCGACTTTACCTTTTTTGGAGGCACTCCGTCGCGTCCCCCATTTTGCCCGCGAGGTCCGGGGCAATCTCCGCGTTTTCCGCCATTTCGCGCGCCACGCGAGGCGAACCCAGCGCTTCCCCAATTTCGCGCACCACGCGCGTTGGTTCACCCCGGGGGAGCGGGAGGCGCGCCTTCAGTGATAGGCCGAAGCTCGAGGCTAATGTCCGCGGAAGGAGCCGAGTGAGTCAGCGCACCCACGCTCAAAATATCGATACCGAGCGCGGCGAGCTCCGAAACTCGTTCGAGCGTTACGCCACCAGAAACCTCGAGCAAGGCTTGCCTGGCGTTTCGCGCGACAGCCGCTTTGAGCGTCGTAAGCTCAAAGTTATCGAGCATGATGATATCGGCTTGGGCGAGCAGCGCCTCTTCTAACTCTTGTAGATTCGTGACCTCGATCTCGATGCGGCTCGTGTGGGGCGCGTGTTGGCGGGCGCGCCGAATGGCTTCGCCGATGCTGCCGACGGCCGCGATATGGTTGTCTTTGATGAGCACAGCCGAGCCCAGGTTGTCTCGATGATTGTGGCCGCCACCGTCGCGAACGGCTTTGCGCTCGAGTGCGCGCAGCCCCGGCGTCGTCTTTCTGGTATCGACGATACGGCAGCGATGGTCGGCCAAGGTCACGAAGCGACGCGTGAGGGTAGCAATGCCGCACATGCGTTGAATAAAGTTGAGCGCAGTGCGCTCGGCCGCCAAAAGTTCACGCGCGGGGCCGTCTACCTGGTAGAGGTGCGTACCGGCCGGCACCAGCGTGCCATCGGCTACGAGCTCCACCGTGCGCGAGCCGGGGCTCACCATCGAGAACACACGCGCAAAAACACTTCCACCCGAGACTACGAGCTCACTCTTGGCGATGGCCGTTGCCGTAGCCCAAGCGTCGAGGGGGATGAGCGCGTCACTCGTGAGATCGCCGCCGGCGAGATCTTCTTCGAGGGCGCGTCGTACGATGGGATCTAAAAGTTCAGGAATGTTCACGGTCAGCTCTCTGGGACTCGCCTTTAGCGCACGGGAAATCCGCCGAAAAGCGCAGCCGAATATAGGTTACAAAGCGCGTGAAAGAACACGCTCGCACCGATGCCGCCCGTGCGAGCGCGCAGCGCGCCGAAAGCGAGCGAGGGAAAGAACACCGCTAGGCGCGCCGGGTGCGGGAAAGTCGCAAAATGGCCGAGCGCGAAGAGTGCGCTCGAAAGAGCGATCGCGCGCCAGGGTCGGCTTGGATTTTTCTCGGCCAGAGAGCGCGTGAGCTCGGTCTGAAAATAGCCTCGAAAGAAGGCCTCTTCCGGGAGCGCGACCGTGAGCAGATGGCCGAGCACGAGGTCGACCCAGCCGAAAGGGCGCCCCGCGTTCAAGACGTGCTTCATGCGCACAAACGAGAAGGGATCTTGAACGTCGTGCCAGAGGCGAAAGCCCAAAAAGAAGAGCGGAAAGACTAAGAGAGCACAGAGCATGGCGACGCCCAGCGCCGTGAGCGTCTCGCGCAGCATACGCCGCACATCGAGTGGAGTGTCGGCCATGAGCCCCCCGAGCGAGAGGCCATACTCGGCTGGTGCTAGAGGCGCCCGTGTCGACCGCGCGTTCAGTTCGAGAGGAGCGTGCGGTTGGGCTGAGCGGCGCAAGCAGAGCCAATAGGTCGCACCCAAAAAAAGTAGGCCGACGACAGCGGCGCTGTGGGACTCAGGCACGACATAACTTGCCGCGATACTGAGTCCTGTGACGGCGGCCGCGAGCAAGAAGGGGCGCGTTGGGCCGACCATGAAGCCCGGCTACCCTTTCGAGTTGCCTCGACTCTGTCAAATCCACCCGGGGTCGCTTCGAGCGGGAGCGCGTTCATTGCTGAGGATCTTTGGGAAAAGTCCGTTAAAGCAACAATATTGCGAAGGAGTTGGATTCGAGACGGGTCGCAGGTCCTATTTTGAGGAAACCTAGCTTCGACTTCGTGAGCGGAGCGTCCTCGGGTTTTGGAATTTCGTTTTTGTTGTAATGTCGCCCCCCGCAACACTGGAGGCAATAATGCAGGATTTCGACGAAGGTAACTTCAAGTCCGGAGGAAAAGGTAAAGTTGTAGCGATTATTGCGCTCGTAGCCGCGTTAGGGGGCGGAGCCGCACTCTGGATGGCTTCCAGTGGTCCTGCAGAAGCGGAGATGACCGTCGAGCAGGCCGCTCAGACGATGAAGAACATCTTCGTACAACCGAAGGAGGCCCAAATCGCCGAATGGCGAAAGTGGGCCGCGACTCCCGGCGACAAGGCCGGAATGAGCGAAATCAAACAAGAAGCTATCAAGCAGCTCGCTTGGGCCAAAGATCCGGAAGGGGTGAAGCTGTGCATCGACGTGCTCAAGTCACCCGATCCGAAGCTTCAGGGCATGGCCGCGACGGCGCTGGCTCATTACGGCACTCCCCTGGCTGATGCCGCTAAACCGGCGCTCGTGGAAGCGCTGAAGACGGCCGGTGAAGGCTCGAAGCCGCAGATTGCCTGGGCCCTGGTGATGCTAGGAGAGTCCTCTGTTTTTGAGCCGATTTTGCAGCTCTATCGCGTCGGACACCTCGCCACCGTGCAGAGGCTAGGTGGGGGACTCGCGTTTGATCCGAACAAGATCATCGCGCTCATTCCACTAGAACGCGTGGCCAGTCTCTCTAAAGACGAGAGCCCGGCGGTGCGTCAGCTCGTGGCTACGGTGCTGAGCCGTAACGCCGATGCGAAATGGACGGACACGCTCATTCAACTCCTCGGCGACTCAGACCAAGAGGTAGCTCGTCAGGCAGCGCCTGGTCTCGGTATGATCGGCGACCAGAAGGCACGCGACCCCCTGATCGCCAAGCTGAAGGATGCAGACAAAGACTCACGCGCCAAGTACCTCGATGCCATTCGCAATGGCTCGGGTGGGCAAGGTCTAGTTCTGGCTCTCTATGCTTTCACTAACGAAAGCAACGTCGAGACCAAATGGTTCCGCCGCAAGGAAATCCTCGGTCTCATCGACCAGCTCAACGACCCTCGAGCCGCCGATGCGCTCTACGAGTACTTGCAGACCGAGCAAGACATCCATTGGCGTTACCGCGTCGCGCGCGCCATGGCCCAGGTCGGCGACCCCCGCTCGGTTCCCGAGCTCGGTAAGCGCCTTCGCATGGACCCAGCCAAGGTCTACTCAGATGAGTACGACTGGGAGATGGAACTCAAGCGCGACGACAAAGAGCGCGTGGAAGCGGCGCGCATGATCGCCGACGTGGTTCGTTTGCACCCGGACAAGGCCGAGCAATTTAGGAACCAATCCGAAGAAGCCATCATCTTCTGGATGCACGAGATGCCCTCGCCTCATGCCAACGCGCTGCGCGCCTTGGCCGCGATGGGCTCCACCAAAGACGTCGAGTCGCTCCGTAAGTGGGCCAACCCCGACGTGCCGCTGCCCAAAGAGGGGCAGCAGCCGCCCATGCCTGAAGAGTTCGTGATCGCACAAAGCGCGCTCCGCTACGTTGGCATGTTGAAAGACCAGCCTTCCTGGAACGTGCTGATTGAGGCGCTCAAGAAGCGCCCCGAGAAGCTGCGCATCGACAACGAGGGTATGTACCAAGGCGGCCTGGCCATCCTCGGTATGTCGCTCAACGCGCTCGGCAAAGGGGCCTCGGATGGCCTCAGCGAGTGGGGCGATAAGAAGGGCTTCGAGCCTTTGCTCAAGTACGCGACTGAAGTCAACGAAAACGAGAATGGGCGCTTCGCGGCTTGTTCGGCGCTCTCGTGGACGGCAGACGTAGATGGTCTGCTCAAGGTGGCCGAGAAGATCGGAGAGTACTCGAAGCAGAATCCGGAAGACGGGGCGCGCCGCAAGTGCTTGCTCGAGACCTTGGTGCAAAAGCCCGTGCCCGGCACGGCACCTGCGCTGCTCGCGCTCTTGACCGAAGACACCGCTCTCGACACGCGACCCAACGTGGCGCGCGCCATTGCTAAGAGCGGTATCGATCCAGACACGGAAGCCAAGCTCTTCGAACTCGCGAAGAACGAGAACCTGATGGCTCCGGCTGTGTTGGCCTTGATTTTGGGCGGTTCACCCCAGAGCGCGGCGCGCGCGGTCGCGATGTACGCAGACAAAGGCAAGGTCGCGGTCGAAGAGCTGCAAGACCTGTGGGCCCGTAGCTTCGGCTTCTGGTCTACGGCCGATCTCGAGAGCGGGCTGCTCTTCAAGTACGTGGAGAACGCCATCGAGATGAGCCACGTCACCATCAACGCGACCCCCCAAGAATGGGCCACCGGGCTCCTCGAGCGTGAGTTTGAGAAACTGACGTTCGACAACGGCCCGCACTCCTTCACTCGCGTCATCCTGCGCAACATGCTTTCGCAAATGGGCAAGGGTTCAGACCCAGCCAAGGCCCAAGGCGCTATCAAGACGCTCAAGTTCCTCAAGGAACAAGGCGTGCTTATGGCACTCCGCGACGTCGGTGGTGACGCCGGCAAGGCCGCCGAAGAAGCGGTATTCGAGATCATCAACCCCAAGATCTTGATGGGTGTGAAGGCGCCCGAACCCGAAGAGGCCAAGAAGTAGGGGAGAGAGGGCACTCTTTGAGCTCCCAGAGGGTTCACGTACGCGAGGTGGGGCAGAAGCTCTGCCTCGTTTTCGTTTTGAAGATAGCGACACCTGCGATCGCTTCGTTGCTGCTCGCCCTTTTATTGGGGGGGTGCGCGAGCGCGCCGACTTCTGCGAAGGACGCGCGCCCCACAGGCGTGAGCGCCGCTTCGCCCTCAGCCGCGCCGGCGGGTCAACCTACTTGGGTCGCACTCGCTCCTGGCTTCGGGGCGTCGGAGCTGTGTAGGAACGCTATCGACGACAACAACAATCAGCTCATCGACGAGGGCTGCAACGAGGCTCAAGGCGATATATTTGTCGCACTCGCTTGGAATGAGCCTCGAGCGAAACTCGACCTGCTCGTGCTCGACCCCGGGGGAGATCTCGCTCCGGTCGGGCGAAGTAGTTTGCTTGGCTTAGTGCGTTCGCGAGATTGTCCGGGCTCGGATCGAGAGTGCGAAGGCGTGAACTACGAAAGCGTCGTGCTAGAGGGGGAAGAGCCCCTCTCTGGCACGTTGACGGTGCGGGTGCGCTATGAGGGCTCGGAGCCAGCGTCGGACGTGGTCCGAGCCCAACTCGGGGTTCGCGTTTCGGGAAGGAGCCAGGCCTTCGCCTTGTCTTTTTCTCGAGTTGGCACTGAGCTCGTTCTCTCTTTTGATTTGGAGCCGAAACCGTGAGCGACGAGCAAGAAACCCGTCTTGGACAGGTCGTCGGAGATCTCGACCGACCCCGAGGAGCGGACGGTGCGTTCAGCATTACCGTGCCAGCCGCTTGGCTTGAGCAGGGCTCGAAGCTCTTGGTTCGTATACCGAAGAAGCTGGTATGTGCGGCATGTGAGGGCGGGGGGTGCGATATCTGTGGCCGCTCAGGTGCCTTGGTGCTGAGCGATGTGCCCGAGGATGAACGCGTCCTCGATGTCACGTTGCCGGGCTTCGAGGTTGCCCAAGAGATGACCCTACGCATCCCGAGGCGCGCCATGCCTTCTCCTCGGCCCGATGAACCGCCCGGTCACCTCTTCCTACGGATTGTGCCAGGGGCTTCAGCGAGCCCCTGCGTGGCTCTCGAGCGATCCGACTCAGCCGCTGGGCGGGCCCACCTCGATCGCTCCCTCGTCACGCGCAGCACCCTGATGGCGGTTGGCTTGGTAGGACTCTTTCTACTTATGCTCCGCCTCTCGGGGTGGATGTAGGTTTCGCCCGAGGCGGTTCAATCTTTTTCCATCATCGCCCTAGCCTGATAGGATTGGCGGCGATGAATCCCTGGATGATGGCGGCGATCGGGTGCAGCCTCATTGGCCTATTTTTGTGGACGTCGCGTCGGCGCTGGGCGCTCTTGGAAGTCGGTGCGCCGACCTGGGAGAGCCGATTCGACCGGCTGCCCGAGCGCCTCGAGGCCGTTTGGACGTTCGCCTTCTGGCAAAAGAAGATGCGTTACTACCTCCTAGCGGGGCTCGCGCATCAGCTCATTTTTCTCGGCTTCGGCGTGCTCTTGTTGCGCACCTTGGTCCTTTGGGGACGCGGCTTTGATCCGAGCTTCAACCTGTGGCTACTCGCTCCCGGTACCGTGCTTGGAACGGCCTATGGGCTGGCCAAAGATATCTTCGCGCTGCTCGTGATCTTTGGCGCGCTTACGTTCGTCTATTTGCGAGTCGTGCGGCGCGAGAAGCGCATGACGCTGTCGGGCGAAGGTCTCGTGATTTTGGGCATCATCGTCACCATGATGGTGAGCGACTTGTTCTACGACGGCGCTTCCTTGGTGATGAACTCACGCTATGCCGAGTTTTGCGGAAGCTCAGCGAGCACGGACGCTTGTTTGCGCGTGCAAAAGTTCATCGCCCCACTCGACCCTGCGCACTTGAACGTGCCGCTCAGCTTCTCTCTGCTCGAGCCGGGTGGAACCTTGGTTGCGTTGCTACTCAACGGGGCAGGGTTAACATTCTTGACGGTGCTGGGGACGCTCGGATTTTGGACCCACTCGACGCTGGTGCTCGTTTTCTTGAATATTCTGCCTTATTCGAAGCACTTTCACATTATCACGGCCATCCCGAACGTCTTTTTGGGAGACCTAACCCCGAAGGGGCGTCTCCGCCCCCTCGCCAAAAATACCGAGGAGCTGATGGGCCTCGTGGAGAAGGCCTCCGAGAACGAAGACATGGGCGTAGCCCGCATCGGCTACGGGCGAATCGAGCACTTCTCGTGGAAGGACATGGTCGACTTCTACACCTGCACGGAGTGCGGGCGTTGCAGCGACAATTGTCCAGCGTTTATCACTGGCAAGAAGCTATCTCCTAAACAGCTCACATTAGACCTGAGAGATCATCTTTACTCGCTGCAAGACGAGGTCGCCAAAGGAGCGCGCCCGACGCGTGGGCTCGTAAGCCCCACTTCGGCCGAGACTCCCACTGAAGCTCCGGCTGAAGGAGCCGTTGCCCAAGCCGCGCCCGGCTTGCTCGCGCTCGTCACGAAAGATCTAGTGCCTGAGCCGATCGATCCCGACGTATTGTGGGCCTGCACCACTTGTCGAGCGTGTGAGGAACAGTGTCCGGTCAACATCACCTACGTCGACAAAATCGTGCAAATGCGCCGGAATTTAGTCACCATCAAAGGTGATTTTCCGGCCCAGCTCGCCAAGCCCTTTGAGGGGATGGAGACCAACGGCAACCCGTGGAATCTATCGCGCCTCGACCGCTCCAAATGGACGGAGGGGCTCGATGTTCCGCGCGCTGAGGACAATCCCTCGGCCAAGGTGCTCTACTGGGTGGGTTGTGCTGCAAGCTACGACGACCGCGCCAAGCGCACGGCTCGCGCTACGGCCGAGTTATTGAAGGCAGCCGGCGTCGATTTCGCGATCCTAGCCGAAGAAGAGAGCTGCACGGGTGATCCCGCACGGCGCGCAGGGAACGAATACGTTTTCTCGCAACTGGCCGAGCAGAACGCTGAAACGCTCAACAAGTACAAGGAGCAGGGCGGTGTTCAGCAAATCCTCACGACCTGCCCGCATTGTTTCAATACCCTGAAGAACGAGTACCCCGACTTTGGCGCAAAGTTCGAGGTCCTTCACCATTCGGAGTTTCTCTTGGGGCTGCTCATCGAGGGGAAGCTGAAGCCCGTCCAAGAAGTGAAGGGCCAGGTCGCCTTTCACGACTCGTGTTATCTCGGGCGTTACAACGGGATCTACGATCCGCCGCGCGAAGTCTTGAAGCGCATCGGGGTCGAGGTGCTGGAGGCGCCCGAGGCCAATCGCCAGAAGGGCCTCTGTTGCGGGGCGGGCGGGGCGCAAATGTGGATGGAAGAGCAAAACCAAGATCGCGTGAACGTCAAACGCACCAAGCAACTGCTCAGCTCGGGCGCGACCACCATCGCGGCTGGCTGCCCGTTTTGTATGACTATGCTGACCGATGGCATCAAGGCCGAGTCGAAAGAAGAACAGGTGCAGATGCTCGACATCGTGGAGCTGCTGGCAAAGGCGTGCCTGCCGAAAAGCGCCTAACGCGCTCTCTTTGAGAGTAGAACCCCGCTGGCTCGTAAGACTCGCTCGCCAGCGCCGTTCGTGACCGAAGGCGTCCAGCTCTGACGCTCAGTGATGCAAGGGCGAATCTTCGTTTGCGTTTGAGATATCGCCGAGGGGAGGTAAGCGCTCGAGGAGTTCGGTCGCTACGAGACGCAGCACTGGATTGACCGTGGTGGTGCGTTCGACCACGAGCAAATCCTCGCGCAAGAGCGTCGACACGAGGGGTAGAGCGAGTGCGTGGGGCACGCGGGGATTTTGCACGATCGAGTGGCGCACCCGGGGACGCACTATCCAACGGGCCGAGGCCACTAGGGGTTCGAAGGCGCCCCCGCGGCGCGAGCGATTCGTCGCGATGCTGAGTACGTCGACCTCGGTGAGCCCGGGGCACCGCAAGAGTTGTTCGAGGACGAGCGTGTCCGGATCGAGCAGCAGCTTTTCGATCTGCAGGCGAGTGGGCCGGCGTGCCATGCTGCGACGCTCACCGAGCGAGAGGTCGCGCTCGGCGTAACGCGGAATGGGGAGCTCGAGCTCCGGGTCGTCGACCTCTGGTCCTACGCGCACCAGCCGATCCAGGCCGAGCCAGGCGTGGGTTCGCGCCAATTCTCGGAGCTCGTCGAGCAACGGAGAATTGTGCCGCGTGGCCAAGAACACAGCCGCGGCGACGATGGCCTCTCGAGCTTTGGGTGCGCCGGTCAGCGCCTCGGTGCATAGCTCATCGAGGGCTTCGGCCAGGCGCTCGCTGCCCAGGCGTGTAGTGAAATCGCCCAGCCAACCGAGGCGGAAACCAAATTCGGGCAGCGCCGTCAATTTGAGGGCGAGCTCGGCTACGGGGGGCACGCTCGGCCTCGGGGGCGGCGCCTCGCTCATAACTTCGCTATAGCAGCGGACGAGTGAGACCTGAAGGCAACAGAGTAGGAGCTCGTTTCGTCCCGACTAGGCCGGGCCCTCCGGCCTTGCCCGTGGAGCCGAGCCCCGGCGTGACGGTGGTTTCACTGGGGCGCGTGGAGCAGGCCCGCATGCGCGTGCCCGAGCTGCTCTTCAGTTTGACTTTGCTGCTCGGCGCGCTGCTGCTCGGCACCTTCATCGCGCGCTCGGGGCTGGGTCGTGACCGCATTTTCGCCTGGGCCCTCCTGGGTGCAGCGCTAGCGTTCCTGATCGGTTGGTCCGTCGTCTCAGTTCGCCGTTATAAGAGCTTTTCCAGCGTCGTGGCGCGTACGGTGGGGCGAGTCGATGAACGGGCGGCAGCCCGCCTTCTCGACGCAGATGCGCTAGGGCGTCAGCTCGAACGCTCACCCGAGCTCGGCTCCGAGGAACTGGCTCGATTGCATTATGAGCGCGTCGTGGAAGCTCTACCGATTGCGGCGATCGTCGAGCGGCTCGAGGCCGGTGCCCGTCGCCTCTTAGGCGTGAGCTTTGCGCTCCTTTTGCTGGTGGGAGCTATGCTTTTGGTTCGCACCTGGCCGACGCTCGAAGGTCTAGATTTGTTGCTCGGCGCCAAGCGGGAAGCTCCGTTCACGCTCCCCTACGTGAGAACAACCACCGTCACCGCCGTGCCACCAGCTTACTTAGGCGGCAGTCGTAAATCGCTAACACTTTGGGGCGATAGCGCCACCTTGCCACAAGGTAGCGTGGTGCGCGTCGAGGCTAAGCTGAATCTGGCCGGACGCGAGCTCGTCCTGACCGATGGTGAGCGCGAGACGCGCTTCGAGTCGGATGGTCAAGGTAGCTTTGTGGCCGAACTCAGCCTGCCGGAGACGCTCGTGCTGCGTATCGCGGCGCGCTTCGGCGAGCGCTACATCCTCGATCCTTTCGACTACACGCTTCTGGCTGAGGTCGATCAACCGCCGGTAGTCGAGCTCGCTCGGGCTCCGACTACGTTGCCCATCTCTGAGATGGGCCGGTTAGCGCTCGATTACGAGGTGAAAGACGACCACGGCATTTCTGAGGTCTTGCTGGTGGTAGAGAGCGGCAGGCGGGAGGAGCGCAAGGAGCTGGCTCGCCCCGCCAAAGACAGCCTGGAGCATCAGGGGGTCGCCACGCTGAGCCAGGAGCATCCGCTGATTCGAGGCGCCTTTCTGCCGGTGCGCGTACGCATCGAGGCTCGCGATGAAAATGTTTCGAGCGGGGTCATGTGGAGCCGAAGCCAAGAGATAACTCTCCTGCCCAGGCCGCTCGGACAAGCCTTGGCGGAGCGTTATGCAGCACTGAGAGGCTTCCGTGAGCGTCTGGTCGAATACTACGACGAAGAGCGCAAGGTTCGCCTCGGTGAGGCAGGGCTGCGAGCGGACAGGCTCGATCAGCTCAGCGAGGAGCTCAAACAGGCTCTCGCCAAGCTCGAGCAAAAACTGCGAGACCTGCCGGACAAATCGGAGGGCGCACTGACGTTTCTCGGGGCTGAGGTCGAGGCGCTCGGTCGAAGGGGAGTAGGCCGCCTGGAACCGGAGCACGCCGTTTTGGCCGTAGATGCGCTTTTGGCGGAGCGAAGCAGCACAGACGCGAAGCGCCTCGCCGAAGATCTGGCCTCGGCCGTAGACGAAATTGCCGTGCGGGCGAAGGTTTTCGCAAGTGAAACCAAAGATGGCACCGTACAGCGCGAGCTCTCCGACCTGATCGTGCTGGCGCGAGGTGGGGCTAAAATGCTCGATTCACTCGGCGTTTTGGGTCGAGATCTGGCGGGCGTGGCCGACGCGGATTTCGGGAGGATGGAGGCGAGCTTGGCCGAGGGTGCGCTCGACCGCGTCGAGCGCGTTGCTTTGCACCTCGCCGCGCGTCTGCGCCGAGGGCGATCGAGCTTTGGAGCACGGGGTGAAGCGTCACAGGGTTCGGGTCGAGGGGGCGTCGAGAGCGGCGCTCCGAGCGATGGTGCGAGTGGCGCCGACGGACCCGTTTCGGATGCGCCCTCCGAGTTTCGCAATCTGGAGAAGGCCGCCGATAAATTGGCACAGGAGCACGCGAACCAGCTTAGCTCGCTGGAGCGCCTCCTCGACGAGGCTCGCCGAGCGGCCCATCGCGATTCAGCGTCGCCTGAGGATCGAAACCAGACCGCCGAGAATTTGCGTGAGGCTCTGTCTGGCTTGCCCGAGGTTGGAGCTGTTCCGGGTAGTGCGCGTTCGGAGGCGGCTATGGGCCGCGCTCAGGGCGACTCGATGGCGGATGCCCTAGAAGCGGGGGATGCCGAAAGGGCGCTGGAGCGAGGGCGCGCCGCGCTCGGGGCGGTGGAGCGCTCGGGGCGTTTGGCTGAGCAAGCCGGCTCGAGCGTCAGTTCAGAGGACTTGAGCACTGCGCGTCGCGGCTTAGAGGGAGCCCTCGCCGCCGCGGAGAAGATGCGCGAGGAGGGGCGCCGGAAAGCCCAGGGCTCGTCTGAAAAACTACAGGGACGAGCCAGCCAAGAGCGTCGCTTGGCCGATCAGACTCGCGAGCTTTATGAGCGAGGTGGGAGCGGTAGCGCGCGCTTGCCAGACAAAAGCCAGGCGGCCCTCAGGCGCGCGGAGCAATGGATGCGGAAAGGTGCTGAGGCGCTAGAGCAAGGCGACGCAAAGACGGGCCACGAGCTCTTAGAACAGGCCCAGGCCGAGCTCGAACTCGCGGTGCCTTCGGCGGAAAGCAGAAAGCCTGGACAAGAATCTTCTGCAGCGGCCGAGCCCGAATCGTCCGACGGCGAGGAAGGCGACGAGTACGCCAAGGACGGGCACGTTCCCGATGCTGAGGCCGGACTCGGTCGAGACTTCCGCGAGCGGGTCCAATCGGGCCTCAGGGACAAGCAAGGTCGCATGGGGCCTGCTGTGCGACGCTATTTGGAGCGCCTGCAATGACAGGTAGGCGATTTTTAGGGGCGCTTCTAGTCCGCAGCTTGTTGGCCGGCCTCGGGCTCACGAGCAGTCTGCTCGCGAACAGTGTCCTCCTCGGTTGCGACACGCTCAATGCGCCGGGCCTTCCGAAAGTCACGCGTCGAGCCAAGGCCCAAGGGGCAGCTCGCGACCTCACGCTAGCTCGGGCCGATCAGGCGATCACCACGCTCGACCTCGACCTAGCCGAAGGACTGATGGAAAAGCGGCAAGGCGCCGACGCTAATCAGCTTCGCGCCCGCATCGCGATCTACCGAGGAGATTGTGAGGGCGCGAGCGCGCGCCTCAGCACTGGGCAATCGGCCTCGGCCAAGGGCACGCGAGAACTCCGAGAATACGCGGATAGATGTGCCGGTGGCACGGTGGGCGGGCATGTCGTTGACGATAGCTCGCGCGGCGTTTGGATTCGCTTTCAAGACCGGGCTGATCAAGTGCTCGCTCCTTTGCTGGCCGAGACTGCGGCTGAAGCGAGGGATGCGATCGAGCGAGATCTCGGCACAACGCTGCCGCGCCCGCTGCGTATCGACTTGGTTCGCGACCTTTTCACGCTATCGGCCGTCTCGGGGTTACCGCTCGAGGCCGCTGAAACAACGGGCACCGTGGCTGTTGCTCGTTTTGGTAGAGTGACCATGCTCTCGCCGCGCGCGACTCGACAAGGCTATCCGTGGCAAGACACGTTGGCCCACGAAATCACCCATTTGGTGCTGTCGCGGGCCAGCGCAGAAAATGCACCGTTATGGCTTCAGGAGGGCGTCGCCAAGCGCGAAGAGACTCGCTGGAGGAAGCCTCGAGCTTTCGACGATCTCAAAGCGGCCGAGAGGGTGGCGCGCGATGCGCAACGCTCGGGGCGTTCGGTTGGCCTCGATCGCTTGGGTCCGTCGATCGCCATGTTGCCCAGTGCCGATGCTGCTTCTATTGCCTTTGCCGAAGTGACGACCTTCATCCGCTACCTCCTCGAACAATGCGGGGAGCGCGTGTTACCAGCGCTGCTCGTCGAACTTCGGACCGTCCCCGATGCCGATCGGGCGCTCCGCGGCGTATCAGGGCTCGGGCTCGTAGAATGGCAAGTCGTGTGGCGGGCCGCACTCGCGTCGAGCACCGGTCCGCTGGATCGGGCCTCCCAAGCGCCCGAGGAGTCCGCCGTACTCTCGCGCCGGGCGGCTCGCATGTCTGAGCTGCTCTACCTTCAGGGGAAATACGAAGCAGCAGCGGAGAGAGCGGCAATCGAGCTCGATCGGGCCCCCGCGAACCCGGTATTGCGCTTCTACGCCGCACGCGCGCTTGAACATTTTGATGCCGACCAGGTGCCCCGGACCTTGGGCCGCACGGAAGACGTGAGTGGTCCCTATGCGGGTCACCTCGCGCTTCTGAGCGAACAACCCCACTCGCCCCAGGGTCTTCGGGAGCAGGCGCTGGGACTCGACCCATTCCTTATCGAAGTTGCCTGCGTACGAGCCTGGCCGGAGGGGTCTTCGCGACCCCCGGCGATGGAAGCCTTGTGTGCGCACGTCACTTCGCTTCCACCCAGGGGAGGAGAATGACGTTCTGGCCCCAGCGAACGCTCGCTCTGTGCCTGGGTCATCACCCGCGGTCCAGTATTACGCTGAAGGATTTGACCAGTTGTTTGCGAGACGCCTACCATAGCCCTCGTCTTTTGCGCGCCTGGAACCTGACGTGAGCCTTACGACCTTTGCCGTGGCCCAGCTCATCCGAGCTCTTCCCCGAGTCCAACTCAGTCGCGTGGTGGGTGCGCTCGCCGAGAAGGAGTTAGGGGCGGGCTCGGCTCGTCTTGTCGAGCGCGTGTACCGCTCCCTCTATGATGTGAACTTGGAAGAAGCTGCGAGTTCGGGTCCCTATCCGAGCTTCGATGCGTTCTTCACGCGCGCCTTGAAGCCCGGTGCGCGCACCATCGCTTCCAGCTCACTCGTTTCTCCTGCCGATGGACAGCTCTCGGCATTGGGTCCCATTGACGGGCAAGGCACGATCTTGGTCAAGCGTCAGGCCTACGATGTAGCGGAGCTCATTGGTAGTGCTGAAGGAGCCCTTCGTTACAAGGGGGGTGAGTTCGCTGTTATTTACCTCTCACCGCGCGACTATCATCGTGTGCACAGCCCGGTAGACGGAAAGATCTCGAGCGTCGTTGGAATTCCCGGTGACCTCTACCCGGTTAATGCTGTGGGCGAGCAGCATTTTGAGGGCCTATTCGTGCGAAATAATCGAGTCTCGGTGCACATCGAGACTCCCACGCTCGGTCAAGTGACGGTAATTTTAGTCGGCGCGACGATTGTGGGGCGGATCAGCGTTACGATGATTCCGGAACCTGCCGTTCCACCCGGGGTGACCCGCTTCTCACCTGAGGTTCCGATCGCACGCGGCGACGAACTCGGGGTATTTCATCTCGGCTCAACGGCCGTGGTGCTGATGGAACCTGGTGTTCGCATCGCGCGGGGTCTTGGTAGCGTGCTCTACGGCGCTGCTCTAACGGAGGTTTCGTGAGCGACGGCGAGCCGCGGCATAAGGACGGTGAACACGGCGAAAGTGCGACGCCTGCGCCTATTCGCGCCATGCGGGTGATTGCACTATCGCGTGAGTCGCGACCTCACACTCCGATCGCGGCACCTGTCGCGCCTTCCGTGCCACCTTTCGTCTCGCCACCCACTGAGGCCGAGTTGGTTGCATCCGAGCTGGCCGTCGCACTCGCGGGCTCTGAAAGTGGCGAAGCGGGTGGTACGCCTTTGCCTACCTTCGCCGACAGGCCCACCCCGGACTGGCACGACGTTCGAACCGCTGAGAAGCCGCCGCCGGTTGTCGACCCAGAAGAGCTCCCCAGCGAACCGGGAAGCGCCCATTCGCTGCCTTCGTTTGCTGACGAATTGGCCGAAGAACTCACCCCCGTGTTCGTCACTCGTCCCAACGTAGAGGGAGGTCGAGCCTCTTCTCTGCCGCCGGAGCGGCCGTCGAACGATCCGGGTCCTCCGCGCAACGAACCGATAGCTCTTCGAGGCGAGCCCATTGAGGAGCTTCACGACGAAATCCTCGCAGACGAACTCGAGACGCCGTTGATGCAGGGCGCCGCCGATGCAGCCTTTGCTCACGCACCGAGCGCTCCTGTCACTCACGAGGCGGTCACTCACGAGGCCCACGTCCCGGTCGACGACAGCGAGTTTGAGCACGACTTTGTCGACGTCGATCCCTCACCCATCAGCGCTCCCGAAGTCCACGCGGCGGCCGCGTTCGTGGATCGCTCCGCAGTCAAGCTTCCGTCGAAGCCCAATGCGTCCGACCCGCCCCAGGCTGACGGAGATGGCCAACGAGGCGCGCTGCCTGCAGCCGCAGATCGACCGCCACCTCCCAAGCGAGCGTCTTCGGGCCGGCCTGCTTTGCCCACGGCCAAAGTGCGCAAGAAGCCCTGGTGGGAAGAGGTGTTTGGTGATGATTTCTCTCGGGCCTATCGGGCGCCCACGGGGCCGCAAGTCTCGCGAGAGGCAGATTTCATTCTGGGTAGCTTCGGACTGAGTCCGGGTGCCGTAGTCTTAGATTTAGGCTGCGGTCAGGGTGAATACGCCGTTGAGATTGGGCGTCGCGGCTACTCGGTGGTCGGTTACGATCTCTCCGTCTTTCAACTCGCTATGGCCGCCGATCGCGCGCAGGCCGCGAATCAGCGCATCAATTTCCTGCAGGGTGATATGCGCGAGATGGCCTTCGACGGCATGTTTGACGGCGTGCTGTCCTGGAATACCTCGTTTGGATACTTCGAAGACGAGAAGAACTTCGAGGTTTTGTGCCGTATTCAACGCGCTTTGAAGCCAGGCGGCGTTTTGATGCTCGAGGTCTTGAACCGGGACTACGCCGCACGGGAAACACCCATTAGCAATTGGTATGAGGGCGACGGCTGCATCTGCATGGATGACATGACGCTCGATTTCATCACCAGTCGCCTCACCGTGAAACGCTCCGTCATTTTGGACGATGGACGCAGCAAGGAAGTGACCTACTCCGTGCGTCTCTATTGTCTTTCGGAGATCGGCAAGATGCTCCACGACGCAGGCTTTGCGGTTCAGACTGTGTCCGGCAGTCCAAGCACCCCCGGAGCTTTCCTCGGCGGCTCTTCACCGAGCCTCATCATCAGGGCCGAACGCGTTCGCGAATAGCGAGAGCGTGCCAACTAGCCGCCTGAACAAGTTACATGCGGTCCGCCGTCCGTGAGCTCGCAGGTGCAACTCGAGCCGAGGACACTCAATAAACACTCACAGCTCGGATTTTGGGGGCATTCTCGAACCCAGCTACATCCGGGCCTTTCGGCGGAATTTTCGTCGCAGAAGGCACCGAGAGGGCAGCTCGCGGTGCCGCATGTGAAGCAGCTTCCTTCGTCGCACAGCGGGCTCGTCGAGGGTTCCGTCGCGTCTGGCGTTTCCGTCTCGTCGGCAGCGCCCACATTCGAACGCGAAGGTTCGACGCCTCCGGAGCTTGGTGCGGCCGTCGAGCCAGCGCAGGCCGAAACATGGATGGCCAGTATCAGTACAGGCCCGCACGCGCCCGTGAGTAGAGGGCGCCCGGCTCTTCGCCTGGCACGCAGCGAGCGCAGCACGGCTTACTCGTGCTCCGACCTGAGCTCGAGAGTGTTCTCGAGCCGCGACAATGCTTCGCGAACGGAGCGCTCCGCTGCCTCAGAAGGCGGTCGGGCGCCGGCGCGGCTCAGCCCATAATGAAGCACTGCGGCCTCGATCTTATTGAGGAGGGTCGTGCGTCGATAATCGAAGTCGCTATTTTGATAGACGAGCTTGAGGCCCTCAGGGTTTTCGACCTCTTCCAGCACTTGCACGCTGCTAGCGCTGGGAGTTTCACCCAGTTCTTTGACCAAACTGCGAACCAAATGGGCGCGCCTGCGCGCTTGGAACAGGGCCACGTCTGAGTAGAGCGAGAAGAACTTGTTGCGTGAGAACGTGGTGGGCACCAGCGCGAGGGCCACGAACAAGGCTTCTGGATCTAGCTTATGCCGGGGCACGTCAGTTTCTGCCTTGTTCGGATGCCAGCAGCTCAGCTTGGTGAAAAGAAACGACCGCGTCGATCAGCTCGTCGAGCTCACCCGTCATCATACGATCCAACTTGTAGAGTGTGAGCCCGATGCGGTGATCGGTGAGGCGATTTTGGGGAAAATTGTAGGTGCGGATCTTCTCAGAACGATCCCCTGCTTTGACTTGGCTTCGACGCTCATCGCGGATGGCGTCAGCTTGTTTGGTCTTCTCGGCGTCGAGCAGGCGGCTGCGCAGAATTTTGAGCGCCTTGGCTTTGTTCTTGAGTTGGCTGCGTTCGTCCATGCACCGCACGGACAGGCCGGTTGGCAAATGGGTTACCTGGACGGCGCTGTTGGTGGTGTTGACGCCCTGGCCACCGGGCCCGCTCGCGGCCGCGATATCGAAGCGCAAATCTTTATCTTCGAGCACGAGATCGACCTCGTCGGCCTCGGGCAATACGGCCACCGTAGCCGTCGAAGTGTGAACCCGACCTTGGGTTTCCGTCGACGGTACGCGCTGCACGCGGTGGACGCCGCTCTCGTACTTCAAAATAGAGTAGACGTTCACCCCGCTAACGAGCGCGATGATTTCTTTGAGTCCGCCAGCGCTAGCGTCACTCTGGTTGAGAACCTCGACCCTCCAGCCGCGCCCCTCGGCGAAGCGGACGTACATTTTGAATAGGTCTGCGGCGAATAGGGCCGCTTCTTCACCGCCGGTGCCGCCGCGAATTTCAAGAACGGTGTTCTTGTCGTCGTCTGGATCGCGGGGCAAGAGAAGAACGTGAATGTCCTTGGTTAGTCGCGCGAGCTCGGCTTCCAAGGCGGGCAACTCATCCTTCACGAGCGGCCCCAGCTCGGGATCATCGATGATGGAGCGGTCTTCTTCGACTTGCTTCTCTACCTTTTGGTAGAGTCGAAATGCATCTGAGATGGGTTCGAGGCGACGACGCTCGCGGTTCAGTTCGCTTTGTCGTTCAGGACTCGCGAGCACCGCGGGTTCGCAAAGCAATTCGTTCACTTCTTCGAGCCGACGCCCGAATTGCGTGAGCGTTTCCACCGGAATCATAAGGAGGCGACTACGCTGTCAGAAGCGACGCACGGGGGCAACCCCTGGTTAGGGTAGGCTGGCGAGGTTGGCTTGCTCCGCTTGCCGGTTGGCCTTGCTCGCTGGGTTGTGGGTGAGCTGGCGAATTCGAGTGCGGCGGCTAGGCGTGGGCTTGGGTCCGCTCTTTCGGTGCGTAGGAGACGGATAACCTGCGACGTTGGGTTGTCTTTGTGCGTGGATGAGCGGCTGGCGAAAGGCGCGCCGAGGGCCCTTGCCGAGCACCCCCTTCCACAAGGATGATGAGAGGCGTGAGCGGTACCGTTTCCGAGCTTCGAGCGCGCGCGCTGAAGGCAGCGACTTGGCTTGTGGAAAAAGAGCGTCCCGACGAGGCCGTCACGCTGCTGGCGGTTTGGGCCGCGAACGGTCCCAACGATAGCGAAGGGCAGAACCTATTGGCTGAGGCGCTACGGGTCGATCCGGGCGCGGGCATTGCCCAGGAGGCCTTTGAGCGCATGGAGGGCGTCACAGGCGTGCAGGACCGCCTCGAGAAGGCCATCGTCGAGTGCGATCTAAAATTTCTGCAGAAGCTCGAGTCCGAGATGCGCAAGGCCAGCTTTCGCCGCGCGCAGATGGGCTTTAACAACAACATCAAGTTTAGGAACACGGCCTTCCATGTGCAGACGGAGGACAGTGGTCTCGATGCTCCTCATATCATAACACATCTTTTTGCCGACGGCGGGCGCGTCATCAAGAGCCATAAGCGTGGCTACGAAGACGAAGTTCATCGCGCTGACATCGGCGAGTTCGTGCGCGGCTTGATGAAAGCCCAGCATCTCGAGATGGTGATGAAGCTGCGCGAGGGCGCGTTCGATCGCATCATCTTGGGCCAGGAAATGGGCGGGATCGAGCTTTTGAAAGAGCCGCCCAATATCGACAAGCTCAAAAAGAAGAAGAAAGAGGAGGTCGGCGAGTCCGAGATCGTTTCGGCTTCTATCCGCGGCGCTCAAGTGGTGTTCCGCTTGCACGTGCTCCGTAGCTTGAGCGGCGGGCCGGAGACGTACGCGCCTGCCGGAAGTCGAGCCATCATCGGTTCGAAGGGCGCTATTAGTTTAAGCGGAGATCGTTTCTGTCATCCCGAGGAGGCGCTGCTCGTCATGCGCGGCGGGCAGCTTTTTTTGGATGACCTCGAGGGCGGCAATGGGGTTTTTCTGCGCATCCGAGGCGCGGTCGAACTCGAGTTTGGCGACGAGTTCGTAGTCGGAGATCAGCTCCTCGCGCTCGAGAAGAACCCGAAGCCAGACGATGGTCCCGCCCCCGATCCCACCTATTTCTATTCGTCGCCGAAGTGGCCATCGTCGTTCCGCGTCGTGCAGAAGTTCGCGGGGGGCGCGCTCGGAGCCACCGCACTCGCTCGGGGCAAAGCGCTGCAAATCGGCTCGAACTTGGGCGATATGGTGTTCACCGAAGACCCATTGATCAGCGAGCAACATTGTCTGGTCGAAGATCAAGCCGGGAGCATGGTCCTTACCGATCTCGGCTCCAGAACGGGCGTGTTCGTGCGCATCCACGGTGAGCAAACCTTGCAAAACGGCGACGAACTTTTGGTCGGTCGTACGCGACTGCTCGTTGACATCCCGGGTGCGGGTGCAGCCTAGCGCGCACTAGCCGCGGCCTCGCGCGGCCTCGTGCTCTCGAGCGGTGTCCTGGTGGAAAGGTGCGCGGAGTAACCTGTGTGTCCGTGGCGGCAGCCGTCACACTTATTTGGCCGCGAGCCCCATGTAGGCTGGCGTTTACTTACCAAATTACTATTTTCGACTCGGCCTGAATGCCGGTTAATGAAAGTATGCAGCGAATCTCGTCGAAGCTTGGATCCCGTTGGTACCTAGGTGCCCTAGCTGGGGCCGTGGTCGCCGCCTCGACGGTCGGGGCCTGCGGCGGGGACGAATCCGTTAACACGGATGACTTCGCCCAGGATGATGAGACGTTGGACGATGGCATTATGCCGGGCGACGACTCAGCCCAAGGAGGCAGCGGCTCGGACGCTTGCCAAGAGAGCGCGGATTGCAGCTCCGCTTTCGCGTGTCACCCGACGCAGAAAGTATGCGTGCCAAAGGGAGGAACTTGTGAGTCCCATGGCCAATGCAGAGCAAGTTCTTTTTGCGACCCGGTGAGTCACAGTTGCCTGCCTGGGTTGAGTGGCAGCACGTGCGCGGGAGATGCGAACTGCGCAGAAGGTTCAACTTGTAGCGGGGGCATCTGCCAATGCGCAGGCTTCCAGAGAGAACAAGAGACCATCGCCGGGCCGCTCGACATCTATTTCATGTTTGATCGCACGGGCAGCATGGGAAGGGATTGCGACTATGAAAACGGCGCCAACCCTCCCGAAGACTCGAAGGCCTGTTTTGCGACCTACGCCATGGCTGACTACCTCACCAGCGTTCAACCTGACGTCGACACGAGACTCGCGTTTCAGTTCATGTCTTACAGGGACGGTTGCGATGGCGCGCCATATTCTCAGCCTCTCGTCGACTTTACGACCTTGCCGCTGCCGGTGGATCATGAGCTGATTCAGGCCATTAGTGAGGAGGATTTCCGGGGGGGTGCCGGGACGCAAATCGAAGGCGCGCTGATTGGCATTAGCGCTTACACGACAGAGGCCCGCACCCCAGGCCGCGAGATGATCGGCGTTCTCATGACTGACGGAGATCCCGAAGGTTGCGACGAGAATATCGATCATCTTTCCCAGATCATAAGTGACCACCTTGCGGCAACGGGCATTCGTACCTTCATCATCGGTATGGAAGGCGCGACCGAGAGCAACCTCGAGCAACTGGCGCTCGCTGGCGGAGCCGACCCTCACTCGGATTTCTGTGGGTCACTCGAAGCGCCTTGTCATTATTGGAACGTGGGCAACGGCTCGGGGGACGCAATTCAGAGCGCGCTTCAGGCCATCGCCGGCCAAGCAACGCCGTTTCCTTGCGAGTACGATCTTGATGAAGTTGGTGCGAGTGTCGCGGGTGAGCTGGATCTCAAGACCTTGAATGTCCAGTTGGAACAGAGTGGCGACACGACGCTCATCGGTAAGGTGACGGGCGAATCGACTTGTCCTGCAGCCGAGCCCGCGTGGTATTTTGATTCGAACGCGGCGCCAGGCGCGGTCGTCCTCTGCAAGAGCGCGTGTGACTTGGTCACCGCCGCGGAATCAGGCGCCAAGTTGAGTATCGTGGGCGGCTGCTCCGAGACCGTCATTTACGAGTAGCTCGTGCCCCTCGGGCTGCACCCGCTCGGGCCGCGCTCCGTGGCGCGAGCAACCTGAGAAACAAAAGAAGAAAGGCCAGGTATTTCTACCTGGCCTCGCTTCTTGCTGAATGAAACCTCGCAAGGCGTCTTCAGCAGTGCTCGGTCACTTAGGACGCGGGAGCAGCCTCGGGAGCAGCTTCGCCCTCAGCGGGAGCAGCCTCACCCTCAGCGGGAGCAGCCTCACCCTCGGCAGGAGCAGCTTCGCCCTCGGCAGGAGCAGCCTCAGCAGCTGCGGGCTCCTCAGCGGGAGCCTTGCTGCCGCCACAGGCAACAGCGAGAGAAGCGAAAGCAACGGCGAGAACAGTGTTACGAATGATCATGATGTAATCTCCTCAGAATCCGATTCTTGACTGGTCAAGGCGAGGCCTCGGCCCGCTCTCCCAGCCCCTGTTGGACGCGCTCCTCTACCATTTCGGCTCAAGTTCCCGATCAATTTTTTCCGATACGTGTCGGAAGGACTCTATAAGTACTCAAAAATGGCGCTTTCCCCCGAAAAAGAGCCGGGAAAACGCGAAGTAGGATACGCATCGGCCCACGATTCAAATCGCTCTTTCTAGAATCGAGTCGCAATTGAGGCCCGAGAGGCCCAGAAATTTGAGCCACTTTCTCAGCCTCTTGCGTCCATAATGAGTGGCCTTGGCTCAGCGACCTTTTCGTTCCCCCGTGCTCCGACTCGTCCCCACGGGACGCGTTGGCTCGCGCCGTGCGGACTCGAGCGCTCCTGAGTCGACTGCTGTTGAGTCCAGCGCTGCTGAGTCCAGCGCCGTGCAATCGGGCACAACCGCGCGAAGTGCAAGAGCACGTTCGGCGTCGCCTAGTTGGGCGCCGCCCGGTGCGCTGCCGGGCGACACGCTAGCGGACGCTTCGGATGAGGTGAGCGACGCTGAGCTCGTGCTTCATTGTCGCGCTCGCGAAGTGGGCGCCTTCGAGGAGCTCTATCGGCGACACGCCGCGTCGGTCATGGCGCTGGCTGTGCGCATTCAGGGCAGCGCGGCCGATGTAGAAGACATCGTTCATGATGCGTTTGTGCGAGCTCACGATCACCTCCACACGTTAGAGAACGGCTCGGCCTTTCGCGCCTGGCTTGGATCCATCGTCGTTCGGCTGGTGCGTACGCGCCTCAGGCGTCGGCGTCTGCTCTATCGGCTCGGTTTCACAGATGCCGAGCCTCTCGATCTCGAGGCCATCGTTCAGCCGGGAGCTGAACCCGAACATCGCCTCGAATTGGCCGAGGTGTATGGCGTCTTATCCAAGCTCGACGTAGATCGCCGCATCGCCTGGACGCTACGCTACGTCGAGGGCCATAAGTTAGAGGAAGTGGCGACGCTGACAGACTGCTCGTTGGCTACGGCCAAGCGTCGCATCCTCGCTGCCCAAGAGGCCCTGTTTTTGAGCCTCGGACCAAGTGGCATGGGTCCGACCCCATCGAGCCGTGGGCCTTCTGAAGGAGAGACATGATGGAAGGTTCGTTGCCTCCCCGTTCCGAATCCCGACAGGCGCGACCGCTCGAGGGCTTTCGCCCTGCGCTACGCGGATACCAGACGGATCCGCGTCTCGAACAGGTTTGGCAGCGTCTGGAGAAACGAAACCGCGGCGCACGCCGTGGCCAAACGTTCTTGCTTGTGGCTGTGGCCGCGGTCTCGGCGGGGTTCGGCTATTTCTCGGGGCGGCTCGGCTACCTTTCCGAAGGGCCTAGCCGCGATCGGGTCAATATCTGGAGCGCGGCTCATGAAGCCATCACAGAGCCGGAGAAGCCGAGCGGGCCTGTACCGAGCCTACGGGCGAGCGAGGAGCAGTCGATGCATTCTTCGCCATCTGAGCCAGAGCTTCCCCGAAGGACGAATCGCTCCTCGAGAAGTCGAGCGCGAGAGCCACACGGCGCGTCCCCCCTTCCAGTTCTGCCTGTTGAAGCTGCGCCCCCTCTGCTCGGGTCACAAGTTCTGGCTCCAGCTCCTGGCCCGTCGTGGAACGAACTCGCCGAACAAGGCGAGTATGCAAGGGCCTTCGAAGCCTTAGACGAGGGCGCGCGGCTGGCTGACGTGGTTGCCCATGGGGCCCCGGAAGAGCTGATGACGTTGGCCGACGTGGCCCGCTTCGCCGGGCGCACCGGTTGGGCCATTCAAGCCCTCCAAGAGGTAACAACACGACACTCGACGGACGAAAACGCCCCGATCGCGGCCATGATGCTCGGCAATCTCCTGAGTCGCGCCGGAGATAGCGTCGGAGCTTCGCGGGCCTATGCGCTGAACCGGCAACTTTCGCCGAAAGGTGATTTTGCTGAGGACGCCTTGTTGCGCGAGTTCTTCGCCGCGGCCGCATCGATGGATTGGGAACGGGCTCAGCTTCTCCTGCAGGAGTATGCGGAAAAATTCCCAACGGGTGAGCGTCTAGACGAAATGCGGGAGGCCCTATCTCCTGAGCCGGCGGCCGCGATCGACACGAGCCATGCAGACGACGTCGAAGACGCCGAAGCGCTCCCCGAGTTGGATACGGAGCTCGCTCCCGAATAGAGGGTCGAGGCCGCGCCGGCACTGCAGCTGAGCCGAGTGCCGTCCTTGCTAAGGTAGGAGGCATTGCCCAAGATGCGGGCCAGCGTGAGCTGGTTACGGTTTCTTAGAGCCAGGCGCGGCCGGGCAAGTGCCTCGGTCGCTCTGGTCGTGGGGCTCCTCGGCAACCTGGCCCAAGCGGCCCCACGCTATAGTTTGGCGCTCTCGAGCAGCGACGGGGCTTCGAGTCTCGAGTCCCAACGCGGTCTGATCGAGCGGGGTCTGCGAGTCGAGATGAAAGACGCGACCGTGCGCGGGCGCGGTGAGGAGTCGGGCGACCAGGTCTATTTGTTGATCTTAGTGAGCCAAGCTTCGGCTGGCCTTACCGTTCAAGTTTGGGATCGAGGCGAGAGCGCGGGTCTGCGCAGCGTCTCTGCGGCGGGTCCGCCGCCGGTCGTGGCACGTAGGATTGCATTAGCTGTAAGTGAGCTGGGTCGGGAGCTGTCTCGCAAGCGGGCGGTGGCGTACAAGCGCGAGTTGGCGGAGCGTGCCCTGCTTGAGGAACAGAAAGCGCTGGCTCGCCGCAGGGCCTTCCTAGAGCTGCCCCGGCTCGAGAGTCGCGTCCAGAGCCTCGTTCTGCCCGATCACGGCTATCTCATCGGGCCGAGCCTGGGGCTGAGCCTCAATGGCGACTACCCCTATCGAGTCGCGCTCAGTCTCAGCTATCTGCAGGGGCAACTGACGGGCCTCACGCGGCCACGACAAGAGCGAGAGAATCCGTTTTGGCTCGCCTATGAGGCAGGACTCAGCGTCGAGCGCGTGCTTCATGACGGCGAGAAAATGGGCTTCTCTTTCGGCCTTGAACTCCGCGCCCTCTTGCTGCGCGCCGAACAGAGCGTCTCTTTCGATCACCTTGCCGGTCAACGGGATAGCTATAGCGTTTTCGGTGGGCTCCGAAGCACCTTCGCCCTCAAGCTAAGTACAGCCGTAGCGAGCACGTTAACCTTCCACGGGGGCCCCGTGCTACGTTCCTTCTCGGTCGAACGCGGAGCAAACAGTGATATAGTGAGCGGTTTCTATGGAGGGCTCTCGCTCGGCATCGAAATACCCTGCCCTTAGGCCTCGGGCACACTCGGCGAAGGCTGGCCTTCCGCCATCTTCGCAAACAGCGTGGCCTTGAAGGCGCGGCTCACATTCTTCAAGCGGCCGTCGATGCGGTACGATTCGCCCACCTTCTTGCAACGAAAGACCTTGAGTACGAGGTGAAACTCGGAGCCTTCGAGGAGCGCTGACACGGTGGAGCCGTGAGGGAAGGCTTTCGGACATTCGAGCGTGGCCTTATCGCCATCGGTGCTGAGGAGAGCTCCGACCTCTCCGCTGCTGAGGCGAAGGGCTGCCCTTCCTTGAGCTTCGTGCGAGTTCGATTCAGTCATGACTTGAAATGGCGCAGCAGCCCAGGGTTGTCGGGAAAAGTCGGCAATGCGAGCCGAGGTGGGCCGAAAGTCTGAGCGTGCACCCAATAACATTTTGGGCGGCCCTCGGGGCCTGCCATTTATGGTCCTTTTCTTCTTTTGCTCAGGCCGGCGATGGGCTCGAAGCGGATGCGAGCTCCGAATCGGCTAGCCCCGTCGACCCAGTTGATGAGGCGTGGGCGGGGCTCGACCGAGAGGTTAGCGATGAGTCGGAGCCAAGCCTCGACGTGGATGACTTTTCCGTTCCAGATGATGCCTCCTTTGAAGGCCTGTGGGACGAGGCCGCTCACCCGGAGCTCAATTTCACGTCCCCTGGCTGCACCTTGGATGTCTCCGGTGGCCGACGAAACGACGAGGTTGGGTCAAGTTGGTTCGTCGGCGCGTTCGTATCGTTTCCTCTCGGTGGCCCCTGCAATCCACTCGCGAGTCCACTGGGCAGAGCTGCGTCGGTCTCTCGCTCCTCATCTCAAGTTCGAGCCATGGCTCAGCCGCTTGCACTGGCAAGTGTGCATGCAGACGACCCAACAAGTTCTGACGCAGAGCCGTCTCGGCTCGCCTCACCATCGAGCGCAAATTCAGAGGCCTCCGCCGCTACCCGATCGTTCGTTGCTCGGGGTGTGAAGCCAAAGAGCCCTCTCGAATCACCAGCCTTTTTGGCTGAATTTGCCCAGCGCCTGAGGGCACGAGGCGGAGCGAGTCCTCTACTGCAGCGTTTGGATCGGCTCGGTCGCCAAGAGCGGAGCTCCGGCTTCTTGCCTGAGGTTCGATTGCGCGGAGCTTACGGTCTAGATCAGTCCCTCGCTCTCGACACCGTGGGTACGATAGGCGGCGAGGCCTCTTCTCGCGACGGTTCCGATTCGGTCTTTGAGGCCCGCCTCACCTTTCATCTGGATCGGATCGTGGCCCCGCAAAACTCGACCAGCCTCGAACGGTTGCGGCATGCGGTGCTGCGTCAAGAACAAGAGCAACTCGGAAGTGGATTTGAGCTACTCGCCGAGCTGATCGAAGCCGAGGCTCTCAGCAGGGTCGAAGAGCTGAGTGAAGTCGATCGCGTAAAGCAGCTAGCGAAGGCCCAGGGTCTTCGTATGCAGATCCACCTGCTCACGGGCGGCTGGTTCCCCCTGACTCTGCCTGCCGAGCCGCCCGTCGCGCCGCCGCCGAGCCCGGAGTCCGACAGGCCGGCTCTCTAGCGGCACGTCTCTTGAGGGCCCCGGGCAGGGTCTCCCTAGAAACTTGATTCCTACTAGACGATCAGTCAAAAAGAGCGGGTGAGCTCCACCCGAGAACGTCTGATCGAGGTCGCCATTCGCCTTTTCTGGCGCTACGGCTATTCCAGCGTCTCAGTCGATCAGCTTTGCGAGGAAGCGTTGGTCAAAAAGGGGAGTTTTTACCACTTTTTTCCCTCCAAAGAAGAACTGGCGCTGGCGGCCATCGACGCCCATTGGGCCGACCGCAAACCGCGGCTCGACGCGCTATTTTCGCCCAGTCTGCCCGCGTTGGAGCGCTTTGAGCGCTATTTTACCTATATTGTGCGTCGCCAGTCAGAACTGCTCGCCGAACAGGGGCATGTGCTCGGGTGCCTTTACTTCAGTCTCGGTACCGAGAATCTGGATCAACCCCGACTTAGCGAGAAAATTCGCGACATTTTAACAGTTTACGAACGCTACTATCAGAACGCTCTCGTCGAGGCCCGGGATGCGGGGCAGCTCCATCTCGACAATCCGCGCCTGAAGGCCAAAGCCTTGTTCCGCTTCATTGAAGGCCATCTGGCTGACGCTCGTCTGCATAACAGCCTAGAAGGATTGAGAGAAATGCCTGATCAAGCCTGGGAACTCCTAGGCGTGTCGGCTCGCTCTAGGCCTGCTCAGCTTGAGCCTTGCTAGCGTGTACTAACCAGTCAACTCTAGGTCAAAACTCGACCCTTCCCACGCCTCGCCTCCGACTCCTCGCCTCGACTCCTCGACTCCTCGCCTCCGACTCTTCCCCTCCGACTCCTCGCCGCTCGCCGCCTACCGACCATGTGGATTGTTCTGCTCGCTCTTCGCCGTCCGTACACCTTCGTGGTCGCGGCGTTGCTCGTGGTCATCGGCGGGATCTTCGCCGTCCGTCAAACCCCGACTGATATCTTGCCCACGCTCGACGTGCCCGTCATCAGCGTGGTGTGGTCGTACGAAGGCCTCTCCGCTCAGGAGATGGAGCGGCAGATCACTCAGTTCTCTGAGTACTCGCTCGCGAGCAACGTCGGGGATGTTCAGCGTCTCGAGAGTCAATCCTTCGACGGCACCAGCGTCATTCGCATTTTGCTCCAGCCGAACGCGGACATGTCGGCGGCCATGGCTCAGATCACGGCGTCGTCGCAATCCATCGTGCGTCGCATGCCTCCAGGAACGCAGCCGCCGATCGTCTTGCGCTATTCGGCATCGAGCGTGCCGATCTTACAAATGGCTTTTGCGAGCGATTCGTTAAGTGAAGAGGCCATCTTTGATCACGTCAATCAACGTGTGCGAACGATGCTCGGTACGATTCGGGGCACGCGTATGCCAGCGCCCATGGGTGGCCGAGGCCGCCTTATTAGCGTCGATCTCGACCCCGAAAAGCTGAAGGCTCACGGCCTTTCTCCGACGGATGTAACGAGCGCGGTCTCTCAGCAAAACTTCACTCTCCCCACGGGCACCGCGAAGATCGGCGAAAAGGAGTATCGGGTTAGCCTCAACTCCTCTCCCAGCGCCATCGCCACGCTCAATGATCTACCGCTGCGCTTGGCCGACGGGCCGCTGCTCAAGCTAAGTGACGTCGCCCACGTTCATGATGGCTTCTCGGTGCGAAGTAATCTGGCCCGAAAGGATGGGCGTCGCTCGGTGGTGCTGAGTGTGCTGAAGACGGGTGACGCTTCCACCACCGAGGTTGCCGCGCGCGTCAAAGCGCTGCTGCCGGCTATTCGTTCTTCGGCGCCGCCGGGCCTCGACATCGAAGTGCTGTCAGATCAGTCCAAGTTCGTAGAGGCGTCCATCGACGCCCTATTGCATGAGTCGTTCTTAGCGGCCGGCCTGACCGCGCTGATGATTTTGCTGTTTTTGGGCAGTTTTCGCAGCACTTTGGTGGTGATTACCTCCATCCCGCTCTCGGTCTTGATTGCGCTCATCATCATGCGCGCGCTCGGTTACACGCTGAACGCCATGACGCTCGGTGGGCTCGCGCTCGCCGTCGGTATTCTGGTCGACGATGCAACGGTCGAGGTTGAAAACATCCATAGAAACCTCGCCCAAGGTAAGCGGCTCACGCGCGCCATCTTAGACGGTGCGGCTCAGATCGCGGTACCGGCCTTCGTCGCCTCGACCTGCATTTCGATCGTCTTCGTCTCTGTGTTCTTTCTTTCAGAGCCCGCGCGCTCGTTGTTCGTGCCCATGGGAGTCGCGGTGGGCCTATCGGTGATGGCCTCCTATGTTCTGTCGCGCACCCTTGTGCCGACGTTGGTGCAACATTTGCTGAGGGGCGAAGCCGAAGGCGAGCACGAAGCGACGCGAGGCCCGTTCGGGTTTGTTCACAAGCACTTCTTGGCTGGTTTTGCTCGCGTTCAAGCGGGCTATGAGCGCGGCCTGGAGTTCGTTCTTCAGCATCCGGCCTTCACACTTTCGGCCTTCATTTTGGCTTTGGTGCTTGGCTGTGCTGTGACGCCGTGGGTAGGGCGCGACTTTTTCCCCCAAGTCAGCGCCGAGCAGATCCGCGTGCACGTCGTGGCCCCAACCGGGACGCGCATCGAAGAGACAGAACGCATTTTTGGTCGTGTCGAAGCAGCTCTGCGCGAGATCATTCCCGAGCGAGAGCGCGCGAGTATGGTCGACCAAATCGGTATGCCGTCTGGATATAATCTGGCAATCACCGATAGCGCTAACGTGAGCTCATCGGATGGTGAGATTATGGTTTCGCTCACACCCGAGCGACGCATGAGCAGCGTAGAGTATGTGCCGCTTCTTCGTGACGAGCTCAAGCGACGCTTTCCTGAGTTAGGATTCTATTTTCAACCAGCCGATATCGTCACCCAGATTTTGAACTTCGGCCTGCCTTCGCCGATCGAAATTCAAGTCTCGGGGCCCAAGAAGGACGTGGGATTTCAGCTCGCGACCAAGCTCATGACGGAAATACGCGCGGTGCCAGGCGCGGCCGATGTTAGGCTATTTCAGGTGCAAAATGCGCCAAGCATTCACTTTGAGGTCGACCGGACCAAGGCGTCTGACTTGGGGCTCACTGAACGCGACGTGGCCAGCAACGTGCTCCTCACTGTGTCTTCTAGCTCGCAGGTGAGCCCTGGTTTCTGGACAGATCCTATCACGTCGAACTCGTACCCCGTTTCGGTGCGAGTCCCTGAACTTCGCACGAATGAATTGAATGACCTGAGCACGATGACGCTGCAAGCACCTGGCGGGCCCGTCCTGCTCGAGAGCATGGCGGAAGCGAGTCTTCGCAGCACTCCGCTGTTTGTCACTCACGTCGACATTCAACCCACTTTTAGTGTGCGCGCCGACACGCAGTTCGCTGACTTAGGTACAGTAGCGAAGGGGGTCCAGAAGATAGCGGCCGCTCATCAGAAGGACTTACCGCCCGGCACGACCATCACCGTACGGGGCCAGATCGACAGCATGGACCGGGCCTTCGTGCAGCTAGGATTAGGAATTTTGGGCGCCATTTTGTTGGTTTATGCGCTCATGGTCATCAACTTCCAGTCTTGGCTCGAGCCGCTCATTATCATTATGGCACTGCCGGGCGCGCTGGTGGGCATCGTCATTGCGCTGTTCGTCACACAGACGACCTTCAGTATTCCGTCGTTGATGGGGGCTATCATGTGCGTGGGCGTTGCAACGGCGAACTCGATTTTGGTCGTGACCTTCGCGCGGGACGCACGGCAAGAGGGTATGACCTCGCTCGAGGCAGCGCGTGCCGCTGGTGCTACGCGGCTGAGGCCGGTGTTGATGACGGCGCTTGCCATGGTCATCGGTATGTTGCCGATCGCCGTTAGTCGAGGCCCCGGCAGCGAACAAAACGCGGCGCTCAGTCGAGCCGTGATAGGGGGCCTGTGCGGCGCGACGCTCGCGACGCTATTCTTTGTTCCATTTGTGTATTGTTATCTGCGCAAGAAGGCCTACCGAGTGGTCGTCGACCCCGATCTCGAGGGGACAGCTATTGTTCACGAGGAGCACGCAAAAGCATGGTAAATGTTGAGTCCTCTCGAGCTGCGAAGGCAGGCGGTTTTGTTCGTGGCCGCTTTCTCCTAGGGCTGGGGCTCGTGGCGGGGCTTGGGGCGCTTGCCATTTTCGGCCTCGGTTTGCCGCCCAAGCTGCGGGCCAAAGCGCTCCGTGCGAGCGCGCTGGGAGACATCTCTGGTCCGCGCACGGTGCACGTAGTGTTAGCGAAGGCTGCGCCCACAAAGGGCGAAGTGGCCCTACCGGCGACGGTACAGGCCATTGAGACGGCTAAGATCTACGCTCGTACGAGCGGTTTCGTTCGAGAATACAAGGTCGACATTGGCGATCGCGTCAAGAAAGACCAAGTGCTGGTGGTGCTCGATACGCCCGAGATTGAAGCCGAAGCGCGGAGCGCGCAGGCCCGCCAAAAAGAGTTTGAACAGAACGAGAAGCTCTCCAAGACCACGGCCGAGCGCTACCGTCGCTTAGCGGATGTAGGAGTGACGAGCGCCGATCAAGCCGACCAGCTTGAAGCCCAAGCGAATTCTATCTCGGCCTCGCTAGACACCAGTCGAGGCGAACTTTCGAGGGTGAACACTCTGCTCGGTTTTCGCTACGTGAAAGCCCCGTTCGATGGCGTCGTGACTCGCCGTAACGTGGAGCGAGGGACGCTAGTTACCGCGGGCAGTAACACTGGTGTAACTAGCCTATTTGAGATCGCGCGGACTGATAGCCTCAAGGCGGTGGTCGATGTGCCTCAGGCCTTAGCCTCACTGATTCGTCCTGGTGACGCAGCGATGGTTCGTGCAGATGACGTCAGCGTCGCAGGCAAGGTCACCCGCACCTCTGGTGCCATCGACCCTTTGACCCGCACTTTGCGCATCGAGGTCGGCCTACCTGGAGAGGGGCCGATTTTGCCGGGTACGTTCGTTCGCGTGGGCCTCACGGTCGAATCACAGCGACCCAGGGTGATAGTTCCGGCGAATGCGCTCGCGCCGCGCGCCGAGGGGCTGTTTGTATTTGTAGTGAATGGCGACAACCGGGTCGACGCCCGTATCGTTGAACTGGGGCGAGAGCTGGGGCGAGAGGCCGAGCTGACGGGTGGGCTCGCCGTAGGCGACCGCGTGATTCAAAATCCTCCGGAAGGTCTCGCAGGTGGGGATACGGTAACTATAGCTGAGCCCGAGGGAGCCAAAAATGTCGGCCAATAGAGCGTTAGCGCTAGGGCTAGGGCTGGGGATCTGCCTGGGTTGCCCGCGTGCCCGCGCCGATGAAACGCAGTTGCAGGCCAAGGCCGAACAGATAGCGAAGCGCGACGGAGGAGAGGACTGGGCCAAGCTCAACCTGCCGAAGATGACCTACGCCGAGGTGTTGAAGCGCGCCGTCGACAACGCCCCAGAGGTGGTTAGCGCAGAGGCCGAGCTCAGGCGGGCCGAAGCCGAGGTGGTGCGTACGCGCTCCGCTTGGCTTCCTTCGCTCAACGGGGTGCTCACCTACTCGCGTCTCGATGCGGACCGCGTCGTCGGCGATCGCATCGCGTCACCAGCCAATGCTATCAATCTTAGCGCCCTCATAACGGTGCCCATTGTGATGCCGGCGAGTTGGTACAATACAGCGCGCGGCGGAGATGCAGCTCGCGTTAAGCGCGCGCAGATTGAAGATGTAAAGCGGCGGGCGGTGCTCGCGGTTTCCAGGGCTTACTTAGCGGTATTGCTCGGGCAAGAAGGCGTGGATATCGCCGAGCATGCCGTGGTATTATCTCAAGATCAGCTCAGCCTGGCCGAGGCTCGCACCGGAGAAGGAGTCGGTTCACGACTCGAGGTTGTCCGAGCCGAGCGCGAACTCAGAACCAATCGCGCGGGCGTGCGCGCCAGACGAGCTGAGTTAGTCGAGGCTCAGCGCGCCCTCGGTGTGCTGACGCAGACCGACGGTCCCGTCGACGCGCTCGGACAGACAGAACCGAAGGCATCTCCTCCACTCGCCGAGGCCCTCGATGGGCTCGCGGGGCGCGCCGATCTTCTCGCGCTGGAGCGCCAAGCGGAGCTGGATCGCGATCGGGCAGCCCACAACTACCTTGACTACTTGCCCACGGTGGCCGCGAGCGGTCAGATCTTCTATCAAAACCCACCGTCAGTGAACTTTCCTGAGACAGGCTGGCAAATGCAGGTGCTTTTGACCGTTCCCATCTATCAGGGGGGCCGTCGCCGTGCTGACGCCGAAACACGTCGCGCCGATGCGAGTCAGAGCCAGGCAGAATATCGAAGAGCTAACATAGAGGCTCGGGCCGAAGTCACGGCCATCTCCATGCAGGTGCGAGAGCTCGAGGGTGCATACGACGAGACGCGGAGCTCGCTCGAACTAGCGAGAGAGTCCCAGTCGTTGGCCCGTTTGGCCTTTGAGGCGGGCACCGGCACACAAATCGAACTCATTGAGGCTCAGCGAAACCTGAAAGATGCTGAGACCAACGCTGCGCTTGCGCAAATCTCTTGGATCGGCGCGAAACTGGTGCTGGGTCTGTTGACCAACTCGCCCGCCGAGCCTTCGGATGCGCCCCCACGGCGCGCGAACCCGAGCGCAACAAACTAGCGAGCGGAGTCGAAGTGGGAGTCGAAGCGAAACCCCATCGAACGGGTCCCTCCAAAGTGCCTTGGCGCTACCGTTCCGAGGCTTGCCGACACATAGACGCGAGCACGCGACAATCGAGCATTGACCAACGTGGGGCGCTGTCCTACGGGTCTCTCCTCACGCATCCCTAGCTCAGCTGGATAGAGCATCGGACTTCGAATCCGAGGGTCGTAGGTTCGAATCCTACGGGGTGCGCCAAAGGAAGCGCCGGAATATTAGCCACTTGGCGCTCAATCGGCGATGTGGCCGCACTAACGGCTGACTCACCCGTTGACTCACCCCGGCATTCGGGGAGAGCACGGTTCAGAGGTGTGAGCCAACCGAGAGCGAGCTCCGCCGCCGAGCGCGCTGCCCGCCGGTAGCGGTTCACCATTACGCTCGACTTGTGGCCTGTCCGGTCGGAGACCCAGGTCTCGGAGCGCCCGACAGCGAGTGCCAGCGTCACGAAGGTTCCTCGAAGGTCGTGGGCTCGCAAAGCGAGGCGACTCTCGTTCCGCTCGAAGAGTTCTGCTCGGGCGACGCCAGAGGCGCGTAGGTCTTCTCGGAAGATTCTCGCCGCTCGTCCAGGGCCGGCCGGGAACGGCTGGAAGATGGCCTGCTCTGGGCTCGCCTGCGACGGCTTGAGCGCGCCCAGTGCCTCCACGACGTCGGGACCCAGAACCCACATGCGTGGGTCGTCGGTCTTGTTCTTGTCGAGTCGGATCGTGCCCTGGTCGAGGTCTACGTCGCTCCAGCGGAGAGCCATGGCTTCACCTAGCCGGAGCCCTTCACGAGCTAGGAAGCCCCAGAGAACGCGGCGTCCGAACGGGACTTTCCGGTTCGCCATGAGCGCGGCTTCTTCGCTCGGGTAGAGGAACGACTTGGCCTTGCTGGCCTTCGTCTTGGGAAGCCAGCCGGGAGGAATGGGCGACGCCGCGATGATGCGGCACGGGTAGACCGCGAGGCGAAGCACCTTGTTGATGAGCTGGCCATACTGCCGGCGCGTTGCTGGGCTAAGCCCCGCGGGTAGCGCGGCCATGGCACGCTCCGCCTCTTCGAGTCCGAATGCGGTGATGGGGACTCCACCGACGGCCTTGCATAGGGCACCGAAACGGCTCCTGTCGTCTCGAACGCTTCGCTTGTCCTTCACATGGTCGGGATATCGTTCCCGAAGCCTTCCAGAGGTCCAGTCGTCGGCCAGTTCGGCGAACGTGACAGCTTGCCGCGCCTGGCGCTGCGGGCGCCTGCTGGCAGCTCGCACGACGGACAGGACGTTCTCGAACGTCTTCCGGTCGCTGGCTCCGGCGAGCTCACGAAGGATGAGCTCGTTCTCCACGGAGCGGCGCTTTGAAAGCGTGAGGTCCCGCGCCACCTCTCGCAGGATGAGCGCGCGGCGCTCGGCTTCGGTCTCGTCCGTCACCTTGATGACGAACCGGCCCTGCTTGCCTTCGCCGAAGCGGAGGCGCGTGCGGAAGCCATCGGGTGTGCGCTCGAGCTGGCTCGGTTTCTTGGAGTCTGGTAGGTCTTCGTTACTCATGGAGGTTCGTCTCCTGGGTCAGGGCCCCGGGCGTTGGCGCGCCGCGGGGTTCATTTCTTCTTGGATCGTTGCGAGTGGGGAGCGACTCCAAGCGTTTTTGCATAGTGGCGGAGAGCCCTCCGAAGGACGTCTCCGCGGCTGAGCTTCTCCACTTCCGCGAGCGCATCGAGCAACGAACGATCTTCGCTGTCGAGCCGGAAGTTGAAGACCTGGTTTGCTCGGGCGGCCACGCTATGTATATTGTATATACATTTAATTTGCATGCGACACAATGGGGCACCTGGCTTCTCATCCAGGAAACCTCTCGTCGGGGTTGAAGGGAGAAGAAACGAGGTCATTTCTCGCCCGCGACGCGGTGGTTTGCGCTACCTTTGGATCGTCGATAGGTCGCGACCCCGACGAGAATGCCTCCGAAATATCCACGCCAGCAGCTCAAATCCGTCTCCATCGAAGTCTTCTTCCCTGGACAACTCGAGATCCTCTCGCGTTTCGGTCAAATTCAACGCGAAGTCGGGGGAAGTTCGCAGCTTTCTCAGCTGTTCGTTCCAAATGTCCAAGCTGGTGAACCGATTGCCCTCAGGCCATACCAACTGAGAGATGTAGAGGGTACGCGGTCGCTAGCGTTGGCGGTGAACCAGGTCGCCTACATCGCATTTGACGATTACCCCGGCTTCGAGTCGTTCCGCGAGGAGGCTCTGCCTAAAATCAGAGGGGTTCTCGAAAGCGTGGAAGTCGAGAACTTGTCCCGTGTCAGGTACTTATATGAGAACGAAGTCGGTCTTCAGGACCGCTCCGGCTTTGAGGTCAGCGGTCTGTTCCCAGGGGTTGTTCCCGCGGGGGTTATTGGCGCGAAGGTACTTTCCCCTTTCCATTCGGCTGCAGAATGGCTAGAATCAGAAGATCTGGTCGGGTTCAACGCAAGAATTGAGGGGAGTGACCCGGTGCTCAAAGTAGGTCTGTTTGCATCGGCTACCGGCGCGCTGGCACTCGAAGGGCTTGAGGCTGCGGTTGAGAGACTACACGGAAGGGCCACTCACCTCTTCGAAGCCATTATCAGCGACCAATTTCGGTCGCTCATCTCTGAAGACGAAAGCTAAGATGAACGCGAGGTTAACCAGTGCAGATCGCTTCGATCTTCCGCCAGATGAGGCGAAGGTTTGCCTGTTCAGTCCGGCCGACCTTGGTACTCGGCAGCTGATCCGAATGGGTCCACGCATGTCCGTCGCCTCGGAGATAACCGGCCACGACCATCGTTTCGTTTTGAACGCGCCACTGAAGATCGATGTCGCGTACGACGAGGAAGGATCCGTGTGTACATCGCACAAAGTTCTGCCGGTTAGCGGGTACGGAGCCTCGCTAAAGGAGGCTCTCGAGGACTTCGACGTGATGTTTGAAGTGCAGTGGGAAGCATTAGTTGCGTGCGATCAAGCTAATCTTGCTCCGAGCGGGCTGCGGGCTCGAAACGCGTTCCTCGCGGTCGTGAAAGAGGCCGAGCGGTTGATTGTAAACCGATAGGGCCATGGTTCACGTCAAACTCAGCGACGTGGAGGCGGCCTTGCGCCGCAAGGGCTTCCAAAGCGAGAAGCCCAAGGGCGACCATACTTATTATCGCCTCTACACGGAGGCCGGGAAGACTCAGGTCACAACGAAGGTTTCACACGGCGCGAAATCAGAGGATCTTCGCGACGAGCTTGTCAGTCGAATGTCGAAACAATTGTTTCTTTCAAAGGCTGAGTTTGTGGACCTGGTGACCTGCCCGCTTTCGAAAGAACGATTGGTCGAGCTGCTCACTGAAAGAGGGCACTTGTGAGGGTCTGTCCAAAGCAATAGGCGCCCAATTCACTGAGCCCCCAGTTGGCCGCGGCCATCGCGTCGCATTCATCCAGGCTCTCAAACCGTGCCCCGGCCGCCTTGAGCGTCTCAGCGACCGCGACCTTTGCGCCTTGCCTCGGGCAACGACCCAAGAGGAGCTTCCGCGCCGTCTGCATCGGCACCGTAGTCAGCTCGAACCCAGCTCGCACCAGCTCAAGTCGCACGACCCCGCCAAGCTCTCCAAGCGAATGCGCGGACGTCTTGAGCCCGTACGCATAGCCCTCGATGAATGCTCGCGTCGCGCCCGTCGAGCGAGCGAACGCCACGATGCGGGCCGCGATGGTCTCAGTCCTTCGAGCGCGCTCCGCGTCGCTCGCTTCCCTCCTGAGCTTCTCGCCTACCACCAACGAACGCACTCGCGACCAGTCGCCGTCCCAATCGAGGGGAACGGCAACGGCCGCCGATGCGGTGAGTGACAGGTCGAGGCCAAGAATGGTCACGGGAGCCGGCCTCGAAAGATCAACGGCTTGCCAGTTGGGCTGGCGATGGAGCCACGCGCGGCGGAAACTCTGGAGCATGGGCCCGCGAAAGAAGAATCCTCCGCCGACTGCCCCGGAGTCTGACGAGCTCTCGGACGACGAACTCGATCGTGTTCTCGCCTCCGACGAGCCATATCCTCAAGTTCATGGCGATGGCGGAAACCTAGAACTGTGGGACGAGGGTGAGCCTGAATCGTAGTCATCGGTTCAAGATCGGACTGTTGCGATTGCTGTTTCGTAGGCTCTCAGTGAGGTCGGCAGTGGCAGCGCGTTGACTTTCGGCGGCGGCTCGTTGATTGGCAGTCGCGATGGACAGCTCTTTGGCGACTGATTCCAGCGACGAGGAGTCGAGTTTGATGGGTTCGTTGCTGCCTGGCCCGCCGAAGGCCGCTTGAATTGCCGCCGGGGAACCGGGCAGGTTCCTATTCAAGGCGTTCGAGTCCATACCATCCATGCTCGTATAGCGAGCGAGCGCAGACTGTCCGTACTTCCTTTGCTGCTCCGCATTGGCCTTTTCGGTGGCTTCGGCTTGCTTGAGGTATTGGTAGCCGCCGTAGCCGGTAATGGCCGCAGCGCCCGCGACAGCTGCCCCGCCGGCGACCGCGGCCGCCGCGCCAGAAGTTAGCGCCGAACCCGCCGTGCCGAGGAGGGTCGTTCCGGTAGCTCCGCCGGCTACGGCCGTTCCAGTTTGGATCAGCGAGGTAACCCCTAGTCTAGCTGCGATGGACCCGAGCAACGCGTTGGTCGCCGAGGACATCGCAGCACCGATCCCTGCGGTCGCGAGTTCCTTGGCGATGAAACCTCCGACGATCGCACTGGCTCCAGCAAACGGGTTTTCCGCCAGCCAGTGCGCCGCGCCCATGACCCTCGTGGTCAACTCGGCCATGGCTGGGATCATTTCTTGGAACTTGGGGATAAGCTTGGTCAGCTCAGGAATCAGCTTCTCTCCGATGGCCGCATTGAACTTCTTGGTCGCCTCCTGGAACTGCATGTCCGAGTCGGACAGCCGCGACTTGACGTTCGTATCGATGTTCTTTTGGTCGAGCTCCGTACCCATGAGCTCATCGAACTGGTTCAGGACACCTTGACGACCGCCGCGTTGGTAAGATTTCGAGAACCCGCGAACGACGCGCGAACCGCGAACGTCGAATAGGTCGTTGATGACACCAAGGTCGCCCTTGGTCTTTTGCAAAACGTCGGCAATTATCGTGCGCGGGTCGGCGATGCTCTGGATTTCCCCGCCTTTTCCTCGGACAACCGCCTTGACGCCCATGCCTTCGAGCTTGTCGGCATTTGCGATTACTTGGTCGTTGAAACGCGAGAGGGAGGTGAGGGCTTCGTCAGCCGATGACGCGCCCCCTTCCTGTCGGGCCGCTTGAGCAAGCACCCCGGCTTTCTTGATGTTCTCGGTGGGGTCTCCGGTGTATTGCCCGGCCGCGGCGCCTACAACAGCGCCGCCACTTGCCAAGTCCTTGAGCTCGACGGCTCCCGCCATGCCCTGGCCCGCGAGCGCCCGCATGGCCTCCATGATCTTCTTGGCTCGCTGGCCCGGGTCCTCGATTTCCCGCAGGTTGTTCGAGAAGTTGCCGGCTGCGGCGGCCACGTCGTCGAGGGACGAGCCGGTAGCCAGGGCTAGCTTCGCCATGTCGCCCATCGTCTTGCGGGCCGTATCTAGGTCACCCGTAACATCGGTGAACGCTCCGAGCCCGCTCAGGACCTCGGAACCGGTGAAGCCCTCGACGTTCTGAGCTTCGCTCAAAAGCCGGCCCTTAAGCTGGGGATTGCCGCCCTGATTGGCGAGGCGCGAGGCCATTGCCTGCTCTGACATCTGCGTCTGAGCGGCATTGCCGAACGCGATAGCGCCCGTGATACCCGCGGTGCCGGCGGCCACCTTGAGGCCCGTGCCGAGGAGCCCGATCGTTCCTTGAGAGACGCGGGCCGCTCCGCCCATGAACGACGCGGCCGCGCGTTGGCGATTGCGTGACGCCGAAGATTCGGATCGTTTGCGCTCGCGTTCGGCCTGCTGGAAATGGCGATTCTGGAGAAGCTGGCGCCATTTCTCGTTCTTCGTTTGCTCCGACGAGACTCGGCGCTCTTCACGAATGCGGGTATTGGCAACGAGTTTTGCCGCGCGAGCTTGCTCGGTCGCGATACGGCGCTCCTCGCGAAGGCGCTCGGACGAGGCTAGTTTTGCGGCCCTGTTCTTGTCGGTTTCCGTCTTCCTGGCGACGGCCGCGGCGATGCGCTCTTGCTGACCTGCGCCTTGGCGTACGGCTCGGACGCGCGAGTTTTGAAGCTGGCGCTCTCGAGTCGTGCCTCGGCGGGCAGCCTTGTCTAGCTCGCCCTCGACCGATCGAAATTCCCGAAGGAATTTCTCGCGGCCACTAATAGCAATCTCATACTCGAGTTTCATAGGCTTCTCCGGTGATTTTGGCTCATTGAGCTCGCTTCGCGCCCGCGAACTGCTCGAACAGCACGGCGCCTGCGTTACGTGATGGAGGAATGACGACGGATTCCTGGCTAGCTTTGAGAGCCTCGAGCCAGCGCACGAAGATCGTGAGTAGCTTGCTCATTGCGGGCTCCGATGTGCTGTCCGTCGGCGAGTGGACACTCGAGCCGACGGCCTTGTGCTCCTGCAGGCGGACCACGATGTCCGCTAGTGCCAAATATTGGCTCGTTCTGTCGGCGTTCGCGCCCGTCGTTTGGTAGGCACTCGTGCCGTCCACCGCGCCATGCACTGGCTCCGGCGTGTCAGGGTCTGCCGGGAAAGAACGCGCTAACTTCTGGGTGTGATTCCGTAGCGCCTGCCATAGCTGGTTCACGCCGGCCGCAGAGCTCTTCAGCGTCGACGTCGCCCACGACGCGCCCACGGCGTTATCCGTGTCGGAGTTGTCGTGGTACGAGGCGTTTGCAATGTGCGTCGAGTAGGCGGCGCGAACGTTTTGAAAGTCCGTCGCAAAGCTACCGAGCAAGGTTTCGGCCGGCATTTCGACCAATTCTCCAATCGCCTGCAATAAGGCCGGGTCTCCGATCGCTGTCTCGGCAGCCGAGCTCTTTGGGTCAACGACCGCTGGACTGAGCACGCCGTGAACGGCGACGGAGGTCGCGCGAATGGTTGCGTTCCAGACGTAAAGCAGAAGCGCTGCCTGGTCTGGGTTGCTGCCGAGCTGAATACGCACCGATTCGCCAACATAAAGGCTCACGAATGCCCATGTGATCGGCTCCGGAAGCGGAGCGCCTAGTGTGTCATCTTCAAACCGAGGGGCGGTCGTTGTGACGAGGGATTCCTCGAGCCGGAACGTGTAGACGCCGCCGAAGTCCGGCTTGAAGTCCCACGGATCTGCGGCTCTGCCTGAATACTCCTCAACTCGCTGCCCCTCGGCGGCCGTGAGTTTCGCGGCAATCGCCGACCCTTCCGGCGCAGAAACGGCGACGAGCGTCACCACGTTGGTGGTCGGGTCGAGCGCCGTGAATGCAATGCGGCAGGCCATGCCCTTGATCGGGAACGCGGGTGCGGGTGACAGTCCAGACATCAGTGATTCGGGCTCCTTTGAGGGCTTGTGAAGAGCGCGGTTCGAAGGGGAGGGAGCCAGCTACCGGGCTCGCTCCCTCCCCTCGTTCCCCGGCGACTTTCGAGGAACCGCGCGTCAGGTTGGCACGCGTCGAAAAAGGTCATGCGGCTTCACCTTGTTGGTGAAGGGCAACGATCGAAGAGTGGACGTGAAGCCACCATGCGATGTTGGTGATGGCGGCCGACGCCTCCTGCTCGAGTTCGGCAGGGGACATCGCAGCCAGGCAATCGAGCAAGCGCGCGTCGTCGTTCGGATCGATAGCGTTCCAGCTTGCGACGACGGCACGGCCGAAAGCTCCTGAGTTCCCGTTTTGCATGGTGGCGTCCACTTAGGGCAACTCCGCGTAGTGGGAGCCGCCGGCACCCGAGACGGCACCGAAGTGCGCCGGATTGAGGCCGTCTGGGAACAGCCCAGCATCGGCAACGCGATGACGCAGAATGGACCTAACAACCAGCCGTGCCTTGGTGACGAATTCGGCCTTGGTCGGTGCTGGAATCCTAATGCGATTGAGGAATTCTTCGCCGACTCGAATGACGTTCAGGAGCCGCGTGCGACCGCTCGAGAATACGATCGAGAGCTGGTGAAGTCCGACGCTCGGAGGCGAGAAGCTGTAAGTGCTCCCTTCGGAAGTGATGGGATCGCCACCGACGACTGTGACGCTCACGATGGCGTCGATCTCACCATGGAAAACGACAGCTTCGCCGAGGATGCTTTCGATGACGGAACGGTCCGCGTGGGAACCTTGCCCACCGAAATCAGTGACGGTGCTGTGGGAGCGAATCTGGATGGTGTTCATAGGGCGCCTTTTCAAGCAGCAAACACTGCGGCGAGATCTGGGAGCGTTTGTCCGGTTCCTCCGCCGTATTGGCCGAGGTCGAGGCCAACGGGGAAACTCCCGTCGCTCAGAATCGCGGGATGGCGCTTCACATTGGCGCGCTCTTGAATCACGCTCCGCGCAACCTGGTGAGCCATGCTCATGAACGTTCGGCGGTCCCGAACTCCCGGAAGGCGGATAAACTTCAACCAATCGTCCGAAAGCCAGACAGTGCGGACCCGTGCCGTCCAACCGGACTCACAGACAAGGTCAACGAACTGACTTCCGTTGCCCGATGGGCGAAATGAGAACCCAGAGGCGCCGCGAACAAGCTCTTCGCCGCTGGCTGTGACATGCGACACCTTTTCCTGTTCGGCCGTCGCAACTGTGAAGACCAGCTGCTCGTCCGTCAGGCACGCGACTACCGATGCGTCGATGCCCTCGTTGCCGGACTTAGCGGTCATGCGCCGCAAGCGCATCCGCTCGCCGATTTCGATGTCGCGGTTCTTTGCGGCCGAAAACTGGGGATCGGGCGAGCCCGCCATGACCATGTGCTCGAGCCCGCCGTAGTGCTCGGGACGACGGATGAACTCGATCTGGGTGCCGAGAGAGTGAAAGTTGATTGTCAGCATGATTTATCTTCCTGATACGATGTGGCGTTCCCCCGAGAGGTGAAGCGGCGAGCCGGGGATGAGGCGTTCCATGTCCGCCATGGTCGCTGTGAGCAGAAGGGCCACCTCGTCGTCGTGGCCGGTCCCTCGAGCGCTGTAGACAACGGCGCCGCTCGCGGTGACGCGCTCGGAGTACGAAGTCAGCTCCTTGCGGAGCTTCTCCCGTGGCGGCAAGACGATGGCGTCCTCGGCGAAGAGGCGTCGAAGCCGGCGAACGGACTCTGCCTTGCCCTCGTTGGTCCAAGGGATTTCACGGAACATGAGCCGCTCTCTCGCGAACGCCGATGCGAGGAAGAGGCTCTCGCGTTGGTCCCCCACCACGGTCATCACTCCCGCTCTCCGGAAGTGCGCGGCAATGGTCGAGACGATCTGTTCACCTGTCAGTGTGCCGCGAAACCTGCCGTCGAAGGCAGAAACGTCTCGCAGGGAGAAGATCGGGCGCTGGGCACGGACCCATTCGTCGTTCAGGATGAGTCCGCCACCGCGTTCGTCGTACACCAGAACCTCGCGCGTCTCGTTCGCGTCCGGCACGATGCGTTCGCGGCCATAGATGTCGACCGTGAGGTTCAACATCGGCACCCGCGCGGTGCGGTATCGCGACATGCCTTCAGGCGGAGATGGGACGACGTAGCCGGCGATCGCGTAGGTGAATGAATCTCCTCCACCCGATGAGGCATCGACGACTCCGATCGGCTGCCAACGTCCGCCAGGGGGCAGAGGTCGAAATGCGCGATCCGCGGCGTCGAAGTCGAAGGCGCTTGAGACTGCAGCGCTCGGAATAGCCGCGTACTCGCGGCGCCAGATTTTCTCGTCAGGCTCGAGCTTCTGAGTCTCTTCCTTCGAAAGGGAAGGGTTGATGGTCCACGTTTCGCCGAACGCGACGCATTGGAGCTCGGTCTCGCCGAGGTCGTAGGCTCGGGCGTGGAAGTCGTCAGGGCCAAGGGGGCTCGAGACCAGGAAAAGCCTGCCATCAGGCAGCGTGGCCAGCGCCGGAGCGAGTGAGCCCACGACTTGCTCGGCAGGGTTGGCGCCGGCGTCATCGTCACGCCAGCGGGCCACCTCGTCGCACCAGGCAAAGGCCACGGTGTCGCCTACGCTGGTTCTAAAGTTAGCTGTGACGACCGCGAACACGGCTGGATAGCTCTCGAGCTCGAGCGTTGCTGTGGCGGCGTTTTCTCGGTACCGGATGCCGAGGGCGACGAGGATGGCGGCAACGCCTCTCAGGCGGTTCGTGGCTTCGCCACGTTTCACTGAAAGGAAGGCGTAGACGTGCGGCGGCGTGCCGGGCAGATGCCGATGCGCACCGAAGAGCATCTCGGCGACCGCGAGCCGGGGAGCGACGGACGTTGACGCGAACACGCGGCGGCCCTTGCGAACCACCAGCCGGCGCTTGCCTGTGCGGTAGAAGCGCTCGATGGTCTCACGCCACCACATGGGCAGTGGAGCGAAGCCTTGTTCGAGCAGTGTCGCTTCCATGGCCCAGAGGCGGGCCATGAACGTGCCTTGGTCGCGCTGCGCCATTGCCGTGCTCACGACTGCCCTCCGGTCGCTAGAATGGCGCTGAGCTTGATGTTTTTCTTCGGTCGGGCATGGGCTTCGCGAGCGCAGAGCTCGTGAGCCGCAAGGAGGGACTGCCTCGAGCTGTCCGCTAGCCGGGCGCCATCCAACAGCATCTTCGGATCCCCGAGTTCGGCTCCTATGTCGCTGAGATACCGCGACGCCCCTAGTTGGACCGCTGCCGTCGAGACGATGCTCGCTGGGCCTGGGCCCACTTCACCGCCGCCAACGGTCGCCGCGAGCTGGCGCATATGGCTTTCACGCCACTCACGAGCGAGACGCTGGTATGGCTGGAACGGGTGACCGTCGGGCGCTTCCCACAGGCCTGCTAGCCGACCAATCTGGACGGCTTCGTGCTTTGCGATGGCTGCCCTACGGGCAAGCTCCGATGTGCCAGGGCCAGGGATGAGCTTGCCTGTCTCGTCACGGTTTGCTGCCAGTCTAGGAGGCGCTGACACGCCTACGGGCAACTCGTCGACGGGAAGGACTTCGACGCGAATCGAGCCCGAACCCTTGCCGTGGCCAGATCGAAGGCTCAAGCGCGCTCCTCCTCGAGCAGGCCGCGCTCGTATCCGGTCATGCGACCGATGGGCGACAGCGATGTGCACGTGCACTCGCGGAGCTCGAACTCGGCCATGCGCTGGCGGGCGACCGAGCCCATCACACTTGGGCCTGCGGTTGGGTGGGCCAGGATGGCTTGGCACTGGCAAAACTCGCACCAGGGCGACTCGGGTTTCTGACTCATTTGAGCGCTCGTAGGCTCGCAAGTATGTGATAAGTCACGCTTTGAGGCGGATTGACAATCCGTCGACGGGCTCACAGAGCACCTCCAACGAGCCGCAACTTCGAACGCAAATCCCGTGCGGGGTCATCTTCTTTCGTTGGCTTCACGCCCGCCACGGCGAGCACTTCACCGAGAGCCACTTGGCTCAGGAGGTGGCGCCGGCCAATCACTGCGGCACCCTCGAGCCCACGCGCCACGCGGGTTCGTACAGCCGCGCAGTGACGCTTCCTGCCGAGCGGTGACGCTGACTGGTCGATCCAGTCCACGCGGTCCGCTGAGTCCTCCGCAGCGATGCGATCGAGCTCTTCGGCGGCGGCGCGGAGGACGCGGGCCAGAGTGGCAGGTGAGAGGTTCCGGGTGAGCACGTTCTCAGGATGCCGGCGGGCTCCAACGCTGTCCCTACTAAGTGCAGACTGTGTAGCTAGGTGCTTCGACGAAGCGCTTCGCCTATAGGGGAACGAAGCACCGAAGCACCCAGTCGGGCTTGGCCCTAGGGCAGCCAAGTCCCTGCCCGCCACTGGGCCCGCTTCGGTTACTGCTTCGGCACCGAAGCGGGATGTTTTCAGCCACATGATGCGCCTCTCAACGATCAGCCGAAGCGTTGGTCGAAGCAGCCACGAACCCGGTGGCGGTGAGAACGAGGCGGCTTGTGCTCCGAAGCTGCTTCACAGCGTCAAAGATCGCCTTGCTTGTACCCTTGGTTAGCTCCGCAATTTGGCGAGCGCTCGTGAGTCCAGGATGACGTGTCACCGTTTCCAGCACGCGGCCTTCGAAGTCAGGTGCCGGCGAGACGACAGCTTCAGCGCTTGTTGGCCGGAGGGTCCCTTCGTAACCAGGCTCGGTCGACTTGGTGAGGAAGAGCTCGTCGAAGCGGGCCGAGTAGTTGCTCTTGCGGTTCGTGAGCCGTACTCCGCTGTCGACTTCGTCCATGGCCGCCTGCCACCTGAAGCCGTCCCGGATGCCCGTGACGCCTCGAGCATCGCTGGCGCCGTCTTTGGCCGATGTCTTGCTCGAATGGTGCGCCATGAGCACGGCTGGCAGCCCTGGGACCGTGCAAAAGGACTCGACGACCTGCACGAACCGCGTCGCGGCCTCGTTGTCCCCTTCGACGTTCCCGCCTGCCCAGCGGCTCAGCGGGTCGAAGATGGCGAGCGACCACTCACGACCGTCGCTGCACATCCGCTTTCGAAGCTCCTCGGCGAAGGGCGTGGCAACGAGCGGTCCATTCTCCACCTGGTAGGTGAGCGCGACGTGCTGCCCGTGCATCGGGAGAAGCACGATTCGTTTACCAAGTTCTGACCGCTCCTCGCGGCTGAGCTCACGGGCATTGCACGTCCGCCAAAGACGGCGCTGAGCCTCCGCGATGTCCTCTTCGCCAAGGGCAAGGAGCACGTGCCCAGCCTCGGGCGCGCGGAAGGTGCCGAGCCAGAACCCGCCGAGAGCGACAGCAATGGCGAGGTCAATGAGCGCGTAAGTCTTTCCCACGCCGCCGGTTGCCGTGAGGATGCCAGCCTTGCCTTTGGGGAACACGCCAACGTCACGCATCCCGACGGGCCGCTTGAGCAGCCAATCCTGCAGCGGTGGGTCGTCGGCCAAGAACGCCTCGGAGAGCGTCGTCCATTGGGCAAGAGCCCCAGATTTCGGCCGCGCTGGCTGACTTCGCTCGACCTCGAGCTGCACGTCCCCGACGTCATCGCCGGCGAGTAACCGCACGGCCGCACGCTCGTGCGCGTGAATGAGGCCGCGTCGTTCGGCGCAACGTCGAACCGCATCAGCGTGCTCGGCAACGTGAGCAACCGCTGGGGTCGCATCGATGAGCCTCGCAAGGTAAGTAGTTCCACCGTCGATTTGTTCGAGGCGATTGCTCTCGCGAAGGCGAGACGCCAAGCTAACCACGTCAACTGGGCGCGCCTCTTGAGCCAGTTCAAGCACAGCTTCGAAGACCCACCGATTGGCGTCGGAGTAGAAGTGCCAAGGCTGAAGAGCGACGGCTTCGAGCGCGTCGCGGGAAAGTATGATCGCGCTCAAAACCGCCGCCTCAGCATCGAGATCGGCCGGCGGCGGCCCCCTCTCCTCTGGCGGCACAAGCTGAACGACTTTTCGGCTCAAAACAGCTCCGCCTCCTCTTCAGGACTGAGCACTGGCCCGCCGCCGAGTGACTGAGGAAGCCTAGGTCGCTTCGGTTCCGGCGGAGCGATGCCAATCTCGGTTGCCGCATCGGCAAACCAACGGGCGACCTCGTCGAGCTCTCGAGCGCGAAAAGTAACGCCTTTCTGGGTGGGGAGAAGCTCACCATCTCGCCCGCGAAACCAGATCCGCGCGCTCACATAGTCGACTCCGTTGTACTCGTCGATGGAGAGACGGAGGACATCGGACTTGCCGTCCTTGGTTCGGGAAAACTCGAGGTTTTTCATGGAGAAACTCTCCGTTTCTCGAGCTTGACCGTCGTTTCAGCGGCCTTCGTGGCTAGCCGCAGCCCGGCGGCGATTTTGAGCGCAGGGCAGGGCTCGCCGCCGAGAACGAGCTCGAGTTTGACGGCTTCAGCAGCGGTCAAGCGTTCCTCCTGTTGATGGGGATGCGTCGGACTAGGCCTGGTGGTTCGGGATATCCGAGGGCTTTTGCCGCTCGAGCTATCCTAGTGTGCGTGCTCGCGAGGCACCTGGCCCCGCCGTAAATGCGCCTCACGGTGCGGTCGTCGCAGCACGACTTGGCGCAGATTTCTCGGATTTGTTGAGCGTCTGGCTGCATTGCCAGTCCACTCTGTCCGGTCAGGCAGCGGCTGACCCTGCTAAGCGGTCACTGTGCAGGTGTTTTTTTGGGGGGAGCCACCGGATGCCAAATTGAGACAATCCCGCGCGAGCGAGCCTCCTCGAAAGTCCGCTTCACCGTCCTATGCTCGTCAGCATCCTCGTTCGGACCGGGATTTGGTCCGTCATAGCCGAACGCCCCGCAAGCTCGGGCTAGCTTTGCAGCGAAGCCTTCGATCGAGGTGAGCTTCGTATTGCTCGCTATCTCGATTATTTCGTCGATCTTGAGCTCTTCGGCCTTTTGGTCGAGCTTTGCTAACTCGCCACGCATGTATTCGGCCGCGCTTCGCTCAATTCGCTCAATTGGCACAAGCCCCTGTCTTCGTCGATCCAGGACACTCGAGAAGAAGATGCCTGAGAAATAGAGCCACCTACGTTTTCTCGCGACACTGGCCAAGTGCTTTGATGCTTCGAGGACATCGTAAGTCTCACCGTTGGCGACGCCGGCAATGATCGCGTTTACGAGCTCTCGCGCGGCACCCTTGAATTCATCCGTGGTGGCGCTCTCAATTACCTTGGCCAAACGGACTTGTCCCTGAGCAAGCCCTTCCATGAGCTCCGCGTCGGATTCTTGCGCGTCGTCGACGGGACGTTCACCTGATTCGTGCAGTCCTACCTTCGTCTGCGCATACGCAAGGCACTCCTCTAGCGCGTCTCTGAGCTTCTCGATCGGGTGTTTGGTGCTATTCTTCTTCTCGTTGGCCACTTACTTTGGCCCTCCTGCCCCCGGCCGAGTCGATGCGGCGCGGGGGCTTTTTCTTTTGTGCGATTCTAGCCTGAAACCGCCTTCGAACGAAGCGAATCCCGTTGCGCCATCGCCTGGCAACGGAGTAGACGTTCACGATGCCACCTCGGCTTATTTCGCCTCGTCGTCTTCCACCGTAGCTATCCTCCGGACGTCCCGAAGGTTGGCCATCGCTCTTGCAATCGCGATTGCGATTGCCTCGCCATCACCGCACGAGCCATCGCAAACTAAGCCTGCTTCGGCAAGCACGTCCATTAGCTCTTTCTCGACGGCGTCAAGGTGAACTTTCAAGTCGAAATGGGGGTCCTTTTGGCTCAGAGCGCTCATGCGACAGCCTCCTCACGCTGAGTCGCTTCGCTGCCCGCGCCGTTGTAGAGATGCCGAGCAGCGGTCAGACGGTCGGCAACCGCTTTGATCGTGAACCCGATCTTTTGAATGTCGTAGTTGGGCCAGCTATCGAGGGCTAACCAAGCGGTGTTCAGGTCCGCCATTCCTTGGTCGAAGGCCTGTGAAAAGATGGTGTCCACGTCGTGCTCGTGGTCACCGTTTAGGCCCTTGGGGTTCGCTCCGAGCGCTTCCGCGAGTAACCGAAGCATACCCACGTCCTTAGAGGCGACAGGCTGCAGCACGGGCCCCGAGGTCCGAACCAGCGGCGTTTCTTCCGACTCGGGTTCTTGAGCGCGTCCTGGATTCTGGTTCCTCGGCTTTGGCTGACTAGTTTGGTTCATGTTCGCATCTCTTTCGACGCGAGGTCAGGAGGTCGCTCAATTGCACCCGCTGCCTCGCCGTCGACGTCGCGACCTAAGCCACGGCGCCGAAGGCGAGACAGAGAGCTAGCCATCACGCTCTCGGCGTTTCCGGACGGCTTCGAGGTCGGCTACCTCGGGCGCAACGCGCTCACGACGACGCGCCTCGAGCTGCCTCCCGAGCTCGCTCACGATGGCCCACTCGCCAGCTTGAGCGGCGAGGTCGAGGGCTCGAGCGAGGGCAGCTTCAACTGAGTCAGGCTCGGAGTTTGGGTGAGTCAGAGGTGAGTCATCGCGTCGATTCATGTCTGATGACGTAAGCGATTCAGCCGAAATAGGCTTCGGCACGGGGCTTGCTGCATCACGGCGGCGCTCTTCGAATCCGAGGGTCGTAGGTTCGAATCCTACGGGGTGCGCCAAGATCAATAGCGGGGCGAAATCGAGCACCGCATCCAGCCGAGATTCGAGGCCCTTCGCTGGGCTCTTCAAACGGCTCCTCGCTGCTCGACTTGCTCGCTGGCCGCGGTTATGGCCAAGGGATGAAGTCGCGCGCTGCTGTCGCCTTTGGTCCTGGAGAGCCTCTTCGCGTCGTCGAGATCGATGTCGCGCCACCCAAGAAAGGCGAGGTGCTGGTGCGCATCACCCACACGGGTGTCTGCCATACGGACGCGTTCACGATGAGCGGTGAGGACCCCGAGGGGCTCTTTCCCACGGTGCTGGGCCATGAAGGCGGCGGCATCGTAGAGGCGGTGGGGGAAGGCGTGACCAGCGTGAAGGTCGGCGACCACGTGATTCCGCTCTACACAGCCGAGTGCCGCGAGTGCAAGTTCTGCAAATCCGGCAAGACCAACCTGTGTCAGGCGGTGCGCGCGACGCAGGGCAAGGGGTTGATGCCCGACGGTACTTCGCGTTTCTCTTTTGAAGGCAAGCCGCTCTACCACTACATGGGTTGCAGCACATTCAGCGAATACACGGTGGTCGCCGAGGTCTCCTTGGCTGTGATTGACTCGGCCGCGCCTCTCGAAAAGGTGTGTCTTTTGGGCTGTGGCGTCACCACGGGTATCGGCGCTGTGCACAACACGGCCAAGGTGAAAGCGGGAGACAGCGTGGCTGTGTTCGGGCTTGGCGGCATCGGTCTCGCCGTCATTCAGGGTGCCGTACAGGCCAAAGCAGGACGCATCGTGGGTATCGACACGAATCCGGCAAAATTCGAGCTGGCACGCTCGATGGGCGCGACCGACTGTCTGAACCCACGCGACTATCAGAAGCCGATTCAAGAAGTGATCGTCGAGCTCACGGACGGCGGAGTGGATTTCAGCTTCGAGTGCATTGGCAACGTCGAGGTGATGCGCGCGGCGCTCGAGTGCTGCCACAAGGGCTGGGGGGAGAGCGTCATCATTGGCGTGGCTGGCGCGGGGCAAGAGATCCGCACGCGGCCGTTCCAGCTCGTCACCGGCCGCGTCTGGCGTGGCTCGGCCTTCGGCGGCGTGAAGGGGCGCACGGAGCTCCCGGGTATGGTGCAGAAGGCCATGAAGGGCGAGATCGATCTGGATCCGTTCATCACCCATCAGCTCCCGCTCGAGCGCATCAACGAGGCTTTCGACCTGATGCATGAAGGCAAGTCGATCCGCACGGTCATTCATTTTTGAGCCGTGAAAGCAGGAAAAGTAGCCATGAAACGCATCGAACGTCGCGCCTGTTTCGGCGGTCACCAAGAGGTCTACGAGGTCGAATCGACGACTCTGGGGGTTCCGACGCGCTTCGGCATCTATCTGCCCCCTTCGGCCGAAAGCGAGAAGCTCCCGGTGCTCTATTGGCTGAGTGGCCTCACCTGCACGGAACAGAACTTCATTCAGAAGGCGGGCGCGCAGCGTTACGCGGCGGAGCACGGCGTGATCTTGGTGACGCCCGACACGAGCCCGCGCGGAGCTGGCGTTGCCGACGCAGACGGCTGGGACCTCGGGCAAGGGGCTGGGTTCTACCTGAACGCCACGGAGGCTCCTTGGTCCGCGCATTACCGCATGCACGACTTCGTGGTGGATGAGCTCCCTGGGCTTTTGGCAGAGCATTTCCCGGTGAATACACGTCGCGCCATCAGCGGTCACTCGATGGGGGGTCATGGGGCGCTGGTGATCGCGTTGCGCAATCCCGGCCTCTACCGGAGCGTCTCGGCGTTTTCTCCTGTGGTAGCGCCATCGCAGGTGCCCTGGGGTGAGAAGGCTTTCACAGCCTATTTAGGCTCCGCGCGCGCGAGCTGGAAGGCTTGGGACGCGACCGAGCTCATTGCCTCTGCGAGCGAACGCTTGCCGCTCTTGGTCGATCAGGGAGCGGACGATGAGTTCCTCGCAAGTCAGCTACGCCCGGAGCTGCTCGAAGCCGCATGCCGCGCGGCAGGACACCCGCTCGAGCTCAACCTACGAACCGGCTACGACCATAGCTACTACTTCATCGCCAGCTTCATCGGTGACCACATCCGGCACCACGCGCGGGCGCTCGGCTGAGCGCGGCCAGTGCTTGCCTAGGCTTACAAGGCGAAGAATCTTCGAATTCGGCCCAAGATTTCGAGCTCGTCGTGGAGGCTGTCGCGTTGTTCGCTATTGAGCGGATGGTTGACCTCGGCGATGAGTGAACGACGCTCGGCGAGCACGCGGCTCATGTGTTCCACCAAGTCAGGGTGCTGATCCATAAGTGGTAGGATCGCTTCGCGATCGATAACTAGGAGCGAGGTTTCTTCGTAAGCAACGACATCCGCCGCGCGACGTTCACCTGTCATGAGCGACATTTCGCCAAAAAACTCGCCCCGTACGAGCTCGGCTACGATTGGGCCACGTCCGAGGTCGTTCAGGATTTGGATGCGCACGCGTCCTGTCGCGAGCACGTACATCGCATTGGTGTCGTCGCCCTTGTGGACGATCACTTCCCCCGGTCCGTAGCGCTCGCGTCGACAGCGAGCGGCCAGGCGATCGGCGCTCTCCTGGGGGAGATGTTGAAACAGGGGTACCTGCTTGATGAGCTCGGTTACCCATTGGTCGAGCTGAGCGTGCGCTTCGGCCGCAGTGGTTCGTTCGAGGACCTCGAGTTGCCGGCGCGGCGCAGGTATGGCGAGATTCGCGCGTTGCATCGCGTACCACATGCGTTCTCGCACCGCGCTATCGATGAGCTCTCGATGATGAAATTGATCGATACAATAGCGAACGATGTATTGCACGCCGCGCTCGGTAAAGCCTCGAGTGAACACCAGCGGCGGCGGTTGGCGAAGCACTTCCTCGACGTGGTCTAGGCTGGCCAGGAGTACCCGCCGCACAAGCTCGGGCGAGACATCAAGAGCCGCATGAATCTCGGCCTCACGGCGGACGGTGGCGGTTGGTCGGGAGTAGTTGACGATGGGACACTTGGCCACCATGCCGTTCGGAACGATCACCTCAGCTTGATCTAAGGTGAAGATGCGCGTCGCGCGCCAGTTGATCTCAATCACGCGCCCGATCAGGCCGGTTTGGCTGTCGAGCTGCACCCAATCACCGACGGCGAAAGGCCGTTGTGCTTGGATGGCCAGACCCGCAAACAGATTTCCGAGAGTGTCCTGGAGCGATAGGCCGATTACGGCCGTCAGTAAGGCCGAGGTCGCGAGCAAAGAGCCTGGCTCAACTCCGGCCGAGCGGAGCACGAGCACCAAGGCTATGAGGAACATGAAGCCCTGCAGGAGGTCGCGCAGGATCTTGGGCAAAGGGTGCGCGACGCGTCGCAGCCAGAACGAATAGACGAAGAGAAGGAAGATGCTGCGCGCAGCGCTCGCTAGTCCGAAGGCTAGGGCTAAGCTAGCCATCGGTACGCTCGCCCCATGGTGCTTCGGAAAGACGACCAGAAGCGCGACGAAGAAGAGCGAAGCGATAAAGAACCAAAAAGGGACTCGAACGCGGCTCCGCTCCTCGGCTGGGAGCAGAATGAGAGCGGCTAAGATGAATGCGGCCGCTACGGGGAGCCCCGCTCCGCCCAAGATTGGATCCGCCCGTTCTAAGGCAATGGCGAAGGCGGAGAGAGATACGTTCACCTGGAGTCCGAGTCCTTCGTGCCTCTTCCTACCATAGGAAATTGTTCCACCCCTAGTCGTTCGGACGGAGAACTAGACGTCCCTTCTGGGTCGAGCCCGTGGCGCGGGGTTTCTTCGCTAGGACGCTGAGGGCGCCTTTTGAGAGCTCTCGGGCTCACAGTCAGCGGGACGCGAGAAGTCGCGGCGATAGATACGCACTAGCACCATCAGAAACGTCACGATCAGCGGGCCCAAGAGCAGCCCGACCATACCGAACGCGGCGATGCCGCCGACGAGCGCAAAGAAGATGACCCCGCCGTGCATGTGCATGCCACGTTTGACGAGTAGGGGTTTGATGAGGTTGTCCACTAGGCCTACGGGAATGATCCAAGCGGCAAGAAACAGCGCTCCCCAAGCCTTGCCGATGGCGAGCAATAGGAGCGCGGCAGCGAGACACACGCCTCCCGCGCCTACCGCCGGAATGAACGCGATCACGAACGTAACGAGTCCGAAAAATAGCGGCTGCGGCACACCCGCAATGAAATAGCCAATCAGCGCCACGATGGATTGGACGCCAGAGGTCACCACCGATGAAACGAGAACAGCGGTCGAAACCTTACGAAATTCAGTGAGTAGCTCGCGGACTTGGCCGCGCCGAAGCGGCGAGTTGTCTTCAATCCAGGTCACAAAATCTTGACCGTCCACGAGCAGCAAGAAGAGGGCAATGAGGCACATCGCCCCCTGAAAGAAGGCCGTTCCCGTCGCCGCCAAGAATTGGCTAACGAACTTAGCCACCTGGCTGCCATGCGCATTGGCACGACGGCGAAGCTCAGCGTCGAGGTCGTCTGGGTTGGGGACGACGGTGTGAATGATCTGTTTTGCTGAGTTTTGAACAGAGTCTGGAAGCTTATCTACTAAAGCCATCATCCCGTCGCTCTGGACTGTATCTGCAACGAAGTTGACGCCTTTGACTACTTCGGCGACTACAAATGCGCCCATGCCACCAATGGGCAAGAGCAATAGCAAGAGCACGCCGACACATAGAATGCTGGCGCTAACGTTGGCTCTACCGCGGAGGGTTTTGGTCAGGCGGGTGTGGACGGGAAAGAGCGCAGCGGCCAGTACTGTGGCGAAAACGAGCCCCGAGCCAAAGGGCAAGACGATGGTGAAGACGAGGCCCAGCGCTATCAGAATGAGTGTGATAAATATCCGTCGCGCGCCTTGCTTCGAGTCCATCGGATCAGCCATGGACGTCAGCATAGCCGAAGCTTCCGTCAGACCCGAAGCTCTCCGCTTTTGGTCTTTTCCTCGGTCGCGCTGGGAACACCGTTTGTAGTTATTTTGACGGTGCGTTGCGGCGGCGGGTGCCGAACAGTCAAAGGGCGCGGGCTGAGGCTTTTGGGAGAGTCGATGCGCTTGGGAGAGTCCATGCCCGCGGACCAGTTCTGGCTGTAGAGCCGAGCTTGCACTGATATGGGCGAAGGAGTAGCGCTTCAGGCCATGTCGCTTTACGCATCTTTGAGTGGCAAAGGTCCATCGGGCTTCGGCTACGCTTCAACCGCCGCAGACGTTACTGAAGGGCTCAATCTGGCGGGCAAGACCTACGCAGTGACGGGCGCAACGAGCGGGATCGGCCTGGAGACGGTTCGCGTCCTTTTGAGCCGCGGGGCGAGGGTGGTCGCGTTGGGTCGCAAGCTCGAGCGACTCGAACAAGCGCTCGATGGGGCTAAAGGCCGAGAGAACCTCAGCGTGCAGTTGCTTGAGCTCTCAGACCTCAACTCGGTTTCAGTTGCGGCCAAGGCCCTTCGAGAGAGGGCTGACCTATTCGACGCATTGATCCTGAACGCTGGGGTAATGGCGCTGCCGAAACTCGAGCTTTGCTCCGGATTTGAGCGGCAATTTTTCACTAACCACATAGGTCACTACTATTTCGCTCGTTTGCTAGAGGCTTCGCTGGCTGAACGCGGACGAGTTGTAGTTCTGAGTAGCGAGGCGCACAGAGCCGCACCTGCGGCGGGCGTCGATTTTGATAACTTGCGCGGAGAGAAGAGCTACTCGGCCTGGAGCGCATACGGGCGCTCGAAGCTCGCCAATCTGCTGTTCGCCTTCGAATTCGGTGAGCGCTTGGCTCGCTCGGGCCGCATCGCCCACGCCGTCCATCCAGGCGTCATCGATACCCCGTTGAACCGACATTTGCCCGGGCTGGCACGAGCCGCTTACAGCCTCGGAAACCTACTTTTCTTAAAGACGGTGCCCCAAGGTGCGGCGACCCAGATGTACGTGGCGACTCATCCCGAGGTACGCATGGACGAGCCGCGCTATTGGTCCAACTGCAACTTGAGCACTCCTCGCCCGATTGCCCTCGATGTTGAGTTGAGAAAGAAGCTCTGGCGCATTTCGGCGGAGATCGTGAACGAGCTCGGGCCGGAGAAGGTGTCCGACTGACGGGCGGGAGCTGATGGGCAGGAGCTGACGGGCAGGAGCCCCGTCGCACGCTTCGACTCAGAGCTCCGTGCGAATGGTGCGACCACTGCTGGTCTTTGAACTGGGAGAGGCTGCCTTGGGTGCGCTTTCGCTGGGCGCTTTGGGGCTCTGAACAGAGACCTTAGCCTTCGGCTTCTTTTCGGTTGGCTTGAGGGCCGCGGTTGTGGCCGGGGTCGGATTGGCTTGGGCGGCGGTAGCTTGAGCGGCGGTAGCTTGAGCGGGCGCGGCTTCGGGCGGCTGAGGAGGAGCGGCCTGGGCGTTCGCTCCAGGAGTCGTCGGCACGGGAGCGGGTGCCTCGGCGTCGTAGGCGCCGGGGGGCGTTGCTCGGGACGCACTCGGCGCTTGGCTCGGGACGAGCTTCTCGCCGCTCGGAGCAGCCGGTTTCAAAAGGAAGTAGCTCAGGCCCACCGCCAGAGCGCTCGCACCCAGGACGCCTGCAATCAGCGGCAATCGTGAAGGTGCAGCACCTTGAGGCGCTGGCTCCGTGGCCGCGATGGTGCGTCCGTTGCCCGTAGTTTGCGACCACGCCCGCTGCGTGCCGTGCATGCGCGTCACCCCGGGTGGGAAGTTCGAGCGGCGCTTGACGATGTTGCTGAGTGGAATGTCAAAGGTGCGAGCCCAATCGTGAAGCTCTCCCTGAAACTGAGCTGCGGTTTGGTAACGCTCCTGCTGAGAGCGACACATCGCCTTCTGAACAATTTGCTGAAAGCTAGCTTCGATCTCATCCTTGGGCTCGGCCAGAGCCGGCGGATCTTCGAGCACAATCTTGATGATGAGAGCGTTGAATGTCTCAGCGCTATAGGGCACCCGGCCGGCGAGCGCTTCATAGAGGATCACGCCTACCGAGTAGATATCTGTACGATGGTCGAGGTCGCGCGCGCCCTTGGCTTGCTCAGGAGACATGTAATAGGGCGTTCCCATCACCATGCCGGTCTGTGTCATGCTGAATTCGCCGCCGGCGACGTTGAACTTCGAGATCCCAAAATCCAAGATTTTGACGAAATCTAAGTAGTCGCCCTCGGGCACAATGAAGATATTATCCGGCTTGAGGTCGCGATGGACGATGCCCGCGTCGTGCGCCGCGATCAGCCCCTCCAGGATCTGAACGGCGAGCGGGTAGAGCTCTTTGGGGCTCATCTGGCCGTGATTACGGATCCGAGTGGTGAGGTCCGTTCCGTCCAGAAATTCCATCACCATGTAACGGTCACCGCCAGGCAGGTCCCCCAGGTCGAGCACTTGAACGATGTGCTTGGAGCCGATGCGTCCCGCTGCTTGCGCTTCTCGCTCGAAGCGCTGCACAGCGTCGGCGTTGTTCTTTACCGCGCCGTGCAGAACCTTGATCGCTACGCGCCGCTGGATGCGCGTATTGATCCCTTCATAGACCGCGCCCATGCCGCCTTCACCCAGCAGGCGCAAAATGCGGTACTTTCCATCAAGGACGTCGTCTAGCTGGAGGCTCATGACCCTATCTACTTAGAATTTGATGAGGCAACCCTTGCCGCAACTCTCGCCGGACTTGCAGTCGCAGACGCAATCTTCGGCCGGTTCACCCCGCCGCGAACAAACCCAACCGGTGTCGGAATCGAAGCAGCCGGCCAGACTGGACGCTGGACAGCTCTCGGGGTCGAAGCATTTCCCATCCCCGCAAAGTTCCTTGTTGCGTCCGCAATCCTCGACCACGTCCCAGTAGCCCTTTTCCCCACAAATGCGGGCTTGATTGAAGGAACAATACGTCTGCTTGGGGTCAGGATTGCACTCACCACAGGCCTTGTTCGTTTCAGAAATGTGGACGCAGATCAGGCCTTCGGCGTCGCACTTTTCGGAGGTCTCCCACGTTCCCTTTTCGGAACACTTACGAACGTTCGCGCCGTCGCAGCTCTCCGTGCCGGGGACACATTCGCCAACGCAGCCGTTCGGCGTGCAAACGTAGTCGCAAGTTTGGTCGTCCCATGTCCCGCTGGCCGAGCAAACCCGTCGGGTTTGTGCAGAACAGATCTTATCGCTAGGAGAGCACTCGCCCACACACATGCCCAGTTCACAGGCCTGGTTGACGCAGGGAGTTGGAACGGCGTCCTCCCAGTTGCCGCTTTCAGGGCAAGCTAGAACGGCCGGCTTACCGTCTCCCGTTAGGGCACATTGCGCGTCGCCGCTGCTGCATTCGCCAGTGCAGATTCCATCTTCGCAGCCGCTTTCACAGATCGTGACGGTGCCTTTCCAATCTCCAGCGTTGCAGACTTCAATCGGGATTCTGCCGCCATCTTCAGTGCCACATTGGAAGGCGCCCGGCTTGCACTCGCCACCGCATTGGTCATCGATACACGCGTTGTCGCAATACTCGACCTGCCATTGCCCGCTCTCGTCACAGAAGCGCCGCTCGAGTTCGTTGACGCACTCACTCGCGCCCGGCTTACAAACGCCGGTGCATTGGTCATTTTGGCACACAAACTCACAAGGGGCTCCCACCGGAATCCAGGCGCTGCCCGTGCAGATCTCGAGCTGTTTCCCCTCACACTCGAGCTCGCTCGTGGTGCAGCTCAGCGAGCCGCCACCAGCACCGTCGCCGCCCTGTCCTCCCGTTGCGGCCTCTCCTCCGCTGCTCGTAACTTCACCCCCTTCTCCACCAAGCGAGCCTTTGCCACCGCTTCCGGTTTTGCCACCGCTTCCGGTTTTGCCGCCGCTGTTCTTTTTATCAAACTCGTCGTCGTCGAACGTGTAACCCGACGAATCCACGGTGCAAGACCAAGTGCCAAGGAGGCCCGCGCAAAGGACGAAGGCAAGTGGAGCGATTAAGCGAGCACGATTCATGGCAAGACTCCTCAATTCAAAAACTAAAAATGGCCGCCGGCCGAGAGCCCGACCAGCCCCGCGCCACCGAGGGGAGAGATACGGAGGCGCGCCGTGCTGGGACTTTCATCCTTTTGGCCGCCGACTAACACCAAGGTGAGCCCGGTCGCCGTCAGTACGCCACCTGAGATGAGCAGCACGTTAGCGACCGTGGCGAGGTTGGCCGCCGAATCGAAATCTGCCTGTGTGCTCTCGCGGCAAACGTCGTCGATGCATTGCGCGGCGGCGTCGCTCTCGGCGCTCTTGGCCAACGCTCCAACGACCACACCCCCAATCAGCCCGAGAATACCAACGCCGCCCGTGACGTAGCCGGCCACACGCACTGGAGTGGGACCGCCCTTTTGGCTTTCGGCCGCTACGGGAGGCGGCGGAGCCGCAGCTACGGGCTCTGCCTTCGGGGCTGCAAACGAAAACTCGTGGCTCGCTTGCTCCGTAGGGCCGACGACGACCTGCCACGTTTCGCGGAGCTCTCCCGACGCCGCAACGAGCGTCAACTCGCCAGCGCGAAGCTCGAGGACAGCGTCGCCGCTAGGGAGCGAGTAGGTTTGGGCGGGAACTTCTGAGCCCTTGCGCGTGACCGTTATCTTTGTATTAGGCTGGCTGGAGCGCAGCGTAAAAGTTGCCATATTGCCGCGCACGAGCAAGATGTCGCGTTCGATCGCGGCTCGCTCGCTCGGGTCGATATTCTCTGCGCCCCCTTTGAGGTAGTCCTCATAATAGTGCAGCGCCTCACCATCACGCTCGAGCTTGAGCGCGCACAAGCCGAGGTTACCGAGCACCTTCCAACTGCCGCCGCTCTTGTCGTAGGCGAGCTGAAACTGGCGGATAGCATCTTGGTAGTTAGGAGGCGTCTCTTGCAAAAGATCGACGCCGTTCGAAAAGTGGAGCTTGGCTTCAGCGAGGGTGGCGTCCGCGGTGTTGCTCGTAGCTGCTGTATTACTCGCAGCGCCGGTCGTGGCCTCGGCGCGAGCCGGGCTCGGAGCGAGACCAAGCCCAAGAAGGAAGGACAAGATGCCCAGCGAGAGCCGCGACGCTCGAGCGCCGCGCGCGCGATTTTCCAAGACCATAGCCCGACCAGCTTATCTGACGACGTTCGTTTTCAGCGCTCGAACGGGAAAAAAAAGCGGCGTCGCTTCGTTTTATCGAGCAGGCCTACCAGCTACCCTGGTTCGGCATCGACAGCCACGGCTCCGAGGGCGGAAGGGAGGCGCCAGCCTGGAGCAATTCGATCGAGATGGCATCCGGAGAACGAATGAAGGCCATTCTGCCATCTCTTGGAGGGCGCAAGATAGGAATCTTCTGCTCCTGCAGGCGCGCACAGAGCGCGTAGATGTCGTCCGTCTCGTAGGCGATGTGACCGAAGTTGCGCCCACCGATGTAGGTCTCAGGGTCCCAGTTGTAGGTGAGTTCAAGCATGGGCACGGCGACCTCCGAGCCGCCTCGGTGCTGCTCCGGAGCGCTCCGTCGATCGCGGGGTGCCGCCAAAAAGAGCAGCGTAAAGCGGCCCGCTTCGTGTTCGGTACGTCGAACGACTTCAAGCCCCAGGCCGTCAACGTAGAACTCGAGCGATCGCTCTAAGCTCTGAACGCGGACCATAGTGTGGAGGTAGCGCATGGAACGATGCTAGGTTCTTCAGTTAGAAAGCAGGAGTTCTATGTTAGAATATTCTGCCGCTTTAGATGTAAGAAATTCCGGAATGATCAGCCATGAAATGGCGATAGTCGCATGTGAGCTCTTCACCCGCAGCAATGTCACGCGTCGCTGTGCCCACGCCGACAGCGGAGAAGTCCACATTGGGCTCGCGTGAGTGATTCATGTACTTGCCCATGGTGGCTTCATAGAAGTAGGGGCCACCCTCTTCGGGCTCGTACATGTGCCATTCGAGTTCTTCCTTGACGCTCTCGGGTAGCGCTTCGAACTCGGCCGGGCTGAAGCGAATATCGAGTTTCTCATGGAACTTCCAAACGGGCGTGCCCTTCTTCACCAGCTCTTTGGTGAAGACACCGAAACCATGGATGGGGCTTTTGTCGAGGAACGTCCGAACGAGGAGCATTGGCGCAGGCTAGGCAGCCCCGGCCACGGAAAAAGAGTCACGTTCTGGCAGCCAAATTTCCGCCTTCTTCGAGGTCGTTTCCGCGAGGGCACCTCCGCGTTTCCTTGGTCTGGCTCGCTGAGGGCGACTCCAGCCGTACTGTTCGGGCGGGTTTGATCCCGGCGGATGGGCACGAGAGCTGACAGGATTTGGACGAATTTACTTGCGGAGTTTCAGCTCAGGTCCCAGATTCGCGCCGGGCTGACATATGCCTCCTCGTAGCATTCGCATACCGGTCCTCGTGGCCCTCCTCGGCTCCGTCTTGGGGCTCTATTTCGCAGCAACCTCGAGCCTCGACTACGCTGCGCATCTCGATCGCGGCGTTCACGATCTGCATTGCAGCATCGTGCCCGGAGCGGCCGCAACGGCTAAGTCCGAGGCCTGTCGCGCCGCGATGTACAGCCCGTATTCCGCGATCTTCAAGAGTTCGCTGTGGGGCGGCGTACCGATCGGGCTGTTCGCCTTGGGTGCGTTCACCTTCTTCTTTGCCTTCGCCCTTTATCTTTGGAAGGTGGACGGGGCCGCGTCTCGTTTCGTGCGAAGGTTTTTCGCTGCGCTAAGCGTCACGCCGCTCTTGGTTTCGCTCGGCATGTTTGTGATTGCCCTCACCGAGCTTGGGGCGCTTTGTCTGACGTGCGTCGGCATCTACATCTCCAGCATTCTGTTGGCCGTAGGAGGCCTTCTGGTCTTGCGGGGCAGCGCCGAGGCGCCGGCTCAGTTTGGGCTCCCTAGTCGCTCGTTTCTGTGGGCGATCGTGCTCTTGGATGCGCTCGGCATTGTGACCATTTTGCCCGCGCTCACCTATGCAGCTACGGCTCCCGACCACGCTGAGCGTCTCAAGGGTTGTGGGGCCATTCACATTGCACCTGAGCCCAAGCATGCACTTTTGCCCATCAAGGGCGACAATCCGATCAAGAAGGTTCTGTTTTTCGAGGATCCGCTGTGCCCGACTTGTCGCGGGTTTCATAGCCGCTTGCGTGTGGAGGGCGTGCTCGAAAATATGGACGCCGAAGTTGTGCTGTTTCCGCTCGACAGCGAATGCAACTGGATGCTCGGTGAGCCCCTCCATCCGGGAGCTTGTATCGTGAGCCGAGCGCTCCTCTGCGCGGCAGAACCTAAGGTCGCGCTCGACTGGGTGTTCGACCACCAAACGGAGCTGGCCGAGGCCGGTAAGGCCTCAGACAAAAAGCTAGAAGCGTTGCTCGCGAAACACTTCGGAGCACGATTGAAAGAATGTATGGGTTCTGCCAAGACGAAGCAGCGGCTGAATGGGCACCTGCACTACGCCGCCGAGAACAGCGTGCCCTTGGCTACGCCGCAGATGTACCTCGGCACCGAACGCGTCTGCGATGAAGATACCGATATCGGGCTTAGCTATACGCTGAAGCATCTCGCCCCGGAGTTGTTCCATGACTGAGGGGCCGCTCGACAAGACGCTGCGGGATGGGACTCGTGTGGAAGGCTCCGAGGCGGAAGAGGAACCGGTGCGCGCCGCGCCAGCCGCTCGCTATCCCGTGGGCGACGCGGTGGGCGGCAGCGTGGCAGTCGAGGCCAGCCGAGGGGCAGGCAGTAGCGCACGGCCTTCGTCTGAATCGCGCTCCGCGTGGCTGACTTCTCCCTGGACTTTCGCGGCTCTTGGGATCGTGCTGGCGCTGGTGGCCTGCGGCCTCGTGGCACGTGCGACCCATGCCGCGGCCGCGCGCCTTGAAGAAACCCAGTCAGAGCGGCCTCAGGTGGCCATCGCCGACCAAGCCGAGGTCGCGTATTGCACCCCCGAGTTCAAGCTGGTGCTAGAGCGGGTCCTTCATGCTTGCGGCCTAGAAGGAGCCAATTCGCGTCACGGCTGCCAACCCTCGGACGTGAAGTCATTCGCTTCGATCAGCGACGAAGACTTCAACGCGCTCTTTACGCCTTTGAAAGATCGCGGAGCCGTCCTGCTCTTCGACAACAACTCCGAAGAACTCGACGCGCAGGGCAAGAAGCTGTTGGAAGAGCGCTTCGTCGACCGGCGGGGAGCACGCTACTTCTTTGCTGTGGCTCGTGCGTCGAAGTCAGGCAATCAAGCCAAAAATCGAGCGCTCTCTCATCGGCGCGCCAACTCGGTCAAATATCATGTCGCCGAGGCCAGCGGAGATCCGGATTTAGACAGGAAGCTGGGTCAACTTTGGCTGGGTAACGAGTTTGCCCAGCTCGATACTCAGTTTTGCGATTGGCCGAGTTCAAGGCCCGATCAGAAATGCAGCGCGGAGTCGATCAATCGCAGCGTATTCGTCTCCTGGGTTGACTGTCGTCTCTGAAGGGCCGTTCGAAATGACCGTCGGCCCCCGGCGCGCGCTGTTTTGCCTCTTAGATTTTTGAGGTAGAGCACGCTCATGCGCAAGAGCTCTCGCCCTGTGTTGCCGCTGACTGGGCTATCTGTGAGCCTTGCGCTCGCGTTGTCGCTCGTCGCCTGTGAAGACAAGACCGAGTCACAACCCTCGACGCTGGGTCGGAGCGACGCCATCTTGGCCAAGCAAGGCGCGCCTTCGACGGCTGTGAAGCCCGAGAGTCCGGCGGCTCGAGCACCGGCTCAGGAAACTCCGCGCACGGGGTCGCTCTGTGATTCGCATCCGATGACGGAGTTTCCCAAGGCCCGTTTGACGGGTCTCGATCAATCGGGGCTTGCTCTTGGAGCGGAGCCTCCGGTGCGTGGACTCACCTGGGTCAACTTGTGGGCTGCCTGGTGCGAACCGTGCAAGCGCGAGATCCCACTCATTGTCGAGTTTCAGAAGAAGCTCAAAGCCCAAGGCGTACCGCTCGAAGTCGCTTTTGTATCCTTGGATGACGATCCCAGGCAGCTCGAGAAGTTCTTGAGCCAAAGTGGTTTTGCAGGTTTCACCAAGAGCTACTGGCTCCGCGAAGGCAAAGAGCGACAAGAGTGGCTCGCCGAGGTAGGGCTGGGCGAGGAGCCGCGTTTGCCCGTGCATTTCTTGGTGAGCGGGACTCAAAAGACCTTCTGTCGCATCGAAGGCTCGGTCACTTCAGGGGACCTGCCGGCGCTCGAGGCTCAGTTTCGTGAGCACGGCTGAGCTCGGCTAGTTTGAGCTCGGCTAGTTTGAGCTCGGCTAGTTTGAGCTCGGCTAGTTTGAGCTCGGCTAGTTTGAGGTTGGCCTAGTCGGAGATCACGCTGCTGTCGTCGATGATGCGCCTCGTATCCTCATGCATCGAAATGCCCGGCAGCGCATACCAGCTACCGCCATGATTCTTTTCGATGCGCGACTTTTCGATTTCGAGCGTGCCATCGTGGCTATTGCTAACGAAAAATATGGCTGAGCCGAAGTCGTTGACCGTGTTTTCCTTGATAGCAGTGCCGCAAATCTTGAGCTCGAGCGTGCCCCCGTCGTTGTAGATCGCGCCTCCGCTGCCTCCTCCGGTCGTTCCGTCTTGCGCCGGGTTGCCGCCATGGCCGATCGCTCGATTGTACGAAAAGAGCGAGCCTATGATGTGCCAGTTCACGCCGATGGAGCTGAGTCCGCCGCCGTTTGCACCAACGTTCCCGAGTTCGGGCGCGCCGCCGAACGTTGAATTGACGACATAGGCGGGGCGGTTTTCAAACTGTTGAAAGACGCGCAGCGCTGCGCCTCCTACGTCTGGCCCACTATCGGCGCAGCTATTGTTGAAGAACCTGGTGTTGACGGCCTTGAAGCGCCCACCGCTCGCATAGATGGCGCCTCCGCCGTCATATTCGAGCTCGTTTTTCGAGTTGCCGTCGACGAAGGTGATATTTTGAACACTGAGGCGTGGGTGGTCTTGGTTATCGCAATGCGAGGTCGTCCACACTTGATCTTCATCGCACGTATTCATGTACAGGATACGCGTCTTGCCGCCTCCGCTTAAAGTGATCCGCTTACCGCCATCAATGACAAGGCTAGGGCCGCTATCGTTTCGTACTTTGGCCGGTCGATCGAGCACGATGGTGTGCTCAGCGTCTCCGCAGTCAAAGGTGATGATGCCGCCCGTCTCAACGGCCGCAATGAAGGCGTCGCCCGTGCAGCTCTCGGGTGAGCCCTTGCCCACCACGGTCGTCGGTGTCGAGACGTCTTCGAGGCCGGCATCACTTGGCACCTGACACGAGTCGTCGGCTTCCGGGTTTCCGAAGGGGATGTCGGCCGCGGACGCAGGATTGCCCGCGCTTCCACCACTCTCGGCGTCATCCGTGCTGGCGCTTCCTCCGCTGCTTCCGTCACCCGAATCGGAGGGGCCGGGTTCCTGGTTTCCACAGGCGAAGAGCGAGAGGCTGGCGCTCGTTGCCAGAAACAGCGCGAGCCTATCCAGCGTGAGCCTACCCAGCGCGAGCCTACCCAACCTGAGTTGTGCAGAGTGCGGTAGAGCGCGAGGTGCGGCCGGCTTGTAGGACTGGGCAATCATTTTTAGAAACTCCACGGACTCCCGACCTGAGGCTACGGAGGGCCGCGCATGGACCAAACGTCCATTTTCCCCCTTTTGACCCCGGAGGGGAGCGATTTGGGTCAGGCCAGAGTTCGAATTGAAGGTGCGACGCCTACCTTTTCATTCATGGTGTTGGCGCTCGCGAGGTGTGTCGCGCGAAAATTCGGCTTCATGAGCCACTTCGCGCTGAGAAGCGGAAGGCGACGAAGCACGGAAGAAATTTGAGCCCGCTCTGGAGCCTGAGGGCTCTTAGAGACCTGACATGTGGAGAAGGAGCTCCCTCTATGGGTTCGGAATTTGCGTCGCGCTGAGCGTCGCCTGTAGCCCGCCACCGCCAGGTGCCGACTTGGGCGCAGCCGGCGGGGCGAGCGACCCCGGTGCAAGCGGTGGCCAGGGGAGTGGCGGCGGGCCGAGCGGAACGGGGGCCCAACCTGCCTCAGAGTCGGGTGGCGGTGGCACTCACGATCCTGGGCCCTGTGATCATTCGGCGCCCGAAGGCGTTCAGCCTTTGCTCAAGCTTTCTACTCTCCAGTATCGAAATACCGTGCTCGAGCTGGCACGCCGATATGAGCTTCCGTCCGACGTCGAGGAAGACCTGGCCGATGCGCTGAGCGTCGTACCCGATGATAGTCTCAGCGCTGGATTTCGCGGGCTAGATGACCGACTCAGTCTCGAGCACGTTCAGGGATTCTTTAACGTGGCGCTGAAGTTTGGAGACGAACTTGCGCAGAATGAGGAAGTCTTGGAGCGCATCGCGGGCGCGTGTGCGCTCGACGAAACCTTGAGCGACGAGTGTTGGAATGACTTCATAGACGGCTTTCTGAAGGTAGCGCAGCGCCGGCCTCTGTCCGTTGCGGAGCGCGAGAGGATGACGAGCTTGAGGCAGTCCTTCGAAACTCCCGGCGAGCAGGTGCGGGGCGCGGTAGTGGTCGCGTTTTCGTCGCCGCGCTTCTTGTATCATGTCGAAATTGACGGACCGGAAACGCGCGCGCCGCTCGTTTTTCAGCTCGACGCCTACGAACGCGCTGCGCGGCTCTCTTACACATTCTGGCAAACCATGCCCGACCGCGAGCTGTTCGAGGCGGCCGACGATGGCAGCCTGCTGGAGCCCGAGGTCTACCAAGCTCAGCTCAGGCGGGTATTCCTCGATGAGAAGACACGCAGCACGTTCAAACAATTTTGGAACGAATGGCTTGGGCTCGAGAAATTCACGGGCTTCGAAACCTCACGCCCGGCATTTCAGGCTTTGACGGAAGGGGAGTCGTTCGGTGAGCCAGGGCACGAGCACTATCGCGACATGGTCGACGAGGTTTACGACCTCACCGAGCTCTTTACCTTCGAGCAGCCGGGCACCGTTCGGGAGCTCTTAGAGACGGACCTCTCCGTGACCCGCTCGACCGATTTGGCGTCCCTCTACGGCGTCGAGCCGTGGGACGGCTCGAGCGCTTATCCTCGCTTTCCGGCCGGAGAACGCGCTGGTCTTTTGCATCGGGGCGCGCTGCTCGTCTCCAATCTCGAGCAGACCAATCCGTTCCACCGCGGTGCGCTCGTTCGACGTCGCTTCTTGTGCGGTGACTTGCCGCAGCCGGACCCCAACGCCTTGCCACCGGGCTCACTTGACCCTCCAGCTCTTGACCAATCGCTAACGACGCGCGAGCGCTTTCAGAATAAGGTCGACGGCGGCGTTTGCGGAGAATGCCACGATAGCTTCAGCACCATCGGCTACGTGCTGGAGTCCTTCGACGCTGTCGGCCGCTTCCGTAGTGAAGAGCAGATCTTCGATGAGGAGTCGGGAGCTCTCCTGGGGTCGCTCGCCATCGACGCGAGCGGCGTTGCCAGCATTGTCGATGCAAATGAAGCCGCAGTCGACGGACCCATCGAGCTGAATCGAGCCATTGTCGAGAGCGGCAAGGTAGAACCGTGTCTCGGGCGGAACTACTTCGAGTTCGTGATGCGGCGTGTGGCTGAAAAAGGCTCATTGGATGCATGTGCCATCGAAGATCTGGCGAAACTTCTGGGCTCAGACGACGCGGGGCTCGGCCAAGCGTTCGAGAGCATCGGTGAGAGCCCAACTTTTACGTCTCGAAGAATGGGGTCCCCATGAGTCAGCCAAAACGAAGAGTGAAGCCGCGCCACTACGAGGCTCTCGAGGTCTCCGGTACGCGCTTGCCCGTGTGGGCGGAGCCGAGCTCGCGTCGTCTGTTCTTGGGGGGCCTCTCGAGCACTCTATTGGCATTGCCATGGCTAGAGTCGCTCAGCCCGCGCTCGGCCCGGGCCCAGGCCGCGTCGCCGCCGCGTCGCTTCATTTGTTTGAAGAGCTTCAGCACTCAGTTGGTGAAGGCCTGGTATCCGAAGTTTCGAGGCAACGGCTATCAGTTTCACGACGACGTCTACTCAGACAGCAAGGCTGATGGGACCACGCTCTTGCACACGCCGCTCGCGGGCGGACCGTGGACGAGCGCGGCTCTGAGCGACTTGGTGGGGGAAGCTGGGATCTCCGACATTTTGGGCGACTTTCTCAATCCGTATTTAGAGAAGCTGACCTTGATTCGCGGTCTCGATTTTTTGCCGAGTGTGAATCACAACTTCGGCGGCCTGCTCGGAAACTTCGGTAGCTGCGTCCCGGCTACCCCCTGTGAGGCAGACGCCTTGGCAGCCGTGCCCACCATCGATCAGGTCTTGGCCTACTCAGCCAAATTCTATGGAGCCGCTCCGCCGCTCCGGGCCCTCCATATCTCGCAGGGTGTCGAAGATGCCATGAGTTATACAGACCTGGGCATGGCTGGCGGTCCGGTCGAGCAAATGAAAGCTCGTACCAATCCACGCGACGTATGGAATGACTTGTTTGGTTCCCTCGCAGAACCTGGAGAGGGGCCCAGCCCTAACCTGCTCTTGGTCGACCAGGTGATGACGGAGTATCGCGAACTGCGAAAGAGTTCCCGGCTCTCCGCTGCCGATAAGCAGCGACTCGAGCGTCACATGACGCAGCTGAGTGAGCTAGAGGCGCGACTGGGCGGCGGAGCAGGGCTCTCTTGTACGAAGCCGCTCGAACCTGCGTCTTTGCCCAACAATAGTGAAACCGATCCGGGCGAGATCGCCGCGAAATGGGACGTTCTGATCGAGCTTGTCGCGCTCGGTCTCGCCTGTGATCGAACTCGCATCGCCACGTTGGGAGTCCACAAGGCGCTTGGCCCCGGCCCTGATCCGAGCGACGCCGAGCTGGCTGGGCACTATCACTCCGAAGACGCTAGCGGTGGCACTTGGCACGGCCTGGCGCACGACTTCGGCAATGAAAATTCGCGACGTATGCTCCAAGGCATCAACACGTGGATCGCCGAGCATGTCTTCTTGAAGTTGATAGCGAAGCTCGATGCCATTGAAGAAGAGGGCGGCAGCTCGTTGCTCGACAATTCTCTCGTGTACTGGGGCAACGAACTTGGCTTCAATCACATCGCCCACAGCGTGCCGTGTCTCGTGGCCGGCAGCGCAGGGGGATACATCAAGCCAGGCCGATACCTCGACTACATCAACTGGGAGAATCACTCGTATTTCTCGCAGGAAGACGGCAATGTCATAGAAGGTATTCCGCACAATCGATTCTTAGTGACGGTCCTCCAGGCGATGGGGCTCGAGCCTGTCGACTACGAGCGAAATGGCGAACCCGGCTACGGTTCCACGAGTACTAGCGGGCGGGATCCAAACTTGTGGCCTGTCGAGTATGACTTGGCCCAAGTCGGCCAACCGCTGCCCGGCATTCGCGGCTGATATCGGCTCGGGCCCGGAGACTCGCGGCTTGGTGCTTGGGCGGCAGGGAACTTGGCCCGAGGCCCGCGCGCTGTTGTTTATGGAGAGATACCCGGGGGCGGATGTGCGTCTCCCGGGGTGACCTTTGTTCTGGGATCGAGCTCGCTTGGATCCCGAGGACGCGTGAGGAGAACATTTCGATCCATGACCAACCCCTTCGATGCAGCCGTCTCCGGACGGAGAGAGTTCATTCGCGGCTTGAGTGCGGGCGCCAGCGCGCTTGTGCTCGGATTCAGCCCTGAGGCGCGTGCTTGGTGCACGGACAAACACACCAATCGCGGCGCATTTCGAGCGCTTCCCAGGCTCGATGGCGAGCTCGTCTTGGATGAGGCGAGCACGGCTGCCGTGTCGGCCGACCTCGGGCTGCTCGAGGTTCAAACGCCCGTTGCTGTCCTCCGTCCTGGGTCGGTGGAGGATGTCGTGCGCATGGTTAAGTTCTGTAACAAGCACGATATCGCCGTCGCTGCACGAGGCCAAGGACACGCGACAAATGGTCAAGCCTTAGTCGAGGCAGGACTCATCATTGATCTCCGCACGTTGAACCGCATCCTGGAGGTTGGTGAGGGCTACGCTGTGGTGGAGGGTGGGACCACTTGGCGTGCGGTCCTGGAACAGACTCTCCTGACGAGTCAGACTCCACCTGTGCTTACAGGTTATATCGGCCTGTCAGTGGGAGGCACGCTATCTATGGGTGGTTTCAACGGCATGTCCTATCGCCATGGCGCTCAGGTGGACCATGCGCTTGAGCTCTCAGTCGTTACGGGCGAGGGCAAGCTAGTTCACTGCTCAGAGACCTGTGATTCACAGCTATTTTTGGCTGTCCTAGCGGGGATTGGCCAATACGGGATCATCGTTGGTGCCAAGCTGCGGCTCGTTCCTGCCAAAGAGCGCGCCATCGAGTGGAACTCGCCGTACAGCGATACAAAGGTCTTCTTCAAAGACATGCGCAAACTCGTCGCGCGCGCTGAGATCGATCTCATCCGTGCCAGCGTCGTCTTCGATCCGATAACGAACGCTCCCGTCTATTCGCTCAATACGATCCAATACTACGACGCAGCGACGCCACCCGATTTTGAGCGCCTACACCGTGGACTCCACATCGCACCAGGCTCCACCGTAAGTACGGATCGCACCTACTACGATTTCACCATAGTCCTCGACAATGTGGTCGACTTCTTGCGTTCAATCGGACAGTTCGAAGGTCAGATGCATCCGTGGTTTGACGTGTTTGTTCCAGATCCGGAAAGTGAGAGTTTCATTTCTGGCACAATTGCGGCCTTAACTGCGGAAGACGTAGGGACGTTCGGCCAAGTACTGCTGTTTCCAGTGGTTCCGGCCGCCATCAAGCGTCCGCTCTTGCGACTTCCCGAAGGGGAGCTCGTATTTCTCTTCGATCTTTTGACGCAAGCCAACTTCCCTGGCTTCGACGCCACCTACGCCGAGCGCATGCAGAGTCGCAATCGCGAACTCTTTGAGCGAGCGAAGGCCATCGGCGGAAAGCGATATCCGATCGGAACTCTTGATTTCGACAAGCACGATTGGCGCAAACATTACGGCTCTCTTTGGGGCAAAGCGCAGTCGGCAAAAAATAGGTTTGATCCCAAAAACCTCCTCACTCCTGGTCCGAAGATATTCTGAAAGCTTAGAGACAAGATATGAAAACACTCACCCAAGTAGCCAAAGCTCGACTCGAAGTTCTTTGCAGTCACCTTCCCGGTGGCCCTACGGTGGGTGAGGCGAGCCGAGTACTCGAAGCGATGATGCACGGTTGGGGTGAGCGGTCCCTCGATTTGCCGCCCTTTCCGTCGCATATCGGTGACGACCACAGTCCTTTCGAGTTTTCGCTGGCCTTTGCCGCGAACAGTTGCCCCGAGCTGCGTCTGCTCGTCGAAGCCCAGTCAGAACTCTCGAATCCCACCTTGCGAGATGTTGCGGAGGCCGGGCTCAAGCTCAACACCGAACTCAGTCGCCGCTTCGGTTTGCCGATGGACCGGTTCGAAGCTGTGAGAGATCTCTTCTTGCCGAGCGAGCCAGAAGGAGCCTTCGCGCTGTGGCACGCGGCCTGTGTCTGGCGAGGCCGCGCTCCCGAGTTCAAGATCTATCTCAATCCCCAGAGCCAGGGAGAAGGCCGAGCTCGCGAGGTCGTGCAAGAGGCTCTGAGTCGCCTCGGCATGGGAGACGCAGCAGAGCAGCTCTTCGCGCACGGAGGCTATCGTGGTCCCGAGCTCGATGAAATCTGCTATTTTTCCCTAGATTTGTCGCGCTCGGCTCGAGCGCGCGTCAAGATCTACTATCGGCATCACAGCGTGACCGCAGCCGAACTCGAGCAAGCACTCAGCTATTCGGCGGGCCACCAGCCGGGAGATATCCAGCGCTTCGCCGAGCGCATGGCGCCGGGAGTTGAGCGCTTCGACAAAAAGCCAGTTGGCTCGTGCTTCTCCTATGTGCAAGGGAGTGCAGAGCCACTCGCCGCCACACTACATTTGCCGATCGCGCACTATGCGGCGAACGATCAGGTCTCAGCGGCGCGCATCGCTAGAGGCCTTGATGCGGGTCCCCTGCAAGACGCGTATGTAAATCTGATTGAAGCCTTCGCAGGTCGTCCGCTTGCCGCTGGTTCGGGCCTACAAAGCTACGCGTCATTCCGTCGCGAACCGGGTGGACTCCGGCACACCGTCTATATTTCTCCGGAAGTCTATCAACCCAGCATGTTCCACCCGATGGGCCTGCCATTGGTCGACCTCGAGCGTGCTGAGCACAAGAACGACAACGCCGCAGCCCAAAAATCGGCTTGAAAAGGGGAGAAATAGGCAGTGACTCAGCCCACCGAACTTACCGACTTTGCAGCGGATTGCTTGAAAGAAACCGGGGCCGAGCCGTTCCGCACCAAGAGCGTCGAGAACATCGCGCTCAGGCCTCGCTCTGAGCGCGAGCGAATTCTCAGAGAGGCTCACTACTCGCCGGCCTACCTGCGCTCGGAAGACGTATTCTTAGATTTTGCAACCGATAGCGGCACCGGCGCGATGAGCGACAATCAATGGGCTGCGCTGATGAGGGGTGACGAGTCCTACATCCGCTCGCGCAACTTCTACGAGCTTGAAGCTGTGGTGCAGGAAGTGACGGGCTATGCGCATGTTATTCCCACGCACCAGGGTCGCGCTGCTGAGAATATTGTGATGGAATTGCTAGTAACGAAAGGGCAGGCTGTTCTTTCGAATACGCATTTTGACACCACCCGGGCTCACGTTGAACGGCGGGGGGGCAGGCCCATTGACTTGGTCTCGGATGGACTCTGGAAATTTGAGGAAAGACAGGACTTCAAGGGAAATTTCGACCTCAGAAAGCTTGATATCGCTCTCGAAACGCTGGCGAGTTCGGTGGGTCTCATCATCATCACCATCGTTAACAACTTCGCATGTTCGTCGCCCGTATCGATGAGCAACATCCGCGCTGTGGTCGAACGTGCGCGAGCCCGCGGTATCGCCGTGTTCTTTGACGCGGCTCGCTTCGCGGAGAATGCCTTTTTTATCCGCGAGCGCGAGCCTGGCTATCAGGATCGAAGCATCGCCAGTATCGCGCGAGAGATGTTCGATATGGCGGACGGCTGTTGGATGAGCGCTAAGAAGGACGCTATCGTGAATATCGGGGGTTTCATCGCCACGAGGGACGAGAAGCTGGGCCGGCGTTGCCAAGAGCTACTTGTCCTTTATGAAGGGTTTCCGTCGTACGGTGGCCTAGCTCGGCGCGACCTCGCGGCAATGGCCGTGGGCTTGCGCGAGGGCATGGACGAAGCGTATCTGCGAGCTCGCACTGAGCAGGTGGCCCTCCTCGGGCGTGAGTTTGAGCAGGTCGCGGGCGTGCGCGTTAGCCAGCCTACGGGCGGCTCCGGGGTCTTCGTTGACGTAAGTTCTATCTATCCCGAGCTGCCAGCAGACAGGCTGCCTGGAATTGCGCTCGCTTGCGACCTCTATCTCGAGGGCGGCATTCGCGCCGGCGCCGCGCCCTTCCATATGGAAACGATAGACCTTGAACGCGGCGAGATCGTCGAAAGAATTTTCGAGTTCGCGCGCTTTGCGGTGCCGCGTCGCGTCTACTCCGACAATCATATGCGCTTTGCCGCGCAGATCTTGAAGCGAGTGAAAGAACGCGCAGGCGCAAACGCCGGGTATCGAGTCACTCACATGCCCGACGTTCTCGGCCATTTCTTCGCGAAATTTGCGCCAATAGCTTGAGCGCCCGCGCGCTTCGCTTCCTAGCCGTCCTCGATGCGACCTTGCGGGGCGGCTTGAGGCGCTTGGGGGGCTTTTGACTGAGGCAAGGTCGACGTCGCGCACAACCTCGCGATGGCGCTCGAGAGTTCACTGAGGCGAATGGGCTTCGTCAGATACTCGTCGAGCCCGGCTAGGAAGCCCTTAGCCCGTTGATTGGAGAGGGCATTGGCGGTGACTGCGATGATCGCCGGACGATTCTGGGGCGTCTCTAGGTTGCGAATGGCGCGAGTGGCTTCGATACCGTCCATAACGGGCATCTGGATGTCCATCAGAATGACTTCGGGCTGATATTTTTCCCAGGCTTCAACTGCGAGCTTGCCGTTTTCGACCAAGATAACCTGAGTCGCAAAGCGTTCGGCGATCTTCTTGAGGATCGTGCGATTGGTGAGCTGATCATCAGCGATGACGATACGCTGCACCATGGGCCCAGCGTCGTCGTTACCGACATCGCTTTCGGCCTTGGGGAGAAGTGAGCCTCGGTTCGCTTGCCGTATGCGAGCGGTTGACTCGCCGAACAAATGCCTGAGCGTCTCGAACCAATCGGCCTTGCGCAAGAAGCGCTCCAGGCCGACCACCGAAGTGAGGCTGGATCTTTCGGAGCGGCCGAGCATCACTATCTGCTCAGAGCCGCGCGGACCTTGCCCATGGGCCTCAGCGAGCGACGCGCACTTCGAGTCGAGCAAGAGGACGTCAGCTCCTCGCGGATCGTCGTCGCCGACAACGCTGTGCCCCCAGGCCGTCAGCATGGCGCGGAGGGCATGAGCGAAAGGTTCACTCTCTATCACGAGCCGTACGGTCTTGAGCGACAAGTCGGTCGGTTCGACACTGCCGAGCTCGACCGGCGGCATCGAGACGGGCAGCTTCGCGGTGAAACAAGAGCCGATTTCGGGACTCGACTCGAGCTGGAGCGAACCATGCATCGCTTCAACGGTCGCCTTTGCTAGAGGTAAGCCGATACCCACGCCTGAGTGACTGCGGTGCTCGAAGCTCTCAGCCTGCCAGAAGGCGCCGAATACCTTGTCTTGCACAGCAGGCGCGAGGCCGATGCCGGTGTCGATGACCCGAAGCACGATTTGGCCGTTGCCACTTTCATGGGCGTAATAGTCGAGCAAGACTTCAACATGACCTGAGTCGGTGTACTTCACCGCATTGTCGAGCAGCGCGCGCGCTACGACGCGGAACCGGCCCGGATCTATGAGCAGAGTTCGCGGCAACTCGGGTGATTCGCGGTACCAGAATTCGAGGCCCTTGGCTTCCGCCCCGGGCGCGAGCACTTCCAGGGTCTCTTCCAACAATAGGCCGACATCGACGGCCGTCTCGTGGAGCTCGACGCCGCAGCGGTCCACGTTCGCGTACTCGAGGATGCTCGTCATCAAGTCGAGTAGGTACTCGGCGCTTTGCGACAAGGTTCGAAGCCACTGCGCCTGTTCTGTCGATAGAGGCTGGCTCTTTAGAAGTTCTGCAGAGCCGAGCACCCCGTTCAGAGGTGTGCGAATTTCGTGCGTCATCATGGCCAAGAACTCGGATTTCGAGTGCTCGGCCGCCGACGCGTTTCGGTGGGCCTGCTCGAGGCTACCAACGAGCGCGAGCAGGCGATCTTCGTTTCTTTGATTGCGATAGTTGAAGGTAAATAGAAACGCGCCTTGCAGAATAAACGTGACGATCGGTAGCGTTGTGGCGTAGCCGGCGAGGAGCCCTGGGGTCGGTTCGAAGCTGATGATCTTCGGGGTCAGGTTTAGATCGACTGAGAAGTAAACCAGCGCGGGGAGTGACTCGAGGCCAACTAAGAACTGCCATTCTTTGCGCGCATCGAAGAGTACGAACGCCCACAGGCCGACCATGAATAGGCAGAGCTGAACCTCGCTTGCCGGGGTTAGCACAGCGCCTACGAGCCAGGTGGAAAGACTAGCCACGACGAGTGGCAGCGCGCGGGCGGTGCGGCTGTACCCCCAGCGGTTGAAGGCAGGAGTGAGAAGATAGAGAGCGACGCCTATCAAAATGAGTGCGCTCAAGAAGGGCGCGTTCATGGCCCAGGTGATGCCAAGATACGGCAGCGACAGCACCGAGAAGGCGAGCGCGAGAATGTTCGAGGTGCGCGTTTGCCGGCGCTCACGAAGCGACCCAGCTCTCTCGCACCCTGCGTTCACCCAGCGTCTGAGGTACGCGCGTAGCTCCATTTCCTCACCTGGAACGAAGTACGACCCAGCCCAACTTAAGATTAGCCCAAGCGCACAAGCGTTAATAAATTGCAGCCGAAGCGCAGTGCGGACCTCAAAAGCATTGGTATATTTGGGCCTGGGCCGTCGTTCAATTTGTTAGCTAACGCGGGTCACCAGGCGCGCGCAGGCTGAAGCCATCCCGCGCCGCCTTGGCTGGCGATCTCTGAATGAGCAGGTCCTCGAGGATGAGTGCGTCGAGCGCGCTTGCAGCAAAGAAGGCCAGTACGTCGATCTCGCTGCTCGCTATTGGCTCGTCGGGGGCCTTGAGTGGCGCGTTCAGTACGACGGGCGGCAATCCGCTGTGCTTGAGCGCACGAAGCAGCGGGGCGAGCGTGCCGCGCTCCGGAACGACTTGAAGCCGGGCCGTACCGTCGACGTGTACAATGCCGCCGAGCTGTTTTGACGACACTCGACAGATGCGGGTCAGGTAGGGAGCCATCGCATTCGGCTGGACTTCGAAATAGTCGGAGGCGTTGCTTTCGAGGACGGCCGCGGCGAAGGGTCGATAGGGCTCGCAGTGCTCGATGACGCGTTGGAGGCGGTCTTTGAGCTCAAGTGAATCGGGCCGGCACAAGATCGAGCGTTGGCCCAGCGCGCTCGAGCCTAACTCAGTGCGCCCTTGGGCGAAGCCAAGGATTTGCCCCGCCTTGATGCGCTCTGCAGCTTCGCCGACTGGATCGGTGAGCTCGCTAACGACAAGGCCCATCTCGCGGCCGAGCGCTCGAGCCCGTTCACGGGCGAGTGGCAGCCCGAGGGCCAACGTAGAGAGCGGTTGGGGCCTTGGATCACCACGGCCTAAGGCGCCAAGGAGTGCGGCTCCCACGGCACGGCCAGCGGCAGGTTGAATGAAAATCTCCTCGAAGCCTGTATCGGAGAGAAACCGGGCGTTGGCGATGGTGTTAAGCCAGGCGCCCCCTCTGAGACAAAGTTGGGTCGTGCGCGTTCTAGCTCGAGCACGCCGCGCCAGGCCGAGCAGAGCACGTTCGAGCGTGCTTTGAAGGCTCGCCGCAATATCAGCGAAGCGTTGGCTGTCTGGATCTTCAAAGGCGCCGTCCACTAAGGGGCCAAACTTGCCGCGGTGGAGGCCCGGCGGACCAAAGCTGCGCTCGAGGGTTGGACTATAGAGGGCCTCAGCGTTGCCCGTCAGGTCCAAGAATTCTTCGCGCAGCTCGAAGCTGCCGTCCGGGTGAGTGCGGAGCACGCGCGCGAACTTTTCCAGATAGCGAGGCTGGCCGTAGGCGGCGAGGTCCATGACCTGCTGCCCGTCGTCGTTCGGGTCAAAGCCCAAATAGTTCGAGATCGCGGCGTGAAGCAGCTCCAGCGAATGGGGAAACTCGAGGCGCTCGAGGAACTCGAGCGTCGAGCCCTCTCCGAGGTAGAGGCCCGTAGTCATGGCCTCGCCCACACCATCGACGGTAAGGACGGCCGCCTTCTCGAACGGACTCAAGAAGAAGACACTCGCTGCCAGAGTATCGTGGTGTCGGCGTGAGGTGACCTTCTGACGCGGTACGCCGAGAGCTCTACTTAGAGCCCTCTCTAGCCCTGCATTTTCGGTCCAAGCGGCGCGGAGGGCACGAGGCAGGCCAAGCGCACCCCCTGGGAATCTGCGGAGATTTGAGCCAAGCGCGTGTTGGAGGCGAAGGTTAGGATTCTCAAAGAAGACGACCTCGTCGAGATCGTGCCCAGCGATCCCAGCCACCTCGAGGCAGGCGCGGGCAGCGCGGAGCGGCAAAGAAGAGTCGTTCTTCACCCGGCTGAGCTGCTCTTCAGGGAGCGCTGCGACCAATTGGCCATCGACGATGAGCGCCGCAGAGGCTTCACGGCAATGAGCAGAAATACCGAGCACGCGTGCCATGTGTGTTCCGTTAGGGAGCTACAAACCCGTGCCTCGGCTTGATGCTGCGCTTGAGGAGCGCGCTCGCGACCCAAAGCAGGGGAAAGAGCACCAGGATGCACAGGGCCGAGAGTCCCTTCACCAGGGCGTGGCCGCTTCGTCGAACAGCTCGACCCGCTTCGGCGCGCCGCATTCGCAAGAGTTGTCGTTCTGTTATCGCTTTACTGCCAGCCAAGTCGAGCAAGAGCGCGAGCGAGTCTTGTTCGAGACGGAGCTTGTCGCGAGCTATCTGGCCTACGAGTTCGGTGACTTCGGTTCGCCCTTGCCGGACCATCTCGCTCGAGATGAGCTCGAATTGTTCTCGGCGCTGGCGGCCTGTGTGATGAAGGTAAGCAACGAATCCGAGCTCGCCCTGCGCTGCAAACACATCGTCTGCCCTGGCTCGGAGTGACGACGGGCGACCGAGCAGCTCGTCACCCCGGCTTTGGAGCAGGCGGGCGTGGAGCGTTTCGCTTTCGGCGAGTCGAAGATAGAGGGCACTCCGAGGGGTGCTCGGAGTGTGGTGAGCCGCGAGCCGTAGCGTCAGAAAACTGCACTGCTCTGCGCGTGCCAAGGCCACGAGGTGCTGGCCGATGGCTCGCTCGCCTTGGGAGAGCCATCTCCACTTGCGGCTGAACAGAAGACGCTGAATTCGGCTGCGGGGCATGGCTCAGAGTGTTAATGGTATGTTAGCAGAGCGGCTCAGGCTTCAGGCCGGGCCTGAGGTCGACCGGACCGTCTAAGGGAGGCCTTTGCATGTCACCGAAGCGAGCAATGCGAGCGCGCCCGAGTTGGCTTCGCACTATGCCTTCGAGAAGCTCATCGCCAAAGAGCGAAATACTAGTCAAGTAGGGGCCGAGTTGTTCGAGCTGAGGCAGAAGCTCCGTCGTACGCGTGAGGTGCAGATACCGTCCCGAGGGCGGAACGAAGCGCCGCTCCAGGATGGGATCGAGCGTGATTCCACCCAGGCCCGCGCGACGAAAAGCCCCGATATACCGGAAGATCGTCTCGTAATGCCGCGCCTCGGCTTGTTCACTCGAGCTGAGCGACCCCCGCGGAACTTGCTCTTCCGCGTCGCTCAGGGCTTGCTGGAGGAACTCTGCGACCTTTTCGGCGAAGGCCCGGCCACCTTGAATCAAGACCAGGCGTGGACTCAAACATCCCCGTTGATCGAATAAGACGGTGTCAGTTGTGAGTCCCGACACTGCTTCCCATAGCGCGTCTTCGTCCAGCGTCTGCTTGGGCTCGACGAAGGCCGCGGCGCTCATGCCGTGCCCATGAGCATAGAGAAAGACCCCGCGCGGTAGCTCAGCGCGGAGCTTATCGAGTGTGCCATCGCTGCCATAGGCCCACACATGGTCGCCGGGATTCGGCTTGAGCTCCGAGACCAGCTCGAAGGCCCCTCCGCTGCCTTCATGCAGCAGCTCCGTCATGACCCGAGCGCGCGACGAAGCGCGAACATAGCATGTTTCGCCCTCCAAAGTCGCTAAGAGGATAGCGCGAAAGGCGGCAACAAATACGTTTCCAGCGAGAAGGACGTGGCTAGCCTCGCAAGTCGGGAGGCGCTTCTGAAGCTGGAGAACGGTGGCTCGGCTCGCCTGATGTTCGAGACAGTAGTCGAGCGCTAGCTCGATGCTGCGGGGTGAGAGCCCTGTCTCCGTCTGGAGGAGTCGGCGAGCCTTTTGGCCAAGCGTAGAGTCAGCGTTAGCGATCTGTTGCGCAGCAAGAAGGAGCCGTAGTGCGCGTTCGCCGCGAGCGTCGACGCTCATCCTAGCGTCCTCGGGTGTGGCGCGAGTAGACCCTCATAAGGCAGACTGCAACCGCGGCTGGGTGCTTTCTCGCGACGTCCGAGGAGTTCGAAGCCGTCCGGGCCTTGCACGATGACGTCGTCGGTTTGCACGACGAGCACGGAATCAATGTTCCCTAGGTCGACGAAGCGGGCCGCGCCTGGCTTACCCACTGGAACAGGCTGGCCCGTAGCGGGATCCACTGCCGTCACTTCGAGCCAGGGCGGCGCTACGTAACGGCCGGCTTGCCCTCCGTTTGCGAAGCGCGGCAGAAACGGCTCAGGCCGAGGTGTACCCGTGGGCTCGGCAGGCCACGCCTCGTACATCTGGCTGGTGAGCTCGGTCATGCCGTATTCGCCCAGGATACGGGTTTGGGATGGACCAAAGATACCGAGCAGCTCGGCTCGAAGTTCACTCTCGGACATCTCGACACGGCGCCCTTTGAAGCCGCCCGTGATCATGAGACGAATCTCTGAGAGGCCGTGCGCGAGTGTATCGCTACCGAAGGCCTCGACCAGCACGGCGAAGGCGAAGGCGGCTCCTAGGATGACGAGTGGTTCATTCCGCACTTCTGCGACGCGGGCGGCGCGCCTGAGCGCGTTGAGGTCGAGCCCGTGCGAGCTCATGAGAAAGCAATCGCGCCCGAGCCCGAGAGCGGTTTGCGCCCCGGGAGTTTGTTCTCGAGAGCGTCCGTCGAACTCGTCGATGAAACGTTGCATCATGTACGTCAGCGAGGAGCTCGGCGGCGTGCTCGGCACGTCGGATAGTGCCACTACGACCGCCTTCTCCAAGTTTCGAAAGAGCGAGCCGCGAGCTAGAAGCAGCGCGAGTTCATCGTAGGTGCGGAGGGTGCGGGCGGGGTGAAGACCCGCTTCGGCAGCCGTTGTGCCGCTGGTGCGAAAGCGCGCCACGTCGAGCGCTTCAGGATAGAGCGCCACCCGCGTAAGGCGAAAAACATCGGCCGGTAGGGCGATGAGCTCACTCGGATGCTCGGGAGCTTCGGGCCAGAGATTCGTCAGGCCTTCGCACTCGGAACGTTGAAAAAGCGCTATGTCGAGCGCGAGTTTGGCGAAGGATTCGCTCGGGGTTTTTCCGAGAGCCGTCTCTCGAGCAAAGTTCTGTACTCGAACGTGCAAGGCTTCACTCGCTTGAAAGGCCAGGGGGGCCTCGGCAGAGAACGAAGCAGAGCTAGGCATGAGCCGAGGTTAGGCCATCTTTTGCAGAACTTCACGCAGCGTCGTGGCGAAGCTCGACAAGAGCTCCGGCTCGATGTTGAGCGCCGGTGTGAGCACGAGCACGTTCCGCTCCCCACCGCCGCTCGTCGTGAGGTAGCCGCGTTCGAGAAGCGCTTTCTGCACGCCGCGTCCCTGGCCGCGGAAGTCACCGACGTCGACGCCCACCATCAGTCCCTGGCCTCGCACCGCGGTACCCTTCAACATGTGGAGCTGTTCTCGCAGCTCAGCCAAGAAAGATTCGCCAACATTATGTGAGCGAACAATGAGCTGATCAGTTCGCAGAACGTCGAGCGTGGCCAAGGCGGTCTCGGTCGCGAGTGGAGCCCCGGCGAAAGTCGAGGTATGCACGACTTCCTCCTTCCGACTCCAGGCCGCCATGATCGAAGCTGGCCCTAGGCATGCGCTAATTGGGAGGCCACCACCCAGCCCCTTTCCGAGGCAAATCAGATCGGGCTCTGCATCAGCGGCCAGCGTCGCGAACCAAGCTCCGGCGCGGCCAAGGCCCGTCCAAACTTCGTCCGCGATGCTGACCACGCCTTGGGCTCGGGCTCGCGAGCAGAGCTCCTTCCAGAATCCGGCCGGCGCAGGCCAAACTCCGGCACGACCTTGGATGGGTTCGAAGACGACGGCGCCGACCTGAGCGAGGAGCGGCTCCACCAACGCTAGGCAGCGCTCGGCTGTTTCATGGTCCCTCGGAAAAGGCACGAAATGAACGTTTTGCGCGAGCTGTCCCGCGAATGGTGCGCGATAACTCGGGCGGAGATCGGTTACAGCGAGGGGTCCGTAAGAGAGCCCGTGGTACGAGCCTGAAAAGGCGATCACTCCCGACTTGCCCGTGTGGAGCACGGCTGTTTTAAGGGCCGCGGTGAGCGCGTCGGCGCCGCTTTGTCCGAGGATGCCGAGCATTCTGCGGTCTTCCTTCGAACGTTTCTGGGCGGAGCTTAAGGTCTCGGCGAGCGCCTCGAGCAACCGAACCTTGGACTCACTCGGGTAGACGTCACCGAGAGCTTGCAGGAGCATTTGACTCTGCCGCGTCAAGGCTTCCACCACTTGCGGGTGTTGGTGGCCGAGGAGCAAGGAGCCAAACCCCGCCGCGAGGTCGACGTAGCGATTGTCGTCGGTACAATAGACGTTCGCACCTTCGCCGCGTGCCAGCACAATTCCGCTTGGTGTGGCCCCCGGCAGGCGAGGCGGTCCCATGGGCGCGCTGCTTTCAGCTAAGCGTCGACTGAGGTCGATGGAACGGGGCCCGGGCGGGGAGACTCGAATGAGCGGGGGCAGGCCGATAGGCATGGGCACGGAGGAACATATCTTGGCTTCGGGCTTTCGCCACGCCCTCCTGAAACCGTGCCGAAGCGGAGCGCATAAACGGCAGTGCGGCGGCCCTCAACGGCGGCGGCGGCCCTCAACGGCGGCGGCGGCCCTAAACGGCGACGCGATTTCGCCCTTGATGCTTGGCCTCGTAGAGCTTGGCATCGGCCGCAGTGATCAAGTCTTGGCCGTTCATGTCGCCCACCAAGGTTGCCCCGCCCATACTCATCGTCACCGGGATTATCTCGCCTTGAAATCCAAACTCATGGTCTTCGATTCGTTGGCGCAGATTCTCTGCAAGTTGCCGCGCGCCTTCCAGCGACGTCTCCGGCAAGATCAAGGCGAACTCTTCCCCACCGTAGCGAGCGAACACCTCGTCTCTTCGTGTTCGCTCCGAAACGACACGCGCCAGTTCGCGGAGCACATGGTCGCCCGCTAGATGTCCGTAGCGGTCGTTCACGTTCTTGAAATGGTCGATATCGAACATCAAAACTGAGAGCTCTCGTCCGTGACGCCGCGCGCGGAGCACATCTCGATCCAGCGCTTCTATCAAATAGCGCTTGTTATGAACCTGCGTCAGACCATCAATGATGGTCATGCGGTAGATCTCTTCGTGGTACTTGGCTTCGGCATCTGCACCTGAGAGAAACTTGAGAATGGTAGGACCCACCTTGATGCGGTCCCCGTTCTCGAGCTGGAGCTCTCCTTCGACCTGTCCTTCATTGACGTAGGTGCCGTTGGTGCTCTGATCGTCCACAACGAACCAAGTCCCTAGACGCCGATCGAGATGGGCATGTCGACGGCTCACGCTATCGCCTTCGAGCACGATGTGGCTGTCGCCCCCGCGCCCGAGTCGAATGGGAGACTGATCGAGCACGAAGCGCTTCCCCAAAAGTGCTGGCTCGGTCGTGTAGATCACCACGACGCATTCCGCTGCCGAGGTTGTCTCGAGCAGAGCAGGCTCCACGACTTCGGTGACTCTGGTTTTTTCGTCCTGGTCGTTCAAGCCCTCACCCTCAGGTGCTTCCTGCTCTTCGAATATTGTTCGAACTTGGAACGTAGCTCAAGTGGCAGCCTTTGGCGTGGTACTTCATCGCCAGGCATCGGCCTGTGGGTGGAATGTTCTTGCACGGCGCGCCCTGGCCCCCCGGCTCGTGAGCCCGGCGTGAGGCGAGCCCGGTGCTGAGCCTTCGCCGAGCGCTCACGGCCGAATGCGGTAGCCGGACCTCAGCAAAAACAAGACCAAACTGAGGCAAAGACCCCCAAAAACACCTAGAAAAACTAAACTGGCCTCCAGGCTCACGTCTCCTTGGCCGTAGAAACTGCGACGGAACCCGCTCATTAAGTAGACCACCGGGTTCAAGAGAGCGATTTTTTGCAACGTAGGGGGAAGCATGCTGATTGAGTAGAAGCTCCCACCCAGGAATCCGAGTGGGGTGATGATGAGAGCTGGCACCACCTGCAATTTCTCCCAACCATCTGCCCACAGACCTATGCAGAAGCCCAGCAGCGAAAAGGTGGCGGCAGTCAGCGCCAAGAAAAAGAGCATCAAGAGAGGCGAGGCAATCGAATAGGCGACAAAGAAGCGCGCCGTAAGCAGGATCAAGCTACCCAACAAGATGGACTTGGTAGTCGCGGCCCCAACGTAGCCAAGCACCATTTCGATCGGCGCGATGGGCGCCGACAGTACTTCGTAAATGGTGCCCGAAAAGCGCGGCATATAGATGCCAAAGGACCCGTTAGAGACGCTTTCGGTAAGGACCGACAGCAGCGTCAGACCGGGGACGAGGAACACGGCATACGGAATGCCGTCGAGATTCTGGATGCGCGAACCGATGGCGGAGCCAAACACCAGGAAATAGAGCGCCGTCGAAAGAACCGGGGTCAGGATGCTTTGGGTGAGCGTCCTAAACCAGCGCGACATTTCGAAACGGTAGATGGCCGAGATGGCAGGGAGATTCACGCGCCGCGCTCCGATTTCGTAGGACTCTTAGCCGCAGTTTTTCCGCTGACGAGATCGAGGAAGATATCCTCTAGCGAGCTTTGCTTCGTCAATACATCGCGGGGGATGATCTTGTGGCGATCAAGCTCCCTCACCAGCTCGAATACTTTCTCCGAACCAGATTCGAGCGGAAATACGAGCCGGGTGCCTTCAAGAGCCGTTTGAGCCCCGAGCTCTTTGAGCGTCTCCGGGAGCTCGCTCAGAGGGGAATTGAGCTCCACCCAAAATTCGCGGCGGCCTAGCTTATGCATGAGCGTCGACTTTTCTTCGACGAGCATAAGTTCGCCGCCTTGAATGATACCCACGCGATCCGCCATCGTCTCGGCTTCTTCAATGTAGTGGGTCGTGAGCACAATGGTAACGCCGCTCTGCCGTAGGCGCTCAACCAGCTTCCACATGTCGCGCCGTAGCTCCACATCGACGCCCGCCGTGGGCTCGTCTAAAAAAAGCAGAGCTGGCTCATGTACGAGCGCCTTAGCGATAAGAACGCGCCGCTTCATCCCCCCCGATAGGGTCATGATCTTGGCTTTTCGCTTGTCCAAGAGGCTCAACTCAGACAGCACTCTCTCGACCGTCGCGTCGTCGCGACGGAGGCCGAAGAGCCCTCGGCTAAGCGAAACCGTGTCCCACACCGTCTCGAACATGTCGGTGTGGAGCTCTTGGGGAACGAGGCCAATTTTTCTCTTGGCCAGGAGTGGGCTGTGGTCGATATCGATGCCGTCGACCCAGATTTTACCCGCGGTCTTTCGGACCAAACCCGAAACCGCGCCAATCAGCGTCGTCTTACCCGCGCCGTTGGGACCCAAGAGGGCGAATAGTTCACCTCGCTCTACGGTGAGATGAATATTAGAAAGAGCTCGTTGGCCACTCGGATAAACCTTCTCGAGTCCTTCGAGCTTGAGGATCGGATCTGAAGATTGCATGAGCGTGATAGATTATCGGTTTGTGGGTGCCCCTTCGGCCCCCTCGAAGCTCACCGTAACTTTCTGAAAGCCAAGGGAGTAAAGGAGAGATTCGACGGTGGAGCGAGCATTATCTTCCGATTTCTTTAGGATCCCACCCTCGAGCGCGGCCTGCTCGAGTTCGCGTTCGGCTGCGCGACGCGCGTCGGTCTCGAGGGTTTCTCGGCGTTCCGCCATGCGGTCGGTGTGCCGCGAATGAACGTAGGTCCGTTCTTCGTCGAGGTGGGCCCGAAATACTCGGGTGGGGGGCAGTCGCACTTCGATTCGCCGCGCCTCCCAGTCGGTCTGAATGGCACCTGGTTTGAGCTCTTCGAAGTCGATACCAGCGACGACACTACCGCTCGCGATCAAGAGCAGGGTGTCTTCGGCCTGAACGAGCCCCATGAAGCGCGATTGCTTGTCGCGAGCGTCAATCACCCGCTCGATGGCGAACTCCGAAGTTTCGAGGCGGGCCAAGCGCCGCAGAGCCACGATGACATTCGGAGTTTTCTCGATCTCGATTCGCCGTTCGACGGGCTCCGTCTTAGCTTCGTCGCCCTTCGCGCAGCGGAAGCCGAGGTAGGCCGCAAGCAGCAGGAGCGAAGCCGAAAATAGGCGTGAGAGCATGATATTCAGCGCAGCCTCGAGCGCACGACGCCAGGAAGGTCTGGCTCCGATAGCTCGGGACTGAGGGCGACGTTCAAGCACACTCGGAAGGTATTGAGGAGCTCCGCTTCCAGCGCGCGCAAGATACCGTCTTCGGCCGCTGCAGCTCGGAGCGCGCAGACGATTTGGACGCGCGACTCGAAGCTCTCATTCAGGAGCAGGTCGAGTGCGAGGTCGATACTATCAAGCTCAATCTCGCGCAGGCTCGGTAGGCCGGTGGGTCGGGTGGCCTGAGGCAAGAGCGCTACGCCTGCCGCAAATGCGCGCTCTACGGCCTCGAGCGAGGAATTTCCCCGTCGCGCGATCGCGCCGAGTAGTCGCCCCACAGCCGCCTTCGAGCTCAATCCGAGGGCATTCCCGCTGGCGCTCGGACGAGGCTCTTCAAGGTGACGGAGTGTGAGCCGACTCACGCAGTAGGCTCGATGAGAAAGTGGAGGCAGGGCGAGCCTCACAGCGCGAACTTGGGTGGCTAGATAAGTGGCCTGTTTCGCGGAAAGCGAGGCCAAGCTGCCGAGGGCTAGCTGCACGAGGGGCAAACGTTCGGGCGCGTCGATTTGGGTTAAGCGGTTCGCGATCTTCGGTAACGTCTCGAGCTCGTTCTGCGGCATAGCCGAGAGCGCCGTCAGTTGGCCGGCGCGAACGCGGGGTTCATCCTCCAGCATCAAGGCCAAAAGCAAGAGGCGAGCCTCGAACGGCTCGCGCGCACTTTGGAGGAGATCGCTCGGAGTAGAAAAGAATGGGCCGGAGTTCTGGGCGCCGTGGCCACTCGTATCGCCTTTAGAGCTTGGGCTCGGCGCATAAGCGATGAAGGCCGCCTGCATGGGCAGGAGCTCCAAGTTTGGATCAGCGCCTTGGGCTATGCGCTGATACTCGGTCGGACGCGAAAAATCGGCTTCAAGGGCCTCAATCTGTTTGAGCGTAGCGAGACTCTCGAGGCGCCCATCCCACGCCGGGAGTAGACGACGAATGCGTTTTTCGAGAGGAGGATGCGACGCAAGATTGAATAGCGTCGGTTCGTGCGGCGAGGCTATCAACATGTGGCTCGCGGCCCGGCCGAAGCTCGACTCGAGGTAAGACGATTCGAGCCCAATCTTAGCCAGTGCGCGTCCGATGCCCTCCGGGTCACGGGTGAACTGCACCGCTGACGCGTCAGCCAAATATTCGCGTTCGCGAGAGACCCGCGCTTGAATCAGTTGCGCCAAAAAAGCGCCCAAAGAGCCAAATAACCAAATGCCGAGACCGAGGGCGAAGAAGGGCGCGCCCGACTTCTTGCTGTCACTGCTCGAGCGCGTGCGCAGCAAGAACTCTCCGACGATCGAGAGCACGACGATGCCATGCAAGACCCCCATCAGCCGCATGTTGAGGGACGTGTCGCGATTCACGATGTGGCTGAACTCGTGGGCCACAACGCCTTGCAGCTCGCTTCGTGTTAGTTTCTTGATAGCGCCATCGGTGAGCCCAATCACGGCGTCGTCGAGGGACCAACCAGCCGCGAAGGCGTTGATGCCCTGTTCGCGTCGCAAGACGTAAACAGGAGGCACGGCGATACCCGAGGCGAGCGCCATCTCTTCCACCACGTTGAGTGCGCGCCGTTCGAGCGCGTTTTGGGGCGTCGGGCCGAGCAAAGTGCCGCCGAGAGATTCCGCCACCATCTTCCCGCCGCGCCCCAGTTGGGCCATGCGCCATACGGAGCCCAAGAAGATGATACCCCAGGTGGCGATGGCGGCCGTCAAAACGAGCGACCAGTGCTGAGGTGAGAGCTCCTCAAGCGGCGCTCCTCCGAGATTCAACGAGACGTGAACGATGAGCGCGCTGATGCCGCCCAGAGCGAGCACGCCTATTCCATAAAGGGCGATCAGCCGGAACGTGTTGGATCGCGCTTCGGCCTGATAATCGAGGAACTTCAAAGGGGAGCCCGCCTAAATGGGGAGCAGTGGGAGGTCGAGGCCAAAGAGCATGCGCGATCGACTCAGGAAGCCGAGAAACTCACCCGCGGCGCAGCTTGAATTTGTGCCGAATCAGCGAACTCGAGCAGCGCGCCACGCTCCGCGAAGCCGGTGAGATTGGCGACAATGACCGGAGGAAACTGCTGCTTGTAGGAGTTGTACTCGGTCACCGAGTCATTGTAGGCCTGGCGTGCGAAGGCGACTTTGTTCTCGGTACTGGTGAGCTCTTCGTTCAGATCGCTCATCGTCTGGTTGGCTTTCAAGTCAGGATAGCTCTCAGCGACGGCCATGAAGCGCGTCAGCGCTTGGCCGAGCGCGACTTCGGCCTTGGCGAACTCCGCCATCTTGGCTTCACCCGGCGAGTTGTGAACTTTATCGAGCCCACTCATGGCAGCCCCGCGTGCCCGCACGACAGCTTCTAAGGTGTCGCGTTCATGAGCCATGTAGCCCTTGGCCGTCTCGACCAAGTTTGGAATGAGATCGTAACGGCGCTTGAGTTGGATCTCGATTTGCGAGAACGCGTTCTTGAAGCGTTCACGGAGCGTAACCAACCGATTGTAAATGCCGACGGCGTAGACCACAAAAATCAGCAGAAAGACGAGCAATCCAATCCCAAAAAGCACCCCAATACTCCGTTCCGATCGCGTCGCTTTGAGCGATCACTTACAGCATTTCGTAACCACGCCCGAAGTCAATTCCATCCCGAAAAGGCCTACTTTTGGTCGAGTGCTGGAGTTGCCTCGCTAGGTCGCACCTTCGCCTACCTCACAGTTCGTTTCGACTCCACTTCAAACAGGATGGCCTCGCACTGAACCGACTCGCGCAACCGGGTGAACATCCGAAGCTCTGAATCGAGCTTTCGAAGCGGTTGGCCCGAGGCAAAATGAGCGGAGCGAGAAATGAGAAAAGGCCCCACGGCTTTGCCGTGAGGCCTTTCTGATTCTAGTGAGGTGCGCTTCGGAGATTCGCTCTTGAGCGAACGATGTTCTCGAGAGGCTTAGAGCACGCTCACGATCGCCTGGCATAGGGCTGGCATCGTCGAGCGCGACATGCCCGCCACGTTGATGCGCCCTGAACCGACGATATAGATGCTGTACTCAGTCTTGAGACGTTCAACTTGCTCGCGCGATAATCCTGAAAAGCTGAACATGCCCTTTTGGCGAGTGATGAAGGAGTAATCCCTCTTCGCGCCAGCCTCGGTTAGCCCTTCGACGAACGCGACGCGCATGAGTGCGATGCGTTCCCGCATAGCTGTGAGCTCCTTCTGCCAAATGCCTGTGAGCTGAGCGTCAGCGAGGATGGTCGAGATGATGGCGCCGCCATGAGCGGGCGGGTTCGAATAATTGACGCGCGCGCAGCTCTTCAATTGACTCTGAACGGCGTCCGCTTGCTCGCTCGTTTTTGCCACGGCGGTCAGGGCCCCGACGCGCTCATTGTAGAGGCTGAAGTTCTTGGAGAAGCTCGAGCAAATCAGCAACTCTTCGAAATTCTCGAGCAGAATGTGGAGACCTTGCGCGTCTTCGTCGAGGCCGTCGCCGAAGCCTTGGTACGCGAAGTCCACCAAGGGGAACGCGCCATTTTTGGCCAAAATCTGCGCGAGCTCTTTCCACTCGGCGACCGTCGGGTCCACGCCCGAGGGGTTGTGGCAGCAAGCGTGCAAGAGCACGACGTCACCCTTCTGCACCTTGCCGAGCGCCGCGAGTGCGCCCGCTAGGTCGAGGCCGTTCTTGTCGGCATCGAAGTAGCGATAAGTGAGCACTTCCAGACCCACCGCCGCGAAGATCTGCTTATGGTTCTCCCAAGTCGGATCGCTGACCCAAACTCGCTTCGCGCCAGCCTTCTGCACCAAGAAATCTGCAGCGAGGCGCAGCGCGCCCGTTCCGCCCGGCGTGTGACAGGTCACGGAGCGTCCGTCGGTAGCGAGCTTCGCACCCTGCCCAAACAACATCTCGCGCACTGCCTTACCGTAAGCAGGATCACCATCGATGGGTCGGTAGAGCTTGTTCTTCTCCGTTTCGAGCAACTTCTTCTCGGCGAGCTTCACGCTCTCGAGCACGGGCGTCTGACCGCTTTCGTCTTTAAAGACGCCGACGGAGAGATTGATCTTCGAGGGCCGCGTGTCTTTGGCGAAGGCTTCACTAATGCCCAAGATGGGATCGGGCGGGGCTTTGGCGATGGTTTCGAACATAGGCGGGCCTCGCGCTAGCTTAGGCGGCCCCCTCGGGCAAGTCCCACCGTTTGACAGCGAGGAGTCGCGGGGTCAGAAGGCGCTGTGGCCGCGGCTGAACTTCCTGCCCTTAGCGCAGCAGAATCCCCGGTTCTGTTCGACCACCCTTACGCGGCGTTCCTGGCCGACGTCGCCAAGCCGAACCGTTACACGGGGGCTGAATTCGGTGTGCGCAGGAAAGAATGGAACGCGGTGGAGTCGCGCGTCTGCCTTGCGTTTCCCGATATTTACGACATCGGGATGAGTCATCTCGGCTACCGCATCCTCTACAAGATCCTGAATGACCATCCGCAGATTTTGGCGGAGCGGGCTTACACTCCCTGGCTAGATTTTATCGGCGAACTCAAGAGGCGCTCGCTGCCCCTCGCGTCACTCGAGAGCGTGAAGCCGCTGTCAGCGTTCGATGTGGTCGGCTTCTCCCTCCAGTTCGAGCTCACCTACACCAATGTGCTGCTGATGCTCGACCTCGGGGGGATCCCGCTGCGAGCTTCGGCTCGCGGCGAAGATGACCCGCTGATCTTGGCGGGCGGTCCGGTCGCGACCCACGCCGAGCCTCTCGCTCCGTTCATCGACGCGATTTTGGTGGGCGATGGCGAAGAGGCGTTGGTTGAGATGGTGCTGTCTTGGACCAAGGGTCGCGCCGAGGGCAAGACGCGCCAGGAGCGGCTCTTTGATTTGAGCCAAATCGTCGGCGTTTATGTGCCGAGTTTGTACGGCATTGCTCCCGATCCCGATACGGGTGTGTTCGTGGTGCAGAGGCCCGCGGCGGGCCGGATAACGCCCCCTTTCCCCATTGAGCGACGTCTCGTCGCCGATCTCGACAAGTTTCCCTTTCCCGATGAGTTTCCGATTGGCGGGCCCGAAGCGATCTTCGATCGCATGGGCATCGAGGTTGCGCGCGGCTGCACCGAAGGCTGCCGATTTTGCCAGGCGGGCATGATCTACCGCCCGGTGCGGGAGCGTGACCCCGAACAGGTGATCGACACGATCCTCAAGGCGCTCGAAAAAACGGGCCAAGACGAGGTGAGTCTCACCGCGCTATCCACAGCCGACGTGAGCTGCATCTCGCCTCTCATTCGGCGCTTGGTTGAGAAAACGGCGCCCGATCGAGTTAGTTTGAGTGTCGCCAGTCTTCGCGCTTACGGCCTCTCTGAAGAGCTGCTCGACGACATGAAGAAGGTTCGCACTTCGGGCCTCACCTTTGCGCCCGAAGCGGGTACGCAGCGCATGCGGGACGTCATCAATAAGAACGTTACCGAGGCGCAGCTCCTCGAGACGGCGGAGCGCGTTTTCTCGCGTGGTTACGATAAGATGAAGCTCTATTTCATCTTAGGCCTGCCCACCGAAACAGACGAAGACGTGCTCGGCATCGCAGACGTCGGCAAGAATGCGCTCGCCGTAGGCAAACGCATCGGCAAACGGCCCACCGTGACCGTGAGCGTCTCGGTGCACGTCCCAAAGCCCCACACACCCTTTCAATGGGCGGCGATGGACGACACGGTCGAGGTCGATCGTAAACAAAAGCTACTGCGTGAGGCGGTGCTCGGCCCCAAGTTGCCCGGCGTTCGTTCGAACAAGAATCGGCAACTCGAGCTCAAGTTGCATGACTCAAATACGAGCGCGCTGGAAGGTGTGCTCGCCCGAGGCGATCGTCGCTTGGCCGATGTCATTGAGCGTGCCTATCGAAACGGCGCGATCTTCGACTCCTGGTCCGATCAGTATCAAGGTGCGCATTGGGCTGAGGCTTTTGAGCACTTTGGCATAGAAACAGTCGACTTTTTGGGCACAATCCCCCTTTCAGCCCGGTTACCTTGGGACCACATCGACGTCGGTCTCGAGGATGGTTTTTTGGCGCGGGAGTATCGAAAGGCGCTCGATAGCCGGCTCAGCCCTCCCTGTGGCAAGCCGAAGGGTGCTTTCATTCATCCCACCAATCTCGCCGACTCCGAGCAGGATGCACGTAAGCTAGTTTGTTATGATTGTGGGATAGCCTGCGATCTTACCAACATGAAGGAGCGCCGCCACGATTTCTTGCGAGGCATAGGCGCACTCACACCCGGTGAACGCGCGCGCCTGCCGCTCTATCCTCTGGCAGATGGCCCTCGCATAACCGAGGCTAGTCGAGCTGACGACACAAATATGGCCCCCCTAGGCGACTACTCGGTCTCTGCCGAAAAGCTGCCCGCCGCGCTCGGAGACAGAAAATCGGCCTACGCGCAGCAAACCCCCGAGCTGTTCCGGCCGCCGCGTCCGGGCAGCCCCCCGCGCCGCTATCGACTCCGCTACCAGAAGTCGGGCCCGATGGCGCTGCTTGGTCATCTCGATTTCATTCGCGAATTGCCCCGCGTATTTCGCCGGGCCCGCGTGCGCACCGCGTACACAGAGGGTTTTCACCCCAAGGCCAATATGAGCTTTACCCCGGCGCTCCCGCTGGGCGCAGCTAGCATCGCGGAGTACGTCGATATCTCTCTCATCGACGCACCGGAGTCGGCTGAACTCTTGGCAAGGCTGGCTCAAGTGGCGCCTCCGGGGCTTAGCTTCTTAGGCGCCGCGGAGCTGAGCAGCGATGATCTGCCGATTAGTCGGGCCGTGGATGAAGCGAAATATGTGCTGGCCCTTCCGCTTCACTCGTTGGCTGGTTTTTCGGACACAAGCGAATCGGAAGAGAGCGCCATGCAGCGCGCGGGCGAGGTCATGGAGGCTATTTTGGCCAGTTTCCACGCCGCAGCCGAGCGCATCGTTTGGCGCAACGTAGAAGGCATCAAGCGCAAGATTGACGCGAAGTGCAGCGTGCTCGCGCTGGGGCTCGGCGGTGACGAAGCTCGAGCTCAGCTCAGGCAAGCTGGAATCGTGGGTCGCATTTTGCCTCTCACACTCTCACTCCGAGTCGACGGTAGCGGCAGTGTGCGTCCGCGAGAGGTCGTCGAAGCGCTCGGCCTAGAGGGGCCCGTTCTTGTGGTTCGTGCCGAGTTGCTCGGCCACGGTCAGTCCCCACTCGAACTCGAGTTCCACAAGAAACCTCAGCGCGAAAGGTCGGGCGGCGAGCAGGTAAATTTCTCTGATGGCGGAGTGGCTGAGCCCGATGGCTCGCGCCGTTCGCTCGCGACTCTTGCCCCGCTCGAGGCCGAATGAGCGAGTTGATCCAGCGTATCGTCGTTCATCGACCGGGTGGCTATGAGCGACTCGAGCTCGAAGAAGTCGCGCGCCCCTCGTTAGGCCCCCACGACGTCGAGGTAGAAACGGAGTCGATCGGCGTCAATTTCGCGGATGTCGTGGTGAGGCTAGGTCTTTATCCGTCGGCCAAAAAGTACGTGGGATGGCCCATTACTCCAGGCTTTGAGTTCGCGGGGCGCGTGCGGCGTGTGGGCTCGAGCGTGACTCGCTTTCGGCCAGGTGGTGCCGTGCTCGGCGCTACGCTGTTTGGTGCCTATTCGAGCTCCGTGGTCGTGAACGAAGACTACCTCTTCGAACGCCCGCCGGCGCTCGATCCGCTCGCGGCTGGCGCGTTTCTCGTTGCACCTCTCACAGCCTGGTACGCACTACGAACGTTGGGGGCAGTTGGGCCGGGCAAGAAAGTGCTGGTGCACTCGGCAGCCGGCGGCGTCGGTTCCATGATGGTCCAGATCGCGCGGGTGCTCGGAGCCTACGTGGTGGGCGTCGTCGGCAGTCAGGCGAAAGTTCGCTCGGTGGAAGCGCTAGGTGCCAATGCCGTGCTGGTGCGAGGCTCCCAGGCGTGGGCCGACCAGGCTCGGAGTCTCGCCCCTCAGGGTTTCGACGTAGTGCTCGACGCAAACGGTTACGAGACGCTCAGGGCGAGCTATCGGCTGCTTTGTCCGACCGGGCGGCTGGTTATCTACGGAGCCCACTCCATGATGTCGCGTGGCAAGGCGCGCCCCAATTGGCTCAGGCTCGCGTGGGGCTACCTTCTTACACCCCGATTTCATCCCTTGAACCTAACGAACGACAACAAGTCGGTGTTGGCCTTCAATCTTTCCTATCTCTTCGACGAAGTGCCCACCTTTCGCGCCGCGATGACTGAGGTCCTCACTTGGTTCTCGGACGGGCAGCTCCAAGCTCCCCAAGTTCAAGCCTTCGATTTCGAGCGGGTGGGGGAGGCGCACCGGGCCCTTCAATCGGGAAAAACCACAGGTAAGCTCGTGCTGCGCACCGCGCGCGACACTCGCTCAGTCTGACGAACTCTTCGAGTGAAACCTTGTAGCTGCTCAACTGCTCAACTCTGCCCTCAACTGTGCCTAGCCGTTCGCTCCCGTGAAGGGCATTACGAACTGCACCCGAAACGCCATGGACGACGCATCTCAAAACGCTGAGAACAACGCAGACGAAACCTCCCCCCTTGAGGCGAATACTTCAGAGGCGCGACTTCGCTTTGCAAGGCTCGAGGGGCGCATGCAGGCGCTCGAGGCCCGCTTCGAAGACGTTATGGGGGCCGAGAGGGGCCGCCGACAGCGTGCCCTCTATGTGAGGCTTTTAATATTAGCGCTCCTCCTGGGCGGCTTCTTTTTCCTGCGGCTCAAGGGGCTTGGGTAAGCGTGGCCTCGCAAGAGTCCCCTCCGCCCGAGGTTCGATCCTACCTGATCCGTTTGGTAGCGCTGCTTTTGCTGGGTATCGTGGTGATGGCCTCGGTCGCAGTGTGGTCGTGGTTCGAGTATGGCAAAAGGCTGAGTGAGGGCGCGCCCTTGCCACCGGGGAAACCTCCTATGAACGCGGTGCGATGACAGACGAACGGGGGAGGAACCTCGAGGTTCAGAGCGCTTCCGGGCTCGGCCGCTATCGACAAAGCGTGCCCCTGCTGCTCACGGGCAGCTACGCAGCGCTCGCTCAGGGCTTTCCGTTCGACTCCGAGGGCGTTCGTCTCCTCACCACCTCGCTGGCGCTCGGTGTCCTCTTTCTGTCGCCTCTGCCCGAACGGCGCGTCGTGCGGACCTTGCTAGGCGTCTATGCTTTTCTTGCGCTTGTAGTCGCCGAGAGCGTTCTGTCGCGGTCGCCCAGCACCGTGCCCATTTCTTTCCGAGCCGCAGGCTGGGCGGCCTACGCGCTGGCCTCGGGCGCATTGCCTCACTTTGGGCCGTCCGCCGTGTCCAGCGAGGAGCCGGCTGACCCGCCATCCCTCAACTTCGCGCCCCTTGAGCCACGAAAGCGGACCACTAGGTTGCCTCTAGCCGGTCTCGGTCTCTTCGCGATTGGCGTCGCGGTCTTGTTCTTGTGGCCGCTGCCCGACGTCCAGCCTGCCAAGGCGGTCCTCTTCCGAAGCTTCGCGGTGGTCATCGGACTCGCCCTGCTCGGCACGGTCTCGGAGCTCGGCGCTGAGTGGACGATGAGACCGGGGCGGCAACCTACCTTGACCTACCTTCGTCTCGGGCTTTGCCTGACCGGGCTCGGCCTGGCCCTGATGAGCGCCTCGAGCTGGTCTTCGTCGAGGGACTTCGTTGCCCTCGCCTGGGCTGCGGCTGCCACGACGGTCCTCGCTCTGGCCTTGCGTTTCCGGAGATTCCCGCGCACAAAAATCGAACTGTGAGAGTTCGGATAGCCGCCCCAGAGTGCAGCTCAATCGCGTCCCCGAAAGGGCGAGCCCGCGCGAAGCTCCCCGCATTCGTGGCCTCGGTCTTGGCGGCATTGAGCCTCGGCGCTTGCAAGACCGATTCGACCCTTCCTCCACCGAGCGTGAGTTCTGATGCTTCGTTCTTGGCTCGAGTAGGCGCCTATGAACTTCGTGTTTGGCCCGCCACCGTACCGGCCGCTGCGCGCGCGACCTTCCTCGCGGGGTGGCAAGAGGCGGCGCGTATGGCGCTCCATCTCGCGGAAGTTCGGCCCTCCGCAGTTCGCGCAGTCGAGCGAGGCCTCCTTCTACGAAGCTTCTTCGAAACCGAAGCCGATTTCGACCCACGTCCCGCCACTGAGGCCGAACAAGTGGAGCTCGTGGATCAGAACTGGCAACTGTTAGATCAACCTCCAGCCGTTCAAGCCGCGGAGGTCTATTTGCCCGTGAGCTTCGTCGAAGCCGACGAAGCCGCCCTCACCAAAATGGAGCACGTCAGGTCCCAAGCCGAAGGCGCTCTCTCCCTGGATGATTTCGTAGCCAAGGTTCAGGCCGCCGCGGCTACCGTGTCGGCTCGCGTCGATGGTCGCAAGCTGCCTCCACTCAGCAAGACGGGGAAAGTCGTGCTCAAATCGCCGTCCGATGACGGCAAGCTGACGATCGGCCCCGACTTGGTTCAGGCCATCTCTGAGCTCAAGTCGCCGGGCGAACTGAGCCCGATCGTTGGAACTAAAGACGGCTATCATCTCTTCTATGCCGTGCAGCTCTACCCCGCCGAGCGGCTCTCGGGCTCCGAGCGAGCCCAAGCGCTGCGGACTCTCCTTGGCGCACGACGGAGCTCCGCTGCCGTCGCTGAGGCGCGCAAGAAGCTCAAGTCGACGGTCGTAGTAGAAAAGGCAAACGATGCGGCCTCGCTGCTTGAGCGGATCGGACGCAGCGATTGAGCACGCCGCCCTCCAGTTTTCCCCGCGATCAAGCGCCCTCTGCTTTTGCTTCGATTCTTCGCACGCTCTGCGAACGAACGAGCGCCGAATGCGCTGCCTTGGTTGACGATCAAGGTGAGACAGTTGACTACTGGGGCCTCGCCGAACCCTTCCAGATTCGCCTCTTTGCAGCCGAGTTCGCCATCGTCATTCGCTCTGCCTTGAGAAAACCCATGCTGGGTGGCATCGAGGAGGTCTTTGTGCGCGGTCGCCGTCGCAGTGTCCTCGTGCGGGCACTACCCGACGGCTACTCGCTCGTCCTCGAACTGCCTCGCCGCTGCGCAACCATCTCGAAGCGAGCTGTTTTGGCCGCAGTTCGCGCCCTCTCTCAAGAGGCCGGGTTCGAGGGACCGCTCTCCTGTCGGCGAACTCCGCTTGGAGCGTGGCGCTCCGTGGGTGTCCAAGAGGAGGCTCCCCATTCCAGACGCCCGGCTTCGATCGCATTCGGCGACGCCCAATTCGGCCTCGATGTCATCGGTCGGGTGGCCGTCGCTGGGGCCGAAAAAGAGCACGGCTTCCGCGTTCGCCTGGAGAATGGCCAGGAAGGGACCCTCGTTCGCGAGCCTCTCGGCCACTGGTACCTCGATGAAGACTCGTGAAGCGGCTCCTCTTGGGCACCTGAAGGGCTCCTGGGCAAACTTGAAGGGCTCCTGAACGCGGAGCCGGCAACCCCCCCAAGTGGCGCTTTGAGCCTTACGAGCGGCCCCTACGAGCGGCTCGGAGCACTCGGCTCACTGTATAATATGTAGGCGTGGCAGACGCCTTCTAGTCGCCTTGAGCTTTCAGCCGGTTCCGGTGAGGATCTTCCGCAATTTTAGCGGGATAACAGCCCCCCATCGAACCTCGGACACTCCTTGAAGAACGCTTGCGGAAGTCCGTGAAAAAGATCAGAAAAATCCTTGCCACGAGTTCGAACCCAAGCCATAAGACGTCTCCCGCAGCGGCGGTGCTGCCAAACCCTGGCGCCCCCCGCACTTGAGGCATCTTCGGCCTAGCCGAAGGCATCAAGTTATCCACAGACGTCGCTCATGGTGACGTAACGCAAGACGAACGTTCTTGCGGGTGGTTTTGCTCCTTTTGAATCCGGTAGGCTTTGCCCCCCTTCTCGACTGTCCACAGCTTGTCCAGCGCTCCTAGCCTTGGTCCAGCAGTAGGCATCGAAGAATCCCGCTAACAACGAATCTTCTGCCGCGTCTTTGGCGCAGCAACCGGTTCGAGCGGCTGATTCTTCGAGGGTTCCGAGAAGGCTTCGAAAAAGAAGCGATTCAAGAAAAATAAGATTGACACTCCGAGGGCCTGGAACTAAATCCAGCGCCCCTTCGAGAGGGCCTCGCCCTCTCCTCGGTCCTTGAAAACTGAGTCCTATGACTATGCGAGAAATCGCACGGGTCTATAAAATCGGACAGCGGCAAAACAACTGCTGTTCGACCCCGAACAAGTCGGCACCTACTTTAGTGGTGCAAAAGCAAGGATTTAAACTGGAGAGTTTGATCCTGGCTCAGAACGAACGTTAGCGGCGCGCTTAACACATGCAAGTCGAACGCGTGAGAGCTTGCTCTCACGAGTGGCGCACGGGTGAGTAACACGTAGGTAATCTGCCCTCGAGTGGTGGATAACTCTCCGAAAGGAGAGCTAATACAGCATGAGACCACGTTTCCTCGGAGATGTGGCCAAAGCGGGGGATCTTCGGACCTCGCGCTTGAGGATGAGCCTGCGGCCCATCAGCTAGTTGGCGGTGTAATAGACCACCAAGGCTAAGACGGGTAGCTGGTCTGAGAGGATGAACAGCCACACTGGAACTGAGACACGGTCCAGACTCCTACGGGAGGCAGCAGTGGGGAATCTTGCGCAATGGGCGAAAGCCTGACGC